>Ga0310822_100097_pt1 | contig 136252 bp, 120 predicted proteins | sample P4_ome_2_FD_201313 | JGI IMG/M metagenome (GOLD analysis project Ga0310822, IMG submission 201313) | Sorghum-adapted microbial communities from Joint BioEnergy Institute, Emeryville, California, United States - P4_Day56_Rep2 | ecosystem: Engineered > Bioreactor > SSF (Solid state fermentation)...
CCCGCCGTCGGGCGGAGGGCAGCTCCGGCTCGATCGCCGACCACAACTCATCAGAAATCACACCTGTACGTATCACCTAAACAGCATCAGTCACAACACTGTTCACATTAAGCAGACACGCCCTAGGGGATCGGACGGCTCACCGGCGGCGCCCGGCCGCCGGTGAGCAACATTACAACCATCTCTACTACATCCAGTAGTAGTCTCAGGAGGGTACGGGAGGGGGCCGATGGACGCGCTGGATCTGTCACGGTGGCAATTCGGGATCACCACCGTCTACCATTTCATCTTCGTACCGCTCACGATCGGGTTGGCGCCGATCCTGGCGGCCATGCAGACCGCCTGGATGGTCACCGGCAACACCGCCTGGTACCGGCTGACCAGGTTTTTCGGCAAACTCTTCTTGATCAACTTCGCACTCGGGGTGGCCACCGGGGTGGTGCAGGAGTTCCAGTTCGGCATGAACTGGAGCGAGTACTCCCGGTTCGTCGGCGACATCTTCGGCGCCCCACTGGCGTTCGAGGGCCTGGTTGCCTTCTTCTTCGAGTCGACCTTCATCGGGCTGTGGGTCTTCGGCTGGGGCCGGCTCAACCGGTGGGTGCACCTGGCGTGCATCTGGATCGTCGCGTTCGCGGTGAACGCCTCGGCGTACTTCATCATCGCCGCGAACTCGTTCATGCAGCACCCGGTGGGAGCCCGATTCAACCCCGAGACGGGCCGGGCCGAGTTGGAGAACTTCGTCGCGCTGCTCACCAACAACACCGCGATCTGGGCCTTCCTGCATGCGGTGGCGGCATCGTTCCTCACCGCCGGCGCCTTCGTCGCCGGGGTGTGCGCCTGGCTGATGGTCCGTTCGCACCGCAACCCCAATGAGTCGGCGCCGGCGCCGACGCTGTACCGGCCCGCCACCATCGCGTCCTGCGTGGTGGTGCTGGTCTCCTCGGTCGCGCTGTTCTTCACCGGCGACATCCAGGGCAAACTGATGTTCGTCCAGCAGCCGATGAAGATGGCCTCGGCGGAATCGCTGTGCTACACCGCGACCGATCCGGGCTTCTCGGTGCTCACCGTCGGCCGGCACAACAACTGCGACAGCGTGGTCCACCTCATCGAGGTACCGTATGTGCTGCCGTTCCTGGCCGAGGGCACGTTCAGCGGCGTCACCCTGGAAGGGGTGGAGGACCTCCAACAGCAGTACGAACAGCGGTTCGGGCCGGGCAATTACCGGCCGAACCTGTTCGTCACGTACTGGTCGTTCCGCGCCATGATCGGCCTGATGCTGGTCCCGGTCGCGTTCGCGCTGGTGGCGCTGTGGCTGACCCGGCGCGGCCGCATCCCGCACCAACTCTGGTTCGGCCGGTTCGGCATCGCCACCATCCCGACCCCGTTCCTGGCCAGTTCGGCCGGTTGGATCTTCACCGAGATGGGCCGCCAACCGTGGGTGGTGGTGCCCGCCCCCGACGGTGACGAGCTGGTGCGGCTGACCGTCCAGGAGGGCGTCTCCGGTCACGCGCCGGGCACGGTGCTGTTCTCGCTGACCGTGTTCACCCTGATCTACGGGGTGCTCGCGGTGATCTGGTTCTGGTTGATGCGCCGCTACGTGGTGGAAGGGCCCCAGGAGCACGACTCCGAACCGGTGCCGCCGTCGCCGCCCGGTGACGACGAGATGGCCCAACTGTCGTTCGCCTACTGAGAGGGCGTGATTTCGGTGGGATTGCAAGAACTGTGGTTCATCCTCATCGCCGCACTGTTCCTCGGCTTTCTGGTGCTGGAGGGTTTCGACTTCGGCGTCGGCATGCTGATGGGCCCGCTCGGCGCGGCCGGCGAGGGCGATCCGGAGCCCCGGCGCCGGGCCGTGCTCAACACGATCGGCCCGGTCTGGGACGCCAACGAGGTGTGGCTGATCACCGCGGGCGCATCCATGTTCGCGGCATTCCCCAACTGGTACGCCACCCTGTTCTCGGCGCTGTACCTGCCGTTGCTGGCGATCCTGTTCGGGATGATCGTGCGCATCGTCGGCATCGAGTGGCGGGGCAAGATCGACGACGAGCGCTGGCGCAAGTGGGCCGACGCCGGGATCGCGGTCGGCTCCTGGCTGCCGGCCGTGCTGTGGGGTGTGGCGTTCGCGATCCTGTTGCGTGGTCTGCCGATCGACGCGGACGGGCGGGCGCACCCGGGGCTCACCGACGTGCTCAACGGTTACACCCTGCTCGGCGGGCTGGCGACGGCGTCGCTGTTCGCGTTCTACGGGGCGGTGTTCGTGGCGCTCAAGACCGCCGGATCGGTGCGCGCCGACGCGTTCCGGTTCGCCAAATGGCTGTCCGCGCCGGTGATCGTGCTCGCCGGCGGTTTCGGGCTGTGGACCCAGCTCGCCCACGGCACCGACTGGACCTGGGTGGCGCTGGGCGTCGCGGTGGTGGCCCTGCTGGTCGCCGTGGGGCTGATGTGGGCCGGCCGGCGCGAGGGCTGGGCGTTCTTCAACACCGTGGTCGTCATCGCCGCCGTCACCGTGCTGATCTTCGGTGCGATGTATCCGAACCTGTTGCCCTCCACCCTGAACCCGGAATGGAGCGTGACGATCTACAACGGGTCGTCGACGCCGTACACGCTGCAGATCATGTCGTGGGCGGCGCTCACGCTGCTGCCGCTGGTGCTGGGTTACCAGGCCTGGACGTACTGGGTGTTCCGCAAGCGGATCAGCACCGATGCGATACCTCCCCCGATCGGATTGCCGAGGTAGTCTCCTGAACGCGTGGCGTGAGTCAGCGGCGATGCGGCGTTATCTCGCCGCATCGGTGGCCGCGAGCACGGTGATCGCCGCCGCCACCATCGGTTCGGCCGTCGTGCTGGCCGGGATCGTGGCGGGCGTCATCACCGATCCGGCCACCCGCACGGTGGCGTACTGGTCGGATCAACTGGCGCTGCTGACCGGGTTGTGGTTGATCCGCACCGGCGCGCACTGGCAGCAGGGCCGGCTGTCCCAACGCGGCGCCACCGCGGTGATCGCCGAACTGAGCAGCAAGGTGCTGCGCACCGTCACCGCGGCGGCACCGCGTGACCTCGCCGCGGCCCGCGACCGCGCCGCGGCGGTGGTGACCCGCGGACTGGACGGGTTGCGTCCGTACTTCACCGGCTATCTGCCGACCCTGTTCTCGGCCGGGATCCTCACCCCGGCAGCGGTGTTCGCCATCGCCTGGCATGATCTGCAGTCCGCGGTCACGGTGCTGATCGTGCTGCCGTTGATCCCGTTGTTCATGGTGCTGATCGGCCTCACCACCCGCGACCACTCCGCGGCGGCGCTGGCGGCGATGACGAATCTACAGAACCGGACCCTCGACCTGATCGCCGGAATCCCCACCCTGCGCGCCCTGAACCGGATCGACGGATCAGCCCGGCGGATCGCCGAACTGGGTGCGGCGCACCGCCGCTCGACGATGGCCACGTTGCGGATCGCCTTCCTGTCGGCGTTCGTCCTGGAACTGCTCGCGACCCTGAGCGTGGCGCTGGTGGCGGTCGGCATCGGGTTGCGCCTGGTGTACGGGGAGATGACGCTGACGGCGGGGCTCACCGCGCTGCTGCTGGCGCCGGAGGTGTTCTGGCCGCTCCGTCGCATCGGCGTCGAATTCCACGCGGCACAGGACGGAAAAGCAGCTGCGGACAAGGCATTCGAACTTCTCGACGCCGCACCGCGGCCGGCCGGTGGCACCCGGGTGGTGGAGGCCGCCGGCGCCACCATCGAAGTCGACGCCCTCACCGCGGACCTCGGACCCGGTTGTGTCACCGTGCTGACCGGCCCGAACGGGGTGGGCAAGAGCTCTGTCCTGCACACCGTGCTGGGACTGGCCCCGCCGCTGTCCGGTTCGGTCCGGGTCGGCGGCGTGGACATCGGCGAACTCGATCTGCCGGCGTGGTGGCGTCAGATCGCCTGGCTACCGCACCGCCCGGTGCTCATACCCGGCACAGTCCGGGACAACCTGTCCCTGTTCGGGCCGCTCGAGGATCCTGAGAACGCGTTCCGCAGATCGGGTTTCGATGAGGTACTGGCGGCACTTCCGGACGGCATGGACACCCCGCTGGGCCGCGACGGCGTGGGCCTGTCACTCGGTCAGCGCCAGCGGCTCGGCCTGGCCCGCGCGCTCGGCTCGCCCGCGCCGGTGCTGCTGCTCGACGAACCGACCGCCCACCTCGACGCCGCCATGGAGGCCCGGGTGCTGGCCGCGATCACCGACCGGGCCCGTGCGGGCGCCACGGTGGTCGTGGTCGGTCACCGCGAACCGGTGCTGTCCATCGCCGACCGGGTGGTGTACCTGAAGGAGGCGGCCGCCGATGCGGCACTCGCCCACCGCTGACCCGCTGTGGTCGATGATTCCGCTGCTGCGGCCGCGGTTGCCGCGGCTGGCCCTGGCCGTGAGCTTCGGGGTGCTGTCGTTGGGCAGTGCGCTGGCGCTGGCCGGGGTGTCGGCCTGGCTGATCACCCGCGCCTGGCAGATGCCGCCGGTCCTGCATCTCACCGTGCCGGTGACGACCGTTCGCGCACTGGGCATCTCCCGCGGCGTGTTCCACTACTGCGAACGGCTGGCGTCGCATGACACCGCGCTGCGCGCCGCCGAGCACGCCCGTACCACGCTGTACACCCGGCTGGCCGAGGCGCCCGAACACGTCGTCAGCCGGTTCTCCAGCGGCGAACTGGTCGCCCGGGTGGGCGACTCGGTCGACGAGGTCGCCGATGTCCTGGTCCGCGCGGTGCTGCCGATCGCGGTCGCGGTGGTGCTGGCGGTGGCGGCGGTCTCGGTCATCGCGGTGATCTCGCCCGCCGCGGCGGTCGTGCTGGCCGTCTGCCTGCTGATCGCCGGGGTGCTGGCGCCCCGGATGGCGGCACGTGCCGTCACCTCGACCGAAGCCGTTGCCGCACAATACCAATCCGATCGCAACACGGCGGCGATGCTGGCCCTGCAGCATGCGCCGGAACTGCGGGTCAGCGGTCGGCTCGAGGCGGTGATCACCGAGGCGGAGCGCCGGCACCACGCATGGGGGGATGCCGCCGACCGGGCCGCGGCACCGGCCGCCCTCGCCAACGCGGCCACCACCCTCGCCATCGGCGCGGCGGTGCTCGGCGCCGTCGTCGCCGCGATTCCGCTGGCCGGCGCCGTCGCACCGACGACCGTCGCGATCCTGATGCTGTTACCGCTGTCGGCTTTCGAGGCGACCACGGCGCTTCCGGGCGCCGCCGTGCAGTTGACCCGGTCCCGGATCGCCGCGCGCCGGCTGGCCGAGCTGATCGATCCGGCCGAGCACGGCCGGCCCCGACTCACGGTCCCGACACCGGACATCACGCACGGGAGCCGGCTGGCGGTCCTCGGGCCCAGCGGCTCCGGCAAGACCACCCTGCTGATGAACCTGGCGGACCGCTACGACGGCGGCCGGTTCCCCCGCGCAACCTTCTTCGCCGAGGACGGGCATCTGTTCGACACCACGGTGCGCGACAACCTGCTGGTCGCCCGCGGTGACGCCACCGATGACGAACTGCGCGCGGCCCTGCGCCGGGTCGGGCTGGGCCGATGGTTGGACAGCCTGCCCCGGGGACTCGACACGGTGCTGTCCGGCGGCGCGGCAGCGGTGTCGGCAGGACAACGCCGCCGGTTGCTGTTGGCCCGGGCGCTGGTGTCGACGTCGCCGATCGTGCTTCTCGACGAACCCACCGAACATCTCGACGCCGGCGACGCCGAGCAGATGCTGGTCGATCTGCTCACCCCGGGCGCGATGTTCCCCGCCGACCGCGCCGTCGTCGTCGCCACCCACCACCTTCCGGTGGGGCTGGAATGTCAGACCCTCGAGCTCGCACATTGCGGGTAATCTCGGCAATCATGACCGAGCCGGACAAACCATCGGTGCCCGAGCAGCCGCAGCCGAATCCGTACGGGCAGCCGCCCGGCGGATACCCGGTGCCTCCGCCGCCACCGCCGTACGGCGGTTACCCCGGCCACCCCGCCGCCCCGACGGCGCCGCAGAACGGCCTCGGGATCGCCGCCCTGGTGGTCGCGATCGTGGCGCTGCTGTTCTTCTGGTCGGTGCTCGGTGGGATCGTCGGCGGGATCGTCGCCGTCATCCTGGGCGTCCTGGCCCGGGGCCGGGTGAAACGCGGCGAGGCCACCAACGGCGGTGTGGCGACCGCCGGCATCGTGCTCGGCGTGCTGGCCGTGCTGGCCGGTGTGGCGTCGATCGCGATCTACGTCGCCCTGTTCAACGAGGTCGGCGGCGCCGACTACGTCTCCTGTGTCCGCGACGCCGGCAACGACGACGCCGCACTGCAGGAGTGCGAACAACGGTTCCGGGACCGGCTCGAGGACCGGCTCGGCGTCACGCTCGAGCCGAACCCCTGAACGGCTGACCGATCCTGGTCACCGGGCCGGGAAGTACTTGACGATCCCCTCCTGGATCACCGTGGCCAGCAGTTGGCCCGACCGGTCGAAGAAATGCCCGCTGCCCAGCCCGCGGGACTCGGCGGCCACCGGTGACGTCGTGGAGTACAGCACCCATTCGTCGAAACGCACCGGCCGGTGGAACCACACCGAATGGTTCGTGGTCACCGCGAAGATGCGGTCGAATCCCCAGGACAGCCCGTGGGTGGTGATGATGGAGTCCAGCACGGTGGTGTCCGACGAGTACAGCATGGCCGCCGCGTGCAACACCGGATCGTCGGGCAGCGCCCCCTCGGTCTTCAACCAGACCCGGTTGTACTCCAGCCGGCCGCCCTTGTCGCGCATCACCCAGGCCGGGTCATTGGCGTAACGCCACTCGATCGGGCGCAGCGCCTCGACGAAATGCGGGACGGTCTCCTCGTAGCCGCGCAACAGCTCGTCGATCTTGGGGAGTTCCTCCGGGCCGGGCACGTCGGGTGGGGCGACACTGTGTTCCAGGCCGCGGCCGCCGGACAGATACGACACCATCGCGGTGGCCAGCAGCTCATCGCCCTGGCACACGTCGACCCGGCGGTTGGCGAAACGCCGCTCGTCGCGCAGCCGCACCACCCGGAACTCCAGATCGCGCGCCGGGTCGCCGCCGGCGATGAAGTGCACCGAGATCGCGCTGGGCGGAAGTTGGGCCGGCACCGTACGGCCGGCGGCGACGAACGCCTGCGCCATCATCTGGCCGCCGAAGGTGCGGACCGGATTCTTGCTCGGATGGGAGCCCAGGAAGGTGCTGTCGTCGGTTCTCCTGAGGTCGAGAATCGCCAGCAGTTCCTCGAAGTCTGAAGCTGCTGCCAAGCCTGTCTCCTCCTCAGAAGTGGTCGTCCTCCCCGATCCGGTGCACGTGGATCATGTTCGTCGAGCCTACTGTGCCCGGTGGAGCGCCTGCGACGATGACCACCAGATCGCCCCGCTTATAGCGGCCGAGCTGCAGTAACGACTGGTCCACCTGGCGGATCATGCCGTCGGTGGTCTGGATGTGCGGCACGATGAACGTCTCGGTGCCCCAGGTCAACGCCAACTGGCTGCGGATCTCGGGCAGCGAGGTGAACGCCAGCAGCGGCAGCGGGGTGTGCAGCCGCGCCAGCCGGCGCACCGTGTCGCCGGACTGGGTGAACGCCACCAGCGCCTTGGCGTCGAGGCGTTCCCCGATGTCGCGGGCGGCGTAGGAGATCACGCCCCGTTTGGTGCGCGGCAGATGGGTCAACGGCGGGGCCGCGGTGGAATTCTCCTCGACCGCGGCGACGATCGAGGCCATCGTGCGCACCGCCTCCAACGGGTACTTGCCGACGGAGGTCTCCCCGGACAGCATCACCGCGTCGGTGCCGTCGAGCACCGCGTTGGCGACGTCGGAGGCCTCGGCGCGGGTGGGCCGGGAGTTCTCGATCATCGACTCCAGCATCTGGGTGGCGACGATGACGGGTTTCGCGTTCTCCCTTGCGGTTTGAATCGCACGTTTCTGGACCAGCGGAACCTCTTCCAGAGGCAGTTCCACACCCAGGTCGCCGCGGGCGACCATCACCCCGTCGAATGCCAGCACAATGGCCTCGAGGTTGTCGATCGCCTCCGGCTTCTCCAGTTTGGCGATGACCGGAACCCGGCGGCCGACGCGGTCCATCACCTCGTGGACCAGCTCCACATCGGCCGGTGAGCGCACGAAGGACAGCGCCACCATGTCGACCCCGAGCCGGATCGCGAATTCCAGGTCTTCGACGTCCTTCTCGGTCAGCGCGGGCACCGACACGTTCATACCGGGCAGGGACAGCCCCTTGTTGTTGCTGACCGGACCGCCCTCGACGACCTCGCAGACGACGTCGTCGCCCTCCACCGCGGTGACCACCAGCGCGACCTTGCCGTCGTCGACCAGCAGTCGGTCCCCGCGGGCGGCGTCGGCGGCGAGGTTCTTGTAGGTCGTCGACACCCGGTCATGGGTGCCCTGGATGTCGTCGACGGTGATCCGGACGGTCTCACCGGTGGCCCAGTAGGTGCTGCCGTCGGCGAACCGGCCCAGCCGGATTTTGGGTCCTTGCAGGTCAGCAAGGATTCCGACGGCGCGTCCGGTCAGATCTGACGCGGCTCGGACCAGCTTGTAGTAGCGCTCGTGGTCGGCGTGGGTTCCGTGGCTGAAGTTGAGCCGGGCAACATCCATGCCCGCCTCAACCAGGCCTCTGACCGCCTCCTCGGTCGACGTGGCCGGCCCAAGGGTACAGACGATTTTTCCGCGCCTAGTCACGACATCCGAGCATAGTCGTGTCCGGTTACGGCGAGGTGGCCGCGCCGCTACCCGCTGAGAACAGTTGGGATCAACGGAAATCCCGGTAGATTGCGCACCACGGTCCAGATCAGCGCGGCGGCGAGGAGGACGGCGACGGCCGCCGGCGGCATCAGGCGCAACCGCAACCTGGCCCGGATGAGCAACCACAGCGCCAACACCGGCAGTCCGACGAGCAGGAAGACGTTGTCGACGGCCGCGGCGGTCAGCTCACCGTGCAGCAGGTGGTGGGTCATGCGCAGGCCGCCGCAGCCGGGACAGAACCAGCCCGTCACCTGGTGGAAGGGACAGGCCGGAAAGAGGAAGCCGGGCCGGTGCGGATCCATCAGCGCGACATAGGTCAGCGCGGCCAGCGCGGCCACCACCGCCGTCGCCGTGACCGCGACGGCGCCGTGGCGGCGGCCCGGGCGCCTCGGCCGGCTGCGGGTCGCGCCGTCAGAGGTCATCGCGCAGCCGACGTCCCTCCGAATCACGCACCTTGTCGGTGAGGATCAGCACCGCGTCGACGATCCCCCACACCACCGCGCCGATACCACAGGTCAGAATGCCGATCACGAGCTGGGCGATCCCCAGGCCGGTGTGGCCGATGTACATCCGCCCGATGCCGACCACCCGAGCAGCCCGACGAGCTGCAACAGGCCCGCGGCGATCTTCGACTTGTCCGACAGCGGTTCACCGGTGACGGGGTGCCGTCCGAACGGTGCGGACATGTCGGCGTAGGGATACGGACCCGGCGGGGGTGGTGGATACTGACCAGCCGGAGACGAATACGGCGGCGGGGAGCCCGCCGACGGCGGCGGCACGTCGGCTCCGCTGTTACCGGGCTTGTCGGATTCGGTCATCTCTTCAGGATGCCAGAAATCGGCGAATCCGAGGCGACCCGCGAAATCCCTTGCGGCGCAGCCAACGGACCGATGCCCAGCCGGACACCCGCGGGACGCCTGCTCAGCGCCCCGCCGACGGGTACGGTCCGTGGTCGACGACCCGGTGGCGAACTACTTCTTCTTCCGCGAACCCGGCACCGCGTTCGGCGCGGGCTTGGCCTTGGTTTGCGGTTCGGCCTTGTTCGGGCCACGCGGATCGTTCTTCTGGGCTCCAGCCATGATCCGATACTAGAGGCCGGCGGCGGATGCGGGAAGGGGTCAGCGTCGGCGCTGCCACCAGCGTCGGCGCTGCGTGGCGGCGCCGGCGTCCGGTGTCGTGGCGGTGTCCGGTCCCCCGGTGTCCTGACCCCCGTCACCGCCGGAGTCCGAATCCGCCTCGGCTGCCGCGTCGTTCGCCTCGGACGCGACCTGTTCGATCCCCTCGACGCCCGCCGGGGCTGGGGCTTCATCTGTCGCGTCATCTGTCGCGTCGGCTGGGGCGTCCTCCAACCAATCGGAGTCCAGAGCGAATTCCAGATCGTCGGCCAACGCCTCGGTCAACGCCTCGACCTCGGGATCGACGGCGGGCAGGCCGACCGGGGCGGCGGTGTCCTCAAGGGTGCCGTCCGACACGGCCTCGTGCATCTGTGCGGCGGCTGCCTCGGCCCGTTCGGCGTCCTCATCCCCGGCCGCGCCGACATTGCCGATCGCCGCGGCGGCCTGCGCGCCCGGCACCGGGTCAGCGGCGGTCGGGCCCGGGTTCGGCGCCGGCTCCTCGGCGTCGGCTTCGAGTGCCTCGGCCAGGATCCGGGCCAGTTCGGCGTCGGCTGCCTCGGCGAATTCCTCGGTGTCGGTCCACTCAGCGGTCTTCATTCCGGCCTCCTCGCCGGCCTCCTCGATCTCTCCGGCCTCTCCGGCCTGGTCGGGCACGTCGAGCACGTCGACGGTCAGAGCCTCGGCTTCCAGGGGTCCGGCCGCCAGCGCCTCCGCGCCGAGGTCCGGCGCCGCTCCGGCGCCCGCCACGCCCCGCACGGCCGCGGCGACGTCCTCCTTCTCAGTATCCACCTCGGTGTCCACCTCGGCGTCCGCGCCGGCCGCCCCGGTGTCAGCCCCGGCGTCGGTCTGGACGGGGCCGCCGAGCGTGGCCGGATCCTCCCGCCCCTTCGGGGCCACCATGATGTACACCACGGCGCCGATGAACACGAAGCTCGCGGTGAACGAGTTGATCCGGATGCCGGCGATGTGGGTGGCGAAATCGCTGCGCAGCAGTTCGACCCAGAACCGGCCGACACAGTAACCGGCGACGTACAGCGCGAAGAGGCGGCCGTGGCCCAGCCGGAACCGCCGGTCGGCCCAGATCAGCACCACGAACACCAGGACGTTCCACAGCATCTCGTAGAGGAACGTCGGATGTACGACGGCGAGCAGTTCACCGGTCGAGGTGCCGTTGAGCGGGTCGAGCGCACCGGAGGCGTTCCGCCGCTCGTAGATCTCCAGACCCCACGGCAGCGTGGTGGGCCGTCCGTACAGCTCCTGGTTGAAGTAGTTGCCGAGCCGGCCGATCGCCTGGGCCAGCACGATGCCGGGTGCGATGGCGTCGCCGAACGCGGGCAACGGAATCCCGTGCCGGCGGCAGGCGATCCAGGCGCCGACCCCGCCCAACGCGACCGCACCCCAGATCCCCAGACCGCCGTCCCAGATTCGCAGCGCCGCAACGAAACCCGCGCCGTCCGGACCGAAGTAGGTGCGCCAGTCGGTCAACACGTGGTAGACCCGGCCACCGATGAGGCCGAACGGCACCGCCCACAGGGCGATGTCGTAGATGACGCCGCGTTCGCCGCCCCGTGCGGCCCACCGCCGGTCCCCGAGCACCAGCGCGACGACGATGCCAGCGATGATGCACAGGGCGTACGCGCGGATCGGTATCGGACCGAGCTGCCATACCCCCTGGGCGGGACTGGGGATGTATGCCAGCGTCGTGGTCACGCGGTCACCCGTCGTCGTACCCCGTCGGCCAGTTCCGTGGTGAGCGCCCGCAACGCCGGAGTCCCGTCGGTCAGGGCCGTCACCAGCGCCGACCCGACGATCACGCCGTCGGCGTACGAGGCGATCTCGGCGGCGTGCTCGGCCGTGCGCACACCGAGGCCGACGCCGACCGGGATCTGCGAGATCTCCCGGACCCGTCGCACCAGCTCCGGGGCGGCGCTCGACACGGCGTCCCGGGCCCCGGTGACCCCCATGGTCGACGCGGCGTACACGAAGCCCCGCGAGGCCTTGACGGTCATCGCCAGCCGCTCCGGCGTCGACGACGGCGCCACCAGGAAGATCCGGTCCAGGTCGTGCGCCTCGGAGGCCGCCATCCACTCGTCGGCCTCGTCGGGGATCAGGTCCGGGGTGATCAACCCGAGCCCGCCGGCCGACGCCAGATCCCGGGCGAAGGCATCCACACCCCAGCGCAGCACCGGGTTCCAGTAGGACATCACCACGGCCTTGCCGCCGGCGTTGCTGATCGCCTCCACGGCGGCCAGGGAGTCACGCACCCGCACCCCGCCGCGCAGCGCCACATCGGTGGCCGCCGCGACCGTCGGGCCGTCCATTCCGGGATCGGAGTACGGCACCCCGACTTCGACCAGGTCGCAACCGGATTCGACCAGCGCCGTCATCGCCGAGATCGACGTCGCGACATCCGGGAACCCGGTGGGCAGGTATCCGATGAGAGCGGCACGCTGCTCACCTCGGCAGCTTTCGAACAACGGCGCGAGTCGACTCATGCGGTGCCCCTCATCCGGCGCCCCCGGTGTCGAGCAGGTCGAACCATTTCGCAGCGGTCTCGACGTCCTTGTCGCCGCGGCCGGACAGGTTGACCACCACGATCGCGTCCGATCCCAGTTCGGGACCCAGCTTCAGGGCGCCGGCGACCGCGTGCGCCGACTCGATCGCCGGGATGATGCCCTCGGTGCGACACAGCAGCGCGAACGCGTCCATCGCCTCGGCATCGGTGATCGGGCGGTACTCGGCCCGGCCGACGTCCTTGAGGTGAGCGTGTTCGGGGCCCACCCCCGGATAGTCCAAACCGGCTGAGATGGAGTGGGATTCGATCGTCTGACCGTCCTCGTCCTGCAACAGGTAGGAGAACGAACCCTGGAAGGCGCCCGGGGACCCGCCGGTGAACGTCGCCGCGTGCCGACCGGTCTCCACACCGTCGCCGGCGGCCTCGAAGCCGATCAGCCGCACTCCCGGGTCGTCGATGAACGCATGGAAGATGCCGATCGCGTTCGAGCCGCCACCGATGCAGGCGGTCACCGCGTCGGGCAGTCGGCCGGCCTGAGCCTGGATCTGCGCCCGGGTCTCCAGACCGATGACCCGCTGGAAGTCACGCACCATCATCGGGAACGGGTGCGGGCCGGCGGCGGTGCCGAAGCAGTAATAGGTCGAGTCGGCGTTGGTGACCCAGTCCCGGAACGCCTCGTTGATGGCGTCCTTGAGGGTCTTGGAGCCGGCTTCCACCGACACCACCTCGGCGCCCAGCAGCCGCATCCGGGCCACGTTCAGCGCCTGCCGCGCGGTGTCGACGGCGCCCATGTAGATCACGCATTCCAGCCCCAGCAGCGCACAGGCGGTCGCGGTGGCCACCCCGTGCTGCCCGGCGCCGGTCTCGGCGATGACCCGGGTCTTGCCCATCTGCTTGGCCAGCAGGGCCTGCCCGAGCACATTGTTGATCTTGTGCGATCCGGTGTGGTTGAGGTCCTCGCGCTTGAGGAAGATGCGGACACCGGCGTGTTCGCTGAGCCGCACCGCCTCGTACAGCGGTGACGGCCGCCCGGTGTAGTGGCGCTGCAACCGGTCGAGCTCGTCGAGGAAGGTCTGATCACCGCGGGCCTTCTCGTAGGCGGCGGTGACCTCCTCGATGACCGCCATCAGCGCCTCGGCGACGAGCCGCCCACCGTAGACGCCGAAATGTCCGCGATCGTCCGGATCGTGCCTGGTTGGTTCGGCGACCGCCGCGCTGGAACGCGGTAGCTCCGGTCCGGCGAGATCAGCCATCAGTGATCCTCTTCGCCCAGCGGCCCATCGCCGCTCAGCGGGCTGGTTTCGGGCAGGACGGGTGACGGCCTGCGGTCACCAGGTCGGCCACGGCGCTGCGCGGGTCACCGCTGGTGACCAGCCCCTCGCCGACCAGCACCGCATCGGCTCCGGCGCCGGCGTAGGCCAGCAGGTCCGCGGGGCCGCGGACGCCCGACTCGGCGATCCGGATGACATCGGACGGCAGCCCCGGGGCGATCCGGGCGAAGCAGTCGCGGTGCACCTCCAGCGTCTTGAGATCGCGGGCGTTGACACCGATCACCTTCGCGCCGGCCTGCAGCGCGCGGTCGGCCTCCTCTTCGGTGTGCACCTCGACCAACGGGGTCATCCCGAGGGAGTGGGTCCGCTCGATCATCGACTCCAGCGCCGGCTGTTCCAGCGCGGCGACGATCAGCAGCAGCATGTCGGCGCCGTGGGCGCGGGCCTCGTGGATCTGGTAGGGCCGGATGATGAAGTCTTTGCGGAGGACCGGGACGGACACCGCGGCGCGGACCGCGTCCAGGTCGGCCAGCGACCCGTGGAACCGGCGTTGCTCGGTGAGCACACTGATCACCCGCGCACCGCCGTCCTCGTAGGCCCGGGCCAGCTTGGCGGGGTCGGAGATCGCGGCGAGCTGGCCGCGCGACGGGCTGGCACGCTTCACCTCGGCGATCACGGCGATGCCAGGCTCGCGTAACGCGGCCATCACGTCCAGCGGGGGCGGCGCATCCTTGGCGCGCTGCTTGATCTCGGCCAGGCTGATCTCGGCCTCACGAGCGGCAACATCAGCACGGACCCCTTCGATGATGGAGTCGAGCACGTTTGCCGAACTCATGATCCGTCCAATCCCTTCACACCCGGCCGGGGAGCTCCCGGCACGTCACATTCGAAGGGTAGCCGCCACCGAACCGCCGTCTGTCACCGACCCATGCTGTCCGGATCGGTCGGGTCCCTCCCCTCGTCGAGAGCGTCCCACATCGTGCGTTCCGACATCGCGCTGTCGGACGAATCCCGGCGCGCCGCGGCCCGCCGGGCCGCCGGCGCCGCATACTTTGCTGCGCCGGACGCGGGCTTCGCCGCCGCGCGCATCAGCAACACCGCGGCGACCAGTGCGCCCACCGCCGACGCCACGGTGACCACCGCACCGCCGTAGAGCCGCTGACTGTCCACCAGGTCGATGACCGACAGTTCGACGAGGTGCACCGCGCGAACCGCCACATCGGGAACCACCCACAGGCTGATGCCCAGATAGGCCATCCCCGCGCCGGCCAGCGCCACCAGCAACGCCAGCAGACGTAGCGCCCACCCCCGCACCGCCAGCGCCGCGACGGCCGCCGCCAGCGACAGCAGGGCCAGCGGAACCAGCGCGGTCGACCAGGTGACCCCGTCGACCGGCGTGGTCTTCGGATGGGTGAGCCCGTCGAACGTGGTGACCTGCACCCAGGTCATCCGGGACGCCACCCACAGCCCCACCGCGGCGAGCACCAGCAGGACCTGCCCGACCCGGATCACGGTTCCGACAGGGTCTCGGCGGCGGCGATCGCGTGCAGGACCGCGCGGGCCTTGTTGGCGGCCTCGTTGTACTCGTAGGGACCGTTGGAGTCGGCCACGACCCCGCCGCCGGACTGCACGTAGGCGGTGCCGTTGCGGATCAACGCCGTGCGGATGGCGATCGCGAAGTCGGCGTTGCCGGCGAAGTCGAGGTAGCCCAGCACGCCGCCGTACAGTCCGCGGCGGGTCTTCTCCACCTCCTCGATGAGCTCCATCGCCCGCACCTTCGGCGCCCCGGACAGCGTGCCGGCCGGGAAGCAGGCGGTGATGGCGTCCAGTGCCGTCTTCCCCTCGGCCAGTTCTCCGGTGACGGTGGACACCAGGTGCATGACGTGGCTGTAGCGCTCGATGTGGCTGTAGTCCTCCACCCGCACCGTACCGGGCCGGCAGACCCGGCCCAGGTCGTTGCGGCCGAGGTCGACCAGCATCAGATGCTCGGCGCGTTCCTTCTCGTCGGCGAGCAGTTCCTTCTCGAGCAGGACGTCCTCCTCCTCGGTGGCGCCGCGCCACCGGGTGCCGGCGATCGGATGGGTGGTGGCCCGCCCGTCCTTGACGGTGACCAGCGCCTCCGGGCTGGATCCGACGATGGAGAAGTCCAGCCCGCCCGCGTCGTCGGGCACGTGTAGCAGATACATGTACGGGCTGGGGTTGGACACCCGCAGCATGCGGTACACGTCCAGCGGGTCGGCGTCGGTGTCCATCTCGAACCGCTGGGACGGCACCACCTGGAAGGCCTCCCCGGCCTCGATGTCGCCGACCAGCTTCTCGACGATGGCGGTGTACTCCTCGACGGTGCGCTGCGCCCGGTACCTCGGCTCGGGCCGGCTGAAGGTCGCCACCGCCGACGGCAACGGCTCGCCCAGCGCCGCGGTCATGACGTCCAGCCGGGCCACCGCGTCGTCATAGGCCCAGTCGACCCGCTCGTCGGTTCCGTTCCAGTTCACCGCGTTGGCGATCAACGTGATCGTGCCCTCGTGGTGGTCCACCGCGGCGATGTCGGTGGCGAGCAGCAGCACCATGTCCGGCAGCCCGAGGTCGTCGACGGCCAGCTCGGGCAACCGTTCCAGGCGCCGGACCAGGTCGTAGGCGAAGAAACCGACGAGCCCGCTGGACAGTGGGGGCAGGCCGGGCAGCGGCTCGGTCTTCAACAGTTCCAGGGTCGCGCGCAGCGCCCGCAGCGGATCGCCGCCCTGCGGCGCATCCTGCGGGGTCGTCCCCAGCCACGCGGCCTCGCCGTCGCGCACCGTCAACGCCGACGGTGCGCCCGCGCCGATGAACGACCAGCGCGACCACGACCGGCCGTTCTCGGCGGATTCCAGCAGGAACGTCCCGGGACGGTTGGCGGCCAGTTTGCGGTACGCCGACAGCGGTGTCTCGCTGTCGGCGAGCACCTTACGGGTCACCGGCACCACGCGGTGCTCGGCGGCCAGCGCCCGGAACTCCTCGCGGCTGATCGTCCCGGCGAGGTTTGCGGTGGTCTGCACACATCCATCTTTCCAGACCACCCGTCACGGCGACCTTTCCAGACCGCCCTTTCCGGACCACCCTTTCCGGACCGCGTTTCAGACCGTCTTCTCACCGCGGTGTTCGGCGGACCCGTCGTCGGCCACCGGCGTAGCGTGAGAGGCATGAAACCAGGCGAGCCGGCACCCGAGTTCGAACTTCCCGACCAGACGGGTGCGGTGCAGAGTCTCAGCACGTTGCTCGCCGCCGGCCCGGTGGCGTTGTTCTTCTATCCGGCGGCGTTGACCCCGGGCTGCACCAAGCAGGCCCGCCATTTCCGCGACCTGGCGGCCGACTTCGCCGACGCGGGCGCCACCCCGGTCGGGATCAGCGTCGACCCCGTCGCCAAGCAGGCCAAGTTCGCCGACATCGAGAACTTCGAGTTCCCGCTGCTGTCGGACCGGGACGGCGCGGTGGCGCGCCGGTACGGGGTGAAGCGCAGCATCTTGGGCAAGCTGCTGCCGGTCAGGCGCACCACGTTCGTCATCGACACCGACCGCACCGTGCTCGAGGTGATCGCCAGCGAGCTGAACATGGCGGTGCACGCCGAGAAGGCGCTCGCCGCACTGCGCGACCGCCAGTCCGCCTGACCGGTCAACCCGCAACCGGTCAGCGCTGCTCTTCGGGACCGAGCAGCAGGTCGGCGTCGAAGCAGCTGTGCTCGCCGGTGTGGCAGGCCGCGCCGGCCTGGTCGACCTCCAGCAACACCGTGTCACCGTCGCAGTCCAACCGCACCGAGTGCACGTACTGGGTGTGCCCGGAGGTCTCCCCCTTCACCCAGTGCCGCCGGCGTGAGCGCGAATAGTAGGTGGCCCGGCGGGTCTGCAGCGTGCGGGCCAGGGCCTCGTCGTCCATCCACGCCACCATCAGCACCTTCCCGGTGCCGCGCTCCTGCGCGACGGCGGCGAACAGCCCGTTGGCGTCGCGTTTGAGCCGGGCGGCGATCGCCGGGTCGAGGCTCACCGGACCGTGATCCCCTCGGCCGCCATGGCCTCCTTGACCTGCTTGATGGTCAGCTCCCGGAAGTGGAACACGCTGGCCGCCAGCACCGCGTCGGCGCCTGCGTGCACCGCCGCCGGGAAGTGCTCGAGCGCACCGGCGCCGCCGCTGGCGATGATCGGGATGCTCACCGCGCCGCGGACCGCGCGCAGCATCGGCAGGTCGAATCCGTCCTTGGTGCCGTCCCGGTCCATCGAGTTCAGCAGGATCTCGCCGACACCGAGTTCGGCGCCGCGCACCGCCCACTCCACCGCGTCGATACCGGTGCCGCGGCGGCCGCCGTGGGTGGTGACCTCCCACCCCGACGACGTCGGCGGGGAGCCCTCGGGCACGGTGCGGGCGTCCACGGACAGCACGATGCACTGCGAACCGAACTGTCGGGCCAGCTCGGACAGCAGCTCGGGGCGTTCGATCGCGGCGGTGTTCACCGACACCTTGTCCGCGCCGGCCCGCAGCAGGGTGTCCACATCGGCGACCGAGCGCACCCCGCCGCCGACGGTGAGTGGGATGAACACCTGTTCGGCGGTCCGCCGGACCACGTCGAGCATGGTGGACCGGCCCGACGACGACGCGGTGACGTCCAGGAAGCACAGTTCGTCGGCGCCCTCGGCGTCGTAGACGGCGGCGAGTTCGACCGGGTCGCCCGCGTCGCGCAGGTTCTCGAACCTCACGCCCTTGACCACCCGGCCGGCGTCCACGTCGAGGCACGGGATCACCCGCACCGCGAGTTTGCGGTCAGCGGTGTTGTCTGTCATCTCCGATAGTCCTCCGGGTCCCCCACCGACTGCACGATCTCCAGCAACTCGGCGTGCACGCCGGGATTTCCGGCCAGCACCGATTGCGAGTGAATGGTCCAGTCCGCCCCGGCCAGGTCGGTGACCACCCCGCCGGCCGAGCGGATCAGCGCCACACCGGCCGCGTGATCCCAGATGTGGTGGCCGAAACTGATTGCCCCGCCGAGGATTCCCGCAGCGGTGTAGGCCAGGTCCACACCGGTGGCCCCGTGCATCCGGATCCGGTTGCACCGCCGGCTCAGCGCCTCCAGCAGCGCCACCCGGTACCGCCCCGGAAACCGTCCGCGCGAGTCCACGTTGAAGGTGCCGGTACCCACCACACAGTCGGCCAGCCCGGCGTCGGACAGCCTCGGCTGTTCGACACCGTTGAGATACAACGGTTTTCCGGCGATCGCGGTGAACCGCTGGTCGGTGAACGGCATCCAGGTCAGCGCCGCGACCGGTTCGCCGTCCTGCAGCAGCGCCAGCAGGATCGCGGCCAGCGGCAGCCCGGCGGCGTAGTTGAAGGTGCCGTCGATCGGGTCGAGCACCCACACCAGCGGCGAGGTCACGTCGGCGCCGCCGAACTCCTCGCCGTGCACCCCGATGCCGGTGGCGCCGGTGAGGGCCTCCACCACCTGCCGCTCGATGGCCAGATCCACCTCGGTGGCGAAGTCGTTGCCCTGTTTGGGCACCGCCGAGTCGGCCCGGTGTCCTTCGACGAACCGCACCGACGCGGCGTCCAGGATCTTCGCGGCCTGCGAGACCAGCGCCTCGAGGTCGGCGTCGTCCAGCGCCATCGCCGCTACTGCCTCACCGCGGCCAGGGCCTCCGGCAATGTGAACCGTCCCGCGTACAACGCCTTGCCGACGATCGCCCCCTCGACCCCGCGGTCGGTCAGGGCGGCGATGGCACGCAGGTCATCGAGACTGGACACCCCGCCGGAGGCGATCACCGGGGCGTCGGTGCGATCGCACACCGCCTTCAACAGCTCCAGGTTCGGCCCCTTGAGGGTGCCGTCCTTGGTGACGTCGGTGACCACGTAGCGGGAGCAGCCCTCGCGGTTCAGCCGTTCCAGCACCTCCCACAGGTCACCGCCGTCGGACTCCCAGCCGCGGCCCCGCAGCCGGTGCCGGGACTCCGGGTGCGAGGGGTCGATCTTGACGTCCAGGCCCACGGCCACCTTGTCGCCGTGTTCGGCGATCACCTCGGCGCACCACTGCGGATCCTCCAGCGCCGCGGTGCCGAGGTTGACCCGCGCACAGCCGGTCGCCAGCGCCGCCTGCAACGACTCGTGGTCGCGGATGCCGCCGGACAGTTCCACTGCGACGTCGAGCCGGCCGACCACCTCGGCGATCAGCTCGCGGTTGGAGCCGCGGCCGAACGCCGCGTCGAGGTCGACGAGGTGGATCCACTCGGCGCCGTCGCGCTGCCAGCCGAGCGCGGCGTCCAGCGCGGATCCGTACTCCGTCTCGCTGCCGGCCTGTCCCTGGACCAATCGCACCGCCTTACCGTCGACCACGTCGACGGCAGGCAACAGAATCAATGACACGGAGCGCAACCTTACCTAGATACCGGCGACCCAGTTGGCCAGCAGTGTGGCCCCCGCGTCGCCGCTCTTCTCGGGATGGAACTGGGTGGCGGCCAGTGGACCGTCCTCCACCGCCGCCAGGAACGGCACGTGATGCGTCGACCAGGTGAGCAGGGCCGCCGGATCACCCTCCCACTGCTGGGCAGCGTAGGAGTGCACGAAGTAGAACCGGGTGCAGGAGTCCAGCCCGGCGAACAACCGGCTGCCGGCCGGGGCGTCGACGACGTTCCAGCCCAGATGCGGCACCACCGGCGCGTCCAGTCGCACCACCGAACCGGGCCACTGACCGCAGCCGCGGGACTCCACGCCGAACTCCACCCCGCGGGCGAACAGGATCTGCATGCCGACGCACACCCCCAGCACCGGGCGGCCGGCGGCCACCCGCTCGGCGATGATCCGGTCCCCGCCGACGGCGTGCAGTCCGCTCATGCAGGCGGCGAACGCACCGACCCCGGGCACCACCAGACCGTCGGCGGACAACGCCACCTGCGCGTCGGCGGTCACCTCGACGTCGGCGCCGACCCGCTCCAGCGCCCGCTGCGCCGACCGCAGGTTCCCCGAGCCGTAGTCCAGGACGGCGACCGTCTTCCGCTTGGAACCCGCGGTCACAGGGCACCTTTGGTCGACGGCACGCCGCTCACCCGGGGGTCGGGTTCGACCGCGTGCCGCAGCGCGCGGGCGACCGCCTTGTACTGCGCCTCGGTGATGTGGTGCGGATCGCGACCGTACAGCGTGCGCACGTGCAGCGCGATCCGGGCGTTGAACGCCAGCGACTCGAACACGTGCCGGTTGATCACGGTGTGGTACGGCGCGGCGGATCCGGCGATGGTGAACTCCACCATGTACTCCGGTTCACCGGTGTGCACGAAGTACGGCCGGCCGGACAGGTCGACCGCGGCGTGCGCCAGCGCCTCGTCCATCGGGATGAACGCGTCACCGAACCGGCGGATGCCCTTCTTGTCGCCGAGCGCCTGCCCCAGCGCCTGACCGAGCACGATCGCGGTGTCCTCGATGGTGTGGTGGCCCTCGATGTCGATGTCACCGCGGGCCCGCACCGTCAGGTCGAAACTGGCGTGACTGCCCAGCGCGGTCAGCATGTGGTCGAAGAACGGCACCCCGGTGCTGACGTCGACGACGCCGGTGCCGTCGAGATCCAGTTCGACGACGATCTCGGATTCGGTGGTCGTGCGTTCGACGCGCGCGCGGCGGGCGCCGGTCAGGATGTCGGTCACGGGGCTCCAATCGGGCTGCTGGGGGCTGCTTTGAGTTCGGTGGCGGCGAGGCGGGCGCTGGTGGCCAGCAGCGCGTCGTTCTCGTGGGCCAGGCCGATGGTGGTGCGCAGATGGCCGGGGATGCCGACGTCGCGGATCAGCACCCCGTCGTCGAGGTAGCGCTGCCACGTCGCCGGGGCGTCGGCGAACTCACCGAACAGGACGAAGTTCGCATCGCTGGGGATCACCCGGAAACCCATCCGCCGCAGTTCCTCCGACACCCGCTCCCGTTCGGCGATCAGGGTGGCCACGCCGGCCAGGGTGTCGTCGGCGTGGCGCAGCGCGGCGCGGGCGGCCGCCTGGGTGAGCGAGGACAGGTGGTAGGGCAACCGCACCAGCAGCAGCGCGTCGATCAGCGCCGGCGCGGCCGCCAGATAGCCGAGCCGCCCGCCGGCGAACGCGAAGGCCTTGCTCATCGTGCGGCTCACCACCAGCTTGGTCGGATAGTCCGCGATCAGTCCCACCGCACTGGGCTGCGACGAGAACTCGCCGTAGGCCTCGTCGACGATCAGGATGCCGCGCGGCATCGCGTCGAGCAGCGCCCGCAGTTCGTCGGGGGTGACGCTCTGCCCGGACGGGTTGTTCGGGCTGGCCACGAACACCACGTCGGGCCGCTGCTCGGTGATGGCGCGGACGGCGACGTCGACGTCGAGCCCGAAATCGGCGGCGCGGGCGGCCTGCACCCATTCGGTCTGGGTGCCGTCGGAGATGATCGGGTGCATCGAGTACGACGGCACGAAGCCCATCGCGCGGCGGCCCGGACCCCCGAAGGCCTGCAGCAGCTGCTGCAGGATCTCATTGGAACCGTTTGCCGCCCAGAGGTTTTCCATTCCCAGCTGCACGCCGGTCTGACTGCTCAGGTACTCCGCCAGATCGGTGCGCAACGCGACCGCGTCCCGGTCCGGATAGCGGTGCAGTTGCGCGGCCTCCGCGCGGACCGCGGCGGTGAGGTCGTCGATCAGCGCCTGCGACGGCGGGTGCGGATTCTCGTTGGTGTTCAGCCGCACCGGAACCTCGAGTTGTGGCGCCCCGTACGGGCTCTTGCCCCGCAGGTTCTCCCGCAGCGGCAGATCCGCGAGCGTCACATCGCGACCGGGGATGCTCATGATTGTTCGAACCTCCGCCGGATGGCCTCCCCGTGCGCCGGAAGATCCTCGGCCTGCGCGAGCGTGATCGCATGCCCGGAGACGTCTTTCAGCGCCGCCTCGGTGTACTCCACCACGTGGATGCCGCGCAGGAAGGTCTGCACCGACAATCCGCTGGAGTGCCGGGCGGACCCGGCGGTGGGCAGCACGTGGTTGGAGCCGGCGCAGTAGTCGCCCAGGCTCACCGGTGAGTACGGGCCGACGAAGACGGCCCCGGCCGAACGGATCCGGGCGGCCACCGCGGCCGCGTCGGCGGTCTGGATCTCCAGATGTTCCGCGGCGTAGGCGTTGACGGTGCGGATGCCGGCGTCGAGGTCGTCGACCAGCACGATCGCCGACTGCGGGCCGCGCAGTGCGGTCTCCACCCGCTGCCGGTGCACGGTGGTCGCCAGCTGCTCGGCCACCGCGGCATCGGTGGCGTCGGCGAGCCCGACGTCCGCGGTGACCAGCACGCTGGCGGCCATCTCATCGTGTTCGGCCTGGCTGATCAGATCGGCGGCCAGATGAGCCGGGTTGGCAGAGTGGTCGGCCAGGATCGCGATCTCGGTGGGGCCGGCCTCGGCGTCGATGCCGACCAGCGAGCGGCACAACCGTTTCGCGGCGGTGACGTAGATGTTGCCCGGCCCGGTGATCATGTCCACCGGTACCAGTTCGGCGCCATCGGCGTCGGTGCCGCCGTGGGCCAGCAGCGCGACGGCCTGCGCCCCGCCGACGGCCCACACCTCCTCGACACCGAGCAGCGCCGCGGCGGCCAGGATGGTCGGGTGCGGCAGGCCGCCGTGCGCGGCCTGCGGCGGGCTGGCGATCACCAGCGACTCCACCCCCGCGATCTGGGCCGGAACCACGTTCATCACGACGCTGGAGGGGTAGACGGCGTTGCCGCCCGGCACGTACAGGCCGACGCGTTCGACCGGCACCCAGCGTTCGGTCACCGTCGCTCCGGGCCCCAGCGTGGTGGTGGTGTCGGTGCGGCGTTGATCGGCGTGCACCGCGCGGGCCCGTTCGATCGCCACCTCCAGCGCGGTGCGCACGTCACGGTCCAGTTCCACCAGGGCGGTCCGCAGCGCCTCGGCGGGGACCCGCACGGCCGCCGGGCGCACCCCGTCGAACGACCGGCCGTATTCCAGCGCGGCCTCGGCGCCACGTTCGGCGACCGCCTCGACGATGGGGCGCACCTTGGGCAGCACGGACTCGACGTCCACCCCGCCGCGGGGCAGCACGGTGCGCAACCGGCCGGCCGACTGGTTGGTGCCGCGCAAGTCGATGCGGGCCAGGACGGGGCGCGATACGTTCACAACGTTCATTGTCCCAGAACCGCCAAATCGGATTCGGAGCCGTTATGACCGACCTGCCGCGGATGTTCCCGCCCTGGCTGGACCGCATCCAGATCAGATACTTCAACCCGGTGATCAAACCGTTCGCCGGTCGGCTACCTGGGCTTTCGTTGCTCAGACACCGGGGCCGGCGGTCCGGCCGGGACTACGAGACCGTCGTCACCACCTACCGCAGGGGCAATGAGCTGGCGATCGTGCTCGGCCACGGCAAGACCGACTGGGTCAAGAACGTGTTGGCCGCGGGCGAGGCCGACGTCGTGGTGCGCGGACGCGAATGGCACGTGGTGAATCCCCGCATCGTGCCGCCGGGCGGTGAGGTGGCGGCGCTGCCGGGCTTCGCGCGGCTGCAGGCGAAGAACAGCGCGGTGTTCGTGGCCGACATCGCCTGACGGCGCCGTGCGATCCGCCTCTCACACGTCCAGGCCGATGTCGAGCACGCGCACCGAGTGGGTGAGCGCGCCGACGGCCAGGTAGTCCACCCCCGTGGCCGCGTAGTCGGCGGCGTTCTCCAGCGCCAGGCCGCCCGAGGATTCGAGTTTGGTCTCCGGCGACCGGGAATCACGCCGTTGCACCGCGATCTGGGTCTGCCACACCGGGAAGTTGTCCAGCAGGATCAACGCCTCCTCGCCCAGGTCCTCGGCCAGCACCTCGTCGAGCTGTTCGAGCGAGTCGACCTCGACCTCACACGGCAGATCCGGCGCCGCGCTGCGGACGGCCCGCAGGGCGGCCACCACCGAGCCGGCCGCCGCGACGTGGTTGTCCTTGATCAGCGCCGCGTCCCCGAGTCCCATCCGGTGGTTGACGCCGCCGCCGACCCGCACCGCGTACTTCTGCAGCGCCCGCAGCCCGGGCAGGGTCTTGCGGGTGTCGCGGATCCGGGCCTTGGTCCCTTCGACCGCCGCCACCCAGGCCGCGGTGGTGGTCGCGATGCCGGACAGGTGGCACACCAGGTTGAGCATGGTCCGTTCGGCGGTGAGCAGTCCCCGGGTGGGTGCCTGCACGGTCAGCGCCGCCCCGCCGGCCGCCAGCCGGGCGCCGTCGTCGACGCGGTGCACCACCTGATATCCGTCCGGGCCGAGCACCTCGTCGAGGACCAGCAGCGCCACGTCGATCCCGGCGACGACACCGGGCTCCCGGGCCACCATCGACGCGGTGGTGCGGGCGTCGGCCGGCACGGTGGCCGTGGTGGTGATGTCGGGTCCGTACCGCAGATCCTCGTCGAGCGCGCGGGTGATGGTCACGCGTGCTTCGGCCACTTCGGTGTCGGTGAGCCGCATCAGGCCGCTCCTACCGGTGCGTCGGTGATCAGCCGGCCGTGGTCGAGCCGCACCACGCTGCTCACGGCCTGGGCGTGATCGGTGTCGGGATGGTCGGCGCGGTGGTGGCATCCGCGCGTTTCGGTGCGTTCGCGCGCCGCCACGGCGACCGCCCGGGCGGTCAGGGTCAGCGCGATGTCCTCGATGTCGGCCCGGCGCCGGGCCGGACGGGGACGGGCGGTGGCGAGCAGCGCGTCGAGTTCGGTCAGGCCGGCGCCGTCGCGCATGACCGAGGCGTGCCGGGTCATGGCGCGCTGCAGCTCGGTCCGATCGACCGCGGGCTGCGCGGTGTCGGCCGGCGGCACCGCGACGACGGTCCCGGCCGCGGCGGCGTGGCCGGCGGCGGCCCGGCCGGCACGGGCGCCCATGACCAGTCCCTCCAGCAGGCTGTTGGACGCCAGCCGGTTGGCGCCGTGCATCCCGGTGCGGGCGCACTCCCCGGCCGCGAACAGTCCGGGCACGGTGCTGCGGCCCTGATCGTCGGTGTCGATGCCGCCGCAGCTGTAGTGGGCGCCGGGCACCACCGGGATCGGTTGGCGCACCGGGTCGCAGCCGGCCGCGTGGCACACCGCGGTCACGGTCGGGAACCGCCGTGGGAAGTCGGCGACGCGGCGGGCGTCGAGGAACACGCAGGGGTCGCCGGTGGCGGCCAGCCGGGCCTCGATCGCGGCGGCCACCACATCGCGCGGCGCCAGATCGCCCATCGGGTGGATCCCGGCCATGACCGGCTCGCCGCGCGCGTCGACCAGGGTGGCGCCCTCACCGCGCACCGCCTCGGTGATCAGCGGGCGGCGCCCACCGGACGCCCCGTCGAACAGCATGGTCGGGTGGAACTGGATGAACTCGAGGTCGCTGACCGCGGCGCCGGCCGTGAGCGCCAGCGCCACCCCGTCACCGGTGGACCCGTCCGGGTTGGTGGTGGCGGTGTAGAGCTGTCCGAGCCCGCCGGTGGCGATCACCACCGCCGGGGTGTGCAGCACCCCGAGGCCGTCGTCGTTGCGCACCAGCACCCCGGCCACCGCGCCGTCCCGCACCAGCACCTGCACGGCCTGATGCCGGCACCGGATGTCCAGCCCCGCCGCGGCGGCCTCCAGCGCACGCTGCACCTCGACTCCGGTGGCGTCGCCGCCCGCGTGGATGACGCGGCGCCGGGTGTGGCCACCCTCGCGGGTGCGGGCCCAGCCCCCGGACGCGGCCCGGTCGAACCGGGCGCCCGCGCCGATGAGGTCGCAGACGGCCGCGTAGCCGTCGGCGACGATCGAGCGCACGATCCGCGGGTCACACAGCCCGCCGCCGGCGGCCAGTGTGTCGGCGACGTGCACGTCCACCGAGTCGTCGGTGTCGGGCAGCACCACCGCGATGCCGCCCTGCGCGTAACGGGTCGCGGTCTGGCCGATGTCGTCGGTCTTGGACAGCACAACCACCCGGCGGCCGGCGCGCCCGGCCGCCCGGGCGGCCACCAGACCGGCCACCCCGGTCCCGATCACCACCACATCGGCCCGTTGTTGCCAGGCCACCGATCCGCTTCCGCCGCAACCGAAGCGGTGGATCATTCGCCGCTTCCGGGCTGTCCGATCTCGATCATGCGCTGCACGCTGCGGCGGGCCTTCTCGGCGATCTCCGGGTCGACCTCGATGACGTCGCGCCCCTCCTGCAGGCAGCGCAGCAGCGCACCGGGGGTGATCATCTTCATGAACCGGCACGATGCCCGGTCGTTGACCGCCCGGAAGTCGATCTCCGGTGCGGCCCGGCGCAACTGGTGCAGCATGCCGACCTCGGTGGCGACCAGCACCTGCCGGGCCTGCGACTGCCGCGCCGCGTCGATCATGCCGCCGGTGGACAGGATCTTCACCCGCTCCGCCGGGAAGGCGCCCTCGCCGGCGAGGTAGAGAGCCGAGGTGGCACAACCGCATTCGGGATGAACGAACAGTTCGGCGTCCGGGTGGCTGCGGGCCTGATCGGACAGCTCCTCACCGTTGATGCCGGCGTGCACGTGGCATTCGCCGGCCCACACGTGCATGTTCTCCCGGCCGGTCACCCGGCGCACATGGGCGCCGAGGAACTGGTCCGGGCAGAACAGCACCTCCCGGTCGGCCGGGATCGACCGCACCACGTCGACGGCGTTCGACGACGTGCAGCAGATGTCGGTCTCGGCCTTCACGGCCGCGGTGGTGTTGACGTAGGACACCACAACCGCGCCGGGATGCTCGGCCTTCCAGGCCCGCAGATCCTCGGCGGTGATCGAGTCGGCCAGCGAGCAGCCGGCCCGCGCGTCCGGGATCAGCACGGTCTTGTCCGGGCTGAGGATCTTGGCGGTCTCGGCCATGAAGTGCACACCGCAGAACACGATGGTGTCCTCCGGCGCCTCGGCCGCGATCCGCGACAGCGCCAGCGAGTCACCCACGTGGTCGGCGACGTCCTGGATCGCCGGCAGCTGGTAGTTGTGGGCCAGCAGCGTCGCCCCGCGCGCATCGGCCAGGCGGCGAATCTCGGCGGCCCACTCCGCGGTGGGCTCGACGTCCGGCGCCGAAGCCTCCCAGTCCGAGGCGTCGTCGTGCGAGAGCCGTTGGTCAAGCACAGTCATTTGGCGGTCCCCTCTGCCAGCGCTGGTTTTCGACTTACAATCGAAAACATGTCACATAGTAGCACCGAGCATGAAGTGCTCGCCGTGGTGTTCCAGGTGCGCGGGCTCGATTCCCGGCAACCCGCCCTTCACGTGCTGTTATGGCAGCGTGCACTGGAACCCGAGCGAGGCAGGTGGTCGCTGCCCGGCGGGCTGCTGGGCACCGACGAGGATCTGACCAGCTCGGTGCGACGCCAGCTCGCCGAGAAGGTCGATCTGCGGGAGCTGGCCCACCTCGAACAGCTCGCGGTGTTCTCCGACCCGCACCGGGTGCCGGGGGTGCGCACCATCGCGTCGACCTATCTGGGCCTGGTGCCCTCCCCCGCATCGCCGGCGCTGCCCGACGACACCCGCTGGCATCCGGTCCACGCACTTCCCCCGATGGCGTTCGACCACGGTCCGATGGTCGAACACGCACGCAGTCGGCTGGTGGCCAAACTGTCCTATACGAACATCGGATTCGGTTTGGCACCAGAAGAATTCGCGCTGTCCACGCTTCGTGACATCTATGCGGCAGCCCTGGGTCACCCGGTGGACACCACGAACCTGCAGCGGGTACTGGAACGCCGCCACGTCATCACCCGGACCGGCAGCACCGCGCGTTCGGGGCGCGCCGGGGGCCGGCCGCCGGCGTTGTACCGGTTCACCGAGAACCGCTACCGGGTCACCGACGAATACGCCGCGTTCCGCCCGCCCGCGGTCTGATGCCACCCCGGTCACCAGGGGATTGGATTCTTACCGACCTCTTAAGGAAGAATGCCCGGGATGGACCTGGGCAGCGCGGCGCAATCGACGGGGGCCGAGTGGATCGGCCGCCCGACTCACGAGGCACTGCGGCGCACCCGGCCGATTCTTCCGGAGCGCGATCCCTTCTACGAGCCGCCGCCCGGCTTCGAGCACGCCCGGCCCGGCACGGTGCTGCGATCCCGGGACGTCGAGTTGGCGTTCATGGGGCTGATCCCGCAGAAGTTCACCGCCACCCAGCTGCTGTACCGCACCACCGGCTTCGACGGCCGGCCCCGAGCCACCGTCACCACCGTGGTGGTGCCCGCCGAACGGGACAAGAACGGCCGCTGCCCGGTGGTGTCCTACCAGTGCGCGATCGACGCGGTCACCAGCCGGTGCTTTCCGTCCTACGCACTGCGCCGGGGGGCACGCGCCGTGGGCGCGCTGGCCCAGTTCGAGTTTCTGCTGATCGCCGCCGCGTTGGCGGAGGGCTGGGCGGTCTCCGTCCCCGACCACGAGGGCCCGGACGGCAGCTGGGGCGCTCCGCTGGAACCCGGCTACCACATCCTGGACGGCCTGCGGGCGGCGCTGGGCTACGAGCGCCTGAACCTGGCGGTCGACGCCCCGGTCGGGCTGTGGGGCTACTCCGGCGGCGGGCTGGCGTCGGCCTGGGCCGCCGAGGTGTGCCGTGACTACGCCCCCGACCTCAACGTGGTCGGCGCCGTGCTGGGATCTCCGGTGGGCGATCTGGGCAGCGCCTTCCGCCGGCTCAACGGCAGCCTGTACGCGGGTCTGCCGGCGATGGTGGTGGCCGCGCTGGCGCACATCTTCCCCGAGGTCGACCAGATCATCGACGAGCACGCCACCGAAACGGGCAAGGCGATGCTGCAGCGGGTCGAGAAGATGACCACCGCGCACGCGGTGTTGCGGATGATCGGCATGGACATGGGCAAGCTGGTCGACCAGCCGCTCGAGGAGATCCTGCAGACCCCCGCCATGCAGCGGGTCTTCGACCGGATCAAACTCGGCAGCGCGATCCCGGCCCTACCGGTGCTGCTGGTGCAGGCCTGCCACGACCGGATCGTCTCGGTCGACGACATCGACACGCTGGCCGACACCTACATCGAGGGCGGCGCCCGCGTCACCTACCACCGCGACATGTTCAGCGAGCACATGCTGCTGCATCCGATGTCGGCGCCGATGACGTTGCGGTGGCTGCGGGACCGGTTCGCCGGCCAGCCGCTCAAGCACAACCTGACCCGCACCAAATGGCCGACGATGTTCAACCCGTCGACCTACCGGGGCATGCTCCGGCTGGGTCTGATCACGGCGAAGGTGCTGACCGGCCGACGGGTGGATCGCCGGCCCCTGTCCCGGTTCGACCAGTAGTAGCGGCGCTCGCGGTGGAGTACGGCCCGGGCGGCCCGCCCGGGCCGTACTCCACCGGCGGCCAGCCGCCCAGGTCGTCGCGGGCCGTCGACACCGCCAGCAGGGCGTACACCAGCGCCCCCACCGCCGCGGGAAACACGATCGTGGCCGCGATCTGCAACGGGGTGTGGCCGAAGAACACCGCCGGCGCCTCGGTGAAGTAGTGCACCCGCTGTTCGGGGGTCACCGGCGCCGCGGCGACGTCCACCGCGCCGTAGCGCCACCGCACCAGCGCGGCGCCGACGCCGGTGGCCACGGCCGCCGCCGACCCGCCGCCGATCGTCACCGCCGCGGCCATCAGCGGTCCGCGGTGGGCACGCCACTGCCACACCAGCACCGCCGCCACCACCGCGACCGCGGACAGGAAGCCGACCATCAGAAACGCCGCGGTGAAGAAGTTGTCGGCCTCGGCGCCGAGGTAGGCGCGGACCCGGTTGCCGGTCCGGCTCAACGCGATGACGCCACGGGCCGGCGGCGCCAGCCACGCCCACACCGCCCCGGTCAGCACCCCGGCCCCGGTCAGTCCGGCGACCACGACGGCGGCCGCGCGGCGGTGCGTCAGCGCCGGCGCGGCGGTGGAACGTGTCTCGGGGCCCTCGTCGCGGATCATCGGTACGGCTCCAGATCGGCCGAGTCGATCACGCCGTGCCGTGAGCACTTCGCCGACCAGCCGTCCGGCCGCACCTGCACCACCATCCGGCGGCCGCATTCGGCACAGAACCGCGGGGGTTCGAGACCCAACTGGGCCGCGGGCGGTGTCGGACCGCCCTCCGGCTCCCCGGTGTAGACGTTGTACATGCCCTACAGGCTTACAGAGTGGCGTTGAGCGCCTTGATCGGCATCTGAAGATCCTCGAGCAGTTCCAGGTCCGATTCGGCGGGCCGGCCCAGCGTGGTGAGGTAGTTGCCGACGATGACGGCGTTGATTCCGCCCAGCATGCCCTTCTTGGCGCCGAGGTCGCCGAGGGTGATCTCGCGCCCACCGGCGAACCGGAGCATGGTGCGCGGCAGCGCGAGCCGGAACGCGGCGACGGCCTTGAGCGCCTCGGTCGCCGGCAGCACCTCCAGGTCCCCGAACGGCGTTCCCGGCCGCGGGTTGAGGAAGTTCAGCGGCACCTCGTGCGGATCGAGTTCGGCCAGCTCGGCGGCGAATTCGGCGCGCTGCTCGACCGTCTCGCCCATTCCCAGGATGCCGCCGCAGCAGACCTCCATCCCGGCTTCGTGCACCATCTGCAGTGTCTCCCAACGCTCTTCCCACGTGTGCGTGGTGACGACGTTCGGGAAGAATGACCGCGCGGTCTCCAGGTTGTGGTTGTAGCGGTGCACACCCATCTCGGCGAGTTGCTCGACCTGCTCCTTGGTGAGCATGCCCAGCGAGCAGGCGATCTGGATGTCGACCTCGCTGCGGATGGCCTCGATGCCGGCGGCGACCTGCGCCATCAGCCGCTCATCGGGTCCGCGGACCGCCGCGACGATGCAGAACTCGGTGGCGCCGGTCTTGGCGGTCTGCTTGGCAGCCTCCACGAGGTTGTCGATGTCGAGCCATGCGCTGCGCACCGGGGACGCGAACAGCCCGGACTGCGAACAGAAATGGCAGTCCTCGGGGCAGCCGCCGGTCTTGAGGCTGATGATCCCCTCGACCTCGACGTCGGGTCCGCACCAGCGCATCCGGACCTCATGGCCGAGTTCGAGCAGCTCGTCGAGACGGTCATCGGGCAGCTGCAGAACGCGCAGGGTCTGCTCCTTGTCGAGCCCCACTCCCCGCTCGAGAACCTGTTCCCGAGCCTCCTGCAGAATGTCGGTCACCCGTACGCCTCCTCGGTCTCCTAAACAGCGTTCAGGTTAGAGTACGGGGGTGCAGCTGCGCAAAAGCGATGTGGTCGACGCGGCGACCGCGATCCTGGACAACTACGGCATCGCCGACCTCACCACCCGCCGGCTGGCCCGCGAACTCGGAGTCACCGCCGGTGCGTTGTATTGGCATTTCGCCAACAAGCAGGAACTGCTCGGCGCCGTCGCCGACCGCATTCTGACACCGGTACCGGCCGGGGAGCCGGAACCCGGCTGGGCCGAGCGGATCAGCTCGACGGCCGGCCGTCTGCGGGACGCCCTGCTGTCACACACCGACGGCGCCGAACTGGTCTCGGCGACCTTCGCCGCCGGTCAGTCCCGGGTGCTCGACGAGATCCTGGCCCGGTTCGCCGCCGCCGCGGCCGCCGCCGGGCTGGAGGGCAGCCGGGCCGTGCTGGCCGCCCGCACCATCGTCCACTACGTGTTGGGGTTCACCGGTGACGAGCAGTCCCGGCTGCAGTGGGACGCCGCCGGCGCCGAGGTCGCCGAACCGCCCGCCGACGACAACCCCAGCGCCCGGTTCGCGTTCGGGCTGAACCTGTTGATCAACGGGATCGCCGCCGAGATCGACGCCGCGGCACGCAAGTCCGAATAGGCATCCCGACAGCACCCGAGAACATCCGAACAGCAGGAGCTCGGGGCGGTCCCGCGGATCTCAGCCGATCAACCGCTCGATCCGCTTGTCGCCGTACCAGTGCCGCAGCCCGACCACGCTGCCGGTGATCTCGGTGGGCCGGCCGGCCAGCTCCACCGCACGGGCCAGCTGATCGGGACCGACCCGGCGGGCCAGCGTGACGTGGCCGGTCCACTGCCCCGGTTCGGTGTGCGGCATCGGCCCCGGTGTGAGGTGCGGCAGGCTGCCCCGGTACACCGCGGCGTGCAGTTCGAGCAGCTCGCCGGACGGGATCAGCAGCCGGGCCAGCACCGCCCGGCCACGGCCGAAGATCAGCGGCGCCCCGATCACACACGGCAGCGGCAGCCGCTCGGTGAGCGGGGCAAGCGCCTCGTGAACGGCGTCGTCGATGCGCTCGGCGACGGTCAGCGTCGCATGCGGCCGGCTGCCCGGAGCGGGGCTGCGCAGGTCGTGCCGGGCCAGCGTGGACCAGATGTCGCGCACGGCGGTTTCGACGGTCGTGTCGAACACCAACTCGATCGAGTGCACCATTCAGACCAGCCCCGTCACCCAGCCCGGCGCGAACGAGGTGGCCGCGAGCCGTTCGAAGTCCCGGTCGCCCAACGTCCCGATCCCGGCCGGCAGGGCGGCCCGCACCGTGGCCATCCGGGCGAGCGCCTCGCGGTTGGACAGCTCCGCCGGCCCGGGCTGCGCGGGCCACGCCCCGATCGCCAGTCCTTCACACCGGACCTCGTGGCGCGCAAGGGACTCCAACGTCAGCGCGGTGTGGTTGAGGGTGCCCAGGCCGGCGTCCACCACGACCAGCACCGGGGCGGACAGGTCGACGGCCACATCGCGCAGGGTGGTGCCGTCGGCGGCGAGTTCGACGAGCAGTCCGCCGGCCCCTTCCACCAGGGTCAGCCGGTGGGCGGCGGCGACCTCCGCGATGAACCCGACGAGTTCGGAACGGGTGGGCAGCCGGGCGCCGGCGCGCTCCGCGGCTGCCGGCGGGGCCAGCGGCTCGGGGTAACGCCACCGACCGTAGCGCGCCGTCACCCCGGCGAGCCGGCCGATCTCGGCGAGATCGTCGTCGCCGGGGCCGCCGTCCGGTCCGGCGGATCCGGTCTGCACCGGTTTGCACACCGCGACGTCGATGCCGGCCAGCCGGGCGTGGCAGGCCAGCGCCGCGGTGGTCATGGTCTTACCGACGCCGGTGCCGGTACCGGTGATGAGCAGAACGGTCATGGGCGCGCGCCGAGCACCTCGCCGAACACCCGTCGCGCCAGGGCCAACTCGTCCTCGGTGAGCGATGCCCGGGCGGTCAGCCGCAGCCGCGAGGTGCCGGCCGGCACGGTGGGCGGGCGGAAACAGCCGACCCGCACACCGCGGTCCAGGCAGGCTGCCGCTGCCGCGACGGCCACCTCGGGTTCGCCGAGGATCACCGACACCACCGCGGAATCCGGCCGGTTCGCCCCGCACATGTCGGCCAGTCGGCCGGCGTTGCGCAGCACCGCCCGGGCCCGGTCCGGCTCGGCGGCGAGGATCCGCAGCGCCGCCAGCGCGGCGCCGACCGCGGCCGGCGTCAGGCCGGTGTCGAAGATGAACGTGCGGGCGGAGTCGATGAGGTGATCGCGGACCGCGGCGGGGCCGAGGACCACACCGCCCTGACTGCCCAGTGCCTTGGACAGGGTGGTGGTCATCACCACGTCCGGCGCCCCGGCCAGGCCGACCTCCTCGAGCAGTCCGCGCCCACCGGCGCCCCGCACACCCAGACCGTGCGCCTCGTCGACGATCAGCAGCGCATTGTGGCGGCGACACACCTCGTGGAGTTCACGCAGCGGGGCCAGCACGCCGTCGGCGCTGAACACCGAGTCGGTGACGACGACCGCACGTTCCTCGTCACGGCCGGCCAGAGCGGCGTCGACGGCGTCGACGTCGCGGTGCGGAGCCACCACCACCCGGGCGCGCGACAACCGGCAGGCGTCGACCAGCGAGGCATGGGTGAAGGCGTCGGAGACCAGCAGCGAACCCGGGCCGGTCAGCGCGACGACCGCGCCGATGTTGGCGGTGTAGCCCGAGGAGAACACCAGCGCCGATTCTGCGCCGACGAACTCGGCCAGCGCGGTCTCGAACTCCTCGTGCAGTTCGGTGTTGCCGGTGACCAGCCGGGATCCGGTGGATCCGGTGCCCCAGGTGCGAACCGCGTCGACGGCCGCCGCGATGACGTCCGGGTGCTGCGCCAGACCGAGGTAGTCGTTGGAGGCGAGGTCGAGCTGATCGCTGACGGCCGGGCGGGCGCGCAGCGAGCGGCGCAGCCCGGCGGCGCGCCGCTGCCGCTCGACGTCGTCGAGCCAGGCCAGGGGCGAGAGCCCTGCACGCGTCACCGAAAAACCTCCCCGCGCCGATTACACCCGTCGGCGGGCCGACCCAACTAAACACGTCGGCGGGCCGACCCAACTAAACACCGTTCAGGTTAGCGCACGGGCGACCTCGACCATCGCCGAGGCGATCTGGTCCACCTCCTCCGGCGTGCAGATATACGGCGGCATGGCGTACACCAGATTGCGGAACGGCCGCAGCCACACCCCGTTCCGCAGGGCGGTGGCGGTCGCGACCGCCATGTCGACCGGCTCGGCCATCTCGATCACGCCGATACCGCCGAGCACCCGCACATCGGCCACCCCACGCAGTTCCCGGGCCGGGGCCAGCCCGTCACGCAACCTGGTCTCCAGCGCGGTGACCCGGGCCCGCCAGTCGGTGGCGAGCAGCAGCTCGGTGGAGGCGACCGACACCGCGCAGGCCAGCGCGTTGGCCATGAAGGTGGGCCCGTGCATGAGGGCGCCCGGCTCGCCGTTGCTGATGGTGTGGGCGACCCGGCTCGTGCACAGGGTGGCGGCGAGGGTGAGGTAACCGCCGGTGAGCGCCTTGCCGACACACATGATGTCGGGGGTGACGCCGGCGTGGTCGGCGGCGAACAACGCGCCGGTGCGCCCGAATCCGGTGGCGATCTCGTCGAAGATCAGCAGCACCCGGTGGCGGTCGCAGATCTCGCGCAGATCGCTCAGATAGCGCGGGTCGTGGAAGCGCATCCCGCCGGCGCCCTGCACCACCGGTTCGACGATGACCGCGGCCAGTTCGTCGGCGTGTTCGGCCAGTTGCCGCTCGAACGCCGCGGTGTAGTCCGGGTCGTAGTCGCGCGGCACCTGCGGGGCGAACACCTGGTCGGCCAGCACATCGGTCCACAGCGAGTGCATGCCGCCGTCCGGATCGCACACGCTCATCGGGGTGAAGGTGTCCCCGTGATAGCCGCCGCGCCACGTCATCAGCCGGTGCTTGGACGGCCGGCCCCGGCTGCGCCAGTACTGCAGCGCCATCTTGACGGCGACCTCGATGGACACCGATCCGGAGTCGCTGAAGAACACGGTGTCCAGACCGGCCGGGGTGATGTCGACCAACAGCTGCGCCAGCCGGGCCGCCGGCTCGTGGGTGAGGCCCCCGAACATGACGTGGTTCATGGTGGCGAGCTGTTCGGTGATGGCGCGGTCCAGCACCGGATGGCCGTGCCCGTGTATCGACGTCCACCAGGACGCCATCGCGTCGAGGACCTCGAGCCGCTCATCGTCGCCGCCGTCCGGAGCCACCACCGTCAGCCACGCACCCCGGGCGCCCACGGCGACCACCGGTGCGAGCGCCGCCGTCCCGATCGCGCTGTACGGATGCCAGATGTGGGCAGCGTCGATCGACCTGATCTGCTCCGGAGTCAACTTCTGCGGGGCCGCCTGCCCGGCGCTCGGCTCCTCGGGGGTCGCTCGCACGGGTACCGACCCTATCCGCTGTGCGCGCCGCGTCTGTCCGCTGCGCGGTGTCCGTCGCGCGCGCTGCGCGGTGTCCGTCGCGCGCTGCGCGGGGGCAGGGAGTTTGCCGGCGTATCGCGGTGCCGATCCCGCGGCATGAGCCGGGGGGTGTTCTTGGGTAAATTGTCCCGCGACCATGTTGACCCTGTCCTCGAGCCGGCCGGCCGCCTCCGCCGTCGCCGGGCCACCGTCGCCTGCTGTGACGGGCCCTGGAACCTCCGGTTTCTACCGCTATGACCTGGACGGCCTCCGCGGTGTCGCGATCCTGCTGGTCGCGCTTTTCCATGTCTGGTTCGGGCGGGTGTCCGGTGGTGTCGACGTCTTCCTGGCGCTGTCCGGTTTCTTCTTCGGCGGCCGTCTGCTGCGCGTGGTGCTGGCTCCGGGCGCATCGCTGAAACCGCTGCGGGAGGTCACCCGGCTGGTGCGCCGGCTGCTGCCGGCGCTGGTCGTCGTGCTGGCCGCCTCGGCAGTGCTGACCATCCTGATCCAGCCGACCACCCGCTGGGAAACATTTGCTGACCAGAGCCTGGCAAGCCTCGGCTACTACCAGAACTGGGAGCTCGCACGCACCGCGTCGGACTATCTGCGCGCCGGTGAGGCGGTCAGCCCGCTGCAGCACATCTGGTCGATGTCGGTGCAGGGCCAGTTCTACATCGCGTTCCTCGTGCTGGTCATGGGTTTCGCGGTGCTGTTCCGGCGGGTGCTGCGGCGGCACCTGCGGGCCGCGTTCGTGGTGCTGCTGACCGCGCTGACGGTGGCGTCGTTCGTCTACGCGATCATCGCCACCAACACCGATCAGGCCACCGCGTACTACAACAGCTTCGCGCGCGCGTGGGAGCTGCTGCTCGGCGCGCTGGCCGGTTCGCTCGTCCCCCACATCCGCTGGCCGAAATGGCTGCGCGCACTGGCCGCCACGGTGGCGCTGGCGGCGATCCTGTCCTGCGGCGTCCTCATCGACGGGGTCAACGAGTTCCCGGGCCCGTGGGCGCTGGTGCCGGTCGGGGCCACCATCTTGTTCATCCTGTCCGCGGCCAACTGGCAGGGGCCGCTGCCGGGCCCCAACCGGCTGCTGGCCACCACACCGTTCGTCACCCTCGGATCGATCGCGTACTCGCTGTATCTGTGGCACTGGCCGCTGCTGATCTTCTGGCTGGCCTACACCGGCAACTCCGGGGTCAACTTCGTCGAGGGCGCCGTCATCCTGCTGGTGTCCGGTGTGCTGGCGTGGCTGACCACCAAACTGGTCGAGGATCCGCTGCGCTACCGCAAACCCGCCGCGGACGTCGTGGTCCCGGTGAAGCCGCCGCTGCGCACGCGGTTGCGCCGGCCGACCATGGTGCTGGGGTCGGTGGTCGCGCTGCTGGGCGTGGCGCTCACCGCCACGTCGTTCACCTGGCGGGAACACGTCTCGCTGCAGCGGGCCAGCGGCAAGGAGTTGTCGGGGCTGGCGGCGCGGGACTATCCGGGCGCCCGGGCGCTCACCGAGGGCGCCCGGGTGGCCAAACTGCCGATGCGGCCCTCCGTGCACGAAGCCCGCGAGGACCTGCCGATCTCCACCATCGACGGCTGCATCAGCGACTTCGACGACGTCTCGGTGATCAAGTGCACCTACGGCGACGAGTCCGCGAGCCGCACCATCGCGCTGGCCGGCGGGTCGCACGCCGAACACTGGATCACCGCGCTGGATCTGTTGGGCCGCAAACACCACTTCAAGGTGGTCACCTACCTGAAGATGGGGTGCCCGCTGACCACCGACGAGATGCCGCGGGTGTCCGGTGACGGCCGGCCCTACCCGAAGTGCCGCGACTGGAACGAGCGGGTGCTGCCGGAGCTGATCGCCGACCGGCCGGACTACATCTTCACCACCTCGACGCGGCCGTGGCACACCCGACACGGTGACCGGGTGCCGGAGGGCTATCTGGGCATCTGGGAGGTGCTCAACGAGGCCGGGATCCCGGTGCTGGCGATGCGGGACACCCCGTGGCTGACCAAGGACGGCGGCCGGGCCAAGAACCCGGTCGACTGCCTGGCCGACGGCGGCGACCCGGTCCACTGCGGAATGTGGCGCTACGAGGTGCTCTCCGACGAGAATCCGACCCTGGAGTGGGTCGAGACGTACCCGGTGCTCAAACCGCTGGACATGAGCGATGCGGTGTGCCGGCCCGACTTCTGCCGTGTGGTGGAGGGAAATGTGCTGGTGTACCACGACTCTCACCACTTCTCATCCACCTACATGCGTAGTATGGCGCCGGAGCTGGGCCGTCAGATCGCTGCTGTCACCGGTTGGTGGGTCCCGCAGTGACCTCCACCGCGCCGACCTCGGTTCCGATGGTCTGGCCGGGCAGCGCCTATCCACTGGGCGCCACCTATGACGGTGCGGGTACCAACTTCTCGGTGTTCTCCGAGGTGGCCGACCGGGTCGAGCTGTGTCTGATCGCCCGGGACGGCGCCGAGACCCGCATCAACCTCGAGGAGGTCGACGGCTATGTGTGGCACTGCTATCTGCCCGCGGTGACACCGGGCCAGCGGTACGGGTACCGGGTGCACGGACCGTGGAATCCGGCCGCGGGGCAGCGCTGCGACCCGAGCAAGCTGCTCCTCGATCCCTACGGCAAGACCTTCGACGGCGCCTTCCGGTGGGGTCAGGCGCTGTTCTCCTTCGACCTCGAGGCCGAGGATCCGGCCTCCGGCGGTAACCCGCCGATGGTGGACTCGCTGGGCCACACCATGACCAGCGTGGTGACCAACCCGTTCTTCGACTGGGGTTCGGACCGCCCGCCGAAAATCCCCTACCACGAGACGATCATCTACGAGGCGCACGTCAAGGGCATGACCCAGACCCATCCCGGGGTGCCCGAGCCGCTGCGCGGAACCTACGCCGGGTTGTGTCACCCGGCGATCATCGAGCATCTGCAGTCGCTGCACGTGACCGCGATCGAACTGATGCCGGTGCACCAGTTCATGCACGACCAGCGGCTGCTCGACCTGGGTCTGCGCAACTACTGGGGCTACAACACCTTCGGGTTCTTCGCCCCGCACAACGAGTACGCCGCGACCGGCGCCTCCGGTGCGGTGGCCGAGTTCAAGACCATGGTGAAGACCTTCCACGAGGCGGGTATCGAGGTCATCCTCGACGTGGTCTACAACCACACCGCCGAGGGCAACCACCTCGGCCCCACCATCAACTTCCGGGGCATCGACAACGCCGCCTACTACCGGTTGCTCGACGAGGATCCGCGCTACTACAAGGATTTCACCGGCACCGGCAACAGCCTCAACGCCCGGCATCCGCACACCCTGCAGCTGATCATGGACTCGCTGCGGTACTGGGTGACCGACATGCACGTCGACGGGTTCCGGTTCGACCTGGCCGCCACCCTGGCCCGCGAGCTCTACGACGTGGACCGGCTCAGCGGCTTCTTCGACCTGGTCCAGCAGGATCCGGTGGTCAGCCAGGTGAAACTGATCGCCGAGCCGTGGGATGTGGGGCCGGGCGGCTACCAGGTCGGCAACTTCCCAGGTTTGTGGACCGAGTGGAACGGGAAATACCGCGACACTGTGCGTGACTACTGGCGCGGCGAGCCCGCAACCCTCGGCGAGTTCGCCTCGCGGCTGACCGGATCGTCGGATCTGTACGAGGCGACCGGGCGGCGGCCGTGGGCCAGCATCAACTTCGTCACCTGCCACGACGGGTTCACGCTGGCCGATCTGGTGTCCTACAACGAGAAACACAACGAGGCCAACGGCGAGGACAACCGGGACGGGGAGAACCACAACCGGTCGTGGAACTGCGGTGTGGAGGGCCCGACCGACGATCCGGAGATCCTGGCGCTGCGGGCCCGGCAGATGCGCAACATGATGGCCACGTTGATGGTCAGCCAGGGCACCCCGATGATCGCCCACGGCGACGAGATCGGCCGCACCCAGCACGGCAACAACAACGCCTACTGCCAGGACTCGGAGTTGTCCTGGATGGACTGGTCGCTGTGCGAGCAGAACGCCGATCTGCTGGCGTTCGCCCGCAAGGTCACCCGGTTCCGCCGGGACCATCCGGTGTTCCGCCGGCGCCGCTTCTTCGACGGCAAGCCGATCCGCAGCGGCGAGCAGGTCCGCGACATCGCCTGGCTCACCCCGGACGGTCGGGAGATGACCCCGGAGGACTGGGACGCCGGTTTCGGCAAATGCGTGCTGGTGTTCCTCAACGGCGACGCCATCCCCGAACCCGACGCCCGCGGAGAACGCATCACCGATGATTCGTTCCTGTTGTGTTTCAACGCCCACCATGAGGACGTCGAGGTCGTGGTGCCCGGCGGCGGCTACGCGCACGAGTGGACGGGTGCGCTGGACACCGCCCACCCTGTCGGCGACACCGACGTCGTGCTGCGGGTCGGTGAGACCTTCATGCTGCCGGCGCGGTCGCTGCTGATCCTGCGTAAGACGGCGTGATGGCGATGGCCTCCCGCCCGTTGCTGTCGACCTACCGGCTGCAGCTGCGCGGCGACTGTTTCACTTTCGCCGACGCCGAGGACCTGTTGGACTATCTCGACGACCTCGGGGTGAGCCACCTCTACCTGTCCCCCATCCTGACCGCGGCGCAGGGTTCCACCCACGGGTACGACGTGACGGATCCGACCACGGTGTCGGCGGAGCTCGGCGGTCCCGAGGGCCTGGCCCGCCTGTCGGCCGCGGCGCGACGGCGCAACATGGGCTTGATCGTCGACATCGTCCCCAACCACGTCGGCGTGGAGCATCCCCGGCAGAACCGGTGGTGGTGGGATGTGCTCACGCATGGGCGCGGTTCGGAGTACGCGCACTTCTTCGACATCGACTGGGACGCCGACCCGGACGGCCGGATCCTGTTGCCGGTGCTGGGTTCCGACGCCGACGTGGAACACCTGACGGTGGATGGGGACGTGTTGCGGCTCGGTGATCTGGAGTATCCGATCGCGCCGGGCACCGGTTCGGGCAGCGGGCCCGAGGTGCACGACGGTCAGCACTATCGGCTCACCGGCTGGCGCACCGCGGTGTGCGGGTACCGCCGGTTCTTCTCGATCACGTCGCTGGCCGGCCTGCGTCAGGAGGACCGCGCGGTGTTCAACGCCACCCACGTCGAGGTCAAACGGTGGTTCGACGAACACCTGGTGGACGGGCTGCGCATCGACCACCCGGACGGGTTGGCCGATCCGCCACAGTATCTGGAATGGCTGCGCGAGCTTGTCGGGCCGCAGGCCTGGATCGGCGTCGAGAAGATCCTCGCGGTCGACGAACCGCTGGACCCCACCCTCCCGGTCGCCGGCACCACCGGCTATGACGCGCTGCGGGAGATCGGCGGGGTGTTCATCGATCCGGCCGGCGCGGGACCACTCACCGAACTGTGTGAGTCGGCCGGATTCGACCACCGGGCGGTGCACGATCTGGCCCGGCGGCTCAAGGCCGAGGCGGTCACCGACACGTTGGGCAGCGAACTGGCCCGGCTGTGCCGGGTGGTGGCGGCGGTCACCGGATCGGATCACCCGCAGCTGGGCGCCGCGGTCGCGGAGTTGCTCGGCAACATCGGGGTGTACCGCAGCGACTACCGCACCCTGTCCCTGGTGCTCCCCGCGGCGTTCGGTGAAACGGTCTCGGCGCGACCGGATCTGGATGAGCCGTTGACGCTCCTCGCGGCCGCGGTGGCCCGCGGCGGCGAGGCGGCCGTCCGGCTGCAACAGCTGTGCGGCGCCGCCACCGCGAAGTCGATGGAAGACTGCCTGTTCTACCGCGATCCACGGTTGGTGTCACTCAACGAGGTCGGCGGTGAACCGGCGCATTTCGGGGTCAGCCTGGCCGAATTCCATCAGCGTGCCGCGGCGCGGGCGCGGCAGTGGCCACAGGCGATGGTGGCGCTGTCCACCCACGACACCAAACGCGGTGAGGACGTCCGGGCCCGTATCGGCGTGCTGTCCCAGGTTCCGTCACTGTGGGCGGCCTACGTCCAAGGGTGGGAGCAGCGCTGCCCGGCACCGGATCCGTCTACCGGACTGTTTCTGTGGCAGAACATCTTCGGCGTCTGGCCGGTGGACGGCGACGTCACCGACGAGTTGCGGTCCCGGCTGCACGCGTACGCCGAGAAGGCGATCCGCGAAGCCGCGCTGCACACCAGCTGGCACGACCCGGACGAAACCTTCGAGGCAAGGGTGCACGCCTGGCTCGACGCGGTGATCGACGGGCCGGTGAGCGCCGAGCTCACCGGGCTGGTGGCCCGTCTCGACGATCATGCCCGCAGCGACGCTCTCGGCCAGAAATTGTTGGCGCTCACCGTTCCCGGGGTTCCCGATGTCTACCAGGGCACCGAGCTGTGGGAGGACAGCCTGGTCGACCCGGACAACCGGCGCCCGGTCGACTACCCGCTGCGGCGCCGGAAGCTGCGCACCTCGGATCATCCGAAGTTGCGGGTGGTGCGCGCCGCGCTGCGCCTGCGCCGGGACCGTCCGGACGTCTTCGTCTCCGGGGATTACCGGCCGCTGCCGGCCCGGGGCGCGGCGCGCGAGCACCTGATCGCCTTCGGCCGCGGCGGCGATGTGCTGGTGGCGGCCACCCGGTGGAGCGTCCGGCTGGCCGAGACCGGTTGGGGTGACACCATTCTCGACCTGCCCAACGGGCAGTGGACCGATCGCATCGGCGGTGGTCGATTCAGCGGCCCGGTCCCGGCCGCCGAGCTGTTCGCCGGGTTGCCCGTGGTGCTGCTGGAGCGTGCCGGTGTCTGACCTGGATCGTGAGGTGAGGACGCCGCCGACACTCTTCGAGGTGTGGGCGCCCCGGCCCGAGCGGGTCCGGCTCGACGTCGACGGCACGCTGCATGACATGACCCGTTCCGGCGACTGGTGGCGGGCGGAGGTTCCGGCCCGGCCGGACGCCCGGTACGGCTTCGTCCTCGACGACGACCCGCAGGTGCTGCCCGATCCGCGCTCGCCCCGCCAGCCCGACGGGGTGCACGAACGGTCCCAGCTGTGGGCACCGGACCCGGAGGCCTGGAGCGATGCGGGCTGGGCGGGCCGGTCCATCGAGGGCGCGGTCGTCTACGAGTTGCACGTCGGCACCTTCACCCCGGAGGGAACCTTCGATGCGGTGATCGACAAGCTCGACCACCTGGTGGATCTCGGTGTCGATTTCGTCGAGCTGATGCCGGTCAACGCGTTCGGCGGAACCCACGGCTGGGGCTACGACGGGGTGCTGTGGTACGCGGTGCACGAACCCTACGGCGGCCCGGACGGTCTGGTCCGGCTGATCGACGCCTGCCACAACCGCGGGCTGGGGGTGCTCATCGACGCGGTGTTCAACCACCTCGGCCCGTCCGGCAACTATCTGCCCCGGTTCGGCCCGTACCTGTCGTCGGGCAGCAATCCGTGGGGTGAGTCGATCAACCTCGCCGACGCCCACGCCGACGAGGTGCGGCGCTACATCCTGGACTGCGCGCTGCGTTGGATGCGCGACTTCCACGCCGACGGTCTGCGCCTGGACGCGGTGCACGCCCTGGTGGACACCACCGCGGTGCACATCCTCGAGGAACTCGCTGCCGAAACCGATGCGCTGTCCGCCGAACTCGGCCGTCCGCTGTCGCTGATCGCCGAGAGCGACCTCAACGACCCGCGGTTGATCACCCCCCGGGACCGCGGCGGCCTCGGGATGACGGCGCAGTGGGACGACGACATCCACCACGCCATCCACTCCGCTGTCTCCGGCGAACGGCAGGGCTACTACGCCGATTTCGGGACCATCGAAACGTTGGCCGACACCCTGCGCAACGGCTACTTCCACGCCGGCACCTACTCGTCGTTCCGGGGCCGCCGGCACGGCCGCCCGCTGGACACCACCCGGATCCCGGCCACCCGGCTGCTGGCCTACACGCTGACCCACGATCAGGTCGGCAACCGCGCGGTCGGCGATCGGCCGTCGCAGAATCTGGAGGCCGGGCAACTCGCGGTCAAGGCCGCGCTGGTGATCGGCTCGCCCTACACCGTGATGCTGTTCATGGGTGAGGAGTGGGGTTCGACGTCACCGTTCCAGTTCTTCAGTTCGCACCCCGAGCCGGACCTGGCCCGCGCCACCGCGGAAGGCCGCAAGAGGGAGTTCGCCGAACACGGCTGGGACGCCGACGAGGTGCCCGATCCGCAGGATCCGGCCACGTTCCTGCGGTCGAAGCTGAAGTGGGACGAGATCGGCCGCGGCGAGCACGCCCGGCTGCTGGACACCTACCGCGGTCTGATCACACTGCGGCGCAGCGAACCCGATCTGGCCGATCCGTGGCTGGACCGGCTGCACATCGAGTACGACGAGCAGCAGCGGTGGATCGTGATGCACCGTGGCGCCCTGGCGATCGCCTGCAATCTGGGCTCCGAACCGGTGCGGGTGCCGGTCAGCGGCCAGGTACTGCTGGCCTGGGACACTCCCCGGATCGGGGCGGACGCCGCCGAATTGCCCCGGTATTCATTCGCCGTGCTGAGAAAGCCCGGCGATTAACCCGGTACCACGGTCTCACCCAGCGCACTTCGTGGTTTGCTGAGAAATGCGCGTATCACAGGTAGAAGGGCTGGGGCTAAGCTGTATTCGGTAACCGGGCCGCAGATATTGACGCATACGCATCAATATTCGGCGGTCAGCGCTGCAAGGGATTGCATATGTTGAAAGCGCTACCGCGAACCTGGCGCAAACCAGACCACTATTACTGGTTCACGTCATTTCTGGCGGCTCGCCGGGCTCGCACGTCCACCTGTCGGTTCATCGCGTCGATCACGCTGATCCTCGGCCTGATGCCGATGGTGATGCTGGCCGGCCCCGCCGGCCCGCAGAGCATGCCGGGACGGCTGATCGCGGTGGCGGTCACGGTGACTGCGCTGGTCATCACCCTGATCTGGTTGCGGGACCGCTGGCCCAGCCGTAACCAGTCCCGTGTGGTCAGCCTCGCGGCGGGGCTGGCGATCGCGGTGTTCGCGTTCACGCTGCCCGATCCGAGCGCCGGGCTGGTGTGGACGGCTGCTTTCGCGGCGCTCGCCGGTTATGTGGCGTTGTTCCACAGCGCGCGCTATGCCACTTTCACAGTGCTATTTGCTGCAATTACCGCTGGGGTATTGTCTTTCGAGCTGGCCAAGACCGCGGGGGTCGCGGCGGCGGTGTGCGGATTTGTGTTCATCACCGTGGTGACATTTGCGGTGGTGTGTGCCTGCAATTTGCTGGTCGGCCTGCTCGACGTGGATGTGCTCGACGCGGACATCGAACCGCTCACCGGCCTGCTCAACCGGGATGCGTTCTACCGGTCCGCGGGCCACCTCATCTCCCGCAGCCGCGACGACGACCGCCAACTCGTCATCGCGCTGATCAACATCGACAATCTGCGCCTGCTGCGGGACACCCAGGGGCAGGCGGCCGCCGACCGGGCCCGGGTGGCGATCGGGCAGACGCTTCGGGAGAACACCCGGCACAACGCGTTCGTGGCCCATCTCGGCCAGGACGAGTTCCTCATCGCCGACACGTTCTCGTCGACGGATTCGTTCCCGCTCGTCGAGCGGGTGCGGGGGGCGATCGCGACCACCCCGCCGCGGTTGACCGCGAGCATCGGGGTGGTCAGCACGCCGATGCGGGGGCTGGCGGTGTGCCCGCCGGAGACGCTGCTCGACGAGTTGATCGCGGTGGCCAGCGCGACCATGTACGAAGCCCGCCGCGCGGGCGGCAATCAGGCGCGCTACCGCAAGTACCCCAACCCGACCGCGGTGACCGAGGCCCACTACCCGGAGCAGGCTGCCGACGACTTCTGACCGATGCACGCCGGGCGGCCGACAGCAGGGCCGAACGGGACGCGGGCAGCCGTCAGGTCAGGTACCGGTACGCCGGTGAGCCGGGCTCCAGCCGCTCGACGTGGATGTCGGAGGCCTCCATCCGGGCCAGCAGGCCGTCGAGATCGGCGGCCGAGCTCAGCTCGATACCCACCAGCGCCTCCCCCGTCTCCCGGTTGTTGCGCTTGACATACTCGAACAGCGTGATGTCGTCCCCCTCACCGAGCACCTCGTCGAGGAAGCGTCGCAGCGATCCGGGCTCCTGCGGGAAGTCGACCAGGAAGTAGTGCTTGAGGCCGAGGTGCACCAGGGACCGTTCCAGCACCTCGTTGTACCGCGACACGTCGTTGTTGCCGCCGGAGATCAGGCAGACCACTGTCGAGCCGGGTTCGATCTCGGCCTCCGACAGCCCGGTCACCGCGAGCGCACCGGCCGGTTCGGCGATGATGCCCTCGTTCTGGTACAGGTCGAGCATCGCGGTGCACACCGCGCCCTCGTCGACGGTGGTGATCGACACCATGTCACCGGCGGCGGCCAGGGCGGCGTGGGTGTAGGTGCCGGCCCGGTTGACCGCCGCGCCGTCGACGAACTGGTCGACGTGGTCGAGGGTGACCGGTTCGCCGGCGGCCAGGGCGGCCATCATCGATGCCGCACCGGCCGGTTCCACCCCCAGCACCGCGGTGTTGCGGGTGCGTTCGGCCAGGTAGGTCGTGATGCCGGCGATGCAGCCGCCGCCCCCTACCGGAACGATCACCAGATCGGGTTCGCCGCCCCCGCCCGGACCGTCCTCGGCGTCGAGCTGTTCGAGGATCTCGGTGGCGATGGTGCCCTGACCGGCGATGGTGCGCGGGTCGTCATAGGGATGCACCAGGGTGGCGCCGGTGCGTTCCACATCGGCCAGCGCGGCCGCCGCGGCCAGGTCGTAGGTGCGCCCCACCGCGATCAGCTCGATGAACTCCCGGCCGTGGTAGCGGATCCGCTGCCGCTTCTGCTTCGGGGTCTTGGCCGGGATGTAGATGCGGCCGTGGATGCCCATCATCCGGCAGGCCAGCGCGAAGCCCTGGGCGTGGTTGCCCGCCGACGAGCACACCACCCCGGCGGCCTTCTCCTCCTCGGTGAGCTGGCTGAGCAGGTTGTAGGCGCCGCGCAGTTTGTAGGACCGCACCGCCTGCAGATCCTCACGCTTGAGGTAGATGTTCGCGCCGGTGGCCTCGGACAGGCGGTCGCAGAACTGCAGCGGTGTGCGGGTGACCACGCCGGCCAGACGCGCGGCAGCCTCGTCGATGTCTGCAGCGCTCAGCGGCGACTGGTCGCTCCTGCGCAAGCTGTGAGTCAGATCGGCGGTCACCGCACAATGGTGCCACCAACCTGCGTGTTTCAGCTAACCGGGGTGAGCACGAACACGGGGATCTGCCGGTCGGTCTTCTGCTGGTACTCGGCGTAGCCGGGATACGCGGCGACGGCCCGCTCCCACCACACGGCTTTTTCCGCGCCGGTCACCTCCCGGGCGTCGTACTCCTTGACGACCGTCCCGTCCTGCAACTCGACGCGGGGATTCTTGGTGATGTTGAAGTACCAGGCGGGGTGTCGGGGGGCGCCGCCGAGCGAGGCGACGACGGCGTACTCACCCTCGTGCTCGACCCGCATCAGGGGTGTCTTGCGGAGTTTCCCGGACTTGGCGCCGACGGTGGTCAGCAGGATCACCGGCCGGCCGCCCAGTTCGGTGCCCTCGGTGCCGCCCGACGCGATGATCTTCTCGGCCTGCTCCCGGGACCAGTCCGATGTGCCGGGTTCGTACTCCCCGGTGAGTGCCATGATGGTGATCCCTCCTGATCGGTGGTCACTTTTGCCCGGTCGGTTGCACCGGAGCCTGCCCCGGACAGCTCACGGGGCGCGCGACGACCGCCGCCGCCCTCGAGACTACGGGCCCGAAGAGGGCTGCGCTGACGAATGGGCCGGCGAACGGGCCGGCAAACGGGACGGCAAACGGGACGGCGAAGAAGACGAAGCCGAAGGGGTCGTCCCGCACCCGGGTGGGCCGGCCTGGGTGAACCGCCGGGCCAGCAGTGCCACCAGGTCCGGGTGGGCGCCGAGCGGTTCGGCCACCCCGTGGGCACCGCAACCGCGCAGCCGGGCGTGGAACACCCCGGGCGCCAGCAGGTAGGACGCGACGAACACCCGCCCCCCTGACCGGCACAGCCGGCCGACCAGATCGGCCGCCGCCGGCACCCCGGTGGCCGCTCCGGCCTGCGCGATGAACCCCAGGTGCACCTCCCCCACCATGTCGGCCAGCAGGTTCGCGGCCCGCATCAGGCCGCGGCGCGCCACCGGGTCCGAGGACCCGGCGGCCGCCATCACCACCGCGTCGCCGGGTGACCAGCCCGCCTCGAGCAGCCGGGTGCGCATGATCGCGGCCAGCACCGGGTCGGGCCCCAGCGCCCGGGTGACGGTGACGCGCCGGTGGCCGCTCTCGGCGATCCGCGCCGGCAGGTCGGTGTTGACGTGGTAGCCCGGTGCCAGGAAAGCGGGGACCACCACCGCGGGGCCCTTCGTGTCGGCGAGCACCTCCCCCGGCCCGGGGCCAGCACGTCGACGTAGGCGGTGCGCACCGCGCCCACCCGCGCGGCCAGGGCCAGGGCGATCTCGGTGACGGTCGCCTGACCGTGCCGATCACGGGTGCCGTGGGCGACCAGGATCCGGTGCGGGTCACGTGGCCGCGGGATCCACGGCCAGCCGGTAACCGCGCTTCACCACGGTCTGCACCACCTGCGGGGCGGACAGCGCCGAGCGCAGCCGGGCCATCGCGGTCTCCACCGCGTGGGTTTCGTCGCCGCCGCCGGGCAGTTCGGCCAGCAGCTCCTCCCGGGACACCACCATGCCCGGTGTGGCCAGCAGCCGGCGCAGCAGCGCCATCGCCGCCGGGGGCAGCACCTTCAGTTCGCCGTCCACCTCCACGCTGCCGTTGCGCACGCTCAAGTGGTGCCCACCCGCGCGGTACTGCCTTGCCAGGCCGGGCAATTCGTCGGTGATCAGGCGCGCCAGCGCACCCAGCCGGTAGCGCTGCGGGTGGCGGGCGTCGACACCGAGTCTCCGCAGCGGAGTCGCGGTGACCGGACCCACGCAGAACACCGCCACCTCGGTGCGCAGCGCTGCGATCAGATCGTCGAGCACGCCGAGGGTCTTGGCGCGTTGCAGCACCGCGGCGACGGCGGGGGCGCTGGTGAAGCTCACCGCATCGAGGTCGGCGTCGAGGATCGCGGTGATCAGCTGCTCGCCCCGACGGCAGTCCTGCGCCGGCTGCCAGCGATACACCGGCACCTTGATCACCTGGGCGCCGGCCCGCGCGAGCGCCTCGCAGATGTCGGTGCCGGGCTCCCATTCACTGGCCGCGCCGTGCAGCTGTACCGCGATGCGCAGCCCGTCCACACCGTCGGCGAGCAGCCGCTGCAGCACCTCGGCGGAGGACTCCGACCCCGGGCTCCACTCCTCGCACAGGCCGGCCTGACGGACCGCGCCACGGGCTTTCGGTCCGCGGGCCAGGATTCGGGTGGACGCCAGCGCGGCGGTCAGCTCGTCGCTGACATCCCAGCCGTGCGCGGCCTCCACCCATCCGCGGAACCCGATGCCGGTGGTGACCAGCACCAGGTCGGGCGGCGCCTCGATGAGCCCGGCGGTGACCCGGCGCAGTTCGTCGTCGTCGACCAGTGGCACGATCCGGATCGCCGGGGCGTGCACCACGTTCGCGCCGCGGCGCTCCAGCAGTGTGATGAGCTCCTCGGCCCGGCGCGCGGCGGTCACCCCGACGGTGAAGCCGGCCAACGGGTCAGCGGCTCGCGATCTGGACGATTCCATCGACCACCCTGACGTCGTACACCGGCAGCCGGTGTGCCTCGTCGTCGAGGCACCGACCGTCGAGCAGGGAGAACACCTGCTTTCCCAGCGGCCAGGCCACCGTCGGCTCGCCGCGGCGGTCGCCGACGATGCCGCGGGACATCACCGCGGCGCGACCGAACGGGTCGATGTTGCCGACCGCGGCCAGGGTGCCATATTGGCGCCGATGACGAAGAACAGGTCGGCACGGTCGATGTCGTCATACGAGCCGGGCGGGCCGTCGGCCCCGAGGGACTGTTTGTAGCCGGAGGCCGCGCTGGCCATGCACAGCCGCGAGTTGGCTTCCAGATGCACGGTGCGGATGAAGCCCTTGGCCAGCTTGGTGGCCAGATACTGGGCTTCCAGGGACAACTGCCCGGACACATAGAGCGCGATCGCGTCCGGACCGTGGGTGTCCAGGATGGCCCGGAGCCGCTGACCGGCCGCGGCGACGGCATCGTCGACCGGGGCGGGGACCGGCGGTTCGCCGCGGCGCGGCCGGATCAGCGCGGTGAGCGCCCGGCCCTTGGTGCTGCCCATCAGTTCGGCGTGGGTGGCGCCCTTGGTGCACAGTCGGCCGCGGTTGGTGGGGTGCAGCGGGTCACCGGCGACGCCGGCGATGCCCGGACCGGCCGGTCCGGGCGTGGTGCGGACCTCGATGCCGCAGCCGACACCGCAGTACGAGCACGCGGTGCGGACGCAGTCGGCACCGCCACGTCCGGTGGCCACATTCCCCAGGGCTGAATTCCCGGCAGTCACAGCCCCACCGTGGTCGGCTGACATTACCGAACATGCCGAGTCGCGTTAGCGGGACGCTAAACGTGGCTCACGTCGACCGCCGCCCGGGTGTGAGCCCCGCGAGCCTGAACGTGAGACGGGGTACACCCACATCTGAGGTTTCGGGCACCCGAAAACACGATATAGTGGACCCATGACGAGCATGGATACGGTGCTGATCGCGGGCGTGCCGTGGCCGCGCTACAAGCTCGTCGCGCTCGCCCTGGGTCTGCTGGTGTTTCTCGTGGTCGGGCTGGTCACCCTCGATGCCGGACCGGCCGTGCTGCTGGGCGCCGCCACCGCGACGGTGGTCTGGCTGATGTACGGCCTGCGCCGGCCGCGCCGCAGCTAACCCAGACAGCCCGGGCCGAGCAGGGCCTTGAGGTCGCCCATCAATTCCAGCGACGGTGTCACCCGCAGCGACGGGTCCAGTTCCAGCGTGGTGATCCGGTCCCCGTTGATCAGGCGCAGATGCACCTGCGCGGTGCCCGGGTGGTTGGTCAGCACCTGTTTGAGCGCGGTGACCTTGTCCAGGGTGCACTGGCGGGTCGGCAGGCTGACCGCGATCGGCCGGTCCGCCGAGGCGTTGCTGAAGTCCGGCACGATGAGTTCATGGGCGATCAGCGCGATCCGGTCGTCGCGGGCGGCGACCTTCGCCTTGATCAGCACGACCGCGTCGTCGGCGATCTCCGCCCCGTACAGCGAGTAGGTCTGCGGGAAGAACAGCACCTCGATGCCGCCGGTGAGGTCCTCCAATTGAGCTGAGGCCCAAGGTAACCCGTTTTTGTTGACGCGGCGGTTCACCGAGTTGAGGATGCCACCGACGGTGACCTGGGCGTCGTTGGGCACCTCGCCGTCGAGGATCGCCGGAATCTGGGTGTCGACCTGGTTGGCCAGCAGGTGCGCCACCCCCTCGAGCGGATGACCGGACACGTACAGGCCCAGCATCTCCCGTTCCAGCGCCAGCTTGTGCTTGTCGTCCCACTCCTCGTCGGGCACCTTGATCGTGAAGACCGAATCGAGCGAGTCCTCCGACGATCCGTCACCACCGAACAGATCGAACTGACCCATCGCCTCGGCCTTCTTGGTGCCGAGCACCGATTCGACGGCGTCGCCGTGCACCAGGAACAACCCCTTGCGGGGGTGCCCGAGAGAGTCGAAAGCGCCTGCCTTGATGAGGGATTCGGTGACCTTCTTGTTGCAGACCGAGATGTCGATCTTGTTGAGGTAGTCGGAGAAGTCGGTGAACTTGCCCTTCTCGGTCCGGGTGGCGATCAGCGACGACACCACGTTGGCGCCCACGTTGCGCACCGCGCCCAGACCGTACCGGATGTCCTTGCCGACCGAGGTGAAGTTCACCGCGGACTCGTTGACGTCCGGCGGCAGCACGGTGATTCCGAGCCGGCGGCAGTCCGCCAGGTAGACGGCGGCCTTGTCCTTGTCGTCGCGGACCGACGTCAGCAGCCCGGCCATGTACTCGGCCGGGTAGTTGGCCTTCAGATACGCCGTCCAGTAGGACACCAACCCGTATCCGGCGGCGTGGGACTTGTTGAACGCGTAGTCGGCGAACGGCAACACGGTGTCCCACAACGCCTTGATCGCCGAGGCGGAGAACCCGTTGGCCTTCATGCCCTCGGAGAAGCCCTCGTACTCCTTGTCGAGCACTTCACGCTTCTTCTTGCCCATCGCCTTGCGCAGAATGTCGGCTCGGGCCAGCGAGTACCCGGCGACCTTCTGCGCGATACGCATGATCTGTTCCTGGTAGACGATCAGGCCGTAGGTCTCGGCCAGGATCTCCTCCAGCGGCTCGGCGAGCTCGGGGTGGATCGGGGTGATCGGCTGCCGGCCGTTCTTGCGGTCGGCGTAGTCGTTGTGGGCGTTCATGCCCATCGGACCGGGCCGGTACAGCGCCAGCACCGCGACGATGTCGTCGAAACTGGTCGGCTGCATGCGGCGCAGCAGGTCGCGCATCGGCCCGCCGTCGAGCTGGAACACCCCGAGGGTGTCGCCCCGGCCGAGCAGCTCGTAGGTGGCCGGATCGTCCATCGGGATGGTGTCCAGATCCAGGTCGATGCCCCGGTTGGCCTTGATGTTCTCCAGCGCGTCGCCGATGATCGTCAGGTTCCGCAGCCCGAGGAAGTCCATCTTCAGCAGGCCGATCGCCTCACACGCCGGGTAGTCCCAGCCGGTGATGATGGCGCCGTCCTGCGGCCGCTTCCACAGCGGGATCGCGTCGATCAGTGGTTCGGAGCTCATGATCACCGCGCACGCGTGCACACCCGCGTTGCGGACCAGACCCTCCAGCCCGAGCGCGGTCTCGTAGATGCGGCGCACATCCGGGTCGCTCTCGATCAGACCGCGGACCTCGGCGGCCTCCTTGTACCGCTCATGGTTCGGATCGGTGATCCCGGACAGCGGGATGTCCTTGGCCATGATCGGCGGCGGCAGCGCCTTGGTGATGCGGTCGGCGATCGCGAACCCGGGTTGGCCGTAGTGCACCCGGGCGGCGTCCTTGAGCGCGGCCTTGGTCTTGATCGTGCCGAAGGTGATGACCTGCGCGACCCGCTCATGCCCCCACTTCTCGGCGGCGTAGCGCACCATCTCGCCGCGCCGCCGGTCGTCGAAGTCGATGTCGATGTCGGGCATCGACGCGCGTTCGGGGTTGAGGAAACGCTCGAACAGCAGTCCGTGCTCGATCGGGTCGATGTCGGTGATCCGCAGCGCGTAGGCCACCAGCGACCCGGCCGCCGAACCGCGGCCCGGGCCCACCCGGATGTCCACCGACCGCGCGTAGTTCACCAGGTCGGCGACGATCAGGAAGTAGGACGGGTAGCCCTTGGCGCAGATGACCTCGATCTCGTACTCGGCGCGGTCCAGGTACTCCTGCGGGACGCCGTCCGGGAACCGTCGCTGCAGCCCGGCCCGCACCTCGTGCCGCAGCCAGGACTCCTGGGTGTGCCCCTCGGGCACCGGGAAGACCGGCATCCGGTCCCGCGGGGTCCACACATCGGCGTAGGACTGCACCCGCTCGGCGATCAGCAGGGTGTTGTCGCACGCCCCGGGGACCTCGTCGTCCCACAGCGCGCGCATCTCGGCGGCGGACTTGAGGTAGTAGCCGTCACCGTCGAATTTGAACCGGTTGGGGTCCGACAGGGTCTTGCCGGTCTGCACGCACAGCAACGCCTCATGGTTCTGCGCGGCGTCCCGGGTGACGTAGTGGCAGTCGTTGGTGGCCAGCGGCGGGATGTTGAGCTTGCGGCCGATCTCCAGCAGACCGTCGCGTACCCGGCGCTCGATGTCGAGGCCGTGGTCCATCAGCTCGAGGAAGTAGTTGTCCGGGCCGAAGATGTCCCGCCATTTCGCGGCGGCCTCCAGCGCCTCCCGGTGGTGGCCGAGCCGCAGCCGGGTCTGCACCTCCCCGGACGGGCAGCCGGTGGTGGCGATGATGCCGGTGGCGTGCTCGGCGATCAACTCGGCGTCCATCCGCGACCACTTGCCGAGCTGGCCCTCGAACGAGGCCAGCGACGACAGCTTGAACATGTTGCGCAGGCCGTCGGCGGTCTCGGCGACCATGGTCATGTGGGTGTAGGCGCCGCTGCCGGACACGTCGTCGGACTTCTGGCTGGGATCGCCCCACTGGACCCGCTTGGTGTCGAAGCGGGAACCGGGCGCGATATAGGCCTCCACCCCGATGATCGGCTTGATCCCGGCGTCGGTGGCGGCGTTGTAGAACTCGCTGGCGCCGAACATGTTCCCGTGGTCGGTCATGCCGATCGCGGACATCTCCAGCCGTTGCGCCTCGGCCAGCAGTGGCCCGATCTTCGCGGCACCGTCCAGCATCGAGAACTCGGTGTGGTTATGCAGGTGCACGAAGGAGGAGCTCATAGCTCAGCCAGTCTATGGGGTGGGTCCGACAGTCCTCGGCGTGTCGGGCTGCGTGTCCCGCGCGGTGCTCGGCTAGGCGCTCGCGAACAGGTTCTCCAGCTGTTCGGCGAGCACCAGCATGTCCGTCGAGCGCTCCACGAAACCGGTGTAGAACCCCAGGCCCCACAGTACGGTGTACATCACCTCGACGGCCGACTCGATGTCGATGTCGGAGGGCAGCTCGCCGGCGGCCACCGCGTCCGCGAGCAGCTCGGTGAAGAACTCGCGCAGCGCCATCGCCGGGTCCTCGCCGAGCTCCCGGTTGCGCATGCCCTCGAGCCGGGCGCTGATCAGGAATGCGATCGTGGAACGGTCCCGGCTGTCCACCTCGCGCAGCCGCAACCCGAACTCGGTCAACCGCTCCACCAGCGTGTCGTACCGCATGGCCCGCTCGGCGCATTCGGCCAGCAGATTGCGTGACTGCTCGACGAGGCAGTCGTAGATCTCCTCGCGGGACGCGAAGTAGTAGTGCAGTGTCGGGCGGCTCACCCCGGCCGCGCGGGCGATGCCCTGACAGGTCGCCGCGGGATAGCCGCGTTCGACGATGATCCGGCGCGCCGCCTCGAGGATGCGGGCGCGGGTGTCCGACGAAGCGGTTCTGGCCGGCCGCATCCGCGGTCGGCCTGCCGGTCGTAACCGCTTGCGTGCCACATCCAAACGCTAAGCCAAAAGTCAACGCTGCGCAGGCATTCCGCAAACCCCGGACCGCGCTGCGACTCAGGGCACGACGCGGTCGGGGACGGCGGCGGGCCGATTCGGCGTTCCGGCGCCACCGCGGCGCAGCGCATCCACCGCCATCACCGCCAGGGCCACCCAGATCAGCGCGAAGCCGATCCACCGGCCCAGCGGCATCGATTCGTGGTTGACGAGCACACCCCAGGCCATCTGCAGCGCGGGATTGAGGTAGAACAGCAAGCCCAGCACCACCAGCGGCAGGCGCTGCGCAGCCGCCGCGAACAGCAACAGCGGGATGGCCGTCACCGGTCCGGCAGCCAACAGCAACACCGTGTGGCCGGCGCCGTGGTTGCCGAAACTGCCTTCGCCCAAGAGATGTAGCGCGATGAGGAAACCACCCGCCAGCGGCAATGCCAACAGCGTCTCGACGGCCACACCGACCCGCGGATCGGCGTCGACGACCTTCTTCACCAGACCGTAGATCCCGAACGACGCGGCCAGGACGAGCGCGATATAGGGCGGCTGACCGACCTCGACGGTCAGCACCACGACGGCGACCGCCGCGACGGCGAGTGCGATCCGCTGCAGACCCCCGACCCGCTCACCCAGCACCAGCACCCCGAGTGCGACGCTGACCAACGGGTTGATGAAATAGCCGAGCGCCGCATCCACGACGTGGTCGTTCATCACCGCGTAGATGTAGGTGCCCCAGTTCAGCGAGATCAGCGCCGACGCCGCCGCCAGATACAGCCAGGTGCGCGCCGACAGCCGGACCAGATCGCCCAATCGGCGTGCGACGGTCAGCACCACCAGCAGAAACACCACACTCCACACGATGCGGTGGGCCAGCACCTCCACTGATCCGGCGGGCGCCAGCAACGGGAAGTAGCCGGGGCACAGACCCCACCACAGATATGCTCCGACCCCGCACAGCAGGCCCTGCCGGCGGGTGTTCACCATCCCCCGCGGGCGTGCGGTGATCCGGCCTCGCGCAGCACATCCAGCGCATGTTGCAGATCGTCTGGATACGGGCTGGTGATCTGCATTCGGCGGCCGTCGGCCGGATGGGCAAATCCCAGCGACACCGCGTGCAGCCATTGCCGTTCCAGCCCAAGGCGTTTGGCCAGAACCGGGTCGGCGCCGTAGGTGAGGTCCCCGCAGCACGGGTGGTGCAGCGCAGAGAAGTGCACCCGGATCTGGTGGGTGCGGCCGGTTTCCAGCTCGATGTCAAGCAGGCTGGCGGCCTGGAACGCCTCGATGGTGTCGTAGTGGGTGATGCTGGGCCGCCCGCCCTCGACGACGGCGAACTTCCAATCGTGGCCGCGGTGCCGGCCGATCGGGGCGTCGATGGTCCCGCTGGTGGGGTCGGGATGGCCCTGCACCAGCGCGTGGTACCTCTTCTCCACGGTGCGTTGTTTGAATGCCCGTTTGAGCACGGTGTAGGCGCGTTCGGACAATGCGACCACCATCACCCCGGACGTGCCCACGTCGAGGCGGTGCACGATGCCCTGCCGTTCGTGGATTCCGGAGGTGGAGATGCGGAACCCGGCGGCGGCCAGCCCACCCAGCACGGTCGGCCCGTGCCAGCCGACGGTGGCGTGCGCCGCGACCCCCGGGGGCTTGTCGACGGCGACGATGTCCTGGTCGGCGTAGAGCACCTTCATGCCCTCGATCTCGACGGGCTTGTTCTCCGGCGGCGCCGGCGGCGCGGGCAACCGCACCTCCAGCCAGGCGCCGGCGGTCAGCCGATCGGATTTCCCGGCCGGCGCACCGTCGATGTGCACACCGCCCTCTTCGGCCAGGGTGGCCACGGCGGTCCGGGAGAGCCCCAGCAGTCGCGCCAACCCGGCGTCCACCCGCATGCCCGCCAGCCCCTCGGGGACCGGCATCGACCGGGTGGTCACTCGGCGTCGCCGGCCGCGCCGCTGTTCCTGCGCCGACCGACCGTGTCGTAATCGAACCCCAGCAATGACAACACCACCAGCAGGATCGCGCCCCCGACGACCGACGGGTCGGCCACGTTGAACACCGGCCACCAGCCGATGGACAGGAAGTCCACGACGTGACCGCGCAGCGGTCCGGGGGAACGGAAGAACCGGTCGACCAGATTACCCATCGCCCCGCCGAGGATCATGCCCAGGCCGATGGCCCACCACGGCGAGACCAGTCGGCGTCCCATCCAGATGATGCCGATCACCACACCGGTGGCGATCAGCGTCAGCACCCAGGTGTAGCCGGTGGCCATGGAGAACGCGGCGCCGGAGTTGCGCACCAACGTCCAGGTGACGGTGTCGCCGATGATCGAGACCGGCTGCCCCGGTGTGAGGAACCGCACTGCGAGCACCTTGGTCACGATGTCGAGGACGAGCACCACCCCCGCGACCGTGAGCAGCAGACGCAGCCTACGGCGGGGCCGCGGTCCGTCTTCGTGATCCGCGGTCTCCGGCTCAGCCGAGTCCGTTGTTTCATCAGTCACTCCTCCATCATCGCAAAGCCGGGGTGGGGGACAATTCCGCGCGTGAGCCTCGTCGTCCTCGCCACCGGCGGCACCATCGCGACCAGCACCGACGCCGACGGTGTGCGCCGCCCCACCCGCACCGGCGCGGACCTGACCGCCGGCCTGACCCCCGATGCCGGGATCCACGATGTCGAGATCAAGGACCTGATGGCGGTGGACAGCTCGGCGCTGACCCCGGCCGACTGGGACCGGATCGCGACCGCGGTGGCCGACGCGGCCGACCGGGGCGCCACCGGTGTGGTGGTCACCCACGGCACCGACACCCTCGAGGAGACCGCGCTGTGGTTGGAGCTGACCTACTCGGGGTCGGTCCCGGTGGTGGTGACCGGGGCTCAGCGCAGCGCCGACGCGCCCGACGCCGACGGCCCGCGCAATCTGCGGGACGCGTTGACGGTGGCGGCAAGCCCCGACGCGGACGGGCTCGGGGTGCTGGTGAGTTTCGCCGGGACGGTGTTCGCACCGCTCGGTTTGTCCAAGATCGCCGGCGCGGGTCTGCAGAGCTTTGCCGGCTCGGTGGTGGGCAACGTCGGCGACGGGCGTTGCGTGTTGTCGGATCCGGGGGTGCGTCCGCAGTTGGGACCGGTGTCGGCCGGTTCCGCGCCCCGGGTGGACATCATCGCCGCGTATCCGGGTGGGGACACCGTCGCGATGGACGCCTGCGTCGCCGCCGGCGCCCGCGGCATCGTGCTGGTCGCGATGGGCGCAGGCAATGCGGGGCCGGCGATCGTGGACGGGGTGCGCCGGCATTGCCGGGACGGGGTGGCGGTGGCGGTGTCGACCCGCGTGCCCGGCGCCCGGGTCAGCCCGGTGTACGGTCCCGGCCGCGACCTCGTCGACGCCGGCGCGGTGCCGGTGCGCCGGCTGCGCCCGCCACAGGCCCGGGTGTTGCTGATGGCCGCGCTGGCCGCCGGCGTCCCGGTCGCCGAGGTGCTGTCGGACTGGGGGTGATCTTGGCTTCGCCGGGCAGGGCGGGCACAATCAGGCCCCGGAACGCACGGTTGACCCGTGTGCGATCCGAGGGAGGTCCATGAGTCTCGACCCGCCGCTGCGTCGCGGTGCGCTGCTGGCCGGGGCGGCACTGCTGACCGCCATCACGGTGCCGATCGCGCAGGCCGATTCGCCGCCGGCCCCCGACGACATCGACGACTGGCCGGTCGCCGAGGGCAACTTCCGTCCCGGGCAGTACTACGAGGTGTACTTCAGGACCCCGGACGGGTGGCACTGCGGTATCGGCCCGAACGGCGGACCGGTCGGGTGTGATGTGGTGCCGCTGGACGCCCCGCCCGGCACCAATCAGACGATGGTGATCAGCGGTGCGCCGGCGCAGTACCGGCATTCCCCCACCCCGACGTTCACCCGCCACGACGTCGACGTGCTGCCCGCCGGTCACCGGCTGGAGAACTGGGGCGCCAGTTGCGGTGTCGGACACCAGGGCACGGTCACCTGCAAGACCTACGGCGAGCACGGGTTCACCATCTCCAGCGTTCACGGCGTGCTCTGGTAGTCCTCCAGCGACCGGACGTACTCGGGCCAGTCCAGGCTGTCGACCGGGTTGGCGCGCACGATGTCCGGCGTGTCGATCGGAAAAGTGCGGGCCGGCCCCGGCCCGGTGGAGCGGGTTTCGAAGCGCACCGTCATGACGCCGTGCCCGGCCCCCTGCACCCACCCGTGCCCGAACTCCGGGTGGGCGACGTCATCACCGATGCGCCAGGCCGGCGCGGTGTCGGCGGCTTCGGTGACGGTCGGCGGCGTCCCGGTCGTGGTATCGGTGTCGGTGTCAGTCGTGTCAGTGGTGGTGCCGACGTCCGGGAACAGCGGCTCCTGCTGCACCTCGGTCAGGCCGGAGAAACCCACGCCGGCGAGCCGGATCGGGCCGATGTCGGCGGGGTCGAGCAACAGCCGGCGGGCGGTGCCGATCAGGGCGGCCGGATCGGTGGTGGCGTACGGCAGCGTCGCGGAGCGGGTCAGGATGCTCATATCGGCCTTGCGCAGTTTGACCGTGACCGTGCGGGCCCCGCGGCCGTCCTTCAGCAGCCGCCGGTGCGCGTGTTCGCCGATCGGGACGATCGCCTCGCGTAGTTGTTCGAGGGTGGTCAGGTCCCGGTCGAAGGTGGACTCGGCGCTGATCTGTTTCGCCTCGGCCCGCTCGGTGACGGGTCGGTCGTCGATGCCGCGCGCCAGCCGGTGCAGGGCCGGACCGATGGTCGCGCCGAGCACATCGGCCGCTTCGGCTTCGGTCAGGGCGGCGAACTGCCCGATGGTGGTGATGCCGAGCCGGTGCAACTTCTCCTCCGCGACCGGTCCTATCCCCCACAGCCGCCGCACCGGCAACCCGGCGAGCAGAGTGCGCTCCTCCTCACGGCGCACCACCCGCACCCCATCGGGTTTGGCAAGGTCGGAGGCGATCTTGGCGATCTGTTTACCGGAGCCGGCCCCGACCGAGGCGACCAGGCCGGTCACCGCCCGGATCTTGGCCCGCAGCAATTCGCAGAACTCCTCGACCTGCTCGGGGGTCGCCCCGGCCAACGCGGCCGGTTCGCCGAACGCCTCGTCGAACGACAGCTGTTCGAGCACCGGCACCTCGGTGCGCACGGTGTCCAGCACCCGGCGGCTGGCCACTCCGTAGACCACCCCGCGGGGCGGCAGCACCACCGCGGTGACCCCGACCAGCCGCCTGGCCTGATGCATCGGCATGGCCGACCGGGCGCCGTACGGCCGGGCCTCGTAGCTGGCGCCGGCGACGACACCGCGCCCGCCGAGCCCGCCGACCAGCACCGGCCGACCGCGCAGCGTCGGGCGGGTCAACTGTTCGACGGAGGCGAAGAACGCATCCATGTCGAAGTGCAGCACCCAGCGGGAGTCCATGTTCGTCTACGGGGGTTCGGCTACGGGGGTTCGGCTACGGGGTCGATCGTCCGGATCATATTCCCGCCGGCGGCGGTACCGCCCGGCGCGCCCACCGCCTGCGTGGGTTCGTCCGCAGAAATCGCTCGATTATTTACGCCCTCGAATATTATGGCTCCGTGCCCTCCACCGACCGTTTGCTGCACCCGGATCTCCTCGCGTCGATTCCGTTCGGCGAAACGCTCACCGGGCGGTTGCTGGAACGGCGGGTGACGGAGGCCCTCGCGGACGATCCGAACGCCGACCCGAACGTCACCGTCGTCGTCCGGACCCTCAACGAGGCCGCGACCCTGGAGCTGCTGCTACTCGACGTCCGCCGCCAGGCCTTCGCCGCAGAAGTCGAGATCATCGTCGTGGACAACGAATCGACGGATGGCACACCGGATGTCGCGAAACAGTTCGGGGCCAGGGTGGTCAGCTTCCCCCGACACGAATTCACCTATCCGAGGTCGATGAACCTCGGCATGGCCGCCGCGAGCCACGACATCGTGTTCCTGACCGTCGGTCATGCGCGGTTGTCCACTGTGCACAGTCTGCACGCCGGCGCCCGCCATTTCCGTGCGGATGACCGTGTCGGGGGTGTGTTCGGTACCGTGCTGCCCAATGCGGGCGCCTCGTGGATCGAGAGATTCGCCGCCACCCTCGACACCAACCGGGGACTGGTGCGGCCCGCACATCGGGTCCGGCGGACGGGTCAGGGAGTTCTCGGCGCAACCGGTGCGATGATCTCGAAGTCGGTGTGGGAGGAGTTGGGCCGGTTCGACGAACGGTACGAGACCGGCGGGGAGGACACCGCGCTGGCCGGACTCATGCTCGCCAACGGATATGAGATCGTCCGTGAACCCGCCCTCAGCGTGCACCACTCCCACGCGCTCGGCCTGCGCGACACCGTCAGGCAACTGCTCCATCAACGCCGGACGTTGCGGGCGCCGCAGCGATTGAACCGCACCGAACTGCTCGAACGCCGCCCCGATCTGCGGGTGTAGCCGACCGGCGCTCAGCCGGTGAGCCCGGTCCCGAGCAGGTATCCGCCCAGCACGGCCAGGCCGACGGCGAACACCCGGCCGCGGTGCACGCGCACCCAGGTGTGCAGGCGCATCATGACGGCCTCGGTCCTGGTCGGCGCCACCAGGTGGCTGATGAGGGGAATCTCGGCGAACGCGAACATCACCAACGCGAACACGACCACGGCGCCCACCTGCGTGCCGGCCGTCGCCCCGGAGGCCACGATCGCGGTGAGCGCCGCGACCAGTTCCACCGGTGGGCCGGGGCCGAGCCAGGCGCCGATGAAGAATGCCACCCACGGCGATCCGCCCTGCAACACGCCCTGCACCCGAGCCGACAGCCGCGAGAACGCCGACGGCGCATCGGATGAGTCGACCGACGGGCCACGACCGGTCGGCCAGTCCGGCCCACCCACGGGTGCGGCGGCCTTCCGACGGGCCGCACTTCGCAGCAGGATCACCGGTGCCAGCGCCAAAGCCAGTGCCCCGACGGCGATCTGGATCGACATGATGTCGATGGCCGACCCGGAGGCCGCGGCGGCCGCGGTGACCACGCCGATGACGTCCCGGAGCAGAAACAGCACCACGACTCCGGCGAGGACGGTGGCCACGATCCCGCCGAGCCAGAACAGGAACAGGTTGAACATCGGCCGGGGACGCGAGATCAACAGCACCGCTGCCCCGATGCGCAACGGTTCCCCCATCGCCATCAGGGCGAACAACACCACCGCGCCCCACATGGTGCCGAACACTACCTTGCACAGGCAACGACCACGACCCGATCGGGCAATTGCTGACCGCTTTTGCGGAACGGCGTCCCCGGCACCGTCGCTCCCCCGGTCCGCACCCGCCGCCGCGGCGGAACCGACGAACCCCGGGGGCCATCCACCGCCCCGACGGTCACGCCTCCAGCACGTCAATCCGATTGAGCAGTAACGACTACAGTGGTTGTCGGTCCCCCGCACGCCTGCCGCCGCCGCAGTGCACCCCGGATTTCCCGCGATCGGGTTTTCCCGCTTCGCCACCGCTTGGCGAATGCTATTATTGACGCATTTGATGAAATTTGCTATCGCGGTCCACGGCACCCGTGGCGACGTGGAGCCCTGCGCGGCCGTCGGCGTGGAGTTGCTGCGCCGCGGACACGAGGTGCGGATGGCGGTGCCACCGAACCTGGTCGATTTCGTGGCGGCGGCGGGACTGTCGGCGGTGCCGTACGGTCCGGACTCCCAACGGCAACTGGAAGTCGACTTCTTCCGCGACTTCTGGAGTCTGATGTTCCGCAACCCGATCGGCCTGATCCGCCTGGGCAAGGACTACGTCACCGACGGCTGGGCGGACATGAGCGCGACCCTGACCGAGGTGGCGTCGGGCGCCGATCTGATCCTGACCGGGACGACGTACCAGGAGGTCGCCGCCAATGTGGCGGAGTATCACGGGGTTCCGTTCGCCGCGCTGCACTACTTCCCGCTGCGGGTCAACGGCCGCCTCGTCCCGAAGCTGCCCGCGTCCGTCACCCGCTGTGCGCTTCGCGCGGTGTGGTGGCTGTACTGGCTGCTGACCAGGGACGCCGAGAACGCTCAGCGCCGCGAACTCGGGCTGCCGACGACCACGGTTGCGTCGGCGGCCCGGCTGAAAGCGCGCGGCGCACTGGAGATCCAGGCCTACGACGAGGTGTGCTTTCCCGGGGTGGCCGACGACTGGGATGACCGCTTCCCGTTCGTCGGCGCCCTCACGATGGAGATGCCCACCGAGGTCGACGATGCCGTCATGTCCTGGATCTCCGCCGGCGATCCCCCCGTCTACTTCGGTTTCGGCAGCATGCCGGTCCAATCCCCCGCCGCGACCGTCGAGATGATCAAGACCGTCTGCGGCCGCCTCGGGGTGCGGGCGCTGATCTGCGGCAGGAATTTCGAGGGACTGCCGGACGCGGACCGCACCGGACCCGAGGTGAAGATCGTGGACGCGGTGAACCACGCCGCCGTGTTTCCCGCATGCCGTGCGGTGGTGCACCACGGCGGGGCCGGCACCACCGCGGCCGGTCTGCGCGCCGGCGTGCCCACGCTGATCCTGTGGGTCGGCGCCGATCAGCCGATCTGGGCCGCCCAGATCCGGCGGATGAAAGTCGGTACGGCGCAACGTTTCACCAGCACCTCGGCACGGTCGCTGACCAAGGCGCTGCGCACCGTGTTGGACCTGCGGTACGCGGACCGGGCCCGCGACGTCGCGACGCAGATGACCAAACCCGCAGCCGGCGTCACCGAGACCGCGGACCTGCTCGAGCGAACCGCACGGCGCGGACATGCGGGACCTGATTTCGGGACCTGGATTCGGGATCTAGATGCAGGGGGTGAACCCGACCATCGGGATCGGGGTCTCGATTCCCGGCCCGCACAACGGCGGACGTTGCGGCAGCCCCACCCCCGGTAGCCCGACCTCCGGGACACCGACCTCCGGGGCCGGCACCCCGATCGGCGGCAGATCCGGCCACAGGTCGAGGCCGATGCCGATACCGGGCAGCCCGACCCCCGGTAGCGCGACCTCCACCGGCGCGGACACCAGCGGCGGCAACTCCGACGGTGCGGGAAGCGACGGCACGCCGATGTTCGCGGGCCCACCCGCGAGTTCCGTGGTGATCGCCGACGGCAGGTCGTGACACCTCCCCGATCGGGTGTCCAGATAGTGGCCTTCACTGCAGGCCGGGGCACAGCCCCGGCCGGTGTCGACCTGGCCGACCTCGCACACCGCATGACCGGATGCGGGGGTGGCGATCGTACCGACGGCCATCGGCAGCGCGGCCAGCGCCGCACCGCCGAGCAGCGCCGTCACCGGACGACGGACCGCCATGGCCATCGCCCCCTTCCTGATCGCGCAATATTTACCCAAGTGTAAACACCGATGCTTGCCGCCGCAGGGGAAGTTCTCGATCTGCGGGCCGCGATTGCCGGCGCGTCGGCTCAGCCGTCATGGGGAGGTTTGGCCGGCCACCAGTTGGCCCGGCCCACCAGCACGGCCGTGGCCGGCACCGTGATGGTGCGGACCAGGAAGGTGTCGAGCAGCAGACCGACGCCGAGGATGAACCCGGCCTGGATCATCGTGGTGATGCTGGCGAAGACCAACCCGAACATGGAGGCGGCGAAGATCAGCCCCGCCGAGGTGATGACCCCGCCGGTGTGGCCCACGGTCCGGATGATCCCGGACCGGATTCCGTGCGGCGACTCCTCCCGGATCCGCGAGATCAGCAACATGTTGTAGTCGGCGCCGACCGCGACCAGCACGATGAACGTCAGACCCGGCACGCTCCAGGACAGTTCCTGGCCGAGGATGTACTGGAACAGGATGACGCCGAGGCCCAGGGCGGACAGGTAGGAGATCACCACCGAGGCGATCAGATACAGCGGAGCCACGATGGCGCGCAGCAGCGCGACCAGGATCAGGAACACGATCACCACGGTGAGCGTGGTGATCAGCCGGAAGTCGTTGTTGTAGTAGTCGCGGGTGTCGCGCAGCGTCGTGGTGAAGCCCGCCATCGAGATGTCGGCCTCGGCGAGTTCGGTGTTCGCCCTTGCCCCGCGGGCGGTTTCGGTGATCTCGTTCACCAGATCCATCGCCTCGGTGCTGAACGGGTTCAGTGTCGTCGTCACCAGGTAGCGCACCCCGTGCCCGTCCGGTGACACGAAGATCTCGGCGGCCTTGGCGAACTCCTCCTGGGTCAGCACCTCCGGGGGGATGTAGAAGCCCGCCATGGCCGGGGTGGTCGCATCCCGCTTCATCGCCAGCAGGAACGACGACGCCTCACCCAGACCGGATCCCATCTCCTTGGTCTGGTTCACCAGCAGTTGCACGCCGTCGGCCAGCTTGCGGCTCGCATCGGCCAGCGCGTCGGCGCCCTTCTGCATGGTGGCGATCTTGGCCTGCAGACTGCCCGGTTTGTCGAGTCCGGCGGCGCGCAGCGCGGCGGTGGCATCGGTGAGGGTGCCGGTCAACGTGGCGAGCGTCTGGTCGATCGTCTGACCGCCCCGGGTCTCCTCCAATTGCCGCCCCAGTGCGGCGATCCGGTCCAGCACACCCTGCCGGCCGGCGACGGTGAGCTGCCGCAACTCCTCCCGGGCCGACACACACCGCGGATCGGCCGCACACACCGGGCTGGTGTCCAGCGCGGTGAGCACGGGCACCGCCCACTCGAGGTTGCCCGCCACGTTGGCGACGTTGACGCCGATCGCATCGCCGAGTTCACGCATCCCGGAGACGAGCCGGGCGGCGTTGTCGATGTCGTCGAGGGTTCTGTCACCGCCGAACCGCTCCTGCAGCGTGCTCAGCGCGTCCACCAGGGCCTTGGTGGTGGCCACCGTCTGGAAGACCTGACCCCGCACGTCACCGAGCGCATCGGCCAGTTGATCCGCGCCGTCGGCCAACATGTCCAGATCGCCGGTGTGGTCGGTGATCTGCTTGGACGCGTCGTCGAGCCGGATGCCGACCTCGCCGGCCTGATAGGACAGGGCGGCCTGTTCGAGGGGTTCGCCCGTCGGCCGGGTGATGCCGCGCACGGTGTCGACCTCGGGCAGCTGGCTGACCCGGCGAGCCATCTCCTCGAGATCGGCGAGCGCCTCGGGTGAGCGCAGATCCCGGGGCGAGTTGATGAACAGATACTGCGGCAGATTGGAATTCACCGGATAGTGCCGTTCCATCGCGGCGTAACCCGCGGCGCTCTCCACCGACTGCGGCAGCGTCTTGCGGTCGTCGTAGTTGAACTGCACCGTCAACGCGCAGCCGGCCAGCCCGAGCAGGATGATCAGACTCACCGCGAGATGGGCCTTCGGAGCGCGAACGATGCGGATTCCCGACCGCCGCCAGAACCGGGTGGTCAGATCGCGGCGCGGACTGATCCAGCCGCGGGGCCCGGCCAGCACGATCATCGCCGGGAGGAATGTCACCGCGGCCAGAAAGCACACGAAGATCGCCAGCGCCATCGCCGGACCCACCGTCTGGAAGACGCTGAGTGTGGTGAACACCATGGCGAAGAAGGTCACCGCCACGGTGGCGGCGGACGCCCCGATCACCTTGCCGATCGATCCCATCGCCTGCCGGATCGCGGCCCGGTGTTCGACGCCGCGGCGGACGAAGTCGTGGTAGCGGCTGATCAGGAACACCGCGTAGTCGACGCCCGCGCCGACCATGATCCCGGTCATCAGCACGATGGTCTGATCGGAGACCCCCAGGCCCAGCGGCGCCAACGCGCCGACCAGCCCCTGGGCGGTGACGAACGCGACCCCGATCGTGACGAGCGGCATCAGCATGGTCACCACGTTGCGGTAGACGATCAACAGGATCGTCAACACCATGACCACCGTGGCGATCTCGATGACGTGGATGTCGCGCTGCCCCACCGCGGTGACATCGGCGATGGTGGCCGCCGGCCCGGTCAGGTGCACCGTCATCGGGGCGTCCGCGGTGGCCTCGCGCACGATCTCGGCGACCCTGGTGAACGCCCCACCACCTTCGGGTGTGCTCCACGCGCCGGCCAGGTTGATCGGCAGATACCAGGCCTTCCCGTCCTCGCTGGCGACGACTTCACGCAGCTGCGGCGTGGTGATGAAGTCCTGCATCATCATGATGTCGCCGTTCGGTTCCGCGCGCAGCGCCGCAACCAGCTTCTGGTAGGCCTTCTCGTCCTCCGGTCCGAGACCCTCCTCGTCGGTCATCACCACCAGCAGCAGATTGTCACCGCCGGAGTCGTCGAAGGCCTCGCTCATCTCGCGGCTGGTGACCATCACCGGCGCGTCCTCGGGCAGCACCGACACCGGATTGCGGGCGGCCACCTCGGCCAGCGGCGGCACCGTGGCCACCAGAACCACCGCCAACCCGACCCACAACCCGATGACGATCAGTGGGAATCGGATGACGAAGTCCCCCAACCGGCCGAAGAACCCTCGGCCGGTTGGGGTTTCAGTGCCGCCCATGGTGGACCTCCGCCGCGCTGTCGATCAGGTCCGGATACGGCGGGCTGCCGGCGCGGTCAGGCGGGCTGCCGCTGCAACTCGCCGGACCGTCTCGCACCGAGCCGGTCGGCGCGGCCCTCCGCGACGGCCACATAGATCGACCGCAGCGTCGCGACGTACTTCTCGACCGACGCGCGGGCCACCGGGTTGTCCGGGAAGAACACCGTCACCGACGTCTCGTTGTCCATCCGGTTCACCCACATGCACAGCTGCGCCGGCACCTTCCCGTCCCCGTAGACCCTGGCGTTGAGCCCGTCCAACTGGGACGCGACCAGGGCGGACAACGGGGGCACACCAGCGTCGAGGAACGACATCATCGGCGAACATGTTTCAGCCCTTCTCAGTGAAGGCACCAGTTCCAGCACCCGGTCGTAGGGCACGTGACCCAGGCCGATTCCGGAGTCGAACGACTGCTGCGCGGCCCGCGCGGCCTCGCCGAACGACACGCCCGCCGCCGGGACGGTGATCGGCACCATCCCGGTGAACCACCCGGTGGTCATGAAATCGGCCGGGGTGCTGCGGGTGTCGGTCGGGGTGATGGCGTGGAACGTCTCCACCCCGGCCAGCTCGTTCTCGGTGAGCGCCGCGCAGGCGAACACCCCGCCGACGAACCGCGCTCCGGCCGACACACACGCCGCTTCGAAGCGGTCGGTCTGCCGGCCGTCGAGCAGCTTGACCACCATCAGCTCGCCCGGCCACGGTTTGGTCCGGTCTCCCAGCGGCAGCGGGAAGTTCGGCAGGGTGCCACCCATCTGACCGGCGAAGTCCACCCAGGCCCGCACCTCCGGCGAATCGGCGGTCAGCGACTCGGTGTACTGCCGTTGGCGCACACAGAAGTCGTCGTAGCTGCCGGCCTGCAGCGGTATCGGGGCGCCACCGCCGACCAGTGCGGCGTACTGCATGTGGATCTCCATGAACACCGCACCCATGAACATCGCGTCGATGTGCACGTGGTCCATGCACACGCAGAATGTGAAGTGGTCCGAACGCTGGATGATGCTGAAGCGGAAACAATTCCACTGCAACGGATCCGGTGTGGACAGCAGGTGTTGCTGCCACTGTTCCGGCGTCATCGCACCGTGTCTGGTGGGCACCAGCTCGATGTCGGCGGGGTCGGTGATGGTGTGCCGCACGATGTGGTGGAAATCGTGGTACTCGAACCAGCTGCGATACGTGTCATGTCGGCGCATGTGCGCGTTGATGACGTAGGTCATCGCCCGCAGGTCGCAGCGGCCGGGGATGTCGAACGCCGCGATGCACAGCCGGGACATCTCCTGGCCGCGGGCCGCGTGTTCGACGAAACCCCGCAGATGCTGGGCCTGCATGTAGCTGACGGGTACCGAGCTGACCGGCGCCTGCCGGGCCTTCTCCAGCGCGGCCGGCGACGGGTCCCACGACACCACCCGTCCGGGATCGGGTCGCCATTCGCGAACCGTCTCCACCGCCACGTTTCCCAGCGCAACCATCTTCTCTCCTTCTCGAGCTCTGCGGTCGAATGCGATGTGTCGTCAGCGTCGATCAGGAGGCAAGAGGGACGTCCTCCTCGGTCGCGAGCGCATCGCACAGGTGGTTGGCCAGCGCCCGCACCGTGGTGATGTCGGTGGAGCTGATGCGGATACCGGTCTCGGTCTCGATGCGGGTGCGCAGTTCGAGGTTGCCCAGCGAGTCGAGACCGTAGTCCGACAGCGGCCGGTCCGGGTCGATGCTGCGCCGCAGGATCAGGCTGACCTGTTCGGACACCAGCTTGCGCAGCCGCGCCGACCACTCCTCCCGCGGCAGCGCCGTCAGCTCGGCCCGGAACTTGCTGGCGTCGTTGCGGTTCTGCCCCGACGACTGGAAGCCCTCGGCGAACGGGCTGCGCTGCGCGAGCGAGCTCAGCCACGGTGAGCCGACGATCGGGGCGTAACCGGTGTAGCCGCGGTCGTGGGCCAGCATCGACGCGAAGGCGTAGGCGCCCTCCTCCGGGGCGATCATCGTGGTTTCCCCGCTCTCGGCCAGGTGCTGACCCTTGCCGATCTCGGCCCAGGCGCCCCACGCGATCGCGGTGGCGGGCAGCCCCTGGGCGCGCCGCCAGTGCGTGAAGCCGTCCAGCCAGCTGTTCGCCGCCGCGTAGGCGCCCTGGCCCGGGGAGCCCAGCAGCGCGGCTGCCGAGGAGAACGAGCAGAACCAGTCCAGCGGCTCGTCGGCGGTCGCCCGGTGCAGGTGCCAGGCGCCGAACACCTTCGGCGCCCAGTCCCGGTCGATGAGCTCGTCGCTGATGTTGGTCAGTGTGGCGTCCTCGACCACGGCGGCGGCGTGCAGCACACCGCGCACCGGCCGTCCGGTCGCGCGGGCGGCCGCGACCAGCCGCTCGGCCGTCTCGGCGGCGCCGATGTCACCGCATTCGACGATGACCTCGGTGCCCGCGGCGCGGAGCTGCTCGATCGTCCGCAACGCCTCTCCGCTCGGCGCCGAACGGCCGTTGAGCACGATGCATCCGGCGCCGGCCGCGGCCATCTCACCGGCCAGGTACAGGCCGAGCCCGCCCATACCGCCGGTGACGATGTAGGCGCCGTCGGACCGGAACGGGCTCGCCTGTTCCGGCGGCACCACGACGTCGGCACGCCCGGTGTGCGGAACGTCGAGCACCAGCTTGCCGACGTGCTCGGCGGCGCTCATCACCCGGATCGCGGTGGCCGCCTCGGCCAGCGGGTAGTGCGTGCTCTGCGGCATCGGCAGCACACCGTCGGCGGTGAGCCGGTACACCGTCTCGAGCAGCTCGCGGATCTTGTGCGGATGGCTGTCGGCCATCAGACCCAGATCCACCCCGTGGAAGGCGAGATTGCGCCGGAACGGGAACAGGCCCAGCCGGGTGTCGCCGTAGATGTCGCGTTTGCCGATCTCGATGAACCGCCCGCCGAACGACAGCAGCTCCAGACCGGCCCGCTGGGCGGCGCCGGGCAGCGAGTTGAGCACCACGTCGACGCCGTAACCGTCGGTGTCGCGGCGGATCTCATCGGCGAACGCCGTGCTGCGGGAGTCATAGACATGCTCTATTCCCATGTCGCGCAGCAGATCCCGGCGGGCCGGGCTGCCGGCGGTGGCGTATATCTGCGCCCCCACCGAACGGGCGATCGCGATCGCCGCCAGTCCCACACCGCCGGTGGCGGAGTGGATCAGCACCTTCTCCCCGGCGCCGAGCCGGGCCAGATCGTGCAACCCGTACCAGGCAGTGGCGTGCGCGGTGGACACCGCGGCGGCCTGCCCCTCGGTCAACCCGTCGGGCAGCGGCACCGCCAGGTCGGCATCGCAGGTGACGAAGGTGCTCCAGCAGCCGTTCGGGGACAGCCCGCCGACGCGGTCGCCGACCCGGTGGCTGGTCACGTCCGGGCCGACCGCGGTCACCACCCCGGCGAAGTCGGTGCCCAGCTGGGGGCGGCGACCGTCGAAGGTCGGATAGCGTCCGAACGCGATCAGGACGTCGGCGAAGTTGATGCTGGATGCGGTGACCGCCACCTCGATCTGCCCCGGCCCCGGCGGGACCCGGTCGAACGCGGCGAGTTCCATCGTCTCCAGGTCGCCGGGGGTGCGGATCTCCAGCCGCATCCCATCGCGTTCGCAGTCCACCACCGCCTGTTTGCGTTCCTCCGGGCGCAACGGGCTCAACGACAACCGGGCGGTGTACCACTGGCCGTCGCGCCAGGCCGTCTCGTCCTCGGCGCCGCCGCCCAGCAGTTGGACGGCCACCCGATCGAGGTCGGCGTCGTCGGCGATGTCGATCTGGGTGGTGCGCAGATGCGGATGTTCGGCGCCGATCACCCGCAGCAGGCCACGCAGCCCGGCCTGTTCGAGATTGGGCCGGTCCTGTGGCAGCACGGCCTGGGCGCCCCGGGTGACGACGAACAGCCGCGGCGCGTCACCGTCGATCTCGGCGAGTTCGCGGGTGATGCGCACCAGATGCCGGACGTAGTCACTGCCCCGGCGGGCCGCCGCGTCATCCGGATTGCCGTTCTTCGGCCCGGTGAGCACCACCACCCCGGTGACCCCGTCGGCGATGCCGGCGCGGAACCGGTCCACATTGTCCGCGTGGTCGGCCTGCTGTGGCCAGCACATCGAGGTGCTCTCCGCCCCAGCCTGTTTGAGCGCATCACTGAGCCGGGTGGCGGACACATCGGCGGTGGCCGAGGTGCTGACCAGCAGCCATTTGCCCGCCGCGGAGTCCGCCTCGGGCAGATCGCGACGCTGCCATTCGATGGTGAGCAGCCGCTCGCCGAGCACCCGGTCCCGGTCGTCGCCGTCGGCGGCGGCGCCGCCCATCAGCAGACCCTGGACGCGCAGCAGCACATTGCCGTGCTCGTCGAGCACATCGAGGTCGGCTTCGGCCTTGCTACCGTCCGCATCGGTCACCCGCGCATAGCAGTACCGCGCACCCCGGGTGGGTCCGAAGGCCTGCAGCCGGCGCACCCCGAGCGGCAGCAACAGACCGCTGCCCGCACCCTGGACGTCCGGGTGCGCCGCCACCGACTGGAAGCAGGCGTCCAGCAGCGCCGGGTGGATCCCGTACGGCGCCTGCTGTGAACGGATCTGGCCGGGCAGCCCGACCTCGGCCAGCACGCTGGTGACCGTGCCCTCGGGGATGCGGGCCGCGGTCAGGCCGGTGAACGCCGGACCGAACTGCACACCCCGCTGGTCGAACCACTGCCGCAGCTCGTCACCCTCGATCCGGGTGGGATGCTCGGCCAGCAGGGCGTCGATGTCGTGGGCCTGCGGTGGTTCGGTGTCATCGGCGGCGCCCAGCACCGCGGTGGCGCGCCGCTCGTGTTCGCCGTCCTTGGCGGTCTCCACCGCGAACTCGAGGGTTCCCGGTTCGACCGCCGACGCGACCGCGGACACCTCGGTCTGCTCGTCGAGCAGCAGCATCTGCTCGAACCGCACGTCACGCACCTCGACCCCGTCGGAGTCGATCACCTCGCGTGCGGCGGCCAGCGCCATCTCGCAGTACGCGGCACCGGGCAGGGCGGCCACGGTGTGGATCTGGTGGTCGGCCAGCCACGGTTGCGCACCGGTGCCCAGATCCGCCTGCCACACATGACGTTCGGGCTCCTCCGGCAACCGCACATGGGTGCCGAGCAGCGGATGCACGGTGATCGTGCAGCCGCCGCGGGTCTGCTGCTCACCGTTCTCCCGGGACAGCACCAGCTTGCGCCGGGTCCAGGTGGGCAACGGTGCGTCGACGAGCCGGCCGGATGGATAAAGGGCGGCGAAATCGACCGCGGCGCCGGCGGCGAACAGGTCGCCGACCATGGTGCGCACGCCGTGCGGCATCTCCTGCTCCCGGCGCATCGCCGGCAACGCCGCCACCGGCATGTCCAGCCCGCGTGCGGTTTGCTCGACGGCGCGGGTGAGCAGCGGGTGCGGGGACAGCTCACCGAACACGCGGAAGCCGTCCTCGAGGGCGGCCTGCACCGCGGCCGCGAACCGCACCTCGTGCCGCAGGTTGTCCACCCAGTAGTCGGCGTCGCACACCGGCTTCTCCCGCGGGTCGTAGGAGGTTGCCGAGTAGTACGGCACCGTGGGCGTCATCGGCTGCAGGTCCGCCAGGATCTCTTCGAGCTCGTCGAGGATCGGATCGACCTGCGGCGAGTGGGACGCGACGTCGACGGCGACCTCGCGGGCCATCACGCCCTGGGCCTCCCAGGCCGCGACCAGTTCACGCACCGTGTCGGTGGCGCCGCCGATCACCGTGGACTCCGGGGAGGCGATCACCGACAGCACGACGTCGTCGACGCCACGGGCGGCGAGGAACTCGCGCACCGCCTGGGCCGGCAGTTCGATCGCGGCCATCGCGCCGGCGCCGGCCAGGCGCAGGCACAGCCGCGAGCGGCGGCAGATCACCTTCACCCCGTCCTCCAGGGACAGCGCCCCCGCGACCACGGCGGCCGCCACCTCACCGAGCGAATGCCCGATCACCGCGCCGGGCCGCACCCCGTAGGACTGCATGGTGGCGGCCAGCGCCACCTGGATGGCGAACAGGGTCGGCTGGACGCGGTCGATGCCGGTCACGGTCTCCGACGCCGTCATCGCCTCGGTCACCGAGAACCCGGATTCGCGGGCCACCAGCGGCTCGATCTCGGCGATCTTGGCCGCGAACACCTGTTCGGTGGCGAGCAGTTCGGCGCCCATCCCGGCCCACTGCGATCCCTGCCCGGAGAACACCCACACCGGCGCCTTGTCGTCCATGCCGACCGCCGGCTGATAGGGGGCGTCCCCGTCGGCGACCTCGCGCAGTCCCGCGGTCAGAGCCTCGACGCCGTCGGCGATCACCGTGGTCCGCACCGGCCGGTGGGCGCGCCGCCGGGCCAGGGTGTAGGCCAGATCGGCCGGAACCACCTCATCGGTGTGCGCCTCGACCCATTCGGCCAACCGGCCGGCGGTGCGGCGCAGTTCCTCGGCGGAGGTGGAGGACAGCGCGAACACCAGCGGCCCGGCCGCGTCGGTGTCCGCCGACTCCTCCGGCCGCTGCACCGGTTCCGGCGCCTGCTCGAGCACCGCGTGCACATTGGTGCCGGACATGCCGTAGGACGACACCGCCGCCCGCCGCGGGCAGCCCTCCCGTACCGGCCACAGCGTGGTCGCCTGCGGCACAAAGAGATTGGTTTCGATGGCGGCCATCTCATCGGGCAGCCGGGTGAAATGCAGGTTCTGCGGCACGACACCGTGCTGCAGGGCCAAGATCGCCTTCATCATGCCCAGCGCGCCCGCCGCGGATTCGGCGTGGCCGAAGTTGGTCTTGACCGAGGTCAGCGCACACGGCCCGGTCTTGCCGTAAACCTGTGTGAGACTGTTGTATTCGATGGGGTCGCCGACCGGGGTGCCGGTGCCGTGCGCCTCCACCATGCCGACCGTGGCGGGGTCGACGCCGGCGACCGCCAGCGCGCTGCGGTACACGTCGGCCTGCGCCTGGATCGACGGCGTGGAGATGTTCTCGGTGCGGCCGTCCTGGTTGGCGGCGGTGCCGCGGACCACCGCGAGGATGCGGTCGTTGTCGCGCAGCGCGTCGGGAAGCCGCTTGAGCAGCAGCATCACGCTGCCCTCGGACCGGACGAAACCGTCGGCCGCCACGTCGAACGCATGGCAGCGGCCGGTCGGTGACAGCATGCCCAGCCCGGACGCCGAGGTGTACTTGCGGGGTTCGAGCATCACCATCGCGCCGCCGGCCAGCGCCAGGTCGCTCTCACCGACCTGCAGGCTGCGGCACGCCATGTGCACGGCAAGCAGACTCGAGGAGCAGGCGGTGTCGACGGTGACCGCCGGCCCGTGCACGCCGAGGCGGTAGGCGATCCGGCCCGACGCCATGCTGAACGCGCTGCCGGTGAACCCGTAGGCCTCTTCGAGCGCCCCGGCGTCGCTGGTGAGCAGGGCGTAGTCGTCATGGGACAGGCCGACGAACACGCCGGTCGAGGAACCTTCGACGTCGGCGGGGGTCAGCCCGGCGTGCTCCATCGCCTCCCACGAGGTCTCGAGCAACAAACGTTGCTGGGGGTCGATGGAGATGGCCTCCCGCTCGCTGATCCCGAAGAACTCCGGGTCGAAACCAGCAACGTCGTCGAGGAAGGCGCCCCAGCGTGACACCGTGCGGCCGGGCACCCCGGGTTCGGGGTCGAAGTAGTCGTCGGCGTCCCACCGGTCGACAGGGATCTCGGTGACCATGTCGTCGCCGCGGAGCAATGCCTCCCACAGGCGTTGGGGTGAATCGATACCCCCGGGCAGCCGACATGCCATCCCGATCACTGCCACGGCATTGACAGGTGTGTCGCCCACGATGTTCACCTTTCTCTACGAGGCCCCACGGGGTGGTCGGCGAATGCCCGCCGAGGGAGAATCCCTGAACGGCAACCGCTGGTGACCACTCCTGCCCCGGTCAGACAGAAGTTGCCAAGTGGCTCGGAGCCTATCGGCTTCGATTGACTTACGTGTCAATTATTCGAAAATTTGCGCCGTAGGAAAATAAAACGCGCCGGGCAAACACTTCCCGAACCACTTCGGGCACGGTGAACAGCCGGACACCACGGACGTGGCCCGGTCCGGTGAACGGGGGTGACTACACCGCCTTCGCGATGGCGACCCGCACGCCGTCGCCGATCTCGGCCGCCGACTCGCCCGGATCGCCGAACTCGAAACTGGTGGCCAGGATCTCCCCGGCGATCAACTCCCGGTGCCGCTCGGCCCAGTCCTGCCGCTGCGGCGGCACCGACATCACGACCGAGATGCGGTCGGAGATGTCCAGTCCGGTCGACTTGCGCAGTTCCTGCAGCTCCCGGATGCGGTCCTTGGCCCACCCCTCGGCCTCCAACTCCGGGGTGACCGTGCAGTCGAGCACCACCAGACCCGCGCCCTCGGGCAGAGCCGCGGTGGCGCGGTCCTCGTCCGCCGGTGCGTCGGCCGCCACCAGACGCGAACTGAACTCCCCGGGCTGCAGCACCACCGACCCGGCCGTCAGCGTGCCGTCCGGATTGACCACACCCTCCCCCGCCTTGACGGCCTTGATCGCGGCCTGGACGTCCTTACCCAGCCTGGGGCCGGCCACCCGCGCGTTGACGGTCAGCTCGAACCGGCCGTAACGCGCGATGTCATCGGTCAGCTCGACAGACTTGACGTTGAGCTCATCGGCGATCAGATCCACGAACGGCTCCAGCCGCTGCGGATTATCCACTGCCACAGTTAATTTGGGCAAAGGCAGTCGCACCCGCAGCTTCTTGGCCTTACGCAGCGACGATGCCGCCGAACACACGTCGCGCACCTGGTCCATGGCCTCGACCAGATCCGGATCACTCGGCAGCAGACCGGATTCGGGCCAGTCCGTCAAATGCACCGAACGTTCCCCCGTGATGCCGCGCCAGATCACCTCGGTGGTCATCGGCAACAACGGCGCGGCCAGCCTGCCGGTCACCTCCAGCACCGTGTGCAACGTGTCGATGGCGTCTGGGTCCTCGTCCCAGAAGCGCGAACGTGACCGGCGCACATACCAGTTCGTCAACGCCTCGATGAACTGGCGCAACTGCTCGCAGGCGCCGGAGATGTCACACACCTCCATCGCATCGGTGAGATCGTCGCGCAGTGCGGCCAGTTTGGCCAGGATGTAGCGATCCAGCACATGGCGGCTGTCGGTGCGCCAGGCACCCTTCTTCGGGGCGTAGAGCGCGAGGAAGGTGTAGGCGTTCCACAGCGGCAACTGCACCTGGCGGACACCGTCGCGGATGCCCTGCTCGGTGACGATCAGGTTGCCGCCACGCAGAATCGGCGACGCCATCAGGAACCAGCGCATGGCGTCGGAGCCGTCGCGGTCGAACACCTCGGTGACGTCGGGGTAGTTGCGCAGCGACTTGCTCATCTTCTGGCCGTCATTGCCGAGCACGATGCCGTGTGCCACACAGGTTTTGAACGCCGGCTTGTCGAAAAGCGCCGTGGCCAGGATGTGCAGGGTGTAGAACCAGCCCCGGGTCTGACCGATGTACTCGACGATGAAATCGCCCGGGAAGTGCGGCTCCTGATCGTCGGAGCCGTCGAACCAGTCGGCGTTCTCGAACGGATAGTGCACCTGCGCGAACGGCATCGACCCGGAGTCGAACCACACGTCGAGCACGTCGGGGATGCGCCGCATGGTCGATTTCCCGGTCGGATCGTCCGGATTGGGCCGGGTCAGCTCATCGATGTAGGGGCGGTGCAGATCGGTGGGCCGCACGCCGAAGTCGCGTTCGAGTTCGTCCAGGCTGCCGTAGACGTCGATCCGCGGGTACTCCGGGTTGTCCGACACCCACACCGGGATCGGCGTGCCCCAGTAGCGGTTCCGTGAGATCGACCAGTCGCGGGCGTTGGCCAGCCACTTGCCGAACTGACCGTCCTTGACGTGTCCGGGATACCAGGTGATCTGCTGGTTCAGCTCGACCATCCGGTCCCGGAACTCGGTGACCTTGATGAACCACGACGACACCGCCCGGTAGATGAGCGGGTTACGGCACCGCCAGCAGTGCGGATAGGAGTGCTCATAGGTGTCGTGGCGCAGCAACACCGCACCGTTGTGTCCGGCGGGCCCGGCCTGATTCTTCAGATCCCGGATGATCTGCGGGTTGGCGTCGAAGACGTGCCGACCCTGATAGTCAGGCACGCTGGCGTCGAAGCAGCCCTTCGCGTCGACCGGGGTGACCGCGGTGATGTCGGCGGCCTTGGCGACGTCCATGTCGTCCTCGCCGTACGCGGGGGCCATGTGCACGATGCCGGTGCCGTCCTCGGTGCTGACGAAGTCCGCGGGCAGCACCCGGAAGGAGTTCGCCGCGTCGGCGAAATAGGTGAACGGCGGCAGATAGCGGGTCTCGACGAGTTCCGAACCCGGGAAACGGGCCAGCACCTCCGGCTCCTCGCCCAGTTCCCGCGCGTAGGCCGCCAGCCGGGCCTCGGCCAGCACGTAGCGCCGCCCGTCCGGGGCAGCCACCTGCACGTAGGTGACGTCGGGGTGCACCGCCACCGCCTGGTTGGACGGCAGCGTCCACGGTGTGGTGGTCCAGATCAGCAGGTGACTGCCGGCCAACGGCCCGTCCGGCACCCGGAAGCCGACCGTGATCGCCGGATCCTGCCGGCTCTGGTAGACGTCGTCGTCCATCCGCAGTTCATGGCTGGACAGCGGGGTCTCGTCGTTCCAGCAGTACGGCAGGACCCGGATGCCCTCGTAGGCCAGGCCCTTGTCCCACAGCTGCTTGAACGCCCAGATCACCGACTCCATGTAGCCGAGATCCAGCGTCTTGTAGTCGTTGTCGAAGTCCACCCAGCGCGCCTGCCGGGTGACGTACTCGCGCCACTCCTTGGTGTAGCGCAGCACCGAGGCGCGGCAGGCATCGTTGAACTTCTCGATGCCCATCTGTTCGATCTGGGCCTTGTCGGTGATGCCGAGCTGGCGCTGCACCTCGAGTTCGGCGGGCAGACCGTGGGTGTCCCAACCGAATCGGCGTTCCACCTTGTAGCCCCGCATGGTGCGGTACCGCGGGACGATGTCCTTGACGTACCCGGTGAGCAGATGCCCGTAGTGCGGCAGCCCGTTGGCGAACGGCGGCCCGTCGTAGAACACGTACTCCGGAGCATCGGCCCGGCGCTCGATGCTGGCGCGGAAGGTGTCGTCCGCACTCCAGTACTCGAGCACCTCCTGCTCCAGCGCAGGGAAGTTCGGCGCGCCGGGGGACGGTTTCGGATAGGCGGTCACGATCTCGCGGTTCTCCTGTGCCCAGGTCTTCAGGACACGGGGACGACATCGCGCCGGGTAGCGCGAACGCCGCGGTACCACCCCGCTTGTGCCCGGCCGACGCCGTGCACCGCTCGACTACGGGCTGTGACGGGCCCACCCGTTCGGTTCTACTGGGCTGCGCGCGGCAGCCGTTCTTCCGAAGGCTCCCCGGTGATGGCCGGATCGTCGCCGTTGTCCCGATTCTACGGAGCGGTGCAAATCAGCGATCGCGCCGGCCGCGGCACGCTCGGGACGGTCGCCTCCGAACACACCTCGATCAGGGCGAGCGGGAACTGTTCGGCGAGTTCGACCACCGTGTAGGGGTAGAACCGGGCAGGGTCGTACCACCAGTCCAGGTGAACCCGGTCGTGGCTGCGGTGGATCCGCAACTCGATGGCATGGCAGGGCGAGTCCGGCAACTCCGACACCGGCCCGGAGAAGGTCACGGCAATCTCGCGGGCGCCGCCGGCCGCCGGGGTGCGCGCGCCCAGGCTGGTGCGCACGCCGGTGAGCAGATCGGTGGCCGAGATGGTCTTCTCGGTGGCACAGGCCAGAGCCAGCGGCCCGTGATCGGCGAGGCCCACCACCACGGTCCCGGTGCCGATCGTCCGTCCGATCGTCCGCGCCAGCGCCGCCAGCAGGAGTTCCTCCGCCGAGGAGTCCAGTGCCCGCGCCGCACCGTCGAGTTCACCGGACAACACCGGTGAGAGCGGGGCGGGGTGACGGACGAGGTCTTCCGGCCGGGGCGGGTCCGCCACGTCATGGTCGGTGAGCCGCAGGTATTCCGTGTCCAGCCTGGCAAAGGAGGGAGCCACCATGGCCCAACCGTACAGCGGGTGTCCCAAAAATGGGAGCCCATTGCTATTTTTGCTACGCATGCGTCAATACCCGCCGCGGCATCCGACTTTTGGTTATGTCTCCCCATTTCCGAGTGCACGGTCTATCGTGAGCCTGTGCCTAGGACAGATGAGAACGGCAAACAACTGAAAGCGCTCCTGGACTACCTGCTCGACGGTGAGGTCGAGGCCAAGGAGATCTACGATGCGCTCGGCATCTCCAGCAGCACGTACTATCGGCGGATCAAAGAGGACGACTACCCGAACGCCGAAGAACTGCGCCGGGTGGCCGAACGATTCGGCCTCAGCTACCCGGATCTGCAGGTCCGGTTCGGCTTGATGAGCCGCCAGGACCTCTTTTCGTATGTCGAATCGATCCCGGTCGCACTGGCGACCGAGGAGCGTGTCGTGACCCATCCGCGCCGGAGCAAACTGTCGAATCTGCGACCCCGCTCCGACGCTCCGCCGCTGTAAGCAATCTCGGTCGGGGAATCAGATGGCTCTGGCAACACTCATCGCGGTCACGCTCGCCTGCATCGGGTGGAGCCTGTGGATCCGCCGTGTCACCTGGAGCTGCCGGTGGGAAGTGGCCGCCACCCTGAACATCGCGTTACAGGGCGCCGCGGTGCTGCTGATGTCGCCGTTGGCCTCCGCGACTCTCGGCCAGTGGTTGCACAGCATCACGGGGCTGTGGAATCTCGAGGACTACATCGCCCACGACTGCTACATCGTGGCCGCCTCGGCGGTCGTCTACAACGCGCTGGGCCGGTTGCAGGACGACCACGCGCTGCAGGCGTCGTTCAAGCAGTATGTGGAACGCCCCGCGACGCTGTGCATCCCGCTGATGCTCGCCACCTACTCGCTGGGCAACGGTTCGAAGATGTACGCCTCGGACTTCTTCGACGTGCCGACAGACTTCTGGCTCAACACCTACTGGCTGGTGCTCTGCGGCACGCTGATCTATCTGTTGGGCTACGGCGCCCGGGCGCTGTTGGTGCTCCGCCAGGACCCCCGTTCCCGCGGGATCGCCAACGTGTATCTCACCGCGTCGGCGTGCGGTGCGGTGGCCTGCCTGGTCCGGATCGGCACCGCCTACATCCCCGGACTCCAGGAGGTCGAGGGCGGCAACCTGGTCTGGCTGTTCGCCTGCGCGTGCGGTGCGGTGTTCGCCCTGGCGTCGGCGCATTCGTGGCGGGTCAAGACCAAATGGTTCATCCCCGCCGACCACTGACGGGCCGCGCTGCGTGCGCCGGAATCCAGCCGGGCTCTGCAGCCGGCTTGCTAGCCGGCCACCGGTTTCCGCATGTCGAACGGCGCACCGAGATCACCCACCGGCCGATAGCCGCGTCTGCGGGCGGCCGCGGCATCCCGGCGGATCAGCGCGTTCAGCCCGACGAACGCGGCCTGATCGATCAGCATCGGTGTCAGCAGCCGGTTGTGCACGTAGCCGATCGCCAGCCCGGTCTCCGGTTCGGCCCAACCGTATGAACCGCCGAGCCCCACGTGGCCGAAGCCGGGCATGATCCCGAACGGCACCCCGTGGTAACCGAGGTGGAACGCCATCGGCACGCCGAGGTTGCGGTCCGGGCGCAGATTGCGCCGGCCGGCCAACCCCGCGACGATCTCCGGCGACAGGAACCGGACGCCGTCGATCCGCCCGCCGTTGGCGATCGCACCGTACATCTTGGCCAGTCCCCGCGCGGTGGCCACCGCGTTGGCGGCCGGGATCTCGGAGTCCAGGAACGGGATGTCCCCCTGCACGACGCTGAACATCCCCGGGAAGTACATCGCGCCGAACATGGCCGACGCCTGCGACGCCGCCAGCCTCGGCACCACCGCCCCGACCACGGGGATGTCGAGGGCGCCCTGCGGCGCCAGGATCTGCGCCGCCTTCGTCGGCGCGCCCGCCGGCGGCCGCCCCAGATGCAGCCCGTCGGTGTTCAGCGGCTCGGCCAGTTCGGTGCGGACCAGCTCGCGCATACCGCATCCGGTGATCGCCCGGACCAGGCCGGAGAGCAACCAGCCGTAGGTCAGCGCATGATAGGCGGGCTTGCCGTACTGCAGCCGGTTCACCGGCGCGGCGGCCAGTCGTTCCTCCATCCGCCGGTGGTCGAGCAGATCGGCCTTGGACACGCCGTTGAGATGCGACAGACCGGCCCGGTGCCGCAGCACGTCCCGCACCGTGATGCCGGCCTTGCCGTTCGCGCCGAACTCCGGCCAGTACTCCGCCACCGGCGTGTCGTAGTCGAGCAGCCCGCGGTCGACGAGTCGGTGCACCACCGTCGCGGCCATGCCCTTGGTGGCCGAGAACACCATCGCCCCGGTGTCGGCCGTCCAGTACTCGGTGCCGCGCCGATCGGCGTAACCGGTCCACACGTCGACCACCGGCTCACCGTGCAGATACACGCACAGAGCGCCGCCGCCGAACCGGCGCCCGCGGAACAGCCGCGAGAACGCCCTCAGGGTGCAGGCGAACCGCGGGTCGGCCGCCCCCTGAATACCGTGTGGGAGCGCTGCGCTGCGCTCCGGCGTTACGTTCGTCACAGTAAAGACAAATTTACCTGGCGCCCTGGCACATGAACGACCAGTTACCGGTTTGTGTCATCAACGCAGCTCGGCGGCGTCCAGCAGACGCTGGGCAGCAAGTGCCGCGGTCAGCTCGCCCTCCCGGACCTGACGCTCCACCTCGGCCCGGATCTCGCGGACCCCCGGACTGGTCATCACCCGGTCGATCACGGCGTCCCGGACCATCGTCCACATCCAGTTGACCTCTTGGTCGCGCCGGCGCTTCTCGAACTCCCCCGCGTCGATGAGCACCTGCCGGTGTTTGAGCACCGTCTCCCAGAGCTCGGCCACCCCGGTGCCCTCCAGCGCGCTCATGGTGAGCACCGGCGGCCGCCACAGCGTCTCGCGCGGATAGATCAGCCGCATCGCGCCGGCGAGCTCGCGGGCCGCCTTGCGGGCCTCCACCGCGTGCTCGCCGTCGGCCTTGTTGACCACCACGATGTCGGCGAGCTCGAGCACCCCCTTCTTGATGCCCTGCAGCTGATCCCCGGTGCGGGCCAGGGTCAGGAACACGAAGGTGTCGACCATGTCGGCCACGGTCACCTCGGATTGACCCACCCCGACCGTCTCGACCAGCACCACATCGAAGCCGGCGGCCTCGAGCAGCACGATTGTCTCCCGGGTGGCCTTGGCCACCCCGCCGAGGGTGCCTGACGACGGCGACGGACGGACGTAGGCGTCGGGATGCACCGCCAGCCGCGCCATCCGGGTCTTGTCGCCGAGGATCGAACCGCCGCTGCGCACCGACGACGGGTCCACCGCCAGCACCGCGACCCTGTGGCCCTGTTCGATCAGATGCATGCCCAGCGCCTCGATGCTGGTCGACTTACCCACCCCGGGCACCCCGGTGATGCCGACGTGCATGGCCCTGCCGGCGTCCGGCATCAACTCCAGCAGCAGTTCCTGCGCGCGTTCGCGGTGATCGGCGCGGGTGGATTCGACCAGGGTGATCGCCCTGGGCAGGGCGGCGCGATCACCGCTGCGGATCGCGGCGGCGAGATCTTTGACGGTCTGGGTCATTCAGCTCAGGTCGTATCCCAACCGCTCGGCCAGCTTGTGCAGCAGACCGATCGCGGCGTCGGCGATCACCGTGCCCGGCGGGTAGATCGCCGTCGCCCCGGCCCGGTACAGCTCCTCGAAGTCACCGGGCGGGATCACCCCGCCGACGACGATCATGATGTCGGGGCGCCCCACCTCGGCCAGCGCGTCGCGCAGCGCCGGGACCAGCGTCAGGTGCCCGGCCGCCAGCGAGGACACCCCGACGACGTGCACGTCGTTGTCGGCGGCCTGGCGCGCCACCTCGTCGGGGGTGGAGAACAGCGACCCGACGTCGACGTCGAAACCGATGTCGGCGAACGCGGTGGCGATCACCTTCTGCCCCCGGTCGTGGCCGTCCTGCCCCATCTTGGCCACCAGGATCCGGGGCCGGCGGCCGTCCGCCTCGGCGAATTTCTCGACTAGTTCTGTCGCGCTGGCGATGTTGCTGGCCTTTCCGACTTCGTCCCGGTAGACACCGGAGATGGTACGGATCTCGGCCTGGTGCCGTCCCCACACCCGCTCCAGTGCCGAGGAGATCTCCCCCACGGTGGCCTTCGCCCGGGCCGCGTTGATGGCCAGGGCCATCAGGTTGTTGCCCAGCCCGTCCGCGCCGGCCGGGCCGGTGGCCGCCGCGGCGCGGCTGAGCTCGTCGAGCGCGGCGTCGACCGCGGCCTGATCCCGCTCGGCGCGCAGCTGTTCCAGTTTGGCCAGCTGCTCGGCGCGCACCCGGCTGTTGTCGACCTTGAGGACCTCGATCTCGTGGTCCTCATCCACCTGGTACTTGTTGACGCCGATGACCGGCTGCGCGCCGGAGTCGATCCGGGCCTGGGTACGCGCCGCGGCCTCCTCGATCCGCAGTTTCGGCACACCGTCGCTGATGGCCTGGGCCATCCCGCCGTGTTCGTCGACCTCCCGGATGTGCGCGCGGGCCCGCTCGGCCAGCTGGTGGGTCAACCACTCCACGTAATAGGAGCCGCCCCACGGGTCGATCGGCCGGGTGGTGCCGGACTCCTGCTGCAACAGCAGCTGGGTGTTGCGCGCGATGCGGGCCGAGAAGTCGGTGGGCAGCGCCAGCGCCTCGTCGAGCGCGTTGGTGTGCAGCGACTGGGTGTGGCCCTGGGTGGCGGCCATCGCCTCGATACAGGTGCGTGCCACATTGTTGAACACGTCCTGCGCGGTCAGCGACCAGCCCGAGGTCTGCGAATGGGTGCGCAGCGACAGCGATTTGGAGTTCTTCGGGTCGAACTGCGCGACCAGTTCGCTCCACAACAGCCGCCCGGCCCGCAGCTTGGCGACCTCCATGAAGAAGTTCATCCCGATGCCCCAGAAGAAACTCAGCCGGGGCGCGAACTTGTCGATGTCCAGACCGGCGTCCAGCCCGGCCTTGATGTACTCCACCCCGTCGGCCAGCGTGTAGGCCAGCTCCAGGTCGGCGGTCGCGCCGGCCTCCTGGATGTGGTAGCCGGAGATCGAGATCGAGTTGAACTTCGGCATCTTCGCGCTGGTGTAGGCGAAGATGTCGGAGATGATCCGCATCGACGGTTTGGGCGGGTAGATGTAGGTGTTGCGGACCATGAACTCCTTGAGGATGTCGTTCTGAATGGTCCCCGCCAGCTTCTCCGGCGGCACCCCCTGCTCCTCGGCGGCCACCACGTACAGCGCCAGAATCGGCAGCACCGCGCCGTTCATGGTCATCGACACGCTCACGCTGCCGAGGTCGATTCCGTCGAACAGCTGGCGCATGTCGAGGATGGAATCGATTGCCACCCCGGCCATTCCGACGTCGCCCTGCACCCGCGGGTGATCGGAGTCGTAACCCCGGTGGGTGGCCAGGTCGAACGCCACCGACAGACCCTTCTGGCCCGCGGCGAGGTTGCGCCGGTAGAACGCGTTGGACTCGGCGGCGGTGGAGAACCCGGCGTACTGCCGGATGGTCCACGGCTGGTTGACGTACATCGTCGGGTACGGCCCGCGGATGTAGGGCACCGCCCCCGGGAAGGTGTGCAGCGGGTAGCCGGCGGCTTCGGCCGCCGCCCGGTCCGCGCCGATGTACACCGGCTTGACGCCGATGCCCTCCGGGGTCTCCCAATCCAGTTGGTCGGCGGTGTAGCCGTGCGCCGCCGCGGCGGCGGCGACGTGCTCGGCCACCGCCGATTCGGTCGGTGTGGCGCCCTGGCGGTCCCCGTACAGCGGAATGTCGCCGAAGTTGGCGATCTGCCCGGTCGTGCTGGCGGTCATCAGGCCCCCAATCGGGTGAGCAGGTTCGACAGCGCGTCGACTGCGTCGATCTTGGCGGTCAGGTAGTCGTCGGGTTTGGCGTCGGCGGCCTCCACGGCCTGCGCCGGCCCGGCCAGGTAGAGCAGGGTGATGCCCGCGCCCCGGGCCGCCGTGACGGCCGCGGAGGCCTCGGCGGCATAGCGGGTGTCGGTGCCGCAGAGCACCGCGACGGTCGGATTCCCCGCATCGGCAACGGCTTTGGTGATCGAATCGGTGTCCGGGCTGAGCGGGCCGGGATTGATCGCCTCGATGCCACCGGCCGCGAGCAGGTTGGCCGCGAACGTGGCGCGGACGTTGTGCTCGGCCAGCGGGCCGAGCGGCAGCAACAGCACCTGCGGACGTTTGCCGGTGCGTTCCAGGAAGGCGTCCGAGCGGTCCCGCAGTTCCTCGAACCGGGCCGCGTAGCGGGCCACCCTCTCGAGCGCCTCGCCCGGCGGCAGCGGCGGTTCGTCGAGGTTGGGGAACTCGTTGACACCGGTGATGGCGGTGCGCCGGTGGGCGATGTCCTCGGCGCGCTGTTCGGCGACCTGTGTGATCGCGGCCACCACATGATCGCGAGCGGCCTCGAATCCGCCGCGGGATTCGATGTCCTGGAAGTACTCCCATGCCTGCTCGGCCAGCTGCCGGGTGAGATCCTCGACGTACCAGGAACCGCCGGCCGGGTCCAGCACCCGGCCCAGGTTGGACTCCTCGATCAGCAGCAGCTGGGTGTTCCGGGCGATGCGCCGCGCGAAACTCGCCGAGGTGCCCGGGAATCCGCCGGGGATGGCGACGTCGAACGGATGCACCAGCACGGTGTCGGCCCCGCCCACGCCGGCGGAGAACGCGGCCAAGGTGGTGCGCAGCATGTTCACCCACGGATCCCGCTGGGTCATCATCGGCAGCGAGGTCGCCACGTGCACGGTGGCGGCGCCGGCGTCGGGCTCACCCACCACCTCGGCGACCCGCGCCCAGATCCGGCGGGCCGCACGTAACTTCGCGATGGTCATGAACTGGTCGTCGTCGGCGGCGAACCGGAAGCTGATCTGGCGCAACGCGTCCGCAGCACTGAGCCCGCCGTCGACGAGCCGGCGCAGATACGTCACGGCCGCGCCGACGCCGGCGGCGAGCTCCCAGGAGGCGTTGGAACCCAGATTGTGGAAGGCGGGCCCGTCGACGGTCAGTGTGCGCAGCTTGCCGCCGAACCCGGCGACCTTCCCGGCGACGGCGACCACCTCGGCGGTGTCGACCGCCGGCCGTCCGCTCAGCGGGGCGGTCAGCGGGTCCGCGCCGAAATCGATCGACAGCCGGGACCGCTGATCGTCGTCCATGTCGGCCAGCAGTCCGAGCACCGCGTCGGCGACCGCGGTGTATCCGGCGCCGTCGAGCTCGAAGATCACCGGCACCAGGTCCAGAAACACCCCGTCGAACACCCGGTTGAGCTCCGCGGCCGGCACCTGATCGCCGATCCGCAGCACCAGGGCGCTGACCCCCTCGGTCAGCGCGGTCAGCAGCGCCCCGTTGAGTTCGGCCGGTGTCGACTCCGACCCGCCGAACCGTTCGGCGACCTTCCAGCCGGCCTTGACGTCGCGCAGCGCGTCACCGCCGCGGACGAACGGCCACTGCCCGGGCAGCGGCGGTTCGGGATGCTCGTCGAGGCCGGTGTAGAGCGGACGGATCGGAAAGCCCTCATAGGTGGGCGAATCCAACAGTCGCTCGGGCTCGGGCCCGAGGTCCGCCGGGTCACGACGGGTGCTCTTGGCCAGCACTCCGGCGACAGCCGAGCGCCATCGCTCCCGATCAGCTTCGATCACCGGCATCTCCTGTTGTCGCAGCGTATGACTGATCCACTTGCCCAACAGGCTAAATGATCGGTTTCCGCGGCCCGTGGCCGGTCACCTCGCCGCGCCACCGCGCGACACCGTTTGTTAACCAGCGGGCCGTACCCTTGGTACTCGTGAATACCGTCGTCAACACCTTGCGCGCGGTACGAGCGGCGGTGGTCACGACAACCGCGCAGGTGCCGCGGCACCGGCTCGCCATGCTCGCCGGCGGGATTGTGATGTTGGCCGCGGTGGTGTTGCTGGTGCCGGTGCCGACGGCGGTGCAGCTGCGCGACTGGGCCACCTCGGCCGGCCCGTGGTTCCCGCTGGCGTTCCTGGCCGCGCATGTCGTGGTGACGGTGCTGCCGTTTCCCCGCACCGCGTTCACCCTGGCCGCCGGGTTGCTGTTCGGACCGCTGCTCGGGGTGCTGCTGGCGGTGCTGGCCAGCACCATCAGCGCGGTCGTCACGCTGATCGGGGTGCGCGCCCTCGGTCTGCGGTGGACCCGGCTCATCGCCCATCCCCGGATCGCGGCCATCGACGACCGGTTGCGGCAGCGCGGCTGGCCCGCGGTGATCTCGATGCGACTCATCCCGGCGGTGCCGTTCTCGATCCTGAACTATGCGGCCGGGGCGTCGGCGGTCCGTGTCGGGCCGTACACCCTCGCCACGTTGGTCGGTCTGCTGCCCGGGACGGCGGCGGTGGTCGTCCTCGGCGATGCGCTGACCGGCAATGTCAGCCCGCTGCTGCTGTTGGTGTCCGCGGTCACCGCCTGTGTCGGGGTGCTCGGGCTGGCCTACGAGTTGCGCCGCCACCGCGGCCCGGCCCGTGCGGACCGCCACGAGAACGGCCCGGACGGCGGGCGGCCGGAGCCCGATCCGGACGCGGCCGCCGAACCGGTCCGCACCGGCGGCTGACCGGCACCCGACGAAGGGAGCGATCATGTCCTCCCGGAAGTACCCCGGGAAGTCCGCCCGGAACGCCCTCACCGATCTCGGCGCCCGGATCCTGCGTTCCCGCCGCCTGATGCGCGCCCCGATCTGGCTGTACCGGGCCGGGGCCGGCGCGCTGCTCGGTCCGCGGATGTTGATGCTCGAACACATCGGCCGCAGGTCCGGCGCGCCGCGCCACGTCGTGCTGGAGGTCGTCGACCATCCCGAACCGGACGTCTACGTCGTCGCGTCCGGTTTCGGCACCAAGGCGCAGTGGTTCCGCAACATCACCGCCAACCCGCAGGTCCGGGTCTTCCTCGGCAGCCGCGCGCCGGGGCAGGCCACCGCGCGGGTGCTCGACCGGCAGGCGGCCGACCGGGTGTTCGCCGGCTACCGCGCCCGCCACCCCCGGGCGTGGTCGCGGATGAAGGGTGTGATCGAACAGACGCTCGGCGAACCGATCACCGACACCGACACGCCGCTGCCCATGGTGGAGCTGCAGCTCAGGAGCGCGGCCCCTTGATCGTCATCGCCGCATAGGTCAGCAGGAACGTCGCGGCCGGGATCATGTTGACCGCCTTGTCCCGGACCCGGATATGCGCGCCGACCGCCAGCACGAAATACACCGTGAGCAGTGCGGTGGTCAGCCGGGCCAGCCCGGGAAACCGGCGGCCGGCCAGCAACCCGATCGCGGAGGCGGCCTTGGCGGCCGGCAACACCCACCGGATGCGCTGGGGTACCTCGAGGGTGTCGAGCGCCTGGGTGATCGGCGCCACCGGAATCGCGCATGCCACCGCGTCGGCGGCCTGGAAGGCGGCCAGCGCGACGTAGGTCCGCGGCGCGGTCAGTGCGCTCACTGCAGTTCCTGCTGGGACCGCTCGGCCAGCCGCGGTGGCGCCGTCAATCCGGTGTCGACCGGAGTGCGAGCGTCGGCTTCAGCCTTGGCCACCGCCTCGGCGATGGCCGGATCGGTCTGGGTGGTGAACCAGCCGGCGACGTCTTCGGAGTCGTCTTCGGGCCGGGGCAGATCATCGTCCACCGGCGACGGTTCGAACCGGAACACCCCGTCGTCGCCCGGGGCGCCGAGCAGTTTGGTGAAGCCCTGCAGTGCGGCCCCGAAATCGTTGGGCACGATCCAGACCTTGCTGGCGTCGCCCTCGGCGATCTTGGGCAGTGTCTGCAGGTACTGGTAGGCCAGCAGTTCCGGGGTCGGTCGGCCGGCCTTGATCGCCGCGAAGGTCTTCTCGATGGCCTTGGCCTGCCCCTGGGCGTGCAGGTACTGGGCGGCGCGTTCGCCCTGCGCCCGCAGCATCCGCGACTGCCGATCGGCTTCGGCGTTGAGGATCGCGGCCTGCTTGGAGCCCTCGGCGGCCAGGATCTGTGCCTGCTTCTGCCCCTCGGCCTCTTTTATGGCCGATTCCCGCTGCCCTTCGGCGGTCAGGATCATCGCGCGCTTCTCCCGGTCGGCGCGCATCTGCTTTTCCATCGCGTCCTGGATCGTCGGCGGCGGATCGATGGCCTTGAGCTCCACCCGCTGCACCCGCAACCCCCAGCGGTCGGTGGCCCCGTCGAGCACCGCACGCAGTTGCTCGTTGATCCGGTCGCGCGAGGTCAGCGCCTCTTCCAGCGTCATCCCGCCGACCACATTGCGCAGCGTGGTGGTGGTCAACTCTTCGACGGCGGCGATGTAGTTGCTGATCTGGTAGACCGCGTCGTGCGGATTGTTGACGCGGAAGTACACCACGGTGTCGATGCTGACGGTCAGGTTGTCCTGGGTGATCACGGCCCGGGGCGGGAACGACACCACCCGCTCACGCAGGTCGACCCGCGCGCGGATGCGGTCGATGAACGGCACCAGCAGGGTCAGCTGACCGCTGACCGTGCGGCTGTAGCGGCCCAGCCGTTCGATCACCGCGGCCTCGGCCTGCGGGATGAGCGCCACCGACTTCGCCACCAGGATGGCCGCAAACACCACCAGCACGATCAGGATGACGAGTCCGGCTACGGCACCGTCCATGGCTTGTTACCTCCTAGTTTCCGACGTCTTTGTAGACCGTCGCGATGGCGCCGCCGATCTCGACCACGGTCACCTGATCACCGGCTTCGTACACATCGTCGGCATTCAGCGGTCGCGCCGTCCACACTTCGCCGTCGAGTCGGATCTGGCCGCCGTGGCGGGTCACCCGGTTCAGGACCAGCGCCTGCTTACCCTCCAGCGCCTTGATCGGTTCCGGTGGGAGCCCGGCTCCCAGTGCGAACCGGCGCCGCAACGCCGGACGCACCAGTACCAGCAGCAGCACCGACGCGACCAGGAACACCACCCCGTCGGCCCAGATCGGCCAGTCGAACAGCCAACTCGTCCCCGCCGCGGTCAGCGCGCCGCCGCTGAGCATGAGCAGGAACATGTCCCCGGTCAGCGCCTCGGCCCCCGCGAGCACGAGTGCGAAGATCAACCAGATGAGCGGGACGGGCATACCGTCACCCTATCGGTCCGCGAAGGCATACGGCGGCAACAACTAGACTTCGAACATCATGTGGTGTCCGAGCGCTTCCCTGTCGGTGTGGGCCAACTCCTGGTTGGCCGGCGCCGCCGCGCCCGACGATGTGCTGGATGCACTAAGCGTGTGGGCTCCAAGCCATTCGGTGACCGCATACGACGCGGTGGCGGCCGGCCGGACCGGTCTGCCCTGGCCGGATCTGCACGACGCGGCCGCGGTGTCGCTGCTGCAGACCGTGCGGGCCGCGGCGGGACCGCCGGGCGGCGCACCGCCGATCCGGGTGGCGCTGCCGGTGCCCGGCGACGTGCGCGGGCTGCCGGCCGGCACCCAGTTCCAGCAGGACGCGATCGCCGTCGGCGAGGCGGTGATCGTCGGCGGCGCGGCGGCGGACGGCACCGCGGTCGGCCTGGTTCCGGAGTTCGAGTATCCGGAGGACCACCCGGACGACTTCGCGGAGAGCGACGGGGGCGACGAGACGGCTCCGACCGGCCTGTCCTGGACGGTGTACTCGCTGCCCACCGTGCCGCCCACCGAGCACGTCGATCTCGGCGACGTCGAATACGGTCTGCGCACGGCGGTGCGATCGGCCGCGCAGGCCCTCGACGCGTTGCAGGTCGGCATCGCCGGGACCGACCTCGACGACCCGCGCCTACTGGTCGAGCAGATCGTCGAATCGCATCGGCTGCACCGCATACCCGCCCATGCGCCCGGCCGGGCGTTGCGGGTGTTGGAGACCGCGTCACATGTCGACGCGATCATCACGGTCAGCTCCGGGCTGAGCCCGATCGGTCTGCAGTCCTCGTCGGAGGTGCGGATCGCCGATGACGCGTTGCGGCCGTTGGCCCATGTGGTGCGCACGGCCAGGCTGGCCGCGGTGAACGCGATCATCGCGTCCGCGTGGCGATGACCGACACGCAGTTCGGCGCGGCGGCACACGGTGTCCCGTCGACGACGTGACCACAGCCGGGCGCCCGGAACTCAGCCGGCAGTGCGGCGGGTCCGCTGACCCGGGCGGGTTCGAGACCGAGGCGCAGTTCGTCGATCAGGTCCACCGCGAGGCGGGCGAACCGCCGGTCGGAATTGGGAGTGCCGGCCCGCGCCAACGCGATTCCCGCCTGCGCGGCCTGTTCGCCGAGTTCGTGGTCGAGGTCGTACACCACCTCGATGTGGTCGGCGACGAATCCGATCGGGCAGACGATGACCGCACGCACCCCGGATTCCGCCAGCGCGCCGAGGTGGTCTCCGACGTCGGGCTCCAGCCACGGGATCTGCGGCGGCCCGGAACGGGACTGCCAGACCAGGTCGTAATGCTCACGCCCGGCGGCCGCCGCGACCAGCCGGGCGGCGTAGCGCACCTGCCTGCTGTAGAGCCGGGGGCCGTGCTGTTCGTCGGCGGCCACCGGAATGGAGTGCGCGGTGAACACCAGCCGGGCCTGTGACCGCAGCTCGACGGGCAGGCTCTCGGCGGCGGTGTCGATCGCCTCGGCGAACATCTCCACCAGCAGCGGGTGGTCGAAGTACTGCCGCAGCTTGACCAGTTCCGGGGCCCGCGGCCCGGCCGCCCGCCGGCCCCGGGCGATGTCCTCGACGTACTGGGTGCAGCTGGAGTAGCCGCCCCAGGCCGAGGTGGTGAACACCGCCGCACGACGGATCCCGTTGTCCCGCATGGCGGTCACCGTATCCTCGACGTACGGCTCCCAGTTGCGGTTGCCGAAGTACACCGGCAGGTCGAGCCCGCGGTCGGCGAGCTCGGCCTCCAGCTCGGTGATCAGCGCGCGGTTGATCGCGTTGATCGGCGAGACCCCGCCGAAGTGCAGGTAGTGCTCGGCGACGTCGTCGAGCCGCTCCGGCGGCACATTGCGGCCGCGGGTCACGTTCTCCAGGAACGGCCGCACCTGCTCCGGGCCCTCCGGGCCGCCGAAGGACAGCAGCAGAACGGCGTCGAATTCCACGGGAATCGTTACAGCAGTTGCTGGCTGGCGCCGCCGTCGGCGTAGATCACGGTCCCGGTGGTGGCCGGCATCCAGTCGGAGATCAACGCCAGCACGGTCTTGGCGACCGGGGTCGGATCCTTCATGTCCCAGCCGAGCGGCGCCCGCTGATCCCAGCCCTCCTCGAGCAGCTTCATCTGCTCACCGGCCTCCTCGCCCAGTGCGCCGCCGACGATGGCGCTCATCGCCAGCGTGCGGATCGGCCCCGCCGCAACGAGATTCGACCGCACCCCGTACTGGCCTGCTTCGCGCGCGACGAACCGGTTGATCGACTCCAGTGCGCTCTTGGCGACCGTCATCCAGTTGTAGGCCGGCATCGCCCGGGTCGGGTCGAAGTCCATGCCCACGATGCTGCCGCCGCGGTTCATGATCGGCAGCGTGGCCTTGGCCAGCGCGGCGTAGGAGTACGCCGAGATGTGGATGCCCTTGGACACGTCCTCGTACGGCGTGTCGAGGAACGGGTTGAGTCCCATGCCCGACTGCGGCATGAAGCCGATCGAGTGCACCACCCCGTCGAGTTTGTTGCCCTCGCCGATCTCGGCGGTGATCCGGTCGGCCAGCGTGTCGAGGTGTTCCTGGTTCTGCACGTCAAGTTCGAGCAGCGGCGCACCCGGCTTCGGCAGCCGGTCGACGATGCGGCGGATCAGCCGCAGCCGGTCGAAACCGGTGCACACGATCTCGGCGCCCGCCTCCTGGGCCACCCGTGCGATGTGGAACGCGATCGAGGAGTCGGTGATGATCCCGGTGACCAGGATCCGTTTGCCCTCGAGGAAACCTGCCATGTCAGTCTTCGCCCTTTCTGCCGCCGACAGCCTCAGTGGCCCATGCCCATGCCGCCGTCCACCGGGATGACCGCACCGGCGATGTAGCCGGCATCCTCCGACGCCAGGAAGCTGACCACACCGGCCACCTCCTCGGCGGTACCGACCCGCTTGGCCGGGATGAAGTCCAGCGCCCCCTGCTGGATCCGCTCGTCGAGCGCCCTGGTCATCTCGGTGTCGATGTAGCCGGGGGCGACCACGTTGGCGGTGACGTTCGCCTTCGACAACTCCCGGGAGATGGACCGGGCCATGCCGATCAGGCCGGCCTTGGCGGCCGCGTAGTTGGCCTGGTTGCCGATGCCCCAGGTGCCCGACACCGAACCCATGAGGATGATGCGGCCGAACCGCTTGCGCTGCATGGTGCGGGAGGCCCGTTGGACCACCCGGAACGCGCCGGTCAGGTTGGTGTCGATGACCTCGGTGAAACGCTCCTCGGTCATCCGCATCAGGAACGCGTCCTTGGAGATGCCGGCGTTGGCGACCAGCACCTCGACCGGGCCCTGATGCTCCTCGACGGCCTTGAACGCGCGGTCGACCGATTCGGCGTCGGTGACGTCGCACTCGACGGCGAACACATTGTCCAGCGGCACCCCGGAACCGCGATGCGTCGCGGCGACCTTGTGCCCGTCCGCCGCCAGCCGGCGCGCCACCGCGAGGCCGATGCCCCGGTTCCCACCGGTGACCAGTACGGAACGCGAAACGAACGGCGGGCGGCCGCCGGTGTTCTCACCGGCGGTGTCGGCAACGGAAGCGTCTGTCATGTGGGTCAACTTAACGTGTGGGCGGTTTGCAGCCGAAATCGGCTCCGCCGCCCGGCCCGATTCGGTCAGCCGGGCAACCGCCGGTTGATCAGCAGCGCCGCCAGCGCGGCCGCGGCCAGCAGAAAGGCGCCCAGCCGCATCCAGCCGGTGCTGGCGTCACCCTTGATGGTCTCGTAGCCGATCTGCTCCTGCAGCGTGCCGTAGACCTCCTTGAGCTGCTCGAGAGTCGCCGCGTTGTAGGCACTGCCGCCGGACAGGTCGGCGATGCGCTCGAGCATCTCGTCGTCGACCGGCACCGGCTGACGCTGCTCGTTGATCTCCACGTAGCCGTACGGGGTGCCGAACGAGATGGTGGAGATCGGCACGCCCTGGTCCTTGGCGGTGCGCGCGGCGGTGTAGGCCCCCTTCGGGTTGTCCGGATTCGACGGCACCGTCTCCTTGCCGTCGGAGAGCAGCACGATGCGCGCCGGCGGCGGTTCGTCACCCCCGCCGATCACCGCCCCGACCGTGGCGATCGCCTGCAGCGCGGTGAAGATGCCCTCCCCGGTGGCGGTCCGGTCGGCCAGTTGCAGCCGGTCGATCGCGTTCTTGGTGGCCTCCCGGTCGGTGGTCGGCGACACCAGCACCGTCGCGGTTCCGGCATAGGAGATCAACCCGAGGTTGATGCCCGGGGTCAGTTCGTCGGCGAACTGTTTGGCGGCCTCCTGCGCGGCCACCAGCCGACTCGGTTCCACGTCGGTGGCCCGCATCGACTGCGACACGTCGATCACCAGCATCACCACCGCTCGGTTGCGGGGGATGCGGATGTCGTGGGTGGGGCCGGCCATCGCCACCGTCAGCACCACCAGTGACAGCGCCAGCAGCGTGGCGGGCAGATGCCGCCAGCGCGACGGCCGCCGCGGTGCCACGCTCTCCAGCAGTTCCATGTTGGCGAACCGCAGCATGCGCTTGTGCCGGGCGCGTTGCACCACGATGTACAGCGCGATGATGCCGAGCACGACCAGGAAGAACAGGAAGAACCACGCGTGCTCGAAGCCCGTCAGGCTCATCGGCCCGAGAAGCGGTAATGTCATGTGCCAGTTGTCATTTCGTCGTCGATAACCACGGCGTCAGATATGGTTCGCCACCGTCCTCATCGGCGCGCCGCCATGGCGCTGCGGCGGCGCTGCGCCACGAACCGCACCACGTCGGCGATCCAGTCCCGGTCGGTGCGCAGGCTCAGCAACGGCGCGTCACACCGCCGCAGCGTGCGGGCCACCTCTGCGCGGTGCGCCGCGGCGGCCTTCTCGAAGTCGACGCGCAGCTGCTCGTCGATGGTGAACTCCCGCACCACGCCGGTCTCCGGATCCTGCAGGATCACATCGCCCACATCGGGCAGTTCCACATCGCGCGGGTCGAGCACCTCGATGCCGAGCACCTCGTGGCGTCCAGAGATCGCCCGCAGCGGACGCATCCAGTTGATGGGCCCGAGGAAGTCGCTGATGATGACGGCCATTCCGCGGCGGCGTTCGGGCCGGCGCAGCGCATCGATGGCCGTCGCCAGATCACCGCGGACGCCGACCGGCGCCGGCGGTGTGGTGGCGATCGCCCGCAACACCTCGTGCTCGTGCATGCGCCCGGAGAGCGCCGGCACCCGGCGCATGGTCTCGCCGTTGGAGATCACCGCGCCGAGCCGGTTGCCGCCGCCGCTGTTGAGGAAGGCGATCGCGGCCGCGGCGGCCACCGCCAGGTCCCGCTTCTCGCAGCCGGCGGTGCCGAAGTCCAGGCTGGCCGACATGTCGACCACCAGCCAGGTCTCCAGTTCGCGGTCGGCGATCATCTGCCGCACGTGCGGAACCGTGGTGCGCGCGGTGACCGACCAGTCCATCCGCCGCACGTCGTCGCCGGGTTGATAGATCCGCGACTCCCCCGGCTCCGATCCTGGGCCGGGCAGCAGCCCGAGATGGTTGCCGTGCAGCACCCCGTCGAGTTTGTGCCGCACGATCAGTTCGAGTTTGCGCAGCGCCGCGGTCAGCGCGGGGTCACGGATCTCGCCGCGCTGCAGCGACGGCAGGTCGACCGTCCGCCCGCCGGTACCGGTCACCGACCACTGGCCGCGGTCGCGGCGGTAGGCATCGGCTGGGCCGGCGGCGCCTGCTGCGGCACGGCGTTCACCTGCGGCAGCGCCACCGTCTGCAGGATGCGGTTGATCACGGTCTCCGCGGTGACCTCGTCGGCCAGGGCGTCATAGGTCAGCACCAGGCGGTGCCGCAGCACGTCCGGGATGACCTCGACGACGTCCTGCGGGATGACATAATCGCGGCCCCGCACCAGCGCCAGCGCCCGGGCGGCGGCGATGATGCCCAGCGAGGCGCGCGGCGAGGCGCCGTAGGCGATCCACGCCTTGGCGTCGGGCATCCCGAACTTCTCCGGTTCCCGGGTCGCGGTGACCACCCGCACCACGTAGTCGACCAGGGCGTGGTGCACGAAGTTGTTGGCCGCCACCTCCTGCAGCCGCAGCAGGTCACCGGGCGCGAGCACCTGTTTGGGTTCCGGCGGCTTGACGCCCATCCGGTAGATGATCTCGCGCTCCTCCTCCGGCGACGGGTAGTCGATGTTCAGTTTGAACAGGAACCGGTCCCGCTGCGCCTCCGGCAGGGCGTACACGCCCTCCTGCTCGATCGGGTTCTGGGTGGCCATCACCAGGAACGGCTTCGGCAGCAGGAACGTCTTGCCGCCGATCGAGATCTTGCGTTCGGCCATCACCTCCAGCAGCGCCGACTGCACCTTGGCCGGTGCGCGGTTGATCTCGTCGGCGAGCAGGAAGTTGACCATCACCGGGCCGAGTTCGATGTCGAACTCCTCTTTGCCCTGGCGGTAGATCCGGGTGCCGACGATGTCGGTGGGCACCAGGTCGGGGGTGAACTGGATGCGGGCGAAGGTGCCGCCGACGACCCGGGCGAAGGTCTCCACGGCCAGCGTCTTGGCGACCCCGGGCACACCCTCGAGCAGCACGTGCCCCTTGGCCAGCAGGCCCACCAGCATCCGCTCGACCAGTTGGTCCTGGCCGACGATGATGCGTTTGACCTCGAAGATGGTCCGTTCCAGCGTGTGCACGTCGGCCTGCAGACCGGACTGACCGCCGTTGGTCGGGGGCGCGGCGTGCGAGCCCGCCGGATAACCCGGGGCAGGGGCCGATCCGGAATACCCTCCGGAGCCCTGCTGGGGCCCACTCGGTGACGTCATGCGCAGTTCCTCCACGTTGGTGCTTACACGCTGGTTGGGACGGCACCATGCCGATGCGCCCGTCGTCAACTATTCCAGGCACTGCGGAATCCGTCGACGTTGACCGTCCGGCTTCACCGCGCGCTCAGGAACCCCTCAGGTTTCGATGATGCGCGCGGCGTAGGGCTGCAGGCCCGCGGTGCGCACCGGACCGGCCACCACTTTGCCGGCGCTGCCGGACGCCTCCAGCATCTGGCCGTTGCCGAGGTAGAGCGCGACGTGTTGGCTGCCACCGGGACCCCAGAACAGCAGATCGCCCCGCTTGGCCTGCGACACCGGCACCTTGCGCCCGGTGTTGTACTGGTCGCCGGAGTACTTGGGGATCAGCACGCCGACCCCGGCGAACGCGAACTGGGTGAAGCCCGAGCAGTCGAAGCCGACCGTGTTGGCGCCGGACCCGACCCCGGTGCTGGGCCCGCTGGGTTTCCCGCCGCCCCATGAGTAGGGCACGCCCAGCTGGGAGGCGCCGCGCCGGATGACGTACTCGATGGCCTGCGGACCGCGGACCCGCCCCGGCGCGACGCTGCTCACCGGTTGTGAACCGCCCAGCCCGATGCTGGCGAGGAACTTGCGGCCGAGATCCATCGTCACCTGGGTGGCCTGCGCGGTGGCGGCCAGCGAGGCGTTGGCGATGGCCAGCGGATCGCCCGGGGCGCCGGCGCTGATCAGTTTGGGCAGGGTGGGGTCCCACTGGCCGTCGTCGGGCGCCGCGGTGGCCGGGCCGGCGGCGGCGATGAGCACCCCCAGCCCCAGGATGGCCGGGATCAGCGGGCGGAGCAGGCGGAAGGTCTTGGAACGCAGAAGGATCACCACTCGATGTAGCGGACGACGTAGGGGGTCATGCCGCTGGTGCGAACGGGCGAGATCTTGACGTGGGAGCCGGTGTAGGGCGCCTCGATCATCTGCCCGTTGCCCAGATAGATGGTCACGTGCTGACTGCCGCCCGGGCCGTAGAAGATGACGTCGCCGCGGCGCATCTGGGCGGACGGGATCTTGCGGCCCAGGTTGTACTGCGCACCGGAGTAGTGCGGCAGTTTGATGCCCACGCCGGCGAAGGCGTAGAGCACCAGCCCGGAGCAGTCGAATCCGACGGTGTTGGCGCCGGAGTCGATGCCGCGGCTGGGGCCGGCCGCGTTGCCGCCGCCCCACGAGTACGGGACACCGATCTGCGACATGGCCCGCTGGATCACGTACTCGGTGGCCTGGCGGCCGTAGACCCGCGGGATGCCGCCTTCGTTCGTGTAGCCGGTGGGGGTGGGAACCAGGCCGAGCCGCTGCAGGAATCTGCGGCCCAGATCGGCGGTGACCTGCGCGGAGGTCGCGGCGATCTGCAGGGACGCGTTGATGATCGCGATCGGGTCGCCGCTGACGAAGGCGCTCGGGATGGCCGGCAACGTCAGGTCCCACTGGCTCGGATCGCCGTACGGGACCACCGGCCCGCCGGGCGCACGGTCCCAGTTCCGGGCCGGGTCCTGGGTCCCGCTCGCGGCGCCGGGTGTCGGCGCGGCCGCGGGGGCCGAACCGTTGGCGCCGGAGGTCGCCCCAGCGGTCGCCGCCGACATCGTGCGGACCTCGTTCAACTTCGCCTGGGCGGCTTCCCGCTCGGCGGTGAGCTTCTGCAGTTCGGCCTGCTGCGCGCCGAACGTCTCCTGCGCCTCGGTCAGCGCGTTCACCGCCGCCTCCTGGCTGGCCTGGGCTGCGGCCAACTTCTCGTCGGCGCGCTGTTTGGCCAGCCGGGCCAGAGATTCCTTGTTCACCTGTTCGGTGCGGGCCTGCTGCAGGTTCTTCATCACCTGCTGGGCGCTGGTCGCCAGCACCTGACCGGCCACCGCGGTGTCGAGCACGTCAGCGGGGTCGGAGGCGGTCAGATAGGACACCGACGGGCCGTTGACATACGTCGCCGCCGCGAAGGTGTCGAACCGCTTCTGCGCGTCTTCGATTGCGGTGTTGGCGGTTTCGACACTCTCCTGGGCGGCCTTGAGTTCCGCCTGCGCGGCCTCGGCGGCGTCGCGGGCCTCCTGCAGATCGACGAGCGCCTTGTTGACGCTCTCCTTCTTCTGCTGGACCGCCGCGCCGAGCTCCTGCAATTTCTGGTTGACGTTCGCGACCGCGGCGACCAGCGTGGCGACCTCGTTGGGATCTCCCGGATCGGCCACCGCGACGCTGCCGCAGTTGATCGTCGTCGCCAGCGCCATCCCGACAATGAGCGGCACCGCACACACTCGGCCGCCCCAGCGGGCGGCGGAGGCGCGAAAACTGCGTCCCATTCGACTCATGTCTCCTATGGCTCAACGCGAACGTTCACCACTGTTGTGGTCCGCCTTTTGCGCAGGAGTCACGTTGTTCCCAACTACAACAAGAGGCGCCTTTCGCACCGTAAGCCACAGGAAGCGCGCATGAAACTTATGTCACAAACTACACGTTTGTAATTGAGAAGACTGTGACCAAACGGTGATTTTCGACCGCATTTCTTGATGTCCGCCTGGGTGTTTCGTCGCCGAAATGGTCGAATGTCGTTGCCCCGCCACGGACCCGACCCTGCGCCCGGCCCTGCGCCCGGCCCTGGGCCCGGCCAGGCAAAGCGCCATCACTGCTTGTCGGCCGGCGCGCAGTTGCCGTGACCGTGCGTCGGCCGCGCCGGGCGAGACCTGACTGCACCGGATGTGCACCGACTGCGCCGGGAGTGCACTCACCCATTCGACCGTGCGACCACGGCGCGAAAACCCGCCAAACCCCGCAGCAGCAGCACAACCACCACCGCCAACGCACCCTCACCACAGCGGCCGCACATCCGCCGCAGCAGCGGCACAGCGACGACGGCCGACGGCCACGCCCGCACGACCCAAAACCAGCCGACGGTCCACAATCCGGCAACACCCCAGCGAGTGCACCATGGCCGCGCCGGGCGTGACCTGGCCGCGCCGGGCGAGACCTGACTGAACCGGATGTGCACCGGCTGCGCCGGGAGTGCACTCACCCATTCGACCGTGCGACCACGGCGCGAAAACCCGCCAAACCCCGCAGCAGCAGCACAACCACCACCGCCAACGCACCCTCACCACAGCGGCCGCACATCCGCCGCAGCAGCGGCAGCCTCACCGCAGGCCGCGGGTCAGCCCTCCAACTCCCCTTCGGTCTCCAGCAGCACCTGCCGCAGCGCATCGAGCGTGGAGGCCTCGGGTTTCTCCCACATCCCGCGTCCGGCGGCCTCCAGCAGACGCTCGGCCATCCCGTGCAGCGCCCACGGATTGGACTCCGCCATGAACTTGCGGTTCTCCTCGTCGAGCACGTACTGCTGGGTGAGCTGCTCGTACATCCAGTCGGCCATCACGTTCGCGGTGGCGTCGTAACCGAACAGGTAGTCCACCGTGGCGGCCATCTCGAACGCGCCCTTGTACCCGTGCCGGCGCATGGCGTTCATCCACCGCGGGTTGACCACCCGGGCCCGGAACACCCGGGCGGTCTCCTCGTGCAGGGTGCGGGTTCGCACCGAGTCAGGCCGGGTGTTGTCGCCGATGTAGGCCGCCGGGTCCTTGCCGGTGAGCGCCCGCACCGTGGCGACCATCCCGCCGTGGTACTGGAAATAGTCGTCGGAGTCGGCGATGTCGTGTTCTCGGGTGTCGGTGTTCTTGGCGGCCACGACGATCCGGCGGTACTGCCGGGTCATGTCGTCGGCGGCCGGCGCACCGTCCAGCCCGCGGCCGTAGGCGAAGCCGCCCCAGGCGGTGTAGACCTGGGCGAGGTCGGCGTCGTCGCGCCAGTTACGGCTGTCGATCAACTGCAGCAGCCCCGCGCCGTAGGTTCCCGGCTTGGAACCGAAAATCCTCGTGGTGGCGCGACGATGGTCACCGTGCTCGGCGAGATCGGCCTGGGCGTGGGCACGGACGTAGTTGTGCTCGGCCGGCTCGTCGAGCCCGGCCACCAGTTGCACCGCATCGTCGAGCATGGTGACCACATGCGGGAACGCGTCCCGGAAGAATCCGGATATCCGCACCGTCACATCGATGCGCGGCCGCCCCAGCTCGTCCAGCGGGATCGGCTCCAGGTCGACCACACGCCTGGATGCGTCGTCCCAGATCGGTCGAACCCCCAGCAGCGCAAGCACTTCGGCGATGTCGTCACCGGCGGTGCGCATCGCCGAGGTTCCCCACACCGACAGCCCCACCGACTCGGGCCACCGGCCGTGATCCTCGCGGAACCGGTTGAGGAGCGAATCCGCCAGTGCCACACCGGTTTCCCAGGCCAACTTGGACGGCACCGCCTTGGGGTCCACCGAGTAGAAGTTGCGGCCGGTGGGCAACACGTTGACCAGTCCGCGCAGCGGTGAACCGGACGGTCCGGCCTCGATGAACCGCCCGTCCAGCGCGCGCAGCACCTGCTCGATCTCACGCGCGGTACCGGCCAGCCGGGGCACCACCTCGGTCGCGGCGAACCGCAGAATCTCCGCGACGGCCGGGTTGTCGGCGATCCGGTCGGCGGCAGCCGGATCCCAGCCGCTGGCCTGCAGTTCGGCGACGTAACCGCGGGCCGCAGCCTCCACCGCGTCGACGGTGGCGCGTTCATCCCGGCCGTCCTCGGACAGCCCCAGCGCCTGCCGCAGACCGGGCACGGTCTGCTCACCGCCGAACAGCTGGCGGGACCGCAGGATCGCCAGCACCAGGTCGAGTTCGGCCTCGCCCTGCGGGGTCTGGCCGAGAATGTGCAGCCCGTCGCGGATCTGCACGTCCTTGATCTCGCACAGCCAGCCGTCGACGTGCAGCAGCATGTCGTCGAAGGAGTCCTCGTCCGGCCGTTCCTCGAGGCCCAGATCGTGATCCATCTTCGCCGCCCGCATCAACGTCCAGATCTGCTGGCGGATGGCCGGCAGTTTCGCCGGGTCCAGCGCGGACACATTGGCGTGCTCATCGAGAAGCTGTTCCAGCCGCGCGATGTCGCCGTAGGTCTCGGCGCGCGCCATCGGGGGGATCAGGTGGTCGACCAGCGTGGCGTGGGCGCGGCGTTTGGCCTGGGTGCCTTCGCCGGGATCGTTGACCAGGAACGGGTAGATCAGCGGCAGATCCCCCAGCGCGGCGTCCGGACCGCACTGGGCCGACATGCCCAGCGTCTTGCCCGGCAACCATTCCAGATTGCCGTGCTTGCCCAGGTGCACCACGACGTCGGCGCCGAAACCGTTCGGGAAGGTGTTGTCCAGCCACCGGTATGCGGCCAGATAGTGGTGACTGGGCGGCAGATCCGGGTCGTGGTAGATGGCCACCGGGTTCTCCCCGAAGCCGCGCGGCGGCTGCACCATCAGCACCACGTTGCCCGCCTGCAGCGCGGCGATCACGATCTCCCCGTCCGGGTCCCGGCTGCGGTCGACGAACAGCTCGCCGGGCGGCGGACCCCAGTGCTCGACCACCGCGTCGGCGAATTCGGCGGGGAGGGTGTCGAACCACGCGCGGTAGTCCTTGGCCGACACCCGGATCGGGTTCTCGGTGAACTGTTTGTCGGTCACCCAGTCCGGATCCTGTCCCCCGCGTTCGATCAGCGCATGCATCAACGCGTCACCGTCGCCGGCGTCCAGTCCGGGGATGTCACTGATCTGATACCCCTTGTCCCGCAGGGCTTTCAGCAGCGCCACCGCGCTTGCCGGGGTGTCCAGGCCGACGGCGTTGCCGATCCGGGCGTGTTTGGTCGGATACGCCGAGAACACCAGGGCCACCCGCTTGTCCGCGGCCTCCACGGCACGTAGCCGCGCGTAGCGCACCGCCAGCCCGGCCACCCGCGCACAGCGCTCCCGGTCGGGCACATAGGAGGTCAGTCCCTCGTCGTCGATCTCCTTGAACGAGAACGGGACGGTGATGATCCGGCCGTCGAATTCGGGCACCGCCACCTGGCTGGCGACGTCGAGCGGTGACAGCCCGTCGTCGTTGTCCACCCATTGCGCCCGGGAACTGGTCAGACACAACCCCTGCAGGATGGGCATGTCCAGCGCGGCCAGATGCGCGACGTTCCAGCTGTCGTCGTCGCCGCCGGCCGACACCGCCGCCGGTACCGCTCCCCCGGCCGCCAGCACGGTGGTGATCAACGCGTCGGCGGTGCCGAGCAGTTCGAGCAGTTCGGGTTCGGCGGTGCGCAGCGAGGCACAGTACACCGGCAACGCCCGTCCGCCGGCGGCTTCGATGGCCTCGCACAGCGCCTCGACGTAGGCGGTGTTGCCGGCCAGATGCTGGGCGCGGTAGTAGAGCACCGCGATGGTGGGCCCGTCGGTCCGGCCCGCCGTCCGTTCCAGCAGGCCCCAGCTGGGGGTGGGCGACGGAGGTTCGAAGCCGAAGCCGGTCATCAGCACCGTGTCGCACAGGAACGCGTACAGGTTCGCGAGGTTGTCGGTGCCACCCTGGGCCAGGTAGATGTGCGCCTGCAGGGCCGCCCCCTGCGGCGTGGTGGAGTGCTCCATCAAATCGGCGTCGGGGGTCTGCTCGCCGCTGACCACGACGGTCGGGATGCCACTGGCGACCACCGTGTCGATGCCGTCCTGCCAGGCCCGATATCCGCCGAGGATGCGGATGACGGCGATGTCGGTGCCGGTCAGCAGCTCGTCGAGCTCCCCGTCCACCAGCCGCGACGGATTCGCCCAGCGGTAACGGGCGCCGCTCGCGCGGGCGGTGATCAGGTCGGTGTCAGAGGTTGACAGCAGTAATACGGTCGGCCGGGTATCCGGCTCGGCAGTCGGCTGGGCCACGCATCATTCGTACCCCAGGCCCACCCCGGGCGGACGCCCACCCTCACCGCTGGTGACGGACCGGCCCGGCCTCCCACTGCCAGGAGAACCGGGAGGAAACCTCGGTTGAGAAGGCCGGGCCCGGGTCACTCGCCCCAGCGCGCGTACCAGGTCTGCCCGTACGGCAGGCCGACGAGCGCGATCAGGATCAGCACGGCCACGAAGACGGCGATCAGTGCAGACATCATCGCTCCTTTCATTTACCCGATACCCGCGGTATCGGGTCGTTCCTGAAACGTACGGCATGACGGGCGTCAAGTGCGCGATCTGTGTGTGACGGAACACGTTTGACAGACCTGTGATGCGCGTCACATCCATGGCCGAAACACCCGGCAGCGTACGGTGGACGCGTGGAACGTGCGCGTGAACACGACGCCTGCCCCGGCGCCCTGTCGGTGCACCCGGCGGCCGACGGCGCGCTGGCCCGCATCCGACTGCCCGGCGGCATGCTCACGCCGGCGCAACTGACCGCACTGGCCGATGCGGCACGCCGATTCGGTTCGGAAGCAATGGAACTCACCTCCCGAGGCAACATCCAGATCCGCGGGATCAGCGACCCGGCCGCGGTGGCCGACGCCGTTGCCGCCGCCGGTCTGCTGCCGTCGCCGACACATGAGACGGTGCGCAACATCGTCGCCTCCCCGCTGTCCGGCCGCTGCGGCGGCGCCACCGACATCCGGCCCTGGGTGACCCGGCTCGATCACGCCATCCAGTCCGAATTGGCGCTGGCGGCGTTGCCGGGCCGGTTCCTGTTCGGCATCGACGACGGCCGCGGGGACATCGCGGCGCTGGCCGCCGATGTGGCCGTGCAGACGCTCGGAGCGTCCGGCGACGAGGCGGCGGTGCTGCTGGCCGGGCGCGACAGCGGCGTCCGGGTGGCCGCCGGGGACGCCGTCGAGGTCATGGTCACCGTCGCCAGACGATTCACCGCGAGCCGCGGCGGCGCCTGGCGGATCGCCGAACTCGACGACACCTCGGCGTTGCTCGACGGGTTCGCACGCAGGGCCGCTCCCGCCCCGGCCACACCGGCTCCCCGTCCGCCGATCGGGTGGATCCCGCAGGACGACGGGCGGGTCACGCTCGCCGCCGGGGTGCCGCTGGGAGTGCTGACCGCCCGGCTGGCCGAGTTCCTGGCCGCGATCGACGCGCCGCTGATCGTCACCCCGTGGCGGTCGGTGCTGGTGTGCGACCTCGACGAGGGCGTCGCCGACACGGCCGTGCGGGTGCTTGCGCCGCTGGGCCTGATCTTCGACGAGAACTCGCCGTGGCTGCGGATCAGTTCCTGCACGGGGCTGCCCGGGTGCGCGCGGTCGGCCGCCGACGTCCGCGCCGACGCCGCCCGGGCCGCCACCGAAGCGGCTCCGCCCGGGCAGACCCGGGTGCACCGGCACTTCGTCGGCTGCGAGCGGGCCTGCGGCACACCGCCGGGCGCGCAGGTGCTGGTGGCGACGGGAGAGGGATACCGGCTGCGCAACCCCCACCCGTAAGGTTGTCCGCGTGCTCGACTACATCCGCGACGCCGCGGAGATCTACCGGCAGTCGTTCGCGACGATCCGCGCCGAGGCCGATCTGACCCGGTTTCCCGCCGATGTCGCCCGGGTGGTGGTGCGGTTGATCCACACCTGCGGACAGGTGGACCTCACCGAGCACATCGCGTTCACCGACGATGTCGTCATCCGCGCGCATGGGGCACTGGCCGGCGGGGCCCCGATCCTGTGTGATTCGTCGATGGTCGCCGCCGGGATCACCCGGTCCCGGTTGCCCGCCGACAACGAGGTGGTGTCGCTGGTCGCCGACGCACGCGCCGCCGACCTCGCGGCGCGGCTGGGCACCACCCGCTCGGCGGCCGCGGTGGACCTGTGGGCCGAGCGGCTCGGCGGTGCGGTGCTGGCCATCGGCAACGCCCCGACCGCGCTGTTCCGGTTGCTCGAACTCCTCGACGACGGCGCACCGGTGCCCGCGGCCGTGCTCGGCGGACCGGTCGGCTTCGTCGGCTCGGCGCAGTCCAAACAGGAGCTGATCGACCGTCCGCGCGGTATGTCGTATCTGGTGGTGACCGGCCGGCGCGGCGGCAGCGCGATGGCCGCCGCCGCGGTGAACGCGATTGCGAGCGAGAAGGAATGACCGTCTCGCAACACGGGGGGGCGCAACACAGGGGCACGCTCTACGGCGTCGGTCTCGGGCCCGGCGACCCGGAACTGGTGACGGTCAAGGCCGCCCGGGTGATCGGCGAGGCCGATGTGGTCGCCTACCACAGCGCCCGGCACGGCCGCAGCATCGCCCGCAGCATCGCCGAACCGTACCTGCGTCCCGGGCAGCTCGAAGAGCACCTGGTGTATCCGGTGACCACCGAGACCACCGACCATCCGGGCGGCTACGCCGGGGCGATGGAGGACTTCTACACCGAGGCGGCCGACCGCATCGCCGCCCATTTGGAGGCCGGCCGGGACGTGGCGCTGCTGGCCGAGGGCGATCCGCTGTTCTACAGCTCCTACATGCACATGCACACCCGGCTCACCGAGCGGTTCGACGCGGTGATCGTGCCGGGCGTGACGTCGGTGAGCGCGGCCTCGGCGGCGACGGGCACCCCGCTGGTGCAGGGCGACGAGGTGTTGTCGATCCTGCCCGGCACCCTGCCCGCCGATGAACTGACCCGCCGGCTCGCCGACACCGACGCCGCGGTCGTGCTCAAACTCGGCCGCTCCTACCCCACTGTCCGCCAAGCACTCTCGGATGCCGGCCGGCTGGACGAGGCGTTCTATGTCGAACGGGCCAGCACACCCGCACAGCGGGTGGCGCCGGCCGGTGAGGTCGACGCCGAGAGGGTGCCGTACTTCTCGCTGGCGATGGTGCCGAGTGCGGTGAACCGCCCGGCCCGCACCGGCACCGGCAGTGTCGCGGTGGTGGGCCTGGGTCCCGGCGACCCGGACTGGATGACCCCGCAGTCCCGTCGCGAGCTGGCGGCCGCCACCGATCTCATCGGCTATGGCCCGTATCTGGACCGGATCCCGGTGCGGGCCGGGCAACGTCGCCACCCCAGCGACAACACCGACGAGCCGGCCCGGGCGCGGCTGGCGTGCAGCCTGGCCGAACAGGGTTGTGCGGTGGCGGTGGTGTCCTCCGGCGATCCGGGGGTGTTCGCGATGGCCACCGCGGTGTTGGAGGAGGCCCGCGCCTGGCCCGGGGTGCAGGTCCGGGTCGTTCCGGCGATGACGGCCGCCCAGGCCGTCGCCAGCCGGGTGGGGGCGCCGCTGGGACATGACTACGCGGTGATCTCGCTGTCCGACCGGCTCAAGCCCTGGGACGTCATCGCCGCCCGGTTGAAGGCCGCCGCGAGCGCGGATCTGGTGCTGGCCATCTACAACCCGGCGTCGAAGACCCGCACCTGGCAGGTCGGCGCGATGCGCGATCTGCTGCTGGAGCACCGCGATCCGGCCACCCCGGTGGTGATCGGCCGCGACGTGTCCGGGCCGCAGGAGTCGGTTCGGGTGGTGCGGCTGGCCGAACTGGATCCCGCCGACGTCGACATGCGCTGCCTGCTGATCATCGGCTCCTCGCAGACGCGCTGGTACACCGATGGCGGTGACCGGGTGTTCACCCCGCGCCGCTATCCGGGATGACCACCCCGGTCGGGTCGACCGCAGGCTGACTGCTGTCGAAGATCGTTGACAGCTGTCAGCGACCGCGATAGTGTCCCGCGTCACAGTTGCGACGACGGGAGAGGCGATGGCGCAGCACGGCCTGTCGGTGCGGTCCCCGACCGACCGGCGCCAACCACTGCGCAGCGATCAGCGCCGCACCGCGATCCTGGCCGCCCTCGACGAGCAACTGCGGGTGACCGGTTTCGAACGCCTCAACATCGCCGAGGTGGCCCGGCAGGCGGGAGTCACCCGGTCGGCGTTCTACTTCTACTTCGAGAACAAGGCGGCCGCGGTGGCGGCGCTGCTCGACCCGATGTATGACGACGTGTTCGCCGCCAACGACCTGCTGACCGCCGACGGTGATCCGCGGCAGCGGATCCGGGCGATGATCGAAACGCTGCTGGACACCGGGGACCGGCACCGCTACCTGCTGCAGGCCATGCTGGAGGCGCGCGCGGTCAGCAGTTCGGTGCGCACCCTGTGGGACACCGCCCGGGAATCGTTCGTTCCGGCGGTCGCGGCGATGATCCGCACCGAGCGGTCCGCCGGCCGGGCGCCCGACGGTTGCGATCCGGTGGTGCTGGCCACCGCGCTGCTGGAGTTCAACGACCGTCTGCTGGAGCGGTTCACCGCCGGGACGGCGTTGTCGCGGCAGCAGTTGCGCGACGGCGCCGAAGCCGTGTGGCTGGGCAGCATCTATCCGGGCCGGATCGGCGGACCCGATCCCCGTCCCGATCCACGTCCCGATCGACATCCCGAATCGACACCGTCGAGCAGATTCTGAGCAGATGAGGGCACCATCATGAGCACTGTTCTGTCCATCCCGAGCGGGCCGGCCGAGGTGACGCCCGAGTGGCTGTCGACCGTGCTGAGCGCCGACGGCACCCCGGTGCGGGTGCGCAGCGTCGATGTGGTGCCGATCGGCACCGGCCAGACCGGTGCGACGTACCGCCTCACCGTCGGCTATGAGACCGAACGGGCCGATCTGCCGCCGACGTTCGCGATCAAGTTGCCCGCCCAGGACGAGTCGGTGCGCGAACGGGTGGCGCTCGGCTACCGCGCCGAACACGCCTTCTACACCCGGGTGGCGGCGCACATGGCGATTCCGGTGCCGCACTGCTACCACTGCGAGATCGGCGGTGACGGAGCGGAATTCGCGATGCTGATGGCCGATATGGCGCCGGCCGTGCAGGGGGATCAGATCGTCGGTTGCAGCCCGGCGGAGGCCCGGCTGGCGGTCACCGCGCTGGCCGGCCTGCACGGCCCGAGCTGGTGCGATCCGCAGTGGGCCGATGTGCCCGGTATCGCGATGCCCAAACCCGATGACGCCGCGGCGGAGGGGCTCGGCGAGATCGCCGAGATGGCCGCGGACATCACCATCGACAAGCTCGGCCCCCGGATGCGCCCGGAGGACCGGGAGACCACGCTGACGGCCATGTCGATGGTGACCGCGTGGCTGCGCACCGAGAAGTCCAGATTCGCGCTGATGCACGGCGACTACCGGCTCGACAACATGTTGTTCGACCCGGACCGCACCCGGGTCACCGTCGTGGACTGGCAGACCATGGGCGCCGGGCTGCCCGCCCGCGACCTGTCCTATTTCCTCGGGACCAGCCTGCTGCCCGAGGTCCGGTCGGAGGTGGAACGGGACCTCGTCGAGGTCTACCACCGCGCGCTGAGGAGCCATGGAGTCGCCGATTACGACAGCGAAACCTGTTGGCGGGATTACCGATTGGGGATGCTGCAGGTGCCGTTGCTGACGGTGCTGGGATTCGCCTTCGCGGCGTCGACCGAGCGCGGCGACGACATGATGCTGACCATGCTGGAGCGCGGCGGCCGGGCGATCCGCGAACTGGACAGCCTGGAACTGGTCAACCCCGCAGCGAGCTGACCCAGTCCACCGCCTCGGCGACGGTACTCACCGTCGTGACACCCAAAGGCAGCGCCGGCCGGTCCACCATGATCACCGGGATGTTCAGCTCCGCCGCGGCGTCGAGTTTGGCCCGGGTCATCCGTCCGCCGCTGTTCTTGGTGACCAACGCGTCGATCCGATGGTGTCGCAGCAGGTTCCGCTCGCCCTCGAGGTGGTAGGGGCCGCGCGACAACAGCAGCTCATGGCGCCGCGGCAACACCCGCTGCTCCGGTGGGGTGACCACCCGGATCAGAAACCATGCGTCCACGTCGGTGAACGCCGGCAGGCTGGAGCGCCCCGAGGTCACGAACACCCTGGTGAACCGGTGCTCCCGCACCGCCCGGGCGGCGTCACGGTCGGACCGGACGACGATCGCACCGTCGGTGGGCCAGGCCGGCCGCACCAGCACCAGGTGCGGCACCCCGGTGTCGGCGCACACCTGCGCCGCGGTGGCGGTCATAGTCGCCGCGAACGGATGGGTCGCGTCGATCACGGCGTCGACCGGGTTCTCCGAGAGCCAGCGGCGCAACCCCTGCGGCCCGCCGAATCCTCCGATCCGCACGTCGCCGACCGGCAGCGCCGGGTCGGGGACCCGGCCGGCCAGCGAGCTGATCACGCCGACGTCGGGGTGCAGGCGCGCGGCCAGTGCGCGGGCCTCCCCGGTGCCGCCGAGCAGCAGGATGCGCATCAGTGCCGGCTCCCCCGCCGCCGTCCCGCCGAGTACAGGTAGCTGTCGGTGAACCCCTCCGCGGCCAACACGTCGCCCACGATGATCACCGCGGTCTTGGTGATGCCGGCCTGCCGCATCTGTTCGGCGATGTCGGCCAGCGTGCCGCGCAGCACCGTCTGCTCCGGCCAGCTGGCGAATGCCACTACTGCACAGGGGGTTTCGGGACGGTAGCCACCCTCCAGCAGCTTCGGCACGATCGCGTCGATCTGAGCGGCGGCCAGGTGCAGCACCAGGGTGGCGCCGGGTTTCGACAAGGTGACCAGGTCCTCACCGGGCGGCATCGCGGTCGACAGGGTGGCCACCCGGGTCAGCGTGACCGTCTGCGCCACCCCGGGGACGGTCAGTTCCCGGCCCAGCGCGGCCGCCGCGGCGGCGAACGCCGGCACGCCGGGAACGATCTCGTAGTCGATGCCGAGCGCGTCGAGCCGGCGGCACTGCTCGGCCAGCGCACTGTAGATGGCCGGATCCCCGGAGTGCAGCCGGGCCACGTCCAGGCCCCGGGCGTGGGCGTCGGCCAGCTCGGCGACGATCTGGTCGAGCGTGAGCGGTCCGGTGTCGACGATGCGGGCATCCGGCGGGCAGAGCGCGAGCAGATCGTCGGGCATGATCGAACCGGCGTACAGGCAGACCGGGCAGCGGCTCAGCAGCCGCTGCCCGCGGACCGTGATGAGATCGGCCGCGCCCGGCCCGGCCCCGATGAAGTAGACGGTCATCGTTTCGTCACCGACCACTGGGTGACCGGGTAGGCGGGCCGCCACCCGGTGAAGCGTCCGATCGGCTCTCCACGGTAGTGCTGATAGCGGCGCAGTTCTCCACCTCGTTCCGAATACCATTGAGCCAAGACGGCTTCTGACTCGGCAGTGACCGCATTGGCCACCAGTCGTCCGCCGGCGGGCAACCGCTGCAGGCAGGCCTCGAGCAGCCCGTCGCCGGTCACTCCCCCGCCGACGAAGATCGCCGCCGGATCCGGCGCCCCACCGAATGCGGCGGGCGCGGCGCCGAACACCTGCACCGGCGCACCGAAGGCGGCGGCGTTCGCGGTGATCCGCTCTCTGCGCTGCTCGTCCTGTTCGAACGCCACTGCGCGGCAACCGGTTGCGCTGCGGCACCACTCGATGGCGATGCTGCCGGAGCCGGCCCCGACGTCCCACAGCAGTTCACCCGGCCGGGGCGCCAGCGCGGCGAGGGTGACCGCCCGGATGCTCTGTTTGGTGAGCTGACCGTCGTGGTCGAACTGATCGTCGGGCAGCACCTGGCCCTGCCGAGCGTCGGGAAGGTAGTGCACCGCGATGACATTGAGATCGTCGACGTCGGTGGGCGGGTCGGCGGCCCACCGCTCGGCGGTGCCGTCGCGCCGGCGTTCGCGGGGCCCGCCGAGTTGTTCGAGGACGGCCAACCGCGACTCACCGCGTCCGGTCCGGGCGAGCAGCCGGGCCAGGGCTGCGGGTGTGCCGCCGTCGCGGGACAGCACCACCGCGCGGCCACCCCGGCGCACCGCGGTGTGCACCTCGGCGGTGACCACGCTGATCACCTCGGTGTCCTGCACCGGCCAGCCCATCCGGGCACAGGCCAGCGTCACGCTGGAGACATGCGGCAGGATCCGCACCCGGTCGGTTCCGAAGTGCCGGATCAGGGTGGCGCCGATACCGTGCAGCAACGGATCCCCGCTGGCCAGCACGTGCGGATCGGTGTCGGGATCCAGCGACCGCAGCGCCGGCAGCAGCGGTGACGGCCACGCGCGGCGCTCGGCGGTGACGGTGTCGTCGAGCAGACCGAGTTGCCGTTCGGATCCGTAGATGACGGTGGCCCGGGCCAGTTCGGCGCGCGACTCCGCCGACAGCCCGGCCATCCCGTCGGCGCCGATGCCGACCACGGTGATCATGTACGGTCCCCCCGGCTCATCGCGGCATCCTGCGCCACACGAACCGCGGCACGAACCTCATCGTGACCGCCAGCGGGCCGATCACCCGCGGCACCCACACCGCACGTCTGCCCCGCGCGAGCGCCCTGGCCGCCGCGTTGGCGACCTGCGCGGGGGTGCTGGCGAACGGCGCCGGATCCATGCCCTCGGTCATCCGCCCGATGACGAACCCGGGCCGCACGATCAGCAGGTGCACACCCGTGCCGTGCAACGCGTCGGCCAGCCCGCTGGCGAACCCGTCCAGCCCGGCCTTGGCCGAACCGTAGACGTAGTTGGCGCGACGCACGCGGGCCCCGGCGATCGACGAGAACACCACCAGCCTGCCGCGTCCGGCCGCCCGCATCCGATCGGCCAGCACCGTGAGCAGGCTGACCTGCGCGACGTAGTCGGTGTGCACGATCTGTACCGCATGGGCCGGATCGGATTCGGCGCGGGCCTGATCGCCGAGGATGCCGAAGGCCAGCACCGCGGTGTCGATCGGGCCGAACTCGTCGACGATCCCGGAGACCAGCGGCGCGTGCGAGTCCAGATCGTCGGCGTCGAATTCGCGGGTGTGCACGGCCGCGGCGCCGGCGGCGGCCACCGCGGCCACCTGGTCGTCGAGGCGGTCCGCCCGCCGCGCCGCCAGCAGCACCGTCGCCCCGGGCGCCAGTCTCGCCGCCAGTTCGGCGCCGATCTCGCTGCGACCGCCGAAGATCACCACCAGCCCGCCCGTGTCTTTCATCGCAGCGATTATCACCTGCGCTAGCGTGGACACCGATGGCAACTTCAGGTGGCAAGGCAACCACCCGGCTCACCAACGATGCGTTGGCGTTCCTGTCGGAGCGCCATCTGGCCATGTTGACCACGTTGCGCACGGACGGTTCGCCGCATGTGGTCGCCGTCGGATTCACGTTCGACCCGCAGACCCACATCGCCCGGGTGATCACCAGCGGTGGCTCGCAGAAGGCGCTCAACGCCGAGCGGCAGGGCGTGGCGGTGCTGAGCCAGGTCGACGGCGCGCGTTGGCTGTCGCTGGAGGGTAAGGCGTCGGTCAACACCGATCCGGCCGCCGTGCGCGACGCCGAGTTGCGCTACGCCCAGCGTTACCGCACCCCGCGGCCCAATCCGCGCCGGGTGGTGATCGAGGTGCTCGTCGAACGGGTGCTCGGATCGTCGCACCTGCTCGACCGCACCCCCGCCCCGGCCGACTGACCGGGCATCAGACCGGCACCACCACCACCAGCTCGTGCGGGCGGTGGTTGACCGGCTCCGCCCCGTCGGCGGTGACGATGACGATGTCCTCGATCCGCGCGCCCCACTGCCCCGGGAAGTAGATGCCGGGCTCCACGCTGAACGCCATCCCCGCTTCGAGCGGCACATTGTTGCCGGCGACGATGTAGGGCTCCTCGTGCACCGACAGACCGATGCCGTGTCCGGTGCGGTGCACGAACGCCTCGGCGAGTCCCTCGGCGGCCAGCACATCGCGGGCGGCGGCGTCGATCTGCTCCGCGGTCACCCCGGGCCGCACCGCGTCGACCGCGGCCCGCTGGGCGCGTTGCAGCACCGCGTATCTGCGGGCGATCTCCGGATCCGGTTCGCCGATGCTGTAGGTGCGGGTGCAGTCGGAGTGATAGCCCGGCGCGTACGGCCCGCCGATGTCCACCACGACGATGTCACCGACCTGCAGGGTGCGGTCCGAACATTCGTGGTGCGGATCGGCACCGTGCGGACCCGATCCGACGATGATGAACGCGACATCGGAATGCCCCTCGGCGACAATGGCTTCGGCGATGTCCGCGGCAACGTCGGCCTCGGTGCGGCCGGGCACCAGGAACTCGGGCACCCGGGCGTGCACCCGGTCGATCGCCGCACCGGCCTTGCGTAGCGCGTCGATCTCGGCCGGGTCCTTGATCATCCGCAACCTCCGCAGCACCGAGGTGGCCAGCACCGGCACGCTGCCCAGCAGGTCGGTCAGCGGGAGCAGGTGCAGGGCGGGCATCGAATCCGTGACGGCGGGCCGCCCCGACGGACCGGCGCCGAGCGCCTCGGCCACCAGCCGGTACGGGTCGTCACCGTCCACCCAGTCCCGCACCGTCAGCCCCAGCTCGGGCACCGCCGAATCCTTCAGCACCGCCAGTTCCAGCCGCGGCAGCACCAGGGTCGGTTCCCCGCTCGCCGGGACCACCAGCGCCATCAGCCGCTCGAAGGTCTGCGCCCGCGACCCGGTGAGGTACTGCAGGTCGTAGCCCGGGGTGATGACCAGCCCGGAGAGGCCGGCTTCGGCGGTTGCGGCGGCGGCCGCCCGCAGCCGGGTCGCGTACACGTCGGTGCTGAATCGGTTGGCACTCATGTTTTGAGGCTACTGTGAGCGGGTGTTGCGTGACATTCGTGAGCTCGCCGACGACCCCGAAGCCTACGCCGCCGAACTGCGCCGCCGCTGGGGCGGACTGCTGAGTTACCGCTACATCGGCCGATTCCACTCCTCGATGGATGTCGGTCCGTACGACGACACCGTCACCGTGCGCCGCGACATGCGTGACGCCGGCGGTGCGCTGCTGTTGTCGGTGCTCAGCATCGCCGCCCCGGAAAGCGGGCACATGTCCGATCTGGAGGCGGTGCCGAACCCGGTCATCCACTCGTGTCAGCTGTTGGACCCGGGCCGCGACGTCACCCGCTTCGAGGTGGTGTCCGAGGAACTCAAACGCGGCCGGCGGCTCGGCTACAGCCGCGCCAAGATCGTCGACGCCGACGACCCGGGCCGCACGCTGGCGCTGATCGAGGGTCAGGGCGTCGCGATCGGCGTCCCGCCGGACGGTCTGCAGAAGATGGACACCAAACCGCTGGACATCGCGGATTCGCCGGACCTACCGCCGCTGTGGCAGGTGTTCGGCGGTGAGCGCCGCGACGACGGCCGCTGGGCGCTGCGGGAGTTGACCGAGGAGGTCGCCTCCCCGGACGCGGCGCTGCATGTGGGACCGCAGTTCGTGATCCTGGAGACCGCCGCCCGCGAGGCCGCCGGGGTTGCGGTGCACGGCGTCTCCTCGCATGTGATGTTCCTGGCCCGCGGCAAGAAGGGTCCGTTCCGGGTGGACACCGAGACGCTGCCGGGCGCCGACGGGCTGATCGGGGTGCGGGCCGTGCTGCACGACGAGGGCGCCGGGGACAAACCCATCACCTCGGCGGCCTACCAGTTCCGGCGGGTGCAGCGGTGAGCGCTCCGCTGCTGCTGCTCGACGGCGCCAGCATGTGGTTCCGTTCGTATTTCGCGTTGCCGTCGTCGATCACCGCACCGGACGGCCGGCCCGTCAACGCGGTGCGGGGCTTCCTCGACACGGTGGCCAATCTGATCAGCCGGGAGCGGCCGGCCCGGCTGGTGGTGTGCCGCGACGACGACTGGCGTCCCCGGTGGCGGGTCGATCTGATCCCGTCGTACAAGGCACACCGGGTGCTGCAGGAGAGCCCGGGCGATGACACCCCCGACGTCGAGGACGTGCCCGACGACCTCACCCCGCAGGAGGACATGATCTTCGCGCTGCTCGACGCGTTCGGGATCGCGACCGCGGGCGCACCGGGCTACGAGGCCGACGACGTGCTCGGCACGCTGGCGGCCCGGGAGCGACGCGATCCGGTGCTGGTGGTGAGCGGTGACCGCGATCTGCTGCAGCTGGTGGCCGATGAGCCGGTGCCGGTCCGGGTGCTGTACCTGGGCCGGGGTATGGCCAAGGCCACCAAGTGGGGGCCGGTGGAGGTGGCCGAACAGTACGGGGTGCCTGTGGACCGGGCCGGTCCGGCCTACGCCGAGCTGGCGCTGCTGCGCGGTGATCCCTCCGACGGGCTGCCCGGGGTGCCGGGCATCGGGGAGAAGACCGCCGCGGCGCTGCTGGCCGAGTACGGCTCGCTGACGGCGATCGTGGCCGCCGCCGAGGACCCGTCGTCGTCCATGCCGAAGGCCCAGCGCACCAGACTGCGGGCGGCCGCCGACTACATCGAACGGGCCGGTGCGGTGGTCCGGGTCGCGACCGACGCGCCGGTCAGCTTCTCCACCGGGTCGGACCGGCTGCCGTTGGCGGCCGCCGATCCGCGCCGGGTGGCCGACCTGGCCGCCGAGTTCGGGGTGACCTCGGCGGTCGGCCGACTGCAGAAGGCGCTCGACGAGCTTCCGGATTGACCGGCCGTGGTTACTGGGGGCGGCCCACCTGGTAGGTGCCGTCGTCGTCGAGGAAGGTCACGGTCACCCGCCGTTTGGTGCCGTCGATGCTGACCTCGCAGGTGAAGCTGGTGTCCTTCTTCACCGTCGGGCTCTCCCCGTCGTTGCAGACCACATCGCGGACGTTCTTCGCGCCGTAGCCGTTCGTCTCGTCGGTGAGGATCTGCTGGACACCGGTCTGGGCGGCGTTGACGTCGAGCTTGGTGGTGATGAGGAAGCCCGGCTTCCACAGGCCCAGCACCAGCACGGCGATCACGACCAGCCCGAGCACCCCGCCGAGCACGCCGAGCAGCATCTTCGACTTCGGACCCGAGCCCTCCGCACGCGCTGCGTCATACGGCGGGAACTGACCGTACTGGCCGGGCTGCTGACCGTAGGGCGGCGCGCCGAACTGCCCGGGCGGCTGGCCGTACTGGCCGAACTGCCCCGGCTGGCCGGGCTGCCCGTAGGCGGCCGGGTTGTACTCGGTGGGCTGCGGCGGCGGATACGCCGGCTGTCCGGGCTGTTGGTACGGCGGATACGGCTGCTGACCGTAGGCGGGCGGCTGCCACTGCTGCTGCCCCTCGGCACCGGCCTGCGGCTGCTCGGATCCGGAAGCCGGTGGCTGCCACGGGTTCTGCCCCGCCGCGGTCGGATCACCCGACGGCTGGTCCTGTCCCGGCGCCGGCTGACCAGACCACGGCTGCGTGGGATCCGGTCCCTGCGGTCCGCTCATCGTGTCTCCTTGGTCGGATAAAAGTCGTCTGCTGGCAACACACTACCCGGCATCAACTGCCACGACGCCACGTCGAATGTCGTCGATGGCGCGTTTCGCGGCCGTGCGCAACGCCGGATCCGGTGCGGCGTTGCGCACCTGATCGAGCAGGTCCAGAACCTGCCGGCACCACCGTACGAAATCGCCTGCCGACAACGGTGACCCGGTGTCGAGCACATCGGAGGCCTCGAGTGCGGTGGTCAGGTCGCCGGTGGTGGCCCACCGGTAGATGGCCGGGGCGAATCCACTGTCGGGTTCGCGGCTCTGCGAGATGCGGTGCCGCTGCTCGTCGGCGCGCAGTTCGGTCCACAACCGCAGCGTCTCGTTCAGCGCCCGGCGGATCCTGCCGGTGGGCATCGCGATCTCCGCCGAGCTTCCGGGCGTGTCGCCGCGGGACTCGTAGAGCACCGCCGAGAGCACCGCGGCCAGCTCGGCCGGGTCCAGCCCCTGCCAGGCGCCGGACCGCAGGCATTCGGCGATCAGCAGATCGCTCTCGCTGTAGATGCGCGCCAGCAACCGGCCGTCGTCGGTGACCCTCAGGTCCCCGTCCTCGTCGCGGATGAAGCCGCGTTCGGTCAACAGCACCACGATCCGGTCGAAGGTGCGGGCCAGCGAGTTGGTCGCGGCTGCGACTTTCTGTTGCAGCTGGGCGTTTTCCCGCTCGATGCGCAGATACCGTTCGGCCAGTCGCACCTTGGCCTCCCGGTCGGGCAGCCGGTGCACGGGGTGGTGGCGCATCTGCCGGCGCAGCGATTCCAGCTCCGGGTCGATGTCGGGTTCACGCGGCGGCCCACTGCGCCGCCGCCGCGGCGGTTCCGGCGCCAGCCGGGCCGCGGCGGACTGCAGCGCCGAGGCCAGGTCACGCCGCACCTTCGGCTGCCGGTGCTCCACCCGCCTGGGCAGCGTCATCCGGCCCAGCGGAGCCGCGGCCCCGGGATAGTCGGCGTTGGAAATCCTTCCTGCCCAACGGTGTTCGTTCAAGACCAGGGGGCGTGGATCGTCGGCGTCGCGGGCCGGTTCCAACACCACCGCCAACCCGGCGCGGCGGCCGTGGGTGATCGTGATGATGTCGCCGCGGCGCAGCTTGGCCAACGCCTCGTTGGCGGCCTGCCGGCGGTGCAGCCGCGACGCGCGGGACTGGGCGCGCTCCCGTTCGGAGATCTTCGCCCGCAACCGGGCGTACTCCAGGATCGGCGACTCCCGCCGGTTCTTCCCGCCGTTCTGGGAGTGGTCGCCCAGTTCGGCGGCGATCTCGGCGAGCATCCGTCTGCCCCGCTCGATGCCGCGGACCAGCCCCACCACCGACCGGTCGGCCTGGTACTGCGCGAACGACTGTTCGAGCAGCCGGTGCGCCGCCTCCGGGGTCATCTGCTGCACCAGGTTGATCGTCATGTTGTAGGACGGCGAGAACGAACTGCGCAGCGGGAAGGTGCGGGTGGAGGCCAACCCGGCGATCTCGACCGGATCGAGGTCGGGGTGCCACAACACCACCGCGTGGCCCTCGACGTCGATGCCGCGCCGGCCGGCCCGGCCGGTCAGCTGGGTGTACTCCCCCGGCGTCAACGGCTTGTGCTGCTCGCCGTCGAACTTCTCCAGCCGCTCCAGCACCACCGTGCGGGCCGGCATGTTTATCCCCAGGGCCAGCGTCTCGGTGGCGAACACCGCCTTGACCAGTCCGGCGGTGAACAGTTCCTCGACGGTGTGGCGGAACGTGGGCAGCATCCCGGCGTGGTGGGCGGCCAACCCGCGCAGCAGCCCCTCCCGCCACTCGTGGTAGCCCAGCACGATCAGGTCGGCGTCGGAGAGGTCGGCGCAGCGCCGGTCCACGATCTCGGCGATCTGCCGGCGTTCCTCCGCGGAGGTGAGCCGCAGCGGCGAGCGCAGGCACTGTTTGACCGCGGCGTCACAGCCCGCCCGGGAGAACACGAACGTGATCGCCGGGAGCAGCCCCTCGGCGTCCAGGGTGGCGATCACCTCCGGACGGGTCGGCGGCCGGTACAGCCCGGGCCGGCCGCGCGGCGGGCGGCCCCGCCCCCGCGGCTGCCAGTCGACCAGCCGTTCGGCTTCGCGACGGTGTTCGATGTGGCGCAACAGGTTCCGGTCGACCACCGGCTCCCCGCCGCTCTTCGCGGCGCGGTAGTCGAACAGATCGAACAGCCGCCGGCCGACCATCACGTGCTGCCACAGCGGCACCGGACGGTGCTCGTCGACCACCACGGTGGTGTCGCCGCGCACGGTCTGCATCCAGCCGCCGAACTCCTCGGCGTTGCTGACCGTGGCCGACAGGCTGACCAGCCGCACCTCCTCGGGCAGGTGCAGGATGACCTCCTCCCACACCGCACCGCGCATCCGGTCGGCCAGAAAGTGCACCTCGTCCATAACGACGTAGGCCAGTCCCTCCAGGGTGGGGGAACCGGCGTACAGCATGTTGCGCAGCACCTCGGTGGTCATCACCACGATCGGCGCATCACCGTTGATCGACTGGTCCCCGGTCAGCAGCCCGATGCGTTCGGGGCCGTATCGGGCCACCAGGTCGTGGTGCTTCTGATTGCTCAGCGCCTTGATCGGGGTGGTGTAGAAGCACTTCCGCCCGGCGGCCAGCGCCAGGTGCACCGCGAATTCGCCGACCACCGTCTTGCCCGCACCGGTGGGAGCGCACACCAGCACCCCGTGCCCGTTCTCCAGGGCCTCGCAGGCGCGCCGCTGAAAGTCGTCGAGCTCGAAGTCGAGTTGTCCGGCGAATTCGGCGAGCGCGCCGTCAGGTGACGTCGTCATGGATGGCGTCTCGCAGCGGGCCGCGCACCGGCTCCGGCGGTTCGATCGGCTCGACCTCACCGATCGGCGCCGCCTGTTCGTCGGGCACCTCCTCGAGCCGGGCCCGGGCCGCTCGTCGTCTGTCGTTGAACCGCGCGATCTGGATGGCGAACTCCAGCAGCAGGGTGAGCGCCAGGGCCAGCGCGAGCATGGAGAACGGATCCGAGCCCGGGGTGAAGATCGCCGCGAACACGAACATCGTGAAGATCAGCCCGCGGCGCCACGCCTTGAGCCGCTCGTAGGTCAGCACACCGACCAGGTTCAGCATGATGATCAGCAGCGGGAACTCGAAGCTGAACCCGAACACCAGCAGCAGGTTGACCAGGAACCCGAAATACTGGTCACCGGACAGCGCGGTGACCTGCACGTCGCTGCCGACCGTCAACAGGAAGCCCAGGGCGGTGGCCAGCACCAGATAGGCCAGCACCGCCCCGGCGATGAACAGCGCCGCGCCCACCGTCACGAACGCCACGGCGAACCTGCGTTCGTTCTTGTACAGCGCCGGGGTGATGAACGCCCACAGCTGGTACAGCCACACCGGGCAGGCCAGTACGAGACCGGCGGCCAGCGCGACCTTCAGGCGCAGCAGGAACTGGTCGAACGGTGAGGTGGCCAGCAACCGGCAGCCGCCGTCGGTGGTGATGTCGGCGCGCGCGGACTCCGGCAGCGCACAGTACGGGCCGCGCAGCCACTCACCCAGGCTGGGCAGGGTGAACACCCCGTGGCTGTACCAGACGAACCCGACCACGGTGGCCAACACGACCGCGGCCAGCGAGATCAGCAGCCGGTTGCGCAGCTCCTGGAGGTGTTCGACCAGCGACATCGTGCCGTCGGGGTTGACCCGGGCGCGGCGGCGGCGCGGATCGAGTTTGGTGAACAGGCCGGAAGTTCGCACAGGCTCAGTCGGCGCGGGTGGCATGGGACATCGCAGCCCAACGATAGGACATCAGGCCGCGGTCAGCGGTGGGCGACGGTCAGGCCGGGCGCGGGTCGGAGTGCTGCTGCTGACTGTCGGCCGGGGTGTCGACCCGTTCGGCGTCGACCGGCGTGGCGGGTGCCGCGGGAGGCGGCGTGGTGGCCGACGGCTGGGAGTCCGACTGCAACTCCTTCAGTTCGGACTTGAAGATCCGCATCGACCTGCCCAACGACCGCGCTGCGTCCGGGAGCTTCTTGGCGCCGAACAGCAGGATGAACGCGATGATGACAATGAGCCAGTGCCAGGGTTGTAGAGCGCCCACTTTGGTTACCTCCAGACGTCTGCGCCGAGTCTACCTGCCGGCATGTTCGGCGCTGAGGTCGTAGACCGCCAGCGCCGCCCGGGCCGATTCCGCGACCCGCCGGGCCAGCGACTCCGGCGCGAGCACCCGCACCGCCGACCCGAAGCCGAGCACCAGCCGCGACATCCAGTCGTCGGAGGCGTAGGTCATCGCGGCCTCGCACGAACCGTCGTCGTGCTCCCGCAGCACCCGCAGCGGGTAGTAGTCGAAGATCCAGCCGGCGGACCGGTCGATGAGCAGGGTCGCCGACTGGAACGACGGGTCGTCCGGGTCCGGTTCGAACAGTGAGGTGTCCGGTTCGGCCTGCACGGCGGGCTCCGGCGGAGCGGCCGGTTCGTCGAGCACCTGCGCGTCGACGATCCGGTCGAACCGGAACAGCCGCACCCCTTCGGCCGAGCGGCACCACGCCTCCAGATAGCTGTGGTCGGCGACCAGCACCACCCGGATCGGGTCGACGATCCGGCTGGACAACTGGTCGTGGGAGGCCGAGTAGTACTCCAGCGCCAGCGCTCGCTTGTCGCGGGTGGCGGCGCGGACCGCGGCGGCCGCCGCGCTCTCGGCCGGGGCCCGCTCGTCCACCGCGGTTTCGGCGCTGTGCTGCACGGTGCCCGCGGCCTGTTCGATCTTGGCGATCGCGCTTCGGGCGGCCGCCGGGTCGACCATTCCGGGCACGTCGAGCAGCGCCCGCAACGCCACCAGGATGCCGGTGGCCTCCGGCGAGGTCAGCCGCAGCGGGTGGTCGATCCCGGCCGAGAACGTCACCTCGACGGTGTCGCCGGAGAAGTCGAAGTCGATGAGGTCGCCCGGTCCGTATCCGGGCAGTCCGCACATCCACAGCTGGGTGAGGTCCTCGCGCAGTTGTTTGACGCTCACCCCCAGATCGGAGGCGGCCTCGGCGAAGGTGATCCTCGGGTTGGCCTGGAAGTACGGCACCATGTTGAGCAGCCGCACCAACCGGGTCGACGCTTTACTCATTGCGCGATCCGCTCCTCCGACACGCCCGCCTGCGCCCGCAACCGCTCGATCACGTCCGCCCGCAGCGACACCGGTTCCAACGCCACCGCGTCAGGCCCGTAACTGGCGATCTCCCGGGCCATCCGGTCCCCGGTACCGACCTCCAGGGTGAGCACCTGCCCGTTCCGGCCGGCCAGCGTCATCGGTTCGGCCGCGGTGGCCTGCCGGCGCAGGGTCATGGCGCGGCCGTCGGCCACCCAGACCCGGGCCTGCTCGTTGCTGGTGGGCCAGGCGGCGACGGCGCGCTGCACGATGTCACGCAGGTTGACCCCCTCCGGGGGCCGCACCGCCCCGGCCGGGCCGATCGGCTTGACGTCGGAATCGATGCGCGACAGCCGGAAGGTGCGGGTGTCGTCGCGGTCGCGGTCGTGGCCGACCAGATACCAGCGGCCGCGGTGGGTGACCACCCCCCACGGCTCCACGGTGCGGGTGCGGGACGGCTCGGTGCGCGACGGCCGGTGTGAGAACTGCACCGCCTGCCCGTTGTCGATCGCCGCCAGCAGCACCCCCAGCGCATCCTCGGACCCGCGCAGTCCGGGCAGCGCGGTGCTCGAGGTGATCGCGATCGGGGTGTCGGCGTCGATGTCGACGCCGGCGGCCCGCAGCTTGATCAACGCGCCCTGGGTTGCCGTGATCAACTCCGGGGACTCCCACAGCCGAGTGGCCACCGCGACCGCGGCGGCCTCCTCGGCGGTCAGCTCGACCGGCGGCAGCCGGTAGGCCTCCCGGTTGATCCGGTACCCCTCGACCGGGTCGAACTGGGACACCCGTCCCGTTTCCAGCGGGATGCCCAGATCCCGCAGTTCGTTCTTGTCCCGCTCGAACATCCGGGAGAAGGCCTCGTCGGTGGGGCAGTCGGCATAGCCGGCGACGAGTTCGCGGATGCGCTCGGCGGGCAGATAGGTGCGGGTGGACAGCAGTGCGATGACCAGGTTCGTCAACCGCTCGACTTTGGAGATCGCCACCGAACCAACTCTATAGGCGTCACATGCTGGCGATCAGCCGCTTGACCCGTTCATCGACCGATCGGAACGGGTCCTTGCACAACACGGTGCGCTGCGCCTGATCGTTGAGCTTCAGATGTACCCAGTCGACGGTGAAGTCGCGGCCGGCCTCCTGGGCCGCCGCGATGAACTCACCGCGCAGTTTGGCCCGGGTGGTCTGCGGCGGCGTGTTGACCGCCTCCTCGATCTCCTCGTCGGTGGTGATCCGGGCCGCCAGCCCCTTGCGCTGCAGCAGGTCGAACACCCCGCGGCCCCGCTTGATGTCGTGGTAGGCCAGATCGAGCTGGGCGATCTTGGGATCGGACAACTCCATGTTGTAGCGGTCCTGGTAGCGCTGGAACAGCTTGCGCTTGATCACCCAGTCGATCTCGGTGTCGACCTTGGCGAAGTCCTGGCTCTCCACCGCGTCGAGTTGTCGGCCCCACAGGTCCATCACCTGGTCGAGCTCCGAGCTCGGTTCCCGGTTCTGCAGATACTCCACCGCGCGGGCGTAGTACTCGCGCTGGATGTCCAGCGCGCTGGCCTGACGCCCGCCGGCGAGGCGCACCGGACGGCGCCCGGTCAGGTCGTGGCTGACCTCGCGGATCGCCCGGATCGGGTTGTCCAGCGAGAAGTCGCGGAACGGCACCCCGGCCTCGATCATCTCCAGCACCAGCGCCGCCGTGCCCACCTTGAGCATGGTGGTGGTCTCGCTCATGTTGGAGTCGCCGACGATGACGTGCAGCCGGCGGTACTTCTCGGCGTCGGCGTGCGGTTCGTCGCGGGTGTTGATGATCGGCCGGCTGCGGGTGGTCGCGCTCGACACGCCCTCCCAGATGTGCTCGGCGCGCTGGGACAGGCAGAACGTGGCCGCCTTCGGGGTCTGCAGCACCTTGCCGGCTCCGCAGATCAGCTGGCGGGTCACCAGGAACGGCAGCAGCACGTCGGAGATCCGGGAGAACTCCCCGGCCCGCACGATCAGATAGTTCTCGTGGCAGCCGTAGGAGTTGCCGGCCGAGTCGGTGTTGTTCTTGAACAGGTAGATGTCGCCGCCGATGCCCTCGTCGGCGAGCCGCTGCTCGGCGTCGATGAGCAGGTCTTCGAGCACCCGCTCCCCGGCGCGGTCGTGGGTGACCAGCTGGATCAGATTGTCACATTCCGCGGTGGCGTACTCCGGATGGCTTCCGACATCCAGGTACAGCCGGGCACCGTTGCGGAGGAAAACGTTCGAACTGCGGCCCCACGACACCACCCGCCGGAACAGATACCGGGCGACCTCGTCCGGGCTGAGCCTGCGGTGACCGTGGAACGTGCAGGTGACACCGAATTCCGTCTCGATGCCCATAATTCGTCGCTGCACATCATCGAGCTTACGGGGTGTTTTCGGGAAGTGGCGGCGAAGGCACCAGATGTGCGGGTCGTCCCGGGTCCGGCGGGCGCGTCGGGCGGGGAGACACAGCACGCAGATTTCGCCCAGCGGGCGTCGATCGCGGTGCCGCCCACCTGTCGCCCACCCGGGCACGGGCCCGTCACCGGGGCCGGTTACCGGGCCGGCTGCGGGGGTTCCTGCTGAGGTGGCGTGCCCGGATCCGGTTTGGGCAGCAGCTCCTCGAGCACCGAACCGGTCAACCGGCGGAACGCCCGCCGCCGCTTGGTGGCGTCGAGGACCGCGACCTCCAGGGTCTCCGGGCCGAGCACCCGCTGCTCCCCGCCCTCCGGGGCGGCCTGCAGCGCGTTCACCGCGATCCGCATCGCGGTCGTCAGATCCGCGTTCTCGGTGTAGGACTCGTTGAGCGCGGCGATGATCGGCTCGGTGGTGCCGCCCATCACCACGAAATGCGGTTCGTCGGCGATCGACCCGTCGTAGGTGATCCGGTAGAGCTCCGGCGGTTTGCTCTCCCCGTAGTGCGCCACCTCGGCGATGCACAGCTCCACCTCATAGGGTTTGGGCTGCTCGGTGAAGATCGTGCCGAGGGTCTGGGCGTACACGTTGGCCAGCTGCCGGCCGGTGACGTCGCGCCGCGAGTAGGCATAGCCCTGGGTGTCGGCGAACTGGATCCCGCCGCGCCTCAGGTTGTTGAACTCGTTGAACCGGCCGACGGCGGCGAATCCCACCCGGTCGTAGAGTTCGCTGACCTTCTGCAGCGACCGGGACGGGTTCTCCGCCACGAACAGCACACCGTCGGCGTAGGCGAGCACGACGACGCTGCGGCCGCGGGCGATGCCTTTGCGCGCGAGCTCGGAACGCTCACGCATCGCCTGTTCAGGCGAGATGAAGTACGGGAAGGTCACGAATCTCCTCGCGCGTCAATCCCCCGGTGCGCGTCCGGCCCGAAAGTATCTGCTCGAGAACGGCTTTCGATGACCTCGCGGGCCAGCTCGGCGATCCGGGACTCCGGCACCTCCTCGGCGCCGTCGGCGTCGATTATCACCGCCGTCGGATAGATGCCGCGCACCAGGTCCGGTCCGCCGGTGGCCGAGTCGTCGTCCGCGGCGTCGTAGAGCGCCTCCACCGCGACCCGCAACGCCGAGTCGGCGTCGGTCACCTGTGAATACAGCTTCTTCATCGACGACTTGGCGAAGATCGAGCCCGACCCCACCGCGTGGTAGCCCTCTTCCTCGAAGTTCCACCCGCCGGCGGCGTCGAACGACACGATCCGTCCGGCCGCCTCCGGGTTGGGGTCGTCGAGGTCGTAGCCCACCAGCAGCGGCAGCGCCACGAAACCCTGCAGCGCCGCCCCGAGGTTGCTGCGCACCATGATGGCCAGCCGGTTCACCTTGCCGTTGAAGGTCAGCGGCACGCCCTCGAGCTTCTCGTAGTGCTCCAGTTCCACCGCGTAGAGCCGGGCGAACTCCACCGCGATCGCGGCGGTGCCGGCGATGCCGGTCGCGGTGTAGTCGTCGGTGATGTAGACCTTCTGCACGTCCCGGCCGGCGATCATGTTGCCCTGGGTGGAGCGCCGGTCACCGGCGATCACCACGCCGCCCGGGTACTTCAGCGCGACGATCGTGGTGCCGTGCGGCAGCGCGTCCCCCGCGGCCACCGGCGGGGGATCGCCGGCGCCGGGCAACAGGTGCGGAGCCTGCCGCCGCAGCAAATCGGAGAAGGACGACAGGTGCACGGATGTCGCGGGAGCTCCCGGGGTCGGTTGCGGTAAGGCCAGCTTCTCTTGCTCAGGCCAGGTCACTGTCCGCCCTTTTGGACGTACGCGCGCACGAAGTCTTCGGCGTTCTCTTCCAGCACGTCATCGATTTCATCGAGCAGATCGTCGGTTTCCTCGGCGAGCTTTTCGCGACGCTCCTGTCCGGCGGCCGAGCTGCCGGTGACATCGTCGTCTTCGCCGCCACCACCGCCACGCTTGGTCTGCTCCTGAGCCATCGCTGCCTCCTGCACTCGTTATCGGCGGGCCCACAGCCACCCACCGTTACTCCCACACTACCGCCAGACGCCGGAATTGCCTGGGATAGTTGCGCTTGCCGCGCCACTCAGGTGGTGAGTTGCTCGACCAGTTCGACGGCGCTGTCCACCGAGTCCAGCAACTCCCCGACGTGCGCCTTGGACCCGCGCAGCGGTTCCAGCGTGGGAATCCGCACCAGGGAGTCGCCGCCCAGATCGAAGATCACCGAGTCCCAGCTGGCGGCCGCGATGTCCGAACCGAACCGGCGCAGGCACTCGCCGCGGAAATACGCCCGGGTGTCCGGCGGCGGGTTGTCCACGGCGTCGAGCACCTGCTGTTCGGTGACCAGCCGCTTCATCGAGCCGCGGGCGACCAGCCGGTTGTACAGACCCTTGTCCAGCCGGACATCGGAGTACTGCAGGTCCACCAGGTGCAGCCGCGGCGCGTTCCAGCTCAGGTTCTCCCGCTGCCGGAACCCCTCCAGCAGCCGCAGCTTGGCCGGCCAGTCCAGGATCTCCGCGCATTCCATCGGATCGCGTTCGAGCAGGTCCAGCACCTCGGCCCAGGTCTCCAGGATGTGCGACGCGCGCGGGTCCGGATCCTTGGCGTCGACGAGCTTGGCCACCCGGTCGAGGTAGATGCGTTGCAGCGCAAGCCCGGTCAGCTCCCGCCCGTCTGCCAGCGCCACGGTGGCGCGCAGCGTCGGGTCCCGGCTGATCACGTGCACCGCGTGCACCGGCCGGGCCAGGGTCAAATCGGACAGATCGATCCCGATCTGGTGGCCTTCCTCGATCAGGTCCAGCACCAGCGCGGTGGTCCCCAGTTTGAGGTAGGTCGCGGTCTCGGCGAGGTTGGCGTCGCCGATGATCACGTGCAGCCGCCGGTACTTGTCGGCGTCGGCGTGCGGTTCGTCGCGGGTGTTGATGATGCCGCGCTTGAGCGTGGTCTCCAGGCCGACCTCGACCTCGATGTAGTCGGCACGCTGCGCCAGCTGGAATCCGGGTTCGTCGCCGGACGGCCCGATGCCGACCCGGCCCTGCCCGCAGATCACCTGGCGGGACACGAAGAACGGGATCAGGCCGGTGATCACCGCCGAGAACGGCGTCTGCCGGCTCATCAGATAGTTCTCGTGGGAACCGTAGGAGGCGCCCTTGCCGTCGACGTTGTTCTTGTACAACTGCAGCTTCACCGCGCCGGGCACGCTGGCGACATGCCGGGCGGCGGCCTCCATCACCCGTTCGCCGGCCTTGTCCCAGATCACCGCGTCGAGCGGGTCGGTGGTCTCCGGCGCGGCGTATTCCGGGTGAGCGTGGTCGACGTACAGTCGCGCGCCGTTGGTCAGGATCATGTTGGCGGCGCCGACCTCGTCGGCGTCCACGATCGGCGGCGGCCCGGCTGACCGGCTCAGATCGAAGCCACGGGCGTCGCGCAACGGTGACTCCACCTCGTAATCCCAACGGGTGCGTTTGCCCCGCTGCAGCCCGGCGGCGGCCGCATAGGCCAGCACCGCCTGAGTGGAGGTCAGGATCGGATTCGCGGTCGGGTCCGACGGCGACGAGATGCCGTACTCGACCTCCGTTCCCATAATCCTCTGCATACGAACCAGCCTAGGTGACGCACGAAACCGGCCCGTGCGTGGTAGGGATCAGTGGTGTCCAAATTGTTGCTGCACAACGCGCTGCTGATCGACGGTACCGGTGTCCCGCCGGTGCGGGATGCGGCGGTGCTGATCGACGACGGCCGGATCGGCTGGGCCGGGCCCGGCGACGACATTCCGCCATCAGCCGATGGCGCCACCCGCATCGACGTGGGCGGCAATGCGGTGTGTCCCGGATTCTTCGACTGCCATGTCCACTTCTCACTGCCCGGCACCCGCGGCAGCGTCTACGAGCGCGCGCTGGTGACCGAGAGCTACCACACCTTCCAGCTGCTGGACCGGCTCAAGGTCACGCTGGAGAACGGGGTGACCACCGCGCGGGATCTGATGGGGATCGACACCGGGGTGCGCCAGGCGGTGGCCGACGGACTGATCCCGGGCCCGCGGCTGCAGGTGGCGGTCAACATGCTCAGTCAGACCGCCGGGCATGCCGACTTCCGCTTGCCGTCCGGGATCGACGCCACCGCGATGATGGGCGGCGCCCGGGTGGACAGCGTGGACGACGTCCGCCGCCGGGTACGGGACCTGATCGCCCAGGGCGCCGACCTGATCAAGGTCGCCTCCAGCGGCGGGGTGTCCTCCCCCACCGATCAGCCGGACTGGCTCGGCATGCGCACCGAGATGGTCGCCGCGGTCGTCGAGGAGTGCCAGGCCTACGGCGGCCGGCCGGTCGCCGCGCACGCCATCGGCTACGCCGGCGTCAAGGCCGCGGTGGAAGGCGGGGTGACCAGCATCGAGCACGGTTACGCGCTGGACGACGAACTGCGCCGCCGCATGGTGGACCAGGGCACCTATCTGGTGCCGACCCTGCTGGAGACGATGCACGACGTCGAGGTCTCCCCGGCCGCCAAGGCCAAGAGCGCGCACTGGCACGAGATCGCCCACCGCGCCGTCGGCGAATCGGCGGCGGCCGGGGTGAAGATCGCACTGGGCACCGACGCCGGGCTGAGCCCCGATCACGGCACCAACCTGGCCGAGCTGGGACTGCTGGTGAGGTTCGGCGGTCTGACCCCGATGGAGGCCATCGTGGCCGGCACCCGCACCTCGGCGCAGCTGTGCGGGCTGGACCGCGAACTCGGCACCCTGGAGCCGGGCAAGCTGGCCGACGTCGTCGTGGTGCGGGGCAATCCGCTCGACGACATCGCCTCGGTCGGCAATCCGGACAACATCCTGCTGGTGCTGAAAGAAGGGCGTCCGGCAAAGGATCGCGGCGGCTTCTTCGACCAGCGGCACTAGCGGCGATCAGCGGCCCCGGTCCAGCAGCCGCCGCACGTGGCCGCGGACCAGCCGCTCGGCTCGGTCCGGGCTGATCCGGTCCGGCTCCACCGCGGCCGAACCCGCCAGACCGTCGAGGAGCGCGAGCAACTCGGCCGCCGCGTCGTCGGCGTCCACGGCGGGTGCGGCCGCCGCGATGAGATCGCGCAGCAACGCCTCCAGGGCCCGCCACTCGCTGCGATGCCGTTCGGCGACCTGCTCGTTGACCGCCGCGCGCGCCAGCCGCAGCAGCCAGGTGACGGCCGTCTCCCGTTCGGCGGGGTCGGCGCAGGCCAGTGCGACGGCGACGGTCTCCAGCTGTTCGGCGGCCGGCATGGTGGGGTCCATCCGTTCGGCCAGCCGCTGCCGGAACCGCCGGGCCGCGGTGTCCATCGCCGCCTGCAGCATCGCGTCCTTGGTCGGAAAGTGGTGCTGCACAGCGCCGATCGAGACGTTGGCCCGGGCGGCGACCTTACGCACCGACACGCCCTCGAATCCGTCGCTGACGAGGACGCTCAGCACGACGTCGACCATGCGGTCGTACTGCTGGCTCATGTGCACCTCGCTGTCGCCCGCCCTCGACGCTACCAGCACCAATACGTTCGTATGGTAGCGTGCGCGGCCATGGCCTCCCCCCGCTACGTCTCACTGGACGTGCTGCGCGGCATCGCCATCCTCGGCACGCTGGGCACCAACATCTGGATCTACACCACCCCGGACGGACTGATCGGCTATCTGCAGGGCGACGCCGCGGCCCCCGGGGCGTGGCGGCCGGTGGAGGTCGTGCTGCAGCAGCTGACCCAGGGCAAGTTCCTCGGCCTGCTGACCGTCATGTTCGGCATCGGGCTTGCGCTGCAACAGCGTTCGGCACTGCGTGCCGGCCTGCGCTGGCCCGGCGGCTATCCCTGGCGGGCGGCGCTGCTGCTCCTCGACGGGGTCGTGCACTTCGTGCTGATGACCGAGTTCGACATCCTGATGGGGTATGCCGTCACCGGGTGGGTGGTGTCCTATCTGCTGGTCACCGGCGAACGGACGCAGCGGCGGATCATCGCGCTCGCGGCGGGAGTGCACCTGGCGCTGTTGACCGCGCTTGCCGGCGCTTTGCTCGCACTCGGCGGCGGGGAGCCGGCCGAGCCCATCGGGTTGTCCCCCAACCCCTACGCCGAGGGCTCCTGGTGGGACCTGGTGCTGTTCCGGCTGGACAATGCGCTGCTGTTCCGCGCCGAGACGATCCTGATCTTCCCGATGTCGGTGGCGCTGTTCATGCTCGGCGCACAGCTGTACCGCGCCGGTGTCCTAGACACCCGGGGCCGGCCGTTACGCCGCCGCCTGATGTGGCTGGGATTCGGCGCCGCCCTCCCGATCGACTTCATCCTGGAGGTCTGCGGGGGCATGCCCGGCCTGCTCGTCTCGCGTTATGTGACCGCGCCGGTGGTCGCCCTGGCGCTGCTGGCGGTCGTCGCCGAGTTCTGTCTGCGCCGCGCCGGCCGCCCGGGGCCCGGGCCGGTCGGCCGGTCGCTGGCGGCGGTCGGCCGCACCGCGCTGTCCTGCTACATCCTGCAGAACCTGGTGGCCTCGGCCATCTGTTACGGCTGGGGACTGGGGGTGGCCGCCGCGGTGCCGCCACAGCACCGGGTGCCCGCCACCATCGCGGTCTACCTGGTCGTCACGGCGATCATGATCGCGTTCGCGCACCTGTGGCTGCGCCGATTCGACCGCGGGCCGGTCGAATGGCTGTGGAACGCCGGTTACCGCGCGCTGGCGGTGGACACCCCGGATTCCCGGACCGGACGTTCCGCCCGATCACCTTTGCTGACTACGGTGTTGCCGAAGGAACGACCACCTGAGAGGAGCCCTCATGACCACAGCCGAGACCCCGGCCCCGGCGCCCGTCGCCATGCCGCGGATCGGTGACCCCGCGCCGGAGTTCACCGCCGTCACCACCCGAGGTGAGATCAACTTCCCGGCCGACTACGCCGGCAAATGGGTGATCCTGTTCTCCCACCCGGCCGACTTCACCCCGGTGTGCACCAGCGAGTTCATGACCTTCGCGGCGATGCAGCAGGAATTCGCCGACTACAACACCGAACTCATCGGCCTGTCGGTGGACGGTCTCTACAGCCACATCGCGTGGCTGCGCACCATCAAGGAGAAGATCCGCTTCCGCGACATGGAGAACGTCGAGGTGACGTTCCCGCTCATCGAAGACATCACCATGGAGGTCGCCCGGAAGTACGGGATGATCATGCCGGGCGAGGACTCCACCAAGGCGGTTCGCGCGGTCTTCTTCATCGACCCGCAGGGCGTCATCCGCGCCATCATCTACTACCCGCTGAGCCTGGGACGCAACTTCGACGAGCTGTTGCGGGTCACCAAGGCGCTGCAGGCAGCCGACCACTTCGGGGTCGCCACCCCGGCCGACTGGCGCCCGGGTGAGCCGGTGATCGTGCCCACGGCCAGTTCCTACGACACCGCCGAGGAGCGGATGGCCGGCGCCGACGGGGTGAAGTGCGAAGACTGGTTCTTCTGCACCAAGGACATCCCGGCCGACGAGGTCGAGTCGGCGATCCGCCGCAAGGACTGACCAGGCGCCTCGACGAGAACAGCGGCCGACGCCACCGCGCCGGCCGCTGTTCTGTCTGTTGCGCTACAGGTACTGACCCAGGTTGCTCTCGGTGTCGATGGCCCGCGACGCGCTCGACGTCTTCCCGGTGACCAGGGTGCGGATGTAGACGATCCGTTCGCCCTTCTTGCCCGAGATCCGTGCCCAGTCATCCGGATTGGTGGTGTTGGGCAGATCCTCGTTCTCGGCGAACTCGTCGACGATCGAGTCCAGCAGATGCTGGATGCGCAGGCCCGGCTGACCGGTCTCGAGCACCGACTTGATCGCGTACTTCTTGGCCCGGTCGACGACGTTCTGGATCATCGCCCCGGAGTTGAAGTCCTTGAAGTACATGACCTCCTTGTCACCGTTGGCGTAGGTGACCTCCAGGAACCGGTTCTCGTCGATCTCGGCGTACATCCGGTCGACGACCTTCTCGATCATCGCCTTGATGCACGCTTCCCGGTCGCCGCCGAACTCGGCCAGATCGTCGGCGTGCACCGGCAGGTCCGGGGTGAGGTACTTGCTGAAGATGTCCATCGCCGCCTCGGCGTCCGGACGCTCGATCTTGATCTTCACGTCCAGCCGGCCCGGCCGCAGGATCGCCGGGTCGATCATGTCCTCGCGGTTGGAGGCACCGATCACGATGACGTTCTCCAGCCCCTCCACACCGTCGATCTCGCTCAGCAGCTGCGGCACCACCGTGGTCTCCACGTCGGAGCTCACACCGGTGCCGCGGGTGCGGAAGATCGAGTCCATCTCGTCGAAGAACACGATCACCGGGGTGCCCTCGGAGGCCTTCTCGCGGGCCCGCTGGAAGATCAGCCGGATGTGCCGCTCGGTCTCACCGACGAACTTGTTCAGCAGCTCCGGACCCTTGATGTTGAGGAAGTAGGACTTCGCCTCCTTGGCGTTCTCGCCCCGCACCTCGGCCATCTTCTTGGCCAGCGAGTTGGCCACCGCCTTGGCGATCAGCGTCTTACCGCAACCGGGCGGACCGTAGAGCAGCACACCCTTGGGCGGCCGCAGCGAGTACTCCTTGTACAGGTCGCCGTGCAGGAACGGCAGCTCGACCGCGTCGCGGATCTGCTCGATCTGCCGGGACAGGCCACCGATGTCCTCGTAGCTGACGTCGGGCACCTCTTCGAGGACCAGATCCTCGACCTCGGCCTTGGGGATGCGCTCGAAGGCGTATCCGGCCTTGGTGTCGACCAGCAGCGAGTCACCGGGCCGCAGCTTGCGGGAACGCTGCTCCTCGGTGAGCTCGGCGTCGTCCTTGACGTGCTCGGGCGCCACCAACGGTTCGGCCAGCCAGACGATGCGTTCCTCGTCGGCGTGCCCCACGACGAGCGCACGATGACCGTCGGCCAGCACTTCACGCAGGGTGCTGATCTCGCCGACCGACTCGAAAGCGCCCGCTTCCACAACCGTGAGCGCCTCGTTGAGTCGGACCGTCTGCCCCTTCTTGAGCGTCTTCACGTCAATATTGGGCGAGCAGGTCAGGCGCATCTTGCGGCCCGAGGTGAACACATCGACGGTGCCGTCTTCCTGGATGTCGAGCAGCACGCCGTAGCCGCTCGGCGGCTGCCCGAGTCGGTCCACCTCTTCGCGCAACGCCAGGAGCTGTTGACGGGCCTCTTTGAGGGTCTCCATCAACTTGGCATTTCGCGCCGCCAACGAATCGATCCGCGCTTCGAGTTGATGGATGTCGCGGGCACCGCGCATCCCGCCCTGGGCGCCGACCGCGTTCTCCAACTGCTCTCGCAGAATCGCGGCCTCCCGGCGCAGTTCCTCCAACTCGGCCGCATCCTCGCTGGACATGGGCCGGTCGAAACCGTCTGGGTGTGCTCCCGAACGCTCTGACTCACTCATACTGCGCTCCTTTCCCACACCAGAAGTTGGTGCGGTGGACAGTTCAACGCTACCGGCGTTTTGGCGATCGCGTGCGGATCAGGATTTCGACACACTGGAGACGCTGTTAACCTCTTCGATGAGTCGGGCAGATTGAAAGGACAGTAGTGACCCTGAATCGCCTCAAGACGAGCCTTGTAACCGGCGCCGCCGCCATCGCTTTTGCCGGTGCCGCGGCGGGGGTGACCACGGTGGCCGCCGGCTCGCTGACGGCCAGCCCGACCGTCCAGCCCGTCGTGTTCGGCACGCCGTTGCCCGAGCAACCCGCGCCCCGGCAACCCGCAGTGGACGCGCCCACCGCGGACCAGGTCTATGCGGTGCTCAACGGTCTGGGTAACCCGAATGTTCCGTTCCGGGAGAAGGCCGATCTGATCGAGGGTGGGGTCGGCATCGTGGAGGGCCGCACCGCGGATCGGCTGGTCCAGTCGGCCGTGGAGAAGGGCTATTTCCCGTTGAGCTTCCGGGTGTCGGAGATCGTCCCCGTCGGTCCGGGGCTGGCCGCCGCCACGGTGACCGCGTCCGGGCCGAACCTGACGCCGACCACCGAGCGGATCACGTTGGTCAACGACGGCGGTTGGAAGTTGTCGCGGGCCTCGGGCCTGGCGCTGCTGCAGTCGGCCCTCTCGTGAGCGGGTGCTGCATCGGATCCCGGTAGGCCTCGTCATGACCTCGGTCGGACAGCGGTGAGGACTTCGGTTGGGACTGGGTTCTTTCGGCAGGCGTTGCGCTGGTGAGCGCTTCATCGGTACCGCGGTTCTGAGCGCCGCCCTGGTGGCGGCGCCCGGACTCGCCGGGTGCGGCCCCCAACCCGAAAGCCGCACCGGCGACCACACCGGGGCCGAACAGGTCCGGCCCAGCATGGCGGCGCCACCGCCACCGGCCGCGGCGCCGCTGCCCGCGCCGGAGGCGCTCACCGATGTGCTGTACCGGCTCGCCGACGCCGCCGTTCCCGGGGCGGAGAAGACCGCTGCCGTTCAGAAGGCCACCCCGGCCGACGCCGAGGGGCTGGACAGGTTCGCGCGCGCCCTGCGCGACGGCGGGTATCAGCCGGTCACCTTCGCCGCCGCCGACCTGATGTGGTCGGACACCGAAGCCGACACGGTGGTCGCGACGATCACCGCCACCGGCCCCGATCCGGACACCAACACGTTCAGTTTTCCGATGGAGTTCACCACCGACGCCCACGGCAACTGGCAGCTGACCCGCGAGACGGCCGACACGCTGCTGGAGATGGGACCGGCCGAGTCCCCCACCCCGCCGCGCTGACATGTGGATCGGCTGGCTGGAGTTCGATCTGTTGCTCGGTGATGTGCGCTCACTGAAGCAGAAGCGGTCGGTGGTACGGCCGGTGATCGCCGAGTTGCAGCGGCGCTTCGCCGTCTCGGCGGCCGAGACCGGCGATCAGCACCTGTACCGCCGGGCACAGGTCGGGATATGTCTGGTCGCCGGTGACCGCGCGCACGTGGTGGCGGTGCTCGACGCGGCCGAACGGCTGGTGGCCACCCGGCCGGAGGTGGAACTGCTGTCCGCCCGCCGCGGTCTGCGCCGCAGCACCGACGACTAGATGTTCTTCACGGGTAGGTTGTGAACGCGTAGGCGGTCGATAGGTGTCATTCCGCCGATGCCGGTGTGGGGTCGGTGGTGATTGTAGTGATGCAGCCAGTGCTGGTAGGTTCCGGCGCGTTCG
>Ga0310822_100100_pt1 | contig 132945 bp, 115 predicted proteins | sample P4_ome_2_FD_201313 | JGI IMG/M metagenome (GOLD analysis project Ga0310822, IMG submission 201313) | Sorghum-adapted microbial communities from Joint BioEnergy Institute, Emeryville, California, United States - P4_Day56_Rep2 | ecosystem: Engineered > Bioreactor > SSF (Solid state fermentation)...
TATGCTGAAGGTCAGCGCCGCTACGTGGAGAGCCTGTCGGCCTACGCGCGGCAGTTCCTGGAGATGATGCAGAAGCCCGATGTGGACCACATCGAGGGCCTCTCGCCAGCCATCTCCATTGAGCAAAAGACGACCTCCAAGAACCCGCGCTCGACCGTCGGCACAGTTACGGAGATCTACGACTACCTACGCCTGCTGTTCGCGCGTGTCGGCGTCCCCTACTCGCCTGTCACCGGGCTGCCCATCGAGAGCCAGACGGTCAGCCAGATGGTCGATCGCGTGCTGGCGCTGCCCGAGGGCACGCGGCTTTACCTGCTCGCCCCCATCGTGCGCGGCCGCAAGGGCGAGTACCGCAAGGAGCTGGCCGAGCTGCAGAAGAAGGGCTTCCAGCGCGTCAAGATCAACGGGACCTTCTACGAGATTCCCGACGCGCCGAAGCTCGACAAGAAGTACAAGCACGACATCGACGTCGTCGTGGACCGCATCGTCGTCCGCCCGGATATCGCGACGCGGCTGGCGGACAGCTTCGAGACGGCGCTCGCCCTGGCCGACGGCATTGCGATCGTCGAGTTCGCCGACAGGCCGCTCAGCGGCTCCGGTCAGGAGACCTCCGAAGCCAACAAGGACAAGAAGCGCAACAGTCGCTCACGCAAGGCTGCCGACAGCGATACGGCCAGTGATATCCTCCGCAACAAGAACGAGACGCACGAGCGCATCACGTTCTCCGCCCGGTTCGCCTGCCCCGTCTCAGGCTTCACCATCGACGAAATCGAGCCGCGGCTGTTTTCGTTCAACGCGCCCGCCGGCGCCTGCCCCAAGTGCGACGGCCTCGGCACGGAGCTGAAGTTCGAGCCCGACCTCGTTGTGCCCGACCGCTCGCTCTCCTTGCGTGACGGCGCGATCTACCCATGGGCGCGCACCGGCAATACCACGCCTTATTACGAGCAGACGCTCGAAGCCATCGCGCGGCACTACAAAGTCAACATGGCGACACCGTGGGAGGAGCTGCCGCGGCGGGTGCAGGACATAATTCTATTTGGCTCCGGAAACGAGGAAATCACGTTCACCTACGAAGACGGTGTGCGCCGCTACAGCACGACGAAGCCGTTCGAGGGCGTGATCAACAACATCGAGCGGCGCTGGCGCGAGACGGACAGCGAGTGGGTGCGCGAGGAGCTGTCGCGATATCAGGGCAATCACCCGTGCGACGCCTGCCAAGGCTATCGCCTCAAACCGCAGGCGCTCTCGGTAAAGATCGGCGGCAAGCACATCGGCGAGGTGTGCGACATGTCGATCCGTGAGGCGAACCGCTGGTTCGCGGAGATCCCGGCGACCTTCACGCCGCAGCAGAAGGAAATCGCGACCCGCATCCTCAAGGAAATCCGCGAGCGGTTGCAGTTCCTCGTCGATGTCGGCCTCGATTATCTCACGCTTTCGCGCTCCTCCGGCACGCTCTCCGGCGGTGAAAGCCAGCGCATCCGCCTCGCTTCGCAGATCGGCTCCGGGCTCACCGGCGTGCTCTACGTGCTCGACGAGCCATCCATCGGGTTGCATCAGCGCGACAACGCACGGCTGCTCGAAACGCTGAAACACCTGCGCGACCTCGGCAACACCGTAATCGTGGTCGAGCACGACGAGGATGCAATCCTGGCGGCTGACCACGTGGTCGACATCGGCCCCGGCGCGGGTATTCACGGCGGCCGCGTGGTCGCCCAGGGCACGCCGCTCGACATCATGGCGAACCCGGAGTCGCTGACGGGCCAATATCTCGTCGGCACGCGCTCAATTCCTGTTCCGAAACAGCGGCGCGCACCCACGCCGGACAAAACGCTGAAGGTCATCGGTGCGCGGGCAAATAACCTCAAGAACATCACCGCCGAGATCCCGCTCGGGCTGCTGACCTGCGTGACGGGCGTCTCCGGCGGCGGCAAGTCCACGTTCCTGATCGACACCGTCTACAAGGCCGTTGCGCGCAAGCTCAACGGCGTTCGCGAGCAGCCGGGCGAGCATGACCGCATCGAGGGGCTGGAGCACCTCGACAAGGTGATCGACATCGACCAATCCCCAATCGGCCGCACGCCGCGCTCCAACCCGGCCACCTACACGGGCGCCTTCACGCCGATCCGCGAGTGGTTCGCCAACCTGCCCGAGGCCAAGGCGCGCGGCTATCAGCCCGGCCGTTTCTCATTCAACGTCAAGGGCGGCCGCTGCGAGGCCTGCCAGGGCGACGGCGTCATCAAGATCGAGATGCACTTCCTGCCCGACGTCTACGTCACCTGCGACGTCTGCAAGGGCAAGCGCTACAATCGCGAGACGCTGGAGGTCACGTACCGCGACAAGTCCATCGCCGACGTGCTCGACATGACGGTGGAGGAAGGCGCGGCGTTCTTCCAGGCGGTGCCGGCGATCCGCGACAAGCTCGAGACGCTGGCGCGCGTCGGCCTCGGCTACATCAAGATCGGCCAGCAGGCGACGACGCTTTCAGGTGGCGAGGCGCAACGCGTCAAGCTTGCCAAGGAGCTGTCGCGCCGCGCGACGGGCCGCACGCTCTATATCCTCGACGAGCCGACAACGGGCCTGCACTTCCACGACGTCGCCAAGCTGCTCGAGGTGCTGCACGAGCTGGTGGACGCCGGCAATACGGTGGTGGTGATCGAGCACAACCTGGAAGTCATCAAGACCGCCGACTGGATCATCGACCTCGGCCCCGAAGGGGGCGATGCCGGGGGCCGTGTGGTTGCGGTTGGGACGCCTGAGGATGTTGCCGCGAACCCGGAGAGCTACACGGGGCAATATCTGAAGGAGCTGCTACGCCGCCGCGCCAAGACGAGCGGTCGAAACGGGAGGAAGCGGGAGGCGGCGGAGTAGTGTGGCCGAGCGTCAGACCATCAAGCTGGTCCGTGAGGGACCTTACATCGCCGAGGTCGAGGTCACTCTGATTGAAACCAGCACCGCGGCGGATGCGCTCCTCCCTCCCAGTCTTCGATCTGGCCGAGCGCTCGTTAGCTGCCCCCTCTCCGGGCCTGCTTACGGAGCATCGCGTTATGCTCGGCGGCTAAAGTTTCCATACGTTCTTGCGATACCGTTTTCGCAGCCTCGCAACCTGCCAACCCTTCATTCCGTACCGGGCTCCACCCGCACGGTAACTAGATTGCGCAATAAACAACAGCCTTCTAAAACTTTCGAAGGCCACGGTCACGTGGAAGGGGAACAGCACTAGAAGTATTGTTCCAGCCAAGTTAAGAGGAACCCACTGAAGCACCTCGCTAGGTGTTGCGCCACTACGAACGAGCACAAAAATTCTCCTGAGATCCATTTCGGAGACGAAGGTAGCGCCAGTGGCGATTACGAAGCCACCGTACATAGCCGCGGTAGCAACAACCGGAAGAATTGCGTACATCCTAGCGGTCCATAATCCAATTACGTCAACAGCATCTGCGGCAAACCAGAATATCGGCGTTTCACTGACATTTGTCGGCACCCTTCGGACGCGCCTCCACAGTTCAAAGCAGAGAACAAAAGAAACAAATGGAGCAATCAATATGAATGTTGAAACAGGCGCATTAATACCAAACAGCATGCGGGTCTTTTCGTGCGCCTGATAAAGCGCCGAAACTGCGGCCTCGAATTCGTCTGGCGAATAGAAACGGTGTTCCCGATCCGCGGCATGACGGAGGATGTAGTGCTCAATTGCAGCCAAATGGATCATCACCATTGGCGCAGAAAAATCGCCAAACTTGCGAATCTCCTCAGGCATCAGCTTGGATAGTTTTTCATAATCATAAAACCGAAAGGATCTAAAAATCGGGGGCGGAGCGATTGGAGGAAACTCCTTCTCGAAAAATTTCGGCAGCGCAATAATTATATCTCGATTGCTTCGAAGCACCAGCATCGGCTGTCCAAATCCTTCGCCTGAAAAGCAACCATCAAAGAACACGAGTTGAACATTCTCGCTCGCTACCCAATATGTTTTTCCTACGATCTGGAATGTGGCAAAATTAAATTTTTCGCCAGGCATGAGACGAGTTATGCTTGCTTTGCAATACCTTTGGCTCAACCTTGACATCACATCCACAACAAGTGAGCGTTCGATCGGGTCCGAAGTAAATCCTTTTTCTTCAACAAACACAACTCGATGGGGATCGCTGTCCGAATTAGACGCGTACAGTTCGCGGCTAGCAGCTGGAAAGAAATCGAGCAAATCTCTTCTGGTCATTTGATCAGAGCCAAAATCTGTGCGGCGCGCGATTTCGCGTATCGCTAGGAGCTTGTCCAAACCAACCAAATAAGAGGCGGCGCGTGAACTATCTTGTTGCTCGTATGCGAGATAAGTGTACACTGCCGCAAGAGTAGCGATTGTCACCAACAGAGTGGAAACTGATTTTGCCAAGTGTTCGTAATATTTGGCGAAGTTGGACTTGTCCCCTTTTGCAGGAGTTAACTTCACTGCACCCCCCTTAATCTTTACTCCCTCAAACACCCCAAATGCCTATCAAGGCTTCGAGCTTAATAGCTTGAATGTTTCTTCCATGGAATGGCTACCTTGTCCGCATAGGCTTCCGCATCCCCCAACGCGGCTCACAACTCCTGCTGCAACACCTCCCGCTCCACCTCCGGAAAAGCCGCTGCGAACAGATCGACGAGCTCCCGCAGCGTCCGCGGCTGCTCCAGCGCGCGCCACACCGCAGCCGCCATCGGATCGAGGTGGTGGTTCGTGTCAGTGGCAGGGACGGCGGCGAAAAAGGGAGTCGTCGACCTGACGAGCCGCGATGTCGGGGGCGCGGACGTAAAGGAGCGGCATCATGGGTGGACGTGAGATACGCCGAGGTCGGACGGATGCCCCGATCCGACTTCGCGGCAAACAACATCGGCCGCGGACGACACTGTGGCGTAGCTCAGGCGGAAACAGCGCGCGCCCTCGATCACCGCGATCAGCCGGTCGAGCTTATCCGCCGCCGGTACGGCATCGGCGAAGTCCTGCAGGATCAGCTCGCCGGGGCTGGCGAGGCTAGCCGCAATTACCCAAGCCCGCACACCGAACGGGCTTGCCGTACATGTCTAGCCGATGGCCGGCCTTTGTGGCTCAGGCCGACCCGGCAGGTCGTCACTTGAACTCCACGTTCACGATCTCGTAGGACCGGCTGCCCTTGGGGGTCGTGACTTCGACGGATTCGCCTTTCGACTTGCCGATGAGAGCACGGGCAATGGGGGAGCCGATGGAGATCCGCCCCTCGCGGACATTGGCCTCGAACTCGCCGACGACCTGGTACTTCACCTGCTCCTCGGTGTCCTCGTCGACGAGCGTCACCGTCGCGCCGAACTTCACCGTGTCGCCGCTGAGTGTGCTCGGATCGATGACCTCCGCGCGCGAGAGCTTGTCCTCGAGCTCGGCCACCTTGGCCTCGTTCATGCCCTGCGCTTCCTTGGCAGCGTGATACTCGGCGTTCTCGCTGAGATCACCATGCGAGCGGGCCTCGGCAATGGCTTGGATGATGCGCGGCCGCTCCACCGATTTCAGGCGGTGCAGCTCGGCCTCGAGCTGCTTGTAACCCTCGATCGTCATGGGGACGCGTTCGGTTGCCATAGTCAAAGTCTCCTCACCGGCACGAACTGCGCCGGAGCCTCATCTGTAGACGTTCCACTCACTACCGGGAAATCGGCCAGCCCCAATTACGCAGAAGGGCTGATGTGGAAAAGCCGCCCTCAGGCGGCGGTTCCAGCATAGCCCTGCAGAGGCGCGACCTTCAATGTATCCGATTTCAAGGCTCTGATGGCCTTGGTGACTGCGATCGCACCAGCCAGAGTTGTATAATAAGGAATGTGATTCAGCAAGGCCGTGCGCCGGATATCCTTGGAGTCGGCCAGCGCCCGCGCCCCTTCCGTGGTGTTGAAGACGATGGCGACCTCGCCATTCTTCATGGCGTCCACGATGTGCGGACGGCCTTCCAGCACCTTGTTGATGTGCTCGCAGGGGATGCCGTGCTGCTCCAGGTGTCGCTTGGTGCCTCTTGTCGCGATGATGCGGAAGCCCATCTCGACAAGGTCGCGCACCGGGGCCACGACGCGATCCTTGTCCTTGTCCTTGACCGAGACGAAAGCCGTCCCTGAGGTTGGCAGCGCCTGCCCCGCCCCGATCTGGCTCTTGCCGAACGCCATGGCGAAGTCGCTGTTGAGGCCCATGACCTCACCGGTGGAGCGCATCTCGGGGCCGAGGATCGGGTCCACCCCGACGAACCGGGCGAAGGGGAACACGGCCTCCTTGACGCCGATGTGGTCGAGCTTGCGCGGCTTCAACCCGAACGAGGCCAATGGCTTACCTGCCATGACCTCAGCCGCGATGCTGGCGATCGGCAGCCCGATCACCTTCGCGACGAACGGCACGGTCCGGCTCGCCCGCGGATTGACCTCCAGGATGTAGACGACACCGTCCTTGATCGCGAACTGAACGTTCATCAGCCCGACCACGCCGAGCGCGAGCGCCAGCTCCCGCGTCTGCCGCTCCAACTCCGCGATGGTCGCCTCGTCGAGCGAATGGGGCGGCAGCGAGCAGGCCGAGTCGCCGGAGTGGATGCCGGCTTCCTCGATGTGCTCCATGACGCCGGCAATGAAGGTGTCCTTGCCGTCGGCGATGCAGTCGACATCGACCTCGATGGCGTCGGACAGATAGCGATCGATCAGAAGCGGACGGCGCTCGGACACGACGAGCTCGGACGGCCGGTCGAGCGTCGCCGACAGCCGGGCGACGTAGCGGTCGAGATCGGCGCCGTCGTGGACGATCTCCATGGCGCGGCCGCCGAGCACATAAGAGGGCCGGATCATCACGGGATAGCCGATCGCATCCGCCACCGAACGCGCCTCCGAGGGCGAGCGGGCGATGCCGCTTTCGGTTTGCCTCAGCCCGAGGCGGTCGATGAGCGCCTTGAAGCGGTCCCTGTCCTCCGCAAGGTCGATCGCATCGGGCGAGGTGCCGAGAATGGGCACGCCCGCCTCTTCCAGCGCGCCCGCCAGCTTCAGCGGCGTCTGGCCGCCAAACTGCACGATGACACCCTTGAGCTTGCCGTTTGCCTGCTCGGTGCGGATGATCTCCAGCACGTCCTCGGCCGTCAGCGGCTCGAAATAAAGCCGGTCGGACGTGTCGTAGTCGGTCGAGACCGTCTCCGGGTTGCAGTTGACCATGATGGTCTCGTAGCCCGCCTTGGTCAGCGCGAAGCAGGCATGGCAGCAGCAGTAGTCGAACTCGATGCCCTGCCCGATCCGGTTCGGCCCGCCGCCCAGAATGATGACCTTCTCGCGATCTGAAGGTTGCGCCTCGCATTCGGGCTTGCCGTCGAGACCGCGCTCGTAGGTGGAGTACATGTAGGCCGTCGGCGAGGCGAATTCGGCCGCACAGGTGTCGATCCGCTTGTAAACCGGCTCGACGCCGAGCTCCTTCCGGCGCCGGCGCACATCGGCTTCCGTGGTGCCGGCCAGCTTGGCGAGACGCGCGTCGGAGAAGCCCATCGCCTTCAGATCGCGAAGCTGCTCGGCGGTCGGCGGCAGCCCGTAAGCCGCGACCCGCGCCTCCGCGTCGACGATCTCTTGCAGCCGCTCGATGAACCACGGGTCGATTTTGCAGGAGGCGTGCACCTGCTCATGATCGAGCCCAAGCCGCAGCGCTTGCGCAACCTTCAGGATGCGATCGGGCGAAGGCGTGCCGAGGGCAGCACGGATGACATTCTCGTCGTCGCCCTGCCCCAGCCCCTCGAATTCGATATCGTCGAGGCCCGTGAGGCCCGTCTCCATCGAGCGCAGCGCCTTCTGCAAGCTTTCGGCGAAGGTCCGGCCGATGGCCATCACCTCGCCGACGGACTTCATCGACGTGGTGAGCGTCGCGTCGGCGCCAGGGAACTTTTCGAAGGCAAAACGGGGGATCTTGGTGACGATGTAGTCGATCGTCGGCTCGAACGCCGCCGGCGTGGCGCCGCCCGTGATGTCGTTGTCGAGCTCGTCCAGGGTGTAGCCGACCGCGAGCTTGGCCGCGACCTTGGCGATGGGAAAGCCGGTCGCCTTGGACGCGAGCGCGGAGGAGCGCGACACGCGCGGGTTCATCTCGATGATGACGAGGCGGCCGTCGGCGGGGTTCACCGCGAACTGCACGTTGGAGCCGCCCGTCTCGACGCCGATCTCGCGCAGCACCGCGATCGAGGCGTTGCGCATGATCTGGTATTCCTTGTCGGTCAGCGTCAGGGCCGGCGCGACGGTGATCGAGTCGCCCGTGTGCACGCCCATGGGATCGACGTTCTCAATGGAGCACACGATGATGCAGTTGTCCGCCTTGTCGCGGACCACCTCCATCTCGAACTCCTTCCAGCCGAGCACGCTCTCCTCGACCAACACCTGATGGGTCGGCGAGGCATCGAGCCCCCGCTCGATGATCTCGACGAACTCCTCCCGGTTGTAGGCAACGCCGCCGCCGGTGCCGCCGAGCGTGAACGAGGGTCGAATGATGGCCGGCAGCCGCACGTATTCCAGTGCGGCCATCGCCTCGCTCATGGAGTGGGCCAGCATCGACCGGGGTGTCTCCAGGCCGATTTTGCCCATGGCCTCGCGAAAGAGCTGGCGGTCCTCCGCCTTGTCGATGGCGTCAGCACGCGCTCCGATCATCTCGACGCCGTACTCGGCGAGAACACCTTGTTTGTGCAGTGCGAGAGCCGTGTTGAGCGCCGTCTGCCCGCCCATGGTCGGCAGCAGCGCATCCGGGCGCTCCTTCGCGATGATCTTGGCGACGATCTCCGGCGTGATCGGCTCGACGTAGGTGGCATCGGCCAGCTCCGGGTCGGTCATGATCGTCGCCGGATTGGAGTTGACCAGGATGATCCGATAGCCTTCGGCTTTCAGCGCCTTGCACGCTTGCGTTCCGGAATAGTCGAACTCGCAGGCCTGTCCGATGACAATGGGCCCCGCGCCGATGATCAGGATGGACTTGATGTCGGTGCGTTTGGGCATAGAGAATCCGTTGTTGGCTCAGGCCCGCGCATGCGCGGCCTCGCCAACCGGCGAGCGTTGCGCAGGGGACGCGATTTGAGGCTAGGCGGGCCTTATAGCAAGGTTGGCGGGCGACGGAACCCCGAAAAGTGATCGCAACCAGCGCGCCGATCGACGCGGATCAGACTATCGCCAGACGCGTATATCGCGCGGGGCTTGTGAGCTGCGCATTTTTCGCGCAGGCTATTCCCAGCGTGTCCCGCCGACGCGAGTGATTTCGCGAGACGGCTATAGCGCCGGTACGCGGCCCGGCCCGACCAAGGTACGGTCGAGCGAGCAAAAGCGTTCTTCCGGCGGAGGAGTGGAACGCGCGAGGTAAGGTCATGTCGATCGAGGACGAAATCAGGACCTTGCAGCAGATCCCGATGTTCCGGGACCTGGAGGTCAGCAAGCTCAAGCTGATGGCGTTTGCGGGCCAGAGGATCACCTGCCGCAGGGGCGAGCTGCTCTTCGACGAGGGCGACCCGCCCGATGCGGTCTACGTCATCCTCGAGGGTGAAGTGGAGGTGATACGCACCGGTGCGGCCGGCGAGGTCGTGCTGGCCCGGCTCGGCAAGAACGAGCTGATCGGTGAGATCGGCGTGCTGTGCAACAAGTGCCGCAACGCCCGCATCATCGCCCAGTCGGATGTCCAGGCCCTGCGCATCGACAAGATCACGTTCATGCAGATCGTGCAGCAGGTGCCTCAGCTCGCCATGGCAATCATTCGTGAGCTCAGCGAGCGGCTCGAGCACACCAGCGAGAAGCTGGCCGCGCGTGGATGAGCGGGTCGCCGCTTTGGCAGGAGGCGCCAATAGACAGTAGGTGCCAATAGAAAAGGGTGCCTCGTCGGGGGGAGACCAAGAGGCACCCTGGACCACCAATCGAATTAGGGGGCATGACCAGTGGTCGAACGCTGAACGTGCACGTCCGATTTTGGTTCCATCACTGACGACCGGTATTGATCGAAGCGCAGCGCCTGTGACAGGAGCGCAACAGCGCCATCGGTGGACACGCCAGCCGCGGAAGGGCAGATGAACCACCGGCGGTGCGGTCGCCAGCTTCGGCCAGAGTTCCAGGGGGGCAAATCGAAATGCGTCGGACACAGCTTGCCATACTTGCGCCCGCTCTCATCCTGGCCCTGCCCAGCCCCGGGGCCGCCGCAAACGAGGACGTCGAGAAGGGCCGCGAAATGGCCGAGCGGCTTTGCGCAGTCTGCCACATGAACGCCGGCCAGGGAGAGAAGGCCGCGGCCAGCGGTGTGCCGAGCTTCAATGCCGTCGCCAACCGCCCCAACCAGACCGCCGAAGGTGTAGAGGCGTGGTTGCGGTCGGTGCCGCCGATGATGCCAAACCACCGGCTGAAGCGAGATGAGACCAGTGCTCTTGCAGCTTTCATCATGTCGCTGCGCAAAGCGCCGTGAACAGCATTCGCAGTCGAGAGTTCAGGTTCGAGACCAAGCCCTTGAGACAGGACGAGACTTCCGTTGTAGCCTCGCCCGGAGAGTGCTTAGACAGTCTGAGCCACGACAGAAGCGAGATCAGCGATCATGACGGCACCCAGGACCAACTCGAAGATCGAAGCCGAGTACCGTGCCCGCACGCAACGGTCAGCGGAACTCTACGAGCAGGCCTGCCAGGTGATCCCGGCGGGCCTGACGCATGATTCCCGCACGCTTCTGCCCTATCCGATCTATGCCGCACGCGCGAGCGGCCCCCGCAAATGGGACGTCGACGGTAACGAGTACGTCGACTATTTCGGCGGTCATGGCGCCCTGCTCCTCGGCCACTGTCATCCGGCCATCGCCGAGGCTGTGACCAGGCAGGTGACCCTCGGCACGCACTGGGGGTCCTCGCACGAGCTGGAGGTGCGCTGGGCTGAGCTCGTGAACCGGCTCATTCCCTGCGCCGAACGGGTGAGGTTCACCGCTTCAGGTACCGAGGCATCCCATCTGGCGCTCAGGCTCGCCCGCGCATTCACCGGCAAGCCCAAGGTGATCCGCTTCATCGGGCACTTCCATGGCTGGCACGATCAGGTCGCTGCCGGCTCCAACTCCCACTACGATGGGAGCGTGCCGGCCGGCGTTCTGCCGCAAATCGTCGAGCATACGATCCTGCTCCCCGCAGATGATCCTGCGCGTGTTGCCGAGACACTCAGCCAACGTGACGACGTTGCCGCCATCATTTTCGAGCCGTCCGGCGCATCGTGGGGGCAGGTTCCCATGCCGCCGGGCTTTATCGCCAAGCTGCGGGAGATCACCCGTGAGCATGGCGTGCTGCTCATCTTCGATGAGGTCATCACCGGCTTCCGCTGGTCGCGCGGGGGCGCGCAGGCGCGGATCGGCATCACGCCCGACATGTGCGTGCTCGCCAAGATCGTCGCCGGCGGCCTGCCCGGCGGCGCCGTTGCCGGGCGCGCCGACATCATGGATCAGCTCGATGCGACCGCCGCCAAGCGCAGCGCGCGCGAGAAGATCGGCCATCAGGGCACGTTCAACGCCAACCCGCTCTGCGCCGCTGCGGCCGTCGCGACCCTCTCCATCGTGGAAAAGGAGGACGTCTGCGAGCGCGCCGAGCGCACCGCCGAGGCGATCCGTTCCGGGATGCGCCAGATTCTGATCGAAGAGCAGATTCCGTGGGGCGTTTACGGCGAGGCGTCTGCGTTCATCATCTTCCAGAACCCGAAAAAGCTGCCGCTGGACCCGGCGACCTTCGATCCCCTTCAGTACGGCTTTGCGGAGCTCAAAGCCGCCCGCAACGCCGACCTTTCTCACCGGCTCCGCATCGCGCTGCTGGCCAACGGGGTCGACATCATGGGCGCGCCGGGCGGGCTTGTATCCGCGACGCACGGCGAGCGCGAGGTGGCGCAGACACTCGAGGCCTTCCGGACGGCGGTGCGCTGGATGAAGGCGGACGGCGATGTTTGAACTCGCGCCAGGTCGAGATTGCTTTAGGCCGCTATCGCGGTGATCCTCGCCGGCCGACTCCGCTTACAGCTTGCGGCTGTCGTAGGCCCAGTGGAGGAGAGCTTGGCGTTGCCGTCGCCGGCATGAGAGATCACCCGGCTCGCAGCTGCGTTGCAGCTGGCGCACATGGCGCCGGATGGCCTTCCACCGCTTGATCTGACGGGCATCTTCGTCCTGCATCCGGCGCCCCATGTAATAGCGGCAGTACCACTGGAACCAACCGCGCGGATCATCAGGATGGAGCCAGCCCTTGCTGCGCCACTCGGAGAGCGGCTGGCTGGCATCGACACCGAAATAGTTGAGCGAAGCATCGCGGCGCCCGGCCGCGAGCTTGGCTCCTTCGAACCAGCTTGCGGGGAACTCGTCGCGGCAATCCGTCATGTACTTGCCGCCGAATACCCCGAGCCGAAGCATCTCGGGTGGCGTGAGGTCGGGACGGAACTCGGGATCGAAGTCGCACCCGATCGGGGCAGTACGCTCGTACCGATAGCCCTTCTGCATCCGGTCATTGACTGTGACGGTTCGCTTCGTCACTGCGCTTGGGCCCTTAGCTTGAGGCGCCGCTGGCAGGGAAACGCCTAATCAAGCCCTTCGGTGCGCGCGACAGAAATCCGCTCCGTGACTCGATCGGTGGCTCAGCGGAGTAGCCGGTGACGAAACCTCAGCGACGGGGCGCGCTCCCGCTGACGGCCGCCTCCCACACCGTCAGCGCCTGACGGGTGGCGGCGACGTCATGCACGCGGATGATCTGAGCGCCTTGCCCCACTGCGGCCAGCGCCGCGCCGACCGAACCGGCCACGCGCTCCGATGCTTGCTCAATGCCGGTCAGCGTTCCGATGAAGCGCTTGCGCGAGGCGCCGACGAGGACCGGAACCCCGAGCGCATGAAACAGCGCCGTCTGCGCCAGCAGGGAAAGATTGTGCTCCAGCGTCTTGCCGAAGCCTATACCGTAGTCGACGATCAGCCTGGAGCGATCGATGCCCGCCGCCTCTGCGCTTTTCACCCGTCCTTCCAAGTAGTCGAAGATGTCGAGCACCACGTCATCGTAGTGGGGGTCCACCTGCATGGTCTTGGGATCGCCGAGGGTATGCATGAGCACCACCGGCAGGCCGCTCTCGGCGGCAGCCTCCAAGGCGTCCGGATCGTGCGTGAGGCCCGAGATATCGTTGATGATATCCGCTCCCGCATCGGCGGCCCGCCGCATCACCTCGGCCTTGCGCGTGTCGACCGAGATCAGCGCCCCGGTGCGACCGGCCAAGCCTTCGAGCACCGGCATGAGGCGGCGCAATTCCTCCTCGACCGGAATGGCATCCGAACCCGGCCGCGTCGACTCGGCGCCAAGGTCGAGGATGTCCGCCCCTTCCTCCGCGAGCCGCAGGGCGTGGTCGATGGCGGCTTGCGCTGTCGGCAGCCGGCCACCGTCGGAGAAGCTGTCCGGGGTGATATTGACGATGCCCATGATCCGCGGCCGGTCGAGCGAGAGCCCCGCAATGCGGGGGCGGGGCCTGCGCACGGCTTCGAAGAGATCGGCTGCGATGGCGGTGTGGGCGCCCCAGTCCCGCTCGCAGTACTCGCCGATCTCGAACACCCGCGTGCGGCGGCGGTCCCGGCCGACGCGCTCGATGACCTCCAGTCCCATGAACGTGAGCCAGCCGCCGGCGAGCGTAAGGCCCGCCGCGCCTTCGCCTTCCTCTTCACCTGCAGGTGGAGCGGCGGAGAGGCCGACGGGTCGGATGTAGAGGTCGCGGTTCATTTGCCGGGTGAAATCGTGAAATGGTGAATTCGTGAAGTCGCAAGTCAGCTGGTCGCCAGAGGATACCCCACCATTTCACGACTTGGCGACTTCACGATCTCACGCAACAAAAAAGCGGCTGCAGATTGCTCCGCAGCCGCTCCACTTGCGTTCCCCTCAACCTTACACCTGCGGCTGAGGCTCCATTCCGCCCGGGGCATCCGGTTCCTCGCGCGGCCGGATGCGGCCGGCCGACGGCACCGCGGAGCCGATCGGACCCTTGGTGTTCTCGTCGTCGTCGCGACGGACGATCTTCTCGCCGCGCATGACGGTCAGGCACTCCTCGCCACTGATCGTCTCGAACTCCATCAGCGCCTGAGTGATTGCCTCGAGCTCCTCGCGGTGCGAGCTGAGGATCTCCCAGGCCTTCTTCTCGCCTTCCGTGACGATGCGGCGGATCTCCAGGTCGATCATCCTGGCCGTGTCTTCCGACATATGCTGGCTCTGCGTGATCGAATGGCCGAGGAAGACCTCCTGCTGGTTCTCGTTGTAACGCAGCGGACCGAGCTTCTCGCTCATGCCCCACTCGGTCACCATCCGGCGCGCCAGGTCGGTCGCCTGCATGATGTCGCTGGAGGCACCGGTGTTCAGGTGCTCCTTGCCGTAGATGATCTGCTCGGCGACGCGGCCACCGAAGCACATCGCGATCTTCGCCTCACACCACTGCTTCGAGTAGCTGAGCTTGTCGCGCTCCGGCAGGCTCATGGTGACACCGAGCGCGCGGCCGCGCGGAATGATGGTCACCTTGTGCAGCGGATCGGCCCCCGGCATCAGCAGGTTGACCAGCGCGTGGCCTGCCTCGTGGTAGGCCGTCGCCAGCTTTTCCTCTTCGGTCATGGCCATGGACCGGCGCTCGGCGCCCATCATGACCTTGTCCTTGGCGTCCTCGAACTCGAGCTGCGTGACGAGCCGCTTGTTGCGACGGGCCGCGAGCAGGGCCGCCTCGTTCACGAGGTTGGCGAGGTCGGCGCCGGAGAAGCCCGGCGTACCCCGTGCGATCACCTTCGGGTCGACGTCCGGCGCCAGCGGCACCTTGCGCATGTGCACGCGCAGGATCTTCTCGCGGCCCGTGACGTCGGGGTTCGGCACAACGATTTGCCGGTCGAAGCGGCCCGGGCGCAGCAGCGCCGGATCGAGCACGTCCGGCCTGTTCGTGGCCGCGATGAGGATGATGCCCTCGTTGGCCTCGAAGCCGTCCATCTCGACGAGCAGCTGGTTCAGCGTCTGCTCGCGCTCGTCATTGCCACCGCCCAGGCCTGCGCCACGGTGACGGCCGACGGCGTCGATCTCGTCGATGAAGATGATGCAGGGCGCGTTCTTCTTCGCCTGCTCGAACATGTCGCGCACACGGCTGGCGCCCACGCCGACGAACATCTCGACGAAGTCGGAGCCGGAGATGGTGAAGAACGGCACGTTCGCCTCGCCGGCGATCGCGCGGGCGAGCAGCGTCTTGCCGGTGCCCGGCGGGCCGACGAGCAGCGCACCGCGCGGAATCCGACCGCCGAGGCGCTGGAACTTCTGCGGATCACGCAGGAACTCGACGATCTCCTGCAAGTCGGACTTGGCCTCTTCGACCCCTGCCACGTCCTCGAAGGTCACGCGCCCATGGCGTTCGGTAAGCAATTTGGCCTTGGACTTTCCGAATCCCATGGCCCGGCCCGATCCGGACTGCATCTGGCGCATGAAGAAGACCCAGACCGCAATCAGCAGGAGCATCGGGAACCAGGAGACGAGCACGCTGAGGAACGACGGCACGTCCTCGTCCGACGGCCGCGCGGCGATCTTGATGTTCTGCTGGTGCAGGCGCTCGACGAGCCCTGGGTCCTCCGGCGCGTACGTGCTGAAGGGGATGCCGTTGTCGCTGAACTTGCCGGAGATACGGTTGCCCTGGATCAGGACCTCCGAGACCGTCCGCGACTCGACCGCGTTCAGGAAGTCGGAATAAGGAATTTCATTCCCCCGGCGGCTCTGCGCCGGGTTCTGGAACAGGTTGAACAGTGCGACGAGCAACAGGCCGATGATGACCCAAATCGCAAAGTTCCGGAAGTGCGGATTCATCTTGTTCCCTTCTGGAGGAGGCTCGAGAGAGCCGACCGCCGCGCGCCACATGGCTGCGCAGCGCTCATGACCCCGAATGGGCTAGACATAGGTGCATGCAGAACGATTGCCAAGTTGCCGCTGGCAGCTTCGCGCCAATCCCAGAACACCTCTTCCAGCTCGATCGCTTTTCTAACATGAATTATGGCAGAAAGCCTAACGGGGTGGGCTCAAATGTCGTCCTCCCCCAAACGGCCGAGGACCGCGCGGATGTGCTGGGGCGCGAAGGAGGCGCCGACCATGGGTTCGCCGTCCTCGGCGACGGGACCGAGCAGGCCCGGCTCGGCAGCCGAAAGACAAGGCACGACCAGCAGCCGATCGCCTGCCCAGATCGCCGGCAACGCGGCAGCGGCAGCGGCCGGAATACCGAGTTCACGCAGGCTCCGATGTGCCCGCTTGAGGCGGGCGAAACCGGTCTGGCCCAGCGCCTCGACGCGGACCGGGTGTTCGTATCCTGGAGACAGGCTGATGTAGAAGCGCCGGTCCCAGAACAAGCCGTGCCCTGGCCGGAGCGTGGCCTTTGGCAACGGCCGCCGGCCCGGCTCGCGGTAGATGGCCAAGATCGGTCGCTCCCGTCGCTTCGAAGACTTGATGTCTTCGACGACCGCGCCACCCAACGTGAAGGCTGTTGTAGTACGCGCGACAATGCGCTCGAGCAGCCGTTCCATTTGCAGCCGGCTCGGCGGCTCCCGTTGCCCGCCAAACGCGCCGATGGTCGCCTGCAGCAGACGCAGCGCGATCTCCTGCGGCGCCCGTTGGAGCATCTGCCTGTCGATGCTGGCCCATGCACCGTCGTGAAGGTCGACTGCAGTGCGCGCGAGCTCCTGATGTGCTCTCTCCAGGGCCGCGCGGGCGGAGCCGATCCGCTCTGCCGTCAGCCCCAACATCTCGGCGGTGAGGCCGAGCGCCTCGCGCTCGCGGACGGCCGCTCGCAGGCGAACGCGCTCGTAGCGCTGGTCGGCGTTGCTCGGGTCGCGCAGCCAACCGGCCCCAATTGCCTGGAGCGTCGCTTCAAGTCGCGCCTTCGGGACGCTTAGCAACGGGCGGACGAACGCGATCAGGCGCTCCTCCACGGGGTGCTTGAGGTGCACCCAGGTGCGCACCTCGACCTCCCGCATGCCGGATAACCCGTCGACACCACTGCCGCGAGCCAGTCGCATCAGCACCGTTTCGGCCTGATCGTCCTGGTGATGGGCGAGGAGGACCTGGCGCGGCTTCGGCAAGGGCTCGCGGCCGATATGCTCGCATATCAGAGCGTAGCGGGCCGCCCGTGCCGTCTCCTGAATGGCCGTCCGCGGCTTCTGGCCCCGCCAGCGCAAGGTCACATGAGCAAGACCGAGCCGCCGTGCTTCCCCCGCGACCCACGCGGCTTCAGCGGCGGCCTCCGGCCGCAACCCGTGATCGACCGTGATGACGAGAATTGGGGCAACGCCGTCCGGCAATCCCTCAAGCCTGCCTTGTATGGCAGCCCAGCCGGCCACCAGGTGCATCAGTGCGGTGCTGTCCGCACCACCGGAGACGGCGACTGCAACGGGCAGGCGCACGCGGGCCAGGAGGAGGTCTCTTTCCGCGGAACCGATCGGCCCCGTTGCCGCCACGGGCTAGTGCTCCGAGTTCGAAGCTCGCCCACCTTCGAGGCCGGGTCCGTCGGCGAGCTTCGAAATCGTGAAGGAAACAAGACCCAGAGAGTCGCTGGAGCATCTCCAATTCAAATGGGAACACGTCAAGCTGAACTCACGGCCACTTTCCCTCTCCCCAGCGGGGAGAGGGCTAGGGTGAGGGGGTTCCGCCGGTCGCGATTGTTGCAACCCCTCACCCGGCCCTTCGGGCCGACCCCGGATCAAGTCCGAGGCAGGCTCTCTCCCCCCCGGAGAGGTGAAGGGTGTGATTGTTGCCGTCGTTTCCGCCTGAAACGAAGGAACTTCAGCGTGATTTAGATCGAGAAAGCCGCTCCAAGCCTCGCCATCAGAGCAAGCAAATTTCTCGATCATCACACTAGCAGCCGACGCGCTGGCGCTCGGTGAGGGAGCGCGTCTTGACGTGTGAGGGCGCGTTTGGGAACCGGGCGTCCAGCTCGTCGAAGGACGAGCACGCCGCCTCCTTCTGACCGAGCTTATCGAGCGACATGGCGAGCTTGAGCAAGCTGTCCGGCGCCTTCGAGCTGTTGCCGTAATTCTGATAGCCCTTCAAAAATGCGCTGGCAGCCGCTTTGTACTGACCACGGACGTAAAGCGACTCGCCCAGCCAGTACTGGGCATTTCCGGCAAGCGTATCGTCCGGGTAACGCTGCAGGAAGTCTTCGAACGCCCTTTCGGCTGCCGCATAGTTCTGCTGCAGCAGGTACCCGTATGCGGTCTCATAATCCTGCTTGGGATCTCCGCCGCCTGCTGCCGGGGCGGCCAGCGCGAGCTGGGAGCCGAAGCCTCTAGGCGTCTCCTCGCTGATGATCTGGCCAATCGGATCGCCGCTGTCGGCCCGCTTCACGACGGTCGCTCCGAAATCGATGCTCGGCGCGGCATCGAGCGCGACAGGCGCTGATGAGGACGGCGGCAATGGCGCGCTGTCGATGGACCGGGTCGTGCCGCCGGCGCCCAGGGCCTGGATCTGCGCGGACGTCTGCTCGAGCTGAGCAGTCAGTGCACGGACCTGGGTTTCGAGGGCATCGATTCGGGCCGCATCGGCTCCCGAGCCGAACCCGCCTGGAGCCGAGGACATGGAGGGGTTGGCGGTGCCAGAGTTCCGGGCCAGCGACTCGAGCGTGCCGACGATGACCTGCATGTCGAGGAACTGCCGCTCGAGCTGCTCCACCCGTTGGCGGAGGTCGGAATCGGCGGCGGCTGCACCACTTGGCTGCGCTGCAGTCCCTTTCGTGCGCGCCTGCGCGACCTGGAATGGTGCCGCTTTCGTCGCCTGCTGGCCGGAGCTGGCGGAGGCCATTGCCTTATCGCCCGCGTGCGCCGACCCTGCCGCCAGAAGGAGCGCGCCAGCCACGCCCAGCAGATTGTGGTTCCAACGACCCATCGAACGTGTCCTGCTCTTCCCCGATCGCCACCCTGTCGGACCGCCCGAGGCGAGAGCGATCATCAGCCGCAATGCCGCGCTCCGACCGCCGGCGATGTCAACTGGCCCCAAATGACGGAGGAGCCCCCGCTCCTCATTTCAGCTGTTGATGCTCCATTCGAGCATCGGTCCGGAAACGATTTCAGCCAATACTGGGGCGAAACTTTGATCGGATACGACTAGCCGCAGCCGGTTTGTTGCGCCGCGCGTCAGCTCCCCGCGCGATTGTTGAGCACCGTCTGCGCGCGGCGGTTCTGAGACCAGCAGGAGATGTCGTTGCAGACCGCGACCGGCCGCTCCTTGCCGTACGAGATGGTCCGGATGCGATTGGCATTGACCCCGTTCTGGACCAGATAGTTGCGCACCGCCGTGGCCCGCCGCGCACCGAGCGCGATGTTGTACTCGCGCGTGCCCCGCTCATCGGCGTGACCCTCGATGGTGATGGTATACTGGGGATACTGCCGCAGCCAGCGCGCCTGCCCATTGAGCGTCTGCTGCGCCTCCGGCGTCAACTCCGAGCTGTCCGTGGAGAAATAAACGATATCGCCCACGTTCTGGACGAAGTCTCGCTGCGAACCCGGCGTTGCCGGACCGCGGCCAGGACCTAGTCCTGCTTCCTGGGCCGTGTTGGCGCATCCGGCAGCCGAGACCGCGAGCAGCACAATGGCCCACACGCGTGCCAAGCTCGCCAATCGCTTCAAGGTCTCCATCTGGCTGATCCCTTCCGTTGCTGTTCCGGCCGCTTGCGCACGAAATATCAGTGATCGGACCGGCAACAAACCCGCGCCCCTTATCGCCGGACAGGGTTAGCGCCGTCGTCGTGCAAAAATGTGGCTGGCATCAGGTTCTTGAAAACAATGCGAGGACCGATGGCAACATGCATCGGTGCTCTGCCCACAACTTTGAGGCAAGGCCTCGGCTGAGGCGCCGCGCAGGCTTCCTACGTGCTCCTTGGCGCTCCCAAAACGGAACGACTGCGCTTCTCCCTCCGACCTTGACGAAATTTCGCCGAACGCAGCTGGCTCGATCGCAGCTGGCGGCCATTGGCCATATCGGATCAAAAGCACGCGAGGGCTGAGAGGGATCAGACGGCGCAGCAAAGCATGATCACAATGGACAAAGACCGTACCACTAGCGCCAGAGGGCCAGTGGTACGGCCTTTGTCTCGTACTGCCGCAACAAGCTGCAGCAGATACCACCCACGATTAGCGAGCGATCTCCACCGCAGGGACGGCACCGCCGAGCTTCATCGGCTCGTAGGGAACTTCCTTACGGCACGCCCCCAGAGCAACCGCGGTAAGCAGAGCCGCGACAACGATAGCGCCCTTCATGTTCATTCTCCTGATGATGTTACAGGCCCCCACCGAATTTCTAGCGAGCGACCTTCTCGGCCACAGGCAGATCCGCACCGAGCTTCATCGGCTCGTACGGAACTTCACGGCGGCACGCACCCAGCGCCACAGCCGCGATGATCGTCGAAATAACGATCGCGCCCTTTACACCCTGCATGGTCATCTCCTAATGGCTTCGGCAGTCGCCGAATATTGGGGTACCGGTGTGGAGTACGCAGATCAAGGACGGAGGGAACCACAGGCTAGTTTTCCGCCCTTGTTGATGCGATTATGCCACTCCGTGTGACTTGGCTCCCAGCCCTTACACTCAACGAGGACTTGCGTAAGGACTGAGCATTTCTTGCGAAGCTCCCGACGGCACGCAGCGGAGCATCCAGAACATCAAAACATCGAATCGCTTACCGATTCGTAAACCCGCGTGCAATTTCCGGCTCAACTCAGGAGCGGAGACCAGGCCGGGTCGGACGCGAACGAGGGTGTGGAAATCAACCGTTCGTTGTAGCCCGTCAAATCGATGGAGTAGATTCGCGGCCCGCCCCGAGGGCCGGGATGGTCCCGGAAGAACATCAGGACACGGCCGTTCGGCGCCCAGGTCGGCCCCTCGTTATGAAAGCCCTCGGTCAGAATTCGCTCGCCGGATCCGTCGGGCTTCAGTACGCCGATCAGGAATTCGCCGGCGTACTGCTTGGTGAAGGCGATGTAGTCACCGCGCGGCGACCAGACCGGCGTCGAATAGCGACCCTCGCCGTAGCTAATGCGGTGCACGTTCGATCCGTCGCTGTTCATGACGTAGAGCTGCTGCGCACCGTCCCGGTCCGATTCGAACACGATGTAGCGCCCCGTCGGATCGTAGCAGGGGCCGGTATCGATCGCCGTGGTGCGGGTGAGCTGGCGCGACTGGCGCGAGCGCAGGTCCATCTCCACGATGCTCGAGGACTCGGCGACCTGGAAGCTCATGATGATCCGCTGCCCGTCCGGTGAGAACCGGGGTGCGAAGGTCATGCCTGGGAAATCACCCACCACGTGCCGCTGGCCGGTGTCCAGCTGCATCAGCATCACGCGCGGCTGATCGCTGGTATAGACCATGTACGTGATTTCCTGGCTGGTCGGGCTGAACCGCGGGGTCAGGACAAGCTCACGGCCATCGGTCAGCATTCGGACATTGGCGCCATCCTGGTCCATGATCGCCAGCCGCTTGTGCCGGCGATCCTTCGGGCCGGTCTCGTCGATGAAGACGATGCGCGTATCGAAGTAACCCTTTTCGAGCGTCAGTTTCTCGTAGACCTGGTCCGCGATGATGTGACCGATGCGCCGCCAGTTGGCCTCGACCGTCGAGAACTGCTGGCCGGCGAGCGGCTTTCCGAGCACCGTATCCCAGAGCCGGAACTCGGCTCTGAGCCGGCCATCTCCCATTCGGCCGACCCGGCCGACGACGAGCCCTTCGGCGCCGATCGAACGCCAGTCGGCAAACCGCGGTGCAACGTTGAGGTCGCGGATCTGCTCAATGAACGCGGCGCGGTCCAGAGGACGGAACAGACCCGACGACTCCAGGTCGGCAGCCACCACGCCCGCAACCTCGGCCCCGAGTCGCGGGTCATCGCTGAGGAAATCCGGGATGGCGATCGGCCGGGGCCGGAGGTTCGCCTCGTCGACCGTGACGCGGGTCTGGCCGAAGGCCATTGGCGCCACCATGGCGCCGGCGCCCAGCAGGCCCGCCTGCAATGCTGCGCGTCGCGTGATGCCGCGATTGGTCTTCCGTCTGGTCATCGCTCAGTCCTGTCGTCCATCGTCGGCTGCGGCTGCTCGGGTTGTACTCTCATCAGAACATTCGCTGCGGGTCGAATGTGACCACCATGTGGTCCCAACCGCCCACGTAGAATTCCTGAGGCAAATCATACGGCTCGCACTGCACGAGAGCCCGGATGGCGCTGTTCGCGGCATCGGCGAACAAGGCACCCGACCCCGAATTGATGACGCGGGGAGTCCCCTCCAGGTGCCCATCAGGGCGCAAACGCACCTCGACCTCGACCACAATTCGGTCGATGCCGTCGAGGCCGCTGTTGATGTTCCAGCAGCGACTGACGGCGCGTTTCATCATCACGCCGAGCAGCGATCGCTGACTGGCGGAGAGCCGGCTGTCACGCCCTTCCGGCGCACCCGCGACCGGGCCACGGGCGTTCGTCTGCGTGAGCGGCGGCTCCGGCGCGCCGGCACGGGGGGCGGTGTCCGGCACCTTGTTGAGCAGCGCCGCGATGCGGTTGGCGTCGAACTCTTTCTTCTTCTTGGCTTCCTGTTCCTTGCGCTTCTTCTCGGCCAGCCGCTTCCGCCGCTCTTCCTGCTTCTTCTTTTCCTCTGCGCGCTTTTTCGCTTCTTCGGCCTTCTTCTTGGCTTCAGCTTCAGCTCGTTTCTTGGCTTCGGCTTCGGCGCGCTTCTTCTCCTCCTCGGCCTTGCGCGCCTCCTCGGCTTTGCGTGCCTCTTCGGCCTTCAGCGCAGCCGCTTCAGCTTCCTTCTGCTTGATCTCCTCCGGCGTCGGACCTGCCGGCTCGGGCGGCAAAGCGGCGAGCTTCTCCGCAATCGGATCGCGCCTGGGCTCGGCCTTGGGCGGCTCAGGATCGGCAGTCTCCTCCGGCGGCGGAGGTGGCGGGGCTGACGGAGGCGGCGCCGTCGCCTCCCTTCGCTGCGGCTTCTCCTTTTTCGCCTCCTGCTGGTTCTCCGCCTGCTGCGCCTCGAGCTGCTTGGCGTCGCGGTCCCCCTTCGTGAGGCGGACCAGGTCCTCAGGCGTCACCAGGGCCACTTCGACGGGCTCGGGCTCGGGCACGTTGAAGGGCTTCGGCGACTGCAGCGTGATGAACGCCCAGGCAAGGACGCCGAGATGCATCAGGATCGAGAATGTGAGACCCAGTTGCACCGCTGCGTCACCCTCCGCTTTCCACCTCTGTGACGAGTGAGAGCTTGCGGAAGCCAGCTTCCTTGATGCGGGCCATGACGCGCGCGACCGTGCCGTATTCCACCGCCCGATCCCCGCGAACGAAGATCGGCTCGTCCATGCCGCCGCGCGCCTCGGCAACGGCCTGCAGCTTCGGGCCCAGCTCGTCGAGCGGAATGGGCGTCTTATCCTCCTGGCCGAGGAACAGCTTCCCGTCGCTGGTCACGGACACCACCACGGGCTCCTTGTCCTGGGCCTCGAGCTGCTTGCCCTTGGCCTGGGGCAGCTCCAACGGCACCCCGGACGTCAGCAGCGGCGCCGCGACCATGAAGATGATCAGCAGGACGAGCATCACGTCGACGAACGGCGTGACGTTGATCTCGCTCATCGGCACCCGCGAGCGCACGCGCCGCCTGCGTCCACCGCCGCCATTGCCGATATTGATGCTGGCTCCCATGGCTCCGCTCAGCTCCGCACGTCGATCTGTCGCGAAACGATGGCCGAGAATTCATCAGCGAAGGCCTCGAGCCGCTGCCCGAGGCGAGTCGAATCAGCAGAGAACTTATTGTAGAAGACTACGGCAGGAATTGCTGCGAGGAGGCCCAGAGCGGTGGCAAAAAGCGCCTCGGCAATACCTGGCGCCACCACTGCGAGGCTCGTGTTCTTCGAGGCAGCGATGGCCTGGAAACTCGTCATGATGCCCCAGACGGTGCCGAACAGGCCGATGAAAGGTGCCGTAGATCCCACCGTCGCGAGGAACAGAAGGCGCCGGTCGAGCCGCTCCATCTCGCGGGTGATGGTCACGTCCATCACCTTCTCGACGCGGAGCTGAATGCCGCCCAGAGCGCGGACATTTCCCTCGACGGAGCGCTTCCACTCGCGCATGGCGGCGACGAAGAGCGCCGCAATGGCGATGGTCGGGCCGCGGGAGAGGCCCGCATAAAGCTCCTCGAGCGACTGGCCCGACCAGAAAAGCTGCTCGAAGCGGTCCGCTTCGACGCGGGCCCGGCGGAAGGCGACAAGCTTCTCGAAAATGATGGCCCAGGACCACACGGAGGCAAGCAACAGCCCTATCATCACGATCTTGACGACGATATGGGCCTGAAGAAACAGCTCCAGAAACGAGACACCGCCGCCAACGTTCGGCGCCAATGTGCCTTCCAACATCAGTTAAGCCTCATAAGTATCTGCAATCGAGCCGTTCCGAGTTGCCAACAGCAAACGGGCCGGCACACGTCCGCGCCCGCCCGTTCGCGACGGCGATCTTCTTCGTGCACCGCCCCTGGCCCAGAGGGCCGCATGTGCTCTGCCAATATGACCAAACTACGGCCCGACGCTGCGACGCGGCGCTGCCACTCCCCTGATTCGGAATGGTATGCCAGCCTACCGACCGTTTCCAGGCACGGGGACAGTGCACGCCCATTTCGCTGGCCTTGCGCGGCCCTCCTCTTACGGAGGGCCGATTGTTCATATTGTTCCTACACTGACAAGCGCCCCGAGCGGCAGTTGTACTGCTTTTCTAAGAGAAGTTCGAGCCGAAGTCAGCCGCTCCCCAGCATGGAGCGGATCGCCTGGGAGATGCGCATCGGCTTGCCGGACAGGCTGACCAGCACGATCAGAACCTCGGCTTCGAAGAGCATCACGTCATCGCGGGTGATGTGCTGAGATAACGTCAGGCTGGCGGCACCGATCTCACGGACACGCGTGTTGACCTCGAGGACCTCATCGATCCGGGCCGGCTTCAGGAATTCGAGGCTCATGCGGCGCACGACGAAGGCCGCCGGCTCGCGGCCGGAAGCGCCAGCCATCAGCGCCTGGTGATCGTTCCCCAATAGCCGCAGGAAGTCTGACCGGCCGCGCTCGCACCAGCGCAGATAGCTGGCGTGATAGACGACGCCGGAGAAATCCGTGTCCTCGAAGTAGACACGGACCGGCAGCACGTGACGCCGCCCGCCATCGTCCTCGACGATGCGGCCGGAAAGATCAGGCCAGTCCCGCTTCGCTCCGCTCATAGGCTCTCGCCGCCACCAAATCGCGCGGGTCGTGATCGCCCCCGCGCGCGGAGCCGCTTCTAGCACACATTAGCCGGATGGACAGGTGAACTCAGCGCGGACCGCCGAGTGCGGAGCGGCTGCCGTCTGTCAGCCACTCCGGAGCCTCTCGTGGCGACTCGTCCGACCGCGCCACGGTTTCGGTCCGCTGCTCAGCAGCAGCCTTGGAGGATTTCGGCACGACGGCCACGGTCGCCCACTCCGAGACGGTCGCGGAAGCGGGCCGAGCTTCCGAGCCGGAAACTGGTTTGTCACCTGGGCGGCTCTCGGCGACCGCCGCCCCGGGCACCTGCGGCCCGGACGCCAGCAGTCGCGTCGTGGTGCGCGCCAGAACTTCACCCTCGGGCGAGCGCAGCTCGGCGACGAGGTTCTCGCTCGTCCCGGTCGAAAGGGCGTAGGCGGTGAGCTTCACGTCCGCGGCCTGCTCAATGGGCACGGTCCAGACCCCATCCCCCTGTGGCTCGGCTGCGGAGAGTGCCGCATTCTCCGGAACGCCTTGGATCACGAGCGTCGTGCCGGCAGCAAGTGCATCGGCCCCCTTGACCTCGAACGGAAGATCGACCGTCTCCCCGGGGCGTGCCGCAACCGTTTCCCTGGCGGCGAGGGTGACCACCGTGGGCGGCCGCGAGATGTCGCCCTCCTCGTCGCGGAGCACCTTCTGTCCGAGCGCTGCGAACGCCGGCACGCCCATGCCCAGATCTGAGTCCTCTTGGGTCTCGGATTCGGTTGCGGCGGCGAAGGCTGCCGAAGCGAAGGCCCATTGGCTGCTCGAAGCATGCGAAACGTCGCTAAGGCGCGATTCCGCCGCGTCGGGTTCCAGGGAAGTCGGCAGAATGAATTGTGAACCGCACAGCAGGAGGGTCGACAAGATCGCTGTAGCAGCGATTCCAACGCCAGCGCGCTGAATGCGCGTCCGGTGCGCATGTCCCTCGCCGAGCGCCGCTCGCAAGGCTCTCTCTACGGCTCCGCCGATCCCGGATTCCGGAAAGACTTCGTCCCTACCAACGAGTGCAGTGCCGGGTGTCGTCCTCTGGATCGGGGGCCGGTCAGCGGGCTCCACGCCGCAAGGTGGCAGTGGATCGTCATCCTCCAGCTCGATGCCGCGCAGGATTTCACGCAGCGAGGTGTGCACCGTGACATGCGTGCCCGGAATTGTCATTCATCCCCCACCCAGCTGGCGGCTTCTGCGGTGCCCGGTGTTCCTTCGAGCTTCCAGTCAGCTGATCCGCCGAATTCCGAGGTCCCGTTAGCGTTCTCTCTTAATCCCCGGATCTAGATGGGTTTTATGACCAAAGAGCGGCACACCTACAATTCCTCGTCCTGAGGCCAGCCGCCGATCATTCGCATCGCGCCGTCCGAGAAGTGAGCGACGAGCGCCACCGCGAGCAAATAAAGCCGGCTAAATGCCGGGGCCGAAACTTTCGCCTTGAAATTGCCGCGAGGCTGAAGAATATCAGCACCCCTCCACATAAAACGACTGTTCGTTCGGTTTGTTGTTGCGAGCCATCCGCCAGCCCAATTCCCGGAGTAACGACGCGGAATGCCGAAACTGAAGCCCGCGACCCAGGTTGCCCGGCGCGAGCACATCCTCGACGCCGCCGAGCGGTGTTTCGCCCGGTCAGGCTTCCATCGCACCACCATGCAGGACATCTGCAGGGAGGCGCGGGTGAGCCCTGGCGCGCTTTATCTTTATTTCGCGTCCAAGGAGGAGCTCATCGCCGGCATCTCGGAGCGCGACCGCAGTGAGCTGGCGGAGCAGCTCAAGGAGCTCGCCGTGACGGATGACCTCATCGCGGCGCTCACGCGGATCGCTGAGCACTACGCGATCGAGGAGGCGCGGGACAAGCGGGTCTTGTGCATGGAGATCGCAGCCGAATCGACGCGCAATCCGGCTGTGAGCGAGATCTTCCGCGGCACCGACCGCTACGTGATCGACAGCTTCGCGCAGGTGTTCGCCGAGGCACGAGACGCGGGCAAGATCGCTCCCGCATTCGAGCCACAGATTCTGGCCCAGATTATCGTGATGCTCGGAGATGGATTGTTCTGGCGACGGGCCGTCGACCCCGACTTCGACGGGAAGGCCATCGTCCCTGTGCTGATGGAAGTGGTCTCGAAGCTGATCCACCCCGTCTCCGCCCGGGCGGCATCGGCGAAGGCGCGGAAGACACCGAACAGGCGTACCAATCAAAGTCAGGCAAACGGCGCGAGACGATCATGAAGCGGGTCATTCCCATCGGTATTCTCGGCGCCGTTGCCATGGCAGGGGTGCTCGCGGCCACTGGCCATCTGCCGCTTGAGCAGTGGCTCGAACAGGCCGCTTGGCAAAAGGCTCAGGCGGAGAGCTCACCGATCGAGGCCCCGCCGCCGGCCGCGAACGTCGTCAAGGTCGCGCCCGACGATTTCGTCGAAACCGTCATGGTGACGGGCACGCTCGTGCCGCGCGAGGAGATCCTCGTGGCTCCTGAAGTCGAAGGCCTGCGAGTCCTCGAGGTGCTTGTCGAGGAAGGCGACCGCGTCGAGCGCGGCCAGGTCCTGGCGAGGCTCGTACACACGACGATCGACGCCCAGCTCGCTCAGAACGCTGCACTGATCGCCAAGGCCGAGGCGTCGATTGCCCAGGCGCGCAGCACCATCACGCAGGCTGAAGCCTCTCTCAAGGAAGCCCACAACGCCTTGGAGCGGGCCACTGAGCTCCGCCGATCCGGCAACGTGTCGGAAAGCGTTTTCGACCAAAGAGAGGCTGCGGCGCGGACCGCGGAGGCCATTCTGGTCGCGGCCCGTGATGGCCTCAAAGTCGCTGAAGCCGAGAAGAAGCATCTCGAGGCACAGCGGCGCGAGCTCGAGTGGCGGCGATCGAAAACAGAAGTCAGGGCGCCCGCGAGCGGCCTGGTGAGCAGCAAGAATGTGCGCGTCGGTGCGTTGGCGACCGGCGTAGGCGGCGCGATGTTCAAGATCATCGCGCACGGCGAGATCGAGCTCGACGCCGAGGTGCCGGAAGCGCAGCTTGCCCGGGTCAAGGCCGGCCAGCCCGCTTTCGTCACCATTCCCGGGATCGGTGAAGTGACCGGCAAGGTGCGGCTCGTCTCGCCGGAGATCGACAAGGCAACTCGCCTCGGCCGCGTTCGGATCAGCTTGCAGAGCGACGAGTCGTTGCGCATCGGCGGCTTCGGGCGCGGCACTGTCGTCACGGCGAACGGGCGCGGATTGGCGCTGCCGGCGAGCGCCGTGCTGTATGGACCCGATGGGCCCACCGTCCAGGTCGTCGTGGACCGCCGCGTCCGTACCCGGCCGGTCAAGATCGGCCTCAGGACGGGCGGCAAGGTCGAGATCGTCGAAGGACTCGAGGAAGGCGAAGCGGTCATCGCCCGCTCAGGCACATTCCTGCGTGATGGGGACGAGGTCCGCCCCGTCTTCGCGCCCACGACCACAGTGAGCGAGGTGCGCTGAGGATGGCCCGACTGAACGTCTCCGCCTGGGCGATACGCCGCCCGGTGCCCTCGCTTGTTCTGTTCATGGTGCTCATTGCACTGGGCGTGTTCAGCTTTCAGCGGCTCCCGGTGACGCAATTCCCCAACCTCGATATCCCGATCGTCCAGGTCACCATCACGCAGGCCGGCGCCGCGCCCGCCGAGCTGGAAACCCAGGTGACCAAGCGCATCGAGGATGCGGTCGCAGGCGTTCCGGGCGTGAAGCACATCACGTCGACCATCGTCGAGGGCAGCTCGACGACACTGATCGAGTTCCACCTCGAATCGCCCGTCGACCGCGCAGTCAACGATGTGAAGGATGCCATCGCCCGCATCCGTTCCGAGCTGCCGCGGACGATCGATGAGCCGATCACGCAGCGCCTCGACATCGAAGGCCTGCCGATCGTCACCTACTCTGCCCGCGCGCCGGCGATGACGCCCGAGGAGCTCTCCTGGTTCGTCGACGACACGGTCACGCGCGCGCTGCAGAGTGTCCAGGGCGTCTCGAAGGTGGAGCGTGTCGGCGGCGTCGAACGCGAGATCCGTGTGGCGCTTGACCCGGACCGCCTGCTGGCGCTCGGCATCACGGCCGGAGATGTCAATCGGCAGCTCCGTGCGACCCACGTCGACGTCGCCGGCGGCCGCGGCGAGATCGGCGGACGCGAGCAGGCCATTCGCACGCTGGCCGGCAAGCAGAGCGTGGCCGATCTGGCCAAGACGATGATCGCCCTGCCCGGCGGGCGCGCCGTCCGCCTCGACGCACTGGGCACTGTCTCCGACTCGGTGGAAGAGCCGCGCACCTACGCGGAGCTCGACGGCGAGCCCGTCGTTGCCTTCGCAATTTCCCGCAGCAAGGGCGCGAGCGACGTGAGCGTCGCTGAAGCGGTGGCAGAGAAGATCGAGGAGCTGGAACGCGCCCATCCGGGGGTCGAGCTGAAGCAGATCGATTCGACGGTCGAGTATACGATCGGCGTTTACGACTCGACGCTGAAGACGCTGCTCGAAGGTGCGGTGCTCGCAATCCTCGTGGTGCTTGTCTTCCTTCGCGATCTGCGCGCGACCGCGATCGCCGCGATCGCCTTGCCGCTGTCCGTGTTCCCGACGTTCTTTGCGATCGAGGCGATCGGGTTCTCGCTGAACATGGTCAGCCTGCTCGCGATTACGATCGTGACGGGCATTCTGGTCGACGATGCCATCGTCGAGATCGAGAACATCGTCCGACACATGCGCATGGGCAAGTCGGCCTACAGGGCCGCGCTCGATGCGGCAGACGAGATCGGGCTCGCCGTCATCGCGATCACCACGACGATCATCGCCGTTTTCGCGCCTGTCAGCTTCATGGGCGGCATCGCTGGGCAGTACTTCAAGCAGTTCGGCCTGACGGTTGCGTTCGCGGTGTTCTTTTCGCTGCTTGTAGCGCGACTGATCACGCCGCTCCTTGCCGCGTACTTCATGCGCGCGAGCGCGGGCCACTCGAATCGGGAAGGCCCATTGCTCCGCGCCTACACGCGGCTCCTCGCCTGGTCCGTGCGTCACCGGTTCCTGACGGTCGCGCTGGGCCTGCTCATTTTCACGGCCTCCATTGTGAGCATGCAGCTTCTGCCGTCTGCCTTCCTGCCGCAAGAGGACAACGCGCGGATCATGCTGGCGGTCGAGCTGCCTCCCGGCTCGAAGCTGAGCGATACGCAACGGCTGACACGCCAGCTTACGGAGCGCATCCAGAGCCAGCCCGAGGTGACCAGCGTGTTCGTCAACGGTGGCCAGATCCTCGGATCCGGGAGCGAGGTGCGCAAGGCGACGCTCATCATCAGGCTCGTTCCAAAAGACCAGCGCAAGCGGACGCAGGAGGAGGTAAAGAACGCGATCGCACGCGATCTCGAGCGCGTTCCGGACATCCGCTACTGGTTCCTGGTCGACAACGGACAGCGCAGCTTCCAAATGGTCGTCACCGGGCAGGACGGCGAGGCGGTCAACAAGGCGGCTGCAGACATCACCAGTCAGATGAAGCGCCTGCCGATGCTGGCGCTGCCGGTTTCCACGGCTGAGCTCGACCGGCCGGAGCTGCGCGTCATTCCGGACAGCGAGCTTGCGAGCATGATGGGCGTCACGACCGAGGCGATCGCGGAGGCCGTCCGCATCGCCACCATCGGCGACGTCGGGCCCGCGCTTGCGAAATTCACCTTGGGCGACCGGCAGATCCCGATCCGCGTGCAACTCGAGGAGGACGCGCGCGCCAACCGGCAGCTCATCGAGTCTCTCCGCGTGGCGACCGCATCCGGCGGAGCCGTACCGCTCTCGTCCGTGGCCCGGTTCGAAATCGGCCAGGGTCCCACTTCGATCGACCGCTACGACCGTGCCCGCCGCGTGACGCTCGGCGCTGATCTCGTCGGCGACACGCCGCTCGGCGAAGCCGTCGCCGCGGTCACGAACCTGCCGGCGGCCCGCAATCTGCCCGAAGGGGTCGAGCTGAAACAGTTCGGCGATTCAGAGGTGATGGGCGAAGTGTTCGCCAGCTTCGGGCAGGCAATGGCGGCCGGCATCATGATGGTCTACGCGGTGCTGGTGCTGCTCTTCGGCCGTTTCCTGCAGCCGGTGACCATCCTGTTCTCGCTCCCGCTGTCGGTCGGCGGAGCCATCCTGGCGCTGCTGCTCACCCTGAAGCCCATCAGTCTGCCGGTGGTGATCGGCATTCTGATGCTCATGGGCATCGTCACGAAGAACGCGATCATGCTGGTGGATTTCGCGCTCGAGTCCATGCAGCGTGGTGTTCCGCGCCGGGATGCCATCCTGGATGCCGGACGCAAGCGCGCACGCCCGATCATCATGACGACGATCGCGATGTGCGGCGGCATGTTGCCCAGCGCCCTGGCGCTCGACTCCGGCGGCGAGTTCCGCTCACCGATGGCGATCGCCGTCATCGGCGGCCTGATCTCGTCGACGCTGCTCTCCCTCGTCTTCGTACCGGCGGTCTTCGTGCTGATGGATGAGATCGGCGAGGCGGCTTGGCGTTTGTTCAGCCGCTTCATCGGAGCTGCGGACGAGACTGAGCAGGATGGCGACACCCAGCCTGGTGTCGTGCAAGCCGACGATCGGTTGGACTCGGCTCAGCCCGCTTTGCCGCTGAATTTACCGAGGCCGGCAGCAGCCGAATAGGCGCATTCCGCCCGCGAGGAGGCTGCTCGACCTACTTCGGCAACGAACGGCGCGCTTCGTGCCCTAGGAGGCCTGCCCTCGCGAAACGAAAACCTCGGTTCGACGTTCGTTCTTTCGAGCTGCACACACGAGCGAGGCTACTCGGTCAAGTGCGAAAGGAAATACCATGAAAGTCCTGATCGTTGCGCCGATTGCCGGCGCATTGGCGCTCGTCACGGCACCGAGCGGCGGGAAAGCAGTATCGTCGCTGCCGCAAGTCGACAGCGGCAGCGCCATCCATCTCGTCCAGCGCGGGGGCGGCCGTGGCGGGGGTGGATTTGGAGGCGGATTTGGAGGGGGTGGTGGTGGGCTCGGCGGTGGCGGACGCGGCATCGGCGGAGGAGGCTTCGGTGGGGGAGGTCCGAGCTTCGGCGGGGGAGGCCCCCGCTTTGGCGGAGGGGGTCCGAGCTTCGGTGGAGGGCGTGGCGGCGGCGGGTTCCCTGGCCCTGGCCTGCGGGGCGGCTTCCCAGGAGGGGGTGGTGGTCCCTCGATGGGCCGCAGCCCCGGTTTCCAGGGCGGGCCGATCGGCCGGGGACCAGGAGCGGGCCGGAGCTTCGAGCGCGGTCCTGGCCGGGGCTTCGGCGGTGCGCCGATCCAGCGCGAGTTTCGCGGCAGAGCGGAACGTGGCCCATCACCTCGCGTTGGTCGCAGGGAGTTCCGGAGAGGCGACCGGCGATTTGCCCGGCGCGGACACTGGCGTCCCGGCTATTTCTGGGGCGGTGTCTGGATCGGCCCTGGCCTTTACTACGCCAATTGCGAATGGCTGAGGCGGCGGGCGTACCTCACCGGCTCTCGCTACTGGTGGCGTCGCTATAACGAGTGCGTCGCCATCAACTATTCCTGACGCCGACCTCGTACTAGGCTCAGGTCGAACAGGCACGATGCAGCCGGCGCGACATCGTCCGGCTGCAGGCATGACCAAGCGCGGAGGTACAGGACGATGGCTGCCGACCAATCCGCAAGCCAGCCGACGCAGGAAGAGCGGATTCAGCGTGCGAAGGAGCGCGTTTCCGAGATCAAGGGCTTCTATATTCATTTCGCGATCTTCGTCGTGGTGCTTTCTGTGCTCTTTATCGTCGATGCCACGACGAGCGGTGGCTGGTGGGTGCAATGGGTGTTCTTGGGCTGGGGTATCGGCGTCCTCGCCCATGCGGCTGCCATCTTCGGCAGCACACCGAATTTCGTCAGAAGGTGGGAAGAGCGCAAGGTCCGCCAGTACTTGGATGAGAGCTGAGGCTTAGTTCAATTCCAAGTAGCGACACAAGCCGACCAACTACATTCGGACGCAATAATGGCAATGTCCGATAACGGACATAAGCCTTTGATCCTACTCCGCCATCTCCGTTGAGGGACGATCGGCAAGCTTTGATTTCACGCCAGTGCCTCGTCTGCTATAATATGGCCCAATTCAGACCTCTCTTATGCCTGAAGGCAGCACCTAAACATTCAGACGGGAGACGTGTCCGTGCGTGGCTTGCTAGTGTGGGTTGCGGGAGCGATCAGTTTAGCGCCCCTCGTTGCCGGAAATGCCTGGGCGCAAACGCCGCAACCGTTTGATGTTGCGCAAGCGCGCACGGTGCCGACAGCTGCGGCATCAGGTGAGGCTGCGATAGTGGCCCGCACCAATGCCTGGACGGTCTCCATTGCAAGCGGCCTGCTCGAAGGGACCTTCTCCCGTTTTGCCGCCGAGCTCGCAAAGGCATTGGACGACGGCGACAATCTCCGTGTGCTCCCGATAATCACATACGGTGCCGCGGAGAACCTGAGCGATCTGCTCTACCTCAAGGGCATCGACATGGCGATCACGCATGCCGATGTCTTCGACGAGTTCAAGCGGAACAGAAGGGCCGCCAATCTCGAGCAGCGCATCAATTACATCTCGCAGATGTACGTCGGCGAGCTGCATGTGTTCGCGCGCCACGACATAAAGTCAATCAAGGATCTCGAGGGAAAAAAGGTCGGCTTCCATACGAGGGGCGCAGGCCCGACGGTGACGGGCCCCATTCTGTTCTCGCGGCTTGGAATCAAGGTCGAGCCTGTCTTCATCAACAACGCAATCGCAATCGAGAAGATGAAGACAGGCGAGATTGCCGCGATTTTGCATACCGTGGGCAAGCCGAACATCCTGTTCGCGAACCTGACGTCCGATGTCGGGCACTTCCTGCCGGTCGAGTACGGAGAAAAATTCGCCGATTATTACGTGCCCTCGACCTTGGGATACGAAGACTACCCCAATCTGTTCGAGCCGGGTGAGAAGATCGATACGATCGGCATTCCCGTCGTCCTCGCGGTCTACAACTGGCCCGAGGGGCACGACCGGCATCGCCGCGTCGAACGCTTCATCGAGCGCTATTTCACGCATTTCGACACGCTGAGGAAACCGCCGTACCATCCGAAATGGAAAGAGATCAATCTGGCAGCCAACGTGCCGGGCTGGAACCGCTATTTCGTTGCGCAAAGGCTGCTCGATCAGATGCAGCCGGCGACTGCCGCAGCAGGCATCGATCCGGACCTTGCCCGGTCCCAAGCCGCGCGCGTCGCACCAAATGATCGCGCCGAGCAGGAGCGTCTATTCCAGGAGTTTCTCGCGTGGAGCAGGCAAAGGGCCAGGCGACAAGCCCGGCAATAAGGCCGCCGCTACAGAACAAGAATAAGCGCGGTTGAGGAGGTAAAACGGCCAACTCGGCGGGAGGGAACCGATGGCGTCACTGGGGAATGCGCCGAAGGACCAACGGACGACTGGCACTGGGCTGAAGCAGTTCGTTCTGGCAATGACAATGATCGGACTGTTGGGTCTTCCGGCGGTCAGAGCTCCCGTCGATGCGCAGACGAAGCCGATCATCAACGTCGCCTCGGTGGTCCTTGCGGAGCCCGCCATCGAGACGCCTTTCCCAATTCAGATCGGCCCGGCCGAGGCCATTCCGAAGCAGACTTTCCTGAGAATCCGCGGCCTGCCGAGCACGGCCACGCTATCCGAGGGTCACGCCATAGCCGCCGGGGCCTGGGCCATTCCGCTGAGTGGCCTGCCGCGGCTGAAAATCGCAACGCCAGCTGGTGCATCTGGCAAGGCTGACATCACGATTTCTCTCGTCGCAATCGACGGCCGTATCCTGAGCGAGGTGAAAGCGACCCTGCTGATTGCGCCGGCTTCCGCGATCACGCCGGCGGCGAGCCAGGCGGCGGGCGGTCAAGCGGGGGCCAATGTTGCCGCGCTCAGCCCGGCGGGAGATGCCCTCGGATCGGTACCCGCGCGGCTTCCTCTGCAGCCACCCGTTCCGCCACCGCCTGACATCCCCGCCGAGGACCGGGAGCAGGCTCTCATTTACATGGATCGGGGCGACGAAAGCCTGGCCAACGGTAATGTGACAGTCGCACGCCTCTTCTACGAGAAGGCTGCCGAGCTCAATTGGGGCCCCGCCGCTTTGGCGCTCGCGGCCACCTATGATCCGGAAGAGCTTGCGAACTGGAACGTCCTGGGCGGCGTCGAGCCCGATCCTGAAGAAGCGCGCAAGTGGTACGAGCGCGCCCGTGAACTGGGCACTGCCGAAGCTGTCGAGCGATTGCAGCGCTTGGGCGCGCGCTGAACCCCGGACCTGATCATTACCGATGTAAATGGAAGCACTAGGCCAAGCTTGCGTCCTCTCTCCCTCTCGCGGTGGGGAGAGGGGTTCTGCCAGTGGCAGCTGTCACAACCCCTCACCCGGCCCTGCTGCTGCCGTGCTCACCCAAATTCGGAAAAAGCTATAAGCGTGAGATAAGGCAAGACTGCCGTCCCCGCTCTTCTTCCGAGCCCGGGTCAAGGCTTGCACGGCTGGCGCGACGGCCAACGCCGCCTCCCCTCCGGGAAGGAAGATTTCGGCCGCGGCGGTGTGCTTCAGCCTAAATCGAAAAATCTCCAGAAATTTCGAAGCTTCACTCAACTCGCCTCGCTGGACGCCGTGCGCGCCTGCGACCGCCGCAGTAGCCGGCCGAGGAACGGCAGCAGAAGTGTGATGATCACGGCGGCCATGATGCTGCCCGAAATGGGCCGGGTGAAGAAGACCGTCCAGTCGTTGCCGAAGCTGATCATCGTGTTCATGAACGCCTCCTCGGCAATCGGCCCAAGGATCACGCCGAGCACCATCGGTGCAATCGGGAAGCGAAATCGCTCGAGCAGGTAGCCGATCACTCCGAACGCGAGCATCAGCCAGAGATCCGTCAGGTTGTTGCGGATCGACATGGCGCCGATGAAGCACAGCAGCATGACGAAGGCCGAAACGATCGCCTCCGGAAAATCGAGAACCTTCACGAGCATGCGGATGAAATAGAACCCGAGCACGCACATCAGCGCGATGCCGAGAAAGACCGAGGCGAAAATCGTGTAGACCATCCCCGAAGACGTAAGCAGGATCTGCGGCCCCGGCTGCACCCCCTGCAGCATGAACGCGCCGAGCATGACGGCCGTCGCGCCGCTGCCCGGGATGCCGAGCGCCAGAAGCGGCACGAGCGCGCCGCCCACCGACGCCGTCGAGGCGGCCTGCGGCGCAACGATGCCTTCGGGGATGCCAGTGCCCATTTCCTTCCGCCGCTTCCCGTATTGTGCCTCGACCCCGTAGGAAACGAAGGAGGCGATGGTCGCTCCAGCTCCGGGCACCACGCCGATGATGTTCCCGAGAAGACTTGAGCGCAGGAACATCCAGCGCAACGCGAAGAGCTCGCGGAACGAAGGGAGCCTTGTCGAGGTTTCGGAAATCTGCTCGACGGGCTTGGTGGCAAACCCCTGCTCCAGCCGGCTGAAGACCTCACCGACGCCGTAGGCGCCGACCATGACGACGAGGAACTCGATGCCGTCCGCCAGGATCGGCGAGCCGAAGGTGAAGCGGTAGCTGCCGTAAATGACGTCCGTTCCGACGCTCGCGATCAGCAGCCCGATGCCGAGCGATAGGAACGCATTCGGCAGCGCCCCGCGGCCGAGCGCGATGACGCTCGCCAGCCCGAACAGGACGATGGCGAAATACTCTGGCGTCGAGAACTTGAGAGCAAACGTCGCTACCGGCTGCGTCAGGAGCACCATCACGATCGCCGAGACGAAGCCGCCACCAAGCGCCGCCATCAGTGTCCAGCCGAGGGCATCGGCCGCGCGGCCCTTTTGCGCCATGGGATAGCCGTCCCACAGCATGGGAACATCGAGCGGCTCACCGGGAATGCGGAAAAGAATGGCCGTGAAGGCGCCGCCGTAGGTGCCGGACACGTACATGGCCGTCAGCAGCACGATGGCTGCCGTGATGTCCATTTGGTACGTGAACGGCAGCACAAGAATAACGCCCATCACGAGCGTCAGCCCCGGCAGCACCCCCACCAGCAGGCCGACGACAATGCCGACCACCAGCATCAGCAGGTTGGCGGGGCTCATGCAGTTGATGAAACCGGCACCGAGCTGAGTGAAAATTTCGAGCATTCGCGTATCCTCAGGCGCCGTTTGATTTGCCAACGAAGAAAATTGCGTGTGCGCGTGTCATCTCTTTCAGCCCGTTTGTCGATCCCAACCAACCAGCGACCCTGCAAAATTCCAGTTTCGCCTTTCAGTGTCCGAAAATGGCTTCAAGCTCATCACGCTTCGGCGAGCTTTCTCGATCGGGCCACTAGCTGATTTGAAGCAGGTCCATGATGAATTGCGTGACCTGTTCGAACGGTGGCACGCCCCTGGGCAGGGAAACGTAGACAACCTTCAGGAAAATGAAGGCGAAGACCAAAATTCCGATCGTGCTCGAGGCCCAAATGGCGAGATGATTGCGATTGCCGCCGAGGTACATGAACACGACCAGGAAGATGTAGGAAGCGAGCAGAAACCCGAGGATCGGAACCAGGACGGCATAAGCAAACGTCAGCGCCAACCCACCAAGAAGCATGTAAATGCGCGAGCTCGCGTTCGCACGTCCTGGTTCCTCATCGAGCTCCTCGGCTTCCAGATGCTCTGCGATTCCCTGCACGCTGTTGTGGGCCGACCCGACGATGATCAGCCGGGAAATTTCATATATGCAGACGATCGCGATGATCGCGATGGCAAGCCGCGGCCAGAAATCGGGACCGAGCTGGCCCGGTCTGGCCGGATAGCTGATCGTGCCGGCCATGTGATAAAGCACTGCCGCAATGGCGAGCCCCACAACATAGGGGAGCGCGGCCTTCACTCGCTGCGCCATTCCAAGAAATCCCGTTTGAAGAATTGTCCGCCGGTCGCGCGCATTTCACGCGACCTCAATTCATGACTGTGCCCGCCGCCCAGGAGCAGCGAGCACGGTCAGCGGCCACATCGGACCCGATCAGGATTTGGCGCCCGCGAGCTTCTTCATGTCCTCAAGCTGCTTCTTGATGAACTCACCCGCATGGGACGCATCGATGAAGCTGTTCGGGTCGGCAAACTGGTCCGATAAAAACTTTTTGAATTCTTCCGTCGCCGCAACCTTTGCCAGCCCTTCGGAGAGAACTTTGACGTGTTCCTCCGGCGTGCCCGAGCGAACGACGATCGAGCGGAACTGCGGCAGGGCCACCTCGTAACCCAACTCGTATGAACTCGGCGTATCGGGGAAGTCCGGATGCCTTTTCTCGCCGAATATTATCAGCGGCCGCATCTGCTTGCTCTTGAGGAACTGCCCGACGTCACCTGCCTGCTCGTAGAGAGCATCGGCATGCCCGCCGAGAATGGAAACGTAACGCTCGCTGGGCTTGGAGAAAGGCACCTGGACCACTTTGATGCCTTTTCCCTCGAGATAACGCAGCGTGTAGTCATCGACACTGCCGAAGCCGAGCGTTGCAACTTTCAGCGTTCCCGGTTTCTCTTTGGCTTCTTTCTCGAAATCAGCCCAGCTCTTGAAGCGACTATTATCAGCCACGAAAATGAATGACGGCCCCTGGATCATCACGGCAACCGGCGTGATGTCATCCATCTGCCAGCGCGGCTCGGGGCCCGCCAGCAATGCATGGCTGTCAGCGATGTAGATGGCCATCGAATAACCATCGGCGGGCGCCGCGAGCAGCTTCGCCATCCCGGTGCCGCCTGTCGCGCCCGGAACATTGACGACGGGCACCGAGGTGCCGATTTCCGGCTCCAGCAGCTTGCCTGTCAGCCGCGCCAGCTGATCGGCGCCACCGCCCGGCCCCCACGGCACGATGAACTCGATGGGTCTCGAAGGATATTTGTCGGCGGCGGAAGCATTTGATGGTGCGAGCGCCGCCCCAGCGGCGGCGATGCCAACGCCAATCGTCAAGGCTCGTGCCCAGTTTTTCATTTGTCGTCTCCTCCAGCCAAATGCCGGCCCAATTCGCGGGGCAGCTCCCCGCCGTCCGGCTGAATCGGGCCTCCCACAGGGCGTGCCCGTCTCCTTGTCTGCTCGTACGCCGCAAACCGCCATGGACGCCGAGCCGTTCCGCATGCCGAAAGCAAGCACGCTGTGCGCTATCAGTGGCACGTGGCGCGACGATGTCAACGCTTCGATGCGCAATTTGATGATCGAGAAAATCTGTTGTGCTCTCGACGCGCGCATCCGAGCAAAATTTGGAATGGGGCACTGCCAATTGAGTTTCGGCGCCTACTTTGCGGCCCGAGAATACGAGCTGTTTGCGGGCAGCACGGCGTACTCAGCCTCTGCATGCGCGAAGACGCTCACAACGCAAATGTAAATGAAGCGGGGAACCACTTGCCTGCCACGGAGTTCGTCTTGGCAATGCTGGGCGAGGATTCAGCATCCAGGACTCACAACCGGGATAGGCTGCATGAAAGGCGTTGTCCTATGGCTCTTTGGCGTGCCGATCTCGGTGATTTTACTCTTGTATCTCTTTGGCGTCCTCTGAGTCATCCCCCTTTTGAACCTGGGCGCCAGCTCTCTCAGCCTTCTGATGCGGCGAGCACATCGCGGAGCACCAGCGCAACGTGGCGTGCCTGGCGGCCAGTGCCGTCCTTGATCTGATGCCGGCAGGAGAAGCCGTCGGCAGCGATGGCGCAATCGGCCTCCGCCTTGCGCACCGCCGGCAGCAATGACAGCTCACCCATCGCCATTGAGATGTCGTACGTCTCCGCCGCATAGCCGAACGCACCGGCCATGCCGCAGCAGCTCGATTGGACCACATCGACCGTAAGCCCTTCCACCTGGGAAAGTACCTTGGTGACGGCCGGCATCGCGTTGAACGATTTCTGGTGGCAGTGGCCGTGGAGCAGCAGGTGTCCGGACGACCTTGCGATTGGGCCAGCAAGGCGTCCGGCATCGATCTCGCGCGCAAGGAACTCCTCGAACAGCCAGGCGCATTCGGCTGCCTTCGCGGCCTCCTCTCCCGGAAACAGGGCGGGGATTTCATCCCTCAGCGACAGCAGGCAGGACGGTTCGAGGCCGACGATCGGAACGCCGCGTTCGGTGAAGGGCTTCACCGCGGCGAGCAGCCTCTTCACCTCGGCCCGGGCCTCGTCCGCAAGGCCGGCGGAGAGGAATGTTCGCCCGCAGCAGACAGGTCTCCCGCCACCGACAGGCTCCAGAACGTGCACCCTGTAGCCGAGCCGTTCCAGCACCTCGATGGCGGCGTGGAGGTTTTCGGGCTCGAAGTAAGTGTTGAACGTATCCGCAAACAGCGCCACCTCGCCGACGGTCTGCCCCTGGGGCCGACTTTCACCCCTCGCCCCACCCCGCTTGTGCGCAGATGCAGAGAACGGCCGCATCGTCCAGCGGGGCAGCTTGCGTTTTGCAGCAAAGCCGATCAACCGCTCCGTCAGCCACGCAGCACCGGGGATGACATTGCGCGCGTTCATCAGAGGCGCAAGCCGCGCCGCATAGGGCGCATAGCGCGGCAGATAGGCGATCAGCCGATCACGGAACGACACGCCCCGGCGCTTCGCCGCCGCCGCGAGCACCTCGATCTTCATGCGCGCCATGTCGACCCCGGTCGGGCACTCGCGTCGGCAGGCTTTGCAAGAGACGCAGAGCTTGACGGTTTCCAGCATCTCGTCGCTGGCGAGCGCGCCCGGCCCCAGCTGACCCGAGATCGCAAGGCGCAATGTATTCGCGCGGCCGCGCGTGACATCGCGCTCGTTGCGCGTCACGCGATAGCTCGGGCACATCACGCTGCCGTCGAGCTTTCGGCACTCGCCGTTGTTGTTGCACATCTCGACGGCGCCCTGGAAACCCTTCCCGGCGCCGGGATAGGCCGACCAGTCGAGGACAGTCTCAAACTCCGGTACGTGGTAGCCCGGCTTGTAGCGGAACAGCGTGCGGTCGTTCATGCGTGGAGATCGCACGATTTTGCCGGGATTCATGAGCCCCGTCGGGTCGAATGTGTCCTTCACCTCCTCGAACAACTCGACGGTCTTTCGACCGTACATCATCTCGTGGAACTCGGACCTGACGAGGCCGTCGCCGTGCTCGCCCGAATGCGCGCCCTTGTATTCCTTGACCAGCGCGAACGCCTCCTCGGCGATGGCGCGCATGGTGTTGGCATCCTTCTCGAGCTTGAGATTGAGCACAGGCCGCACATGCAGGCAGCCGACGGATGCGTGCGCGTACCAGGTGCCGCGCGTGCCATACTTCTCGAACACCGCGGTCAGCCGCTCGGTGTAATCGGCAAGGTTCTCGAGCGGAACCGCGCAGTCCTCGATGAAGGAGACGGGTTTCCCCTCGCTCTTCATCGACATCATGATGTTGAGACCGGAGGCACGAACACCCCACACCGCCTTCTGGCCGGCCGCGTCGGCCACCTTCACGACGCTGTCCGGATGCCCGAGATCGCCCATCAGCTCTTCCAGGCGGTCGAGGCGGCGCAGGTTCTCCGCCTGGTCGTCCTCGGCGAACTCGGTGAGCAGCAGCGCATCGGGCTCGCCGCGCACGTAGGTGTCCATCACTGGCCGGAACATGGCGATGTCGCGCGCCAGCTCGATCAGCGTACGGTCGACGACCTCGACCGCCACCGGCCCCAGCTTTACGATGTGCTGCGCGGCCTCCATCGCCTGCCGGAACCTGGGGAAATGGCAGATGCCCAGCGCCTTGTTCTTCGGCTGGCGGGCAAGCTTCACCGCGATGCGCCGCGACAGGGCGAGCGTGCCTTCAGAGCCCACGAGAAGCGTCGCCAGGTTGAGCGGCTTGTTGCCCGGCACCAACGCGTCGATGAGATAGCCCCCAACGCGGCGTGAGACCTCGGGAAAGGCCTGCGCGATGTGCGCGGCTTCCCGCTGCCCGAGGGCAATCAGCCTCCGGAAAAGCGCTTCAGCGTCGCAACCACCGAGGTCCGAAGGATCGATCTCTGCAAACCTCGCCGGCGTACCGTCGGGGAGCAGCGCGTCGATGGCGAGCACGTTGTCCCGCATGATGCCGTAGCGCAGCGAGCGGGTGCCGCAGGAGTTGTTCCCGGTCATGCCACCGAGCGTGGCGCGGCTTGCGGTGGACACGTCGACCGGGAACCACCAGCCGGTCGCCTTGAGTTGCCGGTTCAGCTCGTCGAGCACGATGCCGGGCTCCACGACGCACGTGCCCGCTTCCGGATCGAGCTCGACGAGCCGGTTAAGATACTTCGAGTAGTCGATGACCAGCGATCGCCCGACCGTCTGGCCCGATTGCGATGTGCCGCCGCCGCGCGGAAGCACCGTCACGCCACTTTCCCGCGCGATCTCCAAGGCGGCCCGGACGTCCTCGTCCGTTTTCGGGACAACGACGCCGACCGGCTCGATCTGATAGATCGAGGCGTCCGTCGCGTACCGTCCGCGGCTGAAACGGTCGAACAGCACCTCTCCCTGGATCTCGCGGCGGAGCCGCTCGGCGAGGGCGCGATTGGCGGGTACGTGCACGTTCATCAGGTTTTCCCAGTACGGGCCCATATGGCTTGAACTCGGGTCCGTCGATCGCATACAAGCATCTGAAAGCGCAACAACCCATAGCGCCCCATTGGCGGGCGGGAGAAATCGTCTGATGTCGAATGTGCCGCGTCGCGCCGGCCGCCATTTTCTGCAGATCCCCGGACCGACACCCGTACCCGATCGTATCCTGCGGGCAATCTCGCTGCCGACCATCGACCATCGCGGCCCGGAGTTTCAGGCGCTCGGCAAGCGGGTGCTGGAAGGCATCAAGAGCATCTTCAAGACGACCGGGCCGGTGTTCATCTATCCGGCGTCCGGCACGGGCGCGTGGGAGGCGTCGCTCGCCAACACCCTGTCTCCGGGTGATCAGGTTCTGATGTTCGAGACGGGCCACTTCGCCACGCTCTGGAAGAAGATGGCGGAAAAGCTCGGCCTCAAGCCGGAATTCATCCCGTCCGACTGGCGCTCCGGCGTCGATGCCGCCGCCATTGAGGCGCGGCTGCGCGAGGACAAGGCGCACGCCATCAAAGCGGTGTGCGTTGTGCACAACGAGACCTCGACGGGCGTCACGTCCAAAATCGCTCAGGTTCGCAAGGCGATCGATGCCGCGAACCATCCTGCGCTGCTGATGGTCGACACCATTTCCTCGCTTGCGTCGATCGACTACCGCCACGACGAGTGGGGCGTCGACGTCACGGTGTCCGGGTCCCAGAAGGGCCTGATGCTGCCGCCGGGGCTGTCGTTCACAGCCGTTTCGGAAAAGGCGCTGAAGGCGTCCGAATCGTCGCGGCTGCCGAAGCTGTTCTGGTCGTGGGCCGAGATGGCGCCGCACAACAAGAACGGCTTCTTCCCGTACACGCCGGGCACCAATCTGCTCTACGGCCTCGCAGAAGCCATCGACATGCTGCACGAGGAAGGTCTCGAACGCGTTTTCGCGCGCCACGATCGGCATGCGGAGGCGACACGGCGGGCCGTTCGGGCGTGGGGGCTGGAGATCCTCTGCCGCGACCCGGCCTGCTACTCTTCCTCACTCACTGCCGTGCTGATGCCCGAAGGGCATGATGCCGACCGTTTCCGGCAGATCGTGCTCGAGCATTTCGACATGTCGCTCGGCACAGGGCTGTCGAAGCTCGCGGGCAAGGTGTTCCGAATCGGCCATCTCGGCGACACCAACGACCTGACCATCATCGGCGCACTCGCCGGAGTCGAAATGGGCCTCGGGCTTGCGGGCGTGCCGCACAAGACAGGGGGCGTGCTCGCCGCGATGGACTATCTGCGCAGCACGAGCCGGAGCGTATAATCCGGTAGCGTCGTGATAGGAAAATCCCCCGATACCCGCCGCAGTTGTTCCGAACGAATTTCTCGACCGTGGCTGGAATTCTGGCGCGCCTCGCAGCCGGGACGTGGACGCGAAAGTCGTCAAATCATGGATTTTCGTGACGGCTTATCTCATGCTCGCTAGTATGCCTAGCAGAGCCCTGCAACGGGCCGGTGCAACAAGGATCGGAGGAGGACCCCAAGCATGCTTTTCAGAACATCCCTAGCTGCGCTCGCAGCCGTCCTGCTGTCCGCCAGCGGCGCGGTCGCGCAGATCGAGCTGAAGCTCGGTCACGTGGCAGAGCCCGGTTCGCTCATCGCGCAGTCCGCCGACGAATTCGCCAGGCGCGCCAATGAGAAGCTCGGCGACAAGGCGAAGATCACGGTCTATCCCTCGAGTCAGCTCGGCAGCGACCGGGACATGTACCAGAAATTGAAGCTAAATCAGCTTCAGCTCTGGATCCCGTCAACGATCATGTCGTCCATCGCCGACGAGTTCGGCGTGTTCGAGCTGCCCTACATCATCAAAAGCCGCGAGCACATGAAGCTGGTGATGGAAAAGCTCGGCGACAAGTATTTCATCCCTGCCGCCAAGGCCAAGGGCGTGCTCGTTCTCGGTCAGTGGGAGAACGGCTTCCGGCACATCACCAACAATGTACGTCCCATCGTCAAGCCCGAGGACCTCAAGGGCATCAAGCTGCGTGTTCCCGCTGGCGAGTGGCGCATCAAGATGTTCAAGGCCTACGGCGCCAACCCGACGCCAATGGCCTACAGCGAGGTGTTCACGGCTTTGAAGACGGGCGTAATGGACGGCCAGGAGAACCCCTACCCGCAGATCTGGGGCGGCAAGTTCTACGAGGTGCAGAAATACATCTCGCTCTCCGGCCACGTCTTCACGCCGGCCTGGCTCGTCGCCTCGCCGACCCACTTCGCCAAGCTGCCTGAGGATGTGCAGAAGAGCATCTCCGAGGCGGCGAAGGAAACCGAAGAGTACGTCCGCGAGCTTGCGGCCAAGCTCGACAACGAGCTGCTCGAGAAGATGACCAGTGCCTCGGAGATGAAGGCAAACGAGGTCGACAAGGACGCCTTCATCGCCCAGTCCGGCGCGGTGTACGAGGAGTTCGGCAAGTCGGTCAAGAACGGCGCCGAGATGGTCAAGGAAATCCAAGCCCTGGCGCAATAAGTTCGGCCAGCTCGGGCCCCTGCTGCTGAGGACTGCGGCAGGGGCCGTCTGCTATGGAAAAGTAGTTGAGGACGCGCACGCGCCTCTCCCCATTCCACCACTCCCGATCAGATTAAAGCAGTCCCTGATGAACAGCCTGCGCCGAACTCTCGATACACTGCTGCAATGGACCGTCATTTTCCTGATGGTCATGCTCACGGTGATCGTCATTCTTGCTGTCTTCGCCCGGAAGCTCGGGGCTTCATTCGTCTGGTATGACGAAGTTTCCTCCGTGATGCTCGCATGGGTCACCTATTACGCTGCGGCATACGCCGCATTGAAGCGGGCGCATATCGGGTTCGATGGGGTGCTTTTGCGGTTGCCGCTCACGGCGCGAAAAATCGCGGTCGTGATCGGGGAAGTCCTCGTCATCGGCTTTTTTCTGCTGCTCACATGGGCTGGCCTCGAGGTGATCTCGGTCGTCGGCGGTGACACCCTCGTAAGCCTCACCTGGATGCCTATTGCCGTAACGCAGTCGGTCATCCCCATCGGTGGAGCACTTTTCATCATCTGCGAGCTCGTGAGTCTGCCCGATTACTGGCGGAACGTCATATCCGGCCGCTCGTCAGAACACCCCGAATACGTTCCCGAGAGCACGTAATCCGATGCTGCTGTTCATCATGTTCATCGCCATGCTGGCGATGATCCTCATCAACGTACCGATTGCCATTGCCCTAGCCATCTCTGCCGTCATCGGCATCGCTGCGACGAATGGCACCGATAACCTCATCTCGGTCGGCATCGAGATGTACCGCGGGGCAACGAGCTTCTCACTCATTGCCATTCCGATGTTCGTGCTGGCGGGCGCCATCATGAACGCGGGTGGGATTTCTCGGCGGCTGATTTCGTTCGTTTCTTCGCTGATCGGCTTCGTCAGGGGTGGGCTCGCGATGGTGAACGTCGGCGTTTCGCTGATCTTCGCCGAGATCTCCGGCAGCGCCGTCGCGGACGTGGCCGCCCTGGGATCGGTCATGATCCCGGAAATGAAGCGCAAGGGCTATTCCAAGGAATTCGCCGCTGCGGTGACTTCGTCATCGGCATCGCTCGCCATCATCATTCCGCCCTCGATCCCGATGATCCTGTACGCAATTTCGGCGGGCACCTCGATCGAGCAGCTCTTTATTGCTGGTTTCATACCCGGCGTGATTGGCGGCCTGTTGCTGATGGTCGTCTGCTATGTCTTCGCCCGAAAGTACGATTTCCCTGTCGAGGAAGCGTTTGGTCTCGCGAACCTGAAGAAGACGTTCATCGACGCCATCCCGACCTTGTTGCTGCCCATCATCATCCTCGGTGGCATCTTCTCGGGCCTCGCCACCGCTACTGAGGCCGCAGGCCTTGCTGTTCTGGCCGCAATCCTCGTCGCGCTCTGGTACGGGGAGCTCGAGTTCAAGCTGCTCAAGTCCGCCATGCTCGACGGTGCCGTGCAGACGGCGGTCGTCATGCTGCTGGTCGCAGCCTCGATTTTGATGGGCGACTTCCTGACGGTCGCCCGCGTGCCGCAGGACCTCGCTCAGTGGATCGCGTCAGTTTCGAGCAATCAATACGTGATCCTGTTCATGCTCAATATTTTCTTCCTGATATTGGGCTTCTTCCTGCACTCGGCTGCGGCGATCATCCTGGTCGTGCCGATCATCGTGCCGCTCATGAACACGGTCGGCATCGACCCGGTCCACTTTGGCTTGGTGGTGACTCTTAATCTGGCCATCGGTCAGCAGACCCCGCCGGTGGCGAGTGTCCTGATCACGGCCTGCTCGATTGCCAAATCCGACGTCTGGGAGACATCCAAGGTCAACATCTGGTTCGTCCTAGTGCTGCTGTTCGTGCTGTTCCTGTGCACCTATGTGCCGGCCATCCCGATGTTCCTGGTCGACCTTTTCTATCCCAACCGGATCTGACGTCGGCTCAACGCGGCCCCGATGCCGGGGAAGCAGCGGACACGCCGGGCTCTTGCAGCCGGGCGCGCGAACCAACCTCATTCTCGATGGTTGTCTCGGACATACAGGCCCATTGGCCTATTCCGATGGATCAGGAGAATGCCACGATGACCATGACGCGAGAGGACGTCGTGCGCGTCCTCGGACCTGTCGATGAGACCCTGATCGTCGAGATCATCGGCACCGGGGCCAGCCCCGAGGAGCTGGAGGAGGCATTCGCCTGGCTGAATGCCGACGATGTCATCGGCCGCGAACTCCGCCGCCAGCCGAGCGGCAAGGTTGCCGAGCTGTGCGAAATCCTGGAGCGCGAAGAGGAAGAACCTGACTGGATGTGAGTTGCGCGTCCGTCTCAGGCCTTGTCGCCGATGAGATGGTTCTGCACGCCGTGCGGCGACAGTCTCGGCCGCACGCTGGAGATGCGCCCGGTGGTGACTCCCGCCCAGCCGATTTCGCCGGAAAGCCGCCCGTACTCGATCTTGGGGCACCGGTTCATGATGACCTGCAGCCCGGCAGCCTCCGCCTCCGCCGCAGCCTGGTCGTTTCGCACGCCGAGCTGCATCCAGACCACGCGAACACCGAGGCGATCCTTCTGCGCGATGGCTTCCCGCGTGATCTCGAGCGCCGCCTCCGAATTGCGGAAGATATCGACGATCCGGATCGGCGGGGGCACATCCGCGAGGGTCGCATACACCGTCTGGCCCAGGATCTGCTGGCCCGCGAGCCCGACGTTGACCGGAACCACGCGGTAGCCCTTACCCAGCATGTACTTCATGGCGAAGTAGCTCGGCCGGCTGGTATTGGCGCTGGCGCCCACCATGGCGATCGAGCTGTTCTCGCGCAGAATGGTTGCGATGAGGTCGTCGGAATAGCTGTCGTGGGCCATCAGGCTGTTCTCGAAGGCAAATCGGCGTCATCCGGCAGAGAAACACGCCCTGCCGCATCGAGCGGAAAGAAAGGATTGTAGGCGACTTCCCAAAGGTGTCCGTCCGGATCGGCAAAATAGCCGCAATAGCCGCCCCAGAAAACCTTCTGTCCCGGCTTCACGAGCCGGCCGCCGCTGGCGACCGCCTGGGACAGCGCTTCATCCACCTCGCCTTCGCTGGCGACGTTCCAAGCGAGTGCGACGCCGGCAAAGCCGGACCCGTCGGGAGAAACACCCGCATCGGCTGCGAGCGCATCGCGTCCGAAAAGAGCCAGGACGACGTTTCCGAGCTGGAAGAAGGTGACTGAGTCCTCGCTCACGCTGGATGCGGTGAGGCCCATCGCCTCGTAAAAGCGCCGCGCACGGGCGACATCAGCGACGCCGAGCGTCACGAGGCTCAATCGGAGCTGCACGAATTCAGCACCCTTTCCACTCTGGGGGCCGCTTCTCGATGAAAGCGCAGATCCCCTCGGCCGCGTCGCGCGCCATCATGTTCTTGACCATCACGTCCGCAGCATAGGCGTAAGCCTCGGCCGTTGGCAGCTCGATCTGCCGATAGAAGGCCTCCTTGCCGATCGCGACGGTGAGGGAGGACTTCGACGCGATCACACCTGCCATGGCGAGCGCCTCGTCCATCACGCGGCCCCGCGGCACGACGCGGTTGACGAGCCCGTACTCTGCCGCGGCCTCCGCCGACAGCATCTCGCCGAGCAGCAGCATCTCCATCGCCCGCTTCCGCGGCACGTTGCGCGACAAAGCCACCATCGGCGTCGAGCAGAAGAGGCCGATGTTGACGCCTGGTGTCGCGAACTGGACCTCGTCTGCGGCCACAGCCAGGTCGCACGTGGCGACGAGCTGGCATCCCGCGGCCGTCGCGGTGCCCTGGACGGCCGCAATGAAGGGCTTCGGCGACCTGAGGATCGCCTGCATGACCCCGGAGCAGGTGTCCATGGCCGTTCGGTAGAACGCCAATCCGCCGTCGGTGTCGGCGCGATGAGCCGTAAGCTCCTTCAGATCATGACCCGCAGAGAACGCCGGCCCGTTCGCCGCGAGAACGACGGCACGCACCTCAGCGTCGGCCGAGATCCGTTCGATGGCGGCACCGAGAGCCCGCAACAGCTCCAGCGACAGGCTGTTGCGGGCTTGCGGCCGATTGAGAGTCAGGATCGCAACGGCCCCTTTCCGCTCCTCGAGCAGAATGGCTGCGGTCTTGCTCGCCTCAACGCGCTCCTGCATTCCGAATTCGATCTACTGCAGCGCCTTGTCTATCTCGGCGCGGTACTTCTTTACGATCTCGATGTTCTCAGGATGCTCCAGGGCCGGAGTCGTTTCCAGTGCCTCCTCCATCTCCTTGAGCATCTGCTGCTTCTCCTTCTCGGGGATCGACTTGTCGGCCTTGATCTCCTCGATCTCCTTCTTGATCGACTCGACCGGGTCCGTGTACTCGCCGGTCTCCGGATCGATGCCGGCGATCACCATTGAGACGTTGGCGGCTACCTGGTCGAGCTCATCGAAGTTGGCGAAACCATTCTTCTTGGCTATGGCCTCGAGCTCCGCCTGGACCTTCTCATCCGGCTCCTCCGAATCGCTCTGCAGTTTATCCGAAATCTTGTTGAGCTCGGCCTGCGCCTTAATGAAGCTCTGGACCTGCTTCTCGGTGAGCTTGATCTGCTTGAACTCGTATTCCTCTGCCGCGGCCGGGCTCAGCAGGAAGGCTAACGCAAACGCGAGAATTGACACTGAACGAAGCATCTGGACCAAACGGGGTGACATGAGCATCCCTCCCACCATTCCCCTGAACCTCAGCGGAGGCTAATAGTCGGCTTCGGCGAATTGATAGCAGAATCGAGACGATATTAGGAATGGCAAACGAAGTGGCTGCCCGCGAGCGCCTGACGAAGGAACAGGTGATGGCGCTGGTGGATGAACATTTTCCTCAGGTGCACGAAGGGAACGGACGCGTGAGCCTGGAGTTCCTGGGTCCCATGACCGCTCACGTTCGCATGGCGCATGATCCGCGCTCGATCCGGCCGGGCGGCACGGTGTCGGGCCCCGCCATGTTCAAGCTGGCGGATTTCTCCGTCTACGCGATGATACTTGGCGAGCTCGGGGCGCAGGCACTGCAGGCGGTTACGACCAGCATGACAATGAACTTCCTCACCCGGCCGCAGCCCGGCGACTTGATCGCCAAGGCGCGCCTGCTCAAGCTGGGCCGGCGCCTGGCCGTCGCAGAAGCCGAGATCTATTCGGCCGACGCACCGGAGATGGTGGCTCATGCGACCGCGACGTATGCACTGCCGCCGGAGAAGGGCGTGTGAGGGGTGAACTCGTGAAATCGTCAGGTCGTGAAGTCGTCGGGCTGGGCACAGAAGAGATTTACGGTAATATATTACCGCTTATGCTACAGCACTGAAAACATTGATTTTTTCTGATCGACCAGAGAAAGATGTTGACGCCGGTTCTCCGCTCACCTATCAACGCGTCGAACGCGTGCCAGCGATAGCTGAACGCCTTACGATTCCGGTTTCCCTGGAGCCACCGACATGAAAACCTACGTCGCCAAGCCCGGCGAGGTGGAGAAAAAATGGGTTTTGATCGACGCTGAGGGCCTCGTCGTGGGCCGGCTCGCGGCGCTCATTGCCACCCGCCTCAAAGGCAAGCACAAGCCGACCTACACGCCGCACGTCGACATGGGCGACAACGTGATCGTCGTCAACGCCGAGAAGGCCGTGTTCACCGGCAACAAGTACAACGACAAGATCTACTACCGGCACACCGGCTATCCGGGCGGCATCAAGGCCCGCACGCCGCGCATGATCATGGAAGGCAAGTTTCCCGAGCGCGTGATCGAGCTTGCCGTTGGCCGCATGCTTGCCCGCGGGCCGCTGCAGCGCAAGCTCATGCGTAATCTCAGGGTCTACAAGGGCCCCGAGCATCCGCATGTGGCCCAGAACCCCGAAGTGCTCGATGTCGCCAAGCTCAACAGAAAGAATGTGAGGGCCTGATTCCCATGGCCACCGATACCACCAAGTCGCTGGAAGATCTCGGAACACTCACGGGCAGTACGCCCGAGGCCGGCGCCGCTCCCGTCCACGTGCAGAAGCTCGATCAGTATGGTCGCGCTTACGCCACCGGCAAGCGGAAGGACGCGATCGCGCGCGTTTGGCTGAAACCTGGCCACGGCAAGATCACCGTCAACGACAAGGACTTTGCGCAGTACTTCGCCCGTCCGGTGCTGCAGATGCTGCTGAAGCAGCCGCTGAACGCCGCCAACCGCGCCGACGAGTACGACATCGTCGCCACCGTCTCCGGCGGCGGGTTGTCGGGTCAGGCTGGTGCCGTCCGCCATGGCATCTCGAAGGCGCTGACCTACTATGAGCCAGAGCTGCGCAGCGTGCTGAAGAAGGGCGGCTTCCTCACCCGCGACAGCCGCACCGTCGAGCGCAAGAAGTACGGCCGGGCAAAGGCGCGCCGCAGCTTCCAGTTCTCGAAGCGCTGATCCGCCTCGGCAGCATTGCAACCGTGTCATCCCGGGCCCTGCGCCCGGGATTCGACTTGCCGCCAACGCCCAAGCTGGCATTGCGACACGATCAGCGCCGGCCAGTTGGCCGTTGACACCTCCCCTCCCCCTGCCACATATGTCGCGCATGACGAGTGGCCATTTCGAGAACCTGCGCCGACGCCGCCGCGAGCTCCTCCCGCGGTTGCGATGACGGCCGACTTTCGTCCGGTGTCGTGAGCCGCGCCGTTCCGCGCGGCTTTTTTGTGTCCTGTCCCAGGATTGCATGCCCCACAGGAGGTGCACGCGATGTCATCAGCTTCGCCAGCGCAGACCAGCAGCAGCCATAGCCGCAAGCCAACCGTGTTCATCGACGGTGAGGCCGGCACCACCGGCCTCGGCATCGCCGAGCGGCTCCGCGCCATACCCGCCATCGAGCTCCGCAGCATCGCGCCCGAGAGGCGCAAAGACCTCGAAGCCAAGCGTGCCCTGCTCAGGGAAGTGGACCTCGTCGTGCTGTGTCTGCCCGATGACGCGGCCCGCGAGACGGTCGCCATGGCCGATACGCTGCCCGACGGCGGCCCGCGGATCGTCGATGCCTCGACCGCGCACCGTGTCGCGCCAGGCTGGGTTTATGGATTTCCCGAGATGGATGCCGGCCAGCGGGACGCCATCCGCAGCGCGCGCCGGGTCGCCAATCCCGGCTGCTATCCCACAGGGGTCATCGCGCTCATTCGGCCGCTCGTCGCCGCGGGGCTGCTGCCACAGGACTACCCCCTCACCATAAACGCCGTCTCTGGATACTCGGGTGGCGGCAAGACCATGATCGAGGCCTACGAAAGCGGCCGCGCCCCGGCGTTCGAGCTCTATGGCCTCGGCCTCGAGCACAAGCATCTGCCGGAAATGCAAGCCTACTCGCTGCTCTCCCGGCGGCCGATCTTCGTGCCGAGCGTCGCAAATTTTCGGCAGGGAATGCTGGTGAGCGTACCGCTTCACCTGGACTCGTTGCCGGGCAAGCCGACCCCGGCCGACATCGAGGCCGTGCTCAGCGCCCACTTTGCGGGATCCGGTCTGGTGACGGTGGTGCCCTCCTCCGACGGCTCGGTGCGGAGCGGGCGCCTCGAACCGCAGGCGCTCAACAACACGGATAAGCTGGAGCTTCGCGTGTTTGGCAACGAGGCACGCGGGCAAGCCGTGCTGGTCGCCCGCCTCGACAACCTCGGCAAGGGCGCGTCAGGTGCGGCCGTTCAGAACATTCAGCTGATGCTCGGGCTCGCCGAGTAGCTGCCGGAGACCGCCTTACCAACGGCCGGCGCGCGCATCACAGCATGTGCGTGCCGCACAGCCAGGATCAGCACGATCGCCGCGCCTGCCTGATGTGCAAGGCCAAGCCAGAGCGGCACGACTTCGAGAAGCGTCCAGATGCCAAGCCCGGCCTGAACGAAGATCCCGAGCGCCAGGATTCCGGCCGAGCGCGTCAGCGCCTCGTCATCGGCTGTCCTCAAGATCCAGACGAACTGGGTGAGCGCCAAGCCCGCGAGCAGATAGGCCACCATCCGGTGGTTGAACTGTATGGTCGTGATGTTCTCGAAAATGTTCAGCCACCAGGGCGACAGCGTGCCGAGCCCTTCGGGAATGAATCGCCCGTCCATCAGCGGCCACGTGTTGTAGGTGAGGCCCGCATTATGGCCGGCAACGAAGGCCCCAAGCAGCGACTGCAGGAGAACGAGACCGACCAGGGTCGCCGCCAGCCGCTTCTGTCCCCGCGTCACCGTGCGCAGCCGCACCGATCCGCTCTCCTTTCTCAGATCGAGCGCCAGCCAGACGATGCAGGCCAGGATGATCAATGCGACGATCAAATGCAGCGCGAGCCGGAACGGGCTGACATCGATCCGGTCGACCAAGCCCGACTTCACCATGAACCAGCCGACGAAACCCTGCACAGCGCCGAGCGCCAGAACACCCGCGAGCTTCAGCGGCGTGCCTTTCGGCAGCCGCCCCGCCGCCCAGAACCAGAGAAACGGGATCGCAAATGCGACTCCGATGAAGCGTCCCAGAAAGCGATGTGCCCACTCCCACCAGTAAATGAACTGGAACTCCTCGAGGCTCATCCCCTTGTTGACGAGCTGATACTGGGGAATCTGCTGGTACTTGGCGAAGGCCTCGTGCCAATCGGCCTCGCTGAGAGGCGGAATGGCGCCGAGCAGAGGTTGCCATTCGGTGATCGACAGGCCGGAGTCGGTGAGCCGCGTCGCGCCGCCGACCACGACCATGGCGACAATCAGCGCGGCCATGAAATAAAGCCACGCCCTGACGGCGCGGGTGTCAGGCTCGCGCTCTCGGATCACCGCGGCTGTGTGCGCTACCTGCGGCTCGGGCATGTGTCGATCTTTCCCGAAAATGACTGGCCGATTTCTGATAGTAGGGGCCCTCAGCTCAAGCAATGCGCCCAGTCGGCGCGGTGATCGCAGAGACCCACGGAGAAAGCATCAAGGTGAATATCCGCACCCGCAAGTTTATCGGCGCTATCCTGCTCATGATCTTCATTGCGATCTACGCGCTCCTCGTCATGGCGGTCGCGATCGTGCTGCAGGTCAATTCCAGCAAGTGGGTCGAGGTCGTGTTCTACGTCGTCGGCGGCTTGGCCTGGGTCGTGCCGGCTGCCCTCCTGGTCCGCTGGATGTCGCGCCCTGACGAGGCCGGGGAAGCTGATGGAGCCCCGGAACGAGCCGGACGCCGGGCCTGAGACCACTTTCACGCAAGCCGCGTCTGCAGTGCGGGCGACGGTGTGATTGGCTGCGCTTTCTGTCGCGGCCGCTCCACGCGCAGCACATGGATGTCGCTCACCTCGAACCCGAGGAACCGGTCGAAACTCGCCGTCAGAATCCCGGCAGGCCGTCCGGCCTCGCCGACCGAGATGCATGCGTCGAACCGGCCTTCGAGCACCTCGAACAGAACCCGCGCTTCGCCATGCTCGGCCAGGACGACGATGTGATCGTAGACCTCATCCAGCGTGTCGAGCACGAGGCTGAGGAGATTGGGATCGAGCGCCGCCTTCTCATCACGCAACGCCGAGCCCGCCGCGATGGCATGGGCGGGGCTGCCCGGCAGGCGGGAGATGATCTCTTCGAACGAGGCACGCCCTTCGAGGAGATCATTGAACCCCAAAGTCCCCTGCATTGCCGGCGCTCCCGACACCTCGCCTCCGGTCCTGCTCCATCTGACGAGCACCACGCGGCGCCCGCCGGCGGTGAGAGCGTCCGCCAGCGCCAAAGCCTCGGCTGTGGCATCGATATCGGGCTCCTCGCCTGCAACCATCGTACGGCAACCGCGATCGGCAGCGGGAAGGGCAAGCAGATGATCCGCCACTGCAATCGGCGAACGCAGCTTGCGGAAGCCGAGGGCGGCGGCGTTGTTCTCCTCTGCCGCGGTTAGGTCCTCCACAGGTTGCCTGCCCCGCCGCGGCGTCGTGTGGATCGCCTCGCGCAGCGCTATGCCGCCGAGGCCCAGGAGCAACATGAGGACCATGGCTAGGATGGCCATCGGACCCTTGCGCGGGAAAACCGGCTTTTCCGGCGCCTCCGCCCACAACACATCGTGAATGCTGGTCGGTTTCGATTCCGACGCAGAGGGCTGAGGCGACCACAGGCCGGCGAGGTAGACTTCGACCAGGCGGTTCACGAAACGCGCAGCAAGTTGTGGATCGGACGCCGTGAAGCTCACCCGGATCGTGCCGTCACCGGCCATGCTCACGGAATATTTCTCGTAGACGGCAGCGAGCACGCGCTCATCCTGGTCCTGAAGCCGCTGTAGAGGCCCGGATCTGTCGGACCAGAACTGCGACAGGATCGGTATGCTTCCGCGCTTCTTCCCACTGAATTCCGGCACTCTCTTGAGCCCGAGCTCGGTCGCGACTTCGAAAAGCCGGATCGGGTCCTTCAGCGCCTTGAGATGAGCTTCAAGATCGCTGTGCGCAGCGGAGTTCTCGTCGGGCAGGAGCCGCGCCTCCGCGACGTAGCGCGGGGTTATCCAGGACTGCGCCAGGAACGTCGCGAGCCCCGCCGCGATCATCGCCAGCAGGAGCTGTGGCAACAGTCGCCTCACCGCCTGCAGAAAGGCGATGCCGAATAGACCGGAGGTCTGATTGGCAGTGGGGGGCATGATGCAGCACGTCCGCGCGGCCAGAGGTGATACTGTTGGCCGTTCAATAAAGGCGGACGTGCGTAACGAATTTGTTAAAGTTCTAGAGGTTAGCCCGGCTCGCTGCGACGCAGATGCAATCTTATGGCACTTAAGCGTTGATGCGGCTACGCTGCCGCAGGACGGGTACGGTGCACCTCTGGCACGGCCGTGCCGATCATGCAGTCGCGCGTGACGATCTCCGCGAGTTGCTCTTCGCTCCAGCCGTCAGTCCCATCAGGCCGTCGCGGCAGTACGAGATAACGCAAATCCGCCGTCGAATCATGGACGCGCACCTCGGTATCGGCTGGAAGCACGAGGCCGAACTCCTTGAGTACGCCTCGCGGGTCAACCACCACGCGCGAGCGATAGGCCAAGCTCTTGTACCAGGCCGGCGGAATGCCCAGCAGCAGCTTCGGATAGCAGGAGCAGAGCGTGCAGACCACGACATTGTGCACGTCCGGCGTGTTCTCGACGGTACGGAAATCGGCCAGGGTGCCGATGTCGATCCCGAGCTCAGCCAGCGCCGCGCGCGTGTTTTCCAGAAGGCGCGTCTTGTAGGCCGGATCGACCCAGGCGCGCGCGACGACCTTCGCCCCGAGCGCCGGCGTGCGGCTGTCCATGAGGTCGACCTGGGCGCTGATCTCATCCGCCGTCAGCACACCCTTTTCGATCAGCAGCTCGCGGATCGCCCGCTCGAGCACCTCGTAAGGTGAAGCCGGATCAGCATCGTGATCGCGTTGTGGCGGGTGCCGATGCGGTTGCCCGTCGCCATGTGCATGGTCGTGGTCGTGATCGTGATCATGGTCGTCATGCGGCGGCATGGCTGTCGCTCCTTGCCTCACCATCGGCCCTGATGAGCCAGTGCTCATAAATGTCGGCCTCGAGCTGATCTTGCGGACTCCCCGCATATCCCGCCCAGAGATCGGATTGCCTGAAGCGCACCTTGTAGAGAACCTGCCGCGGAAGTCCCGGTTTGTGATACGCAAGTTTCTCGGGATCATGAAAGGCGCCGTGCACGCTGGCGATGACGCCTGTTTTCCCGCGCAGGTACCAAGGCGTCCGGCAATGGCCGAGCGCCATTCTATCATCGACCCGGACCAGATCGCCCGGCCGGAAGCGCGGAGCAATCTCCATCAGATCGGCGACTCCATCGTGTCCCAAGGCACGGAACCGCCGACGAGCTCGCGCCCGGCGGCACGCATGGCCGCCTCGACGGCCGCGACCTTGCTCTCGATTTCGGCTCTGGTCAGCACTTCCTGCTCGACGAGCAGGTTGCGGATGGCCCGGATCCACTTCTCGTAGTAGGCGGTCGAATCGTACTGCTGCTGGCCGTAATCCTCGATGACGCGGCGCAGGGCATCGACCTTGAACGCGCCTTTTTTCGGGCCGGTCAACAGGACCAGCATGGCGTCGACCCGCTTTTCCCAGAGCGCCAGATCGTGCTCGGTGCGATCGATCGGGCCGAAATCCAAACCACCGACGTCGTGTGCGGCACGCCCTCCCGCGTCGCGGCGCAGCTCGGTCTTTCGCTTCGGTTGATTCATTTTGGTTCTCCGCGCCTGGTCGGCCATTGGTGGCACAACAGCAAGAGCTCTGTCCTTTTCGAGTTAGCTACGACTCAGAAGTCGCGTCAAGCTTCCCACCTGCACCTGTGCTAGCCGCGGATCGCCTGGACGGAACGACGGGAATTCGGCTTACCGCCTCTGCCCTCGTGCAACTCAACTCTTGGCCTCTCTCCGGAAAGCACGAACAGCCACCATCCTGACCAGCTCGGCGCCGGAGCCTGCCAGCAGCCCCCAGAAAGGATCAGCCCATAGAGTGACGGCGGCGGTCGTGGCGATCACCGGCCAGCAGGAGGGCTTCGAATCGAAGAGCCGCTTGGTAAGTGCCAGCTCGCCCGAGGCGATCAGCAGAAGGGCCCCGAGCCCGGCGACAGGGATGGCAGCGAGCACCGCCAAGCCGCCAGCGCCGGGCAAGAACGCAGCTGCGATGAGGACAAGGCCAAGGCTCAGCGGTGCCGCGCCGGTGCGAGCGCCGAAGCGGTAGTGAGCTGCAAGCCCCCCTGCCCCATGGCACATCGGCAAAGCGCCGAACGGCGTGAGAAGGAGGTTGGCGAGACCGCTTGTCAAAGACAACCGCGCTGGCGTCACGTGCTTGGCCCGGTCCTCGAAGTAATCAGCCGCGACAAGGGCCGTCAGCAGGATGGCGTTGGTGAACGTCAAAGGGAGCTGCGGTAGAACGAGCACGGAAAGAGCGTGCTCCACTTCGTCGAAGGTGGGCAGCGACGGGACCGGGATCGAAACGGAAGTCGCATTTGCCAGCTCGATGCCGGGGGCGCCGAGGAGATATCCCAGGACCAAGGCAACCGTCAGCGCGATGATCGCGGAGGGATAGCGGGGCAAAAATAAAAGTGCGACGAGGGATCCGGCGGTCACGGCCGCAACGACCGGCTGGGTCGCCATCAGATCGAGGCTTACGAGCGCGAGCGCCAGGCCCAGCCCGAGCTGCAGCCCGGCAAGAACGGACTGGGGCACGAGGCGAGCAAGCCAGCTGATCCATCCGGTCAACCCGAGCACCAGCAGCGTCAATCCGATCAGGACACCGCTCGACGCGAGCGTCGCGGGGCTGATCTCGGTCGTGAGCATCACCGCGACGACGGCCTTCATGGGCTGCACAGGAATGGGCAGCCGGTAGTGGATGGCGGTTGCCAGATAGAACAGGCCGAAGCCCAGCAGCACGGGAGCAGGCGCCAGTCCGGCCACGGCAATAGCGCCAAGCATCAGAGGCAGCAGCGTACCGAGATCGCCGAGCGCGCCGCTCAGCTCCCGCACACTAAAGACGAACTGTTGACCTCTCGAAGCCATCTCGCCGGCTGCTTGCTGCCTGGCATCGCCCTTGGCGTCGCATGCGGAACGCCGGTTGCCTGCCGAACCGCTCGCGACGGGGGAAAGGATGACTGCACCTTGCGGCAAAGTCCACCCCGCAACAGCCCTTGCCGCCAGCGTCCTTATCCTGCGGCTGGCTGTCGGCGAGCCGCCGCCCGACAGTCTTCCTTACTTTTCGGACGGCCGGCGCTGGCAAATCAGAAAAAGGAGATCAGTCGGCCTGGAAGTTTGGCCGCATGGCCCAACCGAGATGACCCCCATCTAGCCCCGCGCGAGACGGGTTGCCCGCCAAATGCGCTCGATATGCTCCCGCCTAGATGGCGAGGTATTCGTCCCGAAGCTCCGGGTTGTCGAGCAGCTCTTTCGCACTTCCCGTAAAGACGATCTCGCCCGAATCGAGAATGGCGGCGCGATCGGACATCCGCAAAGCAGCGACGGCGTTCTGCTCGACGATGATGGTCGTGATGCCGAGATCCCGGATGCCGTACAGAATCCGCTCGATTTCCTGCACGATGACTGGAGCCAATCCTTCGTAAGGCTCGTCGAGCAACAGGAGCTTGACCTCTCGTGACAGCGCGCGTGCGACTGCCAGCATCTGCTGCTCCCCCCCGGAAAGGGTGACTCCTTCCTGGTTTCGCCGCTCCGCCAGGCGCGGAAAATGCGTATAGACCTTTTCGAGATCCCAGCCGTGGCCCGGGGCGACCTGGGCGAGGATCAGGTTTTCCTCGACCGTCATGCCAGGGATGATCCGCCGATCCTCGGGAACGAGCTGAATCCCGTTCTGCGCTGCCTGGAACGACTTCATCGTGTGGATCGGCTTACCTTCGAGCCAGATTTCGCCCGCACGCAATTCCGGCTGGCCGGTCCGGGCGATCGTACGCAAGGTCGACGTCTTGCCGGCACCGTTTCTGCCGAGGAGCGCCAGGATTTGGCCTTTGCCCAGCTCCAGCGACACCCCCTGCACGATGTAGCTCTCGCCGTAATACGCATGGACATTGCGCATCGCGAAGAAGTCGCCGGCGGCATCGATGGCGGTTGTGACCGCAGGGGGCCTTTCAATGGCTGCAACGGTCATTCCAGAGCACTCCCCAAGTAGGCTTCCTTCACACGCGGATCATCCTTTATCTCCGCCGGCTGCCCCGAGGCGATGATCCGCCCATGCGCCAGCACGGTTATCCGGTCTGCCAGCGAGAAGACGACGTGCATGTCGTGCTCGATGATCACCTTCGTCATTCCGCGGGATTTTATCTTCCGGAGGAGATCTATGGTCTTGTTCGTGTCGTGCCGCGACATGCCGGCCGTCGGCTCGTCCAGGAGCAGGAGACGGGGCTTCTGGATCAGGCACATGGCGAGCTCCAGGCGTCTCTTGTCGCCGCGCGACAGCGATCCTGAGTGCGCATCGCGCTGCTCATAGAGACCAACGTCGCGCAGCACCTCCTCCGCCTGCTCGCGGATTTCCTTCTCCCCCTCGACCCTGCGGAACAGGTTTATCTTGAATGCTCCGTCCCGCCGCGCGAACGCCGCAGCCATGACGTTCTGGACGACGGGCAGGTCGGAGAAGATCTCGGGCGTCTGAAACACGCGTGAAATGCCGAGCTGGTTGATCTGGTGCGGCGCCTTGCCGGTCAGCACTGTCCCGTCGAAAATCACGGCGCCGCTGGACGGCGGGATGCGGCCCACGATGACGTTGAGCAGGGTCGATTTGCCGGCACCGTTCGGCCCGATGATGGCGTGCGTCTGGCCTTCTTCGAACTGGAGGTCTATGTCCGACAGAGCCTGGAGGCCGCCGAAGTTTTTCTTCACGTCGGCAACATGCAGAACCGCATTTGCGGAATTCTTGAGCATCGAAGTCACTCCGCAGGTTGAGCGCTGAGCGCTTCCTCGGGTTTCGAATGGCGCTGCTGCCATTGGTGATAAAGGCGCTGCACACCCTCGACGATCCCGCCCGGCAGGAAGACCACGATGAGCACGAACATCAGGCCGAGGGTCAGATGCCAGCCCTCTCCGACGAACTTGGAGAGAACCATGACGAACACATCCTCGAGGCCGCCAGGGAGGAACGAGAAGAAGCTATGCAGCATCTGCTCGTTGATGGCCGAGAAAATGTTTTCGAAGTACTTGATCAGCCAAGCACCGAGCACCGGGCCGAATAGCGTGCCGACTCCGCCCAGGATCGTCATCAGGACGACATTGCCGGATTCGGTCCACCGCATGCGCTCCGCACCGGCAAGCGGGTCGGTCACGGAGAGTAGTGCGCCCGCCAGCCCGGCGAACATGCCGGAGATGATGAACGCGGCCAACATGTAGGGTTTGGTATTGAACCCGGTGTAGTTCATGCGGGTCTGGTTCGACTTGATCCCCCGAAGCGCCAACCCGAAAGGCGAGGCGAAGATCTTCTGCGAGATGTAGAATGAGACGATCAACACGAACGCGCAGACGTAGAAGCCGAAGTAAGCACCAACCTCGAATCCAAGAAGGCTCGGCTTCGGCAATCCCGCGCTCGCCTCCTTCAGGCCGAGCGCCGCATCGATGATGCGGGGATCATTGCGCGCCAGGAGGAGTCCGGTCTCGCCGTTCGTGATCGGTGTCAGCACGGAATAAGCGAGACTGTAGCACATCTGCGCAAAAGCGAGCGTCAGAATGGCAAAGTAGATTCCGGAGCGCCTCAAACAGAAGTAGCCAATCGCAGCGGAGAATGCGCCCGCCGTCAGCACGGCGAGGACGATGGCTGGTATGATGTCCATGCTCAGGAGCTTGAACGACCAGACGGTCGTGTAGGACCCCACCCCCAGGAACGCGGCGTGCCCGAAGCTCAGGTACCCGGTCAATCCGAACAGGATATTGAAGCCGATTGCGAAGACCGCGTAGATGGCGAATTTCTGCATCAGGCCCGGGTAGGCGGCGCCGAATGGTGTCAGCCATATCGGCATCGTCAGCACGACCGCCGAAAAGATCCCGAGCGACAACAAATCTTTGCGCGACAGTGAAAACATGGCGGCTCAGCTCTCCATGATGCCGCGGCGACCCATCAGCCCGCGTGGGCGGGTCAACAGGACAAGCACTGCCACGAGATAGATGATGACCTGGTCAATGCCGGGGATGAGCAACTTCACCTCTGTCATCGACGCGAAGGATTGCAGAATTCCGAGAAGAAAACCTGCGGCCACGGCACCCGGAAGGGAGCCCATGCCGCCGACGACCACCACGACGAAACTTAAGACCAGGAAGTCCATTCCGAGATGGTAATGCGGTGGCAGCAGCGGCGTGTACATGACACCGGCCACGCCGGCCACAACGGCCGCTAAGCCGAATACGATCGTGAAACGACGGTCCACGTCGATCCCGAGCAGCTCCACGGTCTCGCGGTCCGCCATACCGGCGCGCACGACCATGCCGAACGTGGTGAAGTGGAGGAACGCAAAGACCCCACCGATGACGGCCAGAGAAAAGAGAAGATAAATCAGGCGCCACCACGGATACGTCAGCGTATGAGGTGCCATCCCCAGCCATGATCCGATATCGGCCGCGCTACGCAGAGCAGACGGAATGGGCTGCGGAATCGGATTGGCGCCGAAAAAGCTTTTCACGATTTCCTGAAGCACGATGGCCAGGCCGAACGTGACGAGGATCTGTTCCGCATGGCTGCGCTTGTAGAAGTGCTTGATCAGGCCACGCTCCATGGCAATGCCGATGGCGAGCATGACGGGGATCGCCAGCAGGATCGAAATCGGCACCGAGTAGTCGACCAGCACGGCCCCGAAGTCGCCGAACCAGTTTTGCACCAGCGGAGTGCGGATTTCGACAGGCTGCCCCCAAGGGGAAAGCCGCGTCGGGTCGATCGTGACCGTCTGAATGGTGATCAGATAGCGGAAAGTGACCGCACAGAAGCAGCCGAGCATGAACAACGCGCCATGCGCGAAGTTGACGACGCCCAGTGTGCCGAAGACGAGCGTGAGGCCGAGCGCGATGAGCGCGTAGGCGCCGCCCTTATCGAGGCCATTGAGCAGCTGCGCCAAGAACGCATCCATGAGTTTCCCCGGCGGAAACAGATCCGAAAAACGAAAGTGGCCTGAAAAGAGGCGCCCGGCATTTTTGTGAAACGCCGGGCGCCTTCAATTCAGCACTGGTTGGGCTCGTACGGTCCGAGCTCGCCACCGAAAATGGCTGGATCGTATGTGACTTCCTCGCGGGATGTCTTTCCGATCACCTGCAGCACGTCGAACTTGCTGCTCGGATTCTCGTTTCCGCGGACGACCAGAACTTCCTTGAAGCACTGGTGATCGCTGTCGCGGTAGAGCGTGGGGCCGTTGCCCATGCCGTCGAATTCAAAGCCTTCCAAAGCCTTGATGACCTCAGGCGGATAGAAGGTGCCGGCACGCTCAACGGCGTCCGCATAGAGAATCGCCTGCACGTAGCCCGTGTGCGACGACTGCGAAGGTGGCGCACCATATTCCTCACCATAGGACTTGGTGAATGCCTTGGTCCCTTCGTCATCGAGCGCCCAGTGCCAGTTCGAGGTCCCGATGATGCCCTTCACCGCATCGCCGGCGCCGATGGCCATCAGTTCGGAGAACATCGGGACGATGATCTCGAAGTTCTTCCCGTTGGCCTGACGGTCACGAAGGCCGAACTGCACCGCCTGCGGCAGAGAGTTCACCATGTCGTGGCCGTAGTGGTTGAGAATGAGGACGTCGGCGCCGGAATTCAGGACCGGGGTGAGATACTGCGAGTAGTCACCGAGGCCGAGCGGCGTGCGAACGGTCGCAACGGTCTGCCAGCCGAGCGCTTCGGTCGCATTCTTGATGGACTCTTCCTGCGTCCAACCCCAGGTATAGTCGGCCGTGAGGTGGTAAGCGCGGCGATCTTTGCCGTATTCCTTGGCCAGGATAGGCGCAATGGCAACGCCCGACTGGTAGGCATTGAAGAAATGCCTGAAGCCGTAACGGCGCTTGTCCTTACCCGTCGTATCGTTGGAATGCGTCAGGCCCGACATGTAGATGACGCCCTTTTCCTGACACAGGGCCTGCTGGGCAATCGCCTCGGCGGATGTGACGCAACCCGTCACCATGATGGCCTTGTCGCGCTCGATCATGCGACGTGCGTTGTCGCGGGCGACGTCGGTGTTCGTCTGGGTGTCGCCGGTAACGTACTCGACCTTTTTGCCGAGGATGCCGTTGCCCTTGAGGGCCCTGGGCTTCAGTGTGTTGAGGAGCCCGCCGTCGCCCTCGCCGTTGATGTGCTTGACAGCGAGCTGATAGCCCTTGAGCTGGTCGAGACCTTCCTCCGTGTAGGAACCGGTCTGCGGGACATTGAAGCCGAAAATCGCGGTCTTGCCGGGGGCGTTGCAATAGTTCTCTGCCCAGGCGGTCTTGCTGAAAATGTACGGCGACCCCGTTATCGCTGCCAATCCGGCAGCACCCTTCAGCACCGATCGCCTGCTGACTTTCGACTTGGACATCTCGCTTCCTCCTTTGAGCGCAGCAACGGCTCCTGTTCCCTCCTATGAGTGTTGCTCAAAAGAAGTAAAACACAATACGTGCTTGATTAGTCCGGCGTTTTCTGTAAACTCGCCGCGATTAGTAAAGTCAATTTTGTCAATTCTTGACAGAGACGACGACCAGACAGAAAGCCTCCGGCAGCGATGCGCGCTCCCGTCGGAATTCAGATTCGCAGAAGAAGAAATGCGCTCAATCTCTCGCAGGCGGCGCTCGCCCGAGCAGTCGGAATCTCGCCGAGCTATCTGAATCTCATCGAGAACAATAAGAGAGAGGTCGGCGGACGGCTTCTGCTGCGCATCGCCGAGCGGCTGAACCTCGATGTCGACCGGCTATCGGGGGATGCCGAGCAGCGGACGATCCATGCCCTCGAGGAGCTGCTGTCGGAGCCGCTCCTCAATGGCCTCGAGATCGACGCTGCGAGCATCCGGGATCTCGTCGCCCGTCACCCCGAGGCTGCGCACGCCATGGCGCGGCTGCATCGGGCCTATATTGATTCTGTCGCGGGCATGGAGGCTTATGCGAATCGGCTCAAGTCCGATCCGCTCCTGTCCGAGATGCTGCATCAGGTGCTCAACCGCATTGCCGGCATCCGATCCAGTGCCGAAATTCTGTCGGGCGTGCCGGATCTGACGGAAGCAGATCGAGACCGGTTCCTCCGAAACATAAATGGCGAAGCGGAGGATCTCACGGGCATTCTCAAGAATCTCGTCTCGTACTTCGACCAGACCGCCTCGCGGCAGAGGATCGTCTCGCCGTTGCGAGAGGTCGAGGATGCGATAATCGCTGCCAACAATCATTTCCCTGAGCTGGAGATAAACGCCGATTTCCTGCGGCGCGAGGTGGAGCGGAACGGCATCATCAGCGAACCGGATTTGGGCGATGCCCTGAGACGGCGGTTCGGGATCGAGTGTCGTTCCGGGCAGGCGTTCACCGGTCAGCACAGTTTCGATCCTCAGTCTCGTACCCTCTGGTTCCGGGTTTCGACGACCCCCGCCACGCGGCGTTTCCAGATGTGCCGCATTTATGCCGAGCATGCTGCGCCTGAGCTGCTGGAGGATCAGGTCAAAAGGCTCTCACTGACGACCAAGGAAGCCTCGCAGCTGGCGCGCCGGGCGCTGTCGTCCTACGTCGCCGGCGCGATGGTGATGCCCTATGATGCCTTTCTCAACGATGCCGAGTCCCGGCGCTATGACATCGACCTGCTCAGCCATATTTACGACGCAAGCTTCGAACAGGTCGCCCATCGGTTCGTGACCTTGCGGAGGAAAGGTGCCGAGGGCGTGCCGTTTGGCTTCCTCCGTGCCGATCCGGCCGGGAGGCTGACCAAGCGCTTTCCGATTCCCGGCCTCATCCTGCCGATCCTTGGCCACGGCTGTCCGCTGTGGCCGATTTATTCGGCGCCGAGCACGGGGAAGGTCGTCCGGCAAATCTCTGAATTCACGAATGGCGCGCGCTATCTGCTGATTGCGAAAGCGGTGACGAAACAGATTGCAGCCTACCAGGAACAGCCCATCACGTTCAGCATCATGCTTGCCTGCGACATCCTGCATGCAGACCGCATCGTCTACGGGCAGGGTCTCGATCTCGCCGATTCACGCAATCGTGTCCTGGTCGGCCCATCCTGCCTCCTCTGCAGCCGCCAGGATTGCGAGCATAGGCAGGAGCCGGCCCCGGCGACGATCATCTGAGGCCGGGCCGTTCGAGCGCGCGCACGAGCCATTTTCAAAGTGAGGGCACTGCCTCTGAAACCGAAAAGATCGGATTGAACCGAAAGTTCATTCCTATCCCGAGACTCTTGCTCTCTCGGCTTTCACTCCGACTCCCTCGAGCGGGAGGACAATGCGAAAACACGCGCCCGGCAGATGCCCATCGACCAGCTCGAGAGCCCCATTCATTTTCTTCACGATGGTGTAGCTGATGTTCAGACCCAATCCCAATCCCGAGGTGGGCGTCGATACGTCCGCTGCGGGGCTCGCGCGAACGAACTTGTCGAAAATCTTTCTCCGGTACTCTTTCGGAATTCCCGGCCCGTTGTCGCAAATCTCGACGACATAGGTTTCGGCCGTGGTCCACGATGTGATCTGGACCTTGGGATCCTCGGCATTGTTGTGCGAAATGGCGTTGGCAATGATATTGATGAACACCTGCGACAGCCGGTCGGCGTTCGCGTAGACCCGACCTGCCCTGGCGCGCGATCTGCTCTCGACGGTCACGGATTTCTGGCGAGCCAGCGCCTCGCACACGGCGATCGCCCGGTCGAGAACCTGCTCCGCGTCGACCGAAGTGTTCTCCCAGTCGCTCTCCCCGTGCTCGAGGGCGCTGAGGTCGAGGATTTCGTCCAGGAGCTTGGTCAGGCGCACGCTTTCCTGGTGAATGATCGAAACGAAGCGCTGCCTCTGATCAGCATTCAAATTTTCATCCATCAAAAGAATTTCTGAAAAAGAACGAATGGACGTCATGGGCGTGCGTACCTCATGACTCACCTGGGAGAGGAAGTCGTCCTTCTGACGGTGCAATTCCTGAAGCAGGCTGTTGGCCTCGCGCAATTGCTGTGCCGTGGAGCGAAGCTCGATCGATTTCTGCTCGAGCTCATGCGAGTATTCGATGACCTGCTGGGTTTCGTCGGCGATGCGCATCATTTCCTCGAGGGAAACGGAATCGCCGGCCACGACCTTGGACAGCAGAACGTGGGCGGAGGCGGCACCGATCGAGCCCGCCATCTCCCGCTCCAGCTTGGTAATGAATGCAGACGAAACCCCGAACGGGAGTGATGCACCCTTGTGCGGGACGTCGGAGGTTTCGAAAAGCTCCTTCGCCCGCTGCCAGCCCAGAACACGTTCGGCCACGAAGAACAGCTCGTCGGTCGTCGCCGACCCACGCAGGATCTGCGGCTGGCTGCCGGGATGACGTCTGAAAATGTCGACGAACAGCGTTGCCTGGATCCGCTCCAGCGCGCTCTGGCTGGTTGCCAGCGAGACGCACACCAGCGTTCCCGCATTGAACAGGAGGGTCCAGAACACCGAGTGGACGAGCGGATCGAAGCCCTCCATCCCGAACAGAGCCTGCGGCCGCAGAATGGAGATGCCCCAGGGCCCTTCCGCCATCAGCGTCGCTATGGCAGGGCTGGTCGATTGGAAGCTGGGCAGAAAGGTCGTCCACGCCCAGGTGATGAAGCCGACCAGCGTGCCGCTGATCGCGCCATGCACCGTTGCATGCCGCCAATAGAGCGCAGCGAGCATCGAAGGCAGGAATTGCGCGACCCCAGCGAACGAGATCAACCCGATGGGTGCCAAAGCGTCGGAGTCACCCGTGAGCCAGAAGTAGACGAACCCGAGAAACAGCATGCCTGCGATCGAGATCCGGCGGCTGCGCAAAAGGAGCTGGGCAATATCTCTGTCCCCGGTCGATTCGAGGTTGTTGGACCGGCGGAGCGCGATCGGCATGACCACATGGTTCGAGACCATGATGGACAAAGCGATCGACGCCACGATGATCATCGAGGTCGCGCTGGAAAAGCCGCCGATGAAGGCGAAGAGCGCCAACGCGTCATTTCCTGCGGACATGGGCAGCGCCAGGATGAACATGTCGGGATTTGAGTCCGCAGGCCGCGTCGCCAGCCCATAGAGCGCGATCGGCAAAGTGAACACGCTCATCAGGAACAGGTAGGTCGGGAACGCCCAGCCGGCGGTGCGCAGGTGGTTCTCGTCGGAGTTCTCCACGATCGTGATCTGGAACTGGCGCGGCAGGCAGATGACGGCAGCGGAGGAAAGGACAAGCACGGCAACCCAGCGCGTCCCGAAGTCGCCCTTCTCGTGAATGTCTATGCCGGCCTCCAGAGCGCGGGCGTAGACCTTCTCGAACCCGCCCCCCAGACCGTAGACCACGAAGATGCCGACAGCGATGAATGCGACCAGCTTCACCGCCGCCTCGAAAGCGATCGCCGCAACCACGCCGTGATGCTGCTCTCGCGCGTCGACGTTGCGGGTGCCGAAAAGGATGGTGAAGATCGCCATCACCGTCGCGATGCCGAAGGCGAGCCTTACGTCATCCAATCCGACGAGCGTCCCGCCGCTCGAGCCTGTCGCGCTGGAGACGGCTTGAATCGAGCTGGTAATCGCCTTGAGCTGAAGCGCGATGTAGGGGGTCACGCTGACAACGGCGATCAGCGTCACCAGGACGGCGAGCCGGCTCGACTTGCCAAAACGCGACGACAGGAGGTCGGCCACCGAGGTGATGCGTTGCGAGTGGCTGATCCGAACCAGCTTGCGCAGAATGAGCCACCAGCCGACGAAGACCAGCGTCGGCCCGAGATAGATGGCAAGGAATTCGAGGCCGTCGCGCGCTGCCGTGCCGACCGCGCCGTAGAACGTCCAGCTCGTGCAATAGACCGAGATCGAGAGCGTGTAGACGAAGGGGGAGCGGAAGATGCCCGACTTGCCGCGTTTGGCGCGCGCGTCCGAAACATAGGCCAGGATGAACAGGAAACCAACGTAGGCAATGGCCGTCAGAATGACGAAATCCGGAGAGAGCATTATCCACCCTCTTTTCCGGACTCGTTCGTCGGCTGCGCTGGTTCCTCGCCCAGCTGTTCATCGGCAGACGCCCTCGGCACGCTGGCTGAAATGACGACCGCACTCGCGATCAGCACTATCCAGACCAGAAAGAGATAGAGCACTTCGAGCGGCACGCCGAACAGCGATAACCGCTTGTTGAACAGATTGATGATCGGAGGAAGCAGGAGCAAGGCCCCGCAGATCTGGGCAAAGAAGACGGCCTCAGCCGCTTTTCGCGCATCTTCTTCCTTGACGAACGGGCGCTTGGCCATCGCAAACCTGTCTCAGCCCCGATCCAGAAGGCGCCGCACCTCCCGGATGACTTCTTCATTCGAATACGGCTTGGTGACGAAGCTGTCGGCTTTGAGCTCCTGCGCCAGTTGGCGGTCATGCTGCTGGCCACGCGCGGTGAGGATCAGGACCGGAATGTGGTTCAGGCGGGGATCGGCGCGCATTGACTTGAGGACATCGAGGCCGCTGCGCTTGGGCAGCATGATGTCGAGCAGCAGCAAGCGCGGCTTGTGACGGCGGACGGCATCGAGCGCCTCCTCACCGTCTCTCACCGAGTCGACGATCCAACCACAGCGACCCAGTATGAAATTCAAGGATTCGAGGATGGCTGGCTCGTCTTCCGCGATGAGTATGTCAATCATGATTCCGCGCTCCTCCCACTGCGGAATTCCAGACAATGCGCAGACGATTTCTCAATTTATGATTGTATTGGGCGGCCCCTAGTCTGGCATCGGCTGCTCCAAGAGCTTTACTTTGGAAGGAAACAGTCTGCAATACATCTACAACACGGATGAACACGGGCCTGCCTTTGGTTATCGCCGTTTTGTGAAGAGTAAGCCGACGTTGAGCTAGCCAAGATCAGCAATTTCAACGGCTCTCCGCAAGGGAGAACCGCCGGCAGGGTCTTGAAGAGGCAATCTGCTTCGGATGAGATGATCGCGCCGCTGGCCCTTTCGGCAACCGTGGCAGTGGCCAAGGCTTCCCAAGCTCACGCCTTCTAATGCCGTCAGCCGCTCGGCGCTCCTGGTCAGTCAGGCACTATTGGGAGCTGGTGCCGGCAGAGGGACTTGAACCCCCGACCTACCGCTTACAAGGCGGTTGCTCTACCAACTGAGCTATGCCGGCCGGCACGATTGCTATTGAGCGCGCTTATAGCCCGGGATGGGGCATCTGGCCAGATACAGGCCGTCACGGGGGTCGGGCTTTAGACTTCATAAAGCCTACATGTTGATGCGGCGCGACGGCAGCATCGTTTACAAGTACATATAATCCGATCGGAAACGGTCCGCGATTGCCGCGCGAGGAGACCCGTCATGCGTTCACTCGTCCTGTTGGGCGGCCTGGTTGCCGCCCTCGCCTGCGCCTCCATGGCAGCACAGCCGTCCTACGCGGAAGGTTATCGGGCCTGGGATGAGGGCCGGGATTACCGACCCGCCTACTATCCTGCCCCCCGGCCGAGGACGGTGAGCGGCTATTTCGTCGCCGATCCCTACGCCTACAGGTATGAACCCCGCGGATACTATCCCTATTACGACGCCGGCTACTGGCGGCCGATCTGCCGCGGCAAGACCGTCTGCGTGCCGCGGCCCTATCAACCGCCCTACTGGAAAGCCTGGGGCTATCCGAAGCCGTGGCTCAATCGCGAGTTCCACTGGATCTATCACGGCAGGATCCGGCCCTGGCACTGGTGAGACCGGAATCTCTCCTGGATCGCAAGGCTCCGAATCTGCCCGCGAGCGCAAGCGAGGTTCGGAGCGGGCGTCACGGAACTTGGCGGCTGATGCGCCGTTGGTCGTCCAGGTGCGACAGACCACCTGGACGGCGTGATGAGTAAGCGAAAATCAACTTCCGCCCAACTCAGGGGCGATATCGATCGGGGCCTGACCGGCGACAAGGTTGCAGCGGCAGACCCGGCGGCCGCCCCGCTCGGCACCGACGAGGAGGCTGCGGGCACGCCGCTGAGCCCGGAAGTCATTGCAGAGGCCCATGAACGCGAGTTGCAGATCGGGCGGCTTGCACGTGCCCTGCCACCCGCCCGGGTAGTCAGCGTGCAAACGCGCGGCGTAGCTCCATGGCTGGCAATCGCTGCATTTCTCCTGGCGATTCTGGCGGTCGCCTGGTTTGCGTCGCAGTAGGTGCGGTCCTGCCGTCAGGCAGCGTCGAGCAACTCACGACTCACGAAGTAGATGCCCGCATCGCCCCCATCGAGCAGCTCGGTGACGACTCGATGGAACTTCCGCGGGTTGAAGCCCCACTTCAGGCTCAGCCTCATTTGAGCGGCGCACTGCAGCGATGGTGCGATCACCTCATGGCCTCGCTCCAGTAGCAACTCGCTAAGGCGACGACAGGCAAAAACATCCACGAGCGCCCTGAAACGCATCAGCGCCGCAAGCTCGAGCGAAGGCTCTTTGCCGAGACGCTGGCGCAGGCACTCCTCGACGATCTTCGCATCCTCTGCTGTGAGCCCGCGCAGAAGCACGAGCCCGCGGCCTTCCGCGATCAGCCGGCGCATCGGGGCAGCGAGGTCCTCGGCGGCGACTGTTGGGACATCGGTGGGGTCCCAGGTGATAGCCATGGCAATCACTCCTTCGGGGCTGATCGTCAATTGGGGCGGCGCGGGTTGGCGCCGAATGCGGTCCAGGGGGAGCCGCTGAGCACGATGATCTCTCGCGGACGCCGCTCGACGAGGACGAAGTCGACGCCCTGGCCGACAAGCTCGCGCCCTCTGTTCATGAGCTCCGAGCCGACAAACCGGTATTTGCGGCCGTCCTCGGCGCGAATGACCCCGGTCCCGATCTCAGGGCGGAACTTGGTGATCTGTCCGTACATGATCCTCTCCACAGTGCTTTTTTGCCGAGCCCGCTGCGGGGCCCTTCTCGACTGAACCTGGAGAGAGGATGCTGCATTCGTGCTTTGCGCGCTGTTCCCGATGGGACAGGAAATGTCAGCTCGAACAGGCGGATGCCTGCGCCGCTTTACCCGAATCCCGCGCGGCCGAACCAACCCTTGAGATCGCGCAAGATCTCGCGGGCGGCGTTGTGGCCGGGAGCCCCGGTGACGCCGCCTCCCGGGTGAGCGCCGGAGCCGCAGAGGTAGAGACCCGCAACCGGCATGCGGTAATCGGCGTGGCCCAGCACGGGGCGCGTCGAGAAGAGCTGATCCAGCGACAGCTGGCCGTGGAAGATGTCGCCGTCGACCATGCCGAAACGCCGCTCAATATCGAGCGGCGACAGGACCTGCCGGGCGATGATGCTCGCCTTGAAATTCGGGGCATGCCGGGTCACGGTCTCGATCACGAGATCAGCAAATTCATCCTTGGCATCATCCCAGGACCGGCCGTCCGGCAGACGCGGCGCGACGTGCTGCACGAAAAGGCTCGCGACGTGCTTGCCCGGCGGAGCCAGCGCCGGGTCGAGCGTGGTCGGGATCAGCATTTCGACGACCGGCTCGCGGGACCAGCCATAAAGGCGCGCATCCAGATAGGCGCGTTCCAGGTACGAGACCGTCGGGCCGATGATGATGCCGGAGCCGTGATGCGGCTGGGGGTCTTTTCCAGGGCGGCAGGTGAAGTCCGGCAGCTCCGACAGCGCGACGTTCATCCTGAACGTGCCGGAGCCTGTCTTCATGTGCGTGAAACGGGCCCGCAGCTCCGGCGCGACGGCAGTCTCGGGCACGAGATCGCGGAACAGCAGTTTCGGCGGCACATTGGCGGCAACGACACGCGTCCTGATTTCCTCGCCGGATTGCAGGACCACGCCGGTGGCGCGGTCGTGCTCACAGTTGATTTTCGCGACGGTTGCCCCTGTCCGGATCACCGCGCCGCGAGCCTGAGCCGAAGCGCACATCGCTTGCGTGATCGCGCCCATGCCGCCGACGGCGTGACCCCAGACGCCGGGCTTGCCGTTGACCTCGCCGAAGCAGTGATGGAGCAGCACGTACGCTGTTCCCGGCGTAAAGGGCGAGGCATAGGCCCCGACGATGCCATCGAAGGCAAATGCGCCCTGGATAATCTCGCTCTCGAACCACGAGGCGAGGTAATCGGCGGCACTCTTGGTGAAGAGGTCCACCAGCAGACGCTGATCCTCGAGCGACAGTCCGAGCAGGCGGCGGCCGAGGCCAGCAGCCTTGATCAGCTCCACGACCCCGCCGCCGGCATTCGGCGGCGTGCGCAGCACGAGCTCGCGCAGCACATTCGCCGCCCGATCGAGCGCCGCGTCGTAGGCCGGGAGCCGTTCGGCATCGCGCGCCGAGAACTCCGCAACCGCGCGCTGCCGATTGGCGACGCCGTAGGGCATCAGCAGACCGCGCTCGGCATCGATGGGCCAGAAGTTCGCTGCTGTACGCTCGAGGATTTTCAGCCCGTGCTTCTCGAGCTCGAGATCGGCGATCACCTTCGGGTTGAGCAGGCTCACGGTGTAGGAGGCGACCGAGTTGCGGAACCCCGGATGGAACTCCTCGGTCACCGCCGCGCCGCCGACCACATCGTTCTTTTCCAGCACGATGACGCGCAGCCCCGCCCCGGCGAGATAGGCCGCGCAGGTAAGCCCGTTATGGCCCCCGCCGATGATCGCGACGTCGTATTGCGGTTCGCTCATGCGCCGCTTGTCCCGCGATCGGTCGCTCTTGGCAATGCGGCGGGATCGTTGAAGGACTCGCCATCAAGTGGTACGACCCGTCTCGAAGAACGAACACCCGCTGGAGACTGACGATGGCCAGACCTGCCTTGCTGATGACCGGTCACATGATGGCGCTGATCGAGGAGCAGCTCGACCAGACGTTCGATGTGCACCGGCTGAAAGAGCCGGCGGACCTGGAAGCGGTGGTCGCCAGGGTCGGCGAGAGCATCGAGGCGATCTGCACAGGCGGCCACACCGGCGTGAAGGTCGACGACGCTTTGATGGGGCGGCTGCCCAAGCTCAGGATCATCGGCAATTTCGGCGTCGGCTATGACAGCGTCGATGCGCCGGCAGCGGGCAAGCGCGGCATCATCGTCACCAACACGCCGGACGTGCTGACCGAGGAGGTCGCTGATACCACGATCGGACTTCTGCTCATGACCGTGCGGGAGCTCGCCCAAGCGGAGCGCTGGCTGCGCGAGGGCAAATGGGCAAAGCACGGCGACTATCGCCTGACGCCAGCCAGTCTGCGGGACCGCAGCGTCGGCATCCTCGGCATGGGGCGCATCGGAATGGCCATCGCGCGTCGCCTCGAGGCATTCGGTTTGCCGATCTCGTATTGCACCCGCCGGCGGCGGACCGACCTGCCCTATACGTACTATCCCAACGCCGTCGAGCTCGCGAAGGCCGTCGACACCCTCATCGTCATCACGCCCGGTGGACCAGAAACGAAGTGCATCATCAATGCTGCCGTGCTCGAGGCGCTCGGGCCGCGCGGTGTTTTGATCAACATGGCCCGTGGAAGCTGCGTCGACGAGGCGGCTCTCATGAAGGCGCTGAGAGACGGCACGATCCTGGCAGCGGGTCTCGATGTCTTCGTGAACGAGCCCAATATCGATCCCGAGCTGCTGACGTTGCCGAACACGGTCCTGCTGCCACACGTGGGCTCGGCCTCCGTCCATACGCGCAACAAGATGGGCCAGCTCGTGGTCGACAACCTCAAGGCCTACGCCGAGCGCAAGCCACCGCTCACCCCGGTGGCTGAGACGCCGTTCAAAGGCTGGTGATTGGCGGGCCCGATACTTCGGACCTGTTAAAGAGGCAGTACGCGCTTGCTCCCGCAGGCCAGCGCGCCTAGTACACTTGCGCGCTTACGCAAGCCGCAGTTTCAAGCGCAATACATCTTCCGCAGGACTTCGATCGTGAGGCAACCATGGGCTTTTTCGCTGACAGCCTGAACCGGATCCAGCCGTCCGCAACCATTGCGGTCTCGACCAAGGCGCGGCAGCTCAAAGCCCAGGGTCGGGACATCATTTCGCTCTCGGCCGGCGAGCCGGATTTCGACACACCCGTCAACATCAAGGAAGCCGCCATCCGGGCGATGAACGAGGGGAAGACGAAGTACACGGACGTCGATGGCATCCCCGAGCTCAAGGCGGCGATCGTGGCGAAGTTCAAGCGCGAGAACGGGCTCGAGTACAAGACCTCGCAGGTCTCGGTTGGCACGGGCGGCAAGCAGGTGCTCTACAATGCGCTGATGGCCACGCTCAACCCGGGCGACGAGGTCGTCATTCCCGCGCCGTGCTGGGTGTCCTACGCCGACATCGTGCTTCTGGGTGGCGGCAAGCCCGTGTTCGCGCCCTGCCGTATCGAGGATGGCTACAAGCTGCAGCCCGAAACCCTCGAGAAGGCGATCACGCCGCAGACCAAGTGGTTCATCTTCAACGCGCCCAGCAACCCGACCGGAGCCGCCTACTCCAAGGAGGAGCTGAAGGCGCTGACCGACGTGCTGATGCGGCATCGCCATGTCTGGGTCCTGTCTGACGACATGTACGAGCACCTGCTCTACGACGGCCATACGTTCTGGACGCCGGCACAGGTCGAGCCCGGTCTCTACGAGCGCTCGTTAACGCTGAACGGCCTCTCCAAGGCCTATTGCATGACCGGCTGGCGCCTCGGCTACGGCGCGGGGCCCGAGCCGCTCATCAATGCAATGCGCAAGCTGCAGTCGCAGTCGACCTCCAACCCGAACTCGATCACGCAATGGGCTGCCGTCGAGGCGCTGAACGGCCCGCAGGACTTCATCGAGCGGAACAACAAGGTCTTCGTGCAGCGGCGCGACCTCGTGGTGTCGATGCTCAATCAGGCCCGCGGCATCAGGTGCCCGAAGCCGGAAGGCGCCTTCTACGTCTACCCCTCGTGCGAGGAGCTGATCGGCAAGACGACCCCGAAAGGCGTCAAGATCAACAACGACGAGGATTTCGTCACGGCGCTCCTGGACGAGGAAGGCGTGGCCTGCGTCCACGGCGCTGCCTTTGCGATGTCCCCGTTCTTCCGGATTTCCTACGCGACGTCCACCGACGCGTTGGAGGAGGCCTGCAGGCGCATCCAGCGGTTCTGCGCCAGCCTCACGTAGCGCTCCGCTGCGGAACTATGGGCCTTGGGCCACAGGGTCCCGACAAAATGCTGCCGCCGGCCACCATCACATTGGTCGGCGGGGCTCGGCCGGTCTAGAGTCGGGCGCCGGGGCCGTATGGGCCTGTTACGGCTCGAGTTTCGTTTGCGAATCGCGGGCCAGAAGGTGGGCGGGCGAGAATGAGTAGAGCATTCGTGCTGAGCATATCTGTGGCGACAGCTCTGGCTGTGGCCGGTTGCGGCGTACGCGGCTCTCTCGAAGCCCCGCCGAGCCCGAAAGCGGACACGACCGCTCAAGCCGACTCCGGTCAGGGCAAACCCGCAGGCGCAGCGCCCAAGCCGCACCGGGGCTTCATCCTGGATGGGCTGTTGCGCTAGCCCGACTGCCAGGTCCGTTTCCTTCAATTCGGATGGATCAGTTGGTACGGAGGGCGCCTTCGGCGGCTTTGCGGGCATCTGCCCGAATGCGCTCGACCATCGAGGCGAAGCCGTTGGAGCGCTGCGGCGTGAGGTGCTCCTGGAGCCCGAGCTCGGCCAGGATCCCGCGGGCATCGATTGCGAGAATCTCCTCGGGCGTCTTGTTCTGGTAGATCGAGAACAAGATGGCGACCAGCCCGCGCACGATATGCGCATCGCTGTCGCCCTGAAAACGCAGCCGCGGCTGCCCCGTCCCGTCGGCCGGCGGCACGACCTCGGTTATCAGCCAGACCTGGCTGGTGCAGCCACGCACCTTGTTGGCATCGGTGCGGGCAGACTCGTCCAGCGGCGGCAAGGAGCGGCCAAGCTCGATGACATACCTGTAGCGATCCTCCCACTCGTCGAGCAGGGCGAAATCGGATCGTATGTCTGCGATGTCTGTGATGGACATTCTGGCTCCCCGCCGGCCGCACCCGTCTCGGCCTCAGCGCTGCATTCATGAAATAGGCAATTGGCTGCCGCGCTTGCAAGGCCAATGCCTGCCCGGATTGCCGCACCACGCGAGCGTTCAGCCAATCTTAACGATGCATTCCCGATATTAACCCTGAGTGTCGTCAATCCTCAGAGGTTCCAGCCCCAGGGTCGGATACATGCTAGCTCGGCGGGCGAAAATCGTGCTGTGCGCCTGCGTTGCCGCGTGTGCCGGCGTGTGGTGGAACGTGATGTACCTTCAGCAGGGTACCCGCGCGGACATTCTCGCCCGCACGCAGCGGCTCGGCGAAACCGCCAGGCGTCCCCCTCCTCCGGCGCTGATCGAGCCGGGAAAAGCCCACCCGACCGTCGAAATTCCGAGCGTGGCCAGCGTCATTCCGGAGCCTGAGATCGACGCCGACGTTGTGCGCGCGGTCCAGCGTGAACTGGCGCTCCGCGGCTACGAACCGGGGCCCGCGGATGGGCTCATTCATCCCGTGACACGCGCCGCCGTGATGGCTTACGAGCATGATCATGGCCTGCCGCTCACAGCGCGCCCTTCGGAAGAGATCCTGAAATCCATCCTGTTCGGCGTTCCGGCCGACGCGAGCGGCAAGGTCGTAGGGGAGCCGCAGCCCCAGGCGCAGGAGATCATCCGATCAGTCCAGGAGTCGCTGGCCGGCCTCGGTTATCCGATTTCCAAGGTCGACGGCCGCATGGGCGAGGAAACGGTACGCGCGATCCGAGCCTTCGAAGCGAAAAATGACCTCACTCCTTCGGGACGCGTTTCCGGTGCGCTGCTGCTGAAGCTGCGGGACGTGGCCGTCGCCCGGCAGCGCCGCGCCTCGGCGCGCTGATAGCCACGCGACTCCGGCTTGCGCTCCACCCACCTGCCTTTTACCTGTGGGTCCATGAGACTCAAGGCTGAAATCTGGGCAAAGGCCTACCTGCGCAGCTGCGCCGCCGCCGGCGTGGCGGCGGCCGTCGTGCGGCATGGGGACGACGACGCGGGCGCCATCTTCATCAAGGTCAATCGCCTCGATGGGACCGCGCGCCTGTTCGGCCCGGCGCCTGCCGGCTTCGATACCGGCCAGTTCGAGCGCCAGTGGATAGCCCACCTCGACGGACCGGAAGCGACCGAGGCGGAGGTCGACGCCTACCTCGCCCGCCAGGTCGCGTTCGATGGCGATCTATGGATCCTGGAGCTGGAGGATCGCCAGGGCCGCCATTTCCTGGATCCCTGGCTGGCATCTTCCGGCGCTGACGATAACTGATCTTAATTGTTTCTTAACCTGACTCGCGGCGAATGTTTCCCGTTCTGATTGCGTTCGAAATAATGAACAACCCTCAGACGTATTCGCATCCCGCCACGCCGAAGAAAAATCAATGGGAACCATTCTGTCCTTCAGCCCCCGGCACGACCGGTCTGACCGCCGAGAAGAAGCGGAGTCGCAGCCATGCCGGTGCGAGATCGTGATCTTCCCGGGTGTGCGCTACGAGCGCACGGTGACGTGCCCCGATCAGGAAAGGGCGACCGGCAAGGCCAAACGGCGCGACTTTCTCCTGATCCCCGATTGATCCGGCTACAGGTTACCCGGCAGATGAGGACTGCAAGCGATTCGGCGCCGGACCGCAGCTCGCGCGCGCCAGGATGTTCGCGACCTCGTCCTTGTAGCTTTCGCCCTTCACCGGCCCGCGAATGACCATCAAGCCGGTCGGTTCAGGGACATCGATATAGGTCGGTGCATTACGGGCAGTCTGCCCGGCGCTGAGCGGCAGAGCCGCATCCTCGTTCTGATGAAGCATCAGCAGCGCGTTGACCATCGTCACCCTCTGGTCGCGGCCCGGCATTACGTAAAAATTGTCTCCCGCTGGCGAGTAGAGCGCAAGCGTCCATCCGCTACTCGGCAGGACGACGCGCGCCGAAACGGGGCCGCCGCTCACGTCATAGTGGCAAACGGCGATCTGCATGTCGGGCTCCTGATACGGGATGAGCTGTGAATCGGCCTCCGGCTGTCCAAGCACGACAAGCGTATTTGCCGGCAGATGCTCCGTGATGCGATCATAGGTGTTTGGCCGCAGCAGCCCAGGCGTCGCGAAGGTGGCGACGATGTGAACAATTCCGGCTCCCACTACCCCGCAGAGGAGGGCGGTGCCCAATCCGCCGGTCCGCCAACCGTAGCTCATCGGCACGCCACCTTCTGGATCTCCGGCAGGCCAGCTCCGCCGAGCCCGTCTCCCGCCTCGAGCAGTGTCAGCACCAACGTCAGCCGGCCCGCGTTGCCGGTCGGAAGCCAGTTCCCCGGCCGCGCATCACGAGCAAGCGAGACCACGAAGCTGCCGTCCGCACTTCGCATGATCGTGCTGGAATTGAACGCGTGCCGATCCGCGGGATTGGGAATGACATGGCCGTTGTCATCATAGACGGCGATCGTCCACCAGCCGTCATCGAGACCACGCCCGGTCACCAGATAATCGCAGCTCGAATGCAGCCGCTGTCCCGTGTTGTCTGTACGTGCCTCCCATATGCGGGCGACGGTGCCGCTGATTGGCAGACTGCCGTGCCGGACGACCCGGGCGCGCGTGTAGGGATCCGCGGTCGGTGTGCCGGCCGCCGGCCAAGAGACCCAGGGCCCCGATTTGACCGTGGTCAGCGGGCTGCCGACCTCGATCATGTACCAGCTCGACCCGATCCCTCCGATCAGGGCTATGCCGGCGAAAAGCCCAATGTTGCCGATGAAGCCCAATATGGCGCCCAAGGTGGCCCTTAGACGCGCGAAGCGGGCAGGCGCCTCAGATGCGACGGCTACGGTCACGGACGTCCCCTGATCGGAAGATCCTCGAACCAGCGCGCTGCGTCGGCGCGGCGGTCGGCTGCAGGCGCACCAGGGGCTGGCTCCTCCGTTCCTTGGTCGCCACTGGCGGTGCGCAGGGATTTGACGATCCGCTCGAGAACCTTGCGCGTCCGCTCCGACATCAAGGACTGGCTTCGGGGTCCTGCTGCTGGCTCGGATGCGGCGACCTTGTTGCGTTGCATCGCAGCGACGCGCTGCTGCTCCGCCACCTGGATGGGGTGCGGACTGAGACCCGGTATGGTCGGAATATTCATATCGGTGTGCGCCACGGACATGAACTGCTGCCAGATCGGCGCCGCCAACTGACCGCCGGTCGTTCCGCCGGACATAGGCCTGTTGTCATCCCTGCCGATCCAGACACCGCCGACATACCTGCCGGTAAAGCCGACGAACCACACGTCCTTGGGGCCGGTGCTCGTTCCAGTCTTGCCGGCGACATGGGTGAAATCGAGCTTTGCCCGCTGGCCGGTGCCCTCCTCCACCACCTTGAACAACATCTGGTTCATTTGCTCGACGACTTCCCGGGATATGACCTGGGGCGTCGGCGGCTCGTCCCTCTCGCGGCTGTAAACCAGCTCACCGCTCGCGGTGTATATCTCCATGATGGCGTACGGCTTCGCCAGCCGTCCGCCATTGGCGAACGTCGCGACGCCGCCGACATGCTGTATCGGGGTGATGCCCGTGTCGCCGAGCGCCATCGAGCAGGACTTCTGGACGCCCTGAATCCCGAGGCGCTGCGTCATCTCGATCACCTTCTCGCGGCCGACCGCGAACGACAGCTCGGCAGCCGTCGTGTTGAGCGATTTGGCGAGCGCCAGCCACAGCGGCATACGTGCGCCGCTGCCGTGGCTACCGTTGTAGTTCTGCGGATGCCAGTGGCCGCAGGAACGGGAGGCATCGCGAACGATCGTGGTCGGCTTGTAGCCGTTCTCGAGCGCCGTCGCGTAGACATAGATCTTGAACGAGGATCCGGGCTGGCGCCGCGCTTTGGTGGCCCTGTTGAATTGGCTCTCGCCGTAGTCGGGGCCGCCGACCAGGGCGCGCACGGCACCGTCGGTCTCCGTGACAACGAAAGCTCCTGCGTCGGCCCGGACGGCGCGGCCTCGCTGCCGAAGCGCCGAAACCAGAGCCTTTTCGGCCGCTTCCTGGAGTGACAGGTCGACCGTCGTCCGCGCGATCAGGTTGAAATGCCCTTTGCCCGCCATCAGGCGCTGGACTTCCTCGAAGGCGTAGTCGAGGAACCAGTCGGGGCTATCGGCATGGCGTGTCTCCACGACGCGAGCGGGGTTGAGCCGCGCGTGCTGGACCTGCCCCGCGGTGTAGTAGCCCGCCTCGACAAGGTTGTTGAGCACGACGTTCGCGCGTGCGCGGGCAGCGGCGAGATCCACGTGCGGTGCATACTTGGTCGGTGCCTTGAAAAGGCCGGCGAGCATCGCGGCCTCGGCCAGATTGACGTCCCGTATCGACTTGCCGAAGTAGAACTGGGCCGCCGCCTCTACGCCGAAAGCGCCGCCGCCCATGTAGGAGCGGTCGAGGTAGAGCTTCAGGATTTCATCCTTGGTCAATCGGGATTCCAGCCAGAGCGCCAGGAAAGCCTCCTTGATCTTGCGCTGGAGGGAGCGCTCCGAGGACAGGAACAGGTTCTTGGCGAGCTGCTGGGTGAGGGACGATCCGCCCTGCACGACATCGTTGGCGCGCAGGTTTTCGATGAACGCGCGGAACGTGCCGAAAACGTCGACGCCGAAGTGCTCGTAAAAGCGCCTGTCCTCGGTCGCCAGCGTCGCCTTGATCATGTAGTCGGGGATTTCCTCGAGCGGAACGGCATCGTCGAGATTGATGCCGCGCTTGCCGATCTCGTTGCCGTTCACGTCGAGGAACTTGACGCTGTACTGACCCGTCGTAAGCCATTTTCCGTCCTCCACCTCCATGAAGGCCGGCAGGGCCAGTCCGTACATGATGAAGAAGCCGCCCGTCGCCAGCGTCAGCGCCTCGCAGGCTGCCTCGTTCAGCAGCCGCCTCCATCCTGTGAGGCGAAACCGGGCAAAGAAGCTCGAGGCTGCGTCATAGCCGTCCTTGATCCGCTCCCACGTCTCGGCCAGTGTGGAGTCGATCCAAGCATCCAGACCCAGCCAGTTGATGAGCCGATCTCGGCCGCGCTGCTTGAAGAACCAGTCGTACACGTCGAATGCCTTTTCGCCGCGACTGAGGGGTTATGCCCGCGTAGGGTCGCCGCCATCTTACCATCGGGCCACGATCGAACGCGAGAGAAGCGAGTGGATAACGCAGAAAAACCTTTCTGGAAGCAAAAAACTCTCGAGGAGATGAGCGAGGCCGAGTGGGAGTCGCTGTGCGACGGGTGCGGCCGCTGCTGCCTGTTGAAGCTCGAGGACGAGGACACGGGCGAAATCTACCGTACCCGGCTTGCCTGTCGGCTGCTCGATCTCGGAACATGCCGCTGCTCGAGCTATGCGGACCGGCAGAGCCACGTGCCCGATTGCGTATCGCTCACACCCGAAAAAGCACGTACGCTGAGTTGGCTACCGGAGACCTGCGCCTACCGCGTGCTGGCCAATGGCGGCGACCTCGCCTGGTGGCATCCGCTCGTCTCTGGTGATCCGGAGACGGTGCATCAGGCTGGCATCTCGGTGCGCGGCTGGGTGATGAGCGAGGAGCGGGCGACGCTCGAGACGATGCATCGTTACATCATAGAGGACTATGACCGCCCCCGCCGGCGCGCAAGGGCAAGGCAAGGGTCCTGATCTTTCGCCAGCCTGAACGCTTCTTCTACCGCCCTCGACTTCTACCGCCCTCGACCGCGGCACCCCGTCCGTGCTCCCTCACTTGACGAGTCCGTAGACGCCAGCGCATAGCGGGGGGCGGCAAGCCGATGGCGGCCTGCCAACAGCACGCGGATTTCCATGCATCATTTCAGCTATCGTGCCGGGGTATTGCACGCCGAGGGGGTCAGCCTGGCACGGATCGCCGACGAGGTCGGAACGCCGTTCTATTGCTATTCGACCGCCACCCTGGAGCGGCACTATCGCGTGCTGTCGGAGGCGTTCCGGGGCACCGATCACCTCATCTGCTTCGCCGTGAAGGCGAACTCCAATCAGGCCGTCCTGCGCACCATGGCCCGGCTGGGCGCCGGCATGGACGTCGTCTCCGAGGGCGAACTGCGCCGGGCGCGCGCCGCCGGCGTGCCTGCCGACAAGATCATCTTCGCGGGTGTCGGAAAGACGCGCGACGAGTTGACCTATGCGGTGAGCGAGGGCGTGCTCGGCTTCAACGTCGAGAGCGAGCCGGAGCTCGAGCTGCTGAGCGAGGTCGCCTCCCAGCAGCGCAAGACGGCGCGCGTCGCCATCCGCGTCAACCCCGACGTCGACGCCCGTACGCATGCGAAGATCTCGACCGGCAAGTCGGAGAACAAGTTCGGCATCCCGTTTCTCGAGGCCCCGAAGCTCTACGCGCAGGCCGCCCGGCTCCCTGGGATCAGGATCGCCGGCATCCACATGCACATCGGCAGCCAGATCACCGACCTCAAGCCGTTCCGTGACGCCTTCCGGCTGATGCGGGAACTGGTCCTTGCCTTGCGCCGGGAAGGGCACGAGCTCGAGCACCTCGATCTCGGCGGCGGGCTCGGCGTGCCCTACCGCGGCAGCGATGACGTGCCGCCTCACCCCGACGAATATGCCGCGACGGTGAGGGCCGCGCTGGGCGACCTCGGGCTGAAGTTCATTCTGGAGCCTGGCCGCATGATTGCGGGCAACGCTGGCGTGCTCGTGTCCCGGGTGATCTACTCCAAGCGCGGGGCGGCCAAGACGTTCACCATCGTCGATGCCGCCATGAACGACCTCATCCGGCCGACTCTTTATGAGGCCTACCACGACATCTGGCCGGTGCGGGAGGCCAAGTTGCAACTCGAACGCCAGCGGCAGGACGTCGTCGGTCCGGTGTGCGAGACGGGCGATTATCTCGCGCTGGGCCGGGAACTTCCGCCGCTCGAGACGGGCGATCTCATCGCCGTCATGACCGCAGGCGCCTACGGCGCGGTGATGTCCTCGACCTACAATTCGCGCCTCCTGGTGCCCGAGGTGCTGGTCAACGGAGACGACTACGCCGTCGTACGCCCGCGCCCGACCTATGACGACCTGATCGATCTCGACCGGCTGCCGGACTGGCTCACCGACGCTTGAACCTGCCTGCCCTCGTGCAGCCGCTTTTTGCCCCGCACGATGCAACTGTTGCGGCGGTCCGGGTGTTAGGAGCGGACGGTCGTGTAATTTCCTGATGCACGCAGAGGATGTGTGCTAGCTTGTTGAGCATGTCCAAAGACCAGCAGACACCCTCCGCCGAAGGGCGTGCCTTCAACCGCAAGGTCCGCCTGAGCCGACTGGCCCTGCTCTTCGAGCAGCTGTGGCCACGGCTTTGGCTCGTCATCGGCGTGCTTGGCCTGTTCGTGCTGGTCTCGTTTGCCGGCCTGTGGCTCTGGCTGCCCCCGGTCGCACACGAGATCGTGCTGAGCGCCTTCGGCCTCGCGCTCCTCGCCGCCCTCATCTTCGCCGCGCGCGTGCGCTGGCCGACACGAGAGGAGGGCATCCGCCGGATCGAGCGCCGATCCGGCATACCGCACCGTCCCGCCTCGTCCTACGAGGATACGCTGTCCGCTTCGGCCAGCGGCTCGGCCACCGAACGCATCTGGCAGGCGCACAAGGCCAGGCTCGCCGCCCTGCTCGAGCGCCTTCGCGTCGGGCCGCCGCAACCGCGCACGGATCGCAAGGATCCATTTGCGCTCCGCGCTCTATTGGTGCTCGGCGTCGTGCTGCTGCTGGGCCTCGTCGGTGACAGCGCGAAGGACCGGCTGTTTGCCGCCTTCCGGTTCGGCCCTGACCTGCAGCTCGCCAACGCGCGGCTCGATGCGTGGGTGACGCCGCCAGCCTACACCGGCAAGCCGCCGGTCCTGCTGGCCGACGGCGGCAGCGAACCCTCGCGCCCTTCACATGCTGAAGCCGGACCGATCGAGGTGCCCGACAAGAGCCTGCTGATCATTCGTGCAAGCGGTGTTGGCCAGCTCTCACTCGAGTTGGGCGAGCAAAACAGCGAGAATCCGCAGATCATCGAGGGACGGCAGCCGAAGCAGGCCGGCGACATCTCGGAGGTGCGCGCCGAGCTGCGCAAATCGGGCACCGTACGCGTGCTCGGGGGCGGTAGCGAGGTTGTCGTCTGGAGGTTCCAGGTCACGCCCGACCAGGCTCCGCGCATCGTTCTGACCAAGGAGCCCGAGCGTACGATCCGTGGCGGCATGAAGCTCTTTTACAAGGTCGAGGACGACTACGGTGTGGCCTCGGCCGAGGCGCATTTCGCGCGGCCGCGTACGGTTGCAGGCGATCCGCGTACGAGCTGGGCGCGTGAGGAGATTCTGCAGGGGCCTCGCCCGCCTCTCGAGCGCCCGCCAGTGCTGAATCTGCGCTTGCCGCGGCAGAACGCAAAAGACTCGGAGACCTCGAGCTTCCATCAGCTCGGCGCACATCCGTACGCCGGCATGAAAGTGATCATGACTCTGGTCGCCAAGGATCACGCCGGCAATGTCGGAAAAAGCCAGCCGATCGAAATCGTGCTGCCACAGCGCCGGTTCACGAAGCCGCTCGCCCGCGCCGTGATCGAGCAGCGGCTCAAGCTCGTCGAGGATCCACGCTATCGTGAGCTGGTTTCGAAGGCGCTCGATGCCCTGACGTTCGAGCCCGAGGGCTTCATCGAGGACCACAACGTCTATCTTGGCCTGCGCTCCGTTTATCACCGGCTTTTGCAGGACAGCTCGCGCGAAGGATTGCGCAGCTCTGTGGATCAACTCTGGCACGTCGCGTTGCGGATCGAGGATGGTGGCGAGCTGACCGATGCCGAGCGGCGGCTCAGGGACATCCAGGATCAGCTTTCCAAGGCACTCGAGGAGGGCGCCTCCGACGAGGAGATCGCGCGGCTGATGCAGGAGCTGCGGCAAGCGATGGCCGAGTTCCTGCAGCAGCTGGCCCGCCAAGCCCAGGGCCAGCAGATGCAGTTGCCCGAAGGCTTCAACCCGAACCAGATCATGCGGCCGCAGGATCTCCAGCGCATGCTGGATCAGCTGGAGAACATGGCGCGCCAGGGCTCGCGGGAAATGGCGCAGCAGATGCTCGACCAGCTCCGCGAGTTGATGGAGTCGCTGCAGGCTGGCCGCATGATGGGCCAGCAGGGTCAGCAAGGGCAGCAGATGATGCAGATGATGGACCAGATGGGGGACATCATCGGCAAGCAGCAACAGCTCTACGACGATACCTTCGGCGAGCAGCAGCGCCAGGGGCAGGAGGGCCAGCGCGGGCAGCGCGGCCAACGCGGTCAGCAATTCGGCCAGCGCGGTCAGGGCCAGCGCGGTCAGCAGGGCCGGGGCCAGCAAGGCCAGCGGTTCGGGCAGGGCGAGCTCACCGAGCGGCAAGGCCAGCTCAGAGATCGCCTCGGCCAGCTCCGTGAGGGCTTGCAGCAATTTGGCATGCGCCCGCCAAGCCAGCTCGACGGCGCAGAGCAGTCCATGGAGAATGCCCGCCGGGCCCTCGAGCAGGGCGACCTTGACACCGCAACGCGCGAGCAGTCCCAGGCGCTGGAGCAGCTCCGCCAAGGTGCGCAATCCATGGCCGAGCAGATGCTGCGCCAGATGCCTTCGCGCTTCGGCCAGGGCCCTGCCGGCGATGCCCCGCGCGATCCGCTCGGACGTCCGCAGCGCACGGAGGGGCCGGACCTCGGCACCTCGGTGAAAGTCCCCGACGAGATCGACGCTCAGCGGGCCAGGGAGATCCTGGAGGAGCTCCGCCGGCGCCTCGGCGAGACCACCCGCCCGGCGCTCGAGCTCGACTATATCGAGCGTCTGCTGCGTCGTTTCTGACGAAATATCCGTGCAAGACTGCGCTCGGGCGGCGAGGCGAGCGGACAACAGCTTGGTGGGGCCGGGCGATTTTTTTATTGCGACGTGCGCATTCTGCTAGACGCAAGGCTTGCGGCCTGATGATGTTAGCGCTTACATCACCGGGCTTACCATTGTTCAGCAGGGGGAGTCATTCCGACGCTGGAAACTGAGTTTGCGGGTCGGTGGCTGAGGGTTGAGCATGGATATTCAGGATCTGCGGATTTTCGCGCGCGTCGCCGCAGTGCAAAATCTGTCGTCCGTCGGCACCGAGCTCGGCTTGACGCCGGGAACGATCTCCAAACGCATCCAGGCGCTCGAAAGCGAGCTGCGTGTCAGGCTCTTCGATCGGACGACGCGCTCGATCCGTATCACGGAGGAAGGCGCGACGTTTCTCACCCATGTCGAGCGTGTCCTCGCGGAGCTGGAAAGCGCGCGTGCTGCGGTGGGAGATCACGCAACGAAGCCCCGGGGCAAGCTGAAGATTTCCGCTCCGGCCACGCTCGGGCGCCTCTTCGTGGCACCGGCGATCAGCTCGTTCATGCGCGCTTATCCGGATATCGAAATTCAGATGAACCTGACGGATCGGAACGTCAATCTGCAGGAGGAGGGCTACGACGTCGCCATTCGGACCGGGGCGCTGACGGACTCCGTCCTGATTGCAAAGCGCCTATGCCCCGACCGCCAGGTCGTCGTCGCGGCTCCAAGCTACCTCGCCGCCAATGGCACTCCGCAAACGCCGGCCGACCTCAGCGCTCACAATTGTTTCGTGCTCGGCGACAACTGGCAATGGTCCTTCTGCCGAGGCAAAGAAGACTTCACGATCCGGGTGAATGGACGGTTGCGGTCGAACAACGGCGAGATCCTGCACCATGCCGCTCTCGATGGGCACGGCCTCTTTCAGACCTCGGAGCTGCGTGTGCGAGAGGATTTGGCCGCGGGCCGGCTCGTGCGCGTACTGAAGGAGTTTGAGCTGGCCAGCAACTCCGCCGTCTGGGCGGTTTATCCGAGCTCCAAGCACGTCCTGCCGAAGCTCAGGGTGCTCCTCGATTTCCTGGCGGTCTGGTTCCGGGATGTTTCCGCGGAGCGGCCGCGGACACCTAAGCGCTCGCACAACAAGCGTCCCGAAGCCGCCAATAACCTGCAGAATGCCCCAAGCCATCTTCCACCTGACCGGCAGCCCGGCACGGTTCTGCCTTGAACCGGCAGCTCACTTGAGCCGTGTCCAGCCCTTCAGGCGCTCGGCAGCCTCGGCCATGTCCGCCGTCGTGCCGGCGTAAGAAAAGCGGATGAAGTGCCGGCCGCGCGCTTCGTCGAAGTCGACCCCGGGCGTCGTCGCGACGCCGGTCTCCTCCAGCATCAGCTTGGCAAACGCGAGGCTGTCGTCGGTGAAGCGGCTGACGTCTGCGTAGAGATAGAAGGCGCCATCGGCAGGCACGATTTCCTCGAACCCGGCTCGCGCAAGCTCCCTCAGCAGCAAGTCGCGATTGGCCGCGTAGACACGCCTGTTGGCCTCGAGCTCCTCGATGCCGTCGAAGGCTGCCAGCGCCGCTACCTGGGACACCGTCGGCGGAGCGATGTAGAGGTTTTGCGCCAGCCGCTCGACCGGACGCACGAGCTCCTCCGGCACGACCATCCAGCCGACGCGCCAGCCCGTCATGGAGAAATATTTCGAGAAACTGTTGATGACGACCACGCCGTCGGAATGCTTCAGCGCCGTTTCGGCCGGCATACCGTAGGTGAGCCCGTGATAAATCTCATCCGAGATGAACCACAGTCCGCGGCGGCGGCAGACCTTAAGAATGTCCTTCAGCCGTTGCGGCTCGAGCATCGTCCCGGTCGGGTTGGCAGGGCTCGCGATCAGCACACCGGCGATGTGGTCGCGGGCGCTCGCAGCTTCGATCTGATCCGGCGTCGGCATCCAGCGCGAGCTCTCGTCTGCCTCGATGATGACAGGCTGCTGGCCCAGTGCCGTGAGGATGTGGCGATAGCACGGGTATCCCGGCGACGGCAGCGCCACCCGCTCGCCTGCATCGAACAGAGCAAGGAACGTCAGCACGAAAGCCGCCGACGAGCCGTTCGTCACCACGACGCGCTCCGGTGACAGCTCGACGCCGTACCAGTCGCTGTAGTGTTTGGCGATCCGCTCGCGCAGGCTCGGCATTCCAAGCGCCAGGGTGTAGCCCAGGTTGTCGGTTGCCATGGCGCGCTCGACCGCCGCGCGGGCCGTGGCTGGCGCCGGCGTGCCGGGCTGGCCCACCTCCATGTGGATGACGCGATGGCCCGCAGCCTCGCGGGCGGCAGCGGCCCGCATCACGTCCATGACGATGAACGATGCGATCGCACTGCGCTTGGAGGGCGGTCGCGGTACGCCGTCCTCGCGGGTCTGATCGCAACGTCCCGTCATCAGTTCTGCTCCTCCGTCGAGGTCCACTTTCCGTCTGCCTGCCGCCATGGTGCCGCCGCAATGCCACGATGAAACCAAAACTGGATTGGCTCGCTCCAACAACCCGTTGGGCGCACGTCGCCGACGCCGCTTATAGAGGCGAGCCGGATGCTCTACCAGCCCGGCGTTGATTTGCTGGGCTTAGTTGCTAGGCTCCCTCCACCCAGATGTGAGGGGGACGGAACAACAACCGAAGCGCCATCGAGGAACGAGCGAGAGCTTCTGGAGACATGCTGCAGAACCGAAAGACCGGCCGACAGACGCCTTTGAGCGCCTGTCTGGTCGCGACGGCCCTGGTTGCGGTCCTGGCCTTTACGAGCGTCACCAGCAAACCGGCGTTGGCCCAGGGGCTGCCACTCATCCGGGACACCGAGATCGAAAACCTGCTCAACGACTACGCCCGCCCGATCTTCAAGGCGGCAGGGCTCGGGGAAAATCGCGTAGCGGTGCGCATCGTGCGCAGCGGGATGTTCAACGCCTTCGTCCTCGACGGGCGTAACGTCTTCGTCCACACCGGCGCGCTGATGCAGTCGGAGACGCCGAACGAGATTATCGGAGTCATCGCCCACGAGGCCGGCCACATCGCCGGCGGGCACATGGCTGCGCTGCGCGCTAGGATTGCACGCGATCAGACCCGCGCCCTGCTCATGCGCATGCTCGGGCTTGGCGTTGCCATCGCCACAGGAGCCGGCGAGGCGGTGTTTGCTGGCGACGAGCTCATCATGCGCTCCCTGCTCGCCGAGCGGCGCTCGCAGGAGGCGGCCGCCGACCAGGCTGGCCTGCGCTATCTCAACGCGACGCGCCAATCGGGCCGCGGCATGCTGGAGACCTTCGAGCGCTTCGCCCAGCAAGAGTACATCTCCGACGCGCAGAAGGACCCGTTCGTGCGCAGTCACCCCGTTGCAGCGGACCGGCTGGCGCGTCTTCGCGAGCTGGTTCAGCGGAGCCCGTTCTACGACAACCGGGATTCGAGTGAACTGCAGCTCCGCCATGACATGATGCGAGCGAAGCTGGCGGGTTATCTCGAGCGCCCGCAAGTGGTCTTCAACCGCTATCCGCGTTCGGATACATCCCTGCCCGCCCGCTATGCCCGCGCGATTGCCAGCTTCATGCAGGGCGGCCAGAGCGCGCTGCCGGCCGCTCTCGCCCAGGTGGACGCCCTCATCCGCGAAGTGCCGGGCAACCCCTACTTCTACGAGCTCAAGGGCGACTTCCTGACCCGCTCCGGCAAGAACCGGGAAGCCATCGCACCGCTGCGGCAGGCACTCCGCCTGTCCAAGGGAGCGCCGCTGATCCGCGTCCAACTCGCCTCCGCATTGCTCGCCTCGAACGACCCGAAGGTGGTCGGCGAGGCGGCCGACCTGCTGCGCAAGGCCGTTGTCGAGGACGATAACCCGCGCGCCTACCGGTCGCTGGCCGATGCGTACTATCGCCTGGGACGGCAAGCCGATGCGGATGCGTCAATTGCGCAGGCCTATTTCCTTGAAGGCAACATCAAGCAGGCGCAGACCTTCGCCCAGCGTGCCCAGCGCGCTTTGAAGAAGGGATCCCCTGCCTGGCTCAGAATGGATGACATCATACGCTACAAAGATGCCAGCAACCTGTAGTCCCCCGATCGAGAAATCCGCTGACAAAATTGTCACAAGAATTTCTCAATCATCTCGCTCCTCGACCACTGGGTCGACGGCTGTGCTGTGCTAAAGTGGCATTATCGAATAGTACTCACGAACCAAGGAACACTTCCGGATGCCTGCCAAAAGCCTTATCAAAATCATTGATGCCCTGACGACACGGAGGGGCGCGGTGGCCGGTGCCATTGCACTGCTGGCGCTCGGCTCCGCGTTGGCGTTGGGCAGTGCTCCCGCCGTCTCGACCGGGGCGAACATCAAGGTGGCCCAGGCCGATACCTCAGCCCCATTCTCGGCCGAGCAGAAACAAGCCATCGAGCGCATCGTCAGGGATTACCTGGTCAAGAATCCGGAGGTGCTCCTCGAGGTTGGACGGGAGCTCGAGAAGCGCCAGGCCGAAATGCAGGTCGCCGAGCACAGGCGCATCATCCTCGAGAACAAGGACAAGATCTTCACTTCGCCGGCGGATTTCGTCCTGGGCAATCCCAACGGCGACATCACTATCGTGGAGTTCTTCGACTACAACTGCCCCTGGTGCAAGCGCGCCGTCGGCGAGCTGATGAAGCTGATCGAAGCCGATTCCAACGTGAAAGTGGTGCTGAAGGAATTCCCGATTTTCGGTGAGAACTCGATCTTCGCGGCCAAGGCGGCGATGGCGTCGCGAGCCCAGGGCAAGTACCTGGACTTTCACATCGCGCTCATGAAGGAGCGGCAGGTCACGAAAGACAACGTGTTCAAGATTGCCCAAAAAGTCGGGCTCGACGTGGAGAAGCTGAAGGCCGACATGGACAATCCGGAGTTCGAGGCAGCCATCAAGCAGACATCGGCGATCGCGCAGGCCTTGGCTATCGAGGGCACCCCGGGCTACGTGGTGGATGCCAAAGTGAACGTCGGCTTCCTGGCGCTAGACGGCCTGCGCCAGATGATCGGCGAGGCGCGCAAGGAGGGGTGTCAAGTCTGTTGATCGGCACGACGATGCGAACGACATTGTTCGCGGTGCGCTTCCGCCACTGCCGGAAAGCTGATAAACGGGCCGCAGCCGCATGAGCCGCGGCCCGGCGACATGCCCGACGCCCCGCGACCACACCTCGAGACTGATCAATGGCAAAGCCTGTTTACGTCCTCAATGGACCCAACCTGAATATGCTCGGCCTGCGCGAGCCCTCGATCTACGGCGCCGAGACCTTGGGCGACGTACAGCGGCGGGTCGAGGCGCGGGCAGCACAGCTCGGGTTGCAGATCGACTTCCGGCAGTCGAATATCGAAGGTGAGCTCGTCACCTGGATCCAGCAGGCGCGCAACGCCGCCAGCGGCATCATTCTGAACGCAGGCGCCTACACGCATACGTCCGTAGCGTTGCTTGATGCGCTGAGTGCGGCGGAGCTGCCCGCGATCGAGGTGCACCTGACGAACGTGTTCCGGCGGGAGAGCTTCCGCCACCACTCTTATATCTCGCCAGTCGCACGGGGTGTCATCTGCGGCTTCGGCCCGAAGACGTACGAGCTCGCACTGGAGGCAATGGCGGACATTCTGGAGCAGCAGGGGCAGGCTCGACCCTGAGGAGTGGAGCCGGGCCGGCACGACTGGAACGATGGCGGAACCAACAAGCATGGCGAAAGACCAACGAGATCGGGGCGGCAATTCCGAGCAGCAGATGATCCGCGATCTCGCGGCGCTGCTCGTCGAGACGGGTTTGAGCGAAATCGAAATCGAGAAGTCGGGGCTCAAGATCCGGGTTGCCCGCAATCTGTCGGTTTCCGCTGTCGCGCCTCAGCAAGCTGCTCCGGCGAGCCCCGTTTCTCCAGCGGGCCAAGCCGGACCTGCCGAGCCTGCCTCCGACATCGCCAATCACCCCGGCTGCGTGAAATCGCCGATGGTCGGCACTGCCTACCGGGCGCCGGAGCCCGGCGCCGCCCCGTTCGTCGAAATCGGCTCGCGCGTGGTGCAGGGGCAGACCTTGATGATCATAGAGGCGATGAAGACCATGAATCACATTCCGGCCCCGCGGTCGGGAACCGTGACCCAAATTCTTGTCGAGAACGGCCAGCCCGTGGAGTTCGGCGAGCCGCTCGTCGTCATCGAATAGGAGCGCATGGCGGGTGGGGCTCAGCTACTTTCCTGCTCGCTCGAAACACATGTTCGACAAAGTCCTGATCGCGAACCGTGGTGAGATTGCGCTGCGCATCCAGCGGGCCTGCAAGGAACTCGGCATCGCCACCGTCGCAGTGCATTCGACGGCCGATGCCGATGCCATGCACGTGCGGCTCGCCGACGAAAGCGTTTGCATCGGACCGCCGCCTGCCGCGGAGAGCTACTTGAACATCCCGCGCCTGTTGGCCGCCTGCGAGATTACGGGCGCAGACGCCGTTCACCCTGGCTACGGTTTCCTGGCGGAGAATGCGCGGTTCGCCGAAATTCTGGAAGAGCACGGCATCACCTTCATCGGGCCGACGTCGGAGCATATCCGCATCATGGGGGACAAGATCGAGGCGAAGGAGACCGCCAAGCGCCTCGGCATTCCCGTCGTCCCCGGGTCGGACGGTGCCGTGACGAGCGAGGCCGACGCACAGCGCATCGCCAGGGATATGGGCTTTCCCGTCCTCATCAAGGCGGCGGCAGGCGGTGGCGGCCGCGGCATGAAGGTGGCGCGCTCTCCAGACGATCTCGAGGTCGCGCTCGCAACGGCCCGCTCTGAAGCCAAGGCAGCCTTCGGCGACGACAGCGTCTACCTCGAGAAGTACCTGAGCAAGCCGCGCCACATCGAAATTCAGGTCTTCGGCGACGGCAAGGGCAACGCCATTCATCTTGGCGAGCGCGACTGCTCGCTCCAGCGGCGACATCAGAAGATCTGGGAAGAGGCCCCCTCCCCGGCTCTCAACGCCGAGGCCCGCCAGAAGATCGGCGAGACAGTCGCCGCCGCCATGCGAAAGCTGAAGTACCGCGGCGCTGGGACGGTCGAATTCCTCTACCAGGACGGCGAGTTCTATTTCATCGAAATGAACACGCGCCTGCAGGTCGAGCACCCCGTCACCGAAATGATCACCGGCGTCGATCTGGTCATCGAGCAGATCCGCATCGCCGCCGGCTTGCCGCTCAGCCTTCGCCAGGAGGAGGTGAGCTTTTCGGGCCACGCCATCGAATGCCGCATCAACGCCGAGAACCCGCGCACCTTCCGCCCGTCACCCGGCAAGATCACCTACTGGCACCCGCCCGGCGGACTTGGCGTGCGCGTCGACAGCGGCGTCTATCAGGGCTATCGGATCCCGCCGTACTACGACAGCCTCATCGGCAAGCTCATCGTGCACGGCAAGAACCGCAACGAGTGCCTGATGCGCCTGAAACGTTGCCTGTCCGAGTTCGTCATCGACGGCATCGAGACGACCATTCCCTTGTTCGTCGACTTGGTGAAGCAGGCGGACATCGCCAACGGGCTCTACGACATCCACTGGCTCGAGAAGTACCTCGGCAATGCCGAGTGAGATCGCCCCGGGGGGAGAGCGGCTTGATCTTCGGGCACCAGGCCAGGATCCTGCCCGCGAACAGGGAAGGTGGATTGGCATTGCTCACGCTTAAGATATTCCGCAATATTTTCAGCGAGACCCAGGGCGGTTGGAACCGCGGATAATTTCGCCGATTACCGTTCGACGCCATTCCGGTGCCAAGCCTCTGTAACAGGCGTGAAAGGCAGATGACTGCTCGCGAAAGCCCGCTGCTCGAGATCACTCCGCAGGTCCTGCTGAAGGCCTACACGTGCGGCATCTTCCCCATGGCCGAAAGCGCCGATGATCCGCAGCTTTACTGGATCGAGCCGCAGGCCCGCGGCGTCCTTCCGCTCGACCGAGTCTTGGTACCGAAGCGACTGCAGCGCACCATCCGGCAGGCGCCGTACGAGATCCGCATCGACACGGACTTCGACGGGGTCATCGCCGGTTGCGCCGCCTCGCGCCCCGGCCGCCGGACGACTTGGATCAACGACCGTATCCGCAAACTCTATCGCGAGCTGCACCGGTTGGGCCATTGCCATACGGTGGAGGCCTGGCACCAGGGCCAGCTGGTGGGCGGCCTCTACGGCGTGGCGCTCGGCGGCGCCTTCTTCGGCGAGAGCATGTTCTCAGAGATGCGCGATGCGTCGAAAATCGCCCTCGTCTATCTGGCCGCCCGCCTGATTTTCGGCGGCTTCGTCATGCTCGACACACAGTTCGTGACCGATCACCTCAGGCAGTTCGGGACCATCGAGGTGGACCGATTCGAGTTTCATCGGCAGCTCGAACGAGCTCTCCAAACCGATGGCGACTTCTTCCGCCTCGAACGGGAGCCGACGCCGGAGCGCGTGCTCGACATCGTTCTCCGGCGGAAAGGCTGAGGGGCCACCAGCTGTCCATTTCTTGACCAGCTCGTCGGTTCTCGCGGCACATGCACCTTGACCTCTGCCAGCCAATCCGCGCATCAAAGACGTGTGGCTGATCAAGAACGGCTGCTGGCGCGTCTTTCTCTGTGCGCCTGCGGGCGCGAGTCCGCCACTGCAATCAGAGGCATCGGACTTCTGACCGTCTCTAGTGGGGCACGTACCAGTATGAAACGCAGAACCTTCCTCAAGGCCGGTGCAGTATCGGCCGCAGCATCGGCGCTCGCGAGTCCAGCGATCGCGCAGAGTGCGCCTGAAATCCGCTGGCGCCTGACTTCGAGCTTCCCACGGTCGCTCGACACCATTTACGGCACTGCACAGACGTTCGCCAAGTACGTGGCGGAGGCGACCGACAACAAGTTCCAGATCCAGACGTTTCCGGCTGGTGAGATCATCCCCGGGCTACAGGCGCTCGATGCGGTCTCCGTCGGGACCGTCGAATGTGCTCAGACGCCGGTCTATTTCTACATCGGCAAGGAGCCGACGCTTGCTTTCGGCACCGGCCTGCCCTTCGGCCTCAATGCGCGTCACCAGCACTCCTGGTGGCACTTCGGTGGCGGTAGGGAGATCATCAACGAGGCGCTCGGCAAGTTCAATGTCTACGGCATCGTGATGGGCAACTCCGGCACCCAGATGGGCGGCTGGTTCCGTAAGGAGATCAACACGGTCGAGGACCTCAAGGGCCTGAAGTTCCGCATCGGCGGCATGGGCGGACATGTGCTCGCGAGGCTCGGCGTGGTTCCGCAGCAGATCGCGCCTGGCGATGTCTACCCTGCGCTCGAGCGCGGTACCATCGATGCCACCGAGTTCGTCGGACCCTATGATGACGAGAAGCTCGCCTTCCACCGGGTGGCCAAATACTACTACTACCCCGGTTGGTGGGAGGGCGGTGCCATGATGCACCTGATCGTCAACATGGAGAAATGGCAATCGCTGCCGAAGACGTATCAGGCGATCGTCAACAACGCCGCCGAAGCCGCCAACAACTGGATGATCGCGAAATACGACCTCGTGAACGCTCCGGCTTTGAAGCGGCTCATTGCCGCCGGTGCTGAGCTGCGTGCGTTCCCGCAGCCGGTGATGGAAGCCTGCTGGAAGGCTGCAAATGAGCTCTACGCCGAGATCGCGGCCGAGAACGAGCTGTTCAAACGGGCGCTCGAGTCACACCACGCATTCCGCAACGAGGTCCTCTACTTCTGGCAGATCGCGGAGCACTACTACGACTCGAGCCTCATGGCGGCGATGCGGAGCAAAGGCTGAATCTGCTCCGCGGACAAGAGCAATTCAAGGATGAAACGGGGGAGCGCTGATCGGCGCTCCCCCGTTTCGTCATTAGAACTGGCAGGCGGTTCGAGTGAACGGTCCTCATTCCGTGGTGGCGCCGAAGCGGCGCTGCCACCAGCCGCGGCGCACCGGCTCTGCAGGCGCCGGCTGTTCCGCGGTCCCGATTTCCGGTCCGACCACGATCCGCTCGATCACCGGCTCGCTGGCGACCGGTTCGGTGCGGGCGTTTCGTCCCGGCCTGGCCTCGCCGGCCTGGAGCTCGGGGATCTGATCCTCGGCTGGCGCCGGCTCAGCTGCAGCAGCCAAGGGCTGAGCCTCCGGCTCCTCCACCGGACTCGTGGGCGCAGGCTCCTCAGAGGCGGCCTCGGCAGCAGCCGCCGGCGGCTGCGGCGCCGCTTCGGCGACCGTCTCGGCGGACTCCGTCGCAAGGGGCTGCGCGGCAACTGCTGCGGCCGGGGCCCGTTCCGCAACCGGCTCCGCTACGGGCAGGCCGAGCTCGGGTTCTGCCGCCTCCCTCTCTGCCTCGTCCGGTTCGACCTCGCCGGCAGCTTCTGCTGCCTCCGCTCCAGGGCGGGAGCCTTCACCACGATCGCGGCGGCCGCCCCGGCGGCCACGGCGGCGACCACGGCGGTTCCGGCGATCCTCGTGAGCCTCGCCCTCCTCTTCTACCGCCGCGGCACCAACCTCAGCACCAGCCTCGTCTTCGGCGGCTTCGGCCGCGCCGACGTCATCTTCAGTGTCCGCACCCTCGGACGAATATGCGATTTCCTCGTCCGCGCCGTTGCCCGGGACTGCTGTCACCCCCAAAGACTCGCCGCGTTCACTGCGACGGCCCCTCCGACGGCGGCGCCGGCGGGACCTGCGGGCCCCCTCGCCGTCCTCGGCCTCGTGATGCGAAACCTCCTCCTCGCGAGCCGCGGGCTCTGGCTCCTCCTCGCCCTCGAATCCCCAGTCCATGCTGACGGCGCTGCGCTCCGGCTGGCGCTGAGCGTCGGCAGAACGCGCGGCCTTCTCGATGAAGAAGTTCGCGCCCTGCGCCTTGTCGCTCGCCTGCACGTAGATGGGGACCTTGTAGCGGGACTCCATCTCGTTGATGAACGAGCGCTTGTTGTTGAGGATGTAGAGCGCGACGCTCGCCGTCGTCTTGGCGACGATGGGTGCCGGCGGGCCGGACATCAGCGCGTCCTCCATGGCGCGCAGCACGGCAAGCGCAACCGACTCGGTCGAGCGGATGATGCCCGTGCCCTGGCAGTGCGGGCACTGCGAGGTCGAGCCTTCGAGCACGCCCGTCCTGAGCCGCTGCCGCGACATCTCAAGCAATCCGAAGTGGCTGATCCGGCCGACCTGGATTCGCGCCCGGTCGAAGCGCAGCGCCTCCTTGAGACGGCGCTCCACCGCCCGGTTGTTGCGCTTCTCCTCCATGTCGATGAAGTCGATCACGATCAGGCCCGCCAGGTCGCGCAGCTTAAGCTGCCGGGCGATCTCGTCGGCCGCCTCGAGGTTCGTATTGAGAGCCGTTTCCTCGATGGAGAACTCGCGCGTCGCCTTGCCCGAGTTGACGTCGATGGCGACCAGCGCCTCCGTCTGGTTGATGACCAGATAGCCCCCGGATTTCAGGTGGACGTAGGGGCTGAACATCGCATTGAGCTGCCGCTCGATCTGGTAGCGGCTGAACAGCGGCTCGGGGTCCTGATACAGCACCACGTTCTTGACGTGGCTTGGCATCAGCATACGCATGAAGTCACGGGCTTCCTTGTAGGCCGCCTCGCCCGCGACGATGATCTCGTCGATGTCCTTGGTATAGAGGTCGCGGATCGAGCGCTTGATGAGGTCGCCTTCCTCGTAGACGAGCGCCGGGGCGGTTGAGCGCAGTGTCAGCTCGCGCACGCTTTCCCACAGCCGCAGCAGATACTCGAAATCACGCTTGATCTCCTGCTTGGTCCGTGACGCGCCAGCGGTGCGGATGATGAGACCCATTCCTTCCGGCACGTCGAGCTCGGCCGCGATGGCCTTGAGGCGCTTACGGTCCTGAACGTTGGTGATCTTTCGGCTAATGCCGCCGCCGCGGGCGGTGTTCGGCATCAGGACGGTGTAGCGGCCGGCGAGGGAGAGGTAGGTGGTGAGAGCCGCGCCCTTGCTGCCGCGCTCCTCCTTGACGACCTGCACCAGCACGATCTGCCGGCGCTTGATCACCTCCTGGATCTTGTAGCTGCGCTGGCGGCGGCGCGGGCGCGACGGAAGCTCTTCGAGCGCGTCTTCTGCGACGACGTTATCGACCTGCTCGACGCCGCCGTTGCCGTTCCCATTCTCCTCGACTTCCTCGACCCCGACCTCCTCCACGAGACCGATCGGCTTCGGGGCATCGCTCAAAGCCTCTTCGGAGGCATCAGAGCCGTTCTCATCCGACCGAGGCTCGTGCGCGCCGGATGCGTCCGCACGCGCGCCGGAATCGTCCTCGCGGGGTTCCGAATGCTCGGCGACGTGGCCGTTCTCGGCCGTTCCACTCGGTACGGCCTCGGTCAGACGCTCCTCGGGCTGCACAGCCTCCGTAATCGTGCGCGACCCGGCCTCTTCTTCGGGAGGCCCTGCGGTTTCGGCCGATGGAGCGGCTTCCTGTGGCTCGGAAGGTGCCTCGGGCTCAGGGGGCAGGAACGCCGTAACGTCTACGCCGACCTCCTCCGGCCCCTCGCCGTCGGGGTGGTCTTCCTCCCGATCTCCATGGGTCTGTGATCGTTCCTCGGCCTGCCTGTCGGCGGCAGCCTCGTCCTCGGCCTCGGCGGCCGCTTCCTCATCGATCAGTGCCTGACGGTCCGCGACGGGGATCTGGTAGTAGTCGGGATGGATCTCGTTGAAGGCGAGGAAGCCGTGGCGATTTCCGCCGTAGTCCACGAACGCCGCTTGCAGCGACGGTTCGACGCGGGTGATCTTGGCGAGAAAAATGTTGCCGCGGAGAAGCTTGCGAGCCGCGGACTCGAAGTCGAATTCCTCTACACGGCCTCCTCGGAGAACCACGACCCTGGTTTCTTCAGGATGCGTGGCATCGATGAGCATCTTGTTGCTTGACATGTGTTTTGTTCCTTGGCGCGCCGGCCGGGCGTGACACCGATCGTGGCTGCCGAATGGCGGCGAGGGGTTCGCCGGCCTGGGGCGCGCGTGTTCAGTTGCTGGGAATCATAAAATCTGGAAAGGGGTCCAGGGCACGCCCGCTGCGACTGCGGCGCGTGCGTCACGCTCGAGCAATGCCGCAGCAGGACCAACCCCGACCGGAGTGGGGAAACGCAAAGCTCCTGACTGCACTGCGATTTTGTGAACGTGTTTTCCATCGGTTGCTTGGTGAACCCGCTCTTCGCGCAAGCTCATTTCTGAAGCTCGATGAAGAGCTGAGCCCGTCGCCGGGCAAGATGAGTGGCGCCTCTTTGCAAAGTCGCCGCTTATGCCCTGCCAGCCGCACCCCTTTCCCGGGCAGCAGAAGCAGGGCGAAAAGTCTCGGGTGGTCGCCTGCAAGACCGCGCGCTCGCTCCATTCCCGGACGTGATGGTGCCAAGGGAAAGGAAGCCGCCGCTCGAAGCCGACTGCACACCCATGACGCGCCGGTTGGGCCGTGTACGCTGAGCCTGGCGGAACTTCCGTGGCGCGGCATGCGCTGCTCGCTCCCTCGTCCTCCGCCGCCGGTCGCGCCCAAAGTTCGAGCCCCGGCACGGTTGCAATTGTGTTTTAAGTGCTCCCCCCCGCCGAGACAAGAGTGTTGTGGATGTCACGCACGCCTGCGAGCTGCTCAAAGCCCCCTTGTGCCGGGCTGCATTGGCCAATAACCCGTTAACCAGCGGCGCAATTTTGCGACAACAAATGTGAACGACGCGAGGCGCGCGGGAGCACATGCGAAACGGGGGGCGAGTGCTCGCTGCCACCATGGCGGCTTTGATCGGATTGAATTTGGTCGGGGCCGCATGCGTGCTCGCCCAAGCCGGACGCGCGACGGGATGGACCATCGAGGTCAACTCGGAAGGGCCGGCGGGAAGGCCGGCCGTGACGCGGGCACACCTCACGGCGAACGACAAGCTGACGCGCCTGGAGCTCGAGCTGACGCGCGAGGTTGCGATCAGCGTCTCGACCATGACGGAGCCGGACCGCGTCATCGTGGACCTGCCGGAAGTTGATTTTCGAATCGCATCGACGGTGGGACAAAACGGAAAGGGCCTGATCAAAGCCTTCCGGTATGGCCTGTTCGGCCCCAGGCAGTCGCGCGTCGTCATCGACACGGATGGGCCGGTCCACGTGCGCAAGGCGCGGGTTGAAACATCTGGCCAGACCGCGCGCCTCGTGATCGAGCTCGCCCGGGAAGCGATTCGCCCTGCCCCGGACACCCCGGCCGTCGACGCTGCTCCCGTATTGCGGCCGAGCAAATTCGAAGAACCGCCGCCCGCCGTGACCCTGCGCAAAGGCAAGCCGGTGGTCGTCGTGGATGCCGGCCATGGCGGCGTCGATCCCGGTGCGATCGGCCCCGACGGGCTGCCCGAAAAAGATATCGTCCTTTCCGTCGCGCGCCGCCTGCGCAATCTGCTCGTCAGGTCAGGCCGCTACACCGTCGTCATGACGCGGAACAGGGACATGTACATATCCCTGGAGCAACGGGTCCGCACGTCCCGGCGCCACGGCGCCGATCTTTTCATCTCTATTCACGCGGACTCGGTCGCGGAGGAAAGCCTGGCGCCCCACGTCAGGGGCGGCAGCATCTACACGCTTTCCGATCGCGCCTCCAACGAGGAGGCCCGCAGACTGGCGGACAAGGAGAACGCTGCCGATCTCCTTGCCGGGCTTGAATCGACGGCGGACCAGGAGGAGGACGAGGTCCGCGACATCCTCATCGACCTGCTCCGGCGGGAGACGGAGAACTTCTCCGCCGATTTCAGCAACCTGCTGACCGGCGAGCTGCGCAAGCACATCGTGCTCGCCCGCGACCCTCAGCGCTCTGCCGCTTTCCAGGTTCTGAAGCAGGCCGAAACGCCCTCCGTTCTGGTCGAGCTCGGCTATGTAAGCAATCCGGAGGATCGAAAGCTTCTGACGTCGCCGGCATGGCAGGACAAAGTCGCCGGCGCCATGCTTGCAGCAATCGATTCGTTCTTCGCACGGCGCGCTATGGGCATGGTGCATGCGCCGTAATTTGTCAGTGGATAGCGCAGGGACTGCTCCTTTCACTGTCGCTCGCCGGTCGCGCTGAAGAATATCGTGCGTTGAGCCCGCATTTTCCGGAACAGATCCGGCAATACGTGATAGTGTGAGGGCCGACCTGAATCACGCTGGCAGCTCTCGAGTTTCTCGTGCCTCGTCCTTGTTTGCCGAAGCATGCTCCAGACGCTGGCTACGAGCTCTGGCGGACTTCGGACCCGGGACACCGTTCTGTTCCGATGCCGTTTTGTTGCCGCTTGGCTGTGTGAGGAACCGCGAGCGATCCTGAAAGCTAGAAGGCCTGATGCGAGCACCGATTCTGCCACCGCCCGCTACGCCGAAGCGGAAGAGGAAACGCCGGAAGAGCGTTCTGTTGAGCCTGCTCGGCTGGGTGTTTGCCGCCGGCGTGGTGGCCTTTGTCGCGGGATCGGCCGCCGCCGGCTATCTCCTGTGGTCTGTCTCGCGCGATCTGCCGAGCTACGAAAGCCTCGCCCAGTACGAGCCGCCGGTGATGACGCGCATTCACGCGCACGACGGACAGCTGATTGCCGAGTATGCCCGTCAGCGGCGGATCTTCGTCCCGATCAACACCATCCCGAAGCTCGTCATCCACGCTTTCCTCTCGGCTGAGGACAAGCGCTTCTATGAGCACGGCGGAATCGACTTCTTCGGCATCGTCCGTGCATTCATCAGAAATTTGCAGAATCCCGGCCGCCGCCCTGAGGGAGCGTCGACCATTACGCAGCAGGTGGCCAAGAACTTCCTGCTCTCCAGCGAGCAGAAATACGAGCGTAAGCTCAAAGAGGCGATCCTCGCGATCCGGATCGAGCGAGCATTCTCAAAGGACAAGATCCTCGAGTTGTACCTAAACGAGATTTATCTCGGAATCGGCTCCTACGGTGTCGCTGCGGCCGCGCTCAACTATTTCAACAAGGAGCTGGATGAGCTCACGCCCGAGGAGGCCGCTTACCTCGCGGCGCTGCCCAAGGCACCGAACAACTACCACCCGTTCCGCAACACTCGGGAGGCGACGGCCCGCCGGAACTGGGTGTTGGAGCAAATGGCCGAGAACGGCTACATCACGCACGAGCAGATGGAGGCGGCCAAGGCCAAGCCGTTGCAGGTCAACCTGCGCCCGTTCGGCGCCCACATCTTCGCCGCGGAGTTCTTCGCCGAGGAGGTCCGCCGCACGCTTCTCGCCAAATACGGCGAGGACAAGCTCTATGGTGGCGGCCTGTCGGTGCGCACGACGCTCGACCCCGATCTGCAGGGCTATGCGCGCCAGGCGTTGATGGACGGCCTCGTCGCCTTCGATCGCCAGCGGGGCTGGCGCGGCCCCGTCGACAAGATCGACGTGACGGCTGATTGGGGCGCAACGCTCGCCAAAATGGACGTGCCTTCCGACATCCAGCCGTGGCGTCTCGGCGTCGTGCTCCAGGTGGAGCGGGACAAGATCATCGTCGGGCTCAGGCCGGACCGTCAGCCGAATGGGAAGATCCCGGAGCAGAGGGAAGCGGTCGAGATCGCGTTCGAGGAAATGAAGTGGGCGGGGCCATTCCGGGCGACCGACAAGCCCAAGGGCCCGGCGCCCAAGAAGCCGGCGGACGTGGTGACCGTTGGCGACGTGATCTACGTCGCGCCGAAGGATCCGAACGAGCCGACCGGCGCCTGGAGCCTCATGCAGATCCCAGAGGTCGGCGGCGGCATTGTCGCGATGGACCCCCACACGGGCCGCGTGCTCGCGGTCGTAGGCGGCTTTTCCTTCTCGATCAGCCAGTTCGACCGGGCGATGCAGGCAAAGCGACAGCCCGGCTCCGCGTTCAAGCCGTTGGTCTACGCCGCCGCCCTCGACAACGGCTACACGCCGACCAGCATCGTGCTCGACGCTCCGATCGAGATCGAGCAGGGGCCGGGTCAGGAGGTCTGGCGCCCCCAGAACTACAACAAGGAGATGTCCTACGGCCCGTCGACATTGCGGATCGGCATCGAGAAGTCGCGAAACCAGATGACGGCGCGCCTGGCCCAGGAGCTCGGAATGCCGCTCATCATCGAATATGCGAGGCGGTTCGGCGCGTACGATGATCTGCTGCCGGTGCTGGCGATGTCATTGGGAGCCGGCGAGACGACCCTGCTCAGGATGGCGGCCGCCTACTCCGTCTTCGCCAACGGCGGCAAGAAGGTGAGACCCACGCTGATCGATCGCATCCAGGACCGTTGGGGTCGCACGATCTGGCGCCACGACCAGCGCGAATGCCCCGACTGCGATGCCGATGCATGGCGGGGCCAGGAAGAGCCGGAGATCCCGGACGACCGCAACCAGGTTCTCGATCCTCAGACCGCCTACCAGATGACCTCGATCCTCGAAGGCGTGATCCAGCGCGGCACGGCAACGAATGTGAAGCGCGTTCTTCCCGGCACTCCGCTCGCCGGCAAGACGGGCACGACCAACGAATCCAAGGACGCTTGGTTCGTGGGTTACTCCCCCGACCTCGTCGTCGGCGTCTACGTCGGTTACGATACGCCCAAACCAATGGGCAAGTCGGCGACCGGCGGTCAGGTTGCTGCGCCGATCTTCGCCAATTTCATGAAGATGGCGCTCGACGACAAGAAAGTGCCGTTCCGCGCACCGCCCGGCATTCGTACAGTTCCGGTCAACCGCTACACCGGCCTCAGGGCCTCGCCGGGCGAGAAGGACGTCATCTGGGAAGTATTCAAGCCCGGCGAGGAGCCGAACGATCCCGCTTCCTTCTTGGGATATGAGACGAGCTCCTATGGCGATGGCGTTTCCCCACCACCACGCAACGTGAGCTCCGGTTTCGGCAACGTCTACTAGATTTTTTGCGTTGATCAAAACTGAGTCACCCCCACTCACGGGTGGTGGCCGGTGTCGTAGCCCTCAACCCTTTGGGGGCCGGAGCGCCAGCCCTTTCTGCCGGCCCCGACGCGTTTACACGAGGCTGCAACGCCCCTATATCAGGGCCATCCAATCACAACGCATCACGACCCGAGGAGGCTGCCATGCGGGCAGAGCCACAGAAGCACGTTGACCAAATTCGCCAGTCACTGGCCCTCCTACGGAGGCATCTTTGACTGGGATACAGCCGAAGCACGCCTAGCCGAGCTGAACGCCCGGGCCGAAGACCCGACGCTATGGAATGACGCGCGCGCCGCGCAGAAGATCATGCGTGAGCGGCAGACCCTGGAACGCCAGATCTCGTCTTACAAGCAGCTCGAGCAGGAGCTGGACGACGCCATCACGCTCATCGAGCTCGGCGAGGCCGAGGGCGACGAAGCGACGATCGCCGAAGGCGAGGCGGCGCTGAAGAAGCTCAGCGAACAAGCCCAGAAGCGTGAGATCGAGGCGCTGCTCTCGGGCGAGGCGGACAGCAACGATGCCTACCTCGAAGTCCATGCGGGCGCCGGCGGCACGGAGAGCCAGGATTGGGCCGAGATGCTGACGCGCATGTATATCCGCTGGGCCGAGGACCACGGGTTCAAGGTGACCATGGTGGAAGCGAGCCCGGGCGAGGAGGCGGGGCTCAAGTCAGCCACTCTCGAGATCAAGGGCGAGAACGCTTACGGATGGCTGAAAACCGAGTCCGGCGTGCACCGGCTGGTGCGCATTTCGCCTTTCGACTCCAACGCGCGGCGGCATACGAGCTTCGCCTCGGTCTGGGTCTATCCGGTCATCGACGACAACATCGACATCGATATCAAGGAGAGCGACTGCCGGATCGACACGTATCGTGCCTCGGGCGCCGGCGGCCAGCACGTCAACACGACCGACTCGGCGGTGCGCATCACCCATCTGCCGACTGGCATCGTGGTGGCAAGCCAGCAGGAACGCTCGCAGATCAAGAACCGGGCGATTGCCTGGGCCATGCTCCGCGCCCGCCTCTACGACCTCGAGCTGAAGAAGCGCGAGGAGAAGGCCAACGCCGAGGCGGCGGCCAAGACGGACATCGGCTGGGGCCACCAGATCCGCTCGTATGTCCTGCAGCCCTATCAGCTCGTGAAGGACGTGCGGACAGGCGTGGAGAGCGGCAACCCGCAAGCCGTCCTCGACGGCGACCTCGATCCGTTCATCGAGGCGGCGCTGGCCCAGCGCCTGAAGGACGACCGGCCGGCTGAGACGACGGACGCCGGCTGACGAGACATCTTGCGATAACGGATCGGCGCGCTGCCTTGGTGAGCGCCGATCCGCAATATCATCGCTCCATGCCGCGCTGCACTGATTGTGCACGGCAGTGCGTTCAGGATGCGAGGCAAAGAGGCTGCGGCGCCGGCGCTACCCCAACGCCCTGTTCGCCTCCTTGGCCTTCTCGGCGTCCACGTACACCTCGCCGCCCATCTGGCGGAACTTAGCGCTCATTTCGGCCATGCCGGCTTCGACGTCGATCGGCGCATTCTGCTTGGCGGCGTAGTCGCGCACGTCCTGCGTGATCTTCATGGAGCAGAACTTCGGGCCGCACATCGAGCAGAAGTGGGCAACCTTGTGCGCCTCCTTGGGCAGCGTCTCGTCGTGGTAGGCGGTCGCCGTATCAGGATCGAGCGACAGGTTGAATTGATCCTGCCAGCGGAACTCGAAACGCGCCTTCGACAGCGCATCGTCGCGGAGCTGTGCCGCGGGATGCCCCTTGGCAAGATCGGCGGCATGGGCGGCGATCTTGTAAGTGATGACGCCCGTCTTCACGTCGTCGCGGTTGGGCAGCCCCAGGTGCTCCTTCGGCGTCACGTAGCAGAGCATGGCCGTGCCGAACCAGCCGATCATCGCCGCGCCGATCGCGCTCGTGATGTGGTCGTAGCCCGGCGCGATGTCGGTCACGAGCGGCCCGAGCGTGTAGAACGGCGCCTCGCCGCACGTCTCGAGCTGCTTGTCCACGTTGATCTTGACCTTGTGCATCGGGACGTGGCCAGGGCCCTCGATCATGACCTGGCAGCCCTTGCGCCAGGCGATCTGGGTCAGCTCACCCAAGGTCTCCAGCTCGGCGAATTGCGCCCGGTCATTGGCATCCGCGATCGAGCCGGGACGCAGGCCGTCGCCCAAGGAGAATGAGACATCATACTTGCGCATGATGTCGCAAATGTCCTCGAAGTGCTCGTAGAGGAAGCTCTCCTTGTGATGCGCGAGGCACCACTTGGCCATGATCGAGCCGCCCCTGCTGACGATGCCGGTAACGCGGTCGGCCGTCAGCGGCACATAAGCAAGGCGCACGCCCGCGTGGATGGTGAAGTAGTCGACGCCCTGCTCGCACTGCTCGATTAGCGTATCGCGATAAAGCTCCCAGGTGAGCTTCACCGGATCACCGCCGCACTTCTCCAGCGCCTGATAGATCGGCACGGTGCCGATCGGCACGGGAGAATTGCGCAGGATCCACTCGCGCGTGTTGTGGATGTTGCGGCCGGTGGAGAGGTCCATCACCGTGTCGGCGCCCCAGCGGATCGCCCACACCATCTTCTCGACCTCCTCCTCGACGGAGGACGTGACCGCCGAGTTGCCGATGTTGGCGTTGATCTTCACCAGGAAGTTCCGGCCGATGATCATCGGCTCGAGCTCGGTGTGATTGATGTTCGCCGGAATGATGGCGCGGCCGCGGGCGATCTCGTCGCGTACGAACTCCGGGGTGATGTGCTCCGGAATGGAGGCGCCGAAGCTCTGGCCATCGGCCAGCGCCGACTTGGCGCGCTCGAGCACCGCCTTGCGTCCCAGGTTCTCACGATGGGCGACGTAGATCATCTCCTTGGTGATGATGCCGGCGCGGGCGTACTCGAGCTGCGTCAGGGGCTTGCCCTCGATGCCGCGGAAGGGTCTCGCCTTGTTCGGGAAGTCGCGGGCGAGCGCCTTGCCGGTGACATTGCCGTTATCCTCCGGCCTAACCTCGCGCCCGTCGTACTGCTCGACGTTGCCGCGCTCGCGGATCCAAGCCTCGCGAATGCGCGGCAGACCCTTCTCGACGTCGATCGTCGCGCTCGCGTCGGTGTACGGGCCGGAGGAATCATAGACACGGAACGTCGGCTGGTCCGGATCGGTGAGCGCGATCTCGCGGAAGGGCACGCGCAGCTCCGGATGGCCCTCGGGGGAATCGTAGACCTTCGTGCTGGCGTTGATCGGCCCGGTGGTGACCTTCGGCACCATCAGCTCGCTCTGGCGGGTGATCTTGTTCATCACTTCACTCCCGGATCGGGCGCAGGTCGCTCCATTGACGACGCGCGCAAGTCGCTCATCGCTCGAAATCCCGGAATGCGACGGAGAAGGAGGGTTTGCGCAAGTGTCCGTCCCTTCGCCGGCATGACCCGGATCAGGTTCAAAGGGTGGCGGCGCGGCTTCAGCGCCATCTCAGCCGGCTGCCGCCGGCCCCCCTCGGAACGCGCGCAGTCTGCGACGGACCGCCGCAAAAGGCAAGTGGCCCCCAGAGCAAGTGCCCAACCTCATCGGCTCAGCGGCAAAGGGCGCTGCCCAGCAGGCGATCGAATGCCCGCATGGTGCGCGCCCGGGCGTCCGGATCCTTCATCGCCCAATGCCAGAAGTGGTGGGACAGGTAAAGCCCGTAGAGCTCGAACACGAACTGGTCGGTATCCACATCGCCGCGCACGACGCCCTGCGCCTTGGCGTCATCTATGGCTTTGCGCAGAACGCCTGACCAATGCTGGAGAATCTCCATCAGCTTGGCGTTCACGGATTCTGGGAGGTTCTCGCCTTCGGCGCTGGCGTGGACGAAGGGGCAGCCGCGGGTGAGGCGGCGCGAACGCGACCAATCCAGCCAACGCTCGAAAAGTGTCGTGACACGTTCCTTCGCCGGAAGGCTCTCCGGCGCCGCCTCGACCACATCTTTCGCGAACGCTGCGGCGGCGTGCTCGAGAGCGGCGATCTGGAGGGCCTCGTTCGACGGAAAGAGGGTGAAGAGGCGGCTTTTCGGGAGCGCAAAGTCGCGTGCCATCTCGCCGATCGACAGCGATTTCAGGCCATGTGCACTGGCCGCTGTGACCGCATGTGCGAGGATGCGCTCGCGCACCGCTTCAGGATTCATCATCGCACGTCAACTCCGGGGAGACCTGTTCCTCATCCTATTGCGAGAAAACACATGGGCAACTTTGGTGAGAGTGAGGCCACGCGGTGCGGCAGGGCGACTGGTCGGAATTCGAGTTCTGTACTGACGCTCGGCTTACGGGATTTCGGCGGCCGCGCCGGGTGAGGCGCATTCGGCGAAGCTGTTAGCAGCAAAAAGCAATTGCTGCTAACACGTTGTTTTTTCGTGAAAATCCCCCTTGCCACCCGGTCAAACAGCTATACGTTATTAGCAGTTGTGGAGACGCAAATAAGGACATTCTGCGATGGTCGACGCAAGCTTCGCCGCGCAACTGAAAGGCTTCAGTCTCACCACGGCAGAGATCCTTTATCGCATGCCGGATCATCCTTCGCTCCTGCAGAGCTTCATCTGGCAGGACTACGACTTGCATCCTGAATTTCCGAAACTCGCCAAGTTTCTGGATTTCTGGTCGAAAAATCTGGATGGGAAGCTCTATCGGGTTCGCATCGCGCACAAGCGGCTGATCCACCCGAGTGAGGTGCGCTTCGTCGAAGGCGAATTTCGACTACACTGAGGCCACGGGCGCCGAATGTCGCCGCGAGTCTCGCTCGAATAACAGAAAATGACTCAAGTTTAGGCTTTCGGCTAATTTGACTCCAACCTCTCGAGCGATAATGCTCTCAGTGAGCCAAATCGTCTGGGAGCGGAGCAGCCTTGGACAGCCTGGACCTCATCCGCACATTCCTCGCCGTCGTGGAGGCGGGGAGCTTCACGGCGGCTGGTCAGCAGCTCGGGAAGTCCAAGGCACTTGTCTCGAAGCACATCGCAGAGCTCGAGCGGCGGCTCGGCGCTATTCTGCTCAACCGTACCACGCGCAGGGTCGCTGTCACGGAAATCGGCAAGGCCTACTGTGAACGGGTGCAGGAAACTCTGGCGGAGCTCGATGCGCTGACAGAAGCCGTGCGCACCGGCGGCGGCAATCCACGCGGGCTGTTGAGACTCACGGCGCCCCAGTTCTTTGGCGAACTCGAGCTCGTGGAAATGACGAGTGCGTTTCGCCGTGTGCACCCGCAGGTCGAATTCGACGTTCTGCTGACGGATCGCCACATCGATCTCATCCGCGAGGGATTCGAAATCGGTTTTCGCATTGCAAAGCAGATCGACTCGTCGTTGATCAGTCGCCGCCTCTGCGAGCTTCCTTTCGTGATCTGTGCCTCGCCGGCCTACCTCGATGCGTACGGCTGGCCAGCCTCAATCGAGGAGCTCGCAAACCACGCCTGCATCCTGGATACGAATTTGCCGGGAGGAGAAAACTGGCGCTTCGTGCATAATGGCCAGCGGATCGAAATAAAGATCTCCCCCTTGCTCAGCGTGAACAGCGCGGCCGCCGTCAGGCAGGCCTTGATCGCAGGCTTAGGCATCGGCATCTGCCCGGAATTCGTGGTTGCGCGCGCCATTGCCCGCGGCGAGCTCGTCGAGCTGTTCGAGGACAAGCCGGACTACCCGTTCGGCGTGCACCTCGTCTATCCATACCGGATGCATCTCTCGGCCAAGGTACGGGCATTCATCGATTTCGCCATGGAATGGTACCAGCCGGTGCCTCCATGGTTGCGCACCACCACGAGCTCCAGCACTAGCGCCCATCAAGGCGAAAAACCAGCATCCTTCTCTTCCTCCGCTTCCAGTGCAAAGAAGGCGCCGCCGCTCCAGATGCCGAGCCCGCCTTCGGCCCCAGGCCCAGGCTCAGCCAGCTCGACCAGATCGTAATAGAGGGCGCGCGTGACCAGCGCCTCCAGCCGTCCCCGCACGAGCAAGTATGGCTTCAGTCCATTGCTGCCGGGCTCGCAGGCAAAACGCAGCGGATGCTCCGGCCCGCAGCGCACGATGTCATCCACGTTGGTGCGAAAAATGAGCTGCTGATCGCGGCCGCGGTTCTCGACCTGCATCTCGACGGCCAGGAACGGAGCATCGTCGACCGTGACGTCGACCTTCTCGACCGGGGTCACGAGGTAGGTGCGACCGTCCGCGTCCCGCCGCAAGATGCGGGAAAAGAGCTTCACAAGGGGTTTGCGCCCGATCGGGCTGTTCTGATAAAGCCATGTGCCGTCGGCCCGGATCCGCATTCCAATGTCCCCGCAGTAGGGCGGGTTCCACTTCTGCACAGGCGGAAGCCGGTCTCCTTGAGCCGCCTTGATGAGTTCATCCAGGCCCTGAATGCGCACGTTTGCGCCCTCGCTTGCCTGCTGCGTCATCATTCCCTCGTGCAGTACTCGATCAATTTCTTGCGAGCGGCAGAAGTTACTCGGAACTCTTCATATTCGTTTGGCCCGCTCCATATTGTGACCAATTTCGCCGCAGCAGAGTTTGTGCAATACCAGACCCAATCTATAGTAGAGGCCATGACGACGCTCACCCACACTGATGACGACATCGTCGCCCGCATCGAAGCGGCCGGCGAGCGCATGTCCCGCGTGCACAAAGCCACCGCCTCGGTGATCTTCGGCCAGGATCTAGTGATCGAGCAGACGCTGATCACGATCCTCGCTGGCGGCCACGGGCTGCTCATCGGTGTGCCGGGCCTCGCCAAGACGCTGCTGGTCGAGACACTGGGGAAGGTGCTCGGCCTCGAAGCCAAGCGCATCCAGTTCACGCCCGACCTGATGCCTTCCGACATCATCGGCTCGGAGGTGCTGGAGGAAATTCCCGGCGAACGCCGCAGCTTCCGTTTCATTGCCGGGCCGATCTTCACTCAGCTGCTGATGGCTGACGAAATCAACCGCGCCAGCCCAAAGACGCAGTCTGCCCTGCTGCAGGCCATGCAGGAGCACCACGTCACCGTCGCCGGCCAGCGCTATGACGTGCCCCAACCCTTCCACGTGCTCGCAACCCAGAATCCTCTGGAGCAGGAAGGCACTTATCCCCTTCCCGAGGCACAGCTCGACCGCTTTCTGTTGCAGATCGACGTCAACTATCCCGATCTCGTTGCCGAACGCCGGATGCTGTTCGCGACGACCGGCACCGAGGAGCGGCGGCTCGAGCCGATCCTCACGGGCCAGGAGTTGATGGCGATGCAGCGCCTGGTGCGGCAGATCCCCGTGCCGGACAAGGTTGTCGAAGCTATCCTTCGATTGGTGCGCTCTGCCCGCCCCGGCCCTGATGCGAGCGAGGACACGAACAGGTTCATCGCCTGGGGCCCGGGCCCACGCGCCAGCCAGGCCCTGATGCTCGCAGTCCGCGCCAGAGCCCTGCTCCAGGGCCGGCTCGCCCCGTCGGTCGACGATGTCATCGCGCTCGCCGAGCCTGTGCTGAAGCACCGCATGGCGCTGAGCTTCGTCGCGCGCACCGAAGGCCAGGAGATCGGCGGCATAATCGCACGCCTCGCCTCGGTACTGGAGTAAGTTGTGGCCAAGCCCGCAGCGGCTAGATCGTCTTCCAATTCAAGTCGCGGCGCGCCGATGCTCGCGCTCGAAGGCGAAGCGCACGCGCTTGCCGACCGGCTCCCCGACCTTCTGGTGGAGGCGATCCGGGTGGCGAGTACGGTTGCGCATGGAATTCATGGCCGGCGGCGGCCGGGGCCGGGCGAAACCTTCTGGCAGTTCCGGCAGTTCCAGTCCGGCGATGCGGCGGCCCAGATCGACTGGCGCCGTTCCGCGAGCTCCGACCATCTTTACGTGCGTGAGCGTGAATGGGAGGCGGCTCACACGTTGTGGCTCTGGCCGGACCTTTCGCCGTCGATGTATTTCCGCAGCCAGCTTGCAGCAGACGCGAAGGCGGACCGTGCGGTCGTTCTGACGCTCGCCGCGGCCGAACTGCTCGTGCGAGGCGGCGAGCGCGTGGCGCTCCTCGGACTGTCGCGGCCGACCGCAAGCCGAAAGGCGACTTCCAAGCTGGCGGAAGCTCTGGCCCAAAACATCGGCTCTGAAGCCCTGGAGGCCAGCCTGCCGCCTGCGGAGCGGCTGAACCGTTTTTCGGGCCTGCTGCTGTTCAGTGATTTCCTCGAGCCCATCGAGACCATCTCCGAACGCCTGACCCATATCGCCGGCGACGGCGTCACCGGCCACATGGTTCAGGTCCTGGATCCCGCCGAGGAGACCCTGCCGTATCAGGGCCGCACCGAGTTTCTCGGCATGGAAGGCAGCGAGCGCTGGCTCGCAGATCGCGTCGAGGCGCTGCGGCCCGAGTATCAGGCGAGGTTGAGGGCCCATCGGGCGGCCCTCGAGTCGCTCGCGGCGCGACTCGGCTGGTCGTTCCTCGTGCATCACACGGATCGGCCCGCGGCCGAGCCGCTGCTGACCCTCATCATGCGCCTGCAGAACAGTGGCCACGATTACCGCTGGGCGGCCGCCGCAGGCGCGGGAGTTGCCGGATGAGCCTGGGCGCGCTCGCATTCCTGAATCCGTGGCTGCTGGCAGGGCTTGCGGCACTACCCATCATCTATTGGCTGCTGCGCACGGTGCCGCCGCGGCCGCGCCAGGTCCCGTTTCCCGCCACGCGTATCCTGGTCGGCCTCGAGAACCGCGAGAAGACACCGGCCCAGACGCCCTGGTGGCTGATGTTGATCCGAATGCTCGCGGCGGCTCTGGTCATCCTTGCGCTGGCCGAACCGGTCCTCAATCCGAACCGACAGGCGGGCCTCACCGGCAGCGGGCCGGTGGCCATCGTCGTGGACAATGGCTGGGCTTCCGCCTCGCGCTGGCCATTGCGCACCCGCATGATCGATCAGCTCATCGACGAGGCAGAGAGCCAGAACCGTCCGGTTGTCGTGCTGCCCACCGCGTTCAGCGGCCGGATGCCGACGGCGCGCATCGAGGCGCCCAATGTGGCGCGCACGGCCGCTGCGGCGCTCAAGCCGCAGCCGTTCGCCCCTGACCGGCAGGCCGCCGTGTCAGCTCTGGAACCGGTACTCGCCGGACAGGATCAGGTCAGCATCGTTTGGCTGACGGACGGCATCGATCACGGAGAGGCGACGAGCGCCTTCCTGCAGAAGCTGTCTGCGCTCGGAACCGCCAGCCTCAGCGTCATCGAAACCAGTGTCGGCGACGAGCCGATGGGCGTCGCGACGAATGTCGGCAGGGGCGGCCGGCTCGAGGCCACCGTTGTCCGGACCGGCGGCGGTGCCCGGGAGGGCGTGCTGCATGCGTTCTCCGCCCGTGGGCAGCGGCTCGGCGAAGCACCCTTCCGGTTCGCGCCGGGCGAGACAACGGCCAAGGCGACGTTCGAGCTGCCGCTCGAGCTGCGCAACCAGGTCACCCGGGTCGAGATCGCGGGCGAGCCTTCAGCGGGGGCCGTGCACCTGCTCGATGCCCGCTCGCAGTGGAACCGGATAGGCCTTCTCTCGGGCGAGAGCAGCGAGCAGGCTCAGCCGCTCCTCGGGCCGCTCTACTACATCGAGCGCGCCCTCGCGCCCTTCTCCGAGCTCGTCGAGCCAGGCGGTGCCAACTTGATGTCGGGCGTCGAAACGGTGCTGCAGCGCCATGCGTCGATCCTGATGCTCGCCGATATCGGCACACTCACGGGCGAGGTCGCGAAGCATCTCGAAGACTGGGTGAAGAAAGGCGGCGTGCTGGTGCGCTTTGCCGGACCACGGCTCGAAGCCGGTGGCGACCATCTGCTTCCGGTGGGGCTGCGCGCGGGCGGCCGCACGCTGGGAGGGGCGCTCTCCTGGTCGACGCCACAGCCGCTGGCCCCGTTTTCAGACGACAGCATCTTCGCGGGGCTGGACGTTCCCAAGGATGTCATGGTCAACCGCCAAGTGCTGGCCGACCCGACCCAGCTTAGTCCCGACGTCAACGTCTGGGCGCGGTTGGCGGACGGCACGCCGCTGGTGACGGCACGGTCGCTGGGTGACGGCCAGCTCGTCCTCTTCCATGTGACCGCCAACTCCGACTGGTCCAACCTGCCGCTCTCCGGTTTGTTCGTGGAGATGTTGCGCCGGGTGAGCACCCTCGGTCGGCTGGGCGGCGGCGGAGAGGCGACTGCTGCCGATACGGGTGCAGCGGGCACGACTGCGAACGATGCGAGCGTCCTCCCGCCGGTGCAGCTTCTGGACGGGTGGGGTGTGTTGAAACCACCTCCTCCGATGGCGCAGGCCATTTCCATCGCCGAGCTCGACAGCGTTACGCCTGACGCCGAGCATCCACCCGGCTACTATGGTGCCCAGGGTGCTCCGAGGGCGCTCAATCTGATTCATCCCGACACCCAGCTCAAGCCCCTGCCGCCATTGCCGGCGTCCGCCCAGCACCGCGTCTATGAGGGTCAGGTCGCAACGCCGATGAAGCCTTGGCTGCTCGCACTCGCCCTCGGACTGCTGTTCGCGGACATCATCGCAGTCATTCTGTTGCAGCTCGGCGGGCTGGCCTTGCGCCCGGTGCGGCAGGCCGCACGCGCAGCAGGAGCCATTGCTCTTGCAATACTGCTGATCCAGGGTGCAACGGGCAGCGCGGAAGCGCAGCCGGTGTCCGGTTCGGCCGCACCATCGCCGCCGACCCGAAACAACGACGCCCTCGCGCTCCGAGCTACGAGCAAGGTAACCTTCGGCTACGTGCTGACAGGTGATCCGGATACGGATGAAATCAGCCGTGCCGGCCTTTCAGGTTTGGGCAAGGTCCTCTCGTTGCGTACCGCCGTCGAGCCCGGCGATCCCATCGGGGTCAACATCACCACCGACGAGATCGCGTTCTTCCCGATCCTCTACTGGCCGGTACCCGAAAATGCCAGGTCGCTGCCCGAGGAGACGCTGGCCAAGATCGACGCCTACATGAAGCAGGGCGGAATGATCATCTTCGATACCCGCGACTTCGGCCAGGGTGTCCCATTCGGCTTCAGCATGCGTGGCAGCGACGGCGGAACAGCATTGCAGCGGCTGCTCGGGCGACTGGACATCCCGCGGCTCGAGCCGGTGCCCGAAGACCACGTGCTCACGAAATCCTTCTACCTTCTGCGCTCGTTCCCGGGCCGCTGGGATGGCGGCCAGCTCTGGGTCGAGGCCGGCATGAACGACAGCCTCGATGAAGGGCGCAAGGCTCGGCGGGCCGACGGGGTGTCGTCGATCCTGGTGACCTCCAACGACTTCGCGGCGGCATGGGCGATGGATGATCGGGGCCGGCCCCTCTACCCGACGGTCCCTGGCGGCGAGAGCCAGCGCGAGATGGCCTACCGCACCGGAATCAACATCGTGATGTACGCTCTGACCGGCAACTACAAGGCCGATCAGGTGCACGTGCCCGCTCTGCTCGAGCGGCTCGGACAATAAGGTTCAAGGTCCTGGATGAGTCTGCAAATCAGCTCGAAGCGGCGGCTCGACGCTCCTGCTCCACCTCTCCCGCCGGGAAAATCCGGCGCAAGGCGCGGGGTGAGGGTTGTGACGGTTGCCTCTGGCGGAACGCCTTCACCCAATTCTTTCCCCATTGGGGGAGAGGGAGATTTGGCGCGAGCGCTGGCATGGTTCCGTCTACATCGGAAAAGATTTAGATGAACTGGTCCATCGACTTCGCGCCCATACTGCCGTGGCCCTTCATTATCGCAGGCGCGATCGTCGCCTTGCTCCTCGTCGGCCTGCTCACATTCCGCCGGTCGCGGGGAACCCTGTTGCGCGCGCTGGCGCTGGCCGCGCTCGTCCTGGCCCTTATGAACCCCACGCTTCGCCAGGAGGAGCGCGAACACCTGGGCAATATCGCCCTCGTCCTAATGGACGAGAGCACGAGCAATACCCTTGCAGGCCGGCCGGAGCAGGCCAAGGCGATACGCGCGGACCTCGAAGCAAAGCTCGGCCAGATCCCCGGTCTAGAGGTGCGCTGGATCACGGCGGCGCGGCCCGACGGGGAAAGGACTTCGGGCACAAACCTGTTCGAGGAGCTCAACAAGGCGCTCGCCAACACGCCGCCGGATCGACTTGCCGGCGTCATCATGGTGACAGACGGGCAGGTGCATGACGTCCCGAAGGATGCCGCGGCACTCGGCTTCGATGCTCCGGTCCATACGCTGCTGACCGGCCAGCCCGACGAGTTCGATCGGCGCATCGAGGTGCTGGTCGCGCCCAAATACGCCATCGTCGGACAGACCCGCGACGTCGAGCTGGCCGTACGGGAGACCGGAAAAGCCCAGAGTTCGCGCGGGCCGGTGACGCTCAGGGTGCGCCGCGAGGGCCGCGCCGACGAGATCCGGCGAGCGGAGATCAACCAGCGGGTTCGCATCCCCATGCAATTCCCGCATGCCGGCCAGAATATCCTGGAAGTCGAGCTCGAAGCGGCGCCGGGTGAGCTGACCCCGGCCAACAATCGCATCGTGATCTCCGCCGAGGGTGTGCGCGAAAACCTGCGCGTGCTGCTGGTTTCTGGCGAGCCGCATGCCGGCGAACGGACGTGGCGCAACCTGCTCAAGTCCGACGCGGCCGTCGACCTCGTCCATTTCACCATCCTGCGCCCGCCAGAGAAGCAGGACGGAACGCCGATCAACCAGCTGTCGCTGATCGCCTTCCCGACGCGGGAGCTGTTCAGCCAGAAAATCCGCGATTTCGACCTGATCATCTTCGATCGCTATCAGCATCGCGGGATCTTGCAGCTCCTCTACTACGACAACATCGCCCGCTACGTCGAAACGTACGGCGGGGCACTGCTGGTGGCCGCAGGCGATGACTACGCCGGCCAGATGAGCCTGGTGCGCACACCGCTTGCGCCGGTGCTGCCCGCAACGCCGACGGGGCGTGTGCTGGAGCAGCCGTTCCAGGCCAAGCTGACCGAAGACGGCATCAAGCACCCGGTCACGCGCGGCCTGCCCGGCGGCGGAGATGGGGAGCATCCGACTTGGGGGCGGTGGTTCCGCCAGGTCGATGTGCGCCCCGAGCGCGGCCGAATCATCATGAAGGGAGCCGAGGACAAGCCGCTGCTCGTGCTCGACCGCAAGGGCAAGGGTCGTGTTGCGCTCCTCACCTCGGATCATGCGTGGTTGTGGGCGCGCGGTTTCGAAGGCGGCGGACCTCATACCGATCTGCTGCGGAGGCTGTCGCACTGGCTGATGAAAGAGCCGGATTTGGAGGAGGAACGGCTGACGGCCTCTGCTCGCGGGCTGAAGCTCACGATCGAGCGCCGGTCCATGGAGCCCACCGTTCCGTCCGTGAGCGTGCTCGCACCGAGCGGCGAGACGTCAGAGGTCACCCTGGACGAGGCCGGACCTGGGCTTTGGCGCGCCACGATCGATGTGCGCGAGCCGGGCCTTTACAAGATGCAGACGCAGTCTCCGACAGGAATGCTGACGGCGCTCGCCCATGCCGGCGCCGCAGACCCGCGCGAGATGTCTGAGGTGACGGCGACGGACCAGAAGATGAGGCCCATCTCCGAAGCGACCGGCGGCGGCGTGTTCTGGACGCGAGGCGGGGGACTGTTCTCGAGCAGAGACCCGGGGTCCGTCGACGTCCCCCGCGTGACCATGCTGTCCTCGGCCCGCGTGCTCGCAGGGTCGGGCTGGATGGGCCTCAAGGACCGTGAGGCCTACGTGACACGCGGCGTAAAGCTGACGCCGATGTTCACCGGTTTCCTTGCTCTGGCCGCCCTGCTCGTCCTCATCGCGATGGCCTGGTGGCGCGAAGGGCGCTAACGCGCGCCTTGAACCGGCTTTTCGGTATCTGCATCACTGAAGACCAAGGCGAAGCGCTCCAGGAATGAGCGCTCCGCTTCGGAGCTCCGGATCAGCGCGGAGGAGCTGGCGCGCCTCTGCGCGATTTCGTCAGAGAATTGGAGAAGCCGGGCTCCCTCCGCAGATCATGCTCCTTTGTGGATCCTTCCCCAACCGCGAGAGATGTTGGGCGAAAGTCTCACCCTTCATCCCTCGTCGCCCTGCCGGCGCGCCAACTTACAGGAATGCGAATTTCGCCACGAACAGAGCAGCCAGGATCGCCACGGCCGGCCTGACATCGCTGAGCCGACCCGCCAGCAGCTTTATGCCGGCATATGCGATAAACCCGAAAGCGATGCCGTGTGCGATCGAGAAGGTCAACGGCATCGCGGCGATCGTGATAACGGCCGGCGCGTACTCCGTCGAATCGGAGAAATCAATCTCCTTTACGGCGGACATCATCATGCAAGCGACATAAACGAGCGCCGGCGCCGTCGCGAAGGCCGGAATGGATCCGGCCAGCGGCGCGAAGAACAGCGCCGCCAGGAACAGCACGGCAACAGTCACTGCCACGAGTCCTGTGCGCCCTCCAGCATTCACGCCCGCCGCGCTTTCGATATAGCTGGTGGTAGTCGAGGTGCCGAGGACGGCGCCGGCCATTGCGGCCGTCGAGTCGACCGTCAGTGCCTTGCTCACCCGAGGAAGCTTTCCATCCGGGCCGACGAGGCCCGCCTTGTGCGCGAGACCGACGAGCGTACCGGTGTTGTCGAACACGTCGACAAAAAAGAATGTGAAAACGATGGCAACAAACCCGACCTCGAGGGCTCCGACGATGTCGAGTTTCAGGAACACCGGGTCGATCGATGGAGGCAGTGAAATGATCCCGCCAAACTGATTGGTACCGAGCGCAATACCTGCCGCAGTCACTGCCAGAATACCGATGATGATGGCGCCGGGCACACGGCGGGCATCGAGCGCAACCATAAGAAGAAAGCCTGCGGCCGCGAGCGCGACCGGCAAGGTTTTCAGCTCGCCCAGGGTGACGAGCGTTGCCGGGCTCGCCTGAATGATGCCGGCACTTTTGAGGCCGATAATGGCGAGGAACATGCCGATACCGGCGGCGATGGCGAGCTTCAGCGAAAGCGGTATGCTGTCGATCACCCATTCGCGTATACGCGAGAGGCTGACCACCAGAAACAGGATTCCGGACAGGAATACGGCGCCGAGGGCAGTTTGCCAGCTATACCCCAAGCCCAGAACAACGCCGTACGTGAAATAGGCGTTGAGCCCCATGCCGGGCGCAAGCGCTATGGGATAATTGGCATAGAGACCCATGAAGGCGGACGCCAATGCCGCCGCAAGGCAGGTGGCCACGAATACCGCCCCGCGATCCATACCGGCATCGGCGAGGATCTGCGGGTTGACGAAAATGATATAGGCCATCGTCATGAAGGTCGTGACGCCTGCCACGATCTCGGTGCGTACGTTGGTTCCGTGCCCGTCCAGGTCGAAATAGCGCTGAAGCATGTTCCCCTCTTGTCCTCGACTCGCGATCAGTCGCGGCACAATATCTGCTGCCGAAGCCCACAAACAGCGGGAATATTGAACGCCTGCTCCTATGGGCTGTCGCCTGCGCTTATGTCAGCAATCCCCAGCGCCTTCCCAAAGCCGTTGATTGCATCTGCCGGCTTGACACTGGTCGGGTATTCCTTCGAAGGCCGGGAACCGGTTGACGTGTTGGAAGGTCGGCAATATGGACAAGTACCTGATCTGAAGGTATCGACAGATTTTCGCTAGAACCAAAGGGCAGACGTATGAGTCACCCAATCGCTCCGTTGCCTTATAGCCATGGTGTGGATTGGCTTAGTCAATTGGTTTAGCGAAGTGTTAACCGGCAATGGATTTCCCTCTCCTTGTTCGCGGGAGAATGTTTTTTAGTCAACTGCGACCGAATCTCTCTTTATTTAGCCGACGTGATCCTATAAACGGCTGGTTTCACAATGCGAAGTTGGGGGGCCAGTCAACTGCCCAACATGTGAGGTAACGTGACTAGGACCGCAAGACGAAAGGAACCGAAGCGAATGGCCAGCGTAAATCTCGATAAGATGTCGCTGAAGGAGCTTCTTGATCTCGAGGCCAAGCTCGAGAAGGCGATTTCAAACGCTCGCGAGCGCGAGCGCACCGAGGTAAAGCAGAAGATCGAAGCAATCGTTCAGAACGCTGGATTTTCGGTGAGCGAGCTGTTCGGCGGGCGTGCACCGGCTGCCAAGGGGCGGCAGGTCGCTGCGAAGTACGTCAATCCGGATAACCGCTCGGAGACTTGGACGGGCCGTGGCCGTAAGCCGCGGTGGCTGACGGCGAAGCTCGACAAAGGTGCCAAGCTGGAAGACTTTGCAGTGCGCTGAAGGGCTGCAAATACCTCAACTGCCAAGGGCGCTTGTGTCAGGCACGAGCGCCCTTAGCTTTTTTGCCGATCGATATCCGCCAAACCGGCAATAGAAGGCAACTGTTCTGCGTTTATCTCTGGCGCAGCCGAGTATATCAAACCTCATCACAGCGGATTACTCGTGCCCGCTCGCTAAAGGCGCTCTTGCACCTCGGGTCGACTAGCACTCTCCCCTTGACAGTGCTAATGTGTCGCAACATATACCCCTGGGAACGCTTTAACAGCCCCCATTACTTCTGGGCACAGTTTCCCGGCAGGGACCTTGGCAAGCAAGCGCACCTAACTCGGACAAAATGAGGTTGGAGACATGAAGTTTCGCCCTCTACATGACCGTGTTCTTGTTCGCCGCATCGAAGAAGAAAACAAAACAGCGGGCGGCATCATCATCCCCGATACCGCGAAGGAAAAGCCGATGCAGGGAGAAGTCCTTGCCGTTGGCCCCGGTAAGCGGGACGAAAGCGGGAAAATCGTGCCCTTGGACATTCGCGTCGGCGATCGCGTTTTGTTCGGCAAGTGGTCCGGCACCGAAGTGAAGATCGATGGCGAGGACCTGCTGATCATGAAGGAGAGCGACGTCCTCGGCATTCTCGAAGGTGAGGGTTCGGCCCGGGCTGCCGCCTGAGCTTTCGCCCTCTCGGCAAGAAAGCTTTTGCCCCCCCGGCGATCAAACGCCAGGCGTGGATTTCGATATCGAGTTGATGGTCCTGTCCCCCTAACCAAGGAGCCGCTTCCATGCCAGCAAAGGAAGTGAAATTCGCGCAAGAAGCCCGTGAGCGTCTGCTGCGCGGGGTGGATATCCTGGCGAATGCCGTGAGAGTCACTCTTGGCCCCAAGGGTCGCAACGTCGTCATCGAGAAGTCCTTCGGTGCGCCGCGCATCAGCAAGGACGGTGTTACGGTTGCCAAAGAGATCGAGCTCGAGGACAAATTCGAGAACATGGGCGCTCAGATGGTGCGCGAGGTTGCCTCGAAGACCGCCGATCAGGCAGGTGACGGCACCACGACGGCGACGGTGCTGGCGCACGCGATCGTACGCGAGGGCGCCAAGTCGGTTGCGGCCGGCGCCAATCCCATGGACCTGAAGCGCGGTGTCGATCTCGCCGTGAACCGTGTGGTCGACGAGCTCCGCTCGAAGTCGAAGAAAATCACCTCCAATGAGGAGATCGCACAAGTCGGCACGATTTCCGCCAACGGAGATGCCGAGATCGGACAGATTATCGCCGAGGCGATGCGCAAGGTCGGCAACGAGGGTGTGATTACCGTCGAGGAGGCCAAGAGCCTCGAAACGGAGCTCGAGGTCGTCGAGGGCATGCAGTTCGACCGCGGCTATATTTCGCCGTATTTCATCACCAACCCCGAGAAAATGACGGTCGAGCTGGAAGACCCCTACATTCTCATTCACGAGAAGAAACTGTCTTCGCTCCAGGCGATGCTGCCCATGCTCGAGGCTGTGGTGCAATCCTCCCGGCCGCTGCTCATCATCGCGGAGGATGTCGAAGGAGAGGCTCTGGCGACACTCGTCGTCAACAAGTTGCGCGGTGGACTGAAGGTCGCAGCCGTCAAAGCCCCTGGTTTCGGCGATCGCCGCAAGGCCATGCTCGAGGACATCGCGATCCTGACCGGCGGAACCGTCATCTCCGAGGATCTCGGCATCAAGCTCGAGAACGTCACACTCGACATGCTGGGCCGCGCCAAGAGGGTTACCATTGACAAGGAAAACACGACCATTGTCGACGGCGCCGGCAAGAAGGAGGACATCCGGGCGCGAACCCAGCAGATCAAGGTGCAAATCGAGGAAACCACCTCCGATTACGATCGCGAGAAGCTGCAGGAACGCCTAGCGAAGCTCGCCGGCGGCGTGGCCGTGATCAAGGTCGGCGGCGCCACCGAGGTCGAGGTGAAGGAGCGCAAGGACCGCGTCGATGACGCACTGAACGCGACGCGCGCTGCCGTCGAGGAAGGCATCGTTCCGGGCGGCGGCGTGGCTCTCCTGCGCGCCGCGAAGATCCTCGATGAGCTCAATGCCGAAAACGAGGACCAGAAGTTCGGCATCAATATCGTGCGCAAGGCTTTGGCCGCTCCAGCCCGGCAAATCTTCGAGAATGCCGGCGAGGACGGTGCCGTAATCGTCGGCAAGATTCTCGAGAACGACAAGTACTCTTATGGCTACAACGCGCAGACCAATGAGTACGGCGATCTCATGAGCCAGGGCGTCATCGATCCGACGAAGGTCGTACGCCATGCGTTGCAGGATGCGGCTTCGGTCGCCGGTCTGCTCATCACCACCGAAGCGATGGTCGCCGAGCGGCCGAAAAAGGAATCGGCGCCGGCTACGCCGGCGGGCGCCGGCATGGGCGGCATGGACTTCTGATCCCGCACCGCAGGCATCTCGAGAATGTGGCGCCCCGGTCCCTGCTGGACCGGGGCGCTTCTCATGTTGCGGGCCAGATCAGGCCGTTCACTCTGAGTTCAGGTTTTCCCCTGCAATAATCCGACCGACACCAAACTGTGATCGCCAGCGGACAGCGAATTGGTCCAAAGTCGGTGCAGACCTATCGAGGATACCCGCTCAGCGAGAGGTGATCAGAGGAGGACGTTCGATGTTTCCACTGAAGACTCTGGTTCTTGCTGCCATTCTCGCCATCGCATTCGGCCCAAGCCTGATGGCTTGCCCGGCGCATAACCACATGCAGACGGCTACGGCCCCTGCTGCGGATGCCACGGTCACGACGGCTTCCCCGGCGAGCAGTCAATCTGCTCAGGCAGCCACCGAGGTGGCCACCGCGAACCCGCCAAAGGCTCCAGCTGCCAATTGAGCAATTCTTCAGAAATGTTCGCGCGGCGGGTCCTATGGCCCGCCTTTTTCGTTTGAGCTGACTCAAAAAAGGCCTTCGGAGCTTTCGAGCTCCTTCAATCGCCCTCGGACCCGAGCCGCAGGAGCTCCGCGCGAAGCTGCTCCCGATCCAATCTGAAATCGCTGTCGAGCCAACGGTTCTCGAGCTCTCCAAGGATCTCGCCGACCCTGGGTCCGGGCGGAACGCCGGCGGCGAGCACATCGGCACCACTGAGCGGAAACGTCGGCGGCTGCCAGGCATCCGCCAGACCATAGAGGCTGCGTGACTGCGGATCATCGGGCGGTGCGGCGGACCGTGCCCAGTTGATCAGCAGTTGCTCGCGCATTGCTTTTGCGCCGAAGCGGTAGAGACTGACCTTCGCCTGGTGCACATCGTCGCCCGGATGGGGCCCCCTGCGCGGTGCGTCGGCGGCACGAACGAGGGTCTCGAACTCAGCAGTCGACAGCCGCAGCCGGTCGCGCAACCTGACCGCGTCCTCGAAGACCTCGACTCCGAGGGCCGCCAGCCGCAGCATCGCGCTCGCATCACGCCCCAGCGCCTGCTCGAGCTCGATCAGCCGCCGCATCAGCTCGGGACGAGGCGCAACGGGCAGGACGATGGTCAAGAGACCGTAGTCTCGCATCACGCCGATGAGCTCCGATGCGCGCCGGGCTGCCAGCAGACGCACCAGCTCCTGGCGGATTCGCTCGCTGGAAAGCCGCGTCAGCCCATGGCGCTCGCGCACCGCCGCTGCCAGACCTTCTTCATCTGGAGGCCCCGCCGCGTAAACGGCAGTCAACCGAAAGAAGCGCAGGATGCGCAGGTAATCCTCCCGAATGCGCTCGGCGGGATCGCCGATGAACCGGACGCGCCGGGCAAGCAGATCGGGAAAGCCGCCCAGCGGATCGTGGATGTTGCCCCGTGCGTCGCAATAGAGCGCGTTGATCGTGAAGTCCCGGCGACGCGCATCCGCAGCCCAGTCGTCGGTGAAAGCGACCCGGGCGTGACGCCCGAAGGTCTCGACGTCCTCCCGGAGCGTCGTCACCTCGTAAGGCGTATGGTCGGATACGATCGTCACGGTGCCGTGCTGCAGACCCGTCGCCACAGCCTTCAGGCCCGCGGCATCTGCGAGCCGCATCACCTCCTCGGGGGGCGCCGGCGTTGCGATATCGACGTCACCTACGGGCTCGCCGAGCAGCGCGTTCCGCACCACGCCGCCGACGGCCCGCGCGGGATAGCCGCCCGCTTCGATCGCACGAAAGACCGCCTGCGTCTTCGGATTTGTCAGCCACTCGGCTTGGTCGAGGCGCGGCAGCTCGATGCCTCCCGCCGTCATCGAGCCCTCACTTGATTTCGCCGGGCTCGATCCTGCCGTCCCGGTAAACGGGGGGATGATAGGTCTGCCCCGGTTTCCCGCCGGAAACCGAACCAAAGATGATCAAGGTCGCGATCACCAGCGCAGCACCCGCCGCCACCAGCCAGATCAATGGTGCATCGTCGAGCACATTGACATTCGAGTTCCCGCCCTCGATCCGACGCCTCAGCAGCACATACGCGACATAGATGGCCGTCGGCAGCAGAAACAGCAGCGTGTTCTCGATGATGAGACGGATCATTCGCCGAAAAGCCTTTCGTGCATGTTCTTTATCATTCCGGCAGTCGCGCCCCAGATATAGCGATCTCCGAACGGAATTGCATAGAAGTAGCGCTGGCGGCCGAGCCATTCGCGCGAATGCTGCTGGTGGTTGGCCACATTCATCAGGAAGGACAGCGGGACTTCGAACGTATCGGCGACCTCCGCAGGATCGGGCTTCAGCGAGAACGAAGGTTCGACCAAAGCCACGACAGGCATGATGTGGAAGCCGCTCCCCGAGCGATAGCTGTCCAGATACCCGAGCGGCTCGATGTAGCGGGCGCTGAGGCCGATTTCCTCCTGCGCCTCCCGGATGGCCGTAGCGATCGGTCCGGAATCCACGGGTTCGACCTTACCGCCAGGAAACGCGATCTGGCCAGCGTGAGTCGGCAAGTTGTCCGTGCGGACGGTCAGTAGCACCGTCAGCTCCTCGCGGGCCACGATGGGCACCAGCACGGCCGCCGGACGGGGCGGCTTCATAAGAGCGAGGTCTGCCAAGAGCTCCGGGTTCAGGTCGAAGTCGCTCCGGGCCCAGCTCCGCCCGGTACGAGGGTCGAAAATGGCTTCGCTTGGAGTGGGATAGAGGCGTTCGCGGGCGAGCCTGCGGAACTCCGGGGCAGACAAATGGAGCTGTCGATCGGTCGAAGGGCGCGGCATGACGGGTGAACCATGCTCATTCGCGCCCACGTTTGCAAGAAGGCGCAGCGACTCTGCAGAGGGCCGCGCCCTCGCCCTACACGCACGTCCTTACTCGGCAGCCGCTTTCTGCTGCGCCAGCACCTGTTCGGCCAGCCGGCCGGTCAGTTCGGCCAGATGATCGAACCGGGCGGTGAATGAGCCGACACCGGCCGTCGCCGAACGCAGCTCTACGATCAGATCGTCCATCTCGGCCGCCGGGATCTGCGCCTGCACCACATCCCAGCCCGGCCAGCCCTCGCGGCTGTCGAACCCGAGGATCTGCCCGCGCCGCTGCGAAATCAGGGCGTTGATCTTCGCCGTCGCGTCCGAGGGGATCGCAATCTCCACCGCCATGATCGGCTCGAGCAGCACCGGGCTGCACTGGGGCAGGCCCTCCGCCATAGCAATGCGGCCGGCCTGACGAAAGGCCATGTCCGAGGAGTCGACCGTATGATAGCTGCCATCCGTCAGCGTCACCGCGATGTCGACTACGGGGAAGCCGAGCGGCCCCTGTTTCAGATAGTCCTGCACGCCGATCTCGACGGAGGGTATGAACTGTCGGGGCACTACGCCGCCCGTGATGGTCTCGGAGAATTGGAAGCCACTCCCGCGTGGCAACGGCTTGATGTCGAGCACCACGTCGCCGAACTGTCCGTGCCCGCCGGACTGCTTCTTGTGCCGCCCCCTCACCGTGGTCGGCTTGCGAATCGTCTCCTTATAGGGCACGAGGCGCCGTCGGCTGTCGACTGCCACGCCATATTTTCGGTTGAGACGCTCGAGTGCCACCCGAAGGTGCATCTCGCCCTGCCCGAGGAGGACGAGCTGGTGCGTATCGGGGTTTTGCTCAACCGACAGCGACCCGTCCTCCTCGATCAGCTTGCCGAGGGCCGTCGAGAGCTTGACCTCGTCCTTCCGATCCTTCAGCGCGAGCGCGATGCCATAGACGGGCTGGGGCGCCTGAGGGGTCTCGATCTGCTGGACGCCGTTCTTATCGAGGCTGATGGTGTCGCCGGTCTTGATGTGGTCGAGACGCCCGAGGGCGACCGTCTCCCCAGCCACGGCATTCTGGCGCTTACGGGTCTCCTGGCCCATGACAGTGAACAGGCCGGCGATGCGATCCTCGCCGTCGGGACCGACCACGGTCGACCCGTCCGGAATTTCCCCGGCCAGCACGCGCGCAAACGAGAGCTTGCCGCCATGGGCCGTGTAGATGGTCTTGAACACGTAGGCCGCAGACTGCGCGCCGGAGAAGCCGAGCCGCTCGGCCGTCCGCTCGACGAATGGCGATTCGTGGCGCAGCGCTTTGAGCAGCCTGAAAATTCCGTTTCCACGCTCTGCCGAGCCGAGCAGCACCGGGCAGATGCGCCCTTCCCGCAGCTCCTTGGCGAGGTCGTCGAAGACCTTGTCGCGCGGCGGCTGCATATCCGACAAAAGCTGCTCCATCAGCTCGTCGTCATAGTCCGCGAGTTGCTCGAGCATGTGGAAGCGGGCTTCCTGCTCGCGCTCCTGCACGCCTTGCGGCATCTCGACGATTTCGGACGGCGCATGCTCGCGATAGACGAAAGCGCGCTCGAGCGCGAGATCGACGAAGCCGATCGCGATCCCGTTCTCCCAAATGGGAATCTGCCGGAGCACGAGCGGCGTGGCGCTCGCGGGTTGCAGCAGTGGAATGATGTCGCGGACCCTCGTGTCGAACGTATCGATCTTGTTGAGGAACAGCAGGTGGGGAATGGCGCGGTCCTCGAGCTGCTTGAGGATGAGCTGCAGCGCCGGCACGCGCTTGGGATCGGGCTCGCAGACGACCACGGCTGCGTCGCAGGCGGTCAGCGCGGCGGAGCTTTCATGCTGGAATTCGATCGAGCCGGGGCAGTCGATGAACGTGAACTGGTCGCCGAGGTACTCGACCTCCGCGACATTGAGCTCGACGCTCATGCCATGAGCGCGCGCCTCGGGAGTGTTGTCGCCGACCGTCGATCCTTCCGTGACGCGGCCTTGTCGCGAAATCGCTCCGCTGCGGGCGAGTATGGCTTCCAGTAGTGTCGTTTTGCCGCTGAGATAGGGTCCGACCAGTGCGATGCACCGGGCAGAGCGGCCTTGCGAGCCTGCGGTTTGCCCCATGGGATCCTCCTCTCTGTAGGCGTCAGGACGCGCACCGCGCGCCCCGCGCCTCGAGAGGAGCGCGGCAGGATCGTTATGTTCGCGCCGCCTGATCCTGAGCGCAAGGGGGGATTCGTAAGGGAGGAAGGCCGTTTGCGGGATCGCGGCCCGCGGCATGGCGCGCTCTGAGCTCACGCCGTATCGATCAGCCGGTGCCCTCTTTGCGGCGCCCGCCCCGCTCGGCGCCGGGTTCGCGCGGCTACCGGTCCAAGGCCGTACAGCCTGCCAAAAGCTTCAAAGCCTAAGAGAATCTGCCCGCACTGCAGCATTCAACCAGTGCAGCGCAATAGGCTAAGCCGATAGTAGGGTCACTGAAGAATTAACTTGACGTGCGTTATTTGAGCCTCATCATAACTGTCATGGAACTTTGATATTAAAGCGGTGTTATCTGCTTGGTCCAAGCGGTGAGCAGGGGCGTGGTTCCAATGGGTATCGACAAACTCATAAGAGCTGCAGAGGCAGCCGGATACGCCATGGCGAACTCGGAAGACCTGCTCGTCCCCGCACCGGCGCCCAAAAGCGATCCGCAACCGTGGCGCCCTGCAGAGCCCGTAACCCAGCGCCTTGAGCAACGGGACATCGCCGCGGCAAAGCCGCACGGCGGCATCCGCGAGTGGTGGTTCGCGCTGTCCAACAGGGCTACTGCCTGACCTCACCTTCGTCGCGGCCTGCCGCCGCGAGCCAGTCGAGAACCTGCCCGTACTCTTCTGCGATCCAGAAGTGACCCCTGTCGTCGAGCTCTGTCAGGATCGCTCCCGGAATTGCGCGGGCAAGCTCGCGGGCCGCGGCGAGCGGGACCAGCTTATCGTCCTTGCCAATCCAGATCCGCGTCTTTGCCGAAATTCTATCGAGCGGGACGTGCCACTCACTCGAGAACAACTGAAGATCTATCGCCGGCCCGGCGCCCCCCGCCCGCAGTCCCTCGCGGCTGATCTCGCCAAAGTAATCGTTGATGGCCGGCTTGCGGAGCAGCTCACGGTCGAAGCGCGACTGGCCTATCATGGCGAGAGAGACGGCACGCCGGGACCACCGGTTGAGGAACCGGCCATAGGCTTTGAACACCGACTTCGTCAGTGAGGGACGCTGACCAACCCAGAAGAAGGAGAGGCGCTGAAGCAGCGGAAGCCGCCTCTTGGAGCCATTCGACACGAGCGGCCCCACGGGTACCGCCAGCGCCATGGCGATCACCCGGCTGCCGAGCTCGGCTGCCGTCCCCGCCGCGTAAGGTGATCCGCCCGATATGCCGATGATGGAAAAACGATCAAGGCCGAGGCCGTCAGCCAGCTCGGCCGCGTCCTGCGCCCATGCGGAGAGCGAGGGCTCAGGATGCGGATCGGTGCCGGCGTAACCCCATCGGTCCGGCGCGATGAGCCGCAGTCCCAGCCGCGCAGCGCTCGAGGCGGCAATCGCGTACATGAGCCGCGACGCCGGCGTGCCATGCAGCGCCAGGACTGGGCGGCCGTCGGGAGCGCCAAACTCCGCATAGCTGATCCGGCGCCCGTCCCGCAGACGAAACACCCTGTCCGGGCCGGTGTTGCTGGCGGTGAGTGTCATGTGGTGAAAGAAGTGCCCTGCAATTGGTGAGCCTTCCCATCAGCACCCAATCCGCGCCACCGATCAAGTGAATAGGACTGCTCACGGTAAGGTGAGAGCCTCGAATGCGCCCTTCAATTGACTAAGGCGGCAAGCGCTGACAGCCTTCGCCGTCTTGTGGGCGGCCCCCTGCAATCTCCGCCCGGCACTTCTGAATGGAGGTTCGTTGATGATGCGCATTCTCTCGGTCGCTGTGGCTCTGGCTGTCGGGGCGACCATCTATACGGCGGCGAACGCCGAGACAGACGTCATCAAACAGCGCCAGCAGGCCATGAAGGCCATGGCGGGCGCAGCCAAAGAGCCAGGCGCCGTCATCAAAGGTGAAGCGAAATTCGATCTCGACAAGATTCGCCAGTCACTTGCCGTCTACCAGGAGAAGGCTTCCGATCTGAAGAAGCTCTGGCCGAAGGGCTCCAACAACGGCGAGACAGCCGCACTTCCAATCATCTGGGAAAAGCAGGACGATTTCCTTGCACGTTTCGAGAAGCTCGCGGCCGATGCCAAAGCCGCAGCAGCAAGCATCAAGGACGAGGCGTCGTTCAAAGCCGAATGGCCAAAGGTCATGAGCAACTGCGGCGGCTGCCACAAGCAGTATCGCAGGCCCGACTAACCGCCCAATTCTCGCATATATGTATGCTTGGCGCTCGGGAATTGAGCGATCCCCGGGCGCCATGCATACCAGGGCCAATTTTGCTGGCCCGGAAGGCTCGCTACTCGAGAGAGATCTGAGGCGATGGCCCGAAAGCGACGTTCCGCACTCGGTATCCTGATCAAGCTGCTGGCATTGCTGCTGATCGCCGGCGGCGCTGCGCTCTACCTGCTCACTATTCCGTCAACCCTGCCACCATCTGCGCTTCCGCAACGAACAGCCGATCTCGCCAATGGCGAGGTCATGTTCCACGCGGGGGGCTGCGCGTCCTGCCACAGCACGCCCGGCCAGGAGGACAAGACCCGGCTCGGTGGCGGACTTGAGCTCAAGACCGCTTTCGGGACGTTCCACGCACCCAACATTTCGCCCGATCCGCAGCACGGCATCGGCGGCTGGAGCGAAATCGCGTTCGTCAATGCCATGCTCCGCGGTGTCGGTCGCGACGGCGAGCACCTTTATCCGTCGTTCCCGTATACGTCCTACCAGCGCATGACGCTGGACGACGTGCGCGATCTCTTCGCCTTCATCAAAACACTACCGGCGGAGGCCAAGCCCTCCATTCCCCACGAGTTGCAGTTTCCGTTCAACGTGCGGCGGGCAGTGGGGCTCTGGAAGCTCATCTATCTCGACGGAAGGTCGTTCGAGCCGGACCCGGCGCAGGACAGCGTCGTGAACCGCGGCGCCTATCTCGTCGAAGGGCCTGGCCATTGCGCCGAGTGCCACAGCCAGCGTGACGCCTTGGGCGGCATCATCCCAGAGCGGCGTTTTGCCGGCGGCCCGAATCCAACCGGCAAGGGCTGGGTGCCCAACATCACTCCGCACGAGGACGGGCTTGCGTCCTGGTCGGCCGGCGACATAGCCTATCTGCTGGAATCCGGATTCACCCCGGATTACGACTCCGTCGGGTCCTCGATGGCCGACGTGGTTGCCAATACGTCCAAGCTGTCGGCCGATGATCGGGCGGCAATGGCCGCGTACTTGAAATCGCTGCCGCCGCGTCCGGGCAAGCGGCAGAGCAGCAATTAGCGTCTACCAGACCGTGCTGCTGGAGGACTGCAAGGCCCACATCTGGCCGATGGGAGCCCGGTTCGAGCCGCACTGGTGTCTGGTATTCTCGCTCGACACGGCCCTCCTGGCCGTCGACTAGCGATGTGCTGCGTCCCTTATGGGGGCTGGCAGCCTGTGGCGGTTTCGCTATGTTCCGCCCGAACCCCGCGCCGGTCACGCCGCGGGAAACGCGCCGCACCGATCGGAGACTTAATCGAGATGCAAGACATGACTGGCGAGAAGAAGGCCGCATCCGCCAAGCCGGTTTTCCAGTGGGACGATCCGCTCCTGCTCGAGGCGCAACTGACCGAAGAAGAGCGCATGGTGCGCGACACGGCCCGTGCCTACGCGCAGGAGAAGCTGCTGCCGAGGGTTCAGGAGGCTTTCCGCCACGAGAAGACGGATCCGTCGATCTTCCGCGAGATGGGCGAGCTGGGCCTCCTCGGTGCGACGATCCCCGACACCTACGGCGGCGCCGGCCTCAGCTACGTCTGCTACGGTCTCATTGCGCGTGAGATCGAGCGCGTCGACTCTGGCTATCGCTCGATGATGAGCGTCCAGTCCTCGCTCGTCATGCTGCCCATCTACGAGTTCGGCTCCGAGGAGCAGCGGCGCAAATACCTGCCGAAGCTCGCCAAGGGTGAGTGGATCGGCTGCTTCGGGCTGACGGAGCCCAACCACGGCTCCGATCCGGGCTCGATGGAGACCCGCGCCCGCAAGGTCGAGGGCGGCTATTCGCTCAAGGGCGCCAAGACCTGGATCACCAATGCGCCCATCGCGGACGTATTCGTCGTCTGGGCCAAGACCGAGGATGGCGTGATCCGCGGCTTCATCCTGGAGAAAGGCTGGAAGGGCCTCAGTGCACCAGCCATTCACGGCAAAGTCGGGCTGCGTGCCTCGATCACCGGCGAGATCGTCCTCGATGACGTGTTCGTGCCGGAGGAAAATCTCCTGCCCAACGTGTCCGGCCTCAAGGGCCCGTTCACGTGCCTAAATTCGGCAAGATACGGCATTGCCTGGGGGGCACTCGGTGCGGCGGAGGCCTGCCTCGAGACGGCGCGCCAGTACGTACTCGACCGCAAGCAGTTCGGCCGGCCGCTGGCTGCCAATCAGCTCATTCAGAAAAAGCTCGCCGATATGGTCACCGAGATCAGCCTCGGCTTGCAGGGCTGCCTACGGCTCGGGCGGATGAAGGACGAGGGCGTTGCCCCTGTCGAGGTCACCTCCATCCTCAAGCGCAATTCCTGCGGCAAGGCACTCGATATCGCGCGCATGGCTCGCGACATGCTCGGCGGCAACGGCATTTCGGATGAGTTCTGCGTCGCCCGCCACCTCGTCAATCTCGAGGTCGTTAACACCTACGAGGGTACGCACGACATTCACGCCCTTATCCTTGGACGTGCGATTACGGGTATTCAGGCGTTCACGAATTGAAATGAAATAACGAATAAGGCCCGGTCCTCGCCGGGCCTTTTTCAGATTATTTCCGATATAGACGGAAACAACCGAAGTTGAGCTCGCGCCCATCTCCCTCTCCCCGGCGGGGAGAGGGTCGGGGTGAGGGGGTTCCGCCAGTGGCGGATGTTGTACCCCCTTGCATGTTGATCGTGGCCCGAATCACTGAACATGCGGGCTGCCCTTCGGGAGGTGGCCACCTCCCGAAGGCCGGACGGGCGGGACCGTAAACCCCAAGGTCGAGAACCGCGGGTGAGCCTGGTCCGTCCGTCCTTTGCGCTTGTCCTGGACAGATGACAGGGAGCAAGTCCCGCATGCAAGGCAAGGTTCCGCCCGAGCAAAGCGCACCGCGAGTCTACGTCGGCGTCGATGTCTGTAAAGACTGGCTCGACGTTTATCTCCATCCCATTGGCCACCAGTTCCGCATCGCGAGCACGCCGGACGGCCTCA
>Ga0310822_100101_pt1 | contig 131540 bp, 130 predicted proteins | sample P4_ome_2_FD_201313 | JGI IMG/M metagenome (GOLD analysis project Ga0310822, IMG submission 201313) | Sorghum-adapted microbial communities from Joint BioEnergy Institute, Emeryville, California, United States - P4_Day56_Rep2 | ecosystem: Engineered > Bioreactor > SSF (Solid state fermentation)...
TCGGCGAGCAGCTTCTTGGCCCCCTCGATGTCCTGCTTGACGAAGCCGACGTCGGCGTATTCGGGGTGCACCGGGCAGACGTGGTGGTGCTCGCCCGGCAGGCCGAGCCCGAGATGGGCGATCTGCAAAAGCTTCTCGGTGTCGAGCGCCAGCCGCATCGCCTTGCGCACCCGCGGGTCCTTCCACTGGTCATGGATCGGCTGCATCCGGGCAACCGCCGTCTGGGCGCTCGGCACCTGGTGGATCTGGACGTGCTCCAGCTTCTGCAGCGCCGCGTATTGCGTGGTCGAGGCCTCGTAAAGCCCGTCCACCTGGCCGGAGGCGAGCGCGGCAACCTGGGTCGCCGGATCGTCGCCGTGGTCGATGAATTCGACCGTCTCGAGCGCCGGCCGCCGACCCCAGTAGCCGTCCCGCCGCCGCAGCAGCGCCCGCCGGCCAACCTCCAGGGATTCGAGGGTGAAGGCGCCGGTGCCGATCGAGCCTGGCCCGAACACGCCGTTCTCGCTCGGGTGCAGGATCAGCGCCGGGTAGTGGAACAGGTGCTCCGGCACCGCGAGCTGGCCCTCGCGGCAGTTCAGGCGGACGTGGTAGTCGTCGACCCGCTCGATGGCGTTGGCGTCCCACAACTCGGTGCCGTCGTCGTTCATCAGGTAGCCCTTCATCAGGCCGAGCGTCGACGAGCCGACCGCCGGGTCGAGCCAGCGCTTGAGGTTCCACACCACGTGCTCGGCGACGAGCTCCTCGCCGTTCGACCACTTGATGCCCCGCTTGAGGTGCAGGTCCCAGGTCTTCAGGTCGTCGCTCGCCGCCCACCGCTCCAGCAGCCACGGATGCGTGATGTTCTCCGAATCCGTTCGCGTCAGGTAGTCGCAGACCTGGCGGCAGACATTGGCGGCTTCGGCCCAGGAGTAGGTGTGCGGGCTCTCGAGCGAATGAACACGCATCGAGATACGGATCCTGCCGCCTTCCTGCGCGCGGGCCGGGGCGACCGCCGCCCCCCGGTCGGGCAGGCCCGCGAGGCCGTAGGCGGCGGCCGCCGAGAGCCCGAGCAGCGTCGATGTCCGCAGGAACTCGCGCCGATCGACCCGGCCCGCCCGAAACTGATCCAACAGCTTCGGCAGGTAGGGGTGAATCGATTTCAGGGCGTCAGACATGTCAGACTCCGTGTCGGGGTTTATGCAGTTAACGGGACTATGGGCAGGACTCCTGCCCGCAACACACTTACTCCGACCCGCGCGCAAAGCGAAGCACGCTCTATACCGAACACGCCGCGGCGCTACCCAGGCGCCAGGACCCGAACGCGATCGAAGTCCCTGGCCAAGCGCGCCCGCGGGAAGACTGTGCGCGCCTCCGCCTCCAGATCCGCAGCCCGATAGCGGTCGGAAACATGCGTCAGCCAGAGGTCCCGCACGCCGGCCGCCGCAGCGAGGTGCGCGGCGTCGCCGACAGTTAGATGGCTGCGGGCCCGGGCCTTGCCGGCGTCGCTGTTTCGGAAGGTTGCCTCGACGATCAGCGTATCGGCGCCGCGGACGAACGGCACGAGATCATCGACACCTTCCGCATCGCCGATGACCGCGAGCTTCGCGCCCGGTTTCGCCGGCCCCAGAACCTGTTCCGGCTCGACCTGCCGACCGTCGGACAGCGTGACCGGCTCGTTCCGGGCGAGCCGGGAGCGTTCCGGTCCTGCGGGTACGCCAAGGGCGTCCAGACGATCCGGGAGCAAGGGGCGATGCGATGCCTCCTCGAAGAGAAAGCCGAAGCAATCGGGCGCATTGTGACGGACCGGGAATGCCGTCACCCGCAGCCTGCCCTCCTCGAGGATTCGGCCCGGTAAGATCCTGCGGAACTCCAGCGCCAGCCGCGGTGGGTCGTCCGGCCAGGTCACCCGAAGCAGGAGCGTCTCCGCCAGTTGCAGGGCGGCCGCGCCCGCATGAATCGTCAGCCGGTCCGTCGTGCGCCAGAGATTGATCGTTCCGGCCAAACCGGCGAGGCCGAGGATGTGATCCAGATGGCCGTGGGTCAGCAGGACCCGGTCCAGCCGCCGGAATCCGATGCCGCTTCGCATGAGCTGGCGCTGCGTTCCCTCGCCACAATCGACCAGATAGCGGCGCCCTTCGTGCTGGACGAGCAGTGCCGGGAGCCCGCGCTCAGGGCTGGGTACGCTCGCCGCCGTCCCGAGGAAGGTGGCCTCCAGCACCGCGGCACCCCCCGTTCCGGTCCCCCGCGTCGCCCATCAAGGCTGGCGGCGGCCGAGAAGCCGCTTGATCTCCGCCAGCTCGCTGCGCAGCCCCTCGAGGGCATCGGCAATCCGCTCAAGCGCTTGTTGCTGGTGCTCCTCGGGCCCCGCCGGGCCTGGCTCTCCCGGGAAGCCACCCGGTGGCGGCGAGGGCATGTCGTCGGTTTCGACCATGGAATCTCTCGCGATATCAGCGTTGCTCGTCCCACCAACGGAACTCGTCTCCGGCTTCCCTTGTTCCAGCGTGACGCCGACGCTTCGGCGATTCGCGGTGATTGAGAACGCGGGAGACCTTCATGCTGGGCTTCGGCCTGCTGGTGATTCTGGTGGTCCTGCTGTTCGTCACGGTTCCGGTCTGGCCCTACAGCCGCCGCTGGGGGTACTACCCGAGCGGTGCGGCCTTTCTTGGCCTGATTGTGCTGATCCTCCTGATCTGGCTCGGCTTCCTGACCTTGCAGTTCCCCTGGACCGCTTACGGAGAGATCTAGGCCCAGGGTCACCCAAGGGAACAAAGCCGGCACGCGGCGGTTGTCACCTGCGAACGGCGTAGGGGCGCAAGCGGCCACGATCCGGGAGGGTTCATGAAGGCGCTTTGCTGGCACGGAAAGGGCGATGTCCGGGTCGACACCGTCCCGGATCCGGAGATCCTCAACCCGCGCGACGTGATCATCAAGGTCACGGCGACGGCGATCTGCGGGTCCGACCTCCACCTCTACGACGGCTACATCCCGACCATGCGCGAGGGCGACATCCTCGGCCACGAGTTCATGGGCGAGGTGGTCGAGCTCGGCCCCGGCCACGAAGACCGGGGCAATGGCAGGCTCCGGGTCGGAGACCGCGTGGTCGTCCCCTTCACGATCTCCTGCGGCCGGTGCTTCTTCTGCGAGAAGGGGCTGTGGTCGCTCTGCGACAACTCGAACCCCAATATCGGCATGGTGGAAGCTCTCTACGGCCAGACACCATCCGGACTCTTCGGATACTCGCATCTCCTCGGCGGCTACGCCGGCGGACAGGCCGAATACGTCCGTGTCCCCTTCGCCGACGTCGGACCGATCAAGGTCCCGGACGGCATTCCTGACGAGCAGGTCCTGTTCTTGTCGGACATCTTCCCGACGGGCTACATGGCGGCCGAGAACTGCGAGATCCGCCCGGGTGACATCGTCGCCGTCTGGGGCTGCGGCCCGGTCGGCCAGTTCGCGATCCGCAGCGCCTACCTCCTCGGCGCCGAGCGCGTCATCGCCATCGACCGCGTGCCGGAGCGGCTGCGCATGGCCGCCGACCAGGGCTGTGCAGAGACCATCGATTTCGACGAGGAGGACGTTCACGACCGGATCATGGAGCTGACCGGCGGGCGCGGCCCCGACGCCTGCATCGATGCCGTCGGGATCGAGGCGCACGGCACAGGCAGCTTCGACGCGGTCTGGGACAAGGCCAAAGCCTCGGTCTATCTCGCCACGGACCGCCCCCACGTGCTGCGCCAGGCGATCCTGGCCTGCCGCAAGGGCGGGGTGGTGTCCATTCCCGGGGTCTATGCCGGGTTCCTCGACAAAATCCCGTTCGGGGCCGCGTTCAACAAGGGGCTGACGCTGAAGATGGGGCAGACGCACATGCAGCGCTACATGCGGCCGCTGCTCGAACGGATCGAGCGGGGCGAAATCGATCCTGCCTTCGTGATCACGCATCGCCTGCCGCTCGAGGACGCGCCTGCCGGGTACCGGATCTTCCGCGACAAGCGGGACGACTGCATCAAGGTCGTGCTTCGGCCGTAAGGCGCCTTCACCAGCGGCCGTAAGGCGACCCTCACGGACGGCCCCTCACGGACGGCCGGAGGGCTGCCCTTCGACCGTGGCGATCTCGCCGGCTTCCATGAGGTTCTTGAAGCACCGCAGATCGTCGCGAAGCTGCTGCGCCGGCTCCTCGCCGAACAGCTTCGCCACACCGCGGCCGAGCGGCCCCATCGGCGGCTCGTAGCTGAGGTAAACCCGCATCTCCGTCCCGCGCCGATCGGGCGCATCGCGAAACGTGACGGTTCCGGCATTCCGAATGTCCGCCCCCTCCACCGAGCGCCAGGCGATGCGCTCGTTCTCCCGCTCGTCCTCGATCTCCGCGTCCCATTCCACGAGACGGCCGCCGGGCGCCTTGGCGACCCAGTGCGAGCGCCGGCCGGACAGAACCGCCACCGCCTCGAGATGCCGCATGAAGGCCGGCAGATTCCGGAAATCCCGCCAGAAGCGGTAGAGATCCGCGCGCGGGCGGTTGATCGTGACGCTGCGCTCGATACGCGCCGCACGGGTCCAGCCCCGGGCGGCGGCGATCTGCCGCCCCGTCGCGTCGGGCGCCAAGCCGAGCGACCGGTAGACCACCGAATGCCCCGTGGCGCCGCGCAGCGCCAGCAAGCCGCCGAGGAGAAGCATGCCGGCCCCCACGGTATCGCCGCGCCGACGCCAACCGAGATAGGCCAGTGCGCCCGCGCCTAGAAGGGAGACGACGCGTTCGATCCCGCTCATGTTGACGTCCCATCGCCGATCGGCGCGCCGCGCCGGTGCATGGCGAGCTTCGGAGCGGTTTTCGGGTAGAGCCGCGGCCATCGGTCACCCCTTTCGTCCGATCTCGTTTGGTTCTCCTGCGGATCGACACGGGATTGAACACCGCGGAGCCCCAAACGTTGCGGGCCGGCCCGGGGGCGACTTCGGCGGGCCTCGCTCACGGTCCGTCCGTCAGGCTGAACGCGCCCCGCTGCCACCGCTCAAACCGGCTCCGCATGCGGCGGACATGGCTTCCGGGCCAATAGAGTTTCCGGCAGGTCGCGCACCACCGCAGCTCGGCCGGGTCGACGGTTTGCGCCGACCCGGGCAGAGCCGCGCGGATCCGCGGGGCCGCCGGACCGAGCGGCGCGTTGCACTCCAGGCACCGGGTAAAGGGCCGATGGAGCCAGTCGACGACCTGCCGGCCGCTCAGCTCGGCGGCGCATGATTCCGTCTCGTTCGTGCCAAGCAGGATCACGCGGCCCGGCGCTTCGCGGAACTCGATGAACTTGCGATCTCGGGTCACCAGAAGTCGATCCTCGCGCACGGCCCAGTCCAGAAGGTCCCGATCGGCCGTCGCACCGCCGGCGATCCCGGTGTCGTATCCCGCCGCCCTCAGCCACCGGCCGAGGCGGATCAACATGCGATCGCAAAGGAACAGTGGAACCGATGGCATGATCGTCAGGCCTCTTCACGCAGAGGGACCGTCGGACCCGGCGGATTGTCCACGATCCGTCCTTCCGTCAGGAACCGGTGGCCCGCGCATTCGTTGTCTTGATCACCAGAGGTGGCAACGGGCAGTTACGGAACTGCCGAGGAGCTTCCATGCAGACACGCACCTTTGCCCTTGTACTCGGAATCGTGTTCCTGGTCATCGGCGTCGCCGGTTTCATCCCGGCCCTGCTGACGCCGGCGCCGGAGCCCATCGCGGTCGACAGCTTACATGGGCTGTTGTTTGGCCTTTTCCCGGTCAACGTTCTGCACAACCTCGTCCATATCGCCTTCGGCATCTGGGGCGTGGTTGCCTACCGCAGCTTCGCCGCGGCTCGCATCTACGCCAGGGTGACCGCCATCGTCTACGCCGTGCTGGTGGTCATGGGGTTCATTCCCGTCCTGCGGACGACGTTCGGCCTCATCCCACTGCATGGGCATGACATCTGGCTGCACGCGCTGATCGCCATCGTGGCCGCCTATTTCGGCTTCCGCTCGGCCGAGCACGAGCAGGCGGGGGCGACGACCGCGAGCGGCGAGCGCCGGCCCTTCTGACGGGACCGGACAACGGCAAGCCATCGCGACAGGACGGGTGGTGGCCCGACGTCGGCGGCCATGCCGCCTGGTAGCCGGACCGGGTGGCATGGCAACCATTCCTTGGGCGATTTGTTGCCCCGATGCGGAAACAACTGCCGGCGCCCGCCGGCAGCGACCGCTGAGGAATCAACGGGGAGGCCCCCATGCAGCAGCCCCACACCGAGCCAGCGCCGAGTACCGCGGCGATCCACGGCCATCCGATTCACCCGATGGTGATTCCGTTCCCGCTGACCTACCTGGTCACCGCCCTGGCGACCGATCTCGCCTTCTGGGCGACGGCGGACCCGTTCTGGGCCCGGGCGTCCCTGTGGCTGGTCGGGGCCGGCGTGATCATGGGGTTGGCCGCCGCCGCTTCCGGCCTGATCGATTTCTTCACGATCCGCCGCGCCCGCGAGCACACCCTCGGCTGGATCCACTTCGTCGGCAACACCTCTGCGCTGCTGCTTTCGCTGGTGAACTGGCTCCTGCGGTTCGCGGAACCGGCGGCGGCGATCCTGCCGTGGGGGCTGCTGATCTCGATCGTCGTCGCGGCCATCCTCGGCGTCACCGGTTGGGCCGGCGGCGAGCTGTCCTACCGGTACCGGATCGGCGTGATGACGTCGGCCGACGGACGTTTCTGATCCGGGCGGCCCCTGAAGGCGTCGATCCCGCCGGGCCTTGACCTCGCGTCAGACTGCGGCCTTGGCGTCCACGCCGGCACCCTGCCCTTCCGTTTTCAACGGGTCCGCCGACAGACGCACCGTCCGTCCGCATGGAAAGACAACCGTCGCGACCGTGCCCTGCCCAAGCACGCTTCGAAGCGAAAGGTGACCGCCATGGGCTTCGGCGAACGCCTTTGCCAGAGGCAGGCCGAGGCCCGTCCCCTCGTACTTCCGATCGAGCAGCCCGTCGACCTGGACAAAGGGTTGCATCACCCGGATCAAGTCCGAGGGCGCGATGCCGATGCCATTGTCGCGGACTTCGATCACGATCCGGTCGATTTGGTCCGTGCCGGCCCATACGGTCACGCGGCCGCCGGGCTTGGTGAACTTTACCGCGTTCGTAAGCAGGTTCAGCACGATCTGACGCAGGACACGCGCGTCGGCGCACAGGTTCGGAAGCGGGCTTTCGACTTCGGTCACGAGTTCGATGCCCTTCTTTTCGGCACGCTCGGCGACCATGCGGACGGCCTCCGACAGAACTTCAACCACATCGACATCCGTTTCCTCGATCTCGACCTCGCCCGATTCGACTTTCGAGATGTCAAGCACGGTGTTGATAACGCTCAAAAGATGCGTGCCGCTGTGGTGAATATCGTCCAGATACTGACGGTAGCGCGAGTTGCCGATCGGCCCGAACGTCTCCGTACGCATGAGCTCGGAAAAGCCGATGATGGCATTCAAGGGCGTTCGCAGCTCATGGCTCATATTGGCGAGGAACGCCGATTTCGCACGGTTTGCCTGCTCGGCGAGCTGCCGTTGCCGAGCCTCGGAAACGGCCAGCTCGTCGGCGCTCCGGCGCGCGCGCAGGAGCATGAAGACGAGCACGCCGCCGCTGACCATCACGCCCAGAAACGCAGCGATAATGTAGCCGAAGCTGAGCTGAAGCCTCTTCCGCTCGTTCAACGTTTCCGAGTTCAGCATCACCTGCTGGACCATGCGATGCAGCTTGGTCTCGAAGGGCGCCAGAGCGGCCGTCAGGCGCCGATGGGCCTCGCGGTCGTTCCGTTTCAGCGTCTGGAGAACCGATTCATGCACCGCGAGCGTCGCGAGCAGATTGTTGATCGTCATCAGAAAGACGGGGTTGGCGCGCAATTCCCGGCCGTCGCGCCCATGCCGCACCAGTTCCAGCCGGCTCCACAGGATGTCGAGCCGCTGGATCACCTCCTCATGGCTAATTGCCTCATCGCCGAGCCCGTAGCGGTCCAGCGCATTCCGAAAGCGCTGGAACTCAACCTCGATCTGGACGGCGGTCCAGCTGCCGGTCCTGACCTGGCGCTCCGTGATGCGAATTTCCCTCACCAGGATTCCCAGCGCGATTGCCACGAAAACGGCGAAGGCCGCGATCGTTGCGAAGAGCAGCGCCTGGCGCGACAGCAGTCTCATTGCCGACGGACATCGATCCAGCGGAGCTGCCAGATCATCTTCGCGTGCGTGTCGAGGTCCGTCAGATCGTCGCAAAGCGGATAGATGATCCACAGCGGCCCTTTCTCCCGGATCGGCATGTATTTGCCGTTCATCTTGATCGCCAGGATGACCGTCTCTTCCTCGAAGTCGGAAACCGGAATGCTGACCGCGTAGTCGTTGAGCGCCGTCGCCCTGACCGTTTCGCCACGACTGCCCACGAGCGCCAGCAGGTCGCGCATCAGAACCCCCTCGAACACCACCCGATCGTCGGTCCAGGGTGTGAGCGTGCGCACGGCGGTCTGCGGCAGCGCCTCGAGCATTTCCCGATCGAACTCCGCTTGTCCGTCGGCATTCGTCACGGCGATCTCGCCGGAAATCGTCAGAATGACCGGCCCGTTGGGGACGGGCAGCCCCTCCGCCCATACTGCGCCCGGGTAGATCAGGACGGCGGCAAGGATCGCGAGAAGGCCGCCGATGCAGAGCGGACGGACCAGCTTTACAATTCCCGGAAATGCGGCGCCGCGAACGCGCACTCGCGTGACACCAATCCGATCGGCGCCACCGCACCCCTTTCGAGACATCGGGCGCAGGCCCCCATCCTGTGAAGCGGGCTCCGTCTGGGCGCGAACTGCCCATCCTCGGTTTCGTCGCACAGGATGGCAATTAATGCTTGACGGTCTCTTACGACATATACGATGCGGCAGGTCGGGACTTCGGCGCCCTGAAGAAAAGCCGACATCTCCCGCCGGACGTGGCGAAGGCAACGGTATTTGCGAATAGTCCTTGCCGATGCCACATTCGCCGCGCTTCGGCAGCGCACACTGCAACATCATCCCGCCCCCGGACCTTCGTCCCCGCACCAATGTTCATTGGCAATTTGCCGAGCTTAACTGTAAATCCCCAAACGGACGCCGTAAATGCCGAGATAACGGCAAATGCCGAGATAACGTCGCGACTCCGTAACCGTCGTTAGGGGCCGCCGAGCGGGACGGCATGAGCGACTGCCTGCGCCTTCGCCCGCGGCCGCACGACAGTCGTCCTCGCCACCGGCGCCGACATTTGCTCGAAGAGGCGGAGGAATGCACGAGGCTTGGCGGGCGGGCGCTCGCGGCGCCCATCGACGTCACCCGTCCCGACAAGACCGAAACGTTCCTGAGGTGCGGCGACTGTTGCCTCGCGGATCATCCTGGAGGATCCGGAGCATCTCCGCCCGCCCGTCGCCGACCTCCACCGCTGATGGTATCGGGACCGGTGCGTCCCGGCCAACCGGCCGCTGGCCGAATGCGGATTCCGATATGGCTGCTCGACGCCGTGGCGGTGATACCGAGGCCGGAACCGAAGGAAGCGATGGCCGGTTTAGTGTCAGAACCTACGCAAAGGCATCCGGCACACCCCACCATGCCCTCCTCTTCCGACGAAACCGTCCGCGCCGCACCGCCGAAGGCAGAAGCCTTCTATGCGGAGAGTCTCCGGCTGCTCAAGAAGTCCCGTATTCCCTTTCTGGTCGCGGGAACCTTCGCCGTGACGGCGCACACCGGCCTGCAGCGGCCGACGAAGGATCTCGACGTGTTCTGCCGAGCCGGAGACTACCTGCGCATCCTCACTCACTTCCAGAATCTGGGGTACAAGACCGAGGTCGAGGACGAGCGCTGGCTGGCGAAGGTGCGGCAGGGACGGTTCTTCTTCGACGTCATCTTCAATTCGACGGCCGCGGTCGCCCCGATCACCGACCAGTGGTTCGCGGAATCGTACACGGCGCGCATCTACGGCACCCAGGTCCAGATCGTCGCACCGACGGAGCTCATCTGGTCGAAGGCGTTCGTGCAGGATCGAAACCGGTACGACGGCGCCGACATCGCGCATGTCATCCTCAAGCAGCACGAGAACATCGATTGGCGACGGCTTCTCTCCTACATGGACCAGTACTGGGAGGTGCTGCTGATCCACGTCCTGAACTTCCGTTTCGTCTATCCCACCGAGCGCGATCGCATTCCGCGCTGGCTCTTCGACGAGCTGGTGGCCCGGCTCAAGGAGCGCGCAAACCTTCCGATTCCGCAGGTCAAGGTCTGTAGGGGACGGCTTCTCTCGCGAAGCGATTACGCCGTCGACTGCACCGAATGGGGCTTTGTCGACACCCTTGCCGATGGGAAGTTGGGGCGATGAGCACGGGCAAGGGTACGATTACAGTCGCGGGGCTGGCCGACCTGCATGTTGCCGAAACGCAGGTGCGCCCGTACCGGGAGCTGTTCGCGGAAATCTCGGAGCGCGCCGATGTGCTCGCCCTCTGCGGCGATCTCACGAATCTCGGTACGCCGAAGGAAGCCGAAATCCTTGCCGCGGACATGGAATCCTGCACGATCCCCGTGGTCGGCGTCCTCGGCAATCACGACTACGAGTGCGGCCGGACCGAGGAGATCGTACAGATCCTGCAGGGTGCCGGCCTCCGCTTCCTGGACGCCCAGGTTCATCAGATCGAAGGCGTCGGCTTTGCTGGCGTCAAGGGGTTCGCGGGCGGATTCGGCAGTCACATGCTGGGAGCGTTCGGAGAGGACGCCATCAAGCATTTCGTGGCCGAGGCGGTGAACGAAGCCAACCGGCTCGAGAATGCGCTGCACGCACTCAGCGATATCGAGCGCATCGTCGTCGTTCTGCATTATGCTCCGATCGCGGCGACACTGGAGGGCGAGCCGAAGGAGATCTATCCCTTCCTCGGTTCGTCGCGTCTGGCCGAGACCATCGACCGGTTCGAAGTCGATGCCGTTCTGCACGGCCACGCCCATCACGGCATCTATGCCGGACGGACGCCGAAGGGCATCCCCGTCTACAACTGCGCGTATACCGTGGCTAAGGAAGGCGGCAAGCCCTACGCCCTGATCGAGGTGTAACCCGCCGGGCCGTCAGGCCGAACCGAAACGGGGCTGCCGACGGCAAGGCCAAGGACGGCGTCGGCGCGCCCGCCGTTGACGGCAATCTCCGCGAGGCCGTTCGCGTTCTCGTACCAGAGCGCCTCCCCGCCCGGAACGTCGGAGAAGGTACGGGCGCGAGAGACGCAGCGCCCCGCCACGACCAGATCGGCGCCGTCCGGCAGTTGGCCCGCGCGCAGCCCCGTGATCGCGTTGCCGTAATGGTCGACATAGACGATCTCAGGCAAGTCGTCGGGCCAATCGGGACGGCGCAGGCCGCCATCGGCACGCGGCGAACCCCATGGCGGATCGCCCGGCGGCCGCTCACCAAGAGCGAGGCGCGCCGCCACTGGCGCGAACAGATCGCGGCCGTGAAAGCTCGCCGACAGCACCTCGGGCCGCCAGGTGATCTCCCACGCGCGCGCCGGCGTGCCGGCGCGGCGAACCACGAGCTCGAACAAACCGTTCTCCGGCCCGACATACCAGCGCCCGTCGGCTTCGACGGCCAGCGCCGCGCGAGCGCCGCCGACGCCCGGATCGACAACCGCGAGAAACACCGTGCCGGCCGGGAACCACGCCGCATAGGCGGCGAGCAGATACGCCGCCGGCTTCGGATCGCGCGACGGCGCATCGGCAAAGAGGTCGATCACCGGCACCGTTGGCGCGGCACGGTGCAGCACGGCCTTCATCTGGCCGGTATAGGGCCCCTCGAGGCCAAAGTCAGTGAACAGAACGATCATGCGCCGAGTATGAAGGCGCCGGCGCCGCGCCCGCAAGGGCCGGCGCCGCCCCGCGACTCCCCCTACTCCCAGCCCGGGATCATGCGTTCGATCAGCTCCGCGTCGATGGCGAGTTCGGTCCCGTAGGCGATCACGACATAGCGCAGCGCCTTGCCGATCGTGACCAGGATCAGGAACGGCAGGATCGGAACGCGCAGAAAACCCGCGACGAAGGTCAGCGGATCGCCGAGGAAAGGCGTCCAGGCGAACAGCAGCGACCAGACACCGTAACGCCGAAACCATGCCGAGACGCGGTCGATCCGGGCCGGCGAGAAGGGGAACCAGGGTCGGTTCCGCCAGTGCAGGAAGAACCGGCCGATCGCCCGGTTGACCGTTGACCCCAGCACGTTGCCCGCCGTCGCCACGAGAACCAGCAGCGCGATGTCGTAGCGCTGCGTCGCCACCAACGCGCCGAGCACGACCTCCGAATAGACGGGAACGATCGTGGCCGCGAGGAACGCGGCAAGGAACACCGTGACGTAGGCTTCCAAGACGGGCATCGGCGATCGTTTCGTGGTTGGTCCCGCAGCTTCGTGCGGTGGCGCGGCCGCTTCGACGGGAACCGTCATCGACCGGCCTCGATCAAAATGCAACCGCCTCCGTGGGGGAGCCTCAGTCAGAGGCCGTGATTCGATGGGAAAGCTCTACGGCGCGTTGGAGCGTCGCATGAATCGGGCACAGCTCCGCCACCCGCTCCGCCGTTGCGACGCGCGCCGCCGGCAGTCCCGGCCAGCGAAGTTCCATCGCCATGCGGGTGACGCGCTTGGGCCGTGTGCCGGCGATGTCCCAGCGCACCGAAAGGGCAAGCGGGGCCGCGTCGATCCCGGCGCCTTCCGCCCAGGTCGAAACCGTCAAGGCAGTGCAGCTTGCCAACGATGCGGCCAGCAGATGAAACGGCGACAAGGGCACGCCCTCGGACAGGATCTCGAGCCCTTCTCCGGCCATCTCCAGCCGGATCCGGTCCTCGCCTTCCAGAATGAGTCTCATCGAATCCCTCCGTCGGAGAGTTTTGCGAACCGAGCCGTCGATGCCGGCCGATGGTCTCGAACGACAACCTAGGTATGAAACGAACAAGGCAAGGAATGGAGCGAATGCCTTAAGCGATCACCGCGGCGGCGGGTTGACCTCCGGTCACCCGAACCGAGACGAAAACTTGAACGATTGTCGGTTCGGCGATTGTGGACGGGATCCGATGTCCCTAGATGGATCTTGTCAACTTGTCGTGGGTCGGTCTGTCTTCCACGCTCGGTCGAGCGCTGGGTCGGGTCACCTTCCCTGAAAAGTTCGATCCGCGGCGTGAGTCCGCGTCGCGGCCTAACCTGCTTGGAGAACTGCATCTATGTCTATCGGTACGGTCAAGTGGTTCAACAGCGTCAAGGGCTACGGCTTCATCCAGCCCGAGGACGGCTCTAAGGACGTGTTCGTGCACATCTCGGCTGTTGAGCGCTCCGATCTCGGTTCGCTGCGCGAGGGCCAGAGGGTCAGCTTCGACCTCGAGCGCGGCCGCCAAGGGAAGGTTGCCGCCGTCAATCTGCGGTCGGCATGAATCGGGACGGCGGGGGCGCTTCGGACGCCCCCGCCGTTCGTCTTTCACCGCACGGAAACGCAGGCCTGGGAAGCGGGTAGATGAAGATCCTAGAGCAACTTCCGGAGATGGACGACCAGCAGCTCGCGAACCTTCGCAGCAACGCGGAACGCCTGTCGACGGACGGGAACGAGAAGCAGAAATCGGCGGCATCCGCCGTCCTGGAAGCGGTGACCCAGGAAATCGGCGTTCGCTCCGCCGCCAAGCGCAAGGCGATGGCGGAACGCAGGGCGGCGACGGCCAAAGCCTCAAAAACGTCACAGGCAAGGCGCGCCTCCAAGGTGAAATCGAAATAAGGCAGAACGCGTAATCCACGCCCGCGCGGCCGCCGGCCGCCTGTTCGCAATCGATCGCCCGTCCGATATGCTGTCCGGGTGGACCCTTCAGATTCGAAACGACGCCTCCTGGTTGCGATCGCGCTGACCTGGGCCGCGGGATATGTTGACGCCTTCGGCTACCTGCTGCTCGGCGGCGTATACACCGCCACCATGAGCGGCAATACGGTTCTGATCGGCGTGCACGGAATCGCCGGCGACCATAGCACCGCTTTCCTCCACGCGCTCACCGTTGGCGCCTTCGTCCTCGGCCTGGTCGTCAGCGGCGCCGTCATCAAGCTCGGGCAGCGCCGGGGCGTGCGCCGCACCCTCGCTTTCGCCATGGGCCTCGAGGCGCTCTGTCTTGCGGGTCTGCTTGTCGGGACCGGCCGCCTGCTGCAGCCGGGATCCGGCGCCGCAGCCGATCCAATGTGGCAGCCGCCGCTTTATCTTCTCGTCGGGATCGCCGCGGTCGCCATGGGGATCCAGAACACCTCCCTGAGGATGGCCGGCGTCCTGACCGTCTACACGACCCATGTGACCGGTGCGCTCACCCGATTCGGCGAGGATGCCGTCGAGTATCTGTTCGGCCGGCGCGCACGGGCAGGCGCCCTTTCCGGAGCGGCGGAGTCCGGCGCGGCCGGACCGGAACGAGAGGTCCGGCTCGGCACCGTTCTCTTCTCGTCGGCCCTCTGGGGTGCGTTCCTCATCGGTGCGATCGCCGCCGCCTACGCGACCTCCCGGATCGGGCCGCTCGCCCTCTTGCCCGCCATCGCGGTCGTTCTCGTCGTCGGCGGTCTGGACTGCGTCGCGCCGTTCGGCAGACCGCACCGGCGGTGACGGAGGCCGAAGGGCTACCGCGTTCTAGGACTGCGGGCGCGGGTCGGGCGCCACATGCCGGTGCGGCCCGGCTTGGGTTCCCCTCGGCCCGTGAATCCCGCATTCGGTCTTGGCGGTTCCTGCCCAGCGGCCGGCGCGCGTCGGATCGCCGGCCCGCACCGGACGCGTGCAGGGCGCGCAGCCGATCGAGGCATAGCCTTCGTCGACGAGAGGATGCGGTGGCAACCGGTTGGCCTTGAACGCCTCGGCAACCTCCCCCGGCGTCCAGTGGACGAGGGGGTTGACCTTGATGCGCCCGTCAACCGCCTCGATCGCCGGCAGCGTCGCGCGTTCACCGCCGTGGAATCGCTTGCGGCCGGTAATCCATGCCGAAAATCCGCGAAGCGCGCGCTCAAGCGGCAGAACCTTGCGCAGCTGGCAGCACAGCGTCGGATCGCGTTGCCACAGCTCTCCATCGGGATCGCCCTCGGACAGCAGTACGGGATCCGGCTCGACGACGCGCAGGTCGGTGAAGCCGAAGCGATCGACCAGGATGTCCCTGTAGGTCAGCGTCTCCAGAAAATGCTTCCCGGTCTCAAGGAAGATGACCGGCGTCGCCGGGTCTACCTGCGCCACCAGATGCAGAATCACGGCGGACTCGGCACCGAAGGAGGAGACGACTGCGATCCGGCCCGGAAATTCCCGTTCGATCATCGCCCGCAGCAGGTCCGGCGCGGCGAGACTGCCATATCGCGCGTCCAGGTCCCGAGCCAGCGCAGAGGCGTCGGCGAGAGAATCGGATCGCCCGTGAAGCGGCGTGATGGATGAAGTATCGGGCATGGCTTCGTTCCCCGTTCGGCCCCCAAAGATGGAGCCGTTCAATAGGCCCAGAAAGCGAAACACACGATGGACGCCGGCTCATCGTCGCGCGGCCGCAGACCGCGCTCGGAGGAGCGGAGCGACGCCTCGTTCTCCTCGGCGCGTTCGATCAGGCACGGCCCCTTGGCCGCCCGATCGGTGCCGCGCTCCGTCACCGCCGGGCGCATGGCGGCCTCCGCCTCCATCCCGGTCCTGCGGCCGATGTCTAGCCATTCGCACATTTCGTCGTCCAGGCCGGATGAGACGACCGCGCCGTCGCCGAGGCGCGCCGCGGTGGCAGGCTTGGAGCCCATCCCTCGCCTCCCGCTCAACCGGCGAGCGCGCGCGCCGGCGCCGGCATCGCCGCCACCGCGTCGGAGAGCCGGACGACCTCACCGACGATGATCACCGCGGGCCCGCGGATGCCGTTCGCGCGGACCACGGTCTCGATGCGGTCGAGCGTTCCGAACACGACCTTCTGATCGGGGTGCGTGCCGTTCTCGATAACCGCCACCGGAGTTGTCGGAGCGAGTCCGTGCTCGACGAGCCGCGCGGCGATTCGCCCGGCGGCCGCCACGCCCATGTAGATCACCAGCGTCTGGCGCGCCCGCGCCAGGGCAGCCCAGTCGAGATCCGGGTCCCCATCCTTTCCCTGGCCGGTGACGAAGGTCACTGCCTGGGCGTGATCGCGATGGGTCAACGGGATGCCGGCATAGGCGGCGCAGCCGCCGGCCGCCGTAATTCCGGGCACGACCTCGACCGGGATGCCGTGGCGGCGCAGAAAGGCCAGTTCCTCGCCGCCACGGCCAAAGACGAAAGGATCGCCGCCCTTGAGCCGCACCACCTGCCGTCCGGCCCGGGCGTGGCGGAGCATCAACGCATTGATCTCGTCCTGCGTCCAACCGCGGCGCCCCGGCGACTTGCCGACACAGACACGCTCGGCGTCGCGCCGGACGTAATCCAGGATCGCAGGGCCGATCAGCCGGTCGTAGACGACGACTTCGGCCCGCTGCATCAGTCGCAGCGCGCGAAAAGTCAGAAGGTCGGGATCGCCGGGTCCCGCCCCGACGATCGCCACACCGCCGGAGAACTCGTCGGCCGCCACGCGCCCGTTGACAAGGGCCAGCATCCGCTCCCGCGCACCGCGCTCGTCGCCGGCGAGGATCCGCTCGGCGATCGGACCGTCGAAGAACCGCTCCCAGAACCGGCGGCGGGCGTTGCCGTCGGCGAGGTTCGCCCGCACCGCGCCGCGGAAACTTCCGGCGAGCCGCGCCAGCCGGCCGAGACCGGCGGGCAGCAGGCTTTCGATCTGCTCCCGCAGGCGGCGGGCCAGGACCGGCGCGGTGCCGGCGGTCGATATGGCGACCACCACGGGATCGCGGTCGACGATGGCAGGCACAATGAAGCTGGAAAGATCGGCCCGGTCGACCACGTTGACCGGCCGCCCGGCCGCATGCGCCGCCGCAGCCACGAGCTCGTCGACTTCGGCGAGGCCGGTGGCCGCCAGCACGACCGCTTGGCCGCTCACGTCCTCCGGTGCAAAGCCGCGGCGAATCCACCTCGCTTCTCCGCGCGCGGCGAGGTCGGCAATCTCGTCCCCGACCTGCGGCGCCACCACCGTGACGACGGCCCGCGCCTTGAGCAGCAGGCGCAACTTGCGCGCGGCAATCTCCCCACCACCGACCAGGAGGCAGCGGCGTCCGTCCAGATCCAGAAAGGCGGGGAAATGGTTCATAGCGGGACGCTCTCTTCCCTGCGTTGTGCCGGCCCACGGAGCCCATCCCCGTGGCGCTTTAGCGATTGGTGACGCGGCCGCAAGCTGCTCTGCTCAAATCCCGCGGGTCCTTAAGAGCGGACCGGCCCGGACGGTCCCCGTCGGAACACGCGTCGCCGAGCGGACCCTGTCGCGAGACGACATTTCACATTTCAATGATCCATTCGTCAAGAGATTCACATTACAGCGTAGCAAAAATTGATTAATGACACTAATAGTATGTTATTTGCGCTCGCGAGGCGCTGCCGCGCAGACGCGTTAGGCGGTCACGACGCGTCGCCTTCGGAAAATGAATCGAGCGGGCGGAGACGAGAGTGCGCCTTGCGTATGGCGCCGTCTCTGCCCTGGGGGTTCAAGCTATGGGTCCGGTTTCGGCCCCGGAATCGGAAAGGGGCTGCACCGCCGATCGGCGCAGCCCCTCATCGACGGACCACGGGTTGGCGCCGTCTTCGCTCTCATGACTTATGGCATGACATCGTCCGGCACGTATCGATCGGCTGGAGCTCGGATTCGCATTCGGCGGATGAGCCGGGCACGCGTCCGGCGCGCTAGATCGCTGCCGGCCGGCCGTCGTAATCCATTTCCTGGAGCAGATCGATGATCCGCTGGATCCCGCGCTCGATCCGCTCCGCCGCGCGCTGAGCGTCGCAGGCGGGCGCCGCCACGGGCATCATCGCGTATGCCGATCCTGCCGGCGACTCGATCTTGGCGAGGACGCCGACAGCCACGACCGGATCGCCAATACGCGATGCCATCACGCCCCGGCCCGCGAGATAGCCGCCGGCGATCAAGCCGGTCGCAACGAAGATCGCCGCGACGGCACCCATGAATCCGAGAAGCAACGAGGATCGCCGCACGATGTCCTCCGCCCGTAATGGCGTCCTTTACCCGAAGGGAGCCGGCGGTCCGCCCGCGCCGGGCCAGACCGCCCAATGCCGATCATGTAACAGCGCTTTCCGGCCAAATCATGGCGGATTGCCGCACCTCCGGTCCAGGAACTTTCTCGGCTGCCCGGCCGTTCTACCAACGGCTCCCGGCGGATATGGTTTGGAGCACCGTGCGAAGCAAAGGACGCCGCCAGATGCGCCGGTCGCCACTCCTTATGATCCTGGCCTTGCTGCTCGCGGGCTGCGCCACGGCTCCGGTCACCGGGCGCCAGCAACTCCTGCTCCTGTCCGAGGAAGATGCCGCCGAGCTCGGATACCAGGCTTATCAGGATATTCTTCGGACGAAGGGCGTCTCCTCTGACCCGCAGCTGACCGAAGTCGTCCAACGGGTCGGCCAACGCATTGCCCGCGTCAGCGAGGAGCCCGATCTGGACTGGCAGTTCAACGTAATCAACGACCCGACCCCGAATGCCTTCGCGCTGCCCGGAGGATATGTCGGAGTCCATGCCGGGCTGTTCAAAGTCGTCGAGAACGAGGATCAGCTTGCCGCGGTCGTGGCGCATGAGATCGGCCATGTCGACGCCCGCCATCCCTCCGAGCGGTTGTCGCGTCAGGCCCTGGTCGAAAGCGGCCTGTCAATCGCCCTTGGCGGGCAATCGGCGAGCGTGATCCAGCTCGCCTCTGCCGCGGCGACGCTCGGTGTCATCCTGCCGTTCTCCCGCCAGCAGGAAGCGGAGGCGGATGCGATCGGGCTGCAATATATGGCGGCGGCGGGGTACGACCCCCGCGCCGCGATCGAAGTTTGGAAGAACATGGAAGCCTACGGCGGCCCCGGCGGGCCGGAGTTCCTCTCGACCCATCCCGCGCCCGGCAACCGCATTCAGAACCTCCAGGAGATGATGCCCGAGGCCCTGGAGACCTATCGCCGGAGCCGCGGAGGGTAATGTCGTCCGCCGGCGGGCCGCACCGAAGGAATGGCCCGGTCAGGATCGGCGGACCTTTGGTCCCTGGAGCGCGGCCGACGCATGCCGAAAGAGCGGCAAGCATTCTGCGGAAAACGATGACCACGATGAGAGACGACGGTCGACGATACAGCGGCGTAAAGCGAGGTATGCCATGCGGTGGCGCACCGGACGACGAAGCCAGAACATAGAGGATCGACGCGGCCTGCGACCCGCCCGCGGCGCCGTCGGTGGAGGAATCGGCGCGCTCATCTTTCTTCTTGTGGCCCTGTTTCTGGGTGTCGATCCGAGCATCCTGCTTCAGGATGAGTCGATGGTGGAGGCCCCCGCACCGGAAGCTCCGCGCGACGCCCCGCGAGCCGTCGCGGACAACGACGAACTCGCGGACTTCGTATCCGTGGTGCTGGCCGATACCGAGGATAGCTGGCGCGCCCTCTTCCGTGAGCGCGGCTGGGTCTACGAAGAGCCGACCCTCGTATTGTTCGCCGGAGCGGCGCAATCGGCCTGCGGCTTCGCGCAGGCGGCCGTCGGACCGTTCTACTGTCCGGGCGACCAGAGGATCTATATCGACCTGAGCTTCTACCGCGACCTTCGGAGCCGCTTTCGCGCCCCGGGGGATTTTGCGCAGGCCTATGTGATCGCTCACGAGGTCGGCCATCACGTACAGACTCTTCTCGGCATCACGCAGGAGGTCGAGGGGATACGCGGACAACTCGCCCCGGCGGACGCAAACGCGCTTTCGGTCCGCATGGAGCTGCAAGCCGACTGCTTCGCCGGAGTCTGGGCGCACCATGCGCACAGGACGCGCCAGATTCTCGAAACCGGCGACATCGAGGAAGGGCTGAACGCCGCCAGCGCCATCGGCGATGACCGAATGCAGATGGAGGCGACGGGCTACATTTCGCCCGAATCGTTCACCCACGGCAGCTCGGAACAGCGGGTCCGGTGGTTCAATCATGGCCTCGCCGAAGGAGATCCCGCGAGCTGCGACACCTTCAACGCGGCCCGGCTCTAGCCAATTTCAGCTCCGGCCCGTGTGATGCGCCCTTCGCATTACTCGGGAACGCGGACGCTGAACTCGATACTCGAATACCAGGCGGCCAGATCGGCGATATCGTCGTCGCCGAGCCCCGCGGCGATGATCGACATCTGCTCGTGGCGACGCTCGCCCGAGCGAAAAGCGTTGAGCTGCCTCGTGATATAGAGCGCGCTTTCGCCGCCGATGTTGGGCACATCCGGCATCCGGCCGATGCCGTCGAGCCCGTGACAGGTCTGACACATCCGCGCCTTGGCTCGCCCGGCTTCGGCCTCTCCGGCCGCCGCGGCGGGAGCGATCAGGGCAACGGCGGCCAGCACCGCCAGCGCCGTGGCGCCAGCGCCGACGAAGCGGCTGATGCGTTCGCTCACCGGCTTCCTCGTTTCGCGACGAGCCACCGCCCCGGCCGGCCACGGAACCGGGCAGCCGGTCGGAGCGGTGGAATTCCGAGGCCTGGCTTCGGTCACCCTTCGTACCAGATGCGGTAGACAGCGCCGACCAAGTCATCGGACACCAGGATCGACCCGTCGGGGAGCTGCGCCACATCGACCGGCCGCCCGAGATACTCGCCGGTCTCCTCGTCGAGCCACCCTTGCGCAAAGACCTCGGTCTGCGCCACGCTGCCGTCCTCGTTCAGACTGGTGAACATGATCCGGGCGCCGATGGGCGTGGTCCGGTTCCACGAGCCGTGCTGGGCAGAAAAAATGCCGCCGCGGTACTTCCGCGGGAACATCTCGCCCGTGTAGAAGGTCATTCCGAGATCGGCGGCATGGGCATCCATCTCCACCTGGGGAAACACCACGTCGGCGGGCGGCTCGGAATCCTTGTACTCTTTGGTGCGCACATTGCCGCCGCCGTACCACGGGAACCCGAAATGCTGCCCCGCGGCCGTCACGCGGTTCAGCTCGCCGGGCGGGACATCGTCGCCCATTCCGTCGACCTGATTGTCGGTGAACCAAAGCTCGCCGTTCGCCGGGTTGAAGTCGAAGCCCACCGAGTTCCGGATGCCATAGGCATAGACCTCGCGCGCGGTCCCGTCGCGGTTCATCCGGATGATCCCGCCGATGCCCGATTGCTTGTACTTGTCCAGCTTTTCCTGAGGCGGAACGTTGTAGGGCTGCCCCAAAGAGATATAGAGCTTGTTGTCGGGCCCGATCCGGCAGGCCCGGGCGCCGTGGTTGAAGGACTCTTCGGCGACCGGGATAAGTTCGCCTTGCGGCACGACGACGCCGACGGCGACATCGGGGCCTTCGTAGAAGAACTCCGCGGCGCCGAATTCCAGAACGCGGTTGTGCTCGACGACGTAAAGGACGCCGTCCGGCGACATGCAGACGCCGTTCGGGACCTTGAAGTCGATCGAGGGTGCAAAGACCTTCACCTCGTCGGCGACACGGTCTTTGTCCCGGTCTGTGGCGACATACATTCTGGTCTTGCGCGTACCGACCCAAACGGCCCCGACGTTACGCCCGACCGCCATGTGGCGCGCGTCCGGCACGATGGCGTATAGGTCGATCCTGAAGCCGGGCGGCAGATCGACCCGTTTGAGATGCTCGCGGATCTGATCGACGTTCGGCCCCGCCTGATCGACATACTCCATCTGAAGCGGTGTGCCCGTCGTCTTGAAATCGAGAAGCTTGTCCAGATTGCTGCTTTGCGCGAACGCGCTTCCGGAAAGGCCAATGGAGAGCGCGAAAAGAGATAAGGCCAGAGGAGACGCCATCGGTAACCTCCCTCTGTGGTCCTGCGGTCACTCTGCCGCGTGGACGTTTTTGTTTTGCGCCCCGGTCAATATTAGCGCGTTTGAGGCGCACAACAAATATCGAGCGTTCGGCAAATATCGAGCATTCGGCGCACAACGGGATTGCGGTGCATCGACCGGAGGAAGCGGCCCCTTCTCGTCCGCCGAGGGTTGCAACGCCGGCAATCCTGATTACTTCGGATGAAGGAAGCAGACTTCGTCAGGCTCGCATGGCGCCCGTCCAAGCGGCGCGCTTTCCGCCAATCAAGAGGGAGAGCCCGTCATGAGATTGACAAACCAACAGATCGCCGATGTCGAACGCCAGACCGGCGCCGAGCCGATCGCGGAGAACAACCCGGCGATGGAGCAGCTCAAGGACTACTTCGGCGACCACACCTTCTATGCCGACGCGGAGGGGCTGAAGATCTTCGAGCCTGTGGAGGAGAGCGACGACGGCGAAGCCCAACTTGCCACCGTCGTCCAGCTCGCCGCCTGGGCCGATGACGACAAGACGGCCTTGGTGCCGCACCGGCCGGTGGTGCGCGACGTCGTCGTCGATCTTGGCTCGCCCGCCCCGGACGTTCATTAAGCGCACCGTCGACGCACCGGTCGCCCCGAGCCCGTCGGGTGGCCGGTGCGTTCGTGCGCTCTCAAACAGCAACGTTGTCTCCGCCGTTGAGGCCCGGCACGGAACGGGCGCCCTCCGACATCAGTCTCCCGGCACGGCGACGACGGCGATGCAATCGCCACCCTGAATGAGGCCCGGGAAATGGCGTCCGGCGAGGAGGCCGCTCATATTCGCGCGGTACTCGCGCGGCGCCGTGCCGGTGCGCTCCGTGCTGTACACGCGTGCCACCACGTCGCCCTTCGTCACGCGGTCGCCGAGATCGACGCACATCTCCAGAAGCCCTGCCTCCTCGCAGGTGATGAAGCATTCGCCGCTCGGCATGTCCAGCCGGACGCTCGGCCCCTTTTCCGGCGCGCCGGCGAGGATGCCGGCGTGCTTCAGGAAGTTGCGGACACCGCGGTCGGCAATCGCGACGCTGCGCGCGGTCGCCGTCCCGCCGCCGCCGAGCTCGGTCGAGACGAAGACCTTGCCCATCTCCTCCGCCGCCGTGTCGTACATGCCGACATTGTCGATCTCCAGCAGCATCATGCTGTAGGGGGCGGAGAAGGCCTCCATTGCCGCAACGCAGCGCGCCTGCTGCGCCTTGTCGGGCAGCACATGCGCCGCCGCAAAGGGAACGAAATCGAGCGTCTTTCCCCCGGCATGGATGTCGAGCACATAGTCCGCCATGGGCAGAAGGTAACGCTGGAAGTAGTCGGCGATCTTCTCGGTCACCGTCCCGTCCGGCCGGCCCGGAAAGATCCGGTTCATGTTGCCCTGGTCGATCGGCGAGGTGCGCCGCCCCGCCCGGAAGGCCGGGTAGTTCATGGCGGGCACGATGACGACCCGGCCGGTCACCGCATCGGGCGACAGGCTGTTGGCGAGCTTCATCAGCGCGACCGGGCCTTCATATTCGTCGCCATGGTTGGCGCCGGTGAGAATCGCCGTCGGCCCCTCTCCGCGCTTCACCACGGTGATCGGAATCATCACCGCGCCCCAGGCGGAATCGTCCCGCGAATAGGGCAGCTTCAGGAAGCCGTGCTGGATACCGTCGCGGTCGAAGTCGACGGTCGGCGAGACCGGCGACGGTCTGAGGGAGCGCGACGGCCGGCCTTCGGAATCGATTGGCGAAAGCATCGCATCAGTCCTTCACGAACAGCTTCCGGGGGTAGTTGCAGAAGGTCTCCGCCCCGTTCGCCGTCACCAGGAAGCTTTCGGTGATCTCAAGGCCCCAGTCGTCCTGCCAGATGGCGGGGATCAGATGGAAGCACATGCCTTCCTTCAGGACCGTCTTGTCGCCGGGGCGCAGGCTCATCGTCCGCTCGCCCCAGTCCGGCGGGTAGCTGAGGCCGATCGAGTAGCCGCAGCGGCTCTCCTTCTCCAGACCGTAGCGCGCGATGGTGCGGCGCCAGGCGGCCTCGACGTCCTCGCAGGTGTTCCCGGGCCTGGCCGCCTCGAGCGCCGCCTCGATCCCCTCCAGCACGGCCTTCTCGGTATCGAGGAACTTCTGCGGCGGCTTGCCGAGATAGATCGTCCGCGACAGCGGACAGTGGTAGCGCTTGTAGCAGCCGGCGATCTCGAAGAAGGAGCCCTCGTCCCGCTTGAAAGGCCGGTCGTCCCAGGTCAGATGCGGGGCGGAGGCATCGGCCCCCGACGGCAGCAGGGGTACGATTGCCGGATAATCACCGCCGTAGCCGTCCACGCCGCGGATGGCCGTCCGATAGATCTCCGCCACCAGCTCGTTCTTCCGCAGGCCGGGCTCGACCAGCTCGAAGATGCGCGCGTGCATCGCCTCGACGATGCGCGCGGCCCGGCGCATGTACTCGATTTCCCGCGGCGACTTGACCGCACGCTGCCAGTTCACCAGCGCGTTGGCGTTCACGAAGCGCGCATTGGGAAGGTGCGCCCGCAGCGATTCCATGCAGGCGGCGCTGAAGTAGTAGTTGTCCATCTCGACGCCGATCGACAGCCGCCCCCAGCCCCGCTCCTCGATCAGCCCGGACAGGTAGTCCATCGGGTGGCGCTCGGTGGACTGAACGTAGTGGTCCGGGTAGCCGATGATGTGATCGTGGTCCATGAACACGGTCCGCTTGGCCCCGTTCGCGTCCTGCCCCCGGCCGTACCAGATGGGCGCGCCTTCCTTGGCCAGGACCACGCATTGATGGACGTAGAAGGACCAGCCGTCATAGCCCGTCAGCCAGGCCATATTGGAGGGGTCCGAGACGATGAGCAGATCGATCCCCTGCTTCTCCATCGCCACTCGGGTGCGGGCGATGCGATCGTCATATTCCGCCTGGTCGAAGTTCAAGGTTGCTTGTGTCATGGAAGGTCGGACTCCGAAAGAGCTGATGCGGTTCGTATGTGGTCGCTCGGTGCGGCCGGTGGTCAAGCCTCGCCATCGCCGGCCCGGAAGACCGGCCGCGCCCCGTTCTAGGATTCGAACGCGACGCCCGCGCCCATCGTATCGGCGCGCTCGCGGGCGAGGGTGGCGATGGCCGTGTCCTGCGCGCCGGTGCCGGTCAGATCGCAGATCGTAATCTGGTCGGCGGTGCCGCGGCCGGGATGGCGCCCCGCGACAACCTCGCCAAGCTCCGGCCAGGCGGCATCGGCCGGAACCGCGCCCGCAGCGATGGCGTGGTGCAGCTCGCCGAGGACCGCGCACTGGCTTCGCCGGTCGCAAACATAGAGGTCGGCACGGGCGATCGCCTCGGGCACCAGCTCGTTCTTGTGCTCAGCGTCCGAGCCCATCGCCGTCACGTGCTGGCCCGGGCGAAGCCACTCTGCCCGGACCAGAGGCGTGGTGCTGGGCGTCGTCGTGACGACGATGTCGGCGCGCGTGACGACCTCCTCGGCGCTCGCGCAAGGCGTGACGGTAATGCCGAGGGTCTGGGAGACTTCGTCGGCGTAGCGTTTCGCCTTTTCGCCGCTCCGCGCCCATACGAAGGCTTCGTCAATCGGCCGGACGAGCTTCAACGCCTGAAGCTGCAGCCGCGCCTGCACCCCGGCGCCGATGATGCCCGCCGTCCGTGCGTCCTCCCGGGCGAGCCACTTCGCGGCGACCGCGCCGGCGGCGGCGGTCCGCACGTCCGTGAGATAGCCGTTGTCGAGCAGCAGCGCCTCGACGAGTCCGGTCTTCGCGCTCAGCAGAACCATGAGGCCGTTCACGCTCGGCAGGCCGATCTTGGGGTTGTCGAAGAATCCGGGGCTGATCTTGATGGCGAAACTCTCGACACCCGGAAGATAGGCCGTCTTCACGTCGACCTCTCCATTGTTCTCGGGGATGTCGAGGCGCAGGATCGGCGGCATCGCGACGGCCTCGGTCGCCAGGGTCCGAAAGCAATTTTCGACGCAGGCGACGGCATCCGCGTCCAGCGCCACGCACCGCCGCAGCTCGGCCTCGGTCAGGATCTTGATCACAGGCATGGGTTCGATCGCCTCCGTTCGGGTTCAGTCGGGAAGAGTTCCCGGTTGGCCGGTGACGATCCGGCTGTGCAGGGTCATGTCGATGTTGCGCCCGGAGAGGAGGACCACCGCGACGCCGGGGTCACGCAGCAGGCCGGCCTTGAGCGCGGCGATGCCGACGGCGCCGCTTCCCTCGATGACCTGCTGCTCCTCCCAATAGGCGTGGCGGATGGCGTCGGCGATCTGCTCCTCGGTGACGAGAAGGATGTCGTCCACCAGGTCGCGAACCATGGCAAAGGTGTATCGGTTCTCGAGGCCGATCCCGCCGCCCAGCGAGTCCGCGAGCGTCGGCAGCTCCTTCACGGGAACCGGCCTGCCTGCCTTCTGGCTCTCGTACATGGCGGCGCCGCGCTCCATCGAGACGCCGACCAGGCGCGCCCCCGGCTTGACGCTCTTCACCGCCCGCGCCACGCCGGACAGAAGACCGCCGCCGGACAGCGGCACGATGACGGTTTCGACCTCCGGCAGATCCTCGACGATCTCGAGGCCCAGCGTCCCCTGCCCCGCGATCACGTCCGGATGGTCGAAGGGCGGCAGCATGGTCATGCCCTCCTCGGCGACCAGGCGATCGACCTCCAGCTGCGCGTCGTCCTGGCTATCGCCGACGATGCGGACCTCGGCGCCCTGGGCCCGAATCCCCTCAACCTTGTTGGCCGGCACGAGGCTGGACATGCAGATGACCGCCCGCACGCCGATCTTCCGCGCGGCGTAAGCAAGCCCACGCCCGTGGTTGCCGGTCGAGACACCGACGACGCCACGGGCCTTCTGCGCGTCATTCAGGTTCAGGATCGCGTTGGTCGCGCCGCGCAGCTTGAAGCTGCCGGTGATCTGCTGATGCTCGAGCTTCAGATGAACCGGCGCGCCCGCGAGCGCGCTCAGGCTCGGCGACGGGTCGATCGGCGTACGGCGAACATGGAGCGCGATACGCTCCCGCGCGCGCTCGATGTCTGCGAGCGTTACGGTTCGTTCCTCGGCTTTCGCATCCATGATTGCCTCTGGTTGGTGCAAGCGATGCGATCAAGCGACGGGCGACGGCATCGGCGCTTCATCGGGCATCGGGGACAGCATGAGCCGGCCATAGCCCTCGATCGGACGAACAATACCCGCATACCGCAAGGTCAGCCAGACGCTCGCCTGATTGCTAGTCACGACCGGACGGCCGATCCGCGCCTCGATCTCGCCGGCCACCTCCGCCGCCCGTAACGCCGTGCAGGAGATGAACAGCGCCTCGGCCTCTGGCGCCACGGCCCGTTCGGCAGCGGCGACGATCGCGTCCGGGGTCACCCGTGCCATCCGCCGGTCGTCCTCCAGCCCGAAGCAATCCAGGTTCAGCACCTCGAAGCCGTGCCGGGCGAAATAGGAGACGACGCTCGCGCTGGTCTCGGGAAGGTAGGGCGTGAGCACGCTGATCCGGCGGGCGCCGACGGCCTCCAGACCAATGCGGCCGGCGAGCGCCGGAGTCACCACGGGCACGCCCGGCTTCCCTTCCCGGACGGCGGCGGCCACCGCGTCGTCGCCGAGCACCATAGAGGCAGCGGTGCAGCAGTAGCAGATCGCGTCGAGTCGCTCTCCGGGAAGGATGAGCCGCGCCGTCTCGGCGAGCCGCGGCTGCATGCGCCTCAGATTCTCCGGCGTCGTCGGGTTCTCGTAGGCGAGGCGCGCGCCGAAGATCGCCGCCTCCGCGGCGGGCGTCATGCGCGCGAAATCCCGCTCGCTCGTGCCGTCCGTCGCGAGCAGGATGAGCCCGATTCGCTTCGGCGTCGGCCCCCCATCGAAGGTGGGCTCGACAACGCTCCTGCGGATGACGTTCGCGTTCATCGCGGACCGGTCCCTTTCAATGCCCGCGGGCGTACCGCCGCTCGAGATAGCGGAGCAGGATGACGGAGGGAATGCTGATCGCCAGGAAGAAGACACCAACAAGCGTCATCGGTTCGAGATAACGGTAGTGGAAGTTCGCCACGCTGCGCGCCTGGTTCATGAGCTCGAGCACGGTGATCGCCGAGAGCAGCGGAGTCTCCTTGAACATGGCGATGAAGTAGTTGGCGAGCGCCGGAATCATCGGCGGCACGGCCTGCGGAATGATGACGTGAACCCAGGTCTGGGGCCCGGTCAGGTTGACCGCCTTGGCGGCCTCCCACTGGCCCTTCGAGATGTTGTCGATGCCGGCGCGGTAGACCTCCGCCGTGTAACTGCCGTAATGGAGTCCGAGCCCGATGACGCCGGCGACCAGCGGCGCGAGCGTCACGCCGAGATCCGGCAGGATGTAGAACAGAAAATAGAGCTGCACCAGAAGCGGCGTGCCGCGCACGAAATCAAGAAAGAAGGTGATGATTCGCGAAAGCCAGCGGTTCGAGGTGCGCCGCAGGATCGCGAAGACGAGCCCGATCACCATGGCGAGTACGGAACCCAGCAGCGTCGCCTGGATTGTGACGACGACGCCCTCGGCGAGGGTCGGCAGGATCTCCCGAACGAATTGCCAGTCCCAATCCATCGCGCCGCCTCAAGCCTTCGTCACGTCCAGGCCTTTCGACAGCCGCCGTTCCAGGCCGCGGATCAGGCCGGTTATCACCGACGCGATCAGGAAGTAGAGAACAAGGATGGTAAGGAACGGCACCGCCGTGTTGCCCGTCTGCGCGCGCACCACCTGGGCCTGGAACGTCATGTCCGCGAGCGAGATGAGCGAGACGATGGCCGTTCCCTTCAGAAGCTCGATGGCGTTGTTGTTGAAGGTCGGCAGCATGATGACCAGCGCCTGCGGCAGGATGACGTAGCGCAGGCGCTGCCAACGCGTAAGATTGAGCGCGACGCAGGCCTCGGTCTGCTCCCGCGGGATCGCGAGGACGGCGCCGCGCACGACCTCGGCCCCATAGGCGCCGACATTGAGCCCGAGGGCGAGCACCCCGGCCTGCATGGGCGTGAGCGGGAAGCCGAGCAGCGGCAGCACGAAATACGCCCAGAACAGCTGGACGAAGATCGAGGTGCCGCGAAAGAACTCGATGTAGATCGTGGCCAGCCACCGCAGGGCGGCGAAGCGCGACAGGCGGCCGAGCCCGGCGGCGAAGGCAACGACGAGAGCGAGCGCGCAGCCCATCACCGTGAGCTGGATCGTCACCACGGCCCCGTCGAGTATGAGATCGATATAGCCGACCCACTGGTCCATCGGCATTCCGTCGCGGCGTTCGAGGGCGATCGAGGATGAGGCAGCGCGCGAGCGGTCTCACGCGCTGCCTGCCTTCTTTACCCGGCGCTGCACAGCTCCGCGCGGCTGGTCCGCTTGGCGGCCTCCGCGGAGAAGCCGTAAGGCTCGATGATGCTGGCGAATTCGCCCGACTCCTTCATCTCGGCCAGCACCTCGTTGAATGCGTCACGCAGTTCGGTGTCCTGCATGCGGAACGCCGCGCCGTCGCAATAGATCGGCGAGTCATCCACCGGCGCCACGCTCTCCAGATTCGGGTCGTTGGCCTTCTGAAGCAGGTCGTGGATCGACAGCACCGGCAGCGCATAGGCGTCGATGCGCCCGTCCTGCAGCATCTTGATGCCGCTCTGGCCGTCCGGCACCACGATCACGCGGTTCCGTGGCACCCCTGCCTCGAGCGCGAGGCGCTCCTCGGTGCCGCCGCCCGGCGCCCCGATCCTCGCCTCCGAATTCGCCGCGACGGCCGCAAAGCTCGTGAGATTCAGGGGATTGCCCTTCTTCACCGCGAAGGCCTCGGCATCGCAGAGGATCGGCTCCGAATAGGCGACCGCACGGCAGCGCTCGGGCTTCATGAACAGGCCGGCGGTGACGACATCGAAACGCCCCGCCTGCAGGCCCGGGATCATCGCGCCATACTCGGAGATCGTGGCGACGAGTTCCTCAACGCCCAGCTTCTTGAAGACGGCGCGCGCCACGTCGGGCGCAGCGCCGGAAACCGTGCCATCCGGGTTCACGGCCGTGAAAGGCGGCTCGTTGGCGATGGCGATGCGCACGAAGCCCTGCTTACGCAAGTCCTCCAGCGTGGTCGCGTGCGCCCTCGAGGGGACGATCAGGGTGGTCACGCCGGCTGGAGCCGCCGCGATGGCGGTGCCGATCGCGATACGCCTCATGAATTCCCGTCTCGTTTTCTTCATCGGTCTCTCTCCCGTCTGTGTCCTCCGCGGTGGCGACGACGAAGCCACGCCTCGCCAAGCCGCCCTTTATGCCGGTCAGATACGCTGGCCGGCGGCGATGATCTTCCTGAGGAACGCCTTGGTGCGCTCCTCCTTCGGGTTGGTGAAAATCTGGTCCGGGGGTCCCTGCTCCACGATTCGCCCGCTGTCGAAGAACAGCACCCGGTCGGCGAAGTCATGGGCGAAGCTCATCTCATGGGTGACGAGCAGCATGGTCATGTCGGTCTCTTCCCCGAGCCGGCGCATCACGTTCAGCACCTCCTCGACGAGTTCCGGGTCGAGGGCCGAGGTGACCTCGTCGAACAGCATGATCTTGGGCTGGAGGGCAAGCGCGCGGGCGATCGCCACCCGCTGCTTCTGCCCACCCGAGAGCTGGGCAGGCTTCGCCTCGGCCTTGTCCTCCATGCCGACCATGCGCAGCAGGGCCATGGCGCGTTCGACCGCCTCTCCCTTCGACACCTTCTGCGTCAGCATCGGGGCGAGCGTCACGTTGCGCAGCACCGTCATATGCGGAAACAGGTTGAACAGCTGGAAGACCATGCCGATCTTCGCGCGCATCCTGTGCAGATGCGCCTCGTCCGCCGGCACGAGGGCGCCGTTCACCTCCTTGTGCCAGAGATAGTCGCCGTCGACCTTGATCGTGCCGCCGTTGATGGTCTCGAGCGTCATGAGGATGCGCAGGATGGTCGTCTTCCCCGACCCGCTCGGCCCGATCAGCGCGAGTTTCTCGCCGGCGCGCACCTCGAACGTCAGGTCCTTGAGAACTTCCAGCGGTCCAAAACGCTTGGAAACCCGGTCAAATTCGATGATGGGATCAGCCATTCGGCGACCCCCACTCCCTGCTTTGTTCTGATTCCGGATCGCACTCTAAATGGAGTCAATATCCGGTCAAGCGATATATTAAATCATGACAATCTGTCAGATGGCCAGCAACGCCGGCTCGGGTTCGCTGCGGACCAGACGGGCAACGGTTTCGAGCCCTTGCCGGAGACGATCCAGCGACGTCGGCCCCAACGAGATGCGGACGGCCTGGGTCTCGACGTCCGGTTCGACGGCGAAGGACGAACCGGGCGCGACCGCCACGCCTTGCAGGCGGGCATGCGAGACGAACTGGTCCTCGCTCCAGGCATCGGGCAGCGGCATCCAGAGGTGGAGGCTATGAGGGTGGTGCCGCAGGGGGACACCGGCCAGCACCTCGTCCGCCAATTCGTGGCGCTGTCTGAGCGCCTCGCGCTGCCACAGCACCATCTCCCACGCCGTCCCGTCCTCTATCCAGCGCCTCGCGATCTCCGCGATCAACGCCGTCGCCATCCAGTTCGTGACGAGATGGCGGTTGGTGAAGGCGGGAATCAGCACGTCCGGAACGACCAGATATCCGCTCCGCAGGCCCGGCATGAGGCACTTGGTAAAGCTCGATATGTAGAAGGTGCGCTCCGGCGCCAAGGCGGCGATCGGCGGCGGGCAGTTCTCGACGAGCGGCCCGCACGCGTCGTTCTCGACGAAGTAGATGTCGTGGCGCCGGGCGATCTCGACGAGAGCCTGACGGCGCTCCGCGCCCATGATGGTCACCGTCGGGCTCGTGGCCGAAGGCATGACGAAGGCCGCCCGCACATGGCCGCCGGCGCAGGCCTCATCCAGCGCCTCCGGGATGATTCCCTGGTCGTCGATCTCGAGCCCCCTCAGCCGCAAGCCCAGATAGTTGGCAAGCGGCGCCAACGTGTGGTGGCCGATCGCTTCGGTCACGATCACGTCGCCCGGCCGGGCCGCCGTCATCAGCGCGATCGTCATCCCCGGCGTCGCCCCGTTCGTGATCTGCACGTTGTCCGGGCGCGTTTCGATGCCGCACCGCCGCAGCCACGAGATCGCGGCCTCGCGATGGCTTCGGAGCGCGACGTTCGGCCGGAACGACACCATCGTGTAGGGCGGAAGATCGTCAGCCAGCGCATGGAGCGCGGCCCGCATCCGTGCGGTGTGGATCTCGCCGTTCACGGGCTTCAGGATCGATAGGTCGATGATCTCGCTTCCGCGACCCGTCGCGATGAACGGATGGGTAAGCTCGGCCTTCGAGGCGCGGACGAAGGTGCCGCGGCCGACCTCGCCGACGGCGAGGCCGCGCCGAATCAGCTCTTCATAGGCGCGGCTCACGGTCTGAACGCTCAGGCCCAGCCTGTCGGCGAGCGCCCGGTGCGTCGGCAACCGCTCGCCGGGCTTGATCCGACCGGTTTCGATCGCTTCGACGATGCGCCCGACCAGGGAGAGATAGCGCGGCCGGGGCAATGTATTGGATTTGGGAAGCCAATCGTTCATGAAGCGACCATGCTCAATTTCAGGACAATTGACAATCATTTGTACAGCCGACATCGTCCCGCCATGCGCCCGCCGAAGCTCGACGCCATCGACCTCAAGATCCTCGCCGCCCTGCAGCGCGAGGGACGGATGACCAAGACCGCCCTTGCCGAAGCGGTCAATCTGTCGCCGACGCCGTGCTGGGAAAGGCTCCGGCGGCTGGAGCAGGCGGGGATCATTGCGGGCTATCACGCCCGCATCAGCCTGGAGATGCTGACCCCGGCGACGATCGTCCTCGTCGAGGTCACGCTGAAGCGGCACCGGCACGCCGACTTCGTCCGCTTCGAAAGCGCCGTGCGCGAGATTCCGGAGATCGTCGCCTGCTACGCCACCGGCGGCGGGATCGACTACATGCTCAAGGTCGTCGCCCGGGACGTGGATTCCTATCAGCGCCTCATCGACCGTCTGCTGATCGACGATATCGGCATCGACAGGTACTTCACCTACATCGTTACCAAGCCGGTCAAGGAATCGGTCGAGCTGCCGCTCGACCGCCTGCTCGACCGGTCCTAAGCGCCGCTTGCCGGGAGTCGCCCGGCAGCCGAAATTTCCTCTGCGGCGGCGCCGTTTGACGGAAAGACTCTCTGCGCACGCCCCCGACTTCGAAAACCCTCTCTGCCGCCCCTTCGCTAGTCTTGTCGGGGAACCGTTTCGAGGAGGAAGAGGATCCGATGCTGGCGCGCAAGAAGGAGGGTTTCGAGAGCGTAACCGGTCGGCTTCGTGACCCGCGTCTGTTCCGCGAGCAGGCCTATATCGGCGGGAAGTGGCGCCCTGCGGACGACGGATCCGTGTCCGCGGTGACAAACCCGAGCACGGGCGCCCCGATCGGCTGCGTGCCCGACATGGGCGCCGCCGAGACGAAGGCCGCGATCGATGCCGCCGCCGCGGCCTTCCCGGCCTGGCGCGCACTGCTGCCGCAGGAGCGGTCTGTGCGGCTGCGCCGCTGGTATGAGCTCATGCTGGAGAACCGCGAGGATCTCGCGGTCATCATGACCGCCGAGCAGGGAAAGCCGCTCGCCGAATCGCGCGGCGAGATCGATTACGCGGCCGGCTTCGTCGAGTGGTTCGCCGAGGAGGCCAAGCGGGTCAACGTCGAGAGCGTGACGCCGCATTTGCCCGATTGCGCCATGGTCATCCGGCGGGAGCCGATCGGCGTGACGGCGGCGGTGACGCCGTGGAACTTTCCCTCCGCCATGATCACGCGCAAGGCGGCGGCGGCCCTGGCGGCCGGCTGCCCGATGGTCGTCCGCCCGGCGACCGAGACGCCCTTCTCCGCCCTTGCGCTGGCCGAACTGGCCGAGCGCGCCGGCATCCCGGCCGGCGTCTTCTCGGTCGTCACCGGGAATGCCGAACGGATCGTCGGCGAGATCTGCGCCAACCCGACGGTGCGGGCCCTGAGCTTCACCGGCTCGACGGAGATCGGCCGCAAGCTGCTGGCCCAGGGCGCCGCCACGGTGAAGAAGATGTCCATGGAGCTGGGCGGCCACGCGCCCTTCATCCTGTTCCCCGACGTGCCCCTCGACCAGGCCGTTCAGGGGGCGCTCGCGGCGAAGTTCGCGACGACGGGCCAGGACTGCCTCGCCGCCAACCGGATCTATGTCCACCGCGCCGTCTACGAGCCGTTCCTGGCGGCCTTCGCCGAGGCGGTCGCCAGTCAAAAGGTCGGCGACGGCTTCGAGCCGGACGTGGTGCTGGGGCCGCTCATGCATGACCGCGCGCTCGCCAAATGCGAGGCGCACGTCGCCGACGCGCTGGCAAAGGGGGCGCGCCTTCTCACCGGCGGGGCCCGGCACCAGCGGGGCGGCTTGTTCTATCAGCCGACGCTCCTTGCCGACGTCACGCCGGACATGGCGATCTACCGCGAGGAGACCTTCGGCCCCGTGGCCGCGGTGACCCTGTTCGACGATGGCGACGACATCGCGGCCATGGCGAACGACACGGAATACGGCCTCGCCGCCTATCTCTACACCAACGACCACACCCGCGTGCAACGGCTGATCGCGGCGCTGGAGTACGGCATGATCGCCGTTAACCGGGTGAAGATGACCGGCGCGCCCATTCCGTTCGGCGGGGTGAAGCAGTCGGGCCTTGGCCGCGAGGGCTCCCGCCACGGCCTTGAGGAGTACACCGAACTCAAATATGTGTGCCTGGCCGCCTGAGCCGGCGCCGGATGCGATGATCCAACCGATTTCGACGAAGGAAAGCGAGAGACGATGATCAGCAACGATACGGAGGCGCTCCGCGCGCTTGACCGCGCCCACTTCTTCCACCCTTCCACCCATATGCGCCAGCACGCGGCGGGCGAGACGCCGAACCGGATCGTCACCGGCGGCCACGGCATCTACATCATCGACAGCGAAGGGCGCCAGTCGCTCGACGCCTTCGCCGGCCTCTACTGCGTGAATGTCGGCTACGGCCGGACGGAGATCGCCGACGCGATCCATGAGCAGGCCAAGCGGCTCGCCTACTACCACGCCTATGTCGGGCATGCGAGCGAGGCGGCGATCCGACTGTCCGAGCGGATCGTACGGAAGGCGCCCAAGGGCATGTGCCGCGTCTATTACGGCCTTTCCGGCTCCGACGCGAACGAGACGCAGATCAAGCTCGTCTGGTACTACAACAACGTTCTGGGCCGGCCCGAGAAGAAGAAGATCATCTCGCGCTGGCGCGGCTATCACGGCTCCGGCGTGATGACCGGGAGCCTGACCGGACTGGAGCTGTTCCACAAGGCCTTCGACCTGCCGCGCGCGCCGATCCTCCACACGATGACGCCGCACCACTACTGGAACGCGGAGCCCGGGGAGAGCGAGCGGGAGTTCTCGCGCCGCTGCGCCGAGGAGCTCGAGAAGCTGATCCTCGCCGAGGGGCCGGACACGGTCGCCGCCTTCATCGGCGAGCCGGTGCTCGGTACCGGCGGTATCATCCCGCCGCCGGAAGGCTATTGGGACGAAATCCAGGCGGTCCTCCGGAAGTACGACATCCTGCTGATCGCCGACGAGGTCGTCACCGCCTTCGGCCGCACCGGCGCCTATTTCGGCTGCGACAAGTACGGCATCAAGCCGGACCTGATCACCATCGCCAAGGGCGTGTCGAGCGCCTATCTGCCGCTCTCGGGCGTCATCGTCGGCGAGAAGGTGTGGAAGGTGCTGGAGCAGGGCTCCGACCAGTTCGGCCCGATCGGCCATGGCTGGACCTATTCGGCGCATCCGGTCTGCGCCGCCGCCGCAAACGCCAATCTGGAGATTGTCGACCGCGAGAATCTGACCGAGAACGCGGCCGAGGTCGGCGCGTATCTCCAGGCGCGGATGCACGAGGCCTTCGACGACCATCCGATCGTCGGCGAGGTGCGCGGCGTCGGCCTCCTCTGCGCCCTGGAGTTCGTTGCCGACAAGGCGCAGAAGCGGCGCTTCGACCCGAACCTTAAGGTCGGTCCGCGGGTATCCGCCGCCTGCCTGCAGCACGGGATGATCGCGCGCGCCATGCCGCATGGCGACATCCTCGGCTTCGCCCCGCCCCTGGTGATCACCCGGGAGGAGGTCGACAAGGTGGTCGAGATCACCCGCAAGGCGGTCGATCAGGTTGGTGCCGAAGTCGCCCGCGAGGCGGCGTAAGGCCAGCGCACGGCAAGGCCGTATGGCAGGGCGCCCCTTGCGGGCGCCCTTTCCTTTGGAGGCCGGGGCCGGTCGGCGCAGAAATCCCGACATGCACGCCGATGACGGTCGGGTCGTCTCCGCCTTCATCATTCAGGCGCTGCCGGGGCGGCCGATCACCGTCTTCGGGGACGGCAGCCAGATCCGGTTCTTCTGCTATATCGACGACATGATCGACGGGTTGCCGGCAAGAACGCGAAACGCCCCGGATCTCAGACCCGGGACCAGTTGAGGCAACTCGCTGGAAGCATCCCGCCGCTCACCAGCAGCGCGCCGTAGCGATAAAGCCGGTTCGGGTCCGCGCCGGGGCCGGGGTCGAAGGCCCAAAGGCCACCCGAGGGATCGCTCCAGACCATCCGCCCATCCACGGCGTCCAGGGCGGCGAACACCTCCGCGGGCGTCGTTCCCGGCTTGAACAGCACCATGACGGTCGTGCCGTCCGACGGTGGCAGGGCCGCTACGGAACCGGCGATCAACACGGCGAGGACCAGGACGGCGGGGGTCGCCCACCGCCTCGTGCCCCCGGGCCCCCCGCCGGTCGCCTTGCGCCGGAGGAACCAGCCCGCGGCGATGAAGGCGACGCCGAAAATGAAGAACCACAGCAGGTCCCAGAACAGCGGACTGTCCACGTCCATGCGAATCCGGTGAATGCCGAGCGTCCAGTGCGACAGGATTCCGTCCAGCACGTGCCAGCCCCCAAAGCCGATCAGAAGATTTGCGAACAGCAGCCGGTCCGCGCCCGGCTCCGGAAACTCGCGGCGCACGCGCCAAAGGAGCCACAGCCCGACCGCCGCGAGGACATACATCAGCATATGGAACAGACCGTCCGAGAGAATCTGCACCCGGACGTCCCGAAAGGCAGCGCCCTCGACCGCACTCAGCAGGTGGTGCCACTGAAGCACCTGGTGGAGCAGTATGCCGTCGAAGAAGCCCCCGAGCGCAAAGCCGAGCAGATAGCCCGCCCATCGGAACCGCTTCGTGAAGGCCGGCGGCGAACGGCGGTGACGCGCGGCATCGGTCATGGCGGTTCCCTTGCTCGAATCATCGCGACCCCGGGTGCCTGCCGGGCGGCACGCCGCCAACCCGAGTACGGCTGGGTTTCCAACAGTTCCGCGAGCCGGGTTGTTCCTTACCCCCCTTGGCGCCGAGGATTGCCCCAACCGTCCGCGGCCGCGGCGGCTAGCCGGCCTCGCGGAGGATCGCCTCGGCCTCCATGGCGAGTGCCGCATCGGGACCAGCCGCCCACAGGCGCACGCTTCGCGCGTCGGCGGCCGGGACGCCGTTTACGGTGAAGGGGGCGGTGTCGAACAGCGGGCTCGTAGCCCGGAACGCGAACCGCTCGATCCGCGCCGCCGGGCGCTCCTGCCCGAGCAGGTCCAGAAGCAAGGTCGCGATCAGCGGTCCGTGAACCACCAGCCCCGGATAGCCCTCCGCCTCCGTCGCGTAGGATCGATCGTAGTGGATCCGATGGCCGTTGAAGGTCAGCGCCGAATAGCGGAACAGAAGCACCGGGTCGGGCCGGATCTCGCGGCGCCAGGCGGCGCCCGGCGGGGCCGGCACGGGCCGCGGCTTCGACGCCTCTCCGGCGGGCGCGCCCCGATAGACGATGTCGTGCTCCTCCTCGACCGCGAGCTTGCCGTCCGCGCCGAACATGCGGTGGCGGACGCACACGAAGACGAGATCGCCGCTGCGGCCGCGCTTTCCCTCGACGCTCACGACCGCCGATTCGCGGCGTGCCGTCTCCCCGACCCGCAGCGCGCCGGGGAAGGCCAAGCGCCCGCCCGCCCACATCCGGCGCGGCAGCGGCACGGGCGGCAGAAAGCCGCCGCGCTTCGGATGGCCATCGGGGCCAAGCTCGCTCATGCGAGCGGCCCCATTGAAGAACAGCCAGTGCCAGCCGGGCGGCAGCGCCGCACCCGTCGGCGGGGCCCGTTCCCAATCGAGCGTCGCCGCCATCGCGGCCACGCGATCGGGCGCGACGACGTCCTCGACGGTCCGGGTCTTCCCCTCCCAGGCCTTGAGTCGCGCGATATCGATATCTGCAGCCGGCATTTCAGTAGGAGCGCCGCAGGCCGAGTAGACCGACATCCGTCAGGCGGGCCGCCTTGCAAAGCATGAGGTCGGCCCTGTCGGTGCCGGCCATCGGACTTCGGTCCATCTCCGCCATGTGAAGGCCCGTTCCCGCACCATCGGAGGATTCAACGGGCCACCAATATACGGTTATCGGGACTCCGTGTCCGCAAGTCGGTTCCTTCTTCGGGGGAAACGATCTAAATACGATCGTGCAAGCATCCGGCGGCCGTGCTGCGCCTCGCACAACTCCCCCATTCCCACGGGATGATGCCCACGGATGCTGCAGCATACCTTGCCCGCCACGCGCTTCCGGCGGGCCTTTCGGTTCCACAAAGGGAGGAAGCAGCTCGATGTCCATCAATGGCGTTCCGACTCGGATGAAAGCCGTCCTTCTGACCGGACATGGCGGCATGGACAAGCTGGTCTACCGGGAGGACGTACCCGTTCCGAAGCCGGACACCGGAGAGGTACTGATCGAGGTATCGGCCTGCGGGATGAACAACACCGACGTGTGGGTCCGCGAGGGCGCCTACGGCACCGAATCCGACCCTACGGCCATTTCGACATGGCGTAGAGGCCGTTCGACGCTGACCTTCCCGCGCATCCAGGGTACGGACATCGTCGGCCGCATCGTCTCGGTGGGCGATGGCGTTCCCGAGAGTCGGATCGGAGAGCGCGTGATGGTCGATTTCAGCATCTACAACCGCGAGGACGACAGCCTTGCGGACATCGACTACATCGGACACGGCCGCGACGGCGGTTACGCCGAGTATGTGACCGTCCCCTCCGAAAACGCCCATTTCGTGACCTCCACGATGAGTGACGCAGAGCTCGCCACCTTCTGCTGCGCCTATCTGACAGGGGAGCACATGCTGGACCGGGCCCGCGTGGCGGCGGGCGAACGCGTGCTCGTCACCGGGGCGTCGGGCGGCGTCGGCTCGGGCCTCATCCAGCTTTGCCGCGTGCGCGGCGCCATCCCCTATGCCGTCGTCGGACCGGGCAAGGAAGACGCCGTGATGGAGATCGGCGCGGAGGCCGTGGTCACCCGGTCCGGAGGCGACCTCGTGGATGCGGTCAACAGGGCGACCGGCGGCAAGCCCATCGACGTGGTGGCCGATCTGGTGGGCGGCCCGCTGTTCAACGACCTGCTGCGGATTCTGCGGCCGGAAGGGCGCTACACGACAGCCGGGGCGATCGCTGGTCCGCTCGTCCAGCTTGACCTGCGCACGATGTACCTGAAGCATCTGGAGCTCCACGGCTCCTCGCAGGGCACGCGCGGCGCGTTCCGCCGTCTGCTTCGGTACATCGAGGAAGGAAAGATCAAGGCGTTGCTGGGGGGCACCTACAAGCTGTCGGACTTCCACAAGGCCCAGTCGGACTTCATCGGCAAGCGGTTCATCGGCAAGCTGGTGGTGATTCCGGACGACAAATGGGACGCGGCGCAGCGTCGCGGCGGAGGGACCTGAAGGCGCCTCCCGACCGCTGGCGCTGGGGCATCCGGTCCCGACACATTTGGTAAGATTGCTCAGGAAGCCGATGGCGTCAGCCATCATGGGAGCCCGTTATCGCGCCAGGACCCAGCTCTCCAGAACCCGGCCGGGCGTGGCGCGCCATGCCCTGCCGATCTGCGCCCAGGCGGCACCGAACCCCGCTGGTCCGGCTCAGCACGGCACGACAAGAGACGGAGACCCCATATGGCCCCTCAGCCCGGTCCCCGCGAGGATCGCGACCGCGCTCGAATAAGTCTGTGGCTCAAGATTCCCTACACGCTCTTCGTCGCCGTCCTCGTACCCGTCTACACTGCCGAGTACGGTGCGCAGAACTTCTTATGGTACTCCGATGTCGCTCTGCTGGTGATGACGGCGGCCCTCTGGCTGGAGAGCCGCCTGCTTGCCAGCATGATGAGCGTGGGCTTCCTGCTGCCGGAACTGGTCTGGGTCGCGGATTTCCTGGCCACGATCGCGCTGCGCCGACCGGTCCTTTCCGTCGCCGGCTACATGGTCGATCCCAGCATTCCGCTGCATCTTCGAGGCCTCTCCCTCTTCCATCTGATGCTGCCTCCGGTCATGCTCTGGTGCCTGTACCGCCTCGGGTATGATCGCCGGGCGCTCTGTTTTCAGATCCCGGTCACCTGGGGCTTGCTGTTGGCCACCTTTCTGTTCACCGACCCCGAAGCGAACATCAACTGGGCCTTCGGCCTTGGCGCGGAGCCCCAGCACCGCATTCCACCGCCGCTCTATCTGGCGCTCATGATGATTGCGGCTCCATTGCTGCTCCACCTGCCCACCCACGTCGCGCTGAGCCGGTTGTTCGCGCCAAAGACCCGCTGAACCACCGTCCCCGGTCGTCTCTCGAGACGTAAGCGGAGAAGCCGGATCAGCCGTCGGGCAGCAGGTGGTCCCGCGAGGTTCCGGGTCAACGACGCGATCGGCCCGGAGGCCGAGCGGGGAACCGCCGGGCGATTGCCGTGTTGGGGAGTTCAAGCCAAAGCAATGGACCGGGCTCGCTCGCCCGGCACGGGCGCGGCACAGCCGAAAGGAGCGAGATGCGATGGCAGTCCAGAAACCATTGATGCACCTCCGTACGGCGGGTACGGCGGCGGCCCTCGTCCTGCTGACCAGCTGCGCCGGGAACGGCGATGGACCGGCACCGTCAACCGAAATCGCGGCCGCCGGCGCGCGGATCGCCGACGCCGAGCGGGCCGGAGCGGTCCAATACGCCCCGGTTGAGCTCGATCGGGCGCGCGGCAAGCTTGCGCAGGCAGACGCCGCGGCGGACGAGGAGGAGTATGAGGCAGCCCGGCGGCTCGCCGAACAAGCGGCGGTGGACGCCCGCCTCGCCGAGGTCAAGGCACAGGCCGAAGTCGCTCAAGAGTCGGCACGAGCGGCGCAGCAGGGAGTCGGCTCGCTGCGCGAGCAGCTCGAAGAAACCGCCGAGCCCTGACCGCAACGGCGCGCCACGGCCACGCGCAATCCTTCACGGAGAGTGGATGATGCCTCATTTCCATCCTGTCTTAGCTTCGTTCGCTGCCGCCGGAGTCCTCTTCGTGGCGGCCCGTGCCTCAACCTCGTCACCGGAGTCGAACGCCAATCTGAACGCCGCCGCCGCGGCCGTCGACACGGCGGCGAGCGATCCGGCGGTGGCACAGTTCGCGGCGCTCGAACTTCAGCAATCGCGCCAAGCGTTGCAGCGCGCCCAAGAGCTGTCGCGCAGCGACGCGCCCGAGGACGAGGTCGATCACTACGCCTATCTTGCCGCGCGCAACGCCGAACTGGCGCAAGAGACCGCCAAGCTGAAGGGCGCGCAGCAGGCAGCGGCGACCGCTTCGGCGCGCAGCGACGAATTGAGTCGCCAGGTCGAGAAGCTCCGGAGCCAGATGGCGGAGCTCGGAAGCACCGGAAGCGGCGCGGTTCTTACGCTCGGCAGTGACATCGTCTTCGACGTCGACGGCACCGCGCTGAAGCCGGGCGCGGTTGCCAGTATCGGCGAGATCGCCACGTTCCTGCGGAATAATCCAGAGCGCCGGGTGGTGGTCCGCGGCTACACCGACAGCACCGGTGCCGCGAGTTACAACCAGCGCCTGTCCGAGCAACGCGCCGCAACCGTCCGCGACGCGCTCATCCGCGAGGGCGTCGATCCCGCACGCATCACCGTACGCGGCTATGGGGAGATGCTTCCGGTCGCGAGCAACGCCACGACCGCCGGCCGCCAGATGAACCGTCGGGTCGAGGTCGCGATCTCCGACCGGAGCGGCACGGTGCCGCCGGAGAATGGAGGGGCATCGGCGGCCCTGTAATCCTGAGGGGGAAGCACCAACTCGCCCCGTGCTGCTTGACCAGCCTTGGCCCGCAGCGGGTGGCGCGCAAACCACCGCCGACGGCGTCCAGCGGAAGCCGGCCGACTTCTACGCCGTCTATGTCGGGTTCCGCTGCGCCTACGATCCCGAGTGAAGCGTGTCCCCTACGATGAGGTCGTCGCGCTGCACCGGCGCTCCTCCGGGCGAGGCCTCGGCAACCGGCTGGAGAGCACCGTTGCTGCGACAGCGACGCCGCCCGCCTCGTCCCTCCGAGCCATCTGTTCACGCTCCGCGCCGTCGACGGGCGGCCAGAAGCGGCTGACCGGGCATCCTTGACGTGCGGGTTCAACCGGCACCTCCTACGGAGAGCCGGATCGGGTCGGCGCGGCCCTCCGCAACAAAGTCGCCCGGGCTGCGCAGCCATAGCTGGCTATGCTAGGGAACTCTTCTACCGGCCGGACCTTGACCCCTTTGATGGAGGTGACAACGGCGACATGCCCGAATTTTCCGTTCTCGACCTCGCGCCCGTTCCGGAAGGAGCCACGCCCGCCGACGCGTTGAGGAACACGCTCGACTTGGCGCGCCATGTCGAAGCACTCGGTTATCGGCGATTCTGGCTGGCGGAGCACCACAACATGGTCGGAATCGCCAGCGCCGCGACCGCGGTCGTCATCGGCTATGTCGCGTGCGGCACGCGCACGATTCGCGTCGGCGCCGGCGGCATCATGCTGCCGAACCACGCGCCGCTGATCATCGCCGAGCAGTTCGGTACCCTGGCGTCGCTTTATCCGGGCCGCATCGACCTCGGTCTCGGCCGGGCCCCCGGCACGGACCAGCGAACGTTGCGCGCGCTGCGCCGCGATCCCAGCAGCGCGGACAGCTTTCCGCAGGACGTTCTCGAACTGCAGACGCTCCTGGGACCGCTGCAGCCCGGTCAGGTGGTGCAGGCAGTCCCGGGCACGGACACGAACGTGCCTCTGTGGATTCTCGGATCGAGCCTGTTCGGCGCGCAGCTCGCGGCCGTGCTCGGCCTGCCCTACGCCTTCGCCTCGCACTTCGCGCCGGACGCCCTGATGCAGGCCCTGCAGGTCTATCGAGAGAAGTTCCAGCCATCCAAACAGCTCGATCGGCCTTACGTCATGGTCGGCGCGAACGTCGTCGCGGCGGAGACCGACGCCGAGGCGCGCCGGCTCTTCACCTCGGCCCAGCAGCAATTCACGAATCTCTTCCGCGGAACGCGGAGTCGGCTCCCGCCGCCGATCGACGACATCGAGGCCTATTGGTCGCCGGCCGAGAAGGCGCAGGCATCGAGGATGCTGGCCTGCTCCTTCGTCGGATCCGCGGAGACCGTTCGCCGCGGCCTCGAGGATTTCATCGCGCAGACGGGTGCGGACGAGGTCATCGTCGCCTCGGCGATCTACGACCACGCGGCGCGGCTGCGCTCCTACGAGATCCTGGCCGAGGTTTGGAAAGCGCTCGGCCGGGAAGCGACGCCGTCATGAGACGGCGCCGCTGAACCACCCGGGCCGCCGGAAGCGCCGGAGACTCAGGCAGTGGCCTTCCGGTTGACCGCCAGCCGTGCATCGACCAGGGCGACGGTCTCGTCGACGATCTCGTTCCGCATGTTCTTCTGCGCCGCGATGCTTTGCACCAGCCGGTCCACCCGTTCGATGTTGGGCGCGCCGGCGAACAAGGCACGCGCGGCCGAGGACGGCCGCACCAACCCCTGCGCCGCGGCCGCGTATTTTTCGAACGGCACCAGATCGTCCGGCGATGCGCCCAGGGCAACGCAAAGATCGCAGACCCATTGGTAGACCGAGCGAGAGGCCTCGATGTCCGAATGCACCGCGTCCTTGATAGAGCGCGCGGTGTCCTTCTGGACGCAGCGATAGTTGCCGGTCAGAAGCATGGCCCACTTGGCCAACGGCACGAAGATGGACTCGTGGGTCTTGAGCTTGACGGGCAGCTCGGTCTCGCCGTCGCCGGGATCGTATCGAACCGCCTCGATATCGGCCTGCATCCGACGCAAGATCGCGGTGTGATCGTCGGAATCGAACCGAGCCGCCTTGAAGTTGGTCGGGAGCGTGACCTGCAGCACGTTGAGCTTCTCTTCCGGGGGCCGGAAGGCCTGCGGGTCAGGGCTGCACAGCGTCATCAGCGCGGGATCGAAGCTCTCCCACACGGTCGCATCGGCGTAGCAGGTCTCCAGCGCGCGAGCGTCGAGGCCGGGAATGCGCTTCAGGTAGGGCAGCGGCGGCATGTTCATGATCGACATGCAAGGCACCCTCGCCTTCGCCACTGCGTCCAGGAGCTCGCGCACGCCCGGCGCGCGATACTGTGGCTCCTGCATGGCCAACGCAACGAGATCATAGTCGGCCGGATCGACGTCACCGGGCGCGTCGGCGGACAAGCGGCCGGGCAGCTTCCGCGAGTCGATCTCGATGGGCGCCGCGCGGCCCTTGACCGGCAGGCGCACGCGGGTGCCCTCCGCGTTGATCAATGCGGCCTCTTCGGGAAGACAGACCAGCTTCACGCTGTGTCCCGCAAGCAACAGCTTGGTCGCAAGAAGCGAGCCGTAGGAGGCGCCAAGAATCAACGTGTTGTAAACCTTCTGCATGTCAGGTGTTCCCCCCGCTTCTTTCGCAAGACGGTTCGGGCGGCGAACAGGCTGCGTCACCCAAGCCGTCGTCTCTCGGGGGCATGCTAGTCAGTGGCCGACACCCGGGCAACCCTCGCGGGGCCGAGCGGCGGAAGCAGGTCGCGGTCCGGCGGCGCGACGACCGCCCCGACCCGCTTCCGCCGCTCTCTCCGCCTATCGGCCGGAACTTCGGTCCCGGACGGGTGTTCGGGATTGCACCCGAGGACAGGCGGCGCGGCATGAGAGACACCCCGTTTCAGCGCTTTCTCGACTGGACCACCGCATTCAAGGGGAGGACCGTCCTGTACCGCGGCGTCGCCGACCCTGAGCAGATGCGCCCGGTCGCGGTGCGCTCCTTCTTTCGTTCGATGCGCCAGCCGCCCGGCGCAAGCGACGGCGACACGCTTGCTGCGTTCCGCGGATACGAAGCGCGCATGTTCGAGCGCTTCAAGCGCGAGGCGGTGCTGCTGACCGAGTCCATACCGCGAGACGATTGGCAATGGCTGGGGCTTGCGCAGCACTACGGCCTGCCGACGCGCCTGCTCGATTGGTCGCGGAGTCCTCTGGTCGCGCTCTACTTTGCCGTCTCGGGCCGGCACGACGGACCGGTGCGGGTCTATGCCTGCGACTGGGGATCTCTGGACGCCGAAGAGGACCTGCTCCTGGACGCAACCGCGGAGAGCAACCGCCACCCGCTAGCGTTCGAGGGGGACATCGCGGCGGTCGCGCTGCCGGTCATCGAAACGCGCATGGCGGCGCAGGAAGGGGTCTTCACGATCCAGGGCAATCCGCTCCGCGACGTCCACGAGGTCGCCGGCGCCCGCCTGAGCTGGCACGAGATGGCGGCTGAAGAGCGTGGCGACGTTCGAGCCGATCTCTACCGGCTTGGCATCAGCGCGGCCGCCCTGTTCCGCGACCTGCAAGGCCTCGCCGAAACGCAGCGCTGGATCTTCGAGCGCTACATCCCGGATTTCTCGGAGCTGCCCTGAAAACGGCGCGTCGGCGCCGCCCGACCGGTCAGCCGGCCTCGACGATCAGGGCATCGACCGCCACCGCCCCCTGCCCCACCGGCAGGACCATGAGCGGGTTCACGTCGAGCTCGACAAGCCGTTCGGCCTCGGCGTAGCGGGCGATGGCCTGGATCGCCGCGACCAGGGCCGGCAGGTCGCCCTTCGGCCGGCCGCGGAAACCGTCCAGGAGAGGGAAGGTCTTGAGCCGCCGAATCGCCGCTTCGATCTCCGCCGGGCTTGCGGGCAGCAGCAGCCGCTGCGCGTCGCGCAGCAGCTCAACCAGGATCCCGCCGGCACCAATCACCAGGACCAGGCCGAACAGCGGATCGCGCCGCACGCCGACGATGACCTCGGCGACGGCGCCGTCCACCATCGGCTCGAGCAGGAAGCGGTCGACCTCCAGCCCGGGTTTGTTTTCCGCCACCTTGGCCCGCATCGTCTCGGCGGCCGCCAGCACGGCTTCGGACCCCGCGAGCCCCAGCGCCACGCCGCCGACCTCGGTCTTGTGCGGCAGGGCATCGCTCACCGCCTTGAGGGCCAAGGGTCCCGGGAGAGCCGCCGCCGCATCGGCAAGACCGGCGAAATCGACCAGCCGCCCGGCCGGGACCGGCAACCCGAAGGCCGCAAGGCGCGACTTGCTTTCATACTCGTCCAGCGTGCGACCGGCCTTGGGTACCGGCCCCTGCAGCGCGAGCGGAGCGGCCGGCAGCCCTTCGGCGGCGACGCGCGTCCTGCGGTCGGCATAGTCCGCCAGACGGCCGATCACCGCGCAGGCATCGTGCAGCCCCTGGAGCGGCAGAAGCCCCTCTTCGAGAACCTGACGGCGCATGAACTCGGGCATCGATTCGGGATTGACCGAGGCAACCGCCCCCGGAACTCCGGTCGCCCGACTGGCGGCCCCCAGTGACCGCACCATCGCCGCCAGCGGGACGGCGACCTCGGGACCCAGCTCGGGGCGGGGATGATCGATCACCAGGAGGCCCTGGTCATAGCCCTCGCGCAGCATATGGGTGAACATCGGGGTCAGCAGTTCCTCCTGCCCCCAGTATCCGGCGGTGAAGTCCAGCGGGTTCGAGGCGTTGCCGTAGTCCGGCAGCAAGGCCTTGACCGCGGCGGCCTGCTCCGCCGTCGGCTCCGGCAGGTCCAGGCGCGCGGCGGCCGCGAGGTCGGCGGCCATGCCGTTGTCGCCGCCAGAGCTGGAGAAGACGGCGAGGCGCCGCCCCTTCGGCAGCGGCGCCACCGAGGCCGCCTTGAGCATTTCGAGGAACTGCGGCACCGAATCCGCGGTGAGGACGCCGAGGCGTTCGAAAAGCGCGTCGTAGAGCTCGTTCTGCCCGGCCAGAGAACTGGTGTGGCTGGCGGCGAGCCTGGCGCCCACATCCGACACCCCGACCCGAAAGGCAATGACGGGAATTCCCTTGGAGAGCGCGCCCAGGCACGCGGCCGAGAAGGACGGGACGTCGCGGATGCCCTCCAGGAAGAGGCCGATGGCGGTGACGTTCGGGTCCTCCAGCAGCACCTCGATATAGTCTTCGAACCCGAGGACCGCCTGGTTCCCCGCGCTGATGATGTAGCTGAACGGAACCTGGCGCTGATTCATCGAAAGGTTGATGCAGACATTGCCGCTCTGCGCCACGACGGCGGCGCCGCGCGGCCCCGCATCGGCCAGATAGGGCACGGACCAGAGGCTGCCGTGATTGACGTAATTGATTATGCCGAAGCAGTTCGGCCCGACGATGGCGAGATCGCCCGCGGCGGCCAGCAGCGCCTCGTTCCGGCGTCGGCCGGACTCGCCCATCTCGGCGAACCCCGAGGCATAGCAGACCGCGCCGCCGGCGCCGATGCGCGCGAGATCGCCCACCACCTCGATCGTCGCATCGGCAGGAATGCCGAGGAAGGCGGCGTCCGGCGCGACCGGCAGATCGGCCACCCGCGGCACGCAGGCGACACCCTCGATCTCGCTCCGCTTCGGATGCACGGCCATTATCGTCCCGGCGTAGCCGGCTTCGCGGCAGGCGCGGATCGCGGCGCCTGCCCGCTCGCCGCCAAGGAAGACGATGTGCCGCGGGCTGAGCAGCCGCTTGAGATTCCGCCGTCTCGCCGGCGTCGCGGTTGCGTCGGTCTGCATGAACTCGAGTCTCCGGGTTCCGAAGAGCGGCGCGATCAGGACTTCTTCTTGGGTTTCAATGCCTGCCAGTCCGCCTCCGACATCAGCGGCCCGATGAAGTTGAACTGGCCCGCCCCCTGAAGCCACTCGCCGCCGTCGATGGTCACCACCTCACCGTTGATGTAGCCGCTTTCATCGGCCAGCAGGAAGGCGGCGAGATTGGCCAGCTCCTCGTGCCGGCCGGGACGCCGCAGCGGGTTCTTCGCCTCGAAGGCGGCGGCCAGCTCGGGCTTCGGAACCAGCCGCTCCCACGCGCCGGCGGTCGGGAACGGGCCGGGGGCGATGGCGTTGAGCCGGACGCCGCGACCGCCCCACTCCACCGCCAGAGAACGGGTCATCGCGAGGACGCCCGCCTTGGCCATGGCCGAGGGCACGACATAGGCCGACCCTGTCCAAGCGTAGGTCGTGACGATCGACAGGACCGTTCCCGGCCGCCCCTCCGACAGCCAGCGTCGGCCGCAACCCAAGGTCGCATAGGCGGAACCGTGCAGTACGATGCCGACCACGGCATCGACGGCGCGGGGCGAGAGCTCCTCTGAGCGCGCGATGAAATTGCCGGCGGCGTTGTTCACCAGCGCGTCGAGCCCGCCGAGGTCTTGCCAGATCCAGGTCAACAGCTCATCGACCTGCCCGGCGTCGCGCACGTCGCAGGGTCGAAAGGAGACCTTGCCGCCCGTTTCCTCAGTCAGCTTCGAAGCCGCCTCGGCCAGAACGGCCTCCCGCCGGCCGCAGATGACCAGCTCCGCGCCCAGCCCCAGAAAGCGCCGCCCCAGCGACAGCCCAATTCCGGTCCCGCCGCCCGTGACGAGGACGCGCTTGCCAGAAAGCAGATCCGATCGAAACATGTCTAGACTTCCTTGGATTGTTGCTTGGTGCCCGATCGCGCGCCCGCCGCGGTGCGCCGTGCAGCGGTTCGCGGTGTCTTGCCGCCCGCCCCCTTGCGCCCGGGAGCGGAGGCCCGGCCGTTGGCTTTCGGCCGGGGCGAGGTCTTACCTTCGCCGAACAGGTCCATGAGCCAGTCGTGCAGGATCGTCTCGGCGTCCTTCGGGCTGTAGGCCTCGTCGTCCATGATCCAGCCGACCCAGAAACCGTCGATCATCTGGGTGAAGGTCAAGGCGGCGCGCTTGGCGTCGATCTCGAGGCCACGATCGGCCGCCGCCGCCGCCATCAGCCGCTCGATCCAGGCGCGATAGTTTCGCCAGAGCTGGCGATGCAAGGCCAGCATCTCGGGGTTCCACCGCGCCACGCCCCAGAAGGCCAGCCACACCGGCGCCTGGCCCGGACTGAGGGTGGGTTCGCGGAAGGTGACGCTGGCGACCGCCAGCAGCCGCTGGTAGGGATCGGGCCCCACCGCCCGAATGGCCTTGCGCGTTTCCTCGCCAAGCTGCTCGGTGAGATACCGGAAGGCCTCCATCAGGAGATCTTCCTTGCCCTTGAAGTAGTGGCCGATCAGCCCGCGCGAGAGACCCGCCGCCTCGCAGATGCTCTGCACGGTCGAGTTGTGATAGCCCACCGCCGCGATCGACTCGATCGTCCCACGGATCAGGTCCTGTCTGCGCGCGATGATCGTGTTGATGCGCTTGGCGGAGGGCATGGCTCAGCTCCGGTATTCCCTCAGGATATCGCGCGCGATGATATCGCGATGGATCTCCGAGGTCCCCTCCCAGATGCGCTCGATCCGGGCGTCGCGCCAGAAGCGCTGGATCGGGAATTCCTCCATCACGCCCATGCCGCCGAAGATCTGGACCGCGTGGTCGGTCACCCGGCCGATCATCTCCGACCCGAAGAGATTGACCATGGAGGCCTCGTGGCGCGTGAGCGTCCCCTGATCCATCTTCCACGCGGCCTCCATGACCATGAGGTAGGCCTGCCGGATCTCGGAGGCCATGTCCGCGATCTTGAAGCCGATGCCCTGGAATTCGCCGATCGTCTTGCCGAAGGCCTTGCGCGTTGCCGCCCACTCGCAGGCCATCTTGAAGACCCGTTCCGCCCGCCCGACGCAATGTGCCGCCAGCATCACGCGTCCGGAGTAGAGCCAATCGTTGGCAAAGTCAAAGCCCTTGCCCTCCTCGCCCAGGATCTTGCTGGACGGCACGCGCACGTCTTCCAGATAGATCATGTTCGGGTTGTAGCCGCGCGTGCAGATCGACGGCATCGGCTTCACCGTCACGCCCGGCGTGTCCTTGTCGACCAGGAACGCGGTGAAGCGCTTGCGCGGCCCCTTCGGCGTGTCGTCGACTCCGGTCACCGCGAAGAGGATGATGAAGTCGGCGACGTCGGCGTAGGAAATGAACTGCTTCGTACCGTTGATGATCCAGTCGTCGCCGTCACGCCTGGCGTTCGTCGTGATCGCCCGGGCGTCCGAGCCTGCCCCCGGCTCGGTCAGGGCGAAGCAGTCGGTGCGTTCGCCCCGGATCGCCGGTTTCAGATAGGTCTCGATCTGGTCGCCCTTACAGGCAAGGAGGATGTTGGCCGGGCGCTTCAGAAGCAGTGAGAGTGCCGTGGACGGCCGCCCCAGCTCGCGCTCGGCCAGCGCCAGGGACTGGTAGTCCAGCCCGCCGCCGCCGAGCTCGGCCGGCATGTTCATCGCGAAGAATCCGGCCGCCTTGGCCTTTGCCTTGATGTCCTGGGCAATGTCGGGCGGCACGGCGCGGAGCTGCTCCACGAGATCTTCATGGGGATAGAGCTCCTTCTCGACGAACTCAGCCAGCGAGTCGATCAGTGCCTGCTGTTCGAAGGTCAAAGAAAAGTCCACGACCCATCCTCTCCTTGTTGCAACGGTCCGGCGCCTGCCTCAGCGCCCCACAAAGCGCGGCGCGCGGCGTTCGTTGGCGGCGGCAAGCCCCTCCGCGTGATCCTCCGTCTTGCTGCAGATCTTCCCGGCCTGGACTTCTTCCTCGAGCTGCTCGGCAAAGCTGCGCCGGTGCGCCGCGTCGATCAGCCGCTTGGCCAGCCCGATGGCGACCGTCGGGCCGCTGGCGAGCTTCTCGGCAAAGGCCATGGTGCGGCCCTCGAGTTCGTCTTCCGGTACGACCTCCGTCACCATCCCGACCGACTTCGCCTTGGCCGCATCCCAGGCATCGCCGGAATAGACGAAGAGCTTCGCCGCCTCGAGGCCGATCAGGCGGGGCAGCAGCCAGGAGCCGCCGCAGTCCGGCGGGTAGCCGACCCGCGTGTAGGCGCAGATGAACTTGGCGCGGCTCGAGGCGAAGCGGAAATCGCAGGCAAGCGCCATGTCGAGGCCGGCCCCCACCGCGGCGCCATCGATCATCGCAACCGTCGGCTTCGGAAAGCGCGCCACCTCCTGAACCAGCTGTATCGCCTCGTCCACCCAGTCGTGATCCGGGTAGGGATCGATGCCCTTCTGCTTGTCCGCCCATTCCTTCACGTCGGCGCCGGCGGAAAAGGCGCCGCCGCGCCCGGTGATGACCAGCGCGCGCAGATGCTCCGCCTTCGCCGCCTGCCGGACCGCCTTGCGCAGCCCGAGCAGAACGGCGGTGTTGATCGCGTTGCGCGACTCCGGCCGGTTGATGGCGATCAGGCGGACCGCGTTGCGATCCTCGACTTGAACGAGTTCGGTCATGGTTGCGCGTCCCTTTCCGATGTGAGGGTCAGTTTTGCCTGCGCCGCCGGCCGAAGAGATGCGCCAGCAGCGGCGGCACCGTTGTGACGAACACCAGCATCGTGGAGATCGCGGCGATGGTGGGATCGACCTCGTCGCGCAGGCTGGAGAACATGACCTTGGTCAAGGTCGCCCCGTCGCCGCCGGAGAGGAAGAGCGCGATCACCACCTCGTCGAAGGCGATGATGAAGGCAAAGAAGGCACCGGCCAGAACCGACCTCCGGATCTGCGGCAGCGTCACGGTCAGGAAGGCCTTCAAGCGCGATGCGCCGAGCGAGCGCGCGGCCTGTTCCTGGTTCATGTCGTAGCCCTTCAGCCCGGCCGCGACCGTCACCAGGACGAAGGGAACGGCGAGAAGGGTATCGGCCAGTACCAGGGCCGGGATGGTGTTCACCATGTCGAGCTGGGCAAAGAGAAAGAAGGTGCCGATGGCGATCAGGATCACCGGCACCATCAACGAGGCGATCAGCGAGCCATAGATCAGTCCGCCGAAGGCGAACCGGCCGAGATGCAGGCCATAGGCGGCGGCGGTACCGATCGGGGTGGCCAGCAGCGTGGTGAAGAAGCTGACCTTGAGCGAGACCACCAGGGCGTCCTGCCACTGCGGCTTGGTGAAGAACTCCTCGTACCAGCGCCAGGAGAGCGCTCGCGGCGGAAACATCAGCGAGCGGGAATCCGAGAAAGACATCGGAATCACGATGAAGGTCGGGACGACCAGGTAGAACAGGACCAGACCCGTGAGGCCGTAGAGCCACAGCCGCTGGCGGTGCGTGACGTGGTTCTCCATGGCTCCGCCCGCCTAACCAATCCGCCGGCGCCAGGCGCCGATCAGCCAATGGCTTGCCAGAAGCACGGCCACCGTCAGCAGCAGGAGGACCACGCCGAGCGCGCTGGCCGGCCCCCAGGTCGGGTAGAGATGCACCGAGGCTTCGATGCGCTGGGCGATCATCTGGACCCGGCCGCCCCCAAGGACCGCGGGCGTTATGTAGAAGCCGAGGCAGAGGATGAAGGTCAGCACGAGCCCCGCGACCAGGCCCGGCAGCGACAGCGGGAAATAGATCTGCCAGAACGCCCGTATCGGCGAGGCGCCGAGGTTCGCCGCGGCACGCAGGTAGGTCATGTCGATCGACCGCATGGAGGCGTAGAGCGGCAGCACGAGGAACGGCAGCATGATGTGCACCATGCCGATCACGGTGCCCGTCAGGTTGTGAACGAGGCGCAGCGGCTGATCGATGATGCCGAGATCGATCAGCATGCTGTTCACCAGGCCGCGGCGCTGCAGCAGCACGAGCCAGGCGTATGTACGCACCAGCAGCGATGTCCAGAAGGGGACCAGCACGCCGAGCATCAGGATGCCCGACCAGCGCGACGAGACCTGCGACAGGCAATAGGCCAGCGGATAGCCCAAGAGCACGCAGATCCCGGTCACCAGTACGCTGACCTGGAAGGTGACCGCGAAGATCTGGACATAGGCGCCCTCGGTCCAGATGCGCCGGTAGTGTTCGAAGGTGGGATTCCCCGCCCCGTCGACGAAAGAGAAGAAGAAGAGCCAGCCGATCGGCAGGAAGAGCAGGAAAAGGACGATCAGGAGACCCGGGGAGCAGAGCGAGAACAGGAGCAGCCGCTCCCGCGACTGATCGCGCCGCAGCGCCTCGACGTTGGGACTGCGGTCCCGCGGCATCAGGGAGACAACGGTGGACATCAGTCTTCTCCGGGGATCAGCAGCGCGTCTTCGGCGGAGAGCCCCAGATGGATCTCGCTGCCGGCCGCGGGCACACCCCCACGGTCGAGCTGCCGGTTGGGCAGGCGGGCAAGGATCTCGTCCCCACCGGCGAGGACGACGGTCAGCAACACGCTTTCGCCCTGGAAGACCGCATCAACGACACGGCCGACAAAGCGGTTCTCCACCGATGGATCGGCGGTGCCATTGAGAAAGACGAGTTTCTCCGGCCGCAGCAGAAGAAGGTGGCGCCTCGCCTCTCGGGCCGGCTCGGCCAGGGTCAGGACCTGCCCGCAGTAGCGCGCCGCGCCGCCTTCGACCGTCACCGGCAGGAAGCTCGATTCGCCGATGAACTCGGCAACGAAGCGATTGGCCGGCCGTTCGTAGAGCCGACGGGGCTCGGCGAACTGCATGAGGCAGCCCTGGTGCAGGACGGCCACGCGATCGGACATGGTGAGGGCTTCGCGCTGGTCGTGGGTGACCGCGATGGTCGTGGTGCCGAGCTGGTCGTGCAGGCGGCGGATCTCGATCTGCATCCGCTCGCGCAGCTGCTTGTCGAGCGCGGAAAGCGGCTCGTCCATCAGCAGGATGCGCGGCTCGAAGACGATGGCGCGGGCAAGCGCGACGCGCTGCCGCTGGCCGCCCGAGAGCTCGTCCACGCGCCGTGAGCCATAGCCCCCAAGCTGCACCAGCTCCAGCACGCGTTCCACGCGCCGGTCGATCTCGGGCCGCGGAATCCGGCGGAGGCGCAGCGGGTAGGCGATGTTCTGGCCCACGGTCATGTGCGGGAAAAGGGCATAGTTCTGGAAGACCATGCCAATGTCCCGCTTGTGGGGCGGCAGGCGGACGACCTCGGTCTCGCCGACCATGATCGATCCCGCGTTCGGACGGGCAAAGCCGGCGATCGTCATGAGCAGCGTCGTCTTGCCCGAGCCCGACGGGCCAAGGAGGGTCACGAACTCGCCGGGCGCGATCGACAGCGAGACGTCGTCAAGTGCCTTTACCACGCCGTAATGCTTCGCCAGATGGCGGATGGTGACGGGCAGCGCCTTGCCGGCCGGCACCCCCGCTTTGTCGCGCTCCATTTCTCGTCCTGAATCTCTCGATCCGATCTGCCCGGCCGCAGGACGGGACGGGCGGACGCCGGCTTCGATGCATCCGGCGTCCGCCCGTCCCCCATTCACTGCTGGAGGAAGGCGTCCCAGCGCTCCTGCGCGGCCTGCCCGTGCTCGGCCCAGTAGACCTTGTCCTGGATCACCTGCTTGGCGAGGTTCTCAGGCGCGGTGTTGGCGCCCTCGATCAGGTCCGGCGTGATCTTGCCGGTTTCGTAGGCCTTCCGGTTGACCGGCCCGTAGGAGACGTATTGCGGCAGGTTCGCCTGCAGCTCGGGCGACAGGAACGCATTGATGGCCTTCATGGCCAGGTCCTTGTTCTTCGCGCCGACCGGCACCACCAGGCACTCCACGTCGAGGATCGCCTGCTCGTAGGTGAAGTCGTAGGGCGCGCCCTCCTCGATCGCCGCCTCGATGCGCGCGACCCAGATGGAGAGCATGTCGGCCTCCTCGTTGAGGGCGAGCTGCCCGGCCTGCGCGCCCGAGGTCCACCAGGCCACGACATCCGGCTTCAGCTCCTCCAGCTTGGCGAAGGCCCGGTCGAGGTCGAGCGGAAAGAGCTGGTCCTTCGCAACCCCGTCCGCCATCAATGCGATCTCGGCGTTCGTGGACGGACCGTAGCCGCTGAGGGAACGCGTGCCGGGAAACTTCTCGGTGTCCCAGAAGTCCGCCCAGTTCTTCGGCGGATTGTCGCCGTATACATTCTTGTTCCAGGCCAGCACCGTGGAATAGGCCGTGAATCCCACCCAGTGGCTCTGCACCAGCTCGTCGGGGATTCCATCGGCGTTGATGACGCTGTAATCCAACGGCTCGATCAGACCCTCGTCCGCGGCCTGCTGACATTGCCCGGAGTAAAGCTCCACGACGTCCCACTGCACCGCGCCGGCCTTCACCTGCGCGCGGATGTCGGCGATGCTTGAAAGCGTATAATCCTTGATCTCGATGCCGAGCAGCTTCTCCGTGGGATCGTAGAACGCCTTGCGCAGGGCATCCTGGTAGGCGCCGCCGTATGAGGCGACGGCGAGGCTCTCCTGCGCCGATGCCGGGACAACTGCGACGACGCTGGCGAGCGACAGGGTCGCGACCGCGACCGTTGTTCTGAAGGTCATGGGCTTCCTCCACCGATGTGGCCTTGTCCGGCCTTCTGTCTGCGGCACCCGGACGACCGGTTGCCTCGGTCCTGACGTCGATCCTGCCAAGCTTTTGTTGGACGTACAACAAAATTTTTACGAATGAACGCCCGGGCGAATCGCGGCGATCTCTTCCCCGCCCGTCTAGGGCGGAGTCAACGTCCGCGCCAGATCGGCGGGCGTTTCTCGAGGAAGGCGCGAGGCCCTTCCAAGGCATCCTCGCTCGCCGCCATGCGCCGGTAGATCGGCAGGTCCGCCTGCCCCGGCCGCGTCGCGGTCATTGCCGCCTGGATCGGCATGCCGTCGATCGCCCGCATGACCTCCTTCAAGGCCTGCAGGGCAAGCGGGGCCCCTCGTGCGATCGCTTCCGCGACCGCGCGCGCTTCGGCCTGCAGGGCGTGAACCGGGACAACCTTGTGAACGAGCCCCCAGCGCAGGGCCTCCGCGGCCGGCATGCGGCGACCGGTCAGGATCATCTCCATGGCGACGTTGTAGGGAATGCGCCGCGGCAGACGTTGTACGCCGCCGGCATCCGGCAGGAACCCACGCTGCATTTCGGGCAGCTCGAAATAGGCGTTCTCGGCCATGACGATGACGTCCGTCGCGAGCGCGAGCTCGAAGCCGCCGCCCACGGCGGCGCCGTTTACGGCGGCGACGATCGGCTTGGTGAGGTCCCAGAACTGGGTGAGGCCGGCGAACCCGCCCGGTCCGTGCGTGAATTCGACATCCTCGTCCAGCGGATTGCTGCCCGCCGCGGCCCTTTGCATCGCCTCCCGAAAGTCCCACCCCGCGGAGAAGACACGCTCGCCCTTCGCGGTGATGAGGCCGACCCGGAGTTCCGGGTCGTCCTGCAGCTGCCGCGCGGCCGCGTAGATCGCGCGGCTCAGGGCCCGGTCGATGGCGTTGACCTTGGGACGATTCAGGGTCATGACGAGCACGTGTCCCGCGCGCTCGACCTCGACGAGATCTCCATCCATTGGCAATCCTCCGCTCGGCTCAACCCGCGTTTTATTTTGGACGATCGTCCAATTTTCTTCGCGATTATGGCGTCGGCCTATACGGGCTGGCAAGCGGCAAGCCGGAGCGGCCGCCGTCACACGTCGCGCAGACACCACCACGTGGTTGGGGCCGTCGGTGACCGCCACTCGCCGGCAATCCGCCTTGTGAACCGAAAGAGCCACCTCAGCGGGTGGCTTGCCCCCCACTGCTTCCAAGCCCACGCAGTACGCCGCTCCTTGCCACGATCTCCGTTCCGAACGTCCCCACCCCATCAATTGCAGTTGCGGGCGATTCTGCCCGCGAAGATTCCCCCGCGACCCGGCGGTGCAGCCCAACGTTCTGAGGTCCTGCGTGAGATGGGGTTAGTCCTACGGTGCCCTTCACTTGCCGATCCGGGCTTTCAATGGGTTAAGTCGAAGAGGACGTTAAGAAGGATCTCCTCTGAGCACAAATGGCCTCTACACGCCCTATCCGAGACATGTCGGCGGTCCCCCTTGGGAGGATTTGGCCCCATCTCGGGACATGTCAGGCGAGAAGAACGGAGGGATCTCGCGCAAAGAGTTCCGGAGTACCGCCGGTATGGACGAAGACCACGCTGCTGTCGGCCGCAATTACGCCTTGGCGCGCGAGGTCGATCAGCCCGGCCACCGCCTTCGCCGTGTAGGTCATGTCGAGCAGGACACCTTCCTGCCGCGCCATAAGGCGCAGGGCCGCGCCACCACTGTCCGAGGGCCGGCTATATCCCGGACCGATATACTCGTCGAACACACAGAACGTTCCTTCGGCCGGTGCATCCACACCGATGACCGAGGCAGCGCTTTCGACATGCCGGCGGATTTCGGCTTCCAGCGTTTCCCGTGACCAGCTGACGCTGATCGATGCGATCCTGGTGCCCGGCGACCAAAGGCCTGCGCCCACCGCGAGGCCGGCAGCCGTCGATCCCGTGCCGCCGGCCACAACCACCCAGTCGGGCTTGATACCGAGAGCGGCGCATTGCTCGAGCATCTCGTGGAACGCCAAGACATATCCAAGCGTCCCCTCGGGAGTCGCCCCGCCCAGCGGGATGACACAGGGCCGACGCCCCGCGGCGCGGAGCTCATCGGCCCGACGGTCCAGCGCCATATGGATCTGGTCGTAGGGCTGCTCGCCAAGAAACGCCACATCGGCGCCAAACAAACGGTCCAGCAGGAGATTTCCGGTGACATCCGCGCGGGGCTCGCCCTTGAGATAGAGTTCGCAGCGAAACCCCATGCGCGCGGCAAGGGCCGCCGTCAGGCGCGCATGGTTCGACTGCGGCCCGCCGGTCGTCAGCAGCGTGTCGACCCCCTGGCCAAGCGCCTTTCCCAGGATGAACTCGAGCTTGCGCAGCTTGTTGCCGCCGCATCCGAGCCCGCCGAGATCGTCGCGCTTGAGCAGCAGCCTGATCCCCAACCTGCTGGACAGCCGTTCCGCCGGTTCCAGCGGCGTCGGTGTCGTCACAATCTTCTGCCGCGGCAAAGATACTAGCTTATCCGGCAGGCTTCGATCGTTCATGACCGCTTCCATCCCAACCTACCGCCTGGCGCAAATCTGCATGGCCGCAAGGCAGTAGACGCGCGCGGCCGTCAGCAGATCCTCGATCGCCATGCTCTCGTCGGGCACATTGATCTCCTCGACCTTGCCCGGCCCGTAGATGATCGTCGAGATGCCCGCCCTCTGCAGGTGCGAGGCGTCCGTCCCGTAGAAGACCTGCGGGAAGAGCGGCCCGATTGCGGGGGCGGCTCCAACGAACGCCGCGTGGCAGTCCGCGATAACCTGGACGACAGGGGCGTCGCGCGCCACATGATACGGGTGCTGCTGGCAGAAGCGCGGCCGCTCGATGAGCTCCACCCGAACGTCCGGCTCCCGACCATCCTTGGTTCGTGCGGCCCTGACCGCCCTGGTCACGTCGGCGAGCACGCTCTCGGGCGTCATGCCCGGCACCGTTCGGACGTCAATCAGCGCCTCGGCTTCGCTCGCCAGCATCGATGGTAGCGTGCCGCCCCGGACGACACCGACGTTGAGCGTCGGCAGCCCCCGGAAGTCCGGGTGCGAATCGAAGGTCAGGATCGACTCGTCAAGACAGGCGGCTGCGGCCAGCAGGTCCTCGATCGCGTTGCGCCCCTCGCTCTTGCGGCAGATATGAACGGACTTTCCGCGCGCCGCGAGCCGGAGCTGGCTCACCCCCGAGTGGCAGGTCATCGCCTTCAGATCACTCGGCTCGCCGTTTATTGCCATGTCGGCCTTCAGGCCGCTCTCCAGCATGTGTAGCGTGCCAAGGCCGAGAGCGTCGCATTCGCCGATGACGGCCGACAGGATGATCCGCCCGGCGATCTCGTCACGCCGTGGGAGAATCGTCGCGACGGCCGCGATCATCGCGCCGACGGCGCCCTTCATGTTGTTGATCTCCGCGCCATAGAGCCTGCCGTCGGCGCGGCGGGGCCGATAGGGATCGCGCCTGCCACCATCGGGAACCGGCAGAGTGTCGAGGTGGCCGTTGAACAGAAGGGTAGGTCCCGGCCGTCCGCTGTCCAGCGTGGCGATGACGTTGCACCGCCCGGGAAGGACCTCCTGCTCGACGACGTCGAGCCCGAGCCGGCGCAACTCCTCTGCCGTCCAGCGTGAGACTTCCGCCTCGTCGCCCGATACGCTGGGGCGCGAGCAGAGCGCCTCGACCACTCCGATCGCGTATTCCGGGTCGAGATCGGCGACAACCCGAGCCGCTTGATCCGAAAGGCTCATGCCCGCCCCCCGACGCCCTGCTCCAGAGTGTCAATCAGCCGGCAGTTCGCCGTCGGCCGGGAACCGAGACCACCAAGACGCCAGCAATGCCAGAGAATCGCGAGATTGCTCGTGACGATCGGCTTGCCGACGCGCCTCTCGACCTCGGGCACGATCCGGGCGGTGGGAAGCCCCGTGCAGCTGAGGATGATGCCGTCGCACTCCGGACGATCAAGCTGCATGATGAACCGCGCGACGTCCTCTTCTTCCACGTCCTGCAGCGAATAGTCATCGACCTCGTCGGGGAAGTATCCCTGGACCGCGACAGGCTCGAACCCGGATTCCTCGAGAAAGCTTTTCAGTCGGGCATTCATCGCCTCGGAATAGGGCGCGCCGACGGCGGGGCGCCTTACGCCCAGCGCCTGCAGCGCCGCAACGACGGCGCTGCTCGCGGTGGTGACGGGAATGCCGCCGGCTACGCCCTCCAGCTGTTGCACGAGCCGTGCATTCCCCTCCCGACCTGCGTAGAAGCTGCCGCTGGTGCAGGCCCAGGCCAGGGCGGCGGGCCGAACGGGCAGCAGGTCTTCGAGTGCCGCCATCGCCCGCTCGGCAGCCATTGCCATGTTCTCCGGCGTGACGCGGCGGGGATAGCGCACGCGCGCGGCATGGATCTCGACGCCTTCCGGCAACAACCGTCGCAGGTCAGGCTCGATCGTCAAGTCGCTGTCGAGGACAGCGATCCCGATGCGTCCGGCTCGTCCATACATCCGACACCTCAGTTCTGGCTATCGCGGGACAGGTCGAGATGGCCCCGCTCGTCAACGGTGAGCCGCCAGCCCCGCGGCAGGAACGTTGTCGCGGTCGGCTCCGAAATCACGCAGGGCCCCTCCAGTTCGTGTCCGGCCCCAAGCCCGGCGCGGTCGAGGAACCGGCACTCCTCCGCCCCAGGCAGGCCCGTGGACTGCACGATGCCAGCCGGCTCTCCCTCGCCCTTATGGATCGCCGGAAGCTCCGGCAGTTCGACTACGGCAAACGCGGTCAACCGCAAATTGACCAGTTCGATTTCGGCGTTCTTCTCGGCGTAACCGAATTTCGCAGCGTGCTGCGCATGAAAACGCCGGATCAGACTGTCCTTCCGAACCCGGGCGATATCCGGCAGCGGCACGAGGAGCTCCGATGCCTGCCCGACATACCGGAGATCAGCCCAACATTCCCATCTGATCGGCCGCCCGGCGGCAATGGCCGTCATCTCCGGCTCAGCCGCGTTTCGCATGTCCCGAAGCTCCTGCCGAATCTCGGCATCGGAGAGCGCGGACACGCGCGCCGGCCGCGCGCGCAAATAGTCACGCCGCAAGTTGGCCGAGAGGAGACCGAGCGCAGAGAACGCGCCAGGGAAGCGCGGAACGACCACGCGGGCAATGCCGATTTCTTCGGCCACGCTGCAGGCGTGCAGTGGGCCGGCACCGCCGAACGCGACCAAAGCGAAGTCCCTCGGGTCATGACCTTCGCGCACGGAGACCAGCCGGACCGCGTTGGCCATCTTGACGTTGGCGAGCTTCAGGGTCTTGGCCGCAACGCCCTCGGGCGTATCGCCGAGCGCCTGCGCGAGCGGCGTGAAAGCCTGTCGCGCCGCCGCCGGACTCAACCGCATCTCGCCTCCGAAGAAATTCTGCTCGCGCAGCAGGCCGAGCAGGCACAGGGCATCGGTAACCGTCGGCTCCGTGCCGCCGCGGCCATAGCAAGCCGGCCCGGGCTGCGCCCCTGCGCTCTGCGGGCCGACCTTCAAGAGGCCGGCCGCATCCGTCGATGCGATCGACCCACCCCCGGCGCTCACCGTCTCGATCGAGAACATCGGAAGCGTGATCGGCAACCCATCGATCTGGGAGCTTGTCGAAACGACCGCCTCCTGACCGGCGATGACGCAGACGTCCGTGCTCGTCCCTCCCATATCGAAGGAGATAACGTTGCTGAGCCCCTTGTCGCGTGCCAGTCTCTGCGTCGCGAGGACACCGCCGGCCGGGCCGGACAGACAGGTCGTCGCCGCGTATCGCCCGGTGATGTTCAGCGGAAGAACGCCGCCATTCGACCCCATGACGAAGATGTTGCCGCCAAAGCCCCGGGCCTCGAATCGCTCGGCAAAACGATCGAGGTAGTTCGCCACCTTCGGACCGACATAGCTGGAGATGGTCGTCGTGCTCGTCCGCTCGTACTCGCGGAAGTGCGGCGCGATCGCACTGGATCGTGTGATATAGCAGTCGGGCAGCATCTGGCTGAGCTGACGCTCGGCCTCGATCTCGTGCGCGGGATTCGCATATGCGTTGATGAAACTGATGGCGACGGCCTCGACCCCGAGGTCGCATAGGCTGGCCGCGATCGCCCGCAGCCCGTCGAGGTCGATCGGCCGCACGACGGTTCCGTCGGCGCGGATCCGCTCGTCAACCTCGAACCGCAGGGCGCGAGGGACCAGGGACGTCACCTTGCGCACATAAAGGTCCCAGATGTTCCGACGCTCCTGGCGCTGCAGCTCGAGAACGTCCCGGAACCCCCGCGTGGTGACGAGCGCGATCTTGGCTCCCCGCCGCTCGAGGAGCGCGTTGGTTGCCACGGTGGTTCCGTGAATGATCGAGCGCGCCGCGGACATCGGCACATTGAGGCGCGCCGCCGCCTCCGCGGCGCCGACCGATTGATCCGCACCGCTCGTCAGGCCCTTCGTGACCTGAATCCGACCGTCCTGACCGATCATCACGACGTCGGTGAACGTTCCCCCGACGTCGATACCGATGTCATACATTTTCTGATCTCCACTCGACTTCCGGCGAGCTCATGCGTCCAGATCGGCCGCCTGCGGATAAGCCCGCCGCGCCGCGTCCAAGGTCACTTTGCCCTCCGCCAAATCGGCGCGGATCAATCCGAGCGGTCGATCGGCGGCGTTCCCGAAGCCGCCGCCCCCACCCGCGACGACGCGCACCAAGTCGCCGCGGCGCAACACATACCGGGTCTTTGAGCGTAAGCTGATCTCCCGGCCATCCCGCAGGATCGAGAAGGCCCCGGTGGTTCCGGGCTGCCCGCCGGCCGCGCCCGGCGGCGGGAAGCGATGCCGGTCGGCATAGCCGAAGAACTCCACCCCGTCCTCGAGGATCTCATACTCGCGGACCGAGCCGAGCCCGCCGCGGTGCCGGCCGGCCCCGCCGGTGTCGGGCAGCAGCTCGTAGCGGCGAAGCATGACGAAGGGGTGGTCGAGCTCGAGCGCCTCCGCCGGCGTGATCCGACAGTTGGAGAGCGGCGCGTCCAGCATGTCGGCGCCGTCACCAGCCGGATTGCCACCCCATCCGCCGCCGATGTCCTCGATGAAGATGCTGAAGTCTGCCCCCTTCTGTTGTGTCAGCCCGACGGTCGTATTGACGTGGAAGCCGAGGCCGGCGACGCGTTCGGGCATCGCCTGCTGCAGGGCGAGAAGTATGGCGTCGAACACGCGGTAGGCGCCGCACATCCGGGCCCGCACCGCCGCCGGCGGCGCGGGATTGACGATCGATCCGTAGGGTGCCGTGACGCTGATCGGGCGGTAGCAGCCGTCATTCGCCGGAATGGTCTCGCCGCCGGCCGTCAGAGCCATCTTGATGGCGCTGAACGCGCTCGAGCAGGTCGAGCCGAACGGAACGTTGAGGAACTCATCGACCTGCGGCGCGGAGCCGCTGAGATCCACGTCGATCGCATCCTCGTGGATGGTGACCGCAACCCGGATCGGCAGCGGCTCGTCAGCGGTGACCGAGTCATCGATCCAATCCTCGGCGGTGTAGCGCCCGGGCGGCAAGGCGCGGATGGCGGCACGCATCAGGCGCTCGGAATGGTTCATCGCCTCGGCCATATAAGCGGTCACCGTATCGACCCCGTAGCGAGCGACCAGCTCAAGCATCCGTTGGCGTCCGACCTCGTTGGCGGCAAGCTGCGCCTGCAGGTCGCCCCAAGTCGTCGCCGGCGCACGAAAGTTGCTGTGGACGATGTCGTAGAAAACCCCGCCTCTGCGAAAATCCCGTCGTCGGTTGAGCTTCATCGCGGTGAAGCGCAGCCCCTCCTCGTAGAACTCGCGCGCGTCGAGCGTGAGCCCTGCGGCCCCGCCGCCGATATCCACGTGGTGCGCGATGCTGCCGGCGAAACCGATCAGGCGATCCCGGTGGAAGATCGGCGAGAAGATCGTGATGTCCTGCAGATGCTGGCCGCCGATATACGGGTCATTGGTGACGAAGACCTCGTTCGGGCCGATCCTGCCACCGAACTTCTCCAGGCAGGCGCGCATCGGCAACGACAGCGAGCTCATCTGCACCGGAATATGCTCTGCCTCCGCGACGATCCGTCCTTCCGCATCGAGCAGCGCGCAGGAGCAGTCGCGCGCTTCCCGGATGATCGTCGACCGGGCCGTAAGGAGGAGGTTCACGCCCATTTCCTCGCTGATCGCGTGGAATGCGCTCATCAGTACGTTCAGGGTGACCGGATCGAAGTTCACGCGGAAAGCTCCTTCAGGGCGATTTCCCGTTCGAGCAGGCGCTGCAGGAACGCCTGCGTCCGTTTGTGCTGCGGGTTGGTGAAGATATCCTTGGGCGAACCGACCTCGACGATCTGCCCTCCGTCCATGACGACGATGCGGTCGGCAACCTCATGCGCAAAGCCCATCTCGTGGGTCACGACAATCTTGGTCACGCCGTCGCGCGCCAGGCGCTTCATGACCTTCAGGACCTCGCCGACAAGCTCCGGGTCGAGCGCGGACGTCGGCTCGTCGAAGAGCAGGATCTCGGGCTTGAGCGCGAGCGCTCGGGCGATCGCGACCCGCTGCTGCTGCCCGCCCGAAAGCTGCGCCGGATAGGCGCCGGCCTTGTCGGCCAGACCGACCTGTTCCAGAAGCCGAAGGCCCCGCTCGTTGGCGCTGTCGCGCGATTCGCCCTGCACCTTGATCGGACCGACGGTGACGTTTCCGAGAACGGTCAGGTGCGGAAAGAGATTGAAGCGCTGGAAGACCATGGCCGTCTTGCGCCTGGCCTTGAGCGCGGCGCGATCGATGGTCCGGTGATCCGGCACGCGCCCGCCGGGCGGGATGTCGAGAATGGTCTCGCCGCCGATATCAATGCGGCCCGAGGTCGGCACCTCCAGCAGGTTGATGCTCCTGAGGAGCGAGCTCTTGCCGGATCCGCTCGGCCCGATGATGACCAGAACCTCGCCGCGGCGCACATCGAGGTCGACGTCGAGCAGCGCGTCGAGGGTGCCGAAGCGCTTGCAGATGCGCCTGAGCGACACGATCGGTCGCTCTCCTGCGCTATTGATAGCGGCTGAAACCACGCGACGTCCTTTCCTCAAGCCGTCGGATCAGCAGCGATATCGGATAGCTGAGAGCCAGGTAGATGGCGGCCACCATCAGATAGATGTCCATGGCGCGGAACGTGATGGCGACGCGCAGTTGACCGGCTCGCAGCAGTTCATTGACGGAGATGGTCGCCGTCAAAGCCGAATCCTTAAGCATCGAGATGAAATAGTTGCCAACCGGCGGGAGGATGGTCCGAACGGCCTGAGGCAGGATGATCTCGCGTAGGACCGCCCCCCGCCCCATGCCAATGGACGCTGCGGCTTCCCACTGCCCGCGATCGATTGACAGGATCCCGGCGCGGTAGACCTCGGACAGGTAGGCCCCATAATGGATTCCAAGGGTGAGGAACCCCGCCATGAAGGGATCCAGCCTCACACCGTAGCTCGGCAGCCCGTAGTAGACGATGAACAGCTGAACGAGCAGCGGCGTCCCCCGGATCACCTCCACATATATGGTCGCCAGCAGCCGCGGCAGGCGGCTGCGGCTGAGGCGGCCAACGGCGGCAATAAGGCCGAGCACGAGGCCAAGCGCCATGGACGTCACGGAGAGCTGCACCGTGACGAGCGCGCCTTCGAGCAGGAACGGCATCACCTGCTCGAACAGCGTCGGATCGGACCTCTCTGACATCAGCCGAGCCGTCTCACTCGGTCGTAACAGGGAAGTACGGTACGTTGTACTTGTTCAGGATCGTCCGGACCGTGTCCTTCTCGTGCAGATTGTCGATCACGTCGTTCAAGGCCTGCTCGAGATCGTCGTCCTCCTCCCGCAGCCCGACTCCGGCGTTCCAGCGCTCGTCAGGCACATATGACTCGACCACTTTGACGTTGAGCGTTGGGTCATTCTTGATGGTCCAGGCGGCCGATGGCGCCTCAAGGTAGGCGGCGTCGATGCGGCCATTGTTGAGTTCAAGAATGATCGTGTTCTGATCCGGGTAGACCTCGAGGTTGCCGATCCCCTTCTTCTCCAGTTCCCCGACCGTGACGGAGCCGGCCAGCACGCCGACGCTCTTTCCATCGAGGTCCTTCAGGTCGCGGACCGACTCGTTGTCCTTGCGCACCAGGATGGTCTCGCCGGACGCATAGTAGGGCTTCGTAAAGTCGATGATCTGGTCGCGTTCCTCGGTGATGAACATGCCATTGATGATCGCGTCGCATCGTTCGGAGGTCAGGGCCGGGATCAACGCGTCCCAGGTCACCCAGACATACTCCGCCCTCACGCCCAGCTCGGCCGCCATGGCCTGCGCGATCTCGACCTCGAAACCGGGCACGTTGGGGTCCGAGCTGGAATAGGGAAGCAGCCCGTCCACGCCGCAGACCTGCAGCACCCCGCTGCTCTTGATCCGATCGAGGGTTCCCTCTGCGGCGGCGCCGGACGCGCCCGTAAAGAGAACGCAGATCCCGGCCATCGCCAGTCGGGCCAATGTGCCGGTCGGAACCAACCTTCCTGCCCCATTCATGAAGCTCTCCTTTTCTGCTCTCAGCTCCCTTTGACGAGCCAGCGCGGCTCGCAAACCATTCCCTGTAGTCGGGACTCTACTGAAACGACCGTAGAAAAACAGCCGGCGATTCGTTATGCTAGCCATAACCTGTGGCTATGAAAAACCTACGGACCATCCTCCCTCCCCCGGGCAGTCTCGTCGTCTTCGAGGCGGCGGGACGGCTGCTCAACTTCACGCGGGCCGGAGACGAGCTCGGCATGTCCCAGGCGTCGGTCAGCAAGCAGATACGGTTGCTCGAGGAGAGGCTCGGGGTGACGCTCTTCCGTCGGTCCAATCACCGGGCGCTGACCCTGACCCAAGGCGGCCGAAAGCTCCACCGCGCCGTGACGATGGGCTTGGATCACATCGCCGACGCGATCAACGAACTCCGCCCGCGGCTCCGGCACGAGGAGGTTTCCGTCACGACGACGATCGCCCTCGCCTCGGTCTGGCTGATGCCGCGGATCGCGAAGTTTCGCGCTGCGCATCCCGGCATTGATCTTCGCGTCATCGCCGCGGATCCGATCAGCGACCTCGCCGCCGAGGGGATCGATATCGGCATCAGGTACGGCATGGGCCATTGGCCGGGGACACGATCCGAGCGGCTGTTCGGGATCGAGCTCTTTCCTGTGTGTAGCCCTGGATATCTGGCGGGCTGCAGACCCCTGCGATCACCTGCCGACCTGCTCAAGCACACGCTGCTTCACATAGACGAGCCGAACTCACAGGACGCCGACTGGGCCGTGTGGCTGAATGCGGTCGGTGCTCCTCGTCGCCCGCTCTCCGGCGGCCTGCGGTTCAATAACTACCCGCTGCTCATCCAGGCTGCGGTCAACGGACAGGGTATCGCTCTGGGATGGGGGCACCTCATCGACGATTTGCTGGATTCCGGACTTCTCGTTCGTCCGCTTCCGACGACGCTCTGGCTCAAGCCGGCGTTCTTTGTGGTCTGGGCCGCAGACATTCCAATGCGCAACGAGGTCCGAATGTTCCGGGACTGGATCATCGAGGAAACGCTACCGCTGCGGCAGAGTTAGGCATCGAATATCAGGACAGCGATTCGGCAAGGCCATGGCACCGAATCGTCGAAGCCGAGACAGAGCAGCGGTTGACGCTGCCGAAGGCAGCCGAGTTCCACTGTGGATTCGGCGGCCCGTGCATCGCGCCGAATCCCAGGGCTGACGATCATTCCGGCAAAGGCGCCCGCGCTCGGGCTACCCCGGCGTACCAGGATTCATCATGATTTGCGTCGGAAGCCGATCAGGCGATGCAGAAGCAGCACGCTGCTATCTGCCCGGCCCGGCTGACGACCGGCCTCAATACTTGATCCATACGGTCTTCAGCGCCGTGTACTTGTCGAAGGAGTGAATGGAGAGATCCCGTCCAAAGCCCGACTGCTTCATGCCGCCGAACGGGGTCATCGCCGACAGCGCATCCACTGTATTGACCGAAATCGTCCCTGCATGCAGCCGGTCCGACATCTCGATTGCGCGGGAGAGATCGCGCGTCCAGACCGAGGCGGCGAGCCCGTAGAGCGTGTCGTTCGCCATGCGGACGGCCTCGTCCTCGTCTTGGAAGGTCTGAATGGCAAGCACCGGGCCGAAGATCTCCTCGCGGGCGATCAGGGCATCGGCCGGCACGTCGGCGAAGACGGTCGGTTCGATGAAAGCGTCCGACCCGTCGATGGTCAGGCGCTCGCCGCCGGCGATGAGCCGGCTCGATGCGCGGCCGGAAGCGATGAACTCCGCAACCCGATCGGCATGTCCGGCGTCGACCATCGCACCCATCTTCGTCGCCGGGTCGAGCGGGTTGCCAGGCCTGATCGCCTCGGCGCGAACCCGCATTCTCTCGATCATTTCGTCCGCGATCGAGGCATGCACCAACATGCGTGAGTTGGCCGAGCAGACCTCACCCTGGTTGAAGAATATGCCGAAGGCAGCCATGTCGGCGGCAGCGTCAAGATCGGCATCGGGGAAGATCAGGTTCGGGCTCTTGCCGCCGGTCTCCAGCCACACCTGTTTCATGTTGCTTTCGCCGGCATACCGCATGAACAGCTTACCGACTGCCGTCGAGCCGGTGAAGACCAGCACATCGACATCCGCATGGCGGCCGAGCGCCTCGCCGGCCTCCTCGCCGAACCCCGGCACTACGTTGAGCACGCCGTCCGGCAACCCGGCCTCCGCCGCCAACTCGGCCAGCCGCAGAGCCGAGAGCGGCGACTGTTCAGCTGGCTTGAGCACGACCGAATTGCCGGTGGCGAGCGCCGGCGCGAGTTTCCACGTCGCCATGTCGAGCGGGAAGTTCCACGGCACCACCGCGCCGACGACGCCAAGCGGAACGCGCCGCACCATCGCCAGATCGCGCCCTCCGGTCGGCGCCACCTCGTCATAGAGCTTGTCGATCGCTTCGGCGTGCCACTGAAAGAAATGCGCCGCGCCGGGCACGTCGACATTGACCGTCTCCGAGATCGGCTTGCCCATGTCGAGCGTGTCGAGAAGCGCGAACTCCTCCAGGTTCTCGCGGATGAGGGCAGCGAGACGCAGCAGAACTTCCTTGCGCTCGCCCGGGGTCTTGCGCGACCAGCGCCCGTCTTCGAAGGCCCGACGCGCAGCCGCGACCGCACGGTCGATGTCTTCGGCGTCGCCGCGAGCGACCTCGGTCAGCACCTCGGCCGTGGCCGGGTTCACGCTTTCGAAACGGGCTCCCTTGGCCGCCGGCACGAAGCGTCCGTCGATCCAGCACTGGTTGCGGAAGGAAAGAGACGCGGCGCGGTTCGTGTAGTGGGTCAGGCTTTCCATCATTCGTCTCCGGGAACACCATAGGAGGGCGCGGCCGCCGGGTTCAGCGCGCGGGTTACGTAGTCGTCGGCCTGGGCCCGGTAGACTTCCCAGGCGCGGGCGAGGGCGGCGACCGGGCAGCCCTCGTCGATCCAGTCGATGCGCAGCTCGGCGTAGGGCCAGCTCTCGCGGTGGACGACGAGCAGACCTGCCGAACGGACGGGCCCTGCTTCGCCTCCGGCCCGGATTGCGGCGCCAAGCGCGGCGACCAGCCGGCCGCCGAGCGCGCCGTTGCCCGTTTCAAACGCCGCGACCATCGCTGAAGGCACGCCGTCATTCGCGAGCAGGTTGCCGGCGGCGGCGCAGTCGCGACGTTCAACCGAGGTCCAGAGACCGAGCGCCTTGGCGCCGGTGTGGACGGCGGTGTTTCCGGAGCCGTCGACGGCAAGGAGTTGGCGATAATCCGGAAAGCGATCGCTGTCGCGCGCGGCTGCGACGGCTTCGGTGGCGCTGGCTCCGCCGGCAAGGCGGTCTAGCATCAGCGGACCCAGCGCAGGATTGGTGACGTTCTGCGTCGCAACCGCACCGATCCCCGCCCTGGCATACGCACAGCGCGCCGCGACCGCCGGCGAGGACGACGCAATCGCGACGCCGAACTGACCCGTGTCCGCGCAACGGGCGACAATGGAAAAGGTCATGGCTCCTCCTGACGGCTTGGCGACCGGCGTTTGCGACCGTGGCCTTCTAGTCCGGGATCACCGCCGTCGCATCGATCTCGACCAGCCATTCGGGCCGCGCGAGACAGGTGACGACGACCCCGGTCGAGACCGGATGCACCCCCTTGATGTATTCGCCCATGGTCCGGTAGACCGCCTCGCGGTGGCGCACGTCGGTCAGGTAGACGACGATCTTGCACAGGTGCTCCATCTTGCCGCCGGCCTCCTCGATCAGCTGGCGGATGTTCCGCATCACTTGGTGAGTCTGCTCGACCGGGTCGTGGCTATCGATGTTCTTTGCAGTGTCGAGGTCCTGCGGACACTGGCCCCGCAGGAAGATCATCGTCCCTCTCGCCACCACCGCCTGACAGAGGTCGTTGTTGAGCTTCTGTTCCGGATAGGTGTCCTTGGTGTTGAACTTACGGATGCGTTTGTGTGCCATCGGTGTCTCTCGCTCTGACTGTACGACTCTTGGATGTTCAGGACGTCGAGCGCAGGGCCGCCGGCCTGTAGGCCAGATAGGCGCGCTGCTTGGCGATGTGGTCGGCCAGGTATCGTGCGTCGTGCCAGACGCCCCAGATGAAGGACGAGCCGCGCCGCGTCTGCCACGGCAGGCCGAGGAAGTAGATGCCGGGCTCGCTCGAGACCCCGCGCTGATGTCGCGGCCGCCCATTTTCGTCCAGAGCGTTCACCTTCAGCCAGCCGTACTCCGTCGAGTAGCCCGTCGCCCAGATGATCGACGTGATGCCGGCCTCGGCAAGATCGAGTTCGAGGATCGGTTCGCTCACGCATTTCGGGTCGGGAAGGATGTTGCGGGCTTCCGGCTCTTCGGGCAGGTCGAGCCCGTTCCGCGCGACGTAGGCGTCGGCCTCGTCAAGCAGCGCCAGATAGTCGGCATCGCCCTTGGCGAGGTTGCGCGCCAGATCGTCGGCAAATATCAACCTGCCGTCCCGGAATGCTTCGGTGCGCCCGAGCAGGATCATGCCCTTTGCCGCAAAGCGGCGGAGATCGACCGTCTCCCCGCCCTTGGCACCGCTGACGGCGATGGTGGTGTGCTCGACGCCGGGCACGGCCTCGGCATCCCACTTGTTGAGCACCCCTAACCACCAGCAGAAATCCTGCCCGCGATAACGGCGCGGCGGGCGCCCGTGCGGACCGACCGAAAGGAAGACGCGCCGGCCCGAGTCCTGAAGCTCATCGGCGATCTGCACGCCCGAAGAGCCGGCCCCAACGACGAGCACCGCCCCGTCGCGCAGTTGCGCGGGGTTTCGGTACTCCGAGGAGTGAATCTGCTCTATCCCCGCGCCCTTGGGGACGAGGTCGGGGATGACCGGGTTCTGGAACGCGCCGGTCGCGGCGATCACATAGTCGGCTTCGATCATGCCCGCCGAGGTCTTGACCCGGAAGCCGGGCCGGCCTGCGTTGCGGGTCACTTCCGTAACCTCGACGCCGCAGCGGATGGGCGCCGCAATCTTCTGTGCGTAGGCGACGAAGTAATCGGCCACTTCGTCCTTGCCCGGAAATCCGTCCGGGTCGCTTGAAAACTCCATTCCGGGGAAGCGGTCGTGCCAGGCGGGTCCGTTGGTGACGAGCGAATCCCAGCGGGCGGTGCGCCACCGCTCGGCGATGCGGTCACGCTCGACGACCAGGTGCTGGATGCCATGACCGCTCAGATGTTCGCTCATGGCGATCCCGGCCTGTCCTCCACCGACAACGAGCGCCTCAACTTTCTCGACCGACATGGGTTTGCCTCTTTCTCGAATTTGAGTCTTGGCGATGGCCGCCTGCGCGTATCAGGGCAGGAGTTCGGCGATCTCGCGTCGGAACGGCAGCGCGTCGCCTGTATCGTCAGCGTCCAGTTCTTCGGCGTAGCGTCGGCCGGCATAGGTGGCCCATGCAATCGGGCCGGGTGCCTCGGCATCTCCGATCACCTTCAGCGACAAGATGCCTGCGCCCTGCCAGTCGCGAGCGCGGAGTTCGCGATACAGCGCGTCATTCGGGATACGGCTCGTCACCATGACCACCGCATCGGCCGCTACGGTCGTTAGGGTTCCCGTCCATGTGCACCCCAGCGTGACCTCGCCCGCACCGATCGATTCCGGCGCCTTGGACGGAATCACGTTGACACCCAGCGAGAGAAGCCGGCGCATGATGACGGCTTGCTCCAGCGTGTTCTCGGTCCATTCCGCGACCTTGGTGGCGGGCGTGACGAAGTCCACCTGGCAGCCGCGCGCGACGAGGGCCTCGGCGATGACCGAGCCCATGTAGAAGTGGTCGTCGTCGTAGAGCATGACCCGTCCGCCGACCGGGCCGTCGCCGGCCATCAGGTCATCGGGCGTGAACAACGGCATCGCCGGATCGGTCGGGATCGGGACAAGATGTAGGCGTGCCACCACATCCCGGCGCCAGGTCGCCCCGGTCGCGATGGCGACGTGCTGGAACCCCATCTCGAGGACGTCGTCGGCCGTTATCCGGCTGTCGAGATAGGTTTCGACATTCGGCATCGTCGCAATCTGGCCGGTGCGATAGTCGGCCACCCGCCCCCAGGCGGAAAGGCCGGGCAGGCCCCGTTCCCGCGCGACCCGCCCGCCGAGCGTGGTGGTCGCCTCGGCCAGCGCAACGCGATAGCCGCGCTTGCCGAGTTGCAGCGCGGCCTCGAGACCGGCCGGGCCCGCGCCGACGATCAGGATCGACTCCGACGGTCCCTTGGGGCGGGCGCGCTCCGGGTGCCAGCCCTTGCGCCATTCCTCCATGAAGGCGGTGTTCTGAGTGCAGCGGCTGATGGCTCCGGTCATGTCGCCGCTGACGCAGATGTTGCAACCGATGCATTCGCGGATGTCCTCGAACCGGCCTTCCTCGATCTTCTTCGGCAGGAAGGGATCGGCGATCGATGGCCGCGCGGCGCCAATGAAGTCGAGCAGACCCTCCCTCACCTGCCTGACCATCTCGTCGGCCGAGGTGAAGCGGCCGACTCCAACAACGGGCTTGGACGTCAGCTCCTTGATGCCGCGCACCAGGTCCTCTTGCGCCGCCTCCGGCACGAAGCGCGAGGTGCCAGAGCAGTTTTCCCAGGTTCCATGCGCCAGATCCCAGAGGTCCGGAAGATCGCTGTTCAATGCGATGAAGTCCCGGACCTCGGCGTTGGAGAAGCCGAGCGCACCGGCCTCGTGCAGCGACAGCCGCAACGTGATCGCCATCTCGCCGCGCATCTCCTCGCGCAGTTCGGCAATCACTTCACGCACGAAGCGTGACCGGTTCTCGAGGCTGCCGCCATATTCGTCGCTGCGCTGGTTGGTGGCGCGGGAGAGGAAGTGCTGGAAGATACCGAAGCCGTGTGCGCCATAGAGGCAGACGAGGTCGAACCCCGCCGTTTGCGCGCGGCGGACCGCGTTGCGGAACCAGCGCCTTATGTTGCGGATGTCCTCGCGATCGATGGTTCGTGCCTGAACCGGATCGGGCGTGAAGGTAAGGATGGGTCCACCGGTGACGGCCAGAGGCACTTCGCGGCTGTAAAAGTTTGGTCCGTTGATGCCGGAATAGGCAAGCTGGATGCCGGCAAGCGCGCCGTGCGACTTCATCGCCTCGGCCATGCGGGCCAGCGCGGGGATATCCCGGTCGTCCCACAGGCGCTGTTCGATGTAGGGGGTAATTTCCGAGCTTTGGTGGATCTCGGTCTGCTCGGTGAAGATCACGCCCCACCCGCCTTCCGCCTTGGTGCGGCGCATCTCGACCACGGCCGAGGGATCACGATAACCGCCACCGTTGCAGTGGGGCACCTGGTAGAACCGGTTCTTCGCGACCTTTGGGCCGATGCGCACCGGCTCGAACAGGATGTCGTAACGGCTGGGTCGGATACTGGAATCCATGGCTCACTCCACGGGGACGAAAACAAAAGTTGGCGTCGAGAACACGATCGTCTGAGTGGCTGGAAGCATTGGATAGGGACGCACTTCCCTCGCCGTCGCCCCAGCCGAGGCGACGGTTCGGGCAGTTCGTCGGTTAGGTCCTTGGGCGGCGCTATCTCTTCAGGTTGGTCCAGATCGTATCGTACAGGCGCTGCGTCTCCTCATCGCACGCCATCACGAATTCGAAGGTCGCGCCTTCGGGTGGATTGTTCTCGGGACTGTTCTTGATCTCGTCCGCGAGGAAGGGATCAGTTCCCTTAACGCCGGCGGTGTAGGCGGCGTAGTTGGTCACTGCCGCGGCATTCTCCGGCTCCAGCAGGAAGTTCATGAACTTCAGGGCGTTCTCGCGGTTGGGCGCGTTCTTCAGCAGCACGACGTTATCCATCCAGACAACGGCGCCTTCCTTGGGATAGGCGTATTCGACATTCGCGCCTTCCGCCCGCGCCTTGGCCGAGAAGCCGTTGTAGATCATACCCGCCGCCACATCGCCGGAGACCAGCACGTCCTTGGCGATATCCGAACCGAACGAAGCCCAGTTCGCCTTGGCCTTCAGCAGCATGTCCATCAGCGCCTTCAGCTGATCGCGGTCCTGCGTGCATTGCGGAATGCCCATATACATGGAGGCGAGCGCAAGAACCTCGCCTTGGCTGTCCAGCACGTTGATCCGGCCTTTCAGCTCTTCTGGCGGGTTGAAGATAATGGCAAGCGTATTGATGTCGCCCTTGTAGACATCGCGGTTCACCGAGAAGGCGGTCGAACCCCACTGATAGGGGATCGAGTGCTTTCGGCCCGGATCAAAGGGAACGTCTATCCACTCATCCTGAATGTTGCCGAAGTTCGGTAACTCGTCTGGCGTGAAGCTGTCGAGCAGTCCCTGGTCTGCCATGATCTTGACCATGTAGTCCCCGGGCACCGCCACGTCATACTGCCCGAGGCGGCCGGCTTTAAGATTCGCCAGCATCGCCTCGTTGGAATCGTAGGTGTCGATGGTGACATCGATGCCGGTCTCTGCCTCGAACTTATCCACCAACTCCGGCGGCATGTACTCGAACCAGTGGTAGACCTTCAGCTCCCCTGCGGCAAGAGCGGGAGTGGAAAGGAGCGTGAAGGCAAGCACGAGTCTTTTCATTGACCTTCTCCTTTGGATAAACGGGTCTTCTGCCCGATGCGGTTGATGAGGAAGCTCAACGTGACGAAGACGATGGAGACGGCCAGCATCAGCGTCGAGATCGCCATGATGTTGGGCTTGATGCCCTGCTTGACCGAGCTGAAGATCGCGGTTGGCAGCGTTTCCATGCCCGCCCCCTTGACGAAATTGGTGATGAGGAAGTCGTCCAGGCTGATGATGAAGGCGAGCAGCCAGCCCGAGATCACACCCGGCATCATCAACGGCAGGAGGACGAGCCGGAACGCTTGCCAGCGCGTGGCGTAGAGATCGCGGGCGGCCATTTCGTAGCTGTCCTCGATGCCCTGTAACCGCGCCGAGATGGGCAGGTAGGCAAAGGGGATGCAGAAGGTGATGTGCGCGATCAGGATGGTCCCGTATCCCGTGCGCACGCCGATGGTCGTGAAAAAGATCAGCGTGGCGACGGCGATGACGATTTCGGGCACCATCAGGGGCAAGGTGATGACGGCGAGGCTGGACTGACGGCCCCGGAACCGTCCGCCCCGAATTATCGCCACCGCGGCCGCTACCGCGATGACCGTCGCGACGGTCGACGCAAGGAATGCAATGCTGATCGAGTTCCAGGCCGCGGCGCGGAAGATCGGTGCCTCGGGCCCGGTGAACACATCGACATACCAGCGCATCGAGAATCCGGCCCAGGCGGTGATCGAGCGGCTGGCGTTGAACGAATAAACCGCGACAACGATCAGCGGCACGTAAAGAACTGTCAGGCAGAGCGCCGTCAACGCTCCGAAGCCCGTATAGCGCCGTATGTCGGTACGCGCCGCCATCATCGCTTCTCCCGCATGGCGACCCGCGCCTGCCACAGCAGCACAATCAGAACCATGGTCAGCAGGATCATCGCCACCGCCGAGCCGAAGGGCCAGTTACCCGCGCTGCCGCGGAACTGCTCGTCGATCAGCGAGCCGATCATGTAGGTGCGCGCACCGCCCAGCAGATCCGGGGCGAGGAAGGCACCGAGCGACGGAACAAAGACGAGGATGCAGCCCGCGACGATGCCGGGCCTGACCGTGGGCAGAACGATCTCGCGCAGCACCGTCCAGGGACCCGCGTACAGATCGCGCGCGGCCTCTGACAGGGCGAAGTTGTATCGCTCCACCGCAGCATAAATCGGCAGGACCATGAAGGGCAGGTAGCTGTAGAAGAGGCCGATCTGAACCGCGAGATTGGTGTTGATGATGCGCAACGGACTGTCGATCAGCCCAATGGCCATCAGCGCCTCGTTGAGGGGTCCCTGGTCGCGCAAAAGAAACCGCATCGATACGGTGCGTATCAGCAGATTGACCCAGTAGGGGATTGTGATCAGACAGACCCACAGCGTCCTGTACCGGGGGCTGCGCGTGGCAATGAACCATGCGGTGGGAAAGCCGATGACGAGGCACAGCAAGGTTGCCAGACCCGCCTGCCAGATTGATCGCCAGAAGATGGTGATGTAGGTCCAGTTGGGCCGCGGCGGCTCGTCGCCGAACAGGCCCCGTTCCACAAAGAACTGGTCATAGGCATCGAGGCTGAACTGCCAGATGACGCCGCCGCGGAAATCCTTGGTCAGGAAGGAATAGACCGCCATCAGCGCGACCGGCACCAGCAGGAATATGCCAATCACCAGCCAGCTGGGTAGAAGCAGCGGCAAGACGAGTCCGCGCCAGCCCGCTCCGCTGCTCCCCGGGCCGGTCGCCATCAGTCCACCAGAAGGCGCGCCGCGCCCTCCTCGATCAGAAGGCCGATCTCCTCTCCTTGGCATGGCAGCGAAGTGCGTGCCGAATTCTGCAGTCGCACCGTCAGCCCGGTACCGTCCGGCAGACGCGCCAGCAATTGCAGGTCGGTGCCAAGATAGACGACCCGTTCGACGCGTGCGGTCAGATCGGCCTCGCCGCCTTCGGCCAGCGAAAGCCGCTCCGGCCTGATCGAGATGTGGTGGACGCCTGGCGCCAAACCTTCGGGCGCTTCGGCGATCAGGCCGCGGCAGCCGGCGAGCACGACATTGGCGCGTCCGGCCGAAATCTCGCTGACGGTCACCGGCAGCACGTTGGTCTCGCCGATGAAATCGGCCACGAAGCGGTTGACCGGCGCTTCGTAGATGGTCCGCGGGTCGCCGACCTGCTGCACTTCGCCGGCCGACATGACCGCGATACGGTCCGACATGGCCAAGGCCTCCTCCTGGTCATGCGTGACGAAGACGAAGGTGATAGCCGTGGACTCCTGCAACTGCTTGAGCTCGACGCGCATGGCCTGGCGCAGCTTCAGGTCGAGCGCCGATAGCGGTTCGTCGAGGAGCAGAACCCGCGGTCGCGGCGCCAGCGCCCGCGCCAGCGCCACGCGCTGCTGTTGACCGCCCGAAAGCTGCGAGGGCAATCGGTCGGCGAAGTCGGATAGATGCACCATCTCGAGCATCTCGGCGGCGCGCGCCTGACGCTCGGCCGGTGCCACACCCTTCATCCGCAGCCCGAACGCGACGTTGTCGAGAACCGACATATGGGGAAACAGCGCGTACTGCTGGAAGACCGTGTTGACCGGCCGCCTTTCGGGGGGAAGGTCGGCGATGTCTGAGCCAAAGAGCGCAATTTCGCCTTCGGTCACGTCCTCAAAGCCGGCGATGGTGCGCAAGAGGGTGGTCTTGCCGCAGCCCGAAGGTCCCAGCAGCGTGAAGAACTCGTTGTCGGCGATCGACAACGACACACCCTTGAGCGCCTCGACATTGCCGTAGCGCTTGACGACTCGCCGAATACCTACGGCTTCTTGCGGCAGGCTCCCACGATTCTTCGGAATTTCTGGTTGTACGAAGCGCATATACCCCCCATCCTTGCTTTCAACGGTAAAACTTGGCGATATAGGTGGTATATAACCCCAAGGGGGTATGATGGATGCCTTGCCCAATGCGGCCGAAGCCGCGCTGGCGGACGCGATCCGCAAGACCGGCCATGCCGGATTCGAGGCAGCGCTGAGCGCCTTTCTGCGCCGCAGCATTGACTGCAACAACGTGGTGGTGATCGCCTTTCGCCGTGCCGGCGCGCCTGACGTTCTCTATGAGCAGGCAGACGATCCGGTCGTATTCCGCAACCTTCACCGGGTCTACGTTGCGGGCGCCTATCTTCTCGACCCATTTCACGACCTGCACCTGAACCGGATCGCGCCCGGGGCCTACCGCCTGCTGGACATCGCACCCGACCAGTTCCAGCGCAGCCAGTACTACCTTGATTATTATCGCCAGACGACGCTGATCGATGAGCTGACCTTCGTGAGCTATCCCGATGGCGACACGACGCTTACCATCTGCCTCGGCCGCGATGCTTCGATGCCGCGCCCCTTCGGGATGCAGGCACGGAGCGTTGCCGCGCGGATCGCGCCGATGGTCACCGCTCTTGCAGACCGCCACTGGCACGAGCTTCGCTCAAATCCGGCTTCAGCCCCGGCACCGGCGTCGATGCCGGCGGACGCACTGCCTGAGCGGCTACGCCGGGTGCTGATCGAAAGCCACGCAATCCGTCTTTCCCAGCGCCAGGCCGAAGTGGCGCTTCTGATCCTGCAAGGTCATTCCTCAGTCTCGATCGGTCTGCGCCTGGGCGTGTCGGCGCAGACCGTGAAGGTATTCCGGCGCCAGCTCTATGCCCGCTGCGGTATCAGCTCACAGGCGGAACTCTTCGCGCTTCTCCTGCCGCTGCTGACCGCGAAAGCGGGCTGAATGCTGATGAAGAGACGGAAATTGGGCCGCCAGATCATCGACATCCTGGAGCGCCTTAGGCAGAGGTGGAGCCATCAGGCAGTGCAGCGTCAGGGGCGGTCGCAGTGAGGGTTTGGGCTTAGGCCGCCGGCGTGGGATAGCGCGGCGACGAATATGGCCGCTCGGTGTTGCAATCCCGGGCCGCCTCGGTAATCGCCGCCAAGCGGGCGGCCCGGCCGCCTTGCCACCCCGCGTTCGGATCGCCAATTGATTGACAATCCGAGGGACCGCCCGTAGAAGGGCTGTCGCGCATACGCCGTGGCGCAAGCCGCTCATGCGCGGAGGGGTGGCCGAGTGGCTGAAGGCGGCGGTTTGCTAAACCGTTAAGCGGCGACAAGCCGCTTCGGGGGTTCGAATCCCCCTCCCTCCGCCATTACCTAATGCGTTGATATAGAAGAGTTATTTTGTCCTGCGGGGAGTCGAAACTGTCGACTCTTTTCCGCGGCTTGTGCCGTCTGCTGGCTTCCTCGGGGCCGACCGAGACCGTCCGGGTGCAGTGAATGGGCGGCAGATTTCCCAAAAAGTCTCTTACGCCAAAAAGTCTCTCACGTCGGTGTTGGTGGTGCGGCAAAGAGCGCTTTTGGCCGAAGGCGGTGCCGGGCCGCACCGCCGCGGTGCCTCAGCTGACGCTCCAGCGCTTGTAGGCCTCCTTCATCGCCTCAAGCGCGGTCAGGATCTTCCCATTGTCGCGCCCGCTCCGGCAGGCCGCCTGGTAGCGGTTGCGCGCCTCGATATAGGCCACCCACAGCTCCGCCTGCTTCAGGGCGTTGCCCCCGGATCGCGGCGATGCGGAAGCCGCCATCTCGCCCTCGACCTTTGCCAGAATGGCGTGCAGCCGCTCGGCCACCTCGCGCGCCCCGATCGCGTAGGCATAGTTGAAGGCAGCCAGGACCTTCTCGCTCAGCCGCCGACGGGAGTCCGGAGAACCCGGCGAATCCAGATCCTCCATCTCCGTCGCGACGGGCTTGAACAGATCGACAGCCGCCATGAACCTCGTTCCCGATCTTCACGGCCCTACAGGACCCGGCGGTCCACCATGCCGCTGCGCCCCTTAACGAGGCTTTAATGGAGCATAGCCCGGTGATCCAAACGGATACGCGCCCGGCCCGAAACGGGCGCGAAGGGCAATCATCGGCCGCGAGCCGCCTCCGGTCACCGGAATCCAAAGGGCAGATCCGGCCTCCCCTCTCGGAAAAAGAAGCGGGGGATACCGTTCACCGGATCTTAAAAGATGGACCAAAAAGTGAGTGCACGAGATTAGACAAACGGGGGACCTCCATGACTTTGTCCAAAAGGTCTATCGAGACACTTCTCGATCTTGTCGAGAATAAATTGAGCTGCATCGAGGTTTTCGATCGAGAAGATGCCCGCGAGCTCGCGAGCCTCGAAGTGGCGCGCCGGCAGCTCCAAGCGATGCTGTCGCAGCCGCCCAGGGTGGACGTAGTCCCGTTCCGGCACGGCCGGCGCCGCTCGGCGACCGCCTGACGGACAGCTCGCCCCCTTTGGGGAACGCCGACCGCCAACCGGCGCCCCTTCCCCGGCTTGGCCGCAGGTCGGGTCTCGGGCTTTCCGCTATAGGGCGCCGAGGGCCTGTTCGAGGTCCTCGATCAGGTCGCGCCGGTCCTCGATGCCGACCGAGAGCCGCAGCAGATCCGGCGGCGCCGGACTGTCGGGCCCCTCGATGGTGGCGCGGTGCTCGATCAGGCTCTCGACGCCGCCAAGCGAGGTCGCGCGCGTCCACACCCGGACCCGCGCCGCCACGGCGAGCGCCGCATCGGCATCGCCGGCCACCCGGATCGACAGCATCCCGCCGAAGCCGCCCGTCATCTGACGCCGGGCAATGGCGTGGCCGGGATCGCGCGGCAGGCCGGGATACAGGACCGCCCTGAGCTTCGGGTGATCCTGGAAGTGCTCGGCGATGGCCTGCGCGTTCGCCGCGCTCTCGCGGACCCGCAGAAACAGCGTCCGCATGCCGCGCAGCAGGAGCCAGGCCTCGAACGGGCCCGGCAGCGCGCCGGCCGCCGCGCGCACCGCCGCAATCCGTTCCCAGAACGCGTCGATGTGCCGAGTCACGAGCGCGCCGGCGAGAACGTCGCTGTGACCGTTCAGATACTTGGTTGCCGAATGCATCACGATGTCGGCGCCGTGCTCGATCGGACGCGTGAGCACCGGCGTCGCCACGGTGCTGTCGACCACGAGCCGCGCCCCGGCCGCATGCGCGATGGCCGCGGCGCCGGCGATGTCGGTGACGCACCAGGTCGGGTTGGCCGGCGTTTCGATCCACACAAGCCGGGTCCGGCCCGGCCGCAGCGCCGCCTTGAGCGCCGCAAGGTCGGTCATGTCGACGAGGTCGACCGCCAGCCCCCAGGACCGCGCAAAGCCGAGCAGCCAGTCGCGCAGGCCCCAGTACATCACCTTGGGCGCGAGAACGTGGTCGCCGGGCGCGAGCGCCTGAAACAGGGCCGTCGCCGCCGCCATGCCGGAAGCGAAGAGCATCGCCGCCGCCCCGCCCTCGAGCGCGGCCAGAACCGCCTCGGGCGGTTCGAAGGTCGGGTTTGCCGGCCGCGCATAGCTGCGCCCGTCGGGCAGGCCGTAATCGGCCGTCCGCGCAAAGGTGGTGGCCGGCTGCACCGGCGGCACCACGCCGCCCGTCGCGACGTCGCCCAGGCCAAGCGCCCGCGCCGCCTGCGTCGCCGGTCGTAGCTTGCCGCCCTTCTCCGCCATGGCCCCCTCCGGCGCAGACGCTCAGCCGCAGCCCTAGCGCCGCCGATACTGCGTCGCGCCGAACAGAACCTCGCGCTCCTTCTCGTCCATCGGCCCCGACCGTTGCCGGTCCGCCAGGACCTGAAGACCGCGCTGCACCGCGGGCCGCGCGGCGATCGCCTCGAACCAGCGCTTCAGGTTCGGATAGTCTTCGATGTTCTGGCCCTGCCGCTTCCATGAGCGCAGCCAGGGAAAGGTGGCGATGTCGGCGATTGAGTAGTCGCCACCCGCGAGATATTCCCGATCCTTCAACCGCCGGTCGATGACGCCGTAAAGGCGGCTGGCCTCGTTGGTATACCGGTTGATTGCGTACTCGATCGGCTCGGGCGCGTAGTGGCGGAAATGATGCGCCTGCCCCAGCATCGGCCCGACGTTTGCCATCTGGAACATCAGCCACTGGATGACATCGTAACGCGACCGCGGCTCCTGCGGCAGCAGCTTGCCGGTCTTCTCGGCCAGGTAGAGGAGGATGGCGCCCGACTCGAACAGCGAATAAGGCTGCCCGCCCGGCCCGTCCTGGTCGACGATCGCCGGAATCTTGTTGTTCGGGCTGATCGCGAGGAAATCCGGCTCGAACTGTTCACCGGCACCGATATCGACCGCGTGCACGCGGTAGGGCAGCCCCACCTCTTCCAGCATGATGTGGACCTTGTGCCCGTTCGGCGTCGGCCAAGAGTAAAGATCGATCATGGCACCTCCTTCCAGCGACCCTATTGGAGGTAGCCCATGGCGTCACCGCACGCAACCGGACCCGGATCAGCCGGCGGTGAGGGAGCCGTCTGCCTGGCCTTCTCGTCGAGTTCGCCCGGCGCCGGGAGCGCTTTCGATCCGCGGAGTCACGCCCTGTGGCGGGCCTAACCGGCAAGCTTCTCGCGCAGCCTTTCGTTGAGCAGCTTCGGGTTGGCCTTGCCGCCGGTGGCCTTCATGACCTGGCCGACGAAGAAGCCGAACAGCTTCTCCTTGCCGGCCTTGTACTCGGCGACCTTGTCGGCCTGCTGGGCCAGAACCTCGTCGATCGCCCGATCGATCGCGCCGGTGTCGGTGACCTGCCGCAGCCCCTTTTCCTCGACGATCACGCCCGCCGGCTTGCCCGTCTCGAACATCTCCGCGAACACGTCCTTGGCAATGCGGCCGGAGATGGTCTGGTCGGCGATGAGATCGATGAGCGCGCCGAGCTCGGCGGCCGAGACCGGCGAGTCGGAGATCCCCTTGCCGACCTTGTTGAGCTGGCCGAAGAGCTCGCCGATCACCCAGTTCGCCGCCATCTTCGGATCGCGCTTCTTGCCCTCGGCCCCGTTCACCACCGTCTCGTAGTAGGCGGCCGTCTCTTTCTCGGCCACCAGGACGCCGGCGTCGTAGGCCGAGAGGCCGTAATCCGTCATGAACCGCGCCTTCTTGGCGTCCGGGAGCTCCGGCATGGAGGCACGAATCCGCTCGATGAAGGCGTCGTCGAGCTCGAGCGGCAGCAGGTCCGGGTCCGGGAAGTAGCGGTAGTCGTGCGCGTGCTCCTTGGAGCGCATGGAGCGCGTGACGCCGCGGCCGGAATCGAAGAGCCGCGTCTCCTGCACCACCGTGCCGCCGTCCTCGAGCAACTCGACCTGCCGGCGCGCTTCATAGTCAATGGCCTGCTGCACGAAGCGAATCGAATTCACGTTCTTGATCTCGCAGCGCGTGCCGTAGGGTTCCCCCGGCCGGCGCACCGAGACGTTCACGTCGCAGCGCAGCGAGCCCTGCTCCATGTTGCCGTCGCAGGTACCGAGATAGCGCAGGATCGAGCGCAGCTTGCGCAGATATGCCGCCGCCTCCTCCGGGGAGCGGATGTCGGGCTCGGACACGATCTCCATGAGCGCGATGCCAGAGCGGTTGAGGTCGACATAGGTCTTCGTCGGGTGCTGGTCGTGCAGGCTCTTGCCGGCATCCTGCTCGAGATGCAGCCGCGTGATGCCGACCTCGCGCGTTCGCCCGTCCGGCAGGTCGAGGACGATCCTGCCGCGGCCGACGATCGGCTGCGAGTACTGCGAGATCTGGTAACCGGCCGGCAGGTCCGCGTAGAAGTAGTTCTTGCGATCGAACACCGAACGCTTGTTGATCTGCGCGTTGAGGCCGAGGCCGGTCTTCACCGCCTGCTCGATGCAGTACTCGTTGATCACGGGCAGCATGCCCGGCATGGCCGCGTCGACCAGGCTCACCTGCGTGTTCGGCTCGGCGCCGAAATCCGTGGCCGCGCCGGAGAACAGCTTGGCCTTCGAGATGACCTGGGCGTGCACCTCGAGCCCGATCACCATCTCCCAAGGGCCGGTGCGGCCTTCGATCACATATCCGTTCGCGTCCGCCATCGTTCGAAAACCTGTCCAAAAGGCCCAAGCGACCGACCCCTCATCCCGGGCCGGCCGAGGGACGAGGCTCTTTCCTTCCTATCTCTCAGGTCGCGCCGTGAACGCCGCCGCCGTCTCAAGCACCTCGCCCACCTTCAGCACGGTCTCCTCGTCGAAGGCCCGGCCGATGACCTGCAGGCCGAGCGGAAGCCCCTCCTCCGACAGGCCGGCCGGCACCGAAATGCCGGGCAGGCCGGCGAGATTGACCGGCACGGTGAACACGTCGTTGAGATACATGGCGACCGGATCGTCCATCTTCTCCCCCGTCGGGAAGGCGGCGCTCGGCGTGCTCGGCGTCAGGATCGCGTCCACCCGCTCGAACGCATCCGTGAAGTCGCGAAGGATCAGGCTGCGGATCCGCTGCGCTTTCAGGTAATAGGCGTCGTAATAGCCGGCCGAGAGGACGTAGGTGCCGATCAGCACGCGGCGCTTGACTTCGGCGCCGAATCCCGCCGCCCGGGTCTCCTCGTACATCTCGTCGAGGCTCTCCCCCGGCACACGCAGGCCGTAGCGCACGCCGTCATACCGGGCGAGGTTCGAGGACGCCTCGGCGGGCGCGATGATGTAGTAGGTCGGCAGGGCGTACTTGGTATGCGGCAGCGAGATCTCCACGGTTTCCGCCCCGGCCGCCTTGAGCCAGTCGATCCCCCGGGCCCACAGCGCCTCGATCTCCGCCGGCATGCCGTCGACCCGATATTCCTTCGGGATGCCGATCCTCAGGCCCCGGACGTCGCCGGTAAGCGCGGCCGTATAGTCCGGCACCGGCCGGTTGACGGAGGTCGAATCCTTCGGATCGTGGCCGGCCATGGCGCCCAGCATGATCGCCGCGTCGCGCACCGTCCGGGTCATCGGGCCGGCCTGGTCGAGCGAGGAGGCGAAGGCGACGATGCCCCAGCGCGAGCAGCGGCCATAGGTCGGCTTGAGGCCGACGATGCCGCAGAAGGCGGCCGGCTGGCGGATCGAGCCGCCGGTATCCGTGCCCGTGGCACCCAAAGCGATCCGTGCGGCCACCGCCGCGGCCGAGCCGCCGGACGACCCCCCCGGCACCAGCGGCCGGTTGTCCCCCTTACGGCGCCAGGGATTCTCCACGCCGCCGTAATAGCTCGTCATGTTCGAGGACCCCATGGCGAATTCGTCCATGTTGGTCTTGCCGAGCATGACCGCCCCGGCCCGCCAGAGATTCGCCGTCACCGTCGATTCATAGGGCGGCTTGAAGCCGTCGAGGATATGAGAGCCGGCGGTGGTGAGCACGCCCTCGGTGCAGAACAGGTCCTTGATCGCGATCGGCAGGCCCTCCATGGCGCCGGCCTCGCCCTTCCGCCACCGCTCGTCCGACGCGGCGGCCATTTCGAGCGCCCGCTCCGGCGTCTCGGTGATGAAGGCGTTGAGGGGTCGCGCGGCCTCCACCGCCCGGATGTGCGCCTCGGTCAGCTCGCGTGCGGAGAACGCGCCCTTCGCCAACCCGGCGAGAGCGTCCGCCATGGTGAGATCGGTAAGTTCGGACACTATTCCACCACCTTCGGCACGGCGAAGAAGCCCTGCGCCACCTCCGGCGCGTTGGCGAGGATCTTGTCTCGGCAGTTGCCGTCCGTGACGACATCCGGCCGGCGCGCCAACTCCATCCGCACGACGCTCGTCATCGGCTCCACGCCGGTCGTATCCACCTCGTTCAGCTGCTCGATCCAGCCAAGAATGTTGCTTAGCTCCCGGGCCAGCGGCTCAAGATCGCTCTCCGGCACCTTGATCCGGGCGAGGGCCGCGATATGGGCGACGGCGGATTTGTCGAGCGACATCGTTCGGGCTTCTCCGATGTAACGGAAACGGACTTGCGGGGTCCGCGCCAACCCCGCGGAAAACCGGCGGGAAACTAGCACCCGGTCCGACGGGGCGCAACCGATCCTTGGTCACGCCCGGGTCAACCGCGCGGCCGACGCGCCACCGTTCGAAAGTCGAGTCCAGGTAATGTTCCTGCGGGTCTTTGACAACCCACGCTTGCGCCCGACGCCAGACCCGAACGACCCTTCCGCGGATCGCGGTCGGTGCAACGGTTCCTCACGCGACCGCCCGGAGCACCGCCAGCAAGCCGAAGCCGAGCAGCACCACGCCCGACAGCCGGTTCAACCACCGCAGCGCGGCCGGGCCCAAGCGGTGGCGGAGGAAACCCACGCCGCCGCTGAGCAGCAGCCACCAGGCCGCCGAACCGATAAAGACACCGGCCACCATCTGGAACGCCGCGCCATAGGTGGTCCCTTCAGCCGCCGACGCCGCGGTCAACCCCAACCCGGCGAAGACGGCGGCGAAGGACAGGATCGTGGCCGGGTTGGCGAGGGTGAGCAGCAAGGTCGTGCCGAAGCCGCCGGCCAACCCGCCGAGACGAACGGCGGGCGCGTCCTCCAACCCCGCCGGCTCGGCACGCCAGGCCTCGAGGCCGAGCCAGCAGAGGAAGAGACCGCCGCCGAGGGCCAGCCACTGCTGCTGTTCGACGAGGAACTCCACCACCAGCGTCAGGCCGAAGGCCGCGATGGCGCCGTAGATCGCGTCCGCCGTGGCGGCGCCAAGTCCGGCAACGAGGCCGGCCAGCCGTCCGTCGGCGAGCGTGCGGCGGATGCACAGCAAGCTGATCGGTCCCACCGTCGCGGCGATGGCAAACCCGATTGCGAGACCTTTCAGAAACAGGCTCATGCGACGCCCCCGGCCTGGAACGACGCCCGTAGACCATGATCGACCGGGTCCATCGACACTATCCTTCTCGAGCCAAAGCCCGACGCATGATTCACCAGCGTTCGCCGATTCTCCAGCTATTCTTAACGGTGCGCCGAACCGCCGCCTTGCCCGTCGCACCGGCACGGGCGTATGCAACGGGCACGCCGCCTAAGGCCGGCGCCAAAGGCCGCCAACACGAAATCGGAGACTCGGAAGCATGCCCGTCGTCACACCGTCCGAACTGAAGCGGATGCTGCCCCGCGGCGGACGCCTGCTCGGCCTCGATATCGGGACGAAGACCATCGGGCTCGCCATCTCCGATCCCGGACTGACGGTGGCGACCCCGGTCGAGACGATCCGGCGGACCAAGTTCACGGCCGACGCCGAGCGACTGCGGGCGCTGATCGCCGAGCGCGGCGTCGGCGGCCTGGTTATCGGGCTGCCGGTTAATATGAACGGGACCGAGGGGCCGCGGGCCCAGTCGGTCCGTCAGTTCGCCGCCAACCTGCTGGCCCGCTTCGACATCCCCCTCGCCTTCTGGGACGAGCGCCTGTCGACCGCGGCCGTAACGCGCGCGATGCTGGAGGCGGACCTCTCCCGCAAGCGCCGCGCGGCGCTGGTCGACAAGGCGGCGGCCGCCTACATACTCCAAGGCGCGCTGGACGCGCTGCGCCACGAGCCCGCGGAGCCCGAGCGCTGAATGGCCGCCACGAACACAGGGAGAAATCTCGCCCTGCCCCGCGCCTCTGTGGTCGCCGGGCATTTTCGGGTATGAACGCCAGAGCATCCGCCTACGACCGATAAACGACAGGAGACTCATGACCGCTCCCCTCGAAGGCCTGCGCGTGTTCGACCTGACCCGCATCCTCGCCGGCCCCACCTGCACGCAGCTTCTCGGCGATCTCGGCGCCGACATCATCAAAGTCGAGCGGCCGAACGCCGGCGACGACACCCGCAAATGGGGGCCGCCCTATGTTCGGGACGCGGCCGGGCGCGACACCACCGAAAGCGCCTATTACCTCAGCTCCAACCGAAACAAGCGGTCGATCACCCTCGACATCTCCAAGCCGGAGGGCCAGGCGCTCGCGCGGCGCCTGATCGCGCATTGCGACGTCATGATCGAGAACTTCAAGGTCGGCGACATGGCCCGTTACGGCCTGTCCTACGCCGACCTGAAGGAGGAGTTCCCGGGCCTCGTCTACTGCTCGATCACCGGATTCGGCCAGACCGGCCCCTACGCGCCGCGCGCCGGATACGACCTGCTGGCGCAGGGCCTCGGCGGGATCATGAGCGTCACCGGCGAGCCCGACCGCCCGCCCATGAAGGTTGGCGTCGGCATCGCCGACGTGATGTGCGGCATGTACGCGACGGTGGCCATCCTGGCGGCGCTGCACCATCGGGAGCGGACCGGCCAGGGCCAGTACATCGATCTGGCGCTGCTCGACAGCCAGGTGGCCTGGCTGGTCAATGTCGGCCTCAACTACCTGACCTCCGGCGAGGTGCCGCAGCGGGTGGGCAACGAGCATCCGAACATCGTGCCCTACAACGTCATGCCCTGCGCCGACGGCTACGTCATCCTGGCGGTCGGCAACGATTCGCAGTTCGCCAAGTTCTGCGACTTCGCCGGCCGGCCGGACTTGGCGGAGGATCCGCGATTCGCGACCAACGAGCTGCGCGTGCGCAACCGCAAGGCCCTTTATGACCTCCTGCCAGAGATCACCAGGGCCAAGACGCAGGCGGAATGGGTCGACGGGCTGGCGAAGCTCGGCGTGCCCTGCAGCCCGGTCAACACCGTGGATCAGGTTTTCGCCGACCCGCAGGTCCGGTCCCGCGGCATGCAGATCAGCCTGCCGCATCCGCTGGCCGGCAAGGGAAGCGTCGATCTCATCGGCAATCCGATCAAGTTCTCGGAGACCCCGGTCGACTATCGCCGGCCGCCGCCCACCCTTGGACAGCACACCGACGAAGTATTGCGGGAGCTGCTCGATCTGCCGGACACGGAGCTTGCGGACCTCCGCGAGCGCGGGGTCATCTGATTCGGTGTTACCGGGTTCGACGCAGGCGGACCCAGAACGAGAGGAGATAGAGCAGCAGGAACAGCGCGTAATAGAACTCCTTCACCTCGCCCGAATCGATCCTGATGGAGAACGGCAGGGAGAGCCAGGACAGGTAGTCCGGGATCCGCGTCGCAATCGCCAGCACGGCCGTGGGCAGGCAGACATAAGTCGGCCAGAACATCGGCGGCTCCAACGCCTTGCCCCTGATGCGTGCCAGGATCGGCGCGACGATCCCGCCGGCGATGACCCAAAGCATGAGCAGGTTGCGCGGCAGCTGGTCGAACAAGCCACTCGTATTGTGGAGGTTCGTCTCCCCCTGATCGTTGAATGCGGCGACCCATTCGGGCGTGTCCCACTGGAACACCTTCTGGCCCCAGCTGATCTCCTCCATGCCGAAATAGAAGCAGGCGGCTGTCACGGCGAGCAGCCAGCCGGCGAGCCAACGGGCCGGCAGCCGCCGCCGATGCCTGAGCGCCAAGCCCCCCACCACCGTCGCGGTGAGGGCCAGCACCGCCGTGCCAATCTCGACGAGCCCGTCCTCGTACAGGAACCACCGAACGTAGAAGTCCGGGTCCAGATTGAGAGCCAACAGGATCGCGAAGAGCCAGAGCAGGGGGAACCAGAGCCACAGCCAGGGCCGCAGATCGCCGCTGCGCCCGACGATCACCGCCGGTTCGGGCCGCGCCAGAAGGCCGTCCCCAATATTGCTGTTCAGCATCCCTAAATATCCTACATGGGCCACATGGGCCACGCGGACCCTACAGCACCGCGCCGGGGCTGAACAACCGTAATCAGCCCACCCTTGAATCAACAGAAAAGCACGTAGACGGACCGCTCGCCGTCGAGCGTCCGCTTGCGCGCCGCCGCGGCGACTCCTATAGTCGCGCCCCGATGACGGACGACCGAGACACCCCCGCTCCGATCTTGTACACGCATCGGCATCTGCTGGGCATCGAGGGGCTGTCGCCGATCGAGATCACGAGCCTGCTGGACCTTGCCGATTCCTATGTCGAGCAGAACCGGCAGGCCGACAAGAAGCGCTCCCTCCTGCGCGGCCGTACGATCATCAACCTGTTCTTCGAGAACTCGACCCGCACCCGCACCTCCTTCGAGCTGGCGGGCAAGCGGCTCGGCGCCGATGTCATCAACATGTCGGTGGCGTGGAGTTCCATCAAGAAGGGCGAGACGCTGATCGACACGGCGATGACGCTGAACGCGATGCATTCCGACGTGCTGGTCGTCCGCCACCCGGATTCGGGAGCCGTCAACCTGCTGGCCCAGAAGGTCGACAGCGCGGTGATCAACGCCGGCGACGGCAGCCACGAGCACCCCACCCAGGCGCTGCTGGACGCGCTGACGATCCGCCGGCGCAAGGGGCGGCTGGACGGGCTTCTGGTTGCGATCTGCGGGGACATCCGGCACAGCCGCGTGGCGCGGTCGAACATCCATCTCCTGACCGCCATGGGCGCGCGGGTTCGCGTCATCGCCCCGCCTACCCTGATGCCGTCCGGGATCGAACGCCTCGGCGTCGAGCCCTTCTCCGACATGCGGCGCGGGCTCGAAGGGTGCGACATCGTCATGATGCTGCGCCTTCAGACCGAGCGCATGCAGGGCAGCTTTGTGCCCTCGATCCGCGAGTACTTCCACTTCTTCGGGCTGGACTACGAGAAATTGAGCCGCGCGAAACCGGACGCCCTCATCATGCATCCGGGCCCGATGAACCGCGGCGTCGAGATCGACAGCGAGGTCGCCGACGACATCGACCGCAGCGTCATCCGCGAGCAGGTCGAGATGGGCGTCGCCGTGCGCATGGCCTGCCTCGACGCGCTGACTCGCCGTCCGGAATCCAACCGGCCGGCCGATGCCGCCTCGTGATGCCGGGTCCAAAGTCCATGAAGCAGCCGCCGCGCCCCCTCGCCTTCGTCAACGCCCGGCTGCTCGATCCGGCAAGCGGGCTGGACACGGCCGGCGGACTGCTGGCGATGGACGGCGTGATCACCGATCTGGGCCCGCAAATCGGGACCAACGGCGGCATCCCCGAGGGCGCAGAAGTCATAGACTGCGGCGGCCACTGCCTTGCGCCCGGCCTGGTCGACATGCGCGTACAGCTTCGCGAGCCGGGCGAGGAGCATAAGGAGACCATTGCGACCGGCAGCGCCGCCGGGGCGGCCGGGGGCGTCACCAGCATGGTCTGCCTGCCCAACACCGACCCGGTCATCGACGACGTGGCTGGCGTCGAGTTCATCGCCCGCCGGGCGCGCGAGACGAAGCGGGCCAAGATCTATTGCTACGGCGCCGTAACCAAGGGACTCGCGGGGCGGGACCTCGTCGAGATGGGGCTGCTGTGGGAGAGCGGCGCCCTCGCCTTCACCGATGGGGTCGCTGCCGTCGGCAACGCCCGGGTGATGCACCGGGCGCTCAGCTACGCCCGCACCTTCGACCTGCTGGTGCTGCAGCACCCGGAGGAGCCGCATCTCGCCGAAGGCGGCGCCATGAACGCCGGCGAGGTGGCGACGCGGCTGGGGCTCTCCGGCATACCGCCAGAGGCCGAGGTGATGATGATCGAGCGCGACCTGCACCTCGTTGCCATGACCGGCGCCCGCTATCACGTCGCCCATGTCTCCACCGCCGCCGCGGTCGAGGCAATCCGGGCCGCCAAGGCGCGCGGCCTGCGCGTGACCTGCGACACCGCGCCGCCCTATTTCGCCCTCAACGAGAACGCCGTGGGCGATTACCGCACCTTCGCGAAGCTGTCGCCGCCGCTGCGCGGCGAGGATGACCGGCGGGCGGTCGCCGCGGCGGTGGCCGACGGCACGATCGACTGCGTCGCCAGCGACCACGCGCCGCACGATCAAGACTCGAAGCGCGTACCGTTCGCCCAAGCCGCCGCCGGGGGCGTGGGGCTCGAGACGCTTCTGCCGGTGACGCTCGAGCTCTATCACAAGGGCGAGGCCCGGCTCCTCGACCTCCTTGCGCAGATGACCTGCAAGCCCGCCGATCTGCTCGGCCTGCCGCAGGGCCGTCTGGCCAAGGGCGCGCCGGCCGACCTCGTGCTGTTCGACCTCGACGCGCCCGGCCGTATCGACGCCGACCGGCTGCGCAGCAAGTCGAAGAACTCGCCCTTCGACGGCCGTCCGATCCAGGGCCGGGTCCTGCGCACGATCGTCGACGGCCGCACGGTGTTCGAGGCGGACGCGTAACGATGCCCAACCTTCTCGGCGGTTTCGCCTTCACCTGGCCGTTCTACGCAGCGGCCCTCGGCGGGTATCTGCTCGGCTCGATCCCGTTCGGGCTGCTGCTGACACGCGCGGCCGGGTTCGGCGACATCCGGCGGATCGGTTCCGGCAACATCGGCGCGACCAACGTGCTGCGCACCGGCCACAAGGGCCTTGCCGCGGCGACGCTGCTGCTCGACGGCGGCAAGGGCGCCTTCGCGACGCTCATTGCCGGGCTCTGGGGGCCGGACATGGCGATCCTGGCGGGCGGCGGCGCCATGCTGGGCCATCTCTTCCCGGTCTGGCTCAAGTTCAAGGGCGGCAAGGGTGTCGCGACCGGGCTCGGCGTCCTGCTGGCGCTGGCTTGGCCGGTCGGTCTCCTGGCCTGCGTCACCTGGCTCGCCGTCGCGGTTGTGTTCCGGTACTCCTCCCTCGCGGCACTGGTGGCCTTCGCCGGAGCGCCCATCTATGCCTGGCTCCTCATCGGTCGGCAGGAAGCCCAGTTCGCCCTCTTCCTCGCCGTCCTGGTCTGGCTGCGCCACCACCAGAATCTCCGCCGCCTCGCCACGGGCCAGGAGCCGAAGATCGGGCGCAAGGCCACGGCCCAAGCCGACCGGTAACCGCCGGAAGCACGCGGCGTCGAACGCCCGGCCGATTTCGATTAATCTCCGGGTTTTCCGGCATAGGCCTTGCGGGCCGATGCCGAAAGGACCAATCCGGGCGGCGGCCATCACCTCACCACGAACCGTCGGAGCGACCGACTTTCGCGACCGGTGACGGACTGCTGCCCGCGACGCCGTTTCGCGTCGCAACGACCAACTTGATCGAAACCGACAGCTAATTTAACAAGTATATACTTTCCAAAATAATGCCGACCCGGGGCAGGTGCGAGAAGCCCGATGATCTCGGTGAAAGACCTCAGCAAGCACTATCGGGTGCACGAGAAGGAGCCGGGCTTCCTCGGCAGCCTGAAGTCCCTGGTCCGGCGCCGGCACCGCACCGTCAAGGCGGTCGACCGGGTCTCGTTCGAGATCGCGCCGGGCGAGATCGTGGGCTTCCTCGGTCCGAACGGCGCCGGCAAGACAACGACCCTGAAGATGCTCTCCGGCCTCCTCCACCCCAGCTCGGGTGAGGTTTCCGTCGCCGGCTTCGTGCCGAAGCGCCGCCAGCGCGCGTTCCTGAGCGCCATCACGCTGGTCATGGGCCAGAAGCAGCAGCTCATCTGGGACCTGCCGGCGGCCGATTCCTTCCTCGTCAACCAGGCGATCTACGACATCCCCGACGCGGTCTACCGCCGCCGCCTCGGCGAGCTCACAGAGATGCTGGGCCTGCAGGGCCTTCTGAACAAACAGGTGCGCAAGCTTTCGCTCGGCGAGCGGATGAAATGCGAACTGGCCGCGGCGCTGCTCCATCAGCCGCAGGTGTTGTTCCTCGACGAGCCGACCATCGGCCTCGACGTGAACATGCAGCAGGCGGTCCGCGACTTCATCGCCGGCTACAATCGACGCCATGGCGCCACCGTGGTGCTGACCTCGCACTACATGGCGGACGTCACCGCGCTGGCGAAGCGCATTCTCGTCATCGACGGCGGCCGCATGGTCTTCGACGGCGACTTTAAGAGCTTGGCGGAGAGCATTGCGCCGCAGAAGGTTCTCAAGCTCCAGCTCCGCGAACCGCAGCCGGAGGCCGTGCTGCGCCGTTACGGCGAGCTGCGTGAGTGCGACGAGCTGCGGGCGGAGCTGCGGGTCGAGCGCAACGCGGTCACCGAAACGGCGGCGCGGCTGCTGAACGACCTGCCGGTGGACGACATCGGCATTGAGGACGTGCCGATCGAGGAGATCGTCGGCAAGATGTTCCACCGGACGAACGCGGCCCCCGCGCCAGCGGGACGGGTCGCGTGACGGTTATGCATCGGCTGCGTCTCCTGCACAGGCTGTTCGCCGTCTCCGCGGCAGAGACCGCGGAGTATCGCGCTCCCATCCTGGTCTGGGTCCTGACCGGGACGATGCCGCTCATCATGATGATGATCTGGATGGGACTGGCCAAGGCCGGGCCAATGGCGGGCTACGAGGCGGAAGACTTCGCCGCCTACTTCCTGGCCATCTTCCTCGTGCGGCAGATGACCGTCTGCTGGGTGCATGAGGAGCTGAGCCGCGAGATCCGCCTCGGTGAGATGTCGCCGCGGCTGCTGCGGCCGCTCGACCCCTATTGGCTGTTCGTGGCACAGCATCTGACGGTTGCGGCGATGCATCTTGTGATCGCGCTGCCGGTCGCGGTCATCGGCTTCGCGGCAACGGGCGCGACGATACCGTTGGAGCCGGCGAACAGCGTGCTCTTCGTTCTGGCGATCGCCGGGGCCTGGACGATCCGGTTCAACATGCTCTACGGCGTCGGGCTGCTCGCCTTCTGGACGGACCAAGCCGCGGCGCTCGGCAATCTGATCTTCACCCTCTATATCGTCCTCGGCGGAGCGGTCGTGCCGCTCGACCTGTTCCCGGCCTCGGTGCAGCAGGCCCTGGCCTTCCTGCCCTTCGCCTATCTGCTGAACTTTCCCGTGGAGGTCCTTCTGGGAAAACTCACCGGCCCGGCGGTGCTGCGGGGGTTCGTCGTCCAGCTTCTGTGGATTCTCCTGTTCGTCGGGCTGCGGCACCTGCTCTGGCGCAACGGCCTGAAGCGGTATTCGGCGGTTGGGGCATGACCCGGTACCTTCGCCTGTTGCGGATCTTTCTTGTGAACTCGCTTCAACTCGAGATGGAGTACCGCGCCAACTTCGCGATGGACGCGCTGAACGCGCTGCTCGCCTTCGGCTCCGGCCTGCTCGTCCTCTACGCGATCTTCGAGCACGCCGAATCGATCGGCGGCTGGTCCTTTCCCCAGGCCCTGGCGCTGCTCGGCGTGTTCATGATCCTCGAGGGCTTTATCGAGCTCGTCCTCTATCCCAATCTCAACAGCCTGCCGGAATACATCCGCAAGGGCGACATGGACTTCATGCTGCTGAAGCCGGTGAGCGCCCAATTCCTCGTCTCCTTCCGCTACATCCGGCTGTGGAAGCTGCCGGAGCTGGCGACCGGTGTGGCCTTGCTCGGCTACGCCATGGCGGCGCTGAACACTCTGACTCCGGCAACCGTGGCCCTGACCGTCGTCCTGCTCGTCTCCGCGGCAACGATCGTCTATGCGATCTGGTGCATGCTGACCACCACCGCCTTCTGGCTGGTGAAGGTCGAGAACCTGCCCGAGTTCTTCTACTCGATCTTCTCCGCCGGCCGCTTTCCCGTCTCCGCCTTCCCGACCTGGGCGCGCTTCGCCCTCACCTTCATCGTACCGATCGCCTTCGTCACGACCGTGCCCGCCTCCGCCGCCGCGGGCCGGCTCGACGGGGCAATGGCCGCCGGCAGCTTGCTCGTCGCCGCCCTCGCCCTGCTGCTGAGCCACGGCCTGTGGCGGCTGGCCGTCGCGAGCTACACGAGCGCGAGCAGCTGATCCTCAATCGGCGGCGCTTCCCAACCGTCGGTTGAATCCCATTGACCGACCGCACGTTCCTCGGTCAATCTGCCGCCGATGCTCAAGCCGCGCCGCCCGCTCACCGAGAATGAACGGATCGACTGGCTGCGGCTGATCCGCAGCGAGAACGTCGGGCCGATCAACTTCCGGCAGCTCCTCCGCCGTTTCGGCTCGGCCGCGGCGGCGCTGGAGGCCTTGCCGGAGCTGGCACGGCGCGGCGGCCGGGCGCGGCCGCTCCGCCTCTGCCCGCGCGAGGCGGCGGAACGGGAGATCGCGGCGCTGGCGCGGATCGGGGGCCAGCTCCTCGCCGCGGCGGACCCCGACTACCCCGAGGCGCTGGCGGCGGTCGAGGACGCGCCGCCGCTGCTGAGCCTCCTCGGCGATCCCGGCCTGCTCGCCCGGCGCGCGGTCGCCGTGGTCGGCGCGCGCAACGCCTCGACCAACGGGCGGCGGCTGGCCGAGATGATCGCCCACGACCTGTGCGCGGCGGGGCTGGTCGTCGTCTCGGGGCTGGCCCGCGGCATCGACACCGCCGCCCACCGCGGCAGCCTTGCCGGCGGTACCATCGCCGTGCTCGCCGGCGGCGTCGACGTGCCCTACCCGCCCGAGAACGAGGAGCTCTACCGCGCGATCGCCGAGCGCGGCCTTGTGGTGGCGGAGCAGCCGCCCGGAACGCAGCCGCTCGCCCGCCACTTCCCGCGCCGCAATCGACTGATCTCCGGGCTCGCGCTCGGCGTGCTGGTGGTCGAGGCGGCGCCGCGCTCCGGCTCGCTGATCACGGCCCGCCTCGCCCTCGAGCAGGGGCGCGAGGTGATGGCGGTCCCTGGCTCCCCCCTTGATCCGCGCTGCCGCGGCACCAATTCCCTGATCCGGCAGGGCGCGGCGCTGATCGAATCGGCCGCCGACGTGCTCGAGCAGATCCAGGGCGCGCTGGGCGGCGCACCGGCGGACACAGCGCGACCGGGTTTTGGAGAGACCGGCTTCGACAGAACCGCGGAGGCCCCGGAAATGGCCCGGGATCCGGCCACGTCAGTGGAATCCCCGGCGGAGTCCGACATCTCCGCGGCCCGCGCCGAGCTTGAGGTTCACCTTGGCGCTACCCCCGTTAAGGTTGACGAACTGTATCGTCATTGCCAAATCTCAGCGCCCGTCTTGCGGATTGCGCTGCTGGAAATGGAACTGGCCGGCCGCCTGGAGCGGCTCCCGGGTAACCGGGTTTCATTGTTGTTTAACTGACCAGTCACCATCTTTGGCCCGGTTCCGCGGCCGAGAAAGCCCAATTCGAGCCCAAGACGAGCTCAGATCGAAGCGTGAGGCCTATGAACGTCGTCGTCGTCGAATCGCCGGCCAAGGCGAAGACCATCAATAAGTATCTTGGCCCCGGCTACCGGGTCGTGGCGAGCTTTGGCCATGTCCGGGACCTGCCGGCAAAGGACGGGTCCGTCCTGCCGGACCAGGACTTCGCCATGAGCTGGGAGGTCGACGCAAAGGCCGAGGCGCGCCTCAAGGAGATCGCGCAGGCGGTCCGGGAGGCCGATGCGCTGATTCTGGCGACCGACCCGGACCGCGAGGGCGAAGCCATCTCCTGGCACATCACCGAGGAGCTGAAGCGGCGGAAAGTTCTTGGCAGCGTCGATATCAAGCGCGTCGTCTTCAACGAAATCACGAAGAACGCGGTGCTCGACGCCATGCGGAACCCCCGTGGCCTCGACAAGGAGCTGGTCGAGGCCTATCTGGCGCGCCGCGCCCTCGACTACCTGGTCGGCTTCACGCTGTCGCCTGTGCTCTGGCGCAAGCTGCCGGGCAGCCGGTCGGCCGGCCGGGTGCAGTCCGTGGCGCTGCGGCTCGTCTGCGAGCGCGAGGCGGAAATCGAGGCGTTCAAGCCCCGCGAGTACTGGACCGTGAACGCGCGGCTCCGGACCGCCGGGGATGGCGTCTTCACCGCACGCCTTACGCATCTCGACGGGCGCAAGCTCGACAAGTTCGACCTGCCGGACAAGGAAGCGGCCGAAGCCGCGGTCAAGCGCCTGGAGGCCGGCGATCCTTTCACCGTCGCCGCGATCGAGCGCAAGACGGTACGGCGGAATCCCTTCCCGCCCTTCACCACCTCAACCCTGCAGCAGGAGGCGTCGCGCAAGCTTGGCCTGAGCGCGAGCCGCACCATGCAGGTGGCCCAGCGCCTGTACGAAGGCGTCGACCTCGATGGAGACACCGTCGGCCTCATCACCTACATGCGAACCGACGCCGTGTCCTTGTCGCAGGAAGCCATTCGCGGCGCCCGGCGGCTGATCGAGCAGCAATACGGCCCGAAATATCTGCCGGACGAGCCGCGCGTCTACAAGACCGCCGCCAAGAACGCGCAAGAGGCGCACGAGGCCATCCGTCCGACCGACCTCGCCCGCCGGCCGGAACAGGTCGCCCACGCCCTCGATCGCGACCAGCAGCGGCTCTATGAGCTGATCTGGAAGCGCACGGTGGCAAGCCAGATGGAAAGCGCCGTGCTCGATCAGGTTTCGGTCGATATTTCGGCGGGCGGCGGCGCCCTCACCCTGCGCGCGACCGGTTCGACGCTCGTGTTCGACGGCTTCCTCACCCTCTATCAGGAGGACCGGGACGATCCCGTCGAGGACGAGGAAAAGGAGGGCCGCCTGCCGGCGCTCACCGAGGGCGAGCGGCTGGCGCGCGAGGCGATCCTCCCCGAGCAGCACTTCACGCAGCCGCCGCCGCGCTATTCGGAGGCGAGCCTGGTCAAGAAACTCGAGGAGCTCGGCATCGGCCGCCCCTCGACCTACGCGTCGATCCTGCAGGTGCTCCAGGACCGCGACTATGTCCGGCTGGAGAAACGCCGGTTCATCCCCGAGGACCGAGGACGCCTGGTCACCGCGTTCCTGACCAGCTTCTTCCAGCGCTATGTGGAGTACGGCTTCACGGCGGCGCTCGAGGAACAGCTCGACGACATATCCGGCGGCCGCGTCGATTGGAAGACGGTCCTGCGCGACTTCTGGACCTCGTTCAGCCAGGCGGTGGCGGAGACCAAGGACCTCCGCATCAGCCAGGTGATCGAGACGCTCGACGAAGAGCTGGGCCGGCACTTCTTCCCGGAGACCGGTGACGGCACCAACCCGCGCGCCTGCCCGGCCTGCCAGACCGGGCGGCTGAGCCTCAAGCTCGGCAAGTTCGGCGCCTTCATCGGCTGCTCGAACTACCCGGAGTGCCGCTACACCCGCCGGCTCGCGCTCGAGAACGGCGAGAACGGCGAGGCCGAAGCGGAGCTGTCCGGCCCGCGCGAGCTGGGCACCGATCCGGCAACGGGCCTGCCGGTCACCATCCGCAAGGGGCCTTACGGCACATACATTCAGCTCGGCGAATCGCCCGACAACGGCAGCGGCAAGGCGGCAAAGGAGAAGCCGAAGCGCGTTTCGCTGCCGCGCGGCCTGTCGCCGGCCGATGTCGACCTCGACCGGGCGCTGGCGCTGCTGGCGCTGCCGCGGGAAATCGGCCGCCACCCGGAGACCGGCGAGCCGATCACCGCCGGAATCGGCCGGTTCGGCCCCTATCTGAAGCATGGCAGCGCCTACAAGTCCCTGGGGCCGGACGAGGACGTCCTGACGATCGGCCTCAACCGCGCCGTTGACCTTCTGGCCCAGGTGCGGGGAAAGGGGCGCGGCGGCGACACGGGGCGGACGCTCGGCGCGCACCCGGCCGACGACAAGCCGATCACGCTGCACAGCGGCCGCTACGGCCCCTATCTGCGCCACGGCCGGCTGATCGCCTCCGTCCCGAAATCCGTCGACGCGGACGCCCTCACCCTCGACCAGGCCGTTGCGCTCCTCGCCGCGCAGGCCGAGAAGGCCAAGGGCAGGAAGACCGCGGCAAAGGGCGAGGCAAACGGCGCCGCGGCCCCCAAGGCGAAGGCGAAGACCTCGACGAAAGCCAAGCCGAAGACCGCGGCGAAGGCGAAGACCGCTCGCCGGAAGGCCGCCGCCGAAGCCGACGCGAAGGCCGAGCCGGAGAGCTGAAGGCCGGCCCTGACCGGAGCAGGCCGCGCGGCGGATTTTCACGGACTTGACCCGCGATTCCGAATCTCCTTTGCTGTCGGACGTCTGACGCGATTTCTTCATCGACGACCGAGGCACGGGGAAAGGGTGATTTCTGTGGTGAAAGCCGGCTTCCGCCCGGCCCCGGTGACGGTACGACGGCCGGCGGGACGAAGCGGTCCGGGCGCATCGGCCGACGGCAGGCCCTGACTTGGCCGACCTGAATCTCCTGCAGATCCTGGTCTGCATCGGCGCGTTCCTGCTTGGCGGGTTGGTGAAGGGCGTCATCGGCATGGCCCTGCCGGTGGTCGCGGTGTCCGTCCTGACAACGGTCGTCAGCGTTCCCGATGCCGTCGCGCTGCAGGTTCTGCCGATCCTGGCATCGAATCTGTGGCAGGGCGCGCATCCGCGGCATGTTGGGCCGACGCTGCGGCGGTTCTGGCCCCTGCTCGCCACGGTGATCCTCGGCCTGGCGGTGGGAACGGGCCTGTTGGTGGAGATCAATCCGCGCGCCCTGTATGGGGTGGTCGGCAGCGCGATCGTGCTTCTCGCTGTCGTCCAGTTCCTGGCGCCCGACTTTGCCGTTCCGCCGGCGCAGGAGCGCTGGGCGAGTCCCGTCGTGGGCTTCATCGCCGGGGTGCTCGGCGGGCTCGCCACGATGTTCGGGCCGGTGATCGGCATGTACTTGACGGCCTTGCGGCTTCCGAAGGACAGCTTCATCAACTCGCAGGGCGTGGCCTATTTCGCCGCGGGCGTGCCGCTGACCCTGTTTCTGGTCGCACGCGGCGTACTCGATTTGAGGCTCTTCTGGTTTTCTGCGGCGGCCTGTCTGCCGGTTTTCATCGGCATGTTGGCCGGGCAACGGCTTCGGGACCGGATCGACCAAAGGCGGTTCCGCAAGCTGGTGCTGGCTGCCCTTTTTCTGATCGGCGTCAACCTGATCCGCCGTTCGATCTGGTAGAGGGGCCGAGAAGTAGAAAGAGTAAGGTGGAACGGATGGACTGTGCGACGGCCGCCGCGGCGGATTCACTCCGGGAACTCAAGAGTCGGGATCTCGATTAGTTCGATATGGCCGAAGGACGGAAGAAGAAGGCTCCGTTTCCGACGAAGGAGCAGCTCCTGGAATTCATCCGCGAGAGCCCGACGCCGGTCGGCAAGCGCGAGATCGCCCGCGCCTTCCACATCACCGGCGCCGACCGCATCCCGCTGAAGGCCATGCTGAAGGAACTGGAGCGCGAAGGCCGCGTCGACCGTGGCCGCAAGCGGCGGGTTGGCGCCCCCGGTGCCCTGCCGCCGGTCGCGGTCGTCGAGATTGTCGGGACCGATCCCGACGGCGAAGTCCTGGCCCGCCCCGCGATCTGGAAGTCGGAGACCGAGCCGCCGCGGATCTATATGGCGCCCGACCGCCACGGCACTCCGGCGCTGGGCCGCGGCGACCGCGTCCTCGCCCGTCTCACCAAGACCGAGGACAACGTCTATGAGGGACGGCCGATCCGCCGGCTTGCGGGGGCGCCGAAGCGTGTTCTCGGCATCTACGAGCGGGGGCCGGACGGCGCCGGACGGCTGCGCCCGACCGACCGCCGGGTCAAGACGGATTTCCGGATCGGGCGAGAAGACGCGGGCGGCGCCCGGCCGGGCGAGCTGGTCCTGGCCGAGGTCCTGCACACCCATCGCCTTGGCTGGCTCCAGGCCCGCGTCGTCGAGCGGCTCGGGCGTCTCGGGGAGGCGCGGTCCGTCAGCCTGATCTCGATCTATGAGCACGACATTCCGACCGAGTTCCCGCCCGAGGCCCTGGCCCAGGCCGAGGCCGCGCAGCCGGTGGCGCTCGGCGACCGGACGGACCTGCGGGACCTGCCGCTGGTCACCATAGACGGCGCGGACGCACGCGATTTCGACGATGCGGTCTGGGCGGCGCCGGACGATGATCCGCGGAACCGCGGCGGCTGGCGGATCGTCGTCGCCATCGCCGACGTCGCGCACTATGTCCGGCCGGGCGACGCCCTCGACCGCTGCGCCTACGAACGCGGCAACTCCGTTTACTTTCCGGATCGCGTGGTGCCGATGTTGCCGGAGGCGCTCTCCAACGGTCTCTGCTCGCTGAAGCCGGGTGAAGACCGGCCCTGCATGGCGGTCGAGATGATCATCGACGCGCATGGCAAGAAGCTGCGCCATCGGTTCCTGCGCGGGCTGATGCGGTCGGCCGCGCGACTCACCTACGAGCAGGTGCAGCAGGCGCATGACGGTTCCCCCGACGAAGTGACCGGCCCCTTGCGCGAACGGGTGATTGCGCCGCTCTACGGCGCCTTCGCCGCGCTGCTTGAAGCGCGCAAGCGGCGCGGGACGCTGGAGCTCGACATCCCCGAACGCAAGGTCGTGCTGGGCGAGGACGGAACGGTGGAGCGGATCGAGCCCCGGCCACGCCTCGACAGCCACCGGCTGATCGAGGAGTTCATGATCGCGGCCAACGTGGCCGCCGCCGAGACGCTGGAGGCGAAGCGGCAGCCGGCGATGTACCGGGTCCATGACGCGCCCGACCCGGTGAAGGTCGAGGCGCTGCGTCAGTTCGTCGCGACGCTGGGCCTGCCCCTCGCGCGCGGCCAGGTGATTCGGCCGCAAACCTTCACCCGCCTTCTCGAACGCGCGGCCTCGACGCCCTATGCCGACATGATCAACCAGCTGGTGCTGCGCAGCCAGGCGCAGGCGGTGTACAGCCCCGAGAACATCGGCCATTTCGGGCTGGCGCTGCGTCGCTACTGCCACTTTACCTCGCCGATCCGGCGCTACGCCGACCTGCTGGTCCATCGGGCGCTCATCTCCGGCAACCGTCTCGGCGAAGGCGGCCTGCCGCCCGAGGCCGGCGAGGCCTTCGCCGAAATCGGCATGCACATCTCGGCGACCGAGCGCCGCGCGGCCGCGGCGGAGCGTGACGCCGTTGACCGATTCACGGCTGCCTTCCTCGCGGAGCGCGTCGGGGCAATCTTCCGCGGCCGCATCGGCGGCGTAACGAGGTTCGGACTGTTCGTAACGCTCTTCGACAGCGGCGCCGACGGCTTGGTCCCGATCGGCACGCTGCCGGCCGACTACTACGACCACGACGAATTCCGGCACGCCCTCGTCGGGCGCCACTCGGGCCGGGTCTATCGGCTGGGAGAGCCGGTCGAGGTTCGCCTTCTCGAGGCCGAGCCGGTCACCGGGGGCATAATCCTGCAGTTGATCGAAGGCGGAGAATCGTCGTCCGCCGATCGGATGGAAGGGGCGGAGCCGCTCCCGCGGGGGGCCTCAGCTCGCAAGGCGCGCGCCCGGCGCGAGGCGGCACCGATGAAGAAAGCGGTTAAGAAGGGTCGAGGCGCGAAGGCTCAAGCCGCCAAGGCCCGGGCCGCCAAGGGCCGGCAGGCCGCAACCGACCGCGGCGGGCGGAAGAAGCCGGGGCGACCGGGATCGGGCAAGAAGGCTCCCCGCCGACGCCCCTGACCGCGGCGCCGTCTTCGAGGTATCGGGCGGCGCGGCAGCCCGGCCCGAAGGCGCCCGGCGGCTTCGTTTTCGGGGTTCTTAACCCGCTCTCAACCCCAAGGCATCCACTCTGCAACACCGCTGTTGCACGGGTTAGGCTGTTGCGCGATGTTAACGTTCGGTGGCCGTCTCTTAAGTAGAATCAAGATTAAAGCGGTCGTTTCGGGCGAACCATTCCCCTTGGACCAGGAAGGGACCTGCATGCCGTCGAAGAAGGCAGGACGCTGGATCACGGGCTTCGGGGCGCTCTTGCTGCTGTCGGCCGCTGGCTGCAGCAGCCTTCCAGAAACACCCGGCTCGGAAAGCAGCTATCGCGAAAATCGCGCGATGTTCATTTCCGGATACGGAAACATCGAGTCGGTTTACATCGATCCCGTGGATATCGGGGTGTTGGCAACGGCCGGGCTGGCGCGGCTTTCGACCATCGACCCGAAGCTGTCGGTGGAGCGCCGCGACGCCACCGTGGTGTTGCTGTCGGAGGGGCGGCCGCGGGCGGTCTTCGATGCGCCGAAGAACAACGATGCCGCCGGATGGGGCATCCTCACGGCGGACCTCCTGGCGGCTGCGCGGTCGTTCTCCGAGCCACTGCGCGCGGCGTCGGACGAGGATCTCTACGAGGCCGTGTTCGGGGGTGTGGTCGCCAATCTCGACGGCGTCTCGCGCTATGCGACCGCCAGGGAAGCCTTCGAGAACCGGGTCTCGCGGGAAGGTTTCGGCGGGATCGGCGTCCGCATCGCCGTCGAGGGCGGCATGGTTCGGATCGTTTCCGTCATGCACTATACGCCGGCGGAACGCGTCGGGCTGCGCGCCGATGACCTCATCTCGCACATCGACGGACGCCCCGTGAAGGGCCTCGACCAGTCGACGATCGTGAACCTTCTGCGCGGTCCCGTCGGAAGCCGGGTTGCCCTGCAGCTCGTCCGCGAAGGCGAAAACGGCCCGCGCCTGCTGGCGGTGACGCGCGCCCACATCGTGCCGGAGACGGTGGTCTACCGGCGCGAGGGCAACGTCGCATATCTGCGGATCTACAGCTTCAATCTCGAAACGGCCCAAAGCCTACGCAAGGAACTGATGCGGGCCGAAGCAGACGGCGACAGCCCGCCCAAGGGCTACATTCTCGACCTGCGCGGCAATCCGGGCGGCCTGCTCGACCAGGCAGTCGCGGTCGCCGACCTGTTCCTCAAACAGGGGCGCATCGTCTCGACCCACGGCCGGCATCCCGACAGCCACCAGTACTTCGAGGCCAGCGGCGCGGATTACGGCAACGGGCGGCCGATCGTCATCCTCATCAACGGCAACTCCGCCTCCGCCGCGGAGATCGTCGCGGCGGCCCTCCAGGACAGCGGGCGCGCGGTGGTGATCGGCAGCAACTCTTACGGCAAAGGAACGGTACAGACGGTGCTGCGCATGCCGAACCAGGGCGAGCTGACGCTCACCTGGGCGCGGTTTCACGCGCCCTCCGGCTACATGCTGCACCATCTCGGCGTGCTGCCGTCGATCTGCACCAACGCAAACGGCATGGACGCCCCCCACCTGATCGGCGCGCTGCGGGACGGCGAACTGGTTCCGGTTCCGACGGTTCTCCGAAACACCGTCGGCCCCGACGACGAAGCGCACCTCAAGCGGCTGCGCGCCGTTTGCCCGCTCCAGAAGGCGGAAGAGGAGGTCGACCTCAAGGTGGCGCTCATGCTACTGGAGGACCCTGCGCTCTACGAGCGCGCGCTTCGGTTAGCGGATCCGCGTGCCATGACGGTTTCGACTCAGCCTGCCCTGTCGCAGGTGCTGCCCTAGGGACTCCGGTTCTGTGGCTGGAAACGGCGTCGCGAGGCCCGTCGATGCGGCCGGGCTCGTCCTCATCCGCGCTGGAGACAAAGGGCCGGAAGTGCTGATGGGGCGCCGCCACCGTCGATCCACCTTCCTGCCCGACGTCTATGTCTTTCCCGGCGGCCGGGTCGATCCGGCCGATTCGCGACCGTCCGGCTTCGCCGAAATGATACCGGGGTCCATTGCCCGGCAGCTCCGACGCGGCACCAGCCGGCGCGATCCGGCCGCCTTTCTCCGGGCAGCGATCCGCGAGACCTTCGAGGAGACCGGCCTTCTGGTCGCCCGTTCACCCGGCGCCCGGCCCGTGACGAAGCCGCGGCGCGCCCCCGTGTGGCGGGCCTTCGCCCGCATCGGCGCAGAGCCCGACTTCGCCGGCATGGACTACATCTGCCGCGCCATCACCCCGACCTCTTCCAAGCGGCGCTACAACACCCGCTTCTTCCTCGCCGACGGGCGGGGTGCCCGCGGCGACCTCGTCGGGAACGGCGAGCTGGAGGATCTCGACTGGTGGCCGGTGAGCGAAATCGAAAGGCTGCCGATCGTCGACGTCACGGAGTTCGTGCTGGGCGAAGCCCTGCGCCGGTGGGCACAGAACCTCGCGGCCGGCAGCGAGCCGGCCCCGCTGTTCTCCTACCGGAAGGACGCCGTCACCCTGCGCCGCCACGGCACCGCCGCCCCCGCCCGAGAGCCTTGACGGTCACCGGCCGCCCCTTGACAGACGGGGATTCCCGGGTATGGTGCGCCGCTTGAGAATTCCCCAGTCGATCGAGGCAAGGCCATGGCCAAGCAGAACACGGTGCTGATCAAGCTCGTGAGCACGGCGGGCACCGGTTACTACTACGTAACCAAGAAGAACCCGCGGACCTCCACGGAAAAGCTGGAGTTCCGGAAGTACGATCCGGTCGCCCGCAAGCACGTCGTCTTCAAGGAGGCGAAGATCAAGTAGCCGGCCGCACCGATGCCGGACAGGCTAAGCCGCCCGTCAAGGGCGGCTTTTCATTGGGCGCCCGCCCCGCCGGCGCGCGGTCTTGTTCCGATAGGCCGCGTGGAGGTTGTCATCGCTCTCGGGCTCGCCCTCGTAGATCAGCGCGTCATCGGGCAGGCGCAGCCAGGGCTGGGCCCGTTTGATCCAGATCTGGCCGACGGGCTCGAGCACACCCGTATCGTCCAAGGTCCCTGCCTTCAGGCTGATCTCGGCGCTGGCATCCCCGCCGTCGTGAAAGATCCGCACGCCGCAGGTCGGGCAGAAATGCGCCCGATTGACCGTTCCGCGATCGGACCGGCGCTGCCAGGTCTTCGGAGTCCCGTGGAGCAGCGTGAGTGCCGAGCGCGGCATGATCATCGACATGCCGAAGGCGCTGGCAGACTGCCGCTGGCACTCACGGCAATGGCAGCAGACGAGCGTCAGCACGCGCCGCGACGCGATCTCATACCGGATCTCGCCGCATTGACACCCTCCGGCCCAGGTTTCGGCTGTGGTCTCGGCCATGGCGTCGCCTCCGCGTCCAGGAAGCCAAAAACAGTTTGCGATGAATGCCGCAGGATCGCAAATGATGGAGGCCGAACGGATCGCACCGCCTCGACACCGGTTGCGCCCTCCCCGGCGGCTTCCCTCGGGCCGGAGATCAGGGCGGTATGTCGAGACCGGGCGGACAGGGCCGGGCTTCTCACCGGCGGTAACCCCGTTGAAAGACTGTCCGCGTATGTATGAACGATGCCGTCGAAAGCGCATCCCTGGCACCGCGGAGGGGCGGAGGGGCGCAGACGCCCCTCGCCGCCACATGCTGTCATTGCCATCTCGTTGCGGCAGCCGCCGCGCCTATTAGCCGTCGCCGCGTCATGCAGCCGATCATTTCCATCTCAAATCTCTCTAAAACCTACGCGTCCGGGTTCCAGGCCCTCAAAGCCGTCAACCTGGAGATCCGCCGCGGCGAGATCTTCGCGCTGCTGGGGCCGAACGGTGCCGGAAAAACGACGCTGATCAGCATCATCTGCGGCATCGTCAACCCGACCGAAGGAGTCGTTCTGGCGGACGGCCACGACATCATCACCGACTACCGCGCGGCGCGATCGAAGATCGGCCTCGTCCCGCAGGAGCTGACGACCGATGCCTTCGAAACCGTCTGGGCCACCGTCAGCTTCAGTCGCGGCCTGTTCGGCAAGCGCCCGAATCCCGGCCACATCGAGAAAGTGCTCAAGGACTTGTCCCTATGGGACAAGAAAGACAACAAGATCATGACGCTTTCGGGCGGCATGAAGCGCCGCGTGCTGATCGCCAAGGCGCTGTCGCACGAGCCGCAGATCCTCTTCCTCGACGAGCCGACGGCCGGTGTCGACGTCGAGTTGAGACGGGACATGTGGCGCGTGGTGCGCTCGCTGCGCGACACCGGCGTGACCATCATCCTGACCACCCATTACATCGAAGAAGCCGAAGAGCTGGCCGATCGGGTCGGGGTGATCAACAAGGGCGAAATCATTCTGGTGGAGGAGAAGACCGAGCTTATGCGCAAGCTCGGCAAGAAGCAGCTGACGCTGCACTTGCAGAGCAGGCTCGACCGCATTCCCGGCTCGCTCGCGGGCTACCACCTGGAACTGTCGGCCGACGGAACCGAACTGACCTACATCTACGACACCCAGGCCGAGCGAACGGGCATCACGGCCCTGCTCCAGTCCCTTAGCGAAGCGGGCATCCGGTTCAGGGACCTGCAAACGAAGCAAAGCTCGCTGGAAGAGATCTTCGTCAGCCTGGTGAGGGAACGGGCATGAACTTTCAGGCGATCCGCGCGATCTACAAGTTCGAGATGGCGCGCACCGGGCGCACGCTGCTGCAAAGCATCGTCTCGCCCGTCATCTCGACGTCTCTGTACTTCATCGTCTTCGGCGCGGCGATCGGCTCGCGCATCGAAGAGATCGACGGGGTCGGATACGGCTCCTTCATCGTGCCCGGGCTGATCATGCTGTCGCTGTTGACGCAAAGCATCAGCAACGCGTCGTTCGGCATTTATTTCCCGAAGTTCACGGGGACGATCTACGAGATCCTGTCGGCACCCGTCTCCTATATCGAGATCGTCGTGAGCTATGTCGGGGCAGCGGCGACCAAGTCGATCATAATCGGCCTGATCATTCTCGCGACCGCCGGGCTGTTCGTGCCGATCGAGATCGCGCACCCGCTATGGATGCTGCTATTCCTCCTGCTCACCGCCGTGACGTTCAGCCTCTTCGGCTTCATCATCGGCATCTGGGCCGATGGCTTCGAGAAGCTGCAGCTCGTCCCGCTTCTGATCGTCACGCCCCTGACCTTTCTCGGCGGCAGCTTCTATTCCATCGATATGCTTCCGCCGTTCTGGCAAACGGTCACGTTGTTCAATCCCGTGGTCTATCTGATCAGCGGCTTTCGCTGGAGCTTCTTCGGGATCGCCGATGTGAATGTGGGCGTGAGCCTCGCCATGACCCTGGTCTTCCTGACGATGTGCCTGGTGATCGTCGCCTGGATCTTCAAGACCGGTTATCGGCTCAGGACCTAGCGGCTACCTGCCGCGGCAGCGCGATGGGCGAGCGACCGGACTCTCGCGCCAGCCCCGCTCAGCGCACCGGCTGGACCGTGGCGGATGCCTGCGACGGGTCCTGGACGGGGCTTCCGGCGGCGACGGTACGGTTGCGCCCGCCGGCCTTCGCCTTGTACATCGCCGCATCGGCCCGCCGAAGCAGATCGTCCGGCCGGTCCAGCGGGGACGCGGCGGCAATGCCGATGCTGACCGTCACCTGGAGTGGATCCGGGCAACCCGGAACCACGATGGGTTCGGCGGCGATTCGGTCTCGTAGGCGTTCCGCGACGCCGACCGCCACTTCGGTCGAGGTATCGGGCATCAGTACGACGAACTCCTCGCCGCCGAAGCGGGCGACCATGTCGAAGCTGCGCACGTTGGCGGTGACGCATTGCGCGATGCGGCGCAGAACCTCGTCGCCCACGGGATGACCGTAGGTATCGTTGATTGCCTTGAAGCGGTCGATGTCGAACAGCATCACCGACAGCGGCTTGCCGCTCTCGCGCATCCGCTGCACCAACGCTTCCAAATGGCGGGTCATGTAACGGCGGTTGTAAAGGCCGGTCAGACTGTCGGTGAGGGCGAGCGACAGGCTCCGCTCGTAGTTCGCCCGCAGGCGATCCTGATAGCGCCGACGGCGAACCTGGGTACGCACCCGGGCGATCAGCTCGTTCCGGTCGATGGGTTTCACCAGATAGTCGTTGGCGCCGATGTCGAGACCTTTGATGAGCCGCGCCGTATCCGACTCGTCGACGATCAGGAGAATTGGAACCTGACGCGTCTCGTCCTGCGAGCGAAGGTGCGAGCACAGGCGCAGCCCGTCGTCATTGCCGCTCGTCAGACTGATCGCGATGAGATCGAACGGCTCGGTCCGGCCGTGATCCAGGGCGGCGGCGCTCGATCCGACGGCGACCGCCCGGTGGCCGGCCTCCTTCAGCGTCTCGACGATCTTGCCGGCGGCGATTGCGTTCTTCTCGACGATCAGGATTCGGGCATTGCTGCCGTCGTCCGCATCGAGACTGGCCGTCGTGGACAAGAGGTCGAATTGCCCGCAGGTTTCCTCGCGCAGGCGCCATTCGTCCATGATCATCTTCAGGCGAACCAGCGACCGCACCCGCGCGAAGAGCGCCAGATCGTTGACCGGCTTCGTCAGGAAATCGTCGGCACCGGCTTCGAGCCCGCGCACGCGGTCGCTCGAGTCGCTGAGGGCGGTCACCATGACGACCGGCAGATGTGCCGTCCGGGGTTCGCGCTTGATCCGCGTGCAGACCTCGAAGCCGTCCATCTGGGGCATCATGACATCGAGCAGGACGATGTCCGGGGGATTGGTCGCGATGAGGGTCAGGGCCTCTTCCCCGCTCGAGGCCGTTACGACGTCGAAGTACTCCGCCGTCAGTTTCGCTTCGAGAAGCCGGACATTCGCCGGGACGTCATCGACAACGAGAACACGCGCGGACATCCCGGACCTACGACAGGTTGGAGAAGGGCCTGACGGTGGTCCTCTTAACAATGTGCCCGGACGGGGTCCGGGCTTCCGGGGGCCATGAGCCTGGCTTCCGGCGAGGAGTCCCGAGCCGCCGGATCCGCCCTTCCGGCGTCGACAAGGAACGGAGCAACACGAAAGCCATCCAAGATCCGCTTCAGTTCAGGAACCGCTGGACCGTCTGGAGGAAGTTGGCCACGGAAATCGGTTTGGCGATGTAGGCCTCGCAACCGCCTTCGCGAATCTTCTCCTCGTCGCCCTTCATGGCGAAGGCCGTAACGGCGATGATCGGAATCGAACGCAAGCTATCGTCTTCCTTGATCCACTTCGTGACTTCCAGCCCCGACACCTCGGGAAGCTGGATATCCATGAGGATTAGATCCGGGTGGTGCTGCCGTGCCAGCTTCAGCGCCTCCATGCCGTCCTTGGTCTGCAGGATATTATAGCCGTGCGCCTCAAGCAAATCGTGAAACAGCTTCATGTTGAGCTCATTGTCTTCCACGATCAGAATGGTCTTCACTGCGGTGGTCCCGCCCGCGGGATTTGGCGCAGCTGTGACTCCTTTCAGCGGATTCATGGGCCCTCGCAGAGGAAAAGCATCCGAAGCGACAACGAACTCCATCGAGAAACGGGAAATGTAACCCGTTCTCCCACTTCCTTTCTAACGGCTTATCGGATTATCGTTAAATAATCGTAAGCAAAGCGTTGGACTGGAGCACTTTTCCGGGGCAACGCGATCCGGCGGAGGAACGGCACGGGATGCGCGGCGCGCCACCACGGATCGGGATCGACCTCGGCGGCACGAAGATTGAAGGTATTGCTCTCGAATCATCCGGCAAGGCATTGATTCGAAAGCGATATAAGACGCCGGCCGGAGATTACGCCGCGACCGTTCGGGCGGTCGTCGACCTCGTCCGCGAGATCGAGGAAACGCTGGCGCTGCCGCCGGACCGGCGAGCCAGCCTGGGGATCGGCATCCCCGGGGCGATCTCGCCCGCCTCTGGTTTGGTTAAGAATGCGAACTCCACCTGGCTCAACGGCCGCCCCTTCGACCGCGACCTCACCGCGGCCCTCGGGCGCCCGGTGAGGGTCGCCAACGACGCCAACTGCTTCGCCCTCTCCGAGGCGGTGGACGGCGCCGGAGCCGGTGCGGCGGTTGTCTTCGGGGTCATTCTGGGGACCGGCGTCGGCGGCGGCGTGGTGATCGAGGGGCGGCCGCTCCTCGGCGCAAACGCGATCGCCGGCGAGTGGGGCCACAACCCCCTGCCCTGGCCGGAGCCCGACGAGCGCCCGGGCCCGCCCTGTTACTGCGGTCGCCGTGGCTGCATCGAAACCTTTCTCTCCGGGCCGGGCCTCAGCAACGATTACCGGGCCCGGTCGGGCCGCGCCGCGGACGCGCCCGAGGTCGTGGCGCGTGCGGCCGACGGCGATCCGGCCGCGATCGAATCCCTTGCCCGCTACGAAGACCGCTTGGCACGGGGCCTGGCCACGGTGATCAACCTGATCGATCCCGACGTCATCGTCCTGGGCGGCGGCCTGTCGAATCTCACCCGGCTTTACGAGACGGTGCCGCGCCTGTGGACGCGCTACGTCTTCTCCGACCGGGTCGATACGGTTCTGCGGCCGCCGGTCCACGGCGATTCCAGCGGGGTTCGCGGCGCCGCCTGGCTGTGGCCGCCGGTCCGCGCGGATGCCGGCGAGCCATGAACGAGCCCGAAGGCGGGCCGGTAAGCGCCCTTTGCCGCGACTGCTGCGCAACGGCGGCCGCGATGTCGCTGGCCGGGCGCTGCCGGCGCTGCGGCTCACCCCGCATGCTCGCCCATGCCGAGCTCGGGTCTCTGTCGATCGCCCATATCGATTGCGATGCGTTCTACGCCAACATCGAGAAGCGCGACGATCCCTCATTGCGCGACCGCCCGGTCATCGTCGGCGGTGGCCGGCGCGGGGTCGTGCTCACGGCCTGCTACATCGCCCGCCTCTATGGGGTTCGTTCCGCCATGCCGATGTTCAAGGCGCTCAAGGCCTGCCCCGAGGCCGTGGTCGTCCGGCCCAACATGGAAAAGTACCGCGCCGTCGGCCACCGGATCCGGGCGATGATGCGCGAGGTCACGCCGCTCGTCGAGCCGCTCTCCATCGACGAGGCCTTTCTCGATCTGGGCGCCACCACGGCAGAAGGCGACGGCGTGGGCAGTCCGGCGCGCGCCCTGGCACTCCTCGCGCTGCGGATCGAGCGCGAACTCGGCCTCACCGTCTCGATCGGCCTCAGTTACAACAAGTTCCTCGCCAAGATCGCGTCCGACCTCGACAAGCCACGCGGCTTCGCGGTGATCGGGCGCGCCGAGGTGGTGGATTTCCTCCGCCCGCGCCCGACGGGGCTGATCTGGGGCGTCGGCCCGGCCCTACAGCGGCGGCTGGCCGGCGACGGCTTCACCACCATAGGCGACCTGCAGGACCGGAGCGAGGCCGAGCTGGTCGCCCGCTACGGCAATATCGGCCGGCGACTCGCGCGGTTCGCCCGGGGCGAGGACAACCGTCGGGTCGACCCCGACGCGCCGACGAAGAGCATCTCTGCAGAAACCACCTTCGAGGAGGATACCGCCGCACCCGAGGCGCTGGCTGCGGCTCTCGGGCCGCTCTGCGATCATGTCGCCGACCGGCTGAAGCGGGCGAATCTGGCCGGTTGGGTGGTGTCCCTCAAGCTCAAGACGGCGGACTTCCGGGTGATCGGTCGAAGCCGGCGTCTGCACGCGCCGACGCAGCGGCCGGACGTGCTCTTCCGCGCCGCCCGGCCGCTCCTGGAGCGAGAGGCCAACGGTCGCCGCTTCCGCCTCATCGGGGTCGGCGCGTCCGATCTCGTCGACGGCGCCGCCGCCGACCCACCGGACCTGTTCGAATCGCGGAATCCGTCGCCTGAACCGAACGCAGACCGGCCGGGCACCGCTCAACAGGGCGGGCGCGGCAATTTCTCGAGCCGGGTCAGCCTGCCTTCGACGCTGAAGTCGCCATAATCGAGCAGAAGATCCTCGACGATGCCGTTGGCATGGATGCGGAGGCTTTGCTCATGCTCCGGCGTCGCCCCTTCCGCCCCCTTGGCGAAGAAAGCCATCCGGACCCGCCAGGACGCCGTTGCCGCCAGCAGCGGGGACCGCGAAGGATCGCCCTTTCCCGCCTCCGACTCAAGCCGGCGCATGACGACCGCATTGATGCCGAACAGCCCCTCCTCATCCGAGCCGTCGAACACGAAGGACCACAGCGTGCGTTCGCCCGCATCGGCCCGATTCAGAACCGCGAGGCTGTGGGCGGTCGGGAACATCGTGCCCGGCGGCAGGACCACCGTCCGCCGCTCGGGCAGGCTGTAGTCGGCGACGCCGCCTTCGCCTTTCCCGTCGAGACGCGCTTCGCCGCGCAGTTCCTCGGCGAGCCGGCCGTTCTCGACCCGGCGCATGAAGAAGCGATAGCGCGAACCGTCCTTGGCTTCCCACGAAACCAGGCTCCAGCCCAGATCCACTTCCTCTCCGGTGTGATAGAGGAAGGTCATTGCCGACCGCTGGCTCACCGCCCAGCCGTCGCAGGCGTCCGCCCATTCGAACTCCATGATGCCGCTGACGTCGGCGACGCTGCCGCCCGTGCTGCCGCGTTCGAGCGACATCTCATACACCGCGCGGTGCGGCACGATTCCCGCTGCTGCAGCAGGGGCCGCGAGGCCGGACAGGCACAGAACCAACCCCACGAGGCCGTGGCCCGCCAATCGTCTCATGGAAACACCGCTTGCAGACTGTCGGGAAAATTCATAAACGGTCCGAACCGGGTGGAATTATGCCACGGCCAACGGCGGTCGGCATAGTCTTCTCGCCCGCAGAGCAAGAACCATACCTCCGCGCCGGAGTTCCCTCCATGACAGCAAAGCCGACGGTTTTCGTGACACGCAAGCTGCCCGACGCCGTGACGGCCCGGCTCATACGCGATTACGACGCGCGCCTCAACCTCGAGGATCGGATCTACAGCGCGGACGAGATCCTGGCGGGCGCCGCCGGTGCGGACGCGCTTCTCCCCTGCCCGACCGACAGGCTGACCGCCGCAGTCATCGAACGGCTCCCCGACTCGATCCGGGCGATCGCCACCTTCTCCGTCGGCTACGAGCACATCGACGTCGACGCGGCCAAGAAAAGAGGCATCATCGTCACCAACACGCCCGACGTGCTGACGGATGCGACCGCCGACATCGCGCTTCTGCTGATGCTCGGCGCGGCGCGAAGGGCCTATGAGGGCGAACGGATGGTGCGCGAAGCGACCTGGCCGGCCTGGGCACCGACCGGAATGCTCGGCACCCACATGACCGGCAAGCGCCTCGGCATCTTTGGCATGGGCCGGATCGGCCAAGCGGTCGCCAAGCGGGCGCGCGGGTTCGACATGACGATCCATTATACCAACCGCCGACGCTTGCCGCCGGAGCTCGAGGCCGGGGCCACCTACCACGCCGTGGCCGAGGACATGCTACCGCATTGCGACTTCCTGTCGATCAACTGCCCGGCGACGCCGGAGACCTACCACTGGCTCAACGCGGAGCGGATCGCGCGGCTGCCCGACGGGGCGATCGTGGTCAACACGGCACGCGGCACGATCGTCGACGACGAGGCGCTGATCGCGGCGCTGAAGTCCGGCAAGGTGGCGGCGGCCGGCCTCGACGTGTTCGAGAACGAGCCGAACATACACCCCGGCTATCGCCCGCTCGCCAACACCTTCCTGTTGCCGCACCTCGGCAGCGCGACGGTGGAGACGCGCAACGCGATGGGCTTCAAATGCCTCGACAATCTCGATGCCATCTTCGCCGGCCGGGAGCCGCCGGACCGGGTCGTCTAGGGCCCCTGACCAGCCGTTTCGGAGAATAAGTCAAGGCCGGGCAGCCCCAACCGGCCTCGACGGCCCTCAGTAAGGGGAGGTCGTGCGCCCGGCACGCCGCCTCGGCGACTCACCGCCGACAGAGGAAACCGGCAACAGCGGGGATATGATCAACGGTCCGCCCGCCGAGGCTGCTCCCAGCAGCGGATTTGAAAGCCGTCTCTCGGGGATCCGGAGGGGCCCGCGCCATCGTCCGGCCTCCTTACGTCTTCAGCGTTTCTCTCGCGCCCTTGAAGCCTTTCCCGTGCGGACGGTGAAGCCGGTCGGTACGCAACCAACCGAGAAATGGTCGTAGACGACGCGCTTCGCTTCGAGCAGGTCGGTAACCCGGTCGTGGCATCGGCCGTCCCAGAGCGCGTCGGCCATGCGCCGCGCAAAGCGAGCGGAGAAGACGAGCGCCGAGACCTCGCCGTGAAGCCCGGCGAGCGGCAGGATCAGACGCATCGTCCAGACGTGACCCGGACCGCCGAACCGCAGCACGCTCTCTGAATAGATCGGAGCCCGATGCCGGCACACCTCGCCGTAGAGTTCGCGAAGCATGTCGCAGTAGGGGTCCTTTCCGTCTGCCGGACCCAGCTCGCAGCACAGGTCCCCGGCCCTGCCGGGCACCGTTGCCGACAGATAGCACTGCCGGAAACGCCGACCGCCATCCAGCACCTGCGCGATCCCGAGATACGGCAGCAGATCGCCGAGATCATCGAAGTCGAACGCGGCCTCGGCCGGAATCGGACGGTCACCGCGCCTGGACACCCAATAGGCGAACAGGCCGGTGTGCAGCGGATCGTCGAGGTGATCATAGATCGGATGGCGGAACGATCCCATGCCCCCTCCTTTCCCGACCGCCAGCGCGCCGGGTGGACAGGAGCTGTCGGGCGACGGCACGCCCGACAGCCCTGGACAAGCGAGGCATACCGGAGAGGCTACCTCCAAGGCCGGGCACCGTGATCGGTAGGCGGAGCCGGATACCCGGCAGAATCAGTGTGGACGCGCCACGCCGTTCGGATCAATCCGGGAAAACCCTGAACCGCTTCGATTCTGCATGGCGGGCCCGGTACTCGGCCCACGGCCGCCCCGTTGCCGTCAGCCGCCCGGAGGAACGAGTCCGGCGCGGATCGCGTAGCGCACGAGACCGGCGAAGTCATGAATGCCGAGCCGCTCCGCGATGGCGGCACGATGGGATTCGATCGTCTTCACGCTGAGATTCAGGGCCCGTGCAACCTGCTTGGCGCTTTTGCCCTCGGCAAGGAGCTGCAGAATCTCGCGCTGGCGCGGCGTCAACGGATCGGCCGGAGCGCATTCGGCAGCGGTGGCCAGCTGGAGGTGGTCGCCCGCCCCTTCCGCGGAGGGGCCAACGAAGAGACCACCGCTGGCGACGGATCGGAGCGCGAGCTCCAGCTCGGCCGTGCTGCCGCCCTTGACCACGAAGCCGGTGGCGCCGGCGCGCAGGGCCTTCAGGACATATTCACGGGTCCCGTACATCGACAGCACGACCACCCGGACCTGCGGATTGGCTTTGCGGATGCGCGCCGTCGCCTCGAGCCCGTTCAGTCCGGGCATCGAGATGTCCATGAGCACGAGGCCGGGGGTGCAACGGCGGGCAAGCTCAACCGCCTCGCGCCCGTCGGCCGCCTCGCCGACAATCTCCACCCAATCAAGTCTCTGAAGCAGTGCGCGCATCCCTGCACGCATGAGCGCGTGATCATCCGCAAGAAGGACCCGCACCGACCCGTTCATCGCTTCCCCCCTTCTTGTCGTCGCGCCGCCGCAGCGGGAAGACCGCGCGCACCGCCGTTCCCTTTCCCACCGCGGTATCGATCCTGAATCTCCCGCCGAGCAGCATCGCCCGCTCCTGCATGCCGAGAAGGCCGACCCCCATATCGCGCCCGCTGATCCGCCGGACGGCATCCGGATCGAAACCGATGCCGTCGTCGCGCACGCAAAGGGCAACGGCCCACCGGCCGAACGCGATGGCGATCCGCAGCCGACGGGCGCGTGCATGGCGCACGACATTGGTGACGGCCTCCTGCGCCACGCGGAAGCAGGCGATGGCGATATTCGGCGGCAGACCGCTTTCGGTTCCGCGGACCTTCAGCTCGAAGGCGAGTCCGGCCCGCTCGGCGACACGCTCGGCGTACCACCGCACGGCCGCGGGCAACCCGAGGTCATCGAGCATGGCCGGACGTAGGTCCAAGGACAAGGCGCGGATTTGCGCGATGAGATCATCGACGCGCGCGGCGTCTTCCCGGACCCTGGCAGCGAGGCTCTCCTCCCCGACGGCTTCCGCGAGGCCGTCGAGGCTCATCCGTATGACGGTAAGCGACTGACCGATCTCGTCATGCAGCTCGCGAGCGAGATGCCGCCGCTCCTCCTCCTGCAGGTCGATGAGCCGCTTGGAAAGCGCCCGCAACCGCCGATTCGCCTCGCCCAGATCCTGCGTGCGCTCCGCCACGCGAAGCTCGAGCCGGGCCCTCTCGGCCGCCAGCGCCTCCTCGGCGCGGCAACGCTGGATCGCCGCGCCAAGCACCTCCGCGACCGACTGCAGAAACTGGACGCAGGCCCGGGTGAAGACCCGAGGCTCGTCGGCGAGCACGCTGAGCGCACCGTATGGCGTCCGGTCGGGGCCGGCGATGACGACGGCCATTCCGCTGGCGACGTTCAATTGCTCCAGCAGCCGGCTCCGGAAGCGGCGTTCCTTCGACAGATCGCGAACGACCACCGGCCGACCGACCATGAGCGTGTAGCCGGACAGAGAGAGAGTGCCGGCCTCCAGAACCGACCCTGGCGGCACACCGTCGAGACCCACTCCGGCGCGAACAAGCAGGTGGTCAGGATCGTCCGGCAGAACCTCAACCACGGCGCAGCGCGGCACGTCGATCGCCGTCGCCACGAACTCGGTCACCGCCCGCGCCAGATCGTCGACGCCCAGTCCCCCACGCACCATGTACCCGATGCGGGTGACTGCCTCCCGCTGATAGGTCCGGACCGCAGCCAACCGCATCGCCTGACGATCGAGCCGCCCCACCGCCGACCGCGCCGCGGGCCGCGATCTTGGATCCGCCATCCACGCCCCCGATGCTGATAACAGCACTGTCCAAGGGAAAACTCCGCAAGCCGGTCCTATGTTCCGCAACCGGAAAGACAAGCGGACGGACGCGGCCGCAGCACCGGGGCGGGCCGAGAACCGCGTTCCCCGAGACACGGCCCGGGAAGGAACCAGAGAGACGTCCTGGACTGCCCCCTGGCGAGGGCGCCCCGGTCACGTCGCCGGCGTGCCCGCGGGCTGCTGCTGAGTTATGCAGTGGATGCCACCGCCCCCGTGGACGATGTCGACCGCCGGTACCTGCACGATCTCCCGATCGGGAAACACGCGGCTCAGCGTGTCGAAGGCCCGGCTGTCCTGCGGGTCCTCGAAGACGGGCATGATGATCCCGCCATTCGCAATGTAGAAATTGATGTAGGACAGCGGCAGCCGGCGACCGTCGGCGTGGATCTGGCGCCGCGGCTGCTCGATCTCGACGATCTCGAGTGACCGCCCCTCGGCGTCGGTCGCCGCCCGCAGCCGGGCGAGGTTGTCCTGCAGCACGTGGTAGTTCCCGTCGGCCGGATCGTTCGTCGTCAGCGCCAGTACGACACCCGGCCGCGCGAAACAGGCGAGATTGTCGACGTGGCCGTCGGTGTCGTCGTCGCCCTGCAGCCCCTCGCCCAACCAGATAACCTTGCGAATGCCGAGATAGGCGGCGAGCAACTCCTCCATCTCCGACCGGGTGACCGGCCCGTTGCGGTTGGGATTCAGGAGCACACTCTCGGTGGTCAGCAAGGTCCCCTCGCCGTCCGTATGAATGGCCCCGCCTTCGAGGACAAATGGAGCCTCATAGCGCCGCATCTCGAGATGCTTGAGCACGGCCTCGGCCACCGCCGCGTCCCGTTCGTGATCGGGATACTTGTTGCCCCACGCGTTCCACTTCCAGTCCACGCCCGCCACCTGGCCACGGCCATCGACGACAAAGGTCGGGCCGTTGTCCCGCATCCAGGAATCGTCATGCGGCAGCGAGAGCGTGTTGATGCGGGTCGCGGACCCGAGCGCGATGGACACTTCGGCCACGTTCTTCGGCTTGGTGATCATCGTCACCGGCTCGAATTGGGCGATCGCCTTGGCGACCTCGGCATAGGCCTCGCGGGCCGCCTCGATCCGGTCGCCCCAGGTCTCCACACGGCACGGCCACTCCATCCAGCAGCGGCTGTGCGGCGCCCATTCGGCGGGCATGAAAAAGCCATCTTCGGCAGGACGCGTCACGAAAGGCATTCCCTGCGTCGTTAACGTTGCTGTGACTGTAGGAAGGTTGCCGGGATTTGGCAATCGCCGCCCCGTACCCGGTCGGGCCGAAGCCCGACCGGTGGCCCGAACCCCGAAAAGTCCCGAAAGGCCGAGCCGGCGTCCTAACCCCGCTTCCGTTCGGGTGGCAGATCCAGACGGATGTGCAGTTCCCTGAGACGCTCCGGCGGCACCTCGGCCGGCGCATGCATCATCAGATCCATCGCCTGCTGGTTCAACGGGAACGCGACGACCTCGCGCAGGTTGGGCTCTTCGGCGAGCAGCATCACGATCCGGTCAATTCCGGGGGCCGAGCCACCATGCGGCGGCGCGCCGAACTTGAGCGCGTTCAGCATGCCGCCGAACCGGTTCTCGACTTCCTCGGCAGAATAGCCGGCGATCGCAAATGCCTTGTACATGATCTCCGGCAGGTGGTTCCGGATCGCTCCGCTGGACAGCTCAGTGCCGTTGCAGACGATGTCGTACTGATAGGCCTTGATGGTCAGCGGGTCCTGCGTCGTCAGTGCCTCCATCCCCCCCTGCGGCATGGAAAACGGATTGTGGCTGAACTCGATCTGCCCGGTGTCCGGGTTCCGCTCGTACATCGGGAAATCCACGACCCAACAGAACCGGAAGCTGTTGGACTCGATCAGCGCCAGCTCGTCCGCAAGCTTCGTGCGAACGGTGCCCGCGAACTTCTCCGCCGCCAGCTTCTGATCGCAGACGAAGAACACCGCATCGCCATCCGCCACGCCCGCAACGTCCCGGAGCGCCGTCAGGCGGTCCTCGTCCAGATTCTTGGCGATGGGTCCGCGGCCGCCGCCCTCCGCGAAGACGACGTAGCCCAGGCCCGGAGCCCCCTGCTCGCGCGCCCAGTCGTTGAGCTTGTCGAAGAAACTCCTGGGGCGCGAGGCCGCCCCCGGCGCCGGGACGGCGCGGACGATGGCGCCCGCCTCGACCTGCCGCGCGAAGATCCCGAAGCCGGAGCCGCGGAATACCTCGGTCACGTCGGCGATCTCGATCGGGTTGCGCAGGTCCGGCTTGTCCGTGCCGTATTTCAGCATCGCCTCTTCGAAGGGGATGCGCGGGAACGGCGCGGGGCTTACGCGGCGGCCGTTGGCAAACTCCTCGAAGACGCCCTGGAGAACCGGCTCGATGGCCGCGAACACGTCCTCCTGCGTGACGAACGACATCTCGAAATCGAGTTGGTAGAACTCGCCCGGAGAGCGGTCGGCGCGGCTCGCCTCGTCGCGGAAACAGGGCGCGATCTGGAAATAGCGATCGAATCCGGCGACCATCAGGAGCTGCTTGAACTGCTGCGGCGCCTGCGGGAGGGCATAGAACTTGCCGGGATGCAGCCGGCTCGGCACCAGGAAGTCGCGCGCGCCCTCCGGCGAGCTGGAGGTCAGGATCGGGGTCTGGAACTCGGTGAAGCCGGCCTCCATCATCCGCCTCCGGATGCTGGCGATGACGCGGGAGCGCAGCATGATGTTGCGATGAACCTTTTCCCGCCGCAGATCGAGGTAGCGGTAGCGCAACCGCAACTCCTCGCCCGGTTCCTCGTCGCCGTTGACCTGGAACGGCAGGGGTGCGGCGGCGGACAGAAGGACGTAGTCCTGGATCCGCAGCTCGATCTCCCCGGTCGGCAGCTTCGGGTTGACCGTTTCCGGCGTGCGCTCCACGACCTTTCCGGTCACCGTGATGACGCTTTCGAGGCGCAGGGCCTCCAATGCTTCGAACAGCGGGCTTGAAACGTCGATGACGCACTGGGTGATGCCGTAATGGTCCCGCAGATCGATGAACAGCAGGTTGCCGTGATCGCGCTTGCGGTGAATCCAGCCGGAGAGTCGTGCCTCCCGGCCGGCATCCTCGCGCCGCAAGGCGCCGCAAGTATCAGTTCTGTAAGGGTGCATCAGTCATCCTTTCCGGCCGCGGGCGCGCCCCGCCGGTCCGGCCGTTTCAAAGCATCACGGATCCGGCGCAAGAGGCACGGAACGCGCCGCTTTGTCAAGCCGGCCCGCAACCGCTAACGGCCGGCGAGAAGAAAGAGTCGCCGGAAGGGGAAGAGGACCCGGCCGTCCGATTGCGGGCCGTAGGCCGTCGCCAGCCGCGCCCGATAGGCGGCGATGAACGCGTCGCGCTCGACCGGATCGTCAAGGGCGTCGAGCAGGGGTCTGAGGCCCGTTCCCTTGACCCATTCGACGATCGCATCGACGTCGGGCAGGAGATGGAAATACGAGGTTTCCCACAGCTCGACGAAGCGGGCCCGCGGCGCGAGCAGATCATAATAGACCGCCGGCGCCGCCACCGGCGCCGGCCGCAGCCTTGGGCGGAGCCGCTCCGCCCACGGCCCCTCGGCCGCCGTCTCGCGCATGGCGCGATGCGACGGCGCCTCGAAATTGGCCGGCATCTGCACCGCGAGGACGCCGCCCGGCGCCAGCGAGGCGAAGAGGCGCGGGAATAGCGCCGCATGGTCGCCCAGCCAGTGCAGTGCGGCGTTGCTGTAGATCAGATCGACGGGTCGATCGGGCCGCCAATGCGCGATGTCGGCTTCCTGCCAGTCGACGCGCGCTTCGAGCCGGCGCGCGGCCGCCAGCATGGCGGTCGAGCTGTCGATGCCGACCACCCGCGCGCCCGGCCAGCGGCGCGCGAGAAGTTCGGTGATGCGGCCGTCGCCGCAGCCGAGATCAACGACCGAGCGCGCGTCGACAGGCGGAATGCGGGCGAGGAGATCGAGCGCGGGACGGGCCCGCTCGTCCGCGAACCTCTGGTATTGGCCGACGTCCCAGCTCGGCCCGGTGGCCGAGAGGTCGGAGGTCTCCTTCGGGTTCTCCTGCGCCGGAGGGTCCATCCCGCCGTCGATCATCTCTAAGCTCTCCTCCCGCAGCCGATCGTCCCCACGGCGACCGCGCGAGCCGTCGATAGGCTGCATTTCGCCGCAAATGTAGCGTATTTGGCGGCCCGCGGCATGATTCATGCTTTGAAAGCGAAGCGCAATTTCTTATCTAACGGCGTGTCCCAAATCATCCCGACCGGCCGGCAGGCCGCGGCCCTTCGCTCCGGCGGAGCGCGCGCTTCCGCGCCGGGCCGAATCCGTGTATAGCTGCCGCCCCATGACGCTGATCACCGACACCGAGTCCCTCCGCCGACTTTGCGGGCGGCTGGCGGCGACCGACTTCGTCACGGTCGACACCGAGTTCATGCGGGAGAAGACCTATTGGCCGGTGCTCTGCCTGGTCCAGCTCGCCGGCCCGGACGAGGCGGCGGCGATCGATCCGCTGGCACCCGGGATCGACCTGGGGCCGCTGTTCGACCTTCTGGCCGATCCAGGGGTGATCAAGGTGTTCCACGCCGCCCGGCAGGACATCGAGATCTTCTTTCATCTCACCGGCCGGATCCCTGCGCCCCTGGTGGACACCCAGGTCGCGGCAATGGTCTGCGGCTTCGGCGATTCGGTCAGCTATGAGAACTTGGCCGCCAAGCTGGCCGGGGCGCGCATCGACAAGTCGTCGCGCTTCACCGACTGGTCGCACCGACCGCTAACCGAGAAGCAGCTTCGCTACGCGCTGTCCGACGTCACCCATCTCCGGATCGTATACGAAAAGCTGGCGCAGCGCCTTGAGCAGACCGGGCGGACCGAATGGGTCCGCGAGGAGATGAACCTCCTGACCGATCCGGAAACCTATCGGCTCGATCACCGGGAGGCGTGGCGGCGCCTCAAGGTCCGCAGCGACAAGCCGCGGTTCCTCGGCGTCCTCCGGGAGCTCGCCGCCTGGCGAGAGGCGGAGGCGCAGCGCCGGAATCTGCCTCGCAACCGGCTGCTGCGCGACGAGTCGCTGATCGAGATCGCGGCCCATACGCCCCGCACCGTCGAGGAGCTGGCGCGTACGCGGGGCCTGTCCCGCGGCACCGCCGAAGGGGCCTTCGGCGCGGCGATCCTGGCGGCGGTGCGCCGTGGGCTCGAGCTGCCGGACTCGGAGCTGCCGAAACCACCGCCGCGCCAGGAGCCGGCACAGGGGCTCGGCCCGGTCGTCGATCTGCTGCGCGTGTTGCTGAAGATGCGCTGCGAGGCGCATGGCGTCGCCCAGAAGCTGGTCGCAAGCACGGCCGACCTCGAGATGATCGCCGCCGATGACGACGCGCCGACTCCGGCGCTTTCCGGCTGGCGGCGCGAGATCTTCGGCACCGATGCGCTGGCCCTGAAGCACGGCAGGCTGGCGCTCACCGCCGCGGGACGACACGTCAAGATCGTGCCGATGGCCAAGAGCACCGGCGCCGCCCTGGCCGAGCCGGCGGCGCAGACGGCCGCGAAGTAAAGGGGCAGCCGCGCGGCACCGGCCGCCTCCCTCTCCGGGCTATTGCGGCGTCGGCCGCATGACGCCGTGCTCGTCACGCCGCAGCGGGTGAGGCTGTTTCGGCAACGGTGCCCCCGGCACTTCGGTAACGGAGACGCCGTGCGGCCAGTCGGACGGCGCGATGGCGACGTAGCGGGCGTATCCGCCCGTTCCCCCTTCGGGCTTCGCGAAGCCGATGGAGATCAGCGCGCCGGCCTCCGGCACCTTGTCCAGGTTTGCCACGCCTTCCGCCTGGGCAAAATGGTTGTGCATCAGCCACGCCTCGCCTTCCAGCGTGGGCGTCGTGTCCGTATCGAGCGGCTCATGCCCGTGGAAGAGGATCTTGCGCTCCAGATGCAGGAACTTGAGCGCGTCGAGCGAGACCCCCGGGAACGGCTTCTTGTTGAAGCGCTCCGTGTCGTTCCAGCGCTTGTACCAGTCTGACCGGATCATGACGACGGCGCCTTCGGGAATGCGGCCATGCTCGGCCTCCCAGGCCCTGATGTCCTCGACCGTGCAGTGATAACCCGGGTCCTGCGCGACCTTCTCGTGAATGTCGATCACGACCAGCGGCCGAACGGCATAGGTTGCCGGCAGATCGCTGATCGTCGCGCCGTATTCGTCCCAATGCGCCGGCGGGTCGAGCTGCGTGCCGTACTGATCCGTCGTCAGTTCATAGGCCGTGGCGACGAAGCCATGCTTCGCGTAGGTGAACTCCTGGCCCTCGGCGATGTAGCCAGGCATGTCCGCGCCGGCCAGGGCGGGCTTGAACTTGGCGGTTCCGAAGCCGGGCCAGACGGCGATGGTCGGGCTGAAGGCATGGGTGAGATCGATGTACTTCGCGTCCTTGAGGACACTCTCGTAGACGCCCCAAAGGCCGTTGTTCAGGGCATCCTCGTCCTGGCCGCGTGCAAAATCCGACGACAGGACGATCGACAATGCCGCTGAGGCAGCGATGAACGCGGGCGATCGACGTCGCATCGGCATCCTCCCTGATTGCGTTCTTCTGCGCGTTCGAGCGTAGGACCGGCGCCGCAGCGCGGTCAACGGCAAGGGCGAGGCGTCAGTGCGGCTTGGGCGATGGGGCAGATCGGTCCGCGGTCACGGGTCCGGTCTCCGCTACCTCGGTCGCCCGGCCGAGTGCGCGGCCCAGGGAAGCGAGCCGACGCTGGACCGCCTCGCCCAGCATGACCCCATCGCCCGCCGGCAGAAGCAGGATCACCCGGTCGTCTTCGAGCCGGAGTCCGGAGCGCCGCAGCAGGTCGGGGCTCGCACCGCTCAAGGAGTAGGCCAGGCGCAGCGCCTGCCCCATGACGGATGCGCGCTGGCGCGCCTCCTCGTTCAGCAGGAGCCGGGCCGTCGCCGTCTCTGGCGCGTCTGCGCTTCCGCCGTAGCGCACGGCAACGGTCAGCGCCGCAGCGGCGCGACTAGGATGATCGATCCCGGCGACCGGCATGTGGAGAATCCGCGCGAAGGCGTGCTGTGCCCGATAGTCCGGATGCTCGCGCCAGGCGAGGTCGCTGAGCTGGCAGATCGCCAGCCGAAGACGTCGCTCCGCCGCACCATCCGTCGCGAACAGCGGATCGATCCAGTCTTGCAGCAGCGGTCCCAGCGCACCGAACCGGCTCTGCGCCGCAGCGATCTCGGCACAAGCGGACAACAGCGGATCACGGCTTTGCTCTTCCGGCCGGATCTGGCTGAACAGGTGCCCCTCCCGCAGCCCGTAGGCGGAGAACACGATCCGCTCCGGCCGTACCCGACGAAGCAGCCCTTCGAGGAGCATTGCCGCGAAGGGCAGGATCTCGATCCGGCGCCGCGACAGCCCCTGAATCGACAAGAGCGAGCGCCGGCCGAGCCTGCCGATTACTCTGGCGAGTTCCTCGGCCGACTGACGGGTGATCGTGTAGTGGTGAATGACATGAAGCGGATAACCGGTCTGCTTCATGTGGATGCGGGCCAGCGTCCGCCAGGCGCCGCCCACGGCATAGAAGGTTCGCCCCTGAAAACCGGCGAGCCAGGGCACCCGGTCGAGATGCGCCTCGACGAGATCGCGGGTCGCGCCATGGTCGCTCGACGCCGTCTCCAACAAGCGCAATGGGCCCAGCGGCAGCGTGGCGTAGTCACCGAGCGTACCTCGGTCGAGGGCAACCAGTTCAAGGCTGCCGCCACCGAGGTCGCCCATCAGCCCGTCGGCCTCGGGGATGCCGGCGACCACGCCCAGGGCCGACAACCGGGCCTCCTCCTCGCCGGACAGTACCCGAACCGGGACACCGCAGCGGCGTTCGACCTCGGCAACGAAAGCGGCCCCGTTGTCCGCGTCGCGGACTGCTGCGGTGGCGAGCAGATCGAGCCGGGCAACCTGCATCGCCTGGGCCAGGCGGACGAAGCGCGTAAGGTTCGCGAGCGCCAGATCTGCGCCGGCCTCCGAGAGCCGGCCCGTCGAATCGAGGCCCCGGCCGAGGCCGCACAGGACCTTCTCGTTGAACAGCGGAAGCGGCGACCGCGACGAAGCGTCGAAGACGACGAGGCGGATCGAATTCGATCCGATATCGACCACCGCAACGCGCTCTGGCGCTCCGGCCCGTGGGGCCTCGCCCGATCCCACGCGTTAGGCCCTTCCCGCCGTGACTCGATCCATGCCAGGGTTCCCCCAGAGCGGCACCTACGCCTTCTTCAGATAAAGGTGCGGCGCCCGCTTCGCCTGCCTGATGGCGCTGCCGCGGCCGGACAGGCTCGGGTTGGTCATGAAGAAGGTATGCGCCGAGAATCCGGTCTTCCCGTCGCCCAACCGTACATAGCGGCCATCGGGCTGGAGGATCCAGCTCTGCACCTCGTCCTTCAGATTGGCGATCATGATCTGGTCCAGAACCTGCTGATGCACGGTCGGGTTTTCGATCGGCACCAGGGTCTCGACGCGGTGATCGAAGTTCCGCGGCATCCAATCGGCGGAGGAGATATAGACCTTCGCGTTCCGCGACGGCAAGCGGTGACCTGCGCCGAAGCAGACGATCCGCGAATGCTCGAGGAACCGGCCGATGATGCTCTTCACGCGGATGTTCTCGGACAACCCCGGGACGCCGGGCCGCAGGCAGCAGATGCCGCGGATGACGAGGTTGATGACCACGCCCGCCTGCGACGCCCGGTACAGCGCGTCGATCAGCTCCGGATCGACGAGCGCGTTCAGCTTCGCCCAGATGGTGCCCGGCCGCCCCGCCGCGACGTGCGCAATCTCGTCCTCGATCAGGCCGAGGATCGTGCGCCGCAGGTTCAGGGGCGCGATCGCGATCTTCTCCGTTCGCTCCGGCTTGGCCGAGCCGGTCATGTAGTTGAACAACCGTGCCGTGTCGTGGCACAGACCGGGATCGCAGGTGAAGAAGGACAGGTCGGTGTAGATCTTCGCGGTGACCGGATGGTAGTTGCCGGTGCCGTAATGCACATAGGTCCGTAGCGCACCGCCCTCGCGCCGCACCACCATCGAGACCTTTGCGTGGATCTTCAGTTGCAAAAAGCCATAGGAGACGTGCACGCCGGCGCGCTCCAGATCGCGCGCCCAGCGAATGTTCGCCTCCTCGTCGAATCGGGCCTTCAGTTCGATGAGGGCCGTCACCGATTTGCCGGCCTCGGCCGCCTCGATCAGCGCCTTGACGATCGGCGAGTCGTCGCTCGTCCGGTAAAGCGTCTGCTTGATGGCCACGACCGACGGATCGCGGGCCGCTTGGCGAATGAACTGCACCACCACGTCGAAGCTCTCGTAGGGGTGGTGGACGATGATGTCCTTGTGGCGGATCGCCGCGAAGCAATCGCCGCCCATGTCCCGGATCCGCTCCGGGAAGCGGGGATTGTAGGGCGGGAACTTCAGATCCGGCCGTTCGTCGATGATCAGCTTCTCCGTGCTGGCGAGGCCGAGCAGCCCGTCGAGCACATAGACGTCGCTCTCCGACACCGCCAGCTCGTCGATGACGAGGGCCAGAAGGTCCTCCGGCATCGCGGCGTTGACCTTGAGGCGGATGACGTTGCCGCGGCGCCGGCGCTTGAGCGCGCTCTCGAAGAGCCGGACCAGATCTTCCGCCTCCTCCTCGATCTCCATTTCGCTGTCGCGAACGACCCGGAAATAGCCCATGCCGGCCACGTCGAATCCCGGGAACAGGCGGTCGAGATAGAGGCCGACCAGCTCCTCGAGCGGCAGGAAGCGAACGGAGTCGCCGGGCAGGCGGACGAAGCGCGGGAGCTGCCCCGGCAACGGCAGCAGGGCCCGCAGGCGGCGCATTTCCACGCGGCCGACCAAATCAAGGACGAGGGCGAAGCCGAGGTTGGGAATGAAGGGAAACGGATGCGCCGGGTCGATCGCCATCGGCGTCAGCACCGGAAAGATCTCGTCGACGAAATACTGATCGAGCCAGGTCTGCTCCGCCGCCGTCAGCTCCACCGGATCGATGACCGCGATTCCGGCCTCGCGCAGCTCCTCGCGCAGGCGACGCCAGCAGGCCTGCTGGCGCTGCATCAGCTCGCCGCTCCGGCTGTTGATGGCCGCGAGCTGCTGCGCCGGCGTCAGGCCGTCCTGGCTCGCCGTGACCACGCCGGCGGAGACCTGCCCCTTCAGCCCGGCGACGCGCACCATGTAGAACTCGTCCAGGTTGCTGGCCGAAATCGACAGGAAGCGCAACCGCTCGAGCAGCGGATGTGCCGGATTGTCGGCCTCCTCGAGGACGCGCTCGTTGAAGGCAAGCCAGGAGAGTTCGCGGTTGATGTACCGCGTTGCCCTTGCCGCCTCGGGGGCGGACCGCTCGCCGATGTGTGCGACCTCGCTCACAGCCTCTCCGCTCCATGCCCGACACTGGGCGGCCGCCACGCCGCCGGCGCCGCCAGGGGCCGGGAGATCCTATATCTTGACGATTAAATTGTCATGACACGCCGCTCGGCCGATCGCGGATCCGGTACCGCGATGGCCGGGTCCATTGCCTTCATCGGGATACGCCGCGCCGCGGCAGCTTACAGCGTGCCGCGGTAGCCGCCGCCGTCGATCAAAAGGTTCTGCCCGGTGATGTACCCCGCCTGGGCGCTGCACAGGAAGGCGCAGGCCTCGCCGAATTCATGGGGATCGCCGAAGCGGCCTGCGGGGTTCTCCGCCATGCGGGCCCGCCGATACTCGGCCGGGTCACTGCCCGTCTTGCGCGCCGCCTCCTCGAAGTTGCTGCGCAGGCGGTCGGTGTCGAACGGCCCCGGCAGCAGGTTGTTGATCGTCACGTTGTGCCGCGCGATCTGGCGCGCAAGGCCAGCGACGAAGCCGGTCAGCCCGGCCCGGGCGCCGTTGGAAAGCCCCAGGGACTCGATCGGCTGCTTCACTGCGCTCGAGGTGATGTTGACGATGCGGCCGAAGCGCCGCTCGATCATCCCGTCCACCGTCGCCTTGATCAGCTCGATGGGGGTCAGCATGTTGGCGTCGAGCGCCCGGATCCAATCGTCGCGGCTCCAGTCGCGGAAGTCGCCCGGCGGCGGACCGCCCGCGTTGTTGACGAGGATGTCCGGGTCCGGACAGGCGGCCAGCGCCGCCGCGCGGCCGGCCTCCGTGGTGATGTCGGCCGCGACCGCCCGCACGGCGGCACCCGTCGATCGTCGGATTTCCTCGGCGGTTGCCTCCAGCGGCCCCTCGTTGCGCGCGACGATCGTGACGGCGACGCCTTCGCGCGCCAGCGAGAAAGCGCAGGCGCGCCCAAGCCCCTTGCTCGCGGCGCAGACCAGCGCACGCCGACCGGCAATTCCCAGATCCATGCGACCTCCTTTTCAGTCTTTCGATCGATCGTCCAACGGCACGTCGGCGGCCAACAGCTCCCGGACGAGCGGGACCGTCACCCGGCGGTGGGCGGCCAGCGCCGCGCGGTCGATCGCCGCAACCATCGAACGCGCGGCGTCGAACGATCGCTCCATATGCGTGCAAAGATATCCGATCACGTCGCTCCCGACCGCAAGCTGCCGGTCGTTGAACAGCTTCACCAGAAGCGCGCCGATGAGGGCGTCGTCCGGCGGATCGACGCGCACGGCCGGGATTGCGCTCAGCCGCGAGCGGAGGTCGGCCAGCGTGATCGGCCAGCGTGCCGGCGCCTCGTCCGCACAGAGCAGCAGATGTCCGCCCCGTTCGGCCAGGAGATTGTAGAGGTGCAGGAGGCGCCGCTCGTCCAGCGCGCCCAGGCGGCCGCGCCCGACGCCGTCCAGAACGCAGGCCCGGGCCGCCCTCAGGAGCTGCGGCGGCTCCGCCTCTGCGAGGCGTTGGGGATCGACAAACACGGCGCCGCTGCGAGCCTGCCAGACATGGGCGAGGTGGGTCTTGCCGCATCCGGGCGGTCCGTAGATCGCCAGGGCCGGCGCGGGCCAGGCGGGCCACCGGTCGAGCCAGGCCACCGCCGCCTCGTTGCTCGGCGCGACCAGGAAGTCCTCGCCGTCGAGCGACGGCCGGTGGCCGAGTTCCAGAGGAAGCTGCGAGGCCGGGCGACGGGCCGGCATCAGAGCCGCCCTCCCGGGGAGCCGCCCGTTCCATCCTCGCCCTTTCGCGGCGGCGGGCCAGATGTCGGAAGGCCACCGCGATAGTATCGGCTGTTCAGGTAGCGGCCAAGGACGAAGCGGGCAAGCACGCCGATGACGGCGGCGACGGGGATCGCCAGCAGGACGCCGACGAAGCCGAACAGCGAACCGCCGGCAAGAAGGGCGAAGATCACCCATACGGGATGCAGGCCGACGCGGTCCCCCACCAGCTTCGGCGTCAGGAAGTTTCCCTCGATCGCCTGGCCGGCGATGAACAGCCCGGCAACCAGAAAGATCGACAGCCATTCGGAGAACTGCGCGAACGCGACGGCGATGCTGGTGACGAATCCGAAGGTCGTTCCGACATACGGAATGAAGGACAGGATTCCGGTGAACAGGCCGATCGTGATGCCGAAGTCCAGCCCGACAATGGTCAGGACCACGGCGTAAAACGTGCCCAGAAACAGGCAGACGAGCGCCTGGCCGCGGACGAAGCCGGCCAGCGTCTCGTCGATCAGGGCGGCCTGCTCGCGAATGACTCCGGCCCATGGGCGCGGCAGCCACTTGTCGAGCCGGCCGACGATATCGTCCCAGTCGCGCAGAAGGAAGAAGGCCACGATGGGGGTGATGAAGAGCAGTGCCAGGAGATTGACGAGCGCGAGGCCGCCGCTGAGGACGGTCTTCAGCGCGGCGGTGACCCAGCCCAGCACCGTCCCGACATGCTCTCCTACATTGGGACTGATCCCCGACAGATCGCCGCCTTCCAGTCGCCCCGCGATCTGCTCCAGCAGCGGCCGGAACTGCTCGCCGATCTGCTGGAAGTATTCCGGCAGCCGGTTGACCAGGGTGAGGATCTGACCGTACACCACCGGCGCCAGCCACAGCAGGATCGCCAGCAGAACAAGGAAGAAGGCGGCGGTGACGACGACGGTCGCCAAGGTCCGCGACAGGCCCCACCGCTCCAGCCGATCGCAGACCGGATCAAGCAGATAGGCAGCGGCCATGCCGGCGACGAACGGCGCCAGAATGTCTCTCAGGAGATAGAGCAGCCCGAACAGAACGACGAGGAGGGCAAAGGCCCACAAGGCCACTTGTCGTTCGGTGGACATTACAGGTTCTCCATCCGGGCGATCCGCCATCCCCAGATGACGAGGTATGCCGCCCCCGAGAGGAAGGTGGTGGCCGCCACCACATGAATGAGCAGCGCGGCGGCGCCGCGGTCGTCGATGCCGAGGCCAAGCTGCGCCAGCAGGACCGTGGCGAAGGCGATCTGCGCTGCCGTGTTCAGCTTGCTGATAAGGAGCGGCTGCATCTTCAAGGACTGCGTCAGGGTGTGATAGAGCAGCGCCCCGCCGACGATCAGGATATCCCGAAAGACCACGAGGATCACCAGCCAGCTGTCGATCGTCCCCTGATAGCCGAGCGTGATGTAGACGCTGACCAGCAGCGCCTTGTCGGCGAGCGGATCGAGATAGGCGCCGAACACCGTGCGCAGGCCATAGTTCTTGGCGATGAATCCGTCCAGCGCGTCGGAGATGCCGGCCGCGATGAACAGCCAGAACGCCCCCGTGAACCTGTCGGACAGCAGCAGCCAAACGATCAGCGGAACGGTCAGCAATCGCGCCGTGCTGATGATGTTCGGAAGGAACGCGAAGAGGGTGGCGCGGATCACGCGGGCGGGCGGCTCAGTTGGCGATGGCCGGCGGGACCGACGGCGTCGGCGATGTCGAGGGAGCCGACGGCCCCGGCCCCGATGGGGTCGAGAGCGCCGAGGGAGCCGAGAGCGGCTCCGGCGCGGTCGCATCGCTCGGCGCAGGTCCGAGGTGGAGCGTCCAGGACTCGAAAGCGGGACCGCCGGAGGCGGAGCGATCGAAAGCGGGCGCGGCGCGCGCCGGCGTCAGCGAAAGGTCCTGCTGCGCGAGCGCCCGCGAGAGCTGCGCCATGTTGCCGACGAAGGCCAGCCGCAACCGCCCTTCTCCGCGCATCAGATAGAGGATCTCGGTCTCGCGGACGATGGCGATGTGGGCGAGCCGGTCGCGAACGGTCACCCAGTCCGACAGCTCGCCGAGCGGCACCGTCGCGATCAGAGTCTGGGCCGCGCCGAAAGTGACCAGATTGGCGCGCTTCCAGGCCTCCTGCACCATTTCGTCCAGCCGCTGGACGCCACTTGCAAAGAGCGCCCGGCTTTCGCCCGCGCTTCCCGTCAGGCTGTCCGAATACGTCTCCTGAACGGCATCGCCCGCCTGCCGCGTCGCCCGGATATCGAGGCGCAGCTGCCCCTCGCC